>Ga0208029_1000005_pt1 | contig 660999 bp, 621 predicted proteins | sample MalvireepMed_s12_FD_184242 | JGI IMG/M metagenome (GOLD analysis project Ga0208029, IMG submission 184242) | Marine viral communities from the Global Malaspina Expedition - Malaspina viral metaG DeepMed_s12 (SPAdes) (version 2) | ecosystem: Environmental > Aquatic > Marine > Oceanic | place... | reverse complement strand
GGCTGAGGCTCTGGACTCTGGCGGGCTGGGCGCTGGCGGGCTGGGGTTGAGCACTGCTGAGCGGATGCGGCGTCTGGCGCACTGACGGTTGGAGGTCGGAGACTGTGGGCTGGAGAATGGGTGTCGGAGGACAGTTGTCGGAGAATAGGCGCCGGATGTTGGTCGCCATCGGTTGGTCGCCAGAGGTTCTGCTAAACTTGGCGGTCGGGCGGATTGCTCGTTGTACCCTCGACGCCTTGCGACGCTGTCTTGTCGGGCGTTGGCTTGGTCGGGACGCCCTAGTTGGTGTGTTCGCCCCAGTCCTGAATGCTGGCTTCAAGCATTTCAGTCATGACGCCTTTTGAAACGAGTTCGAAAACAGCGCGCGAAATACGGCCCCGCAGATCACCGGAATTGCATTCCGATTTGTGCGACATGGTCAGATACAGGTTTTCGGTGCTGACAGGCGTCTCGTAGCTGCGGATATTGGTGATATTTTCGTGGGCCGCCACGGCCTTGCCGGGGAATTCTTCGTAGATCAGGTATTCAGCACGATCCAGCGAGAGCATCTGAAGGCCCTGTTCAAGGCTTGGGACTTCGCGGATGGTCAGATTGTGGCGTGCATAGGCATCAAACGCCTGCCCGAAACTGTTATTGATCACGGTAAGCCCTTCGATCCCGACAAGATCCGACCACTGGCTATAGCCCAGATCAAGATTGTCACGGGTCCAGATCAGGGTCCGGGTGCCCTGAAAGGCCGGATAGAAATAATCCATGTATTCGAGGCGCGGCAGGGTCAGGAAAGCGCCGGCAATCATATCAATCGTACCGTCGCGCATATGTTGCTGCACACGGCCCCAATTGCCCGAATAGACCACGTCAATCTCGACACCTGCGATTTCACCAACGCGCTTGATGAAGTCAGCAGCAGCACCTTGCAGGGCTTCACCATCCTTGGCGACCCAAAGATAGGGCGGGTAGTCGGGGTTGCCCGATGCCACCAGGCGCGTGCAATCGCGATGTCCATCTGCATCATGGACAAAGCTGTAATCAGAGGCCTGCGCACGCAGTGGCAGCCAACCAATCACGGTGGCCAACGCCATGGCCAAAGATGCATGCCTGATCTTCATCACTCCCACTCTTTCCCTGCCTGCAAGCCAAACCAAGGCGTCGTGCAGAACAGAATACTTAAGCTTAGGTGTGGTAAATTTAGCCGAATTCCACACTTCGGAATAGGTCTAAACACGTTTATCTTGAATTCTGAGCGGGAATAACACACGCCAAAATGGCGAAGGACCAGCTGTCGCCAGCTGGTCCCCCCATTATCAATGTCATTTTCCCGGTGATCACCCGGCGCCGCATCTGATGTGCATCTTCATCGCACAAGACAGATACAGACCGGATCCAGGGTGGTTTACGCCGAACGGCGTTTCATACCCTGATTGCCACCACGGCTGTCGCGACGCGGACGTTCGTTGAAGTCACGACGACCGCCATCACGGCCACCATCACGGCCACGGAAGTTGCCACCGCGATCCCCACGCGGCTTATCGGCAAAACGGCGTTCATCGCGGTTGCCGCCTTCGCGCTGGTCACGGTTGGCAGCACCTTCGCCACGCGGGCGGAAGTTGCCACCACGGCCACCACGCTCTTCGCGTTCAGCACGCGGCGGGCGATCATCATTATCAAACCGCGGCTTGCGGAAATCACGATCTTCGCGGCGCGGACGATCATTGAAGTCACGACGACCGCCATCACGGCCACCATCACGACCTTCTTCACGACCACCGAAACCGCGGGCTGCGCGATCACCTTCGCCACGGCCGCCATCACGGCCACCGAAACCACGACCGCGACCACCGTCACGATTGTCACCCCGGGCGCCATCACGACCACCACCGAAGCCACCACGGCCCCGGCCACCATCACGGCCGCCAAAACCACCACGACCGCCGCCGCCGAAGCCACGACCACCGTCACGGCCACCACGACCACGACCGCCGCCACCACCGGCACCGAACGAACGGGGCGGCGGAGCGGCATGGAATTCGTGATCTTCGTCAATATCGACATCCTGTTTGATCAGGCGTTCGATGTTGCGAAGCAGGCGAATGTCACGCGGCTCGCAGAATGAAATCGCAATACCTTCGGCACTGCCACGACCGGTACGACCGATACGGTGAACATAGCTTTCGGCATCCTGGGGCAGATCGTAGTTCACAACGTGGGTAATACCCGGAACGTCGATACCACGTGCGGCAACATCGGTCGCGATCAGGACCGGGAAACGGCCATTGCGGAAGTTGCGCAGGATTTTCTGACGGATGCGCTGTTGTTTGTCGCCATGGATGGCATCGCTGTCGATGTCTTCATCGCGCAGCTGGAACGACAGTTCGTCGGCATCTGCCTTGGTTTTGGTGAAGACCAGAACACGTTCGGCTTCATCACGCTTGAGCAGCTGAACCAGAAGCTTGGTCTTGTCGTGACGTTTCACGAACATGCCAACCTGGGTCACGCGCTCGGTCACGCTCGACTGCGGAGCCGTTTCAACCTTGACCGGGTCATTGAGAAGACGGTCGGTCAGGTGTTTGACTTCCGGCGGCATGGTTGCCGAGAACATCACCGTCTGATGATTGTTCGGAAGCAGTTCCGCCACGGTCAGAACATCTTCGGAGAAGCCCATGTCGAGCATACGGTCGGCTTCATCAAGGATGAAGACTTCGACATCGTCGAAACGAACCGTGTTGCGTGACATGTGGTCAAGCAGACGACCCGGGGTCGCAACCAGAATATCAACGCCACGGCGCAGTTCCTGAATCTGCGGGCCCATCGGGGAGCCACCAAAGACAACAGAAGAAAACAGGCGGATGCCTTTTTTGAAATCACGCAGGCACTGGCCGATCTGGGTCGCCAGTTCGCGGGTCGGTGCCAGAATAACAGCGCGCGGCTGACCCGGTTTCGGGCGCTGCGGGTTTTCGGCAAGACGCTGCAGCAACGGCAGGCAGAAAGCGGCTGTTTTGCCGCCACCCGTATGGGAAATCCCCATCAGGTCCTTGCCTTCGAGAAGGGCCGGGATCGTCGCAGCCTGAATTTCGGTCGGCGCGGTAAAACCGGCAGCTTCAACATTGCGCAGCAGGGGCTCGATGAGGTTGAGCCCATTAAAATTCGTCATAAAGGAAAGTCCTTCGTTTATCCGGTCGGCGCCATGTTCACGCCTGTGGTGCCTGCCCAAACGCAGTCAAGACCGGTGCTTGGCAAAGAGCCAGCGTCGGACCCGCATGAGAGGCAAATGATGTGAGGCATCGACGTCATCACGTCGTACCCGCCCTCGCCTTTTCATACAGTTCCTGACAGCTCATTCTGTCTTTGCAAGCGAAGGAATGAGCGGGGTGATACAGGGCAGCGCACAATAAGTCAAACATTCCCCGCGCCGATCAGCCATGCAAAAACGCTTAGCCCCTGATAATGCGACGAAAGTTTCTTTTTAAATTAATTATTTAGGGCAAAAATAAAGTGTACGGAGTGGAGAACTGCATTTCAAAAGGGGAATTCCATGCGGTTTCGCGTTGTGACGGGGATTTTTTCAATTCCCGCGATCTGTCTGGTTGTGTTGCTTGCAATCATCGCGACAGTATCATTGAACTATCAAACAAGCCTGCGTAACGGAAAATTCGAACAGATTTCGCATCTGACCGAAGGGGCCGTGACCATCGTTAACAGCTTTGTCGCCAAAGCCAAAAGCGGCGAGATGAGCGAAGCCGACGCCAAGGCAGCAGCCCTTGATCTTCTTAATGATTATCGGTTCGACGGCGAGAACTATATTTATGCCACCGACTATAATCACTGCATGGTTCTTGATCCGCTCAGCCCCGGTGATGTCGGCAAGTGCAATCCCGACAGCCGGGTGCGTAACATGATTGTCGAGGCCGCCAAATCGGGCGGTGACATTATTACCTATGAAACCAAGAAGCCCGGTGAAGGGGACAAACTGATCGAGAAAGCGGCCTATGTCCGCCCGATCACCGAATGGAACTGGGCCCTTGGTGCCGGTGTCTATATGGATGACGTCCAGTCAGAGTTCGTTTCCATCATCACCCGTATCGTGATCATTTCCGCCATCGCCATCGTGATTGCCGGGATTCTTTCGTGGATTGTCGGCACCCGGATCACGCGTGGCATCGTTGGCCTGAATGACAGCATCCGCGCGATTGCCGATGGCGATTACAATGCGCCAGTGGAAACCGATTCCCGTTTCATTGAAATCGGCGATATGGGCGAAGGGGTTCTGGCACTGCGTGACAAATCCGCACAGGCCCAGAAGCTTGAAAATGATGCCGCGGGTCTCAAGGCAAAATCCGAAGAAGAACGCCGCGAGAATATCCGTTCGATTGCATCGAAACTTGAAAGCGAAGTTGGCGGGATCGCAGGTGCTTTGGATCAGTCGGTCAAACGCAGCAATGATCTTGCGATCAGCATGGCACGCAATGCCGATGGCATTCTGGGTCAAAGCCAGCATGCAGCATCCGCAGCCGGTGAAGTGTCGCACAGTGTTGATGCGGTTGCAGCCGCGACCGAGGAACTGTCATCGTCGATCACGGAAATCAACGTCCAGATCAGCCAGATGTCGAACACGGTCGAACGGGCAACCGATGAAAGCCAAAGCGCATCCAATGATGTTGCCGGCCTGTCGGCAACGGTCGAGAAGATCAAGGAAATCATCGGCCTGATCAATGACATTGCAGGCCAGACCAACCTTCTGGCGCTGAATGCCACGATCGAGGCAGCCCGTGCCGGTGAAGCAGGCAAAGGCTTTGCCGTGGTGGCCAACGAGGTCAAGAACCTTGCGACCCAGACAGCAAAGGCAACCGACGAAATTGCCGCCCAGATCAACGACATTGTCGATGGCACCGAACGTGCCGTAACCGGCATTTCGCGGGTTTCGGAAACCATCGAACAGGTCCGAAGTGCCTCGACCGCGATTGCCGCAGCCATCGAGGAACAGGGTGCGGCAACCCAGGAAATCTCGGGCAACGCCAACCGCAGTGCGGACGGGGTCAAGGAGATCTCCAACAGTGTTGAAGACACCATGAACAATGCCCAGAGCACGACACAGGAAGCAGATGAACTGAAATCAGCCTCCGCCGAACTTTCCAGCCGTTCGAGCGAGCTGACCCAGATCATCAAGCGATTCTCGACCGATCTTTTGAAGCAAGCCGGGTCGTAAGACCCTAATCCAAGAAGAAGGGCCGGACATTGATTTGTCCGGCCCTTTTTGTTTTGCGAATTCTTTTTTACGTTTATTCCGCCGGAAGATTATTTTCCTTGCGGAAGGAATGCGCCGGATAAACACCCAGAATGCGGACTTCGTGCGAGAAGAATTGCAGTTCTTCGAGCGCGTGGCGCAGGCCGAGCTGTTCGGGGTGGGCTTCGACCTCGGCGAAGAACTGGGTCGCGGTGAAGTGGCCTTCGACCATGTAGCTTTCAAGCTTGGTCATGTTGATGCCGTTGGTGGCAAAACCGCCCAGCGCCTTATAGAGCGCAGCCGCGACGTTGCGCACCCGGAAGACGAAACTGGTGACAACCGGCGTGCCGTCGTTGGGAATATCAAGCGGTTCGCGCGCGAGAATGATAAAGCGCGTGGTGTTGTGCGCGGCGTCTTCGACCTCGGTACGGAGCACATCAAGGCCGTAAATCTCGGCCGCCAGCACCGGTGCGATGGCGGCAATGGATTTATCGCCGCGATCAGCAACTTCCTTGGCACAGCCCGCGGTATCGGGGCCGACCACCGCATTCACACCGAGTTCCTTGCGCAGCTTGCGGCATTGGCCAAGCGCGTGAACGTGGCTGTGGATTTCCTTGATGTCCTCGATCCTGGTACCGGGCACGGCAACCAGCGCGTGGTTAATGCGCAGGAAGGTTTCACCGATAATATGGACACCCGATTCCGGCAAGATGTGGTGCACATCCGCCACGCGACCGGCCAGCGTGTTGTCAATCGGGATCACCGCCAGATCGACGTCGCCTTCTTCAAGCGCACCAAAAGCGCCTTCAAAGGTCCTGTACGGTACTGTCGTTGCACCCGGAAAGGCGCGACGGGCTGCCTGATCTGAATAGGCACCGTGCATCCCCTGAAAAGCGATCCTTTGTTGCGCAGTCATCTGGCTGTTTCCTGAAGTGGTCATGTATTTGGATTATGAACTTAAAGCACTTGGTGGCTGGTTCCGCAACTATGCACCCAGCACTTCGCGTGCGCGTTCAAGGTCTTCTTGCGTATCAACACCGAGCGGCACGCCATCCACCAGGGCAACCGCAATCACCATGCCGTTTTCAAGCGCGCGCAACTGTTCGAGCTTTTCACGTTGTTCAAGTTCGGCGGGCGGCAGGGAAACGAAACGATCAAGGGCGGCACGGCGATAGGTATAAAGACCGATGTGATGATAAAGCGGCCCGTCCCCATAGGGTGCAGTCGCGCGCGTAAAGTAAAGAGCACGTGCGACACGCCCGGAACCAAAGGCCGCGACGGCCTTGACCACATTGGGATTGGTGCGTTCTTCGTCGCGTTTGATTTCAGCAGCCAAAGTCGCGATATCCACCGACGGGTCAGCGAGCGGTTCAAACACCGCACGGATGTCGGCGGCATCAATCGTTGGCAGATCCCCCTGGACATTGACCACGGCGTCAAACTTGCCTTCGGGGTCGAATGTCTGAAGTGCTTGATGCACACGATCCGATCCGCTGGGCAAATCAGGATCGGTCAAAACGGCAATACCCCCGGCTGCCGTAACCGCATCGGCAATTTCCTGTTCGGCGCAGGCGACCAGAACCGGGCCGATTCCCGCCTCAGACGCGCGTTTCCAAACCTGCACGATCATGGGTTCGCCACAGATATCGGCCAGCGGTTTATTTGGTAAACGTGTGGACGCCATGCGGGCGGGAATTACAACGACAGGATTGCGCGGGGTCGACATTTCTTTACTCCGATCAGGCACAAATCACCTGTGTTTGATCTTGCGCAAAGCATGATGTGAAACAGCAATGGCAGAACACAGGCATCAATCGGCGCGACATTAGCCGGTTTTGGTGCGGCGACGAAAGGCGGAATCGCTTTTTTGCAGGACACCGGGGGCAATTACGTGAATGCGTTTAGACACTAGACGAAAGTTCTAAGGCAAGCATGTTCACCTTGGTGTTTAAGAAAGGTTGATGCAAATCGCTGAAACGTATAGTTTCCCACCGATCAGTTTTGCCAGCGGTTACACGTGTGTTTCTCATCAATGAGAGTTGCCGGGGACGCATGGGTAGAACATAAAGATAAAACCTGAGAGTGATTAGGCTGTAACGGGGTCCCGTCATGAACACGATGGAAATCAACAAGATCGTCGCCGGCGTTATTTGTGCTGTGCTTCTGGTAGTGGTTGTCGGCAAGGTCGGCAGCGCGCTGGTCAGTCCTGAAGAACTGGAAGCACCGGTATATCCGTTCTCCGAGGACGTGATGGCGGGTGCAAGTGCGCCTGCTGCTGCACCGGCAGAACCGGCAGGCCCGGAACCGATTCTTGCCATGCTGGCCTCGGCCGATATGGGTGAAGGCGAAAAAGTCTTCAAAAAATGCGCATCCTGCCATGACGTCGAAAAAGGCGGCCCGAACAAAACCGGCCCGAACCTTTATGGCATCGTTGGCGCAGACTTTGCGCACAGAGATGACTTCTCCTACTCCGATAGCATGGCCAACCATGGCGGCAGCTGGGGCTTTGAGGAGCTGAACGAATTCCTTTACAAGCCGCGTGATTACATCGATGGCACCAAAATGAGCTTTGGCGGTCTGAAAAAGGCCGAAGACCGTGCAGCGGTTATTGCCTGGCTGAACACCAAGTCTGACAACCCGGTCGCCCTGCCCGATCCGGCAGCGGTCGAAGCCGCGGCAGCAGCCGAAGAGGCCGTTGACGAGGCAGCCGAAGCGGTTGACGAAGCGGTTGACGAAGCAGCCAGCGCCGTTGAGGGTGCCGCCGATGAAGCCGGCGACGCGATTGACGCGGCCACCGCGCAATAAGCACGCAATAAAAACATCGTCTGACCATCAATCCGTGGTCAGCACCGATTTCGCAGGGGACAGGAAACTGTCCCCTGTTTGCATTTGGGTGATTGTTTCGGATCACGGCCCAAGGCGTTCTTGCGTTCCGGGTCCAAAGCAGAAATATTACCGCCCACATAACATCAACTGCCTGCAGGAATGCCTTTATGGAAAATCTCGACCCGTTTTTGGAAATTGCCCACAAGCTGGCAGATGCGGCGCGCCCTGTTGTGCGCAAATATTACCGCACCCCGGTCGCGGTTGACGTAAAGGCCGATGACAGCCCGGTGACGATTGCAGATCGCGAGGTTGAACGCACCATGCGCGATATCCTGAATGCCGAATTGCCCGATCATGGCATTCTGGGCGAGGAACATGGCCGCGAAAATGTTGATGCGGAATATGTCTGGGTGCTTGATCCGATTGACGGGACAAAATCGTTCATTGCCGGCAAGCCGAGCTTTGCGACCCTGATCGCGCTTTGCCACAAGGGAACCCCGGTTCTGGGCATTATTGATCAGGCGATTACCGATGAACGCTGGGTCGGCGTCATGGGACAGGCCAGCACGATGAATGGCGTTGAGATCAGCGCACGCGAATGCGAAGAGCTGAAAAGTGCGACCTTCTTTACCACCGCGCCTGAACTGTTCAAGGGCGATGCCGCCAAGGCCTACGCGGCGATTTCGAAAAACTGCCGTGTGCCGATGTACGGGGTGGATGCCTATGCCTATGGCCTGACTGCCCTTGGCCTTGCCGATACGGTGGTTGAGACCGGAATGCAGGCATATGATTTTTGTGCGCTGGTGCCGGTTGTCGAGGGTGCGGGCGGTGTGATGACCGACTGGTCGGGCAAGCCGCTTGATATCGATAGTGCCGGTGATGTGGTTGCCAGTGGTGATGCACGTTGCCATCAGGATGTTCTGGCGACGATCAAGGCCGCGATGGCCTGATCGCATTTACCGTCTGACCGCGCCGCCACCCAACTGACCTTGCCGAATACTGGAAATCCGATGACCAACAATGCCCCGTTTCTCGATATGGCCCACAAGCTTGCCGATGCGGCGCGCCCGGTGCTGCAAAGCTATTACCGCAAGCCGCTTGATATCGATGAAAAGGGTGATGCCAGCCTTGTCACCGACGCCGACCGGGCGATCGAGCGCACCATGCGCGACCTGATCAATGCGGAACTGCCCGATCACGGCATTCTGGGCGAGGAATACGGCCCGGAAAACCTTGATGCGGAATATGTCTGGATCCTTGATCCGATTGACGGCACCAAGTCATTCATTACCGGCAAGCCCAGCTTCAACACCCTGATTGCGCTGTGCCGTAATGGCAAGCCGGTGCTGGGCGTGATCGATCAGGCGATCCTTGATGAACGCTGGATCGGGGTGGAGGGACAGCCCACCACGCTTAATGGCAAAGCGGTCACGGCACGTGAATGCCAACACCTGAAAGATGCCACCATTTTCACCACCGGGCCGGATCTTTTCGTCGAAGAAAAGGCAATTGCCGGATACGAGGCGATCTTTGGTGCCGCGAGGCAGCCAATTTACGGGATTGATTCATATGGCTATGGCCTGATTGCCATGGGGTTTGGCGATGTGTTGGTGGAATCCAATCTGCAGCCCTATGATTTCTGTGCCGCGGTGCCGGTGATTGAGGGTGCGGGCGGGATCATCACCGATTGGGATGGCAATGCCCTTACCATCCACAGTGGCGATCTGGTGATTGCCAGTGGTGATAAGCGTGCCCATGCCGAAGGGCTTGCGGTTCTGCAAAAGGCCATCGCGCAGGATTGATGCCTGCCGTAACTGGTTGGCGAATGACGACCTTTCGGGCACACTTGCCGTGATCAGGGCAACAGGTTGGGCAGCGCCATGTTTGAATGGGTGATCATTCTTTTTCTCGGCTCCGGGCTGATATACGGGCTGCAATCACGTCGCCTGCAACGGCGCAATATTTCATCGCCGATGATGATGTTTCTGACCGGGATGCTGGTGGCCTTGCCGCTTGGCATTTGGCACGGTGCGCCGCTTGATGCGCTTTCGGGCAGCATTCATTTTGCCACCGGCTTTGCCGAGATGACGCTGGCGATCATTCTGTTTCTTGATGCCGCCGTTCTGAATTACCGCAAGGAAAGTGCCGCGCGCAACGTGGCGATCCGGCTTTTGCTGGTGGGCCTGCCGCTGACCATCGGGGTGACATGGGCCTTTATCGTCGGGCTTGATCCATCCATCGGGTTGGTGCCGGCACTCATTCTTGCGCTTATCGTCAGCCCGACCGATGCCGCCCTTGGCCGACCCGTCCTTGAAAACAAGGGCGTGCCCGAACCGGTCCGCCAGGGCATCAATATTGAAAGCGGGCTGAATGACGGGCTGGTCCTGCCGGTTTTCACCACGGCGGTGTTGCTTGAAGCCAATCTTCTGAGTAACGGACATCAGGGCTGGGTGGCAGAGGCGCTGCTTGAAATTTCAATCGGTGCCGTGATCGGGGTTGTGTCCGGCTTCGTGATCGGGCAAGTCGTTAATCATGCGGTCAAGCACCGTACGATGGTCGTGCGGTTTGAAAGACTGCTTGGCGTTCTGGCAGCGCTTTTCATTTTCCTTCTGGCCGAGGAATTGGGCGGCAATGGCTTTGTTGCGGCCTTTGCCGGGGGGCTTGCGCTTAATATCTCGAGCGACAAGGTGCGCGATACCATCGAAAGCTTTGGCGAGGCCGAGTCAGAGCTTTTGACCATGCTGACATTCTTTGTCTTTGGCCTGATCGTTGTGCCCGCCCTTTATGACGCCTGGACATGGCAGATGCTGGTGTTTTCCATTGCAAGCCTTGCTGTGCTGCGCCCGCTTTGTGTGTGGATCTGCATGATTGGCAGCCCCTATAGCCTGGGCGAGAAGCTTTATATCGGCTGGTTCGGGCCGCGCGGGATTGCATCGGTGATTTACATGCTGATCATGGCAACCATGATCGAGCCGGGCACGTTCAAGCCGCTGTTTGCGGCAGGTGCGATGATTATCTGCATCAGCATTGTCGCGCACGGCATTACAGCCGCCCCGGCATCACACGCGCTGGTGCGCTATTTGGCGCGAAAATCCTAGTCGGGCAAGCCCCTTTGGGCGCGGCGGGCAGGCATAAAAGCCCCCTGCCCGGTCAGCTTATTGCTGGGTGATGGCAAGGCGGATGCCAAGTGCGATGAACATGGTGCCAAGGGCACGATGCAACCACGCGCCAAGCCTGCGGCTGCCCTTGATCCGCCCGGCAGCGGATGCCACAGCCATGACCAGCATGCCTTCTACGACAAGTGCGATCAGCAGCACCACCAGCCCCAGGACAAGAAACTGGGTCGCCCCATTGCCGATGGCCGGATCGACAAATTGCGGCAGAAAGGCCATGAAGAAAATCGCGACCTTGGGATTGAGCACATCAATCATCACCCCCTGACGCCAGGCGGCAAAGGCCGTCATCGGTTTTGTTGAAACGGGTGCTGCCGGTTCATCGGACCCGGCGTCATTGACGGATTTGGCGAAACTGCTGCGCAGCGCCCCGAGACCAAGCCAGACCAAATAAGCCACCCCGATCCATTTGACGATGGCAAAGGCAAGGGCGGAAGTCGCAAGGATCGCGGACAAACCAAGGGTTGCCGCCAGCACATGCACAAACGCCCCGGAAACCACCCCAAAGGATGAAAACAAGCCGATCTTGCGCCCGTAAAAAGCCGTCTGCCCGACAATATAGGCCATATCCGGCCCGGGCGAGATATTGAGCAACAGTGCGGCGATCAGAAACGGCGTATAGGCAACGAACAGCTCGATCATGCCAGCAGTTCCCGACCAAAATAGATCAGGTCAATCTCAAGCGGACCTGAGCCGGCCTCCATCAGCATATTGGACAGTTGCCCGCGATGATGGGTCTGATGGTTGAACATATGCCCCAAAATCAGATCGCGCGGCATGGTATAGGCCCCGGCCGTAACCGACTGATAGCTTAGATCGGATGTGACTTCGGCGTCGGTCAGGTTGCTGGTGAATTCAAGGATCGCCTGATCTTCGGCCTCGCGCGCGGTACGCAGTTCATCGAAGTCTTCGTAAAGCACCGTATCAAGCGCCATGGTCACCGGACTGCCCAGCAAGCGCCCCATCCAAAGCCGGTCGGCAACGAGAAGGTGGTTAAGTGTGCGCATGATTGACGGGAAGAAGGCGCGGCGCGGCGCGTCCAGTTCGGCCTTTGGCAATTTTGCGCAGGCATCATAGGCATGAGTATTGGCCCAGATATTGTATTGCGCCATGCGTTCGAAATAGGCCGCACCGTTCATCTTCTTACTCCGTCTTTAGAACTGCCTTTGGGGTCGCGGTCGCGATCAGGACTTCGCGACCGGATTTGGCGTGCAGGTGGTCGAAACTGGCACCGCCGCCGGTGCGACCTGTTCAAGCACCTGACTTGCCGGTTTGGGCACACGTTTGGTCAGAATAACCACGTTGCCCACCAAAGTCAGTGCAACACCCCAGATAATATTGCCCGTCCAGTGGAAATCCTCAAACCAGGTCGACAGCAACAGCGCGACTATCGGGAACATCACCGAACTATATGCCGCACGATCCGGCCCAATCTTGCCCAGAAGCGTCAGATAGAAGCCAAAGCCCAGAACCGACCCGAACAATGCGAGATAGACCAGTGCTGCCATGAAGCTGGCACTCGGATCAAAGGAAACCGGAATCCCGGCAAGGGCGATATAGCCAAACAGCAAGACCGTGCCATAAAGCATGCCAAAGGCATTGGCCTGCATGACCGGCACGCCGCGCGCATGGTTGCGGGCCGATGCCATATTGCCAAGCGATGCGATGTAACTGCCCGCAAGGGACACCAGAAGCCCGATGCTGCCACCTGTTGTCAGATCAAAGGCGGCGAGATCGTTGGCAAACACCATGGCGATCCCGGTAAGGCCAATACCCGCCCCGATCAAAGTGCGGGTTTCGGGGCGGCGGCGGAAAAAGATCACGCCATTAATCATGTTCATGATGACGATGGTCGAAAATACCACCGCCAGAAGCCCTGATGTCAGATGCACACTGGCGACATAGATCAGCACATAGTTCAGCGAAAACAGACAAACACCCAGAGCCGCCATGAAGAAATGGTCGCGAAGCGTAAAGCGCATCGGCAAACGGCGGAAGCCACACCAGGCCATCATGATCAGCGTTGCCAGCGCAAACCGATAGGCAACCGCAACTTCGGGCGCGACCGAAAGCTGATACTGAATGGCGATCCAGGTCGATCCCCAGATCAAGACAACCGCTGCATAAAGACCCAACATGGCCCAAGGACTCCAAAATATTTGAAGCCGTAATTTAGGGCAGTTCAGAATCGACACCAAACCAGCTTTTTTGATCCGGGCATTAGCCAAACTAATCCAAAACCCTGAAATCTAATGCATTACCGATCAGGGTTTTTGGGTGGATCTATTTCGACGGGCTTTTGCCATTGCCTTTCGATTTGGTGGGTTCAGCACTTTCTTTCGGTGTTTCACCAACCGCGTCGTCGGTCACATCGTCGATCATGTCGTCAGATGTGTCAGACATGTCGGGTGCCTCAGGCAGATCAGTCTCGTCTGTGGCAGCTTCGGCAGTCTTGGCCGTTGATGATGTCTGATCGCGAAGTGCGGCGTTCTTTTCGGCCCGTCTGCGTTTCTGCCAGTCTTTCCAGATTGCCAGCAACTCGCTGCGCGACTGGAAAATCGGGATGCGACGTTTGGGTTTGGTTTTTTGTTGTTCGACCGCAAGGCCGACTTCGATCACGCCATGTTCGTCATCGGTGCGACGCACGATCAGCTCCACCGTGCCATAAGGCAGGCGATCGCCAAGTTCGAGGTCACCGGCAAGTTCACGTTCCATGATCTCGGCCACGGTTAGCTCGGCGTCATTGTCGGCAAGGGCGAAACCGTAAAGGCGCGCGATATCGGCAATGCGGGTATCGGCCGGGAAGCTGAAATCACCAAACAGTTCGACGTCATTGGCCCCCTCTGCCGGACCGGCGAAGAGCTGATCAAGCAGTTCGACATGGCGCGGCGGGGTGATGATATAGACCTGATCACCGGCCTGAATGGGCCCGGCAGAATGCGGACGCAGCGACGCGCCATCGCGCAGGATCAGGCTGGGCCGTGCCCAACGGGGAATGCGCTGGCCGGTGGCAACCGCACTGGCGTCGTGCACGCGATAGACGACAATTTCCTGATTGGCGTTGCCGGGCAATTCCAGATCAATACGATCCACCGGACCATGGCGCGTCGGCACGATGATGCCCAACCAATTGGCAACCTTGCGGATCGTCCAGCCCTGCAACAGAAGCGAGGTGATGACGACGATAAAGGCGGTGTTAAACAGTAACTGTCCTTCGGGCACACCTTCGACCATCGGCACAATGGCAAGCAGGATCGACACCGCCCCGCGCAAGCCAACCCATGAAATAAAGGCCGTGTCATTGCGCGAGAAGTTAAAGAACATCAGGCAAAGCCAGACCGCAACCGGGCGGGCGATAAAGACCAGAACAAGTGCCAGGATCACGCCCGGAACAATCACTTCACCAAATTCAGATGGCGTTGCCAGAAGACCCAGCGTGACAAACATCGCGATCTGGGCCAGCCAAGTCGTGACATGCTGAAAGCGCCGGACACCGACGCTCATCTGCATTTTGCTGTTCCCGGCATAAAGGCCCGCAACATAGACCGCCAAAAAGCCACTGCCGCCCAGAATACTGGTCGCGCCAAACAGACTGAGGGCAAGCGCCATGGTGATGATCGGCACCAGACCGGGTTCAAGTTTGACCCGGTTGATCATCCAGACCAGCGCATATCCCCCGGCCAGACCGAAGATGCCGCCAAGACCAATCTGCAGAATGAAGCGCTGCAGGAGCTCAAGGGCGATGTTTTCACCGCCGCCCAGAATGATCAGCTCGACCAGCGATATGGTCAGAAACACCGCCATCGGGTCGTTCGAACCCGATTCAACTTCCAGCGTGCTGCGCGTACGATCACGCAGATTGATGCCGCCAACGCGCAACAGGAAAAACACCGCCGCCGCATCGGTCGAGCTGACAATCGCACCAAACAAAAGCGCGACCAGCCACGGCACATCGAGCACCAGCCATGTGACCCCGCCAATGACACCCGTGGTAATCATCACGCCAATGGTTGCCAGAACCAGCGAGGGTCCGGCGGCAATTTTTAACGTTCGAAGCTGGGTTTCAAAGCCACTGTCAAACAGGATCAGGGCGAGTGCGATGGAGCCGATGAAATAGGCCAGCGGCGCATTGTCGAACATGATGCCGCCAATGCCATCTTCGCCCGCGCCCAGCCCGACAAACAGAAACACCAGCAGCAACGGTGCGCCGACCCGGAAGCTGACCAGACTGGTGAAAACGGCAACCACCACCAGAATCGATGCAATCAGGATCACCAGATTCATCGATTCAATCATTTCGGGGGCTCCTATGTCGGGACATCACAATGGGTGTGGCGGATTACTCGCGCATTACTATCACATCAGATACTTAGGAAATGATGACCGATAATGCCATCGCACCGGATATATCGATAAAAATTATCCGGAAACTGAAAATCAATCAGTCGTTTTCGGCTTGGGCCGGAACAAACAACGTTTCTTTCGATGTCGACAAGGCAATTTCCGGCAAAACTTCGACCACGCCGGGCATTTCCTTGATCGTGTCGGAAATAAATGATTCCAGATGCGCGGTATCACGCAGACGCAGTTTGATCAGAAAGTCGAAACGCCCTGTCATGTGATGACATTCAAGCACTTCGTCGGCCTTGATCAGGGATTTTACCAGCTTCTTGTTGCCCTTGGCCGGATCAGTGCGCAGCCAGACCAGTGCGGTCAGGGCCCGGCCAATGGCCTGCGGATCAACTGAAATACGATAGGCTTGAATGACCCCCTGTTCGCGCATCTTGCGTACGCGATCATTCACTGCAGAAACCGATAGCCCGACCTTGGTCCCCAAAACCGAATAGGACAGTGACGCGTCTTCCTGCAGGATGTCGATCAATTTGCGATCAATTGCATCCATTAATCTTCCCCCTGAATGGATTTGATGGCGTTGATCTTACACGAAAAATCGGCAGGCGCGAACTGTTCGCCACAACTTAAGGGTTATTCCTGCGGGCGGCTGGACCATTTTTATGCGGTTGGACTGGATTTTTTCCAGATAGCTGCGTAATGCTAGAAGATAATGAACGCGCCCCAACCCAATTCTGACAATGCAGCCCTGATGGGCGCCCTTCTGATGATCAGTGCTGCAATGTGTTTTGCGGTAATGGCCGTCTTTATCCGCTATGTCACAACCGACCTTCACCCGTTCGAGGCATCGTTTTTCCGCAACCTGTTTGGATTGCTGCCGATGGTGCCATGGATGGTGCGCCATGGGCGGAGCGGATTGAAGACCGAGCGGTTCAAGCTGCATTTTCTGCGCGGGGTGCTTGGCTTTGGGGCGATGTCGTGCATTTTTACTGCCCTGTCCTTGTCCCCGGCTGCCCAAGTCATCGCGATCAACTTTACCCTGCCGATCCTGACCACGGTTCTTGCCGCCATTGTGGTCCGCGAAACCGTGCGCGCGCGCCGCTGGAGCGCGATCGCCATTGGCTTTGTCGGGGCAATGATTGTGATCCGTCCGTTTGGCCAAAGCTTTGAGACCGGCGCGATCCTGGCCCTTGGCGCGACCGTGTTCATGGCGTGCGCGATGACCACGGTCAAAATGCTGTCGCGCACCGAAAGTGCCAATGCCATCGTGACGTGGATGGGGCTGATCATGACGCCACTGTCGCTGATCCCGGCCCTGATTTACTGGCAAGGGCCAAGCATTTGGCAGTTATTTATCCTGCTAGTGATTGCGGTAACCGGTACCGCCGGTCAGCAATTGCTGGTGCGGGCATACCGCACGGCAGACCAGTCCTATGTCATGATCTTTGATTTCCTGCGCCTGCCCTTTGTTGCGATCCTTGCCTATATCATGTTTGGCGAAGTGGTTGATTTCTGGACGTGGGCCGGGGCGGCCCTGATTATCGGATCAGCGCTTTATATCGCGCGGCGCGAGGCGGTTCTGGCGAAAAAGGCCAGGACACAAACCCGCCTGCCGACCACCGCCCCCGCCGACCCACAAGCCATCCCCGCGACCAAGATCGACCGTGCCGCCGGACCGAAAGACGATCCTGATGCGTAGCTGGTTCAACGCGTTGCCACCGTATCTGCAAGCCACGGCATTTGGCCTGATGGCATCGATCAGTGCGGCGGTATTTTCTGTATTTGTCCGGCTTGCGACCGAGCATATCCACCCGCTTCAGGCGGTGTTTTTTCGCAATTTCTTCGGGCTTTTGTTCATCGCGCCGCTTGCACTTCGCGCGGGTCTGACGCCGCTTAAAACCAAGCGATTCCCGATGTTTTGTTTACGCGCAGTTCTGTCGATGGGGGCGATGAGTTTCTGGTTTTCGGCCATTGCCTATATGCCACTGGCCGAGGCAACCGCGCTTAACTTTACCGTGCCACTGTTTGGCACCATTCTGGCCGCGATCTTTTTGGGTGAGACAATTCGAAAATACCGGATTGCAGCCCTTCTGGTCGGGTTCGGCGGGGTCTTGGTCATTATCCGGCCGGGTGATGAGGCTGTGCAATTGGCAAGCCTGTTGCCGATTGCGGCTGCGGTTTGCATGGCCAGTGCGGGTCTGACGATCAAGTCGCTGTCACGGACTGAAAACCCGACCACCATCATTCTGTACATGATGGTGCTGACCACGCCGATGACCCTGATCCCGGCCCTGTTTGTCTGGCAGACGCCGAGCCTTGAGGCGATCCTCCTGATGGTGGCCGGGGCCTTCATGGCCAACCTGACCCAGATCGGCAATACCAACGCGTTTCGGGTTTATGATTACAGCTTTGTCATCGGGTTCAATTACCTGCGCCTGCCATTTGTTTCGGCCATCGCGCTGGTGATCTTTGGCGAAGTACCGGAAATCTGGCTTCTACCCGGTGCGGTTTTGATTGTCGGGTCAGCACTTTATATCGCCCGGCGCGAGGCAAAGCTGAACCGCGAAGCCAACCGCCTCAAACGAGGCCTGTCGGCCACGGCAAGCGATCTTGATCCGCCGCCCGCCCGCAATGAAGACCGCAAATGAAGACTTGGTTTGCCAATCAACCCGAGACCATCAAGGCCAGCTTTTTTGCGTTGGCCGCAGCGATACTGGCAGCCTGTTTGGGGAGGTGCCCGATATCCGGGTCCGGCCGGGCGGGGCAATGATTATCGGGGCTGCGATCTATGTCGCGCTTTGTGAACGCAAGTTTGCCAAGTCCCGTTAGGGTTTGGCGACGCATCAACCGTCATATCCGCGCAAACTGTTATAGCGTGCGATTTGATCGGGGCTCAGGATTTCCGGGGTCTTGAGGTGGGTCGAAAGATGGACAAAGCGCAACCGGCCCAGACTTTGGGTGATGGTGTTTATCAGCCCTTCGAGTTCTTCAGCGGTCAGGTCACCGGATTTGAATGCCGTGTCCAAGGCAATTTCAGCCTCGATCAACCTGTTGCCGGCAATGATCGCGTTTTCTTTCATGTCGGCATAAAGTGCTGTGATCGCGGCATGCTGGTCTGAAGACAGCGGGATCTGATCAGAAAGTTCGAGCAAATGGGCCGGTCCCGGCACGCCATTCAGTTCGGCGGCCTTGGCCAAACCCCAGCCACCACCCTTTTGCAATTCGGCCATATCCTTGGCCGACAGGCTTTTGATCGGGCGATGCTGTTGACCGACATAGGGTGATGACGTGCTTGCGTCGTTGGCCATGGTACTGCCATGCTGACCATTGTCGGTGCGATGCAAATGGGCATTCCCGTTTGCATGGACCGTTAACGGGATGGTCGCGCCAAGCAGGATCAACGCGGCAAACGCAATCAGGAACGGCGTTTTCGACAGGCGGGAAAGAACAAGCATGGCAGCACCTTTTGGTTTGAATGGACGCCAAGCTTGAAACAGGCGGGGCAATTGTCACATGATAGATATCATGTCGACATCAATCTTTGATCTTCTCAACCAGTTTCACGGCAAGTTGTTCGATTACAGCCCGCCCAAGGTCCTGTTTCGCAAAGGCGACCCGGTCGAGCATCTTTTCCTTATTCTCAGCGGGGAAGTGCGGCTGGCGCGGTTTCTGGAAAACGGTGACGAGATTGTTTTGCAACGTGCCGGGCCAAACAGCGTTTTGGCAGAGGCATCATTGTTTTCGCCCTCCTATCATTGTGACGCTGTCTGCCATCAGAATGCGCAGGTCAAAATGATCCGCAAACCTGATGTTGAAACCCATCTTGCCGATAACAATCAGATGGCAATGGCACTTGCCGCGCATCTGGCGCGCGAGGTGCAGGCAACCCGCCAGCGTGCGGAAATCCTGCGGCTGCGAACAGTGACTGAGCGGCTTGATGCCTGGATCGCGTGGCATGACGGGGTGCTGCCGGAAAAGGGCAATTGGCGGGTGATTGCCCTTGAAATCGGTGTCAGTCCCGAAGCACTTTATCGCGAGATCGCGCAGCGCCGTTAAGCCGGTCTGATGCCCCTTTTTGCGGATACCCGGCGGGGTTAAATCCATACTTGCCCGTTAAAGATATAATTTGGTATATAAATACCAAATTAATCAAATGAGCACGCGTCTGGAGGCTTCACGTCATGCAAATCAAGGGTTCGATTGCCATTGTTACCGGGGCTGCGTCTGGTCTTGGGGCGGCAACGGCAGAGACACTGGCCAATGCCGGGGCACGGATTGCCGCCTTTGATCTGAATGCAGACGGGGCCAAGGCAACGGCCGAGAAACTGGGTGGCGTTGGCTATGGCGTGGATGTTTCGAATGCCGAAAGTGTCGAGCACGCAGTTTCCAAGGTGGTCAAGGATATCGGTATTCCGTCGATCCTTGTGAATTGTGCAGGCATCGTGCATGGCGAGCGGATCGTCGGGCGCGAAGGCCCGGCTGATCTTGAAGCCTTTTCCAAGGTGATCACGGTCAATCTGATCGGCACATTCAACATGATGCGGGTTGCCGCCACCGCGATGAGCCAGAACACCCCATCAGACTCCGGCGAGCGCGGGGTGATTATCAACACCGCATCCATCGCGGCCTTTGAAGGACAGATCGGGCAGGCAGCCTATGCCGCGTCCAAGGGCGGGGTGGCATCGCTTACCCTGCCGGCCGCGCGTGAATTGGCGCGACACGGGGTTCGGGTAGCGTCAATCGCACCGGGTCTGTTTGGCACACCGATGTTGATGGGCCTGCCTGACGAGGTTCAGGAAAGCCTGGCGGCCAATACGCCGTTCCCCAAACGCCTTGGTGATCCGTATGAATATGGTCGTCTGGCGATGCATATCTGTGAAAATGAAATGATCAATGGCGAGACCATTCGCATTGATGGCGCGGTCCGGCTGGAACCGAAATAGTCCCACACCATTTCGCTTCTTTATCACCGCAGCCAAAGCGCCCTGTCGTCCCCCAGCGGCAGGGCGCAATTTTCAGGGCAAGCTTTATTCGCCAGCCGCCGTTTGGCAAAAGGTTGCCAGATCAATGTCCTTTTGCGTCACGCCACCGGCGTCGTGGGTGGTGAGCGTCATTTCCACCTTGTTATAGACACTGAACCATTCGGGATGGTGATCCATCTTGTCGGCCTTAAGCGCCACCCGCGCCATGAAGCCGAAGGCGGCATTGAAATCGCCAAACTTGTAGACGCGCTTGATTGAAAGCCCGTCATCGGCAAGCGTCCAGCCCGGGAGATCGGCAAGTGCGGTTTCGATGGTGGATTTTTCAAGTTTGCTCATATGGCGTGCCTCCATTGGTTGAAGTCTGCGCGCATTGGAACATAAATCCCGCCATAGCCCAAATCGTCTAGCCCAACAGGCTGTGGACCCGGCTTTGCAGGACTGGCAGAAGGTCGCGTTCAAACCACGGGTTCTTTTTCATCCAGGCGGTGTTGCGCCAGCTTGGATGGGGCATGGGCAGGATGCCCTCGCCCAGAAATTCGTGAAACCGATGGACGGTTTCGGTCATGGTTTTGGCCCGGCGCGGACCAAGATAGCGTTCTTGTGCATATTGCCCGATCAAAAGGGTCAGGCCGATATCGGGCAAGTGTTGGCGCAGCACGTCATGCCATGTCGGGGCGCATTCGGGACGGGGCGGCAGATCACCACCGCGATCAAAGCGACCGGGATAACAAAACCCCATTGGCATGATGGCAAGCTTGGCCGGATCATAAAAATCATCGACCGCAAGCCCCAACCAATCACGCAAGCGATCCCCGGATGCATCATTCCACGGCAAGCCGGTTTCATGCACGCGGGTTCCGGGCGCCTGCCCGATCACCAGAATGCGCGCGGATTTTGCCATGCGGACCACCGGGCGCGGCCCCAACGGCAACTCAGCTGCACAAATGCGGCACGCGCGGACCTCTGCCAGTAACCGATCAAGGGCAGCGTCACCCCCCATCGGATCAATTTCGGGCAGTTTTCCGCTTAGGCCCGGCATGGGTTATTTTACCTCTTCTTCCGCGATCACCCATTCCTCGGCCGCAGCCGCTTCGTACCATTCCTGCATTTCCGGCAGGCCGAGAATGGTTTCCATATAGGCATTGCCAATCGGATCAAGTGACACGCCATAGGTTTTGAACCGCGACACCACCGGGGCATACATGGCATCGGCAATCGAGAATTGGCCAAACAGGAAATCCCCGCCCTGCCCGTACTGGGTGCGGCACATCTTGAAGATTTCAGTGATGCGGTTGATGTCCTTGTCCACACCGGCGTTGCGGCCAAGCCCGGCCAAGCTTTTGCGGCAATTCATTGGCATGGAACTGCGCAGCGCGCCAAAACCGCCATGCATTTCAAGCGACACGGAACGGGCAATCGCACGCACATCGATGTCCAACGGCCAGAGCATGGTGTCGGGCTGGTGATCTGCGATGTATTCGAGGATGCCAAGCGCCTCCCAGATGGTTTTGTTGCCATCGAAGAAGGCCGGGACCTTGGCACTGGGGGAGAAGACCGGAGCCTTGGCGTGCCATTCTTCGGTGCGCAGCGGAATGAGCTTTTCCTCGAACGCCACGCCGGCGACGCGCAGGCCAAGCCAGGCGCGCAGCGACCAGGATGAATAGTTTTTATTACCGATATAAAGCACGGGAAGGTTTTGCATGGTGGGACCTTTGGCGGTTGGCGCGATTGGTATGTTTGATGACAGCGGCGATTACTATCTGGTCTTTGGGCGTCGGGTTCAAGCCAGACGTTCAAGCGCGGTTTCAAGTGCAAAGTTGCGTGCCGATTGTGTGAATGAGTTTTGACCCCGGGGGATGGCAGCCGTAAGATCGGACAACATATCTTGTGAACACATCTTGATATCTTGTGAACACATCTTGCTTGGGCCGTCGCTGCTGTGCGGTTGCCCATTGCGTTCACCATCACCCGTCACCATCAGGGAAGTCTTAAATTGTTCGACCACATCATCGCACGCGATCCTTCTGCCAACCCGACCCCTATTACCCCCATCCTTGAAAGCGGTTTTGAAAGCTGGCTTGCCACGCAGTCCGATGCCGCCAGATCCTGGATTGCTGCCAACGGATTTGAAGGCAAGCGCGGCACGCAACTTTCGCTTCCCGGTGCGGATGGATCGGTCGGGACGGTCCTGATCGGGTACGCTGATGATGCCAAGGCGATCTGGGATTTTGCCAGTCTGCCGAAATCATTGGCCGCCGGGACCTATGCCCTTTCCGATGATCTGACCGATAAGGACGATCTTTACGAGAAGGCCGCCCTTGGACTTTATCTGGGTGGCTATCAGTTTGATCGTTATCGCAAGGATGATGGCAAGAAGGACAAGCGCGCCAGGATCGCCCTGCACGATATTGATGCGGCCAAGCGCGCCGAAAACATCGCACGCGGGATCGGCCTTGCGCGTGATCTGATCAATGTGCCGGCCAATGACATGGGCCCGGCAGAGCTTGAAGAAGCCGCCAGCGCACTGGGCGAGGAATTTGGTGCCAAGGTCAGTGCGATTGTGGGCGAAGAGCTGATCAAGCAAAATTACCCTGCCATTCACACCGTGGGACACGGCAGCGATCGCGCGCCGCGCCTGATTGATCTTAAATGGGGTGACGAAAATGCGCCAAAGATCACACTGGTTGGCAAGGGCGTTTGCTTTGACACGGGGGGCTATGACCTTAAACCGTCAAGCAACATGATCCTGATGAAAAAGGACATGGGTGGTTCGGCACAGGTTCTTGGCCTTGCGCGCATGATCATGGCGGCCGACCTTCCGGTTCGATTGCGCGTTCTGATCCCGGCGGTCGAAAACATGGTGTCAGGCCGGGCCTATCGCCCGAGTGATATTTTGCAAACCCGCAAGGGCATTACGGTTGAGGTTGGCAATACCGATGCCGAGGGCCGCATTGTGCTTTCCGATGCCCTGACCGAGGCAGCATCCGAAGACCCCGACATGCTGCTTGATTTCGCGACCCTGACAGGGGCTGCACGTGTGGCACTTGGTCTTGGTCTGCCGGCGCTGTTTTCCAACGATGATGATCTGGCCAACGGATTGATGGAAACGGGTCTGGCCGAAAATGATCCGCTGTGGCGTTTGCCGCTGTGGGATGATTATCGCAGCCAGCTTGATAGCAAGGCGGCTGACATGAACAATATTTCCGGCAGTCCGTTTGGCGGCGCAATCATTGCCGCCCTGTTCCTTGATCGGTTTGCCGAGGGGGCAAAAAGCTGGGCGCATATCGATCTGATGGCATGGAACCCGTCTGACCGCCCGGGTCGCCCGACCGGTGGCGAGGCACAGGGCATTCGGGCCGCCTTCAAGCTGATCAAGGATCGTTACGGTAAGTAAACCAAAACGGAAAATACATTTTCCCCAATTACACCTTTGACATCATTGCCGGGGTCAGGTAGAGATTACGTATTCGTAACAAATAAATTGTTGGGCACAAACATGTCGATCGAGATCAAACCGTCTCAGGCGCTTGACCTTTGGCGTATCGCGATTGTTGAGAGTGTGCGTCGGGATTCCCCCGACCTGTCAGCCCGACAGATGGCCTTGTTGCTTAGCGTTTACCTGACCCCGGCACCGCATACCGTGCGCGGTCTTTCCGAGGCGCTTAACATTTCCAAACCGGCAATTACCCGTGCGCTTGATCGTCTGAGCTCTCTGGGCATGGTCAAACGCAAGGTCGATGAAGAAGATCGCCGTTCAGTACTGGTTCAAAGGACCGTCAAAGGGTCCGTCTTCCTGCGTGAATTCGGCGATATCATCGTCGGCGCCGGTCTTGAGACCGAATAATCCGGTTGTAAAACAAATTTCAGACGTCTGAAACCAGACCGGAAATGATGCCCAAGGGGGCGATTTTGGCGCAAAGTGGCGCAAAACCGGCCTTTTAGGACAGCAAATCTTCCCCATCTTGAATGCATGAAAGCTGATATGGCGAAAATTCGCTATATACAGACTGGTTGGTCTGTAGCTTGGCTGCCCGACGCTTTGTGACAGAAGTAATTTCTTCTTTCTACATCAAAGTGTTACTGGATCCGCGAACACGTGATGCACGCCATATCGGTGCTAGCGGTCCGATTGCCCGATTATAGCTGGTTCGGCAGAGATATGTGGCTTGGCCATGGTTTCGGGCATCTCGATCAGGGCCAAAAGGCCCGCTGCAACGATCAAAACGCCACCGGACAGTCGTGCAACCACGTTATTGCCCCCACGCTTGACCAGCCAGGGCATGACCCGCGCGGCCCCAACCGCATAAATCATTACGAAACTGTAATCAAGAAACACGAAGGTCGCGCCAAGAATCAGCAATTGGGGTGCCAATGGTTGGGCGGGGTCTACAAACTGCGGGAACAGTGCCCCGAAAAACGCAATCGCCTTGGGATTGCCAGCTGCAACCAGAAAGCCTTCGCGAAACAGACGCAGGGCGTTGGCCGGTTCAAAGCAGGTCTGATTATTCGTTTCGGCACCGGTTTTGATCCTGATTTCCGTGGGCTTGCGCAAGAATGACAACAAACCGATCACCAGCAAAAACCCAACACCACACCATTTGACAATGGCAAAGGCGGTTACCGATGTTGCCAGAACAGCCCCCAGACCAACCGCGGCAATTACCATCTGGATCATGTTGGCTGTGACATCACCAAGGGCTGTCATCAGGGTGGGGCGTGCGCCATACCGCAGCGCATGTGACATGCCAATCAGGATGCTTGGCCCCGGTGTCAGGACCAGCAAAAAGACAAGCAGGGTAAAACTGAGCCAGATTTCAAAGGACATGTTGGGGCTACTCCGGTGACGAATGCCAACCGGATATCACACCCCCGATCACAGACAAGTGCCGGTTCGGCAATGGCCCATGCACGAGGCGCGCGCCATGGCATCCATCAGGCGCGCCCGGACCGGATCACGGTGCGCGATCAAGACTTAGCGTTTTTTGACGTCGCCCGGCCAGAAATCATAGAACATGCGGATCTGGACAGAGCGCAATGTATCGGGCGGAAGAACGCCTTGGGCTGTGCGCAGCAACTTGTTCTGAAGGGCTGCGAAATAGCGATTGCCCGCGGGCTGGAACGGGCTGAAGGGCGGTTCCTTGGTGATTTCCTCGCCATTTTCCTTGGCCAGTTCGGCGGCCTCAGCTTCGGCGGCGAGTTCTTCCTCTGTCTTGGGGGGAGGTGGTGGCAGCAAAGCAGGGGCGGTATATTTGAAGCCACGCTTGCCCTGTTCGCGGGTTTCAAAGCGATGTTCGGTATCGCGATACATCAGGCGCTGAAGATCGACCAGAAAAGCGTTGATGACCTTGGGCAGGCGTTGTTCGATGACGCCCACAGCCTGCTTGTTGGTGGCTTCCAGCCAGATGTTAAACACCATCTGACGGATGGCGCCGCTTTTGCGCAGGACCACCGTCAACGAAACCGGATCAGGTACGACAACGGTATCGGGAATTTCCGGGACGGCGGGTTCTTTGTCTTGCTGGGTTTCTGCGCCATCCCCGGCCGCAGTACTGGCGCGGGCGGGCAGACTGACTGAAAACAACATTACGGCCAGCGCAACGATCAAAGCGCGGCCCCAAAGACGATGTCCGGTTCGATTTTTGATCGCACGTGACAACATATCCACTCTTAATCCTGCCTTTACGGTTCTGTTCTTCTTGCCGTGTCATACGGGTTGTAGCCGATCACAGATGAGTCTTCTGATCCTACTTACTGACAAATTCTGTCCCCGCAGCCTTAAGATCAAGGGCCGCGGCCAGAAGTGCCTTGGTGTAGGGCTCTGCCGGGTTGTCAAACACATCGGCCGCCGCACCACTTTCAACCAGTTTACCGTTCTTCATCACCATGACCCGATGCGACAGTGCACGTACGACGCGTAAATCATGACTGATGAACAAGTATGCCATTTTATGGCGCGCCTGCAAATCGCGCAGCAAGTCAACGATTTGGGCCTGTACCGACATATCAAGGGCCGATGTCGGTTCATCCAACACGATAAAGCGCGGCTTCAGCACCAGTGCGCGTGCAATCGAGATGCGCTGACGCTGCCCGCCGGAAAATTCGTGCGGATAGCGATCCATGGCATTTTGCGGCAGGTCGACTTCGTCAAGCGCCTCGGCAATGCGGGCTTCGCGTTCGGCCTGGGTCAGGTCGGGCGCGTGGATTTCCAAGCCCTCGCCAACGATCTGGGCGATGGACATGCGCGGGCTGAGCGATCCGAACGGGTCCTGAAAGACCACCTGCATGTCGCGGCGCAGTTTGCGCAGATCAGCACCAGAGAACCCGCGGATATCCTGCCCGGAAAAGCGGATGTCCCCGCTTGATTTCAGAAGCCTGAGGATCGCCATGGCAAGCGTGGTCTTACCCGATCCGCTTTCGCCAACGATGCCAAGGGTTTCGCCCTGTTTAAGGGACAGCGAAATCTGATTAACCGCATTCAGATAATGATCGGGCCGCCCAAGGATTCCCTTGCGCCCAATCGGGAACTGAACATGGATGTTGCTGGTTTCAAGCAACTCTGTTGCGTTTTCCGCCAAGGGCGGGGCTTCGCCACTTGGCACGGCCGACAGCAGCTTTTTGGTATAGGCATGCTTGGGCGCATCAAACAGGGTGCGGGCTTCGCCGGCTTCTACAATCTCGCCGTTTTTCATCACGCAGACGGTTTGCGCCATTTTCTGAACGATCTGCAGATCATGGGTGATCAGCAAAAGCGCCATGCCCAGTTTATCCTGCAGGTCCTTGAGCAGTTCGAGGATTTGCGCCTGAATGGTGACATCAAGGGCCGTGGTCGGTTCATCAGCAATCAGGAGTTCCGGCTCGTTGGCAAGGGCCATGGCGATCATCACACGCTGGCGCTGGCCACCGGAAAGTTCATGCGGCAGGGCCTTAAGGCGCGACGCCGGGTCGGAAATACCGACAAGTTCAAGCAATTCAAGAATACGCGCACGCGCCTTGGCACCGCGCAGGCCCTTGTGGAGCAATAACACCTCGCCGACCTGCTTTTCGATATTGTGCAGCGGATTAAGGGATGTCATCGGCTCCTGGAAGATCATCGAAATCCGGTTGCCACGGATCTTGCGAAGCTTGCGTTCCTTGGCCCCGACCATTTCCTGCCCGTCAAAGATGATTGAACCGGACGGATGGCTGGCGCGCGGATAGCGCAGCAATTGCAAAATCGAAAGTGCGGTGACCGACTTGCCTGATCCACTTTCACCGACAAGCGCCATGGTTTCGCCGCGCTCAAGGGTAAAGGACACATCCTTTACCGCTGTGGCATCGGCGAATTTGACCGATAGATCGCGAACGGCAAGGAGCGGCTGATAGGCGGATTGCGCTGTCATTTTCCTACTCCTTAAAACGTCTTGCGCGGATCAAAGGCATCACGCACCGCTTCACCGATAAAGATCAAAAGGCTGAGCATGACGGCGATGGCAAAGAAGGCCGTGATGCCAAGCCACGGGGCTTGCAGGTTGTTCTTGCCCTGGAACAGCAATTCACCGAGTGACGGAGAGCCCGGCGGCATGCCCAGTGACAGGAAATCAAGCGAGGTGAGCGCGACAATCGAGCCATTCAAGACAAACGGCAGGAAAGTGATGGTTGCCACCATCGCGTTGGGCAAAACGTGGCGATACATGATCCGGAAGTCGGTCATGCCAAGCGCACGTGCGGCACGGACATATTCAAAGTTACGCGCACGCAGGAATTCTGCACGGACAAGGCCGGTCAAACTCATCCAGCTAAACAACACGAGGATGAACAGCAACGTCCAGAAACCCGGCGCAAACAGGCTGGCCAGAATGATAAGGATGAAGAGTTGCGGCAGGCCTGACCAGATTTCGATCACGCGCTGGAAGCCAAGGTCGACCCAGCCGCCGAAATAGCCCTGCACTGCGCCTGCTGCAATGCCGATCACGGAACTGACGGCCGTCAGGGCCAGACCGAACAGGATGGAAATCCTGAACCCGTAGATCAGGCGTGCGAGAACATCACGCCCCAATTCATCCGTACCAAGCAAGTGCCGCCATGATGGCGGGGCCGGTTGCGGTTCGCGCATTTCAAAATCGATGGTGTCGTAGGAAAACGGTATTAAAGGCCAGATGGCAAAGCCGTTTTCGGAAATCTTGTTCTGGATATAGGGATCATAAAAATCCGTCTCGATGTCGAAATCCCCGCCATAGACCGTTTCGGGGTGGTCCGATACGATCGGCACGTACCAGTCATCGCCATACTTAACAAAGATCGGTTTGTCATTGGCGACCAGTTCGGCCACCAGACAAATGACAAACAGGATTGTAAAGATCACAAGCGACCAATAGCCACGCTTGTTGGCCTTGAAGTTTGACAGGCGACGCTGGTTGAGCGGTGAGAGAACGGCACTGAACATGATCAATTCCCCCGCGCTTCAAAGTCGATCCGTGGATCAACCAGATGGTAGCTGAGGTCGCTGATCAGGTTCATGATCAGGCCAAACAGCGTGAAGAAATAAAGGGTTGCGAACATCACCGGATAATCACGGGTCATCACCGCGTTAAACCCAAGCAGGCCCAGACCATCAAGGGAGAAGATCACCTCGATCAGGACCGAGCCGGTAAACAGCATCCCGACCAGCGCGCTGGGGAACCCGGCAATGATCAGCAGCATGGCGTTGCGGAACACGTGACCATAGAGCACACGTTTTTCGGTCAGCCCCTTGGCACGTGCTGTGACCACATACTGTTTGTTGATTTCATCCAGAAACGAGTTCTTGGTCAACATGGTCAGCGTGGCAAAACCCGAAATCGTCAATGCGATGATCGGAAGGGTCAGATGCCAGAAGTAATCAACGACCTTGCCCCACAAGGACAGCTGTTCCCAATTTGACGATGTCAGCCCGCGCAACGGGAACCAATCAAGATAACTGCCCCCGGCAAAGACCACGATCAGCATGACTGCAAACAAGAAGCCCGGAATGGCAAAGCCAACAATGATTGCGGCTGATGACCAAATGTCGAAATTCGATCCATCACGCACCGCCTTGGTAATGCCAAGCGGGATCGAGATGATATAGATGATCAGCGTCGACCAGATCCCCAGCGAGATCGAAACCGGCATTTTATCGACCACGAGATCAACCACGTCGCGGTCCTGAAAATAGCTTTGGCCGAAATCAAAGGTCAGATAGTTCTTCATCATCATCCAGAACCGCTCGTGGGCGGGCTTATCAAACCCGAACTGCACTTCGAGCTGTTTGATGATTTCGGGATCAAGCCCCTGCGCCCCGCGATAGTCGGAGGTCGAGGAGAAATTGTTACCCGACGCCGATGATGCATCTGACCTGCTGCCACCGCCGCTGTCACTGCCCTGATTGGTCACCCGTGCGGTCGAGGAAACGTCGGTTCCCTGCAGTTGGGCAATGACCTGTTCAACCGGTCCGCCCGGCGCAAACTGAATGATCGCGAAGTTCAGCAGCATAATGCCAAACAAGGTCACCGGAATCAGGAGCAAACGGCGCAGAATATAGTTCAGCATGGCCTAGTTCATCCCCATCTGAAGTTTTGCAGCCTTGTCCGGATCAATCCACCAGCGCATGACCGACATCCCCTGGAGCGGGACTTCATCGGGCCGCCCGAAGATGTTCCACCACACCATGCGGTCCCCGCCGAGATAGTATTGCGGAATGACATAATCCCCCCACAGCAACACCCGATCGAGTGCGCGGGTGGCGGCAACCAGTTCTTCCCAACTGTTCGCAGACGTAATGTTTTCGATCATCGCATCAACCACGGGGTTCTTGATCCCGGCGAAGTTGCGCGATCCCGGCTGATCGGCGGCTTCGGAGCTCCAGAACACGCGTTGCTCGTTGCCCGGTGTCAGAGACTGTTGCCACCAGAAAGTCGTGACTTCAAAATCAAAGGCCTGAATGCGGTTCACCCATTGGCCGGTGTCAATCAGGCGGATGTCCATTTCGACGCCCAGCTGTTTGAGGCGCGATTTGACCACCAGTGCAATCTTTTCAAGTCCGGGTTGGCGAATGATCAGTTCGAAACGGAATGGCTGGCCTGTTTCCTTGTTCACCAGAACCTTGTCACGCACTTCCCAACCGGCTTCGTTGAGCAGCGTCATCGCTTCACGCAGGGCTTCGCGGCGACCGTTGGGCGCGTCGAAATCTGGCAGGGTATAGGGTTCGGTAAACAGTCTGGCTGGCAGTTGATCACGATACGGTTCCAGCAGGGCCAGTTCATCGCCCGTGGGAATGCCGGTTGCCGCCAGTTCGGAGTTCACAAAGAAGCTGTCGGTCCGGCTATATGCCCCATAGAACATGGCGCGGTTGAGCCACTGGAAATCGAAGCCATATTGCAACGCGCGCCGAACACGCTGATCAGAAAAGATCGGCAGGCGATTATTCATCACATAGGCCTGCATTCCGACCGGCAGATTATCGGGCATGAATTCCTTCTGGATGTCGCCGCGTTCCACCGCCGGGGTGTTATAGGCGGTGTTCCAGTCACGGGATGAATGCTCGGAGCGGATCATGTATTCCCCGGCAAGGAACGCCTGACGCTGTACTTCGGGGTCAAGGTAGGTGTCGTACTGAATGGTATCGAAATTGTTCTGCCCGCGATTGACGGGCAAATTCGCCGCCCAGTAGTTGGGGTCACGTTCATAGGTGATGCGACGGCCTGCCTCGATGCTGGCAACTTTATAAGCCCCGCTGCCAACCGGGATTTCAAAGGTGGTTTTGGCGAAGTCCTTACCGTCCCAGAATTTCTTGGGCATGATCGAAATGCCCGCCACGGTCAACGGCGTTTCGCGATTGTTCCCCGGTTTGAAAGTGAATTTGACGGTGAGTTCGTCAATGATTTCGGCCCCTTCGATCTGTGAGAAGACCTGCCGATAGACCGGACTGCCCTTTTCAAGCAGGATTTCATAGGAGAATTTCACATCCTCGGCGGTGATGTCGCTGCCATCCTGAAATTTTGCACGTGGGTCAAGGTGGAAGATGGCAAAGGACCGGTCTTGCGGGAGTTCGATCTCGCGGGCGATGAGGCCATACATCGAAGAGGGTTCATCGGCACTGGAAACCATCAGGCTATCGTAAATCAGGCCTATGCCCGCCGCTGCGTTGCCCTTGAGCGTGAAGGGGTTAAGCGTATCGAAGGCAACGATGGAAGATTGCAACAGCTTGCCACCCTTGGGCGCATCCGGGTTCACATAATCAAAATGATGGAAGTCAGGGCCGTATTTCAGATCACCATAAAGCGAGATGCCATGTGACCGCGTGGTCAGCGGCGCCAGATCAGTCTCGTCCACGGCCACTGTCGGGGCCGGATTGATGTTTGGTTTACTGTCTTCCTGCGCATGTATGCCTGCGGATGGCAGAACGGCGGCAAGCAGGGTGAAGGCGCTGGCAAAAAGGATGGATGTCATGGCCGCGCCCAGCCGCCCCCTGCCCGGCATTTTCATGCTGGCTGCATACGAAATCATGTGATTATCGTCTTTCCCCTGATGCAAGCTGATGCCTGTTGTCTCTGTTTTACTATGTGAGCTTACACTGCAGGACGCAATCAATGGTCACCAATTGTCTTGGCCAATCATGATGCGACTGTGAATATTGCCACACGAGAACTATCTGATACTCACTACTAAATCGTTCAATTTCAAGGCACCATCACGTGACCTTGCTGTTTTCCCCGCCTTTTTTCGACAGTTTTTGCCGTCCGGTTTCAAGCTTGATCTCGGTCATCAACCAATCACGGAACGCCTTGACCTTGCGCCGTTCCAGTCGCCCGCGGGGATAACTCAGCGAATAGGCATAGGGGCTATCAACCGGCAAATCGAACGGGACGGTCAATCGATTGGTCACAACATATTCCCCGATCATCGCCGGATCGGAAATGACCACGCCAAAGCCACTTGCCGCGGCCTCCATCGCCATATCAAGAGTGGCAAAAACCGGGCCTTTTGAACCATCCACACCCTTGATGCCCGTCCCTTCGAGCCAGATGCGCCAGTCTTCACGCTGGGCAGAGCAATGCAACAATGTGACACCGGCAAGGTCTTCGGGCGTTTCAAGTTGCTTGGCCAGGTCGGGATGGCACACCGGCAACAGACGTTCGCCGGTCAGGAATTCATGGACAAGCTGTTCGTTGCCGTGATCGGCAAAACGGATGGCGATATCGACCTCGTTGAAATCAACAGAGGCCAGATCATCGTTATAGGTGCCCAACTGGACCTGAAAATCGGGGTATTCCATCTGAAACCGCCCCAGACGCGGCACGATCCAGCGCATGGAAAATGTCAGCGGGGCGGTGACGGAAAGCAGCGTGTCATCCGCACGGTCTTCGACCCTGGCAACCGCGTCTTCCATGGCATCAAAGGCCGGCGTCAGTGATTCCAGAAGGTTGCGCCCGGCACGGGTCAACCGAAGGCTTCTGTGGTGGCGTTCGAAAAGCTGCCGCCCGAGCACCTCTTCGAGATGCTGCACCTGTCGACTGACAGCCCCTTGGGTCACGTTAAGCTCATGTGACGCTTTGGTGAAACTTTCGAGTCTTCCGGCCACTTCGAAGGCCCTGAGCGCGTTTAACGGCAATGGACGGCGTTTCATGACGGTTGCTTTGCATGATAAAAACTCATGCCATGATGACAAAAGGTGGTTTGAGCGCAAGCCTTTTTTCAATTAACCCTGAGTTTAACGAGAGTATAGACACACGCATCATGGATGCACGGGCCGCTGAAGTGTTGAGAGCAGGCCTCGTTTTAAAAGGATTAGAACAATGGTTGCTATCACCAAAGACGCAGGCGCATTCGCCACCACCCGTCGCCATCACAATACCACCAGCCTGCTGGATCTGCCGCGCACCTGGTTCAAACGCCACGACCTGCGCCAGAAACTGGCAGACATGGATGCCCACATGCTGCGTGATATCGGCTGGACCGTCTATGACGCAAAACGCGAAGCGGCCAAGCCGTTCTGGAAAGCTTAACCCGCGCAAAAGCGCATAACCGAGTGTTTTGTCATGCAGAACAATGTAACCCCGCTGCACAGCGCAATTACTTTCCCGCTTCAGGTTCTGATCGAAGCCCTGATGGATGCGTGGAAAGGCATCAGCCTTAAATAAGGCTCTGCACCCAAGATCCCTGAGCGCAATTCCAGCCTCCCCCCGTTGGAAAGTGCGCATGTAAATGCTGGTCACATCCCCTTGTGACCGGCATTTCTTTTTGCACCAACACAGGCGAGAAATCGCAGACGTGCCGGGCTATTTTTTCGGGGGATAGCGCAAATACATCAGGTTTGCGGCATTGAGCACCGAATACATCACCGCAAATTGCGCGTTGAATTCGAACTTTTCGGGCTTCGGATCGAACATCGCGTAGATTTCATCAATCGAGCGCTTGCCATCAATCCGCGACAAAATAGCCGGTGAGGCCGACGGCATGGTGCGGGTGACCGCAAGGCCGGTAAAGGTGATCTTGATATTGCCGGTTTTGGCAACCGAACGCGCCAGCGACGGACCATCAACACGGGTAAAGGTCGGGATCAGTTCCGGCGATGGCACCGGTGGTTTGACCTTGTTCTTGGCCTTTACGACATAGAAGGTGTGCTTGGTAATATTGCCCGCCATCAGTTCGGCAAGAGCCGCGCGTTCGCGAAACGGCACATGAACCGCCCTATCAAGCACATCATGGCGCGAACAATAGGTGGTCGGGTCATAGCGCATTGGTTCGATAAAGTTTTGCAGGCGCAGACCGGCGGCCTCGACAAAATCAAAGACCTCATCGACGCGATAGGCGCGATCCTGTTGATGCAACAAAAGGTCATAGAAACCGGCATCGCCACCATGAATATGGTCGCCAACAAACGGGTTGCGCTTGAGCCAGTTGGTGCCGGGCAGCGAATTAAACAGCGCCTTGCCGAAATTCAGGCGCTTGGATCCGCCGGCCTCTGCATTCAGGCGTTCCATCATTTCCTGCATATGATAGACGCCCTGACGACCCAACTCGCCATAGACCATCAAGCCCATGCCACCATCGGGTTTGAGCGCATCGGCAAGCGCCTTGAGCCCGGCATCCGGATCCGGCAGGTGATGGAGCACCCCGCAGCAATCGATATAGTCAAACGGACCATATTCAGCGGCCAGATCCACAAAGGACCCGGTCACAAAGGTGACGTTCTTTTCCAGACTGCGACGTTTGATCCGTGCTTCGGCAATGGCGCGCGAACTTTCGGAAAGGTCGATATAGACGATCTCGGCCTTGGCCTTGCGATCACGGGCCTGCTGGGCCAGCATAACCAGCGCATCGCCAGTCCCGCCACCCGCGACGAGAATTTTGATCTTGCCACTTTTGGTCTGTGCGGATGGATCGCGCCCGCCAAAGACGAAATGCACAACCTCGTCCCAGTTGCCCGGTGATCCGGTGATCAGGCGTTTGTCCTCATCCTCGGGACTACGTTCCGGATAGGGATAGCTTTCATACTGATCGCGCGTCTTTTGAGAAGACGGGACGTGATCGGGCCTGTTTTTATCGTCGGGCATTGCGGCGAAATCCGGCATCGAAGTGGTTGGGACGCCAGTATCCTATACCAACGAATTAATGAAGGAAATCCACGTATTTACCTGTTTGGACGACAATCAATCACCAACTTGCCGGTTGCGGTACGATCCCGGATCGACGCCAAGGCGTCCATTGCGTCTTCAAGGCGATACACCGCAGAGATCATCGGGCGGATTTCCCCGGATTTCAGGCGATCCAGCAGTTCTGTCATGCCCTGTTGCGCAATAACCGCGTTCTGTTCGAGATAGGCACCAAAATAAAAGCCAATCGCGGTAACGTTTTTGACCAGCAGGATATTGGCCGGGATTTGGGGCACCGCGCCACTGGCAAACCCGATCAGAAGCATGCGCGCACCGGGTGCAACACAGCGCAGGCTTTGATCAAAGACATCGCCACCAACCGGATCATAAACCACGTCTGCGCCTTTGGGCTGCCCAAGTGAAGCCGTGACTTCACGCACCCGGTCACGGATATTTTCGGATTTGTAATCAATGACATGATCTGCGCCATGATCACGCGCGATCTGGCATTTGTCCGCGCCGCCCGCCGTGGCAATAACCGTCGCGCCCAAAAGCTTGCCGCATTCAACCGCAGTCAGGCCAACCCCGCCAGCCGCCCCATGAACCAGAACAATCTCGCCCGGCTTGACGTCTGCGCGATATTTCAGGGCAAACCAGCTGGTGCCATAGGCGATCTGAAAGGCAGCAGCATCGTTGACATCAACACCATCGGGCAAGGCGATGACAAGACTGGCATCAGCAATGACCTTTTCGGCGTAACCACCCCAGTCGGGCATCGCCATCACCGCGTCACCGGGTTTAACATTGGTCACACCATCCCCAATGGCACGCACGGTGCCACTGACTTCAAAGCCCGGAGAAAAAGGGCCGCTGGGGCGCTTTTGATATTTGCCCTGCAAGATCAGGGTATCGGCGAAATTGACACCGCAGGCTGCGACATCGATCAGAACCTGACCGGGTTGCAACACCGGATCGGGCACATCACGCCATTGCGGTTCTTCGCCAAATGCGTCGCAGATCCACGCCTTCATGCCGATTTTCCTGCCTGTTGTTGTGTTGGTTTCGGGCAGTTTGGCGGTTGGGCCCGCTGCAGACAAGGCGACAAAGGACTAAACCCGCCACGCAAATGACGGATCGATCAATCGGGAAAGCCGGATATCAGAAAATGCGCTGACGCTTGCGTTTGCGGGTCAGCAGAAGAAGGATCGCGGATGGCACAAACAGGACGACAAGTGCTGGCGCAAGGAGGACAGGCACAAAGATCGTGTCCCACACCCACACAGAGATATAGCGCTGAACGACCGATTGCAGCAGGTTGAGGCTGCCAGCATCAAGGCGATACCAGAGCTCGCCTGCGGCGACCAGTCGAAAACTGCCTGTCTGAAGCGCGGTGATGGAATCATCAACCAGCACGGCGATGCTGGCAAATAACAGGATCCATCCCAACGCCCGGAAAAACCACATTATCCTCTCCAAACTACCTGTCAGGGTCGGTATATTAGCAAAAAACACCGGAACCCTAACGGGTCTTTGCCGCCGCCGTAAAGGGGCACATGACGCGCCCCGGCCGACACAGCGATTGGAAATCCTGACCTCAAACCTTACGGATGAGACATCAACAAGAAGTAAAGATTATGGCAACGCCTTCATTGTCAAAGGTTTCAGGCGGTTAAACCGTGGGTAAACACCCCGCGCCACAGGCCCATTTGCGGCGATTTCAGCAAAGTAAAAAAAGAGGCTTATTGGGCCTTGTCAAGCGCGGGCGTCTCGGCTAATGTCCGCCCGCTTTCGCGATATATCAAAGATCGCATGTGGAGAGGTGGCCGAGTGGTTTAAGGCGCACGCCTGGAAAGCGTGTTGGGGTGTAAGCCCCTCAGGGGTTCGAATCCCCTCCTCTCTGCCACTTATCAAGCAAAATCAATCACTTACACGATAAAATTGGTGAAAACCGCCAATAAACCCAACATCGCCAAAATGATGGAAATGGGTGAAGACTTTTACCTCAAAGTGAGGAAACGGGCTTTCAGACTAATCGCGTGCGAGATTTGTCAGGTCCGCCTCTATCGTCCCCTTCGATGCACAGGACAACTCCCCCATCCAGCCGCTAGATGAGATGCCACCCATCGGGCCGGACGGTTCCTGCGTGGAGAAACCGACGGTATAAACGTCAGAGTTCCTATATGGTCCCGTGGTGTAACCTTCGTCTCTCACTTTGATAGTTAGGCTATAACCAATATTCACTCGCACATTGGTTTTTTGATTGCTCTGTGGCGAGATATAAATATTAGCGCGACCATCTAGCGATGTCGTTCTCACTCTTTCAATATATCCGTTAGTTCCGTCAACGCCTAACCAGAGACGCGAACTCTCTGCTGGATCATACGAAAATGTGCGTTCCCCTAGGCTTGGATGCTTTGAAGTGACCTGAGATTTCCCGCACGTCACATATTTCTCTGGGTCATTCGATGAAAACGAAACATTTATAATTCTGCTTTCTTTCGAGACATTGTTAATTACGAAGAACGATGCTGATAGTTCTCCAATGTATTTGTCCCAAAAGGTATCGAAGCCCTCGTCAATTGTAACTTCGTTGCTGACTTCGGGTGCTTTGCTTGGGGTAGTATAGTTCAGCTTCGCGCTTGCGCACCCGCTCAACATTGCTGCAACCGCTATCACCAATAGTACCCTCATAAGTCAGCCTCCACATTAACACCACAGGCTAATTAGACTATCACGATAAACACCAATTTAAATTATAAGTTGATTTCTCCCCCAAGATAAAAAGAAAAGCCGCCCAGATCGAGCGGCCCCTTATCAGATCGGTAGCCCGTAGTTCTTGTGAGCAAAGCGTTCGATTTCGACGCGATCCCAAAGCGGCCTGCCCACATCATCTTTCGCACGGGATGGGGGGAATTTGTCCCCCTCACATGGCCACCCCTTGATAATGTCCAGGACACCTTCATAGGAAATTAGATCGCCTTCCATGCTGCACCTCAATTCGCGTTGGTGAACGCAATGTTGAGCGCGTCTTCCGCTTCCTTGGCCTTGGCTGCCATCGCATCGTTGTCTGCCAGCAATTGCGGATCACCAGCATCGTTTGCGGCTAGTTCGAACTGCTCAAAGACCATCGGCAAATGTTCGGAAAGACCGTCGATTTGTTCGATCTCGTGAAAATATTCAGGTGCAACTTTGCGAGCGTAGTTATCAACAAATGCGGTGCGTAGTTGATCTTCGATGCCCGTCAGAAGCTCTGACCCAGATGCAACGGCGGAAAGGATATCAGTATCTCCGTTATCCATAGCTTTCTGCAAAACGTCGTGGCGCTCTTGCTTTTTCATGCCGCGAAGAACTGCACGGATTTCAGCCGCGTTTTCAGTGGGCCGCAAGTTTGCTTTCTCGCGGATGCGATCCTGATAGCGGGCGCGTTCTGCTTCCAAGGCTTCGGTTGCTTCAGCTTTGGCCGCTTTGACACGGGATTGCAGGCGCTTTGACATTTCAGACACTTTTTTCAAGTGTGCGGCTGGCGTTTCGTAGGGATCAGCTGACTTGCTGACATCTTCGAGCGCTTTGACCGCATCGACCATTCGGGCCAACTTTGACGCTGTGCCGGACGTGGCCGAGTTAGAGCCATATTGCGGGTAAAGGCGTTCAACAATGATTTTGTGCAGGACTTCGTGACGATTAGCCATGTGGGGAACCTCTTGTTATCGGGCGTATGCAAAGCCAATGCCGGTCGTGATGATCGGGGCTTGGCGGGTCAGGGCATAGCGGCAAGCGTCTGCGGCATGATCTGGGGATTTAGTGTCGATGTCCTCGACATGAATTTTGTCGCGGGGAAGCGCAGGGACCGTTTGCCACCAGTATTCGCACGCACGTGACACGTAGAGACCGGGCAGATCGGGCGAGCCTGCATCGAGCAATAGCCGGGCCATAAGCTGCCAGCCTGAAACACGCCCGCCCTTCTGCGCCTTGCGGAAAGATACCCCCGCACGACGAAATTCATCTTTGATTGTGCCTGCCTGTGATCCGGTCGAATTGAAAATTGCATCATCGGCGGCACCCTCGGCACGCACGCCCCAGCGGTCGCACATTTGCTTAATCTTTACCGCCTGTTCGGGCACGATAAGGCCCAATCCTTTATTTAAATCGTCGGGATGGACCAATGCACATTCGTCTACCAAAACAATGCTGTCACGCGGATAAAATCGGCCATCCGGACCGTTAGCACCCGGCGACTTTGCGCACAGGTAGGTGACACTGGGAGCACTCACGCCAAAGTCATGGGCGATAAATGTCTCCCATTTTTGCGGCCCCATCCTGTAGCCATTGACCGTATCTTTGGGGATGTGTGACCAGACCTCAGTGCGGTTACGGCTTTCATCAATGACAGCGGCGAAATATGCGCCACGCATTACGCTCCAATCTCCCGTCAACCACGCTCTGCCTAGTTCGGGATCGGTCGCACATGAAGCCATTAGGTTCTTCGAATATGCTTCCTGATCGATCAGATCGTTGTCGAGATAGGTGCTCGGAATATTGACGAATGTTGATCCCGTTGCCTCATCTTCAAAGGGTATCCAAGGCTCGCGTTGTGCATAACGTTTTGCCAGCCATTGGTGACCGGGGCCGCCCGGATTGGCCGTCAAGACAAAGCGCACAGGCACACCAACAGGTGCACGGAGACTAGAGCGCAGGCGATCCACCAGAACAGGTGAAAGGTACTGCCCAGCTTCGTCTACGGCGATGTAAGTGTATGATTTTCCCTGATATTTATTGAAGTCGTTCTCGGTTTCGAGTTGATCAAGCTGGATCGTTCCACCATTGGGACAACTGATCCTGTGTTTTTGGCGGTCATGTTTTAGTTTCGGACCATAAACTTCGGAAAAGTACTGACCCAACTCCGTTTCCAATTCCACCAACGCAGGGAAGGACTTACGCACAATTAAGCACTTGGCGTATCTCCCATGCTGTTCAATATGGCGCAGGAACAATGCCGCAAGCATTCTCGTCTTCCCGCCGCCTCGTCCGCCAGTTAGTGACAGGTCGTATTTTTCGGGCACTGCCATGCATTGCGCCTGCCACGACAAAAGCGTATCCGGTCCGATATCACTCATCCGCACACCCCGCCGTTACAGACTGTAAAGCCGATCCATCCCCACAGCGCACCCCAGCCGATTGCGTAAACACCCGCCCACAGCCAAGACGAGAGGGGAACGGTTAGTGACGGATCAATGTTGCCATTTTGTTCAGTCATTGCTATCGCCTTGGGGTAGTGCTTTGGCAGCGGATTGAACGGTTTTCATGTACTGTTCTGGATCGAGTGAAGCGGGCAGACTGAATGTGATGTTAACCCCACCACCGCCACCAGCAAGTTGCTTTTCGTTAAGCCCATGCCGCATTGCCAGCAATGCCGTAGCCGCCTGTCTGTCGCCGCCTTCTGCCAAATTCCAGAGTTTTTCGAAAAGCGTGTCCCGTTCGACGCTAAGCGCATTCTCCCAAATCTCGCGTGATGGTTTGTGATCTGCGATTACCGCCTTAAACTGATCAACGGGCATTCCCAAAGCGCTTGCCGCCTTCGTTTCAGACAACATGCCGCGCTCTGCCATTGCCAACAAATGCGACTTTGCACCAGCGGGAAATTGTGTGTACGGCCTACCCATGAAACACCTCATTAATGTGGGCGTAAATGCCCCTTAACATAGGTATTATTGTACCACAAAGGGTCGTTATCAAAAACCTTTTGTTGGGTAATTAAATGGGTAAATCGACAATTAATGTACAAACTATTGGTATTTAATGGGAGATTGCGGATGAGTTAGCATTCGAACCGGGTTTTGGGTCAATTTGGTGTATGCGCAGCTTGGAATAAACCGAGACGCGCAGCTATCCGCGAAACTGTCCCGGCATTGGAAGAGCGAAACCATCATGCCAACGCGGATGATGCAAATTTGAACTCTCTCTTATAGGGAAAGGGAACACCCAACCCAGAGCCCCCTCATATGTGGTCCCTTTAGGTATTAAGGCACTGATATTAAAACATAACATGTTTAAAACAAGCATCAGGATTTAGCGGAAACTGCGATATCGAAACCAACAATATCATTCGCAGCCTTGAGCATGACTTCCTGCCCAAGTTGAGAGTATGAAGAAGGCACAATGATGCTGTCATGGACACATAACGGCACAACACCATGAGCCAGCATAGTATCAATGATCCGTGCCATGATTTTTGCGTCGATGGACATCAGGCGTGCACCGGCATCCGATCCAAATGCGTCCGAAATTGGTGCGTGTTTCCGCTTGATCTTGTTAACCATATCGCGGGCAGCACTATGGGCCTGTGCACTTCGTGGGCTTGCGATAGCCGGGTCCATAGTATCGACAATGCTCATAATAGCTTGGCGCTCCGTGAGAGCATTAAGAAGGATCAGCGTTGCCCGCTTCACGGCTTTGCGCGGGTATCCTTCAATCTCGTAACTATCGCTTGGCGGTGTTAAACCGCGCTCACCATATAGAATAGCCGGGTGAATACTTACAAAATCGAGTTCCGTGGTCGGCTCACCATCAATTGTAATCAGCGCACGCTTGTCAGATTTGACATTCTGCCAGCTGTCGCCGTGGCAATAAAAACGCCCCGTCCGGTCGAATGTTTTGTTGAATATACGGACGACTGGGGAAACTTTAGCCCCGCAAACATCAATGCTGTTCAAGGCGTCATTGTATCGCAATAAGCCGCGTCGCATTGCACGGGTTTGTGCCGTTTCTTTATAGTCAGCCAGGATTTTGTTTTCGTCCTTCAGGATCACCGTTTCTTTCGGGAAAAGCAGGGCAGGTTTATCCGATCCAATAACGTTTCCAAACAGATCAACCAGCTCAGGCGTTGCTGCGACCGTGCTCTGACGTCCCCGAACCCCTTCTGACTGCACCCAGTTTTCGACAAGCCCCATCGAGGCCAAACGATCCACCGCCCCTACAACTTTCTTGCGCGTAAAAAGGCCGTTTCTATAACGTCGTGGACGTTCATAAAATGATGCATTCCGCGAATATGAATGGATTTCCCCAGTGTCTGATAACGCGAAAATGATGGCCATCTCTGTCGGTGTGAATTTGAACCCAAGCGCTTCGCGAAGAACGCAGGCAAAGGGCCTATGGTCCAGACGCAAAACCAACGGTCGGTCTCTGTTGCCCGTTTGTTCTTGAGCGTTTACCGCGTAGTTGGTATTATCGGGATGTTCACAATGCATATCCCCGGACGCGGAGCCACCCGCGCCGGGGAATTCTTTGCCATTTTCCATCCTCCATCACCCCACCACCAGCAAATCGCCAAGGCAAAGCTCAAGCCGAATGATGTCATCAGCGAGCCAACGCGGCCCGTGCGGTGTCTTCACAGGAGCGGGAAAAGAATAGAGATGCGAAGGCCAATCTTCAAAGTCCACAAGCCTCTGTGAAACTTGGCTTTTGGTCAGATAGGTACCCGGCTTAAGATCGAGGCGCTGCATCACGCTACCTCCTCAATCTTGTCATTTTCCCACGCTTCAACGTCAGCAATTCGCCAACGCGAACAGCCGGTTGCAAGTTTTACGGGATTGGGGAAATCGCGGGTTTTAACCCAGCGCCAGATCGTCGAACGCGCTACAGAATAACGCGACGCAATTTGCTTATCAGAAACAAAGACTTGTGCCATTTTCAGCCCTCATAGGACCACCAGCACAAGAACGAAAAGTGCTAGCGGTCAGTTACAACCACAACATCACGTTTTCCTTTCTTGGTTTCTCCGCCGACGCATCACTGCGGGGCTGGCATCTCTGCCGCGAAGAACTCTCGGCTCTTTCATCTTTTAAAGTACGTTACCTTGTAACACTTGTCCAACACAAAATGTGTCATATCAGATTTAACTAGCCACTATATGTAGCGCCACCCTAAGTTCCTGACCTTGCAATCTCCACCACATTGCCACCATCACCGACTGGCGTGCTCAGAAAATTTCCCCATCGGGCCATCATTCGTGCACGATCTTCGATAAGCTCATCACGCTTGTATGCGCTGCGGGTGGCATCCGAATTGACATGCGCTAGCGCAAGTTCCGATACCTCGTCTGCAAAATCGCGCTGCCTTCTCGCCCATTCGGCGAAAGTTGACCGGAAACCGTGCGCCGTAACGATTGAATTGTCTTGTTTGGGATCGACATAACCCTGCCCGCCTTTCGAAACGTCCTGCTCATGCATTCGGATCAAGACATTCCTCATGCCGTTATCCGAGATTGCCCCGCCCTTGGCCGCGTTGAAAATCAAATTGGAACCGGCCATGCGCGGCAAATTTTCGATGATCGCCACAGCTTCGTTGCACAGAGGTACGATATGTTCACGCCCTGCCTTCATACGACTAGCCGGGATTGTCCAACGACGGTTTTTCAGATCAATTTCGGACCATTCCGCTTTACGAATTTCGCCGGGACGGGAAGCAGTCAGAATACCGAAACGCAACGCAATAGCCGTGATCGTGTCGCGTGATCTCAGGTCACACATAAAGCGGAAAGCATCATCAACAGGTAGTGCAGGGAAGTGGCGTTTCTTTGCCTTTTTCAGCTTACCAGCATCGGCCAGAAGAGGTTTGACCAAGGCAAGGGCGGCGGGGTTTGCGGTGTCTCTGTAGCCCGCTGAAATCGCCCAATCCAGAACATTAGCAATACGCCCTCGTACCCTCGTCGCCGTTTCAGTTTTTGACTGCCAGATCGGCTGCAATACAGACACAACGTGGGCGGTTTCAATATCACCTACACCCATCTTACCGATAACCGGGAAAGCGTAATCTTCGAGGGTTTTGGCCCACTGCATAAGGTGCTTTTGGGATTTTAGAACCGGCGCTTTGATTTCCTCAAGATAAGTCCGCGCGGCCTGCTCGAACGTGAGCGCCTTGCCTTGATCTCTTATCAACGCCTGTTTCGCCTGTTTACGCTCCGCAACCGGATCAATTCCGGCCTTTATCTTCGCTTTGATTTCGCGGGCAGCTTCACGGGCATCAGATAAGCCAACATCTGGATAACCACCAAGCCCAATATCACGCCGCTTGGCACCTACCACCGTACGCAATATCCACGACTTTCCACCCATCGCGGTCTCGGTCGCTGGTGGGCGACATTGGAGTAAAAGGCCAGAAACACCACCGACTGCGTGATAGCGCGGTTTTCCATCATCACCCCAAGTTAGACGACGTACGGCGGCGGCGCTCAATTCTGGTGCTTTTCTCGGCATGTTGGCTCCATATGCTGGACAGCATCAAAGGTATCGCTTTTTTTCGCATCCACACTCTGATAACTGCTTTTGTACCCAACATAAAAAATATCATTACATGCGACAACATGCAACAGTATTGGACAAGGCATTTACACTATACGTTTAATATCAATAACTTATGAAACCGTTCGACACAGCATGAGACGCCAGTTAAAAAGACCTCCTCTCTGCCATTGACCAGAAAGCATTTTTCCAAGCATACAAAAACGACCAGCTGCCCCCGAATGTGGCGCCAGCAATACTCAGACATGCAATGTCTTTGGCGCGGTTCCTGACAGCAGGCTGTCAGGGGGATTTGTTCATGATGTCCTTTTGCAAGGAGGCATGATGATCAAATACCTTTATCCTGACGGCAGCCATTGTTACCGCGCGCTGCATACAGCGCACGCAGTCTTTCGCAATGCGGATGGCAAGCTGATCGCCCGGGCCGAAAAGGCCGATGGGTCGGGCATGTATGAGTTTGAAATCGCGGGCTTTGAGCTTTTGAGCCCGGGTATCGTTTATGACTGATCTAGCTGTTTTCTGAATCCCCGGCCGCATTCATCGCAGCCAGCCATTTGCGCAAGAGCCCGTCAAGCTGGTCGAGCTCTTCGGGGTTTAGTGCTTCGAGTATCTGATGCTGGTTGGCGACATGTTCTGTAACGGCAGCGTCGATCAGCTCAAACCCCTTGTCAGTCAGGGCAATGACAAAGCCGCGACCATCTTCGGGGTTGCGTTGACGGGTAATCAGCCCGGCCTTTTCCAGCCGGTCAAGGCGGTTGGTCATGGTGCCCGATGTCACCATGGTCCAGTCAATGAGTTCTGACGGGCTAAGCGCATAGGGCGGGCCGGACCGACGCAAGGTTGCCAGAACATCAAAACTTGCCAGTGACAGATCGTATTTTTTGAAAACACGTTCATGTGCAGCACTCAAATGGCTACGCAGATGACCTATCCGACCAATGACGCCCATTTGGGTGACATCAAGGTCAGGTCTTTCACGGCGCCACTGCGCAAGAATGCGATCAACTTTATCCATGGTCAGGGTCCAAACTATTCACATGATCGTTCCGGTCGCCCGGATTTGTGCGGATAGGCAACGCAAATCCGCGGGAAGAATTAACATCTTTCTAGGTCTTGCCGAAATTTTATCTTGACGTCAAGATTTCTAAATATATCTTGAAGTCAAGATAAATGGAGACGCCACCATGAACCGAACAACTGATTTATGCCTCACCGCACTTGCCCCAATCATTTGGGGCAGTAGCTATATCGTCACCACGGAAATGCTGCCCGATGGGTTTCCACTGACCGTGGCCCTTTTGCGCGCGCTGCCTGCCGGTCTGATTTTGTTGCTTGTAGTCCGGCAATTGCCACCCGCTGGCTGGCGCACACGGGTATTTATTCTGGGTGCGCTTAATTTCGCAGTGTTCTGGTCGATGCTGTTTGTCGCAGCCTATCGCCTGCCCGGCGGGGTGGCTGCAACACTTGGCGCGATTCAGCCATTGCTGGTGCTGTTTTTGGCCCGCTTCGCCCTTGGATCGGGCATTACGATTCTGGGTATTATCGCGGCAATTTCGGGATTGATCGGGGTCGCGATGCTTGTGCTTGGCCCGACAAGCAGCCTTGATCCCATTGGTATTGCTGCCGCCCTTTTCGGTGCTGCATCCATGGCAGCCGGCACCGTGATGACACGCAAATGGCAACCCCCTGTATCACCGCTGACCTTTACGGCCTGGCAATTAACCGCAGGCGGGCTGCTTTTGATCCCGGTAGCACTGATCATTGAACCGGGCTTTCCGATGCCGACGCCTGTCAATCTGGCCGGTCTGGTGTGGCTTGGCCTGATCGGGGCGGCACTGACCTATTTCCTGTGGTTCCGGGGTATTGCGCGCCTTGGCCCGACGACGGTGACAAGCTTTGGCTTTTTAAGCCCGACCAGTGCGGTTTTGCTGGGCTGGGTGATCCTGGGCGAGGCGTTAAGCCCGCTTCAGATGACTGGTGTGATTGTCGTGCTTGTCAGCATCTGGCTTGGTCAGCGCGCCGCCCGACCTGCGCCCGCACCGATCGAGAGCCCGATCACCGAACCAGCCCCGCGCACCACCTAAAAACGAAACGCCCCACAAATATAAAGGAAACGTCCGATGAAGATTGTACTGTTTGGTGCCACTGGTGACGTCGGCACCGCCACCCTGCGTGAAGCCCTGACGCGTGGGCATAGTGTTACAGCGATTGCGCGCAATATCCACAAACTGGCTGATGTGCCAGACAGCGTGACACCCGAAAGCGTTGATGTGCTGGCCAAGCCGGATCGCGTTGCAGAGCTGATGGCAAGCCATGACGTTGCAGTCAGCGCACTTCGCCCGATCAGCGGATCAGAAAGTTTGCTGGTCGAGATGAGCCGGGTTTTGCTGGACGCGGCACGTAAAACCAAAGCCCCGATTTATCTGACCGGCGGGGCCGCAACCCTGAAACTGGCCGATGACAGCGGCTATACTGTCCTGAGTGCGCCTGATTTCCTGCCTGATGCCGTGCGGCCGATTGCCGAGGCCTGCGCAAAGCAGGATGCGCTGTTTGATCAGTATGAGGATGTGCAATGGACCTGCCTGCGCCCGCCCGCCATGCTGATTGATGGGCCGCTGACCGGGCAATATGTGCGCGGCACCGATACGCTGGTCCCCGATCATGACGGGATGGCGCGCATCAGCTTTACTGATTTCGGCTATGCGATGGTGGATCTGATAGAAGACGGAAATGGCGGACAGCAACGCCTGACGGTTGGGTACCAGAACAGGGCGGCGGCCTGAAACTGCTGAGCCGAATTATAGAAAGAACGGAAAACGGGCGGGCAAAAGGCCGCCCGTTTTTGTTGCCTGAACTTACTTGGAAGATGCCTTGATCCGCGCGAACACCTCATCAAGCGCAGCATGAAGCGCATCGGTGCCCTTTTCACGGATGAAAGTTTGCGCAACCTGCTCATTGAGGCCACCAGCGGTGATGTGGCCTTCATAAAGATCGGCAAAACTTTGATCTGGTGATTTGTCGGTGTTCCCGGCAAGCCCGGAAAACAGGGCCGCGAAGTAACGCCGTGCATCGGCATAATCAGAGCCCTGTTTGACCATCCACTGCGCGGCACTTTCAAGCACGGTGAAATAGGTCGCCATCAGGGCACTGCCCGCTGCGTAGCCATCGAAAGCATCAATGGTTTCAGCGGCCACTGCACCACCGAGTTTTTCAAACAGGGCCATGACATCGGGCGAACCGGGATAGACCGCCGTGACACAGGCATGATGTTCGACCGGTGGCAGGGGGATGGCACGATCACATTGTGCGTTGGTGCCAAGCCAAAGCTTAAGGTCGGCAATCGGGATGGTGGCGATCAGGCTGACAATCTGTTTGTCATCGGGCACGCGCAGCGTTGAGAGAACATCACCGGCAATCTGCGGCAAAACCGCAAGAAAGATCATATCGGACTGATCAATGATCGCCTGATTGTCGTCTTCGACCCGCACCCGGTCAAAGTCGGTGGCGAGCTTTGCGGAGATATGCGCGCTTCGGCGTGAAACGATGATTTCACTTGCCGGATAGTCACTGGTCAAAAGGCCGCGAATGACCGCATCGCTGATTGCGCCGGTTCCGATAAAGCCTAGTTTCATTGAAAATCCTCTGTTGCGAAGGCCTCTGAGAGGTCTGGTTCAGGAAGCGGGCCATCCTTGCCATCATATGCGGCAATTACGCGAAATTCCGGACCATCCGTTGTTGAATGGCTTTCATACAAGCAGAAACGATCAACGGTGAACACCCGCGAGCTCACATCCCCATGATCGACAATCGCCTGTTCGATGGACGCCCGCGCGGCATCACGATTGCGGCCCAGCGTGATATGCGGGGTGAATTTGCGCATATCCATATCCGGGCATTCTTCAAGTGCGAGAAGCGCATTTTCCACCCGATTTGCAAGCGTGTGCAACGCCGGTTGATCCTTTACCCCGGCCCAGAAGATGCGGACCTTGCGGCTGGATGCAAACATATCAAGTCCCGACACCTGCAAATCAAAGGGGTCGAATTTGACCTGCGAGAGGGCCTTGTCAATCTCGCCTGCCAGCCCCGGATCGACATTACCGATGAATTTCAGGGTGATGTGCATGTTTTCCGGGGTCTGGGGATCAAGCCCCTTGATCGCACGCCCCAGCGGATAAAGTTCGACCGCAATATCGTGGGGAATTTCCACACCAACAAACAAACGCATGTCTTCCATCCAATTAAAGTTCGGGGGTGGGTCAGAAGCGGCTCAAGAAGGAATAGTGTATGGATATTATCCGGTCGAGCGCGCAGGCAGCGGCAAAGCGTCGTCTTCACCATCGATTTGCGGGAAATTGCCCGCCGCCCAGTCGGACTTGGCCGCTTCAATGCGGTCCTTGCTGCTGGAAACAAAGTTCCACCAGATGTGACGTTTGCCAAGCGGCAACCCGCCGAGCAACATCACACGACAATCGGTTTTGGCGACGATATCGGGGATTTCTTCGGGCGCGACATACAGAAGGCTTTGTGGTTCGTGACTTTCACCGTCGACCATTAGCGTGCCGGATACAACGTAAATCGCCCCTTCCTGATTTTCGCCAGGCAACACAAGCTGCGCGCCTTCGTCAATGGCGACATCCAGGTAATAGAGCTTGGACTTGACCGGCACCGGGGCCGTTTTGCCAAAGGCTTCGCCCGCGATCAGGCGCATATGAAGCCCGGCATCCTCGATGATTGGAAGATCATCCTTCGGCACATGATAAAAGGCGGGATCGGATTCCTCTGCCTCTTCGGGAAGGGCAACCCAAAGCTGCAAGCCATGAAGGGCATGAACCGAATTGCGCACGATCTCGGTTTCGCGTTCGGAATGGGTAATACCCCGGCCCGCATGCATCCAGCTGAGATCACCCGGGGTGATTTCGATATTGCTACCCAGACTGTCGTGATGGAGGATTGCACCATTGAACAGATAGGTGACGGTGGCCAAGCCGATATGCGGATGCGGGGGCACATCAACACCGTGGCCGGGCTCGAACTTTACCGGTCCCATGTGATCAAAAAACACAAACGGACCGACAGAACGTACCTCGCGGTGAGGTAAAATGCGGCGGACCGTCATATCCCCGAGATCAGCTTCCTTGCCGTTGATACGCTTAACCATGGGTCGCCTCCGTCTCGGTGGTGAGGGATACGGCGAGGCATGGATTACCGCGCCGCATCTCCCAAGTTTGGGGTCAAAATCTGACCATCCTGTGACGTTGCCGCCAAGGATATCCCTTCAGTTCCTTACGGGCAGGGATAGGTATAGATTTTGTGAATGTTTTCGATTTCTTCGAGAACAGTGTCCGACAGGGTGATTTTGGCGGATCCAATATTGGATTTGAGCTGTTCCATGCTGGTCGCGCCAATGATGTTCGAGGTCAGGAACGGACGCGAATTGACATAGGCCAGCGCCATCTGTGCCGGATCAAGGCCGTTATCCTTGGCAAGCTTCACATAGGCCTCGGTTGCCTTGACCCCGTTTTCGGTCAGATAACGCCCGAAATATTGGGGCCAGACAGAGGAACGCGCACCTTCGGGACGTGCACCGCCCAAGTATTTGCCCGACAGCGCCCCACCGCCCAGCGGCGAATAGGCCAAAAGACCAGCATCTTCGCGGATCGAACATTCGGCCAGACCGACTTCATATTGACGGGTCAGAAGGCTGTAGGGGTTCTGAACAGAGACCACGCGCGGCCAGCCATTCTTTTCGGCCAGCTCAAGGAACTTCATCAGGCCCCACGGGCTTTCATTCGACAAACCGATATGGCGGACCTTGCCAGCCTTGACCAGCTCATCAAGGGCACCAAGGGTTTCTTCGATCGGGGTGAATTGTTCTTCCGCGTCATGGGTATAGCCCAGCTTGGAGAAGAAGTTGGAATTCCGATCCGGCCAGTGAAGCTGATAAAGATCGACATAATCGGTTTTCAGGCGCGCAAGCGAGGCGTCAATTGCCTCAAAGATTTGCCCACGGGTCAGACGCGGCCCACCGCGCACATACGGAAAACGATCTGCCGGACCGACGACCTTGGTGGCAATCACCAGATCATCACGACGGCCGCGCTTTTCAAGCCAGTTACCAATGATGGTTTCGGTTTTGGTAAAGGTCTCTTCCATCGCCGGGACCGGATACATTTCGGCTGTGTCGATGAAATTGATTTCGTTGGCAGTGGCGTAATCAAGCTGTTCGAAAGCTTCGTCTTGCGTGTTCTGCTGGCCCCAGGTCATGGTACCCAGACAAATCACACTGACATCAATATCAGTACGCCCCAGTCGACGATATTCCATATGAAATTCCCCTGTTTTGTGCCGCCAGAACCGCTGAATCGGTGCGGCACATGATTTTGCAATGGTATGAATATATCCGCTTGGCCGCGCGATGAAACCGTTGGCGGGCAAATTTATTGTGACGGGGTATGAGGCGGCCCTGGCGTCAGGACCTAGATAAACAGGGTCAGAACCCCGGTATATCCATAGAAGCGGTCATTGCAGATTTCGCCATTGCCATAAAACCCGGTCAGCGGCAGATCGCCCAGTTCATCACGGATGATCATCATTTCGCGGCTTTCGGTACCAAACAGATGCGGGCCACGGGCAACACAGCTGCAATACAGCGCCCCGCGCGGCTTGCCCGGCAGACGTTTTTGCAAATCAGCCAGCATGCGCCGCAGATCCTGTTCGGCCGCGGCCCCGTCGCGGCGGACAAAGCGGATGGCATCGCCCGCCTGCACATCACCGCTGATCGCGATCATGTTGTTATGGGGATCCACCCCCATCAGATTGCGCACGACAAAGTCGCCGGTGTCCGATCCCGGTACCATCAGGGCCGCATGATACCGCCCCGATGCCATGGATTGTTCCCCACCGTCGGCGTCGAGTTCTTCCTTAAGCACCTCAAGGGCTGGACGATCATCAAGGGTCGAGACAATGCCTTCGCGCCCCTCGGTCACGCGATGGACCGGACCGACCGGGGTGCAGGCCTGACTGATACCGACCTGAACACTGGTTTTACCGTCAAACAAAACACCCGAAAGGCCGCCATCGACAATGCGATCAGCAATCTGTGGCGCGCCGCGTTCGCCCGAGGCAATCCCGCCCACCAGATAAGTCGAGCCCAACCTTGCGAGCTCGGCCAATTGACCGAGGCTGTCGGGTGCGCCCGGGTCACCATGCACCAGACCAAAGATCGGTTGCAGACGATCAATCGCCTTTTGCAGTTCGGGGGCGTCCAGATCGGCTTCGGTTTTAAGGGGTTCAAAGATGTGGAAGTCATCACGGGCAAACGGGGCGATCATGACAGATGCCGCCGGAACCCCGAAATAGGCGCGCCCTGATCCGCAGACCCCAACACCGGACGTTCCGATCCAGTGTTCAATCGACAGGCGCGAACGCAGGAAGGTCAGGATACTGCCAAGATCCCCGGCAAGCGGTTCGGAGACATACAAAAAAGCCAGTGCCTGTTCTGGCAATGGTTCTTTTTCCAGAAGTTCGGCAAGCTCGGATGCGACCGAGGCCCAGTTTTCACCGCTGGCATGTGCCGCCCGAAATTCCGCCGTCATGCTGTCTCCCATTGCTGGCTGGTCGGGGTGGCCGGTTCTTGTGCCCGGTCGCCAAACCAGAAATCGACTTTCTTACATCTAAGCATTGCGCGAACCCTTCCACAAGGGGCCGTGGATCGGTTTGTCATGGCCCACAATATGCGCAATCAGGAAACGTGTTTGCGCAGGATCTCCATCGCGGCATTGAGCTGCGTCATGCGCTGGTGGGAGCCATAATTGCTGTCGGGATGATGGATGGCGGCCAGAACGCGATATTTCGACCGGATCGCGCGCATATCGGGCCGGGCGCTTGGCGGAAAGCCCATGACGTGAAGCGCCTCGTTAAAGGTGGTGACGCCACGATCAAGCGGATCAAAGGCAAGGTTATCAACAATCTGACGGAGACGTTCGAGCTCTTCACGCGATTGCAGAAGTTCGACAGGTGGCTCTGCCTGACGTTTCTTGAGAGCACGGGCTTCTTCGAGGGCAGCGCGTTCAGCAGCCAATACATCTGACTTCTCGACGCGCATATTCACATCCCCCGCGTCGAAATCAATCGCCATTTGCAACGCCTTGCGCACGGTGACCACCGAAAAGCCCGGTGGCAGGCGCAATTGCAGGCGGGGTTTACGCCGCCAGGGCCGCCCCTCTGCCGGGCCGGACTTCAACACGATGGTTTCACGGTCCCCCTTGGGCGGGTCGCCGGGGTCCTGATAGTCCTCAATCGCCTTTTCCGGAACGATCAGCATGACCGAGCGCGCCAGATCGGCGGCATTCACACCGCGCCGCTCTGCCAATTGCAGCACCGCGTCGCGGAAGATCGAAGAACAGGGAATGGTGTAGGACTGCTTGACGGTGGAAGAAGACGACACAGAACAATCCCTTTAAGGCATTGAATTATTTAATTAATTTAGCACAACCGAACATGAGAAACGCAAAAGAGCGCCCGATATTCAACAGCATAAGAAGGAAGTGTATCGACGGAGTCCGGCCCCTGCAACTGCATTTGCAGTCAAAATTGAATCGCTTCCGATTCATTCACAGGCCAATTTGCGACTCCCTGGAAACAAACGGGTTTCACTGAAAAATACCAAGCATTTGATATAAAACATTTTTTGATGACTTACGTGTATTTCCTTGACGTCATACACCCGTTTAGACTGTTGCGGAGTTATCCACAGGCCGCAGATTACAGACACTCTTTGCGATTTCTGTTAAGTAATTGAAATAAAACATTATTTTCAAGACGTTGTTGGGAAGAGGGTCCAATTCGTCGGCGGAGGCAAAACCGTCAAAAACCGAAATTGTCGTCGATCCCCTGTCAGAAGCATTCCTCTAAAACAACATATGCAGTTAATGTAAAGCCAGTTCGAAACATAACCGAAAGTAAATGAGGTGTTAATTTTACACCAAACCCCATGTTTTGGTCCCCACATGGGGATTTTCAGGCAAGATTCTCGGCTCACACATCACTAGGAAGACATAGATAAACAATTGATTTAATTATATTATTTCCGTTACAGGCGAACGACGCAGGGACCCTTACGGTCTGACCGATAAATCGTTTCGGGTTGTTGACATTTTCTATCTACATATGCAGTTTTTTATTGGTCACAATCGGCATAATTGCGCTGATTTACGTGCTTGCGAAATTTTATAACCTGCTGGAAACCGCATAACCCCTTGGAAACAGCCCATTTTACGCACAGCATTCAAATCGGGCGCAAGAAACGCTCGGCACGGTGTTTGTCCGGCCGTCTGATAAGCCAACCTGTGGAGATATTAACAGGAGACGTTTTGATTACAGGGGTGTTGATTACAGGGGTGCCGTGCCGGTTTTATGCCAACGCAGCCGGATGGTGGCTTTCAGGAACTGGTAAACACCTGAATTATCCGGCAGCTGAAGATCTTGGCCTTGTTAGCTGGCGTCTGATGTCTGCAGCAGATTGATCACATCTAGCAGGATACTTTTGACGATAACGTCCACGCCCTCGGCATTGGGGTGCATGCCGTCATCCTGATTAAGGCCGGGTTCTGCGGCAACGCCTTCGAGGAAAAACGGGTAAAAATCAACCTGATAGCGGCTGGCGAGATCGGGATAGATGCTGTTGAATTCATTACCATACGCCGTGCCCATATTGGGCGGCGCCATCATGCCAGCCAGCAAGACATCGACATCCATGCCGCGCAGCTTTTCAAGGATTTCTGCCAGATTTTCACGGGTCTGGGACGGCTCCATACCGCGCAGTGCATCATTGGCACCAAGTTCGAGCAAGACCGCGTCGGGCTTGTCAACCAGTGCCCAGTCAAGGCGCGCAAGACCCGCCGCCGTGGTATCGCCAGAGACGGAACTATTCACGACTTCCACATCATGACCTGCATCCTTCAGGGCCGCCTCAAGCTTGGGCGCGAAGCCATTTTCATGGGCCAGGCCGTAACCGGCCATCAGGCTGTCGCCAAACAATACAAGGGTTTTGGTCGCTTGGTCACTTTCCTGCGCCCGCGTTACATCAGAAAATCCGGCCAGGGCAAAGACAGCAACGGCAAGGGCTGCGCATGCCTGCGTGGCAGATTTACGCAACTGTTTTGCCAACCTGTACGTGAACTTGTTTACAGTGTGACCTTGCCCAAACACCGAATTCATTACAAATCTCACCTTAATATGCTGCGAACTTGCCCGAGCGGTTTCCGAACGTTTACCCTTGATGAACGCAGACAGAAGGCGTTCAGATCAAAAGAAGTCTGAACCAGAAACGTCCTGATCCGTAAACCTATTTAGCCTGCTTTGCCGATCTTGCAACGGACAACCCGATAGGACCCGAAATGAGTGTGACCGAAACCACCACGATACCGGAACAAAATGTCGCCGCGTCTGGTGAAGCGCCAAAACAGACAATTGATGTGCAGAACCTGAAGCTGCGGCTGCAAGGTCCGGCCGGGATTGTCGAGATCCTTAAAGGGGTTGATCTTTCGATTGGCGCAGGTGAGCGGGTATCGCTTGTCGGGCCGTCGGGGTCGGGCAAGACATCGCTTTTGATGGTTATTGCCGGACTGGAACAAGCCCAGGAAGGCGTTGTGAAGGTGTGTGACAAGGACCTGCGCGCCCTTGATGAAGACGGGTTGGCCCTTTATCGCCGCCATCATGTCGGCATCGTGTTTCAGGACTTCCACCTGATCCCGACCATGAGCGCGTTGGAGAACGTTGCGCTTCCGATGGAATTCGCCGGGCGCAAGGATGCCTTTGAAAAAGCGCGCGAAGAGTTGGAGCATGTCGGGCTGGGTCATCGCACCGATCACTATCCGGGCCAGCTATCGGGCGGGGAGCAACAGCGCGTTGCACTTGCACGTGCACTTGCGACCGACCCTGAGCTTTTGCTGGCCGATGAGCCGACCGGCAACCTTGATGGCACGACCGGTGAAACGATTATCGAACTGTTGTTTGATCTGACCAAGCGGCGCGGCTCGACCCTGCTTTTGATTACCCATGACCCTGCCCTTGCCAAGCGGTGCGACCGCACCGTGATGCTGCGCGACGGCGAAATCGTTTCGAATCTGGAATCGCAGTCATGAGTACATCCCTTTCCCCTTCAGATGGTGCGGACCGCCTATGGTCCATTGCCTGGCGGGTCTGTCGGCGCGAGTTGCGCGGCGGGCTGTCGGGTTTTCGTATTTTTTTGGCGTGTCTGGCGCTTGGCGTCGGGTCGATTGCGGCTGTCGGAAACGTTTCGGAATCCGTTCTATCGGCACTGGAGCGTGATGGGCGGAAGCTTTTGGGCGGCGATGTTGAACTGCGCCTGACCCATCAGGAAGCAACCGGCGATCAGATCGAGTGGCTGCGCGCAAACACCGAACGCGTTGCCGAACTGGCCACCATGCGCACCACGGCCTATGGCCCGGACCAGCGCCGGTTGGTGGAGCTTAAGGCGGTTGACGACGCCTATCCGCTGTTTGGCGAGATGGAGCTTGCCGACGGGGTTGCCTTTGACGGGATCCTTGCACAAAAGGATGGCGTTTGGGGGGCTGTGACCGAGGCAGGCTTGCTTGAACGGCTTCGGATCGATGTCGGTGACACGGTCGCGCTTGGCGATATTGATGTGCAGATTCGTGGTGTCATTGCGACGGAGCCCGACAAGGCCGTTGGCTTTTTCAATTTTGGCCCGCGCCTGATGGTCTCGATGGACGGGTTGATGGAGACCGGGCTGGTGCAGCCGGGCAGTCTGATCCGCTATTATTACGCTTTGGATATCAATGATAATGAAACCCCGACTGCCTTTCGCGAACGCCTTGAAGAGCGGTTTGAAGAGGCTGGCTGGCGTATTCGCGATACGGCCAATGCCAACCCCGGCCTGAAACGCTTTATCGAGCGCCTGACCCTGTTCCTGACCCTTGTTGGTCTTTCGGCCCTTTTGGTCGGGGGTATTGGTGTGGCCAATGCGGTGCGCAGCCATATCGAAAGCAAAACATCCGTTATTGCCACGCTTAAATCCATCGGCGCATCACATGCGCTGGTGCTTCGGATTTACTTCCTGCAGATCCTTGTTCTGGCCCTGATCGGGATTGCCATCGGGCTTCTGATCGGCGCGGTGACACCGGCATTGATTGCGCCGGCCCTTGCCGGGCGGCTGCCAATTGATGTGACGCTGGGCCCGGCATTGCCATCGCTGATCATTGCCACCAGCTTTGGTGTGCTGACCACTTTGGTCTTTGCCCTGCCGTCCTTGTTGCGCGCACGCGAAATCCCGGCGGCACGATTGTTCCGCGCCAGTGCCGGACTGTTTAGCGGCAGTCCCGTGCGCAAGCGTGACCTGCCCTATATCGGTGTGCCGTTGGTGCTGTTGCTGATCCTGACGGTGCTGACTGCGACCGACAAGGCGATTGCGCTTGGCTTTATTGGCGGGTCGGCGGCGGCGGTGGTGATTTTCACCTTTGCCGGGCGCGGTATCGTATCCCTTTCGAAACGTTTAATTACGGGACGCAGTGCCTTTTCCAGACTGGCACTTGCCAACCTTCACCGTCCCGGGGCAAGCACCGTACCCGTTGCGCTGTCGCTTGGATTGGGTCTGACACTGCTCGTGACGATCTCGGGGATCGAGGGCAACCTTGATAACGAGATCAACGAGAACCTGCCGGATTCTGCCCCGGCCTTCTTCTTCCTGGATATTCGACCCGATCAGATCGACCAGTTCCGCGATCAGCTTCTGGCACAGGATAATGTTTCGGATATCGAACAAACTCCGATGCTGCGTGGTCGTGTGACCGCGGTTGATGGCGTTAATTCCAACGATGTCGGGCCGGGTGATGATCGCTGGTTCCTGCGCGGTGATCGCGGGTTGACCTTTGCCGCAGCCGCACCGCCTGAAACCAAACTGGTGCGCGGTGAATGGTGGCCAGCTGATTACAATGATGCGTCAAAGCCGCTGGTGTCGATCAGTGCGGATATCGGGCGCGCGTTTGACCTTGAGCCGGGCGACACCCTGACCATCAATGTGCTGGGCCGCGACATCACCGCCGAGATCGCCAATTGGCGCGAGATCGAATGGCAAAGCCTGCGCATGAATTTCGCGATGGTGTTTTCACCGGGGCTGATCGACAAGGCGCCCTATAGCCTGATCGCCACCGCCCATATGCCGCGCGAAATGGAAGAACCGGTCGATCGCATGATCGGTATGGACTTCCCCAATGTCTCAGCCATTCGCGTGCGTGAAGCGCTTGAGGCCGCCAATGCCATTCTGGCCGGGATCGGCACAGCCCTTAATGCCACAAGCATGATTGCGATTGTGGCTGGCGTGCTTGTCCTTGGCGGGGCAGTTGCGGCCGGTCGCCGCAAGCGGATCTATGATGCGGTGGTGCTCAAGACACTGGGCGCGACACGTTCCAACATTCTTTATGCCTATGCGCTGGAATACGGGATCCTTGGTCTTGCCACCGGTGTGATTGCGGCCTTTGTCGGGTCGGTTGCGGCCTGGTCGGTGCTGGTGCTGATCATGGAGGCCAACTGGGTGCTGTTGCCGATGACCATTATCGGACCGATTGCGATTGGCCTGTTTGCCACGCTGGCAGCCGGTTTTGTCGGCACCTGGCAGGCTCTGCGCAGTCCGGCAGCGCCGTTGTTACGCAACGAATAGCCAACAGGCGCACATGACCTTAAACACGCAAGGCCGGATCCAGAAGGACCCGGCCTTGTTTTATACGAAAACCGTTTTGGGAACGATTTGAAATCCGGGCACGATATCAGGTGATGTCGCGCAAGGCCCGCCGCACGACCTTGCCGGTGGTTGTCATTGGCAATTGGTCAAGGAAGGCGATCTCGCGCGGGTATTCGTGTGCGGCCAATCGGGTTTTGACGAAGTTCTTGATTTCGCTTTCAAGCTCCGGACTTTGGGCGAAACCATCGGCCAATACGACAAAGGCCTTTACGATCTGACCCCGCTGATCATCGGGCTTGCCGATCACACCGGCCATGCGCACGGCAGGATGGGCAATAAGACAGTCTTCAATTTCCCCCGGCCCGATACGATACCCGGCCGAACTGATGACATCATCATCGCGCCCGACAAAGCGGATGTACCCATCGGCATCGACACTGCCCATGTCCCCTGTCAGAAGCCATTCACCAACAAACTTGTCGCGGGTGGCTTCGGGATTGCGCCAGTATTCGAGGAACATCACCGGATCAGGCGCACGCACGGCAATGCGGCCCATTTCACCGGGTTCAAGCACCGTTCCCCCCAGATCAATCACCGCAACATCATGACCGGGCACCGGACGGCCCATAACACCGGGCTTTGAGTCCATGATCGACTGACAGGAACTAACCACCATGTTGCATTCGGTCTGGCCATAAAACTCGTTGATGGTGACATCAAACACCCGACGCCCCCAATCAAGAAGTTCTGCACCCAATGTTTCTCCACCGCTTGCAATAGAGCGAATTTTGAAATTGAACCTTTGCGCCAGATCGTCGCCCGCGGCCCGCATCATCTTGAGCGCGGTTGGTGGCAGGAAAGTATTGCGCACGCCGTATTCCGCCATCAGGCGAAAGGCATCCTCGGGCGTGAATTTTTCAAACCGGTGGGCAACAACAGGCACGCCGTGATGCCAGGCGGGCAACAGGACATCAAGAAGCCCGCCAATCCACGCCCAATCAGCCGGGGTCCACATGACATCGCCGTCTTCGGGGAAGAAATCATGTGACATTTCAACACCGGGCAAATGTCCCAGCAACACACGGTGCGCATGCAAAGCACCCTTTGGCTGACCGGTGGTGCCCGATGTGTAGATGATCAGCGCCGGTTCATCGGCACGGGTGTTGACCGGTTCGAAATCGTCACTGGCTTCTGATGACAGGGCCTTGAAATCAAAACAGTTGTCTGGCGCCCCATCGATCACATAGACATATTCAAGTGCGGGCAAAAGATCGCGAATTTCAGCGATCTTGGCGGCCCCTTCCTTGTCGGTCACCAGTGCCTTGGCGGCACAGTTCCCCAGACGATATTCGAGCGCATCCACCCCAAACAGGGTAAAGAGCGGCACGGCAATACCGCCCATTTTATAAGTCGCAACATGGGCGATCGCCGTTTCCGGACTTTGTGGCAACAGGATCCCGACCCGGTCGCCACGCCGTATGCCATGACGGCGCATGACATTGGCAAAGCGGTTTGACAGGCGTTTGATCTGTGAAAATGTATAGTCACGGCGCGTGCCATCACGCCTGCGATGCATCAATGCCAAACGATCCGGGTCGTCCGCCCATTTGTCGCAGACATCAACGCCGATATTGAAGTGGGTCGGCACGTTCCAGGTAAAACTTGAACGCACCGAAGCATAGTCAGAACGACTGCCCAGCATATTTCCTCCCTGAATTCGCCGCTGTTCTTTGTTTTTTGGCTGCGGCAAATGTTGCGATGCATGCTAGTGGCAATCGTGGAAAATTGGAAGGTCTCTCTGTTCGTGATTGGCTAACTGCCCGGATCAAGCAGAAAGGTAAAGTTGGCAACCTGTCCGGCGTCACTTGTTGCGCGGGCATGGCATCCCAAACAGGTGGCATCCGGTTGATCCTGCATGAAGCTTTCAAGCGTGCTGTTGGTCAGAAAACGCGGCACTTCACCAATACCAAACGGTGCACCGCCGGGATTTCCGATCCATTGCGTACCCAGCAGCATGTAATTTGCCCAGACGGTGCCCGAAAGTTTGCCCTGCCAAACAAAGTTGCTTTCCGCCGTGCCGGAAAACAGCCGCCAGCAGCGCACGATTTCCGGGGGCAAGGGCTTATCCCCCGATGACAGGCGGGCATATGGCGCATGGTCGGCCCATTTCAGGGTTTCCGAGATCGGCTGGTTGGCGGGGCTGCCGACCGCCCCCATCCCGCCGTAAAAGGCATATTGCTGATCCACCGGCCCCGGTGACAGGCATCCGTTTTCAAACGGTTCCTTGGTGATGATGCTGTTGGGACGGCGCGCATTTGTGGCCAGGGGAACATTATCGACATGCTCGAAACTCGACCAGATCCAGCGATCCCCATTGCCGCTGGCAACCCGTTGCACAAGATGCAGGCCAACCAGCCCGACCGTGACATCAAGACATGTCGCCTGCCCGTCCAGCATCTGGTCACTGCCAAGCGATATCCGCGCCGGGCGGGTGAAGTAGCGCGCATTTTCTGCCGCATTGTCGGGGGGCAGAATGCGCCATGCGAACTTTAACAGTTGCGCGCCCATCACACCGGGCGCCGAAGGCGGAATCGCCGGATCAGGCTTTTGCACCCCATCGCCGTTGGCCATAGTGGCCTTAACCTTGCTTTCGGCACCCGCCGTCAAATGCCCGGTCGGGAAATCAATGAACTGTCCGGTATTGGCAAATCGCGCACGCCCGGCCTTTGATTGCAGGTTGTTGGCAATGATGTAGTCAGCGGCCACCGGGTTGATGCGTGTTTCAAACAGAACGAAGTTACCTGCCTGATCAATCAGCGTATCTCCGGTCGATTGCAGGTAGCTTGCCAGCAACAGATGCCCGTCTGGCAGATCATCACTGCATGCCGGATTGGGATAGGCCAACTCGGCAAACAGATCACGCTGTGTCGGGAATGTTTCCCAGTGGGTTTTCTGGCCCGGGTGGTCAAGCGGGCTCATCAGCGCTGTGAAGGCCTGCCACGAGAATCGATCAAACGGGCGTTGAGCATGATAAGCCAGAAATCGATAAACGAAGCTGGCATCAAATTCCGGCACATCAACCGGCGCAACGGCACACGGGGCATCACCATTGCCATCGGCACAAAATTCCGATCCGTCATAAACATCGGTAAAGACCGGAATGTCACCATCACCCGGCGCACGTTGAAGGTTGGCATTTTGCGCCTTCGCATCCAAGGCAACAGCACCAAGAAGCCCCGCGATCAGCACGCCGGTTACCAGTGCACGCCAAAACACCCGGACCGGGTTTGACAGCGACATATGGTTTGCGGCGCGAAATGACATGGTGTCGGGCCTGTATGCGTTGAGTGGATGTTTTGCGAGTCCCGCAAGGCCATCATCATAGACCCGTTTACAAAACCTGTCGTCATCGGGTGATTTCACGATAGCGTCATATCGAAGGTGAACAAGTTCACATCTGATGGCGACCTATTGACACCCGATCTGGCAAACCGTTGCTTTTCACGGAAATCCTGCCATATTTTGATCATCGCAGAATTGTATACCTATGTTCTGCTCACAATTGGATCAAAGAGGGATTTCAATGGCTTTTGAAACGCGTCAACGCGGCTATGACGTCTCGGTTGGCCGGTCGGCGGCCGAGATCGATGAAGGTCTCCGCGCCTATATGCTGCGTGTCTACAACTACATGGCATCTGCACTTGCCTTGACCGGTATCGTGGCAATGGCTGTGTCGACCAGCCCGACCCTGATGCAGGCTATTTTCGGCACTGGGCTGCACTGGATTGTCATGCTGGCCCCGATCGGGCTTGTCTTCTTCCTGAGCGCACGCATCCACAAGATGAGCTTTGGTGCTGCACAGGCGACATTCTGGATCTATGCCGCAATGATGGGTCTGTCCCTTGCGTCGATCTTCCTGGTTTATACCGGTGAGTCGATTGCACGTACCTTCTTCATCACCGCGGGTACCTTTGGTGCGATGAGCCTGTTTGGCTACACCACCAAGAAAGACCTTTCGGGCTGGGGCAGCTTCCTGTTCATGGGCCTGATCGGTATCATCATCGCGATGGTGGTGAATATCTTCCTTGCAAGCACGATGCTGCAGTTCGTCATTTCGGCGGCTGGTGTTCTGATCTTCACGGGCCTTACCGCCTATGACACCCAGCGCATCAAGGAAGAGTATCACGAACATGACGATGCAACGACCGCAGGCAAAAAAGCCCTGTTTGGTGCGCTGCGTCTGTATCTCGACTTCGTGAACCTGTTCATCATGCTGCTGCACTTCTTCGGTAACCGCGAATAGAAGTCATCCGGCTAGAACATCACGCTTCGCAGTCAAAACCCCGCAGCCTTGCGCTGCGGGGTTTCTTTTTGCCGAACTGGCGGATGAATGAAGCAGGTCCTTGCCCGACATAAAAACACGTCAGGAGGCGTTTGCAGCACCTTTGTCCGAACTTTCACCAACACCGCCGGTGGCATCCATGACCGTCTTGCGGTGACCAAGCTGTGACAGGAAGTTTTCCGATCGGGTATAGCCGCCAGATGCGGCACGTGCCGCGCCCTTCGCCCCTGCTTCGTTAAAGGCTTCGTAGGCTTGGGAATAGCTCATCCGGGCATGGGTGAGCATTTCGATATCCTTGTGAAGGTTGCCGTTGGTCAAATAGACAGTTGCAAGGGCAAACATAATCCGACCCCAGATATAGGGATGATCGCGCCGCGCGCAGACCTTGAGTGCGGCCTGAAAGACCGGGACCACCTGTGTATCGGGGATCGTGACATCACGGATGGTTGCCGAAGACACAATTGCCTCGGCCAGACCATAGGCGATTGTCGCATAAAGCGGGCCATGAACACGGGCATTGATCATGCCAAGTGCCCGGCGGTAATGCGCAGCCCCCTTGTCGACAAGCTTGGCATCTTCCTTGTCCTTGCCGGTGAGCACCATGGCTTCGCCAAGCTTGCAAATCGAAAGCGCACGATCCACTGGTGACCCCATGGAGAGTTCAATCCGGCGTTCCAGCATCCGCCAGATCGCAATGGACAATGCACCAGAACGCGCCTTTAGGTTGGCAATCAGCGACCAGTTCACAAGTGCCCCATACAGGGCAAGCGCCGCGACGGTGCGCGGGTTTATTTTGGAAAAATCACTGATTCCGTCAAGAAGCGTGGAAAGCGGAACCTCCTGGGCGCCCGCATTATCAGCATCAAGTGACTCGCCCTTGAGCCCGGTCGGGGCAGCGGTTTTTCCTGTGGCGGACACTGGTTTTTCGGAAGCGTCGCTGACCATTTTCCGGATATAGGGTTCCATGACGCGCAAGGCACTTGCGCAATAGGATCGATCCCCGGTTTCCGAAAGAACGAACGCCCCAAACCCATAGGCAAGCCCCACACCGGCACCGGCCTGTGAAAAGATATCACCGCCGTGAATTCGGTCCTGAAGGTCTTCAAGAACAGCGGCCAGTCGGGCGATCTGCAGGGCGCGCTGTTCGCCGCCGGTTGATTTCAGCACAAGCTGGGCCGTCAGGAGAATGCGCAATGCCTCGGAAACATCAGGATGGGTCAGCTGACGGAAACTGTATGTCTGGGGCAGCATCAAGTCATAAAGTGACGATGCCAGCGCATCACTGACCATGTGAAGATCAAGATAGCCGTTGCGCGTATCCTGGCGCCCCCAGAAGACTGTATCGACATCCTTGCGATGGGCGACGTTCAGAACGCCCAGTTGCGCCTCGCGCATGGCTTGAAACGGGTCGGCTGCATCGGGATTGGGTGAGAAGAACTGATCAATCCGAACCCCGGTACTTTCCGGGACAGAAGACACCGCAGCTTTCACAACATCGGCAACCTCGTCGTCAACACTTGCGCCGATATGGGCATTCGGCTCTGGCGGTGTGAAGCTCGCGATACCATACCGGCACAGAACATCGTCGGCTGCCAGAACGTCGTCGGCAGCACCCCCCATATCATCGACAGTGTCCGCACCCGTGATCAGGGATTTGAACACGAGGCCAACCATTGACCAGAAACCAGCCATTATTGTCCTTATCTGTCCCTTGCTTTGAAGAGCCTGACAGCAAGGGTCCTTAGACTTTTATCGGATCATTTTCGTCCTGTATTCAAGGTTGGTCAATGCTGTGCGTTGTCATTTTTATCATACCGAAGGATAGGTCAAATGACCCCAAGTTGGGTTAACTGACCACCAGACACATAAAGACACCGGATCTTCAGGATTCCCAGGGCCGTTTGCGCTGACGCGACGTGCCACGTTTGGGAGCAGCAGGTTTCGCGGACTTGCGCCCCCAGGGCCCACGGCTGGACGCGGGTCTGGCGGTGCGGGGTGTTTGTGCGGCCTGACGGCCGTGCACGGGGCTTTGTGCGGAACTTTGCGAAGAGCCAGCCAAGGCCTGCAGGCGCGCAATGCGGTTTGCCATGTTGGGGTGGGTAGAGAAAAGGCTATCGACGCCTTTTCCGGATAGCGGGTTGGCAATATACATGTGTGCGGTTGCCGGATTGCGTTCGGCATCCATATTCGGGACGGCGTGAACACCCTTATCTAGTTTGTTCAAGGCACTGGCCAACCACATCGGATGGCCGCAGATTTCAGCCCCGATCTTGTCGGCCTCATATTCGCGGGTCCGCGAGATTGCCATCTGCACAATCATCGCCCCCAAGGGTGCCAGAATGGCAATCAGGATCATGCCGATCCCGCCCAGCGGATTGTTGTTATCGCGATTGCCGCCAAACATGCCGGCAAACATCGCAAAGTTGGCCAATGCAGAAATCGCCCCGGCGATGGTCGCGGTAATGGTCATGGTCAGGGTATCGCGGTTTTTCACATGCGCCAGCTCGTGGGCCATAACGCCGGCGATTTCATTGCGATCAAGGAGCTTGAGCAACCCTGTGGTCGCAGCCACCGCCGCATTTTCCGGGTTCCGCCCGGTGGCAAAGGCATTGGGTTGCGGGTTTTCGATGACGTAAACCTTGGGCATTGGCAGGTCGGCATTGCGCGCAAGGTCACGCACCATCGCCACCAGTTCTGGTGCTGTTTTATCATCCACCTGCCGCGCACTGCGCATGCGCAACAACATGGCATCCGAATTCCAGTAGGCGAACACATTCATGGCAGCCGCAAACAGCAGCGCGATAATCATGCCCTGTTGCCCGCCAATCATCATGCCAACAGCGCCAAACAGCGCAGTCAGGCCAGCAAGCAACAATCCGGTACGCACATAGTTCATGGTCGAAAACCCTTATCGACAAACATCCCGACCGAAAGATAAGGCGATGTGCAGCCAAGGCAAGGGCCATCAGATCAGACTGAGAGATGGCTCACACGAAAAAACGGGGCTGACCTTTGTCAGCCCCGTTCGGGAGTTTCAAAACAGCCGAACCGGCGGGGTCGGGGGAAAAGACAGTCCAGCTGTTTTGTGCAACGATATCGGTCACTCCGCAGGCTGATGTACATCAACCTCGTCAAGTGAACGAACGTCGTTGCGCCGGCCAATCATGCGTACAAGGACATAAAAGACCGGGGTCAGGATCAGGCCAAATATCGTCACACCCAGCATGCCCGAGAACACGGCAATACCAATCGCGTGGCGCATCTCGGCACCGGCACCACTGGACAGGACCAGCGGGACGACACCCATGATGAAGGCCAAGGAAGTCATCAGGATCGGGCGCAGACGCAAACGGCTGGCCTCGATCGCGGCTTGAACGGTGCTGCGCCCCTGATGTTCAAGTTCGCGGGCGAACTCGACAATCAGAATGGCGTTCTTTGATGCCAGTCCGGCCAGCACAAACAGGCTGATCTGTGTGAAGATGTTGTTGTCACCCCCGAACATATAGACACCAAAAACAGCGGACAGGATGCTCATCGGGACGATCAGGATCACCGCCAATGGCATGGTCAGGCTTTCATATTGCGCCGCCAGCACCAGGAACACGAGCAGGATACAAATCGGGAAGACAAAGATCGCCGTGTTGCCTGCCAGAATCTGCTGATAGGTCAGCTCTGTCCATTCATAGGACATGCCCGGTGGCAAGGTTTCATCAAGGATCTTGGTGATTGCGGCCTGTGCTTCGCCACTGGAATATCCCGGTGCCGCATTGCCATTAAGGTCAGCCGAACGGAATGCGTTATAGCGCATCGCCGTGTCCGGCCCGAATGTTTCGGAAACTGAAAGCACGGAACCAAGCGGCACCATATCGCCATCTGCGTTGCGCGTTTGCAGACGCAGAATGTCATCGGGACTTGAACGATACGGCTTGTCTGCCTGTGCGATCACCTGATAGGTGCGGCCAAAGGCGTTGAAGTCATTGACATACATTGACCCCAGATAGACCTGCATGGTCCGGAAGACTTCATCAACCGGGATGCCAAGCTGCTGGACCTTGGTACGGTCAAGCGTCGCCTGAAGCTGTGGCACATTGATGTTGTAGCTTGAAAACACGCCGGTCAGTTCCGGGGCTGCCCATGCCTTGGCAAGGACCTGCTTCATCGCATCATCAAGTGCACCATAGCCCTGATCGGTTCGGTCCTGTACCTGCAGCTTGAAACCGCCGACAGTGCCAAGCCCCTGTACTGGCGGCGCGGGGAAGATGGCAACAAAGGCCTCGTCGATGCCAGCGAACTTCTGTTGCAGTTTGCCTGCGATGGCAAGCCCTGACAGATCGTCGCTTTTGCGTTCATCAAAGTCCTTGAGGGTGACAAACACGATGCCGGCACTTGAGCTGTTCACAAAGCCGTTGATTGAAAGCCCTGGGAACGCCACAGCACTTTCCACTCCTGGCTCCTTGAGCGCGATGTCAGACATTTCGCGAATAACATCTTCGGTCCGGTCCAGTGTTGCGCCCTGCGGCAACTGGGCGAAACTGACAAGATATTGCTTGTCCTGCAACGGCACGAAACCCGTCGGCAGGATCTGGAACCCCTGATAGGTCAACGCCAGAAGACCGACATAAAGTGCCATCATGATGGTCTTCATGCCCAGCAGACGCTTCACACCACCGGCATAAAGATCAGTGCTGCGGTTAAAGAAGCGGTTGAACCCGCGGAAGAACCAGCCAAAGACAAAGTCCATGACGCGTGTCAGCCAGTCTTTTGGCGCGTCGTGGCCGCGCAGGAGCACAGCCGACAAAGCCGGGCTCAGCGTCAGCGAGTTGACGGTCGAAATGATCGTGGCAATGGCAATGGTCAGGGCAAATTGCTGATAGAACTGACCGGTCAGGCCGGAAATAAAGGCAATCGGCACAAATACACCGGTGATGACAAGCGAGGTCGCGATAATCGGCCCGGTGACTTCGCGCATGGCCGCCATGGTTGCATCACGCGGGGTAAGACCACGTTCAATGTTACGTTCGACGTTTTCGACCACGACAATCGCGTCATCAACCACAATCCCGATGGCCAAAATCAAACCAAACAACGACAGCACGTTGATCGAAAAGCCAATCAACAGCATCAGCGCGAAGGTACCAATGATTGATACCGGCACGGCCAGCAACGGAATGATCGACGCACGCCACGTCTGCAAGAAGACCGTGACCACGACAACAACAAGCGCAACTGCTTCGAGCAGGGTCATGATCACCGACTTGATCGAGCCGCGCACAAACACGGTCGGATCGTAAACGATGGAATAATCCAGATCTTCGGGGAAGCCCTGTTTGAGTTCTTCCATCGTCGCGCGGACGTTGCTTGAAATATCGAGCGCGTTCGAGCCCGGTGATGCAAAGATCGGGATCGCGACCGCAGGCTTGTTATCAAGCAGGGAACGCAGCGCATATTGCTGGGCTTCCATTTCAACGCGGGCAACATCGCCCAGACGTGTGACGGTGCCATCCGCTTCGCGTTTGACGATGATGTTTTCGAATTCTTCCGGGCTTTCCAAACGACCACTGATATTGATCGGCAGCTGGAACTGTACGCCGCTGCCATAGGGCGCCCCCCCGATAATCCCGGCGGCGACCTGTACGTTCTGGCTTTGAATGGCCGAAACCACTTCGCCCGCCGTCAGGTTGCGTTCGGCAACCTTGTCGGGGTTGAGCCAGACGCGCATGGCGTAATCGCCCGACCCAAACAGCCCGACCTGCCCGACACCGGTGATACGTGCCAGACGGTCACGCACATTCAGTGTCGCGTAGTTGCGCAGATACAGCATGTCATAGCGTTCATTGGGGGAGCGCAAATGGACAACCATGGTCAGATCCGGTGAACGCTTGGACACCGTTACGCCAAGCTGGCGCACGATATCAGGCAAGCGCGGTTCGGCCTGTGACACACGGTTCTGGATTTTTTGCTGGGCCAGATCGGGGTCGGTTCCGATTTCAAAGGTCACGGTAAGTGACAGATTGCCATCGGTGGTGGCCAGCGAGTTGATATAAAGCATCCCCTCGACCCCGTTGATTTGTTCTTCAAGCGGGGATGCGACGGTGTCGGATATCTCGGCGGGGTTAGCGCCGGGGAATTTGGCTTCGACAACGATCGACGGCGGGACGACTTCCGGATACTCGGAGATCGGCAAACGCCACATGGCAATCAGGCCCGCCAACAATATCAGGACGGACAGAACACCGGCAAAGATCGGGCGATCCACGAAAAGTCTGGACAAGTTTTGCATGACAGTCAGCCTTGCTTACGTGCGGCTCAGCATCCCTCAGGATGCAGAAGCCTGCAGGATTTCAGGGGCGACCGCCATGCCTGGGCGGACTTTCATGATGCCGTTGACAATCACCAGCTCGCCAACCTCAAGACCAGATGAAATGATCCGCTTGCCGTCAAGCTCGGCACCCAGCGTAACCTGGCGATAGGCAACGGTATTGTCGGGAGCTACGACATAAACGAATTTACGATCCTGATCGGTGCTGATCGCTTCGGGCGAAATCATGATGACGTCGTTCTTGCCAAGGGTGCCGACTTCAAGGCTGGCAAAAGTGCCCGGTATCAGGCTGCCATCAAGATTGTCGAAAAGCGCACGCGTTCGGATGGTGCCGGTGCGGGCGTCGATCCGGTTGTCGAAGCTGTGCACATGACCCGAAATCTGACGCCCGTTCGACAGGGTCATGTTGACCGGAATGTGTTGCGCGGCATCGTCAATCTTGCCGCTATCGCCAAGGCTGGCAAAGAAGGTCTGCTCATCCAGATCAAAGTCGGCATAGATCTTGTCGGTCGAGACGATGGTGGTCAGAACCGGCGCATTGGCACCGGCATTAACCTGATTGCCGACAGTAAGCTCCACACGGCTGACGCGGCCATCAATCGGTGCCTTGACATAGGCGTGGTCAAGTTCGATTTCTGCCAGCTCAAGCTTTGCCTTTGTGCGGCTGACATCGCTTTGCGCGACCTGATAAGCACTTAAACGCTCGTCATAGACGCGCTTTGACACCGTGCCGTTCGAGACGAGCTTTTCCGCGCGTTCCTTTTCCTTTGCCGCCAATGACAGGTTCTGACGGGCGGCGGCAAGCTCGGCGCGGGCTTCATCGACGGCGGCCTGATAGCTGCGCGGATCAATGACCGCAAGAATGTCCCCCTTTTTGACCTGCTGACCATCTTCAAAGCGGATTTCGACAATTGCGCCGCTGACTTGCGGGCGCAACTGAACTTCCTCCACCGCGCTCAGGCGGCCGGAAAAGTTGCTCCAGAGGCGGACAGACTGGCTTTTGACACCCGATACGGTGACGGGGGTTGCCGGGGGTGCGGATTGTTCCGTTTGAACCGCGACCTCGTCCGCGGCAGAACCGGTGATATGCAGGCCATATCCACCGGCGGCAACGGCCAGCGCCATGACAGCTGCCGGCAGCAAAATTTTGCGTTTTGATCGAGACTGCATCATTCCATCTTCCAAATAGGTTATGCCGCGCACAGGCGACCCGTTTGGAAGAAAAATGGATACCGATCGGTATGTTTGCAAGTGAAATTAGAGAATAATCTGAATTATTTTCTCTGCACACTGAAGTTTTTAAGGGATTTACGCGGCTGAATGAGACCCTATGTCCCTGTATTTGCACTGCAAATTAAGGATCCGGCAGATACCGTTACGAATATCAGACCGAACGGTATCAAGATCATTGAAAACCTGACCATACGTCAGCAGACCGTGAACATACTGGAAAATCAGTCGCGCCAAAGTCGTCACATCACCATCCTCACCCAGCATGCCTTCGCCTTTCAGGCCGCGCACCATAGACGCCAGATATTTGATCTGTTCTTCGGCAAGTTCGCGTGAACAGGCCTGGATCGGCGCATCTTCCGGCCCGACCTGCCCGCCAGCGGTGAAAATAGGGCAAACGCAGACTTCGTTTTCCCCCGGGACGGCATAACGTTCCTGCTTGTTGCAAATGAGTTCGATATAACCGTTAAGCTGATCAAGCGGAGGAACATCGGGGGAAAAGATGGCGCGAAGCTCGTCCTTGCCCTTTTCCCAGTGATGGCGGGCCGCCGCCGCAAACAACTCCGCCTTGCTGTCAAAGTGATGATAGAACGCGCCCTTTGTCACCCCGGCATGCTTGCAGACGTCGCTCACACCAACATCGTGATAGCTCCGCGTTGCCAGCAGCTCCATGGCTGTCTCAAGCAGCTTGTTCCGTGTTTCTGCGGCGTTCCTCATGACCTTGACCTGTTTTGTTTATATAGCTCAGATATACATACCGGTTGGTATTTTTCAAGGAATACACCGGTAATATTGCAAATAAGTCATATGAAAATGGCAGCAGGATGACAGGATTTCCCATTGCTTCCCGTGATCTAGTGCAAATCTTGCTGCATCGTTCATTTTGCCAATAAGGCGGTATGCTTTCTGAACGACGTGCTGTGGGCGCAGGCCATTAATTGAAGACATACAAAACAAAAAAGAAGGGCGCCCGTTACAGGCGCCCTTCCGTTTTCAAGAACAGGGTCTTACGACCTGCCAGACATCAGGCACCGGTCAGAGCCCGGATCTGGCGGTTGGCCACTGTGATCATGGCAAGATCGATCTGACCGGCCGAGCGCAGCTCATTGATCAGATCATCGCAACGCGCACAGCCACGCTGGCGATCCTGAACCCAGATATCAAGCAGATCAGATCCCGATGTGCCTTTCTTACCTGCTGCGAGAACCGAACGGGTCAGTTCGCGCTGATGGCCAAACAGGTCATCAATCACAGCTGCGCGGGCCAGTTTCTGCCAATAGGTATCGGCTTCGATGGACTCGGCAGCGGAACGCATCAGACCCAGCTGGAAGCGTGCACCGACCGCGAAGTAGGTCGCAGACACTTCGATCACGTCGCGTCCGGTTGCCTCTGCGATGCGGACCACATCACAGATGGCAACCATTTGTGCCGCTGATGCCACCCGCCACGCGATGTCTTCGGGGACACCCTGTGCGACGAGTGATTTAGACTTGTCTGCCAGCGCCTTGCGGGCAGCTGCGTCCTCGGGCACGATTTCCTCGAAGCATTCGATGACCTTGGAAACCGCCGGGCGGAACATTTCGATCTTGGCACCGACATTAAGTTCCTCGCAATTGCGCAGGAACCAAAGGGTCACATCGTTCACCATGCGATTGATTTCGCGGAACATGCTGGTCTGCAGCTTGGCCAGCACGACGTTATCAAGCGCCTCGATGCCGTCCCACAAGTCGCGAAGCCCGAAGACCGCACGCGTGATCAGATAACCACGCGACACATCAACTGCCGACATGCCGGTGGCTTCCATCATGTCATGGACAAAGGTGCCACCAACCCGGTTGACCAGGCTGTTGGTCGCCACGGTTGCGATAATTTCACGTCTCAAACGATGGTTCGAAATCGCATCGGCGTATTTTTTGCGCAATGCCGTCGGGAAATAACGCACCAGTTCCTCGACCAGAACCGGATCATCGGGCAAATCGGACTCAAGAATTTCGTCATAGAGCCACAATTTCGCATAGGGCATGAGAACCGAGACTTCCGGACGCGTCAGGCCCTCATGCGCATTGGCACGACGGGTAAGTTCCTCATCATCGGGAAGATATTCGATTTCGCGGTTCAGTCGCCCTTCGCGTTCTAGCATGCGGATCAAACGGACCTGTGCATCAAGGATATCGGCACTTTCCGCATCGGCATTCGAGATCGCCTGGCTTTGCAGATAGTTATCACGCAGCACCAGATCGCCGACCTCATCAGTCATATCGACCAGCAACTTGTTACGCTGCTTTTCGGTCATATCGCCCGCCGCGACCACTTCGCCCACAAGGATCTTGATATTGACCTCGTGGTCCGAGCAGTTCACGCCCGCCGCGTTATCAATTGCATCGGTATTGAGGCGACCACCAACATGCGCATATTCAATACGACCCCGCTGGGTCGCGCCAAGGTTGGCCCCCTCGCCGACGACCTTTGCGCGGACTTCGCGACCATTGATGCGGATGGCATCGTTGGCCCGGTCACCGGCATCGGCGTTGGTTTCAACACTGGACTTGATATAGGTCCCGATACCGCCAAACCACAGAAGTTCGACGTCGGACTTCAGGATGGCCTTCATCATCTCAGCCGGGGTGATCTTGCCACTGCCAAGCCCCAGCACCTTGCGGACTTCGGGTGACGGATCAAGGGTCTTGGCCTTGCGATCAAAGATATCCCCGCCCTTTGACAGGGTTTTCTTGTCATAGTCGGCCCAGCTGGAACGCGGCATCTCAAACAGGCGTTTGCGCTCGGCAAAGCTTTTGACCGGGTCCGGGTCCGGATCGACAAAGATGTGCATGTGGTTAAAGGCAGCCACAAGCTTGATCTGTTCGGACAGCAACATACCGTTGCCAAACACATCGCCCGACATATCGCCAACACCCGCTACGGTAAACGGAGTGGTCTGGATGTTCTTGCCCATTTCGCGGAAGTGGCGCTTGACCGACTCCCACGCACCACGGGCGGTAATGCCCATTTTCTTGTGGTCATAGCCCTGCGAGCCACCCGAGGCAAAGGCATCATCAAGCCAGAAGCCATAATCACGCGCGACACCATTGGCGATGTCAGAAAAGGTCGCCGTGCCCTTGTCGGCCGCGACAACCAGATAGGGATCATCATCATCCAGACGGCGGACACGTTTGGGTGCCACGATTTCACCGGCAACGATATTATCGGTGATATCAAGCATCCCGCTCATCAGGGTTTTATAGCAGGCGATGCCTTCTTCAAGGAACGCTTCACGCGTGCCATCGACCGGCGGGCGTTTGACAACAAAGCCGCCCTTGGAGCCGACCGGCACGATCACCGCATTCTTGACCATCTGGGCTTTGACCAGGCCGAGGATTTCGGTGCGGAAATCTTCCTGACGGTCTGACCAGCGAATGCCGCCACGCGCAACCGGACCACCGCGCAGGTGAACAGCTTCGACCCGCGGGGAATAGACAAAGATTTCACGCCACGGCCGGGGCAGCGGCAAATCTTCGATCATGCCGGAGTTAAATTTGACCGACAGATAGGATTTCGGATTTCCATCCGCATCATACTGGAAGAAGTTGGTGCGAAGCGTTGCTTGTACGAGGTTGAGGAAGGCCCGCAAGATGCGATCTTCGTCCGGGTTCATCACGTCTTCAAGACGGCTGATGATATCGGCTTCAATTGCCTCAACCTCGGATGTCTGATCTGCATCGCGATCCGGATCAAAGCGCGCCACAAACAACGACACAAGGGCCGATGCCAGTGCCGGGTTATTGGCAAGGGTCTTGGCCATATAGGCCTGCGAGAAGGCAGACCCCGTCTGGCGGGTGTAGCGCGCATAGGCACGCAGGATCACCACTTCGCGCCAATGCAGGTTGCCCAGAAGGACAAGACGGTTGAAGGCATCATTTTCAACCTCGCCATGCCAGATACGGACAAACAGTTCCTGGAACTTGTTGCGCACGTCATGAAGGCTGAATTCGCCGTCGACCTCTACCCCGAAATCATGAATACGGACATCGGTATCAACATCACGCGGACTGACCGTAAACGGGTTCTCTGTGATGACCTTAAGGCCCATGTTTTCAAGCATGGGCAGGACATCCGAAAGCGGCACAGGTGCGCCGGGATTATAGATCTTGAAGCGCAGCTCGTTCTCGGCGGCTTCGATCGGGCGATACAGGTTCACCCGCAGGTCACTGGCATTAATGACTTCTTCGATGCGTTCGATATCAAGTTCGGCACTTTCGACCGTGAAACGTTCGCGATAATCGGTCGAGAAGCTTTCGCCATAGCGACGATGTAGCGCCAAACCGCGTTCCTCGCCCAGTTCACGGACAAGAACCTGACGCAGGGTATCGGACCAGTCACGGGCCGCTTCGACCAGCTGGCGTTCAATATCGGGCACGCTGTATTCGGGCAGCTCCCCCGGATTGGTTTTGACCAGCAGATGCAAACGCGCAAGCGGGCTGTCCCCGATCAGGGTGTAGTGGGCGGTGACCTTGCCATCAAAGGCGTTTTCAATCACCGCCTGGAACTTCAGACGCAGCTTGGTGGTAAAGCGGTCACGCGGGCAGAACAGCTGGCAGGAGACAAACCGCTCAAAGGCATCGCGGCGCACGAACAGTGCGATACGCTGGCGCTCCTGAAGGTGCAGGATACCCATGCAGGTATGATACAGGTCATCCAGATCAACCTGGAAAAGCTCATCACGCGGATAGGTTTCAAGGATATTGACCAGCGCCTTGCCATCGTGACTTGCCGGCGGGAAGCCAGCACGTTTGATCGTTTCGGCCAGTTTCATCCGCAGAAGCGGGATAAGGCGCGGGCTGAGGTTATAGGCGACCGAGGTAAACAGACCGACAAACAGGTGCTGCCCAACCACCTTGCCCTTGGCGTCGAACTGTTTGACGACAATCGTATCAAGATGCACTGAACGGTGGACAGTCGATTGCTTGTTGGCCTTGGTCACCATCAGCAGGTTTGGCTTGGTGACGAAGTCCTGAACTTCCGGCGACAGGTTGCCGATCTGGCGCAGCTCGTCAAAGACGTGGGTTCCCTCACGCGACAGAATGCCGAGCTGATTTTTCACCTCGACATCGACCTGGGACTTTTTGCCACCGCTTTTGAAGCGGTATTCCCGATACCCCAGGAAGGTGAAGTGATCATTATGCAGCCAGCCAAGGAAATCCTGCACTTCGCGGCGGTCATCATCGGACGCATCTGCCTTGACCTCGCCGATTTCATCAAGAACATCGGTGACCTTTTTAAGCATCGGCTGCCAGTCACGCACGGCAAGTGCGACGTCTGTCAGGCAGTTTTCAAGCCGATCATGAACCTTGGCGAGCACGTTCTTGTCGGTCTGTTCGTCGATTTCAACATGCATGACCGATTCACGCGGATCATTGGTTTCCTCAACACCGGCAACGCGCTGCAAATCACCGTTGTCATCACGCGCAATGCGCATGATCGGGTGAATGACAAGATGCACCGTCAGATCAAGTTCATGCAGGGCGGCTGTCACCGAGTCCACCAGAAACGGCATGTCGGTATTGTTGATTTCGATCACGGTGTGATCAGACGTCCAGCCATGTTCTTCAAGATCGGGGTTATAGACCCTTATCTTGGCGGTATCTGCCGCAGGGCGCTTTTGCGCAAATTTGTATAGTGTGAGTGCCGCGCCATAAAGCGAGTCGACAGATCGACCCGCCATGTCGTCAGGCGGAACATCCTTATAAAAAAGGCGAACGAATGCTTCTGCATCCTTCGCCATTTCGCCAGACATTCGCTGATGGATTTTCTCGACAACCTTGTCGATGACTTCCCGTTTTGGGTCGCCGTTTCGGGCTTTCATGACCAATTTCCCTTTTTCCCGGCTCTGTTTGCCAGAACCGAAACACCGATCTTTGCGACCGGTGCAACACACCACTGATTTTGCTTTATTTGGGACGTAGAGCGGGATTTTCCATCATGAAGGCACCTGAAAACCCCGCGCGCCCGTAAGCCTACACATAACGGATCATCTGCCTAAAAACTATGCTTCTGCACAAAAAAAATTCATTTAACCAACAGACTAGCATGTGACCGCAAAATCATCGGCAAGGCGTGATTGTCACAGAATTTTGCACTTTTTTGCAGCGCAAAACCCGGTACACTTTGAAAGACGACCCATTTTACCGGTTACTTCGCAGTCGCACATGATCCGAAAAGGAACAGCAACATGCTTGAAGGCAAAAAAGGGCTGATCGTCGGAATTGCCAATGAAATGTCCATCGCCTGGGGATGTGCCCGTGTTTTCAAACGCGAAGGCGCAGAGCTTGCCGTGACCTACCTTAACGACAAGGCCAGACGATTTGTCGAACCACTGGCCCAGGAAATCGAAGCACCAATCTTCGCCCCGCTTGACGTCCGCGAACAGGCACAGGAGGACGCGCTGTTTGCCGAAATAGAACAGAAATGGGGAAAGCTTGATTTTATACTGCATTCCATCGCCTTTGCCCCGGCAGATGACCTTCATGGACGTGTCGTCGATTGTTCGCGCGACGGGTTTATGGCGGCGATGGATATTTCTTGCCATTCCTTTGCACGACTTGCCAAACGGTCAGAACCGCTCATGCGTGATGCCGGTGCGCTTCTGACCGTGACGTATATGGGGTCAGAACGGGTCATTGATCATTACGGCGTCATGGGCCCGGTCAAGGCAGCACTTGAAAGCATGACCCGTTATATGGCTGCCGAACTGGGCCCCAAGGGTATTCGTTGCCACGCGATTTCACCCGGCCCGCTTTTGACCCGGGCAGCATCCGGAATTGCCGAATTTCAGCACCTGATGGACAAAGCCACAGATCGTGCGCCATCGCATCGTCTGGTGACCATTGATGAAATCGGCGAACTGGCAGCGTTTCTTGCCAGTGATCGGGCCAAATCATTGACCGGCGATGTTGTCCATATTGATGGTGGCTACAACATTATGGGCTAGGCGGCACGTTAGCGCCGCTTGATCGCGTCATCAGCCTTGGGAGCAACGCGCTTGATCTGACGGGCAAGTGCCAGCTTGATCTCGGCATCCGGGTCTGGTTCCGCAGCGACAAACAGATCGGGTGCATCCCCGCCATTGATCGCAATCATGCGTGCATCGGTTTCGGACTGGGCTTCAACCCGCCCATCGACCAGATGGTGCAAATCAAAGCCGGCGTCCTTTAAAGCCGGGGCAATCAGCAGGGTGCGATGACAGTCAAGCGGATCCTTCTCGGCACACATCAGGCAGATTCGGTACTTCCCTGCCCCGGCCACCAGCCGTTCAATGCCCGATTTGAAGTCAGACCGCTCTGCCATCAGGCCATAATCAAGCTGCCCGTCAGGATAAAGTTCGGGCATTTGCGGCTTTCCGCCCATCACATCGCCCATAAAGACATAAGCAATGCCATTTTCGCGCAGGAACGGTCCGAAGCTCTCGGAGTCAAAGGCCGTCCAATAGCTTGATCTCTTGAAGGTCCGGATATCGGCCACGGCGGTAATACCGTGGGCTCTAAACAGGGCAAGCAAACTTTCCCTGTCGTAGCCAGCATAGCCAACAGTGTAGATGATGCGCCCGGACAATGCGGATTTATCGGCGGTCAGATCAGACATACCCAGAACACACGACAAAACGCATTTTCTTGCAAGCAAGAACGGTCAGGAGTCTTGATCCAAAAACAAAAAGACCGCCCCGAAGGACGGCCTTTTGAACTTTCATCATGGAGCGGGCGAAGAGATTCGAACTCTCGACCCTAACCTTGGCAAGGTTATGCTCTACCCCTGAGCTACGCCCGCATCATCATGAAAGCGATGCATTTTGAAACCTGTCTGATGGAGCGGGCGAAGAGATTCGAACTCTCGACCCTAACCTTGGCAAGGTTATGCTCTACCCCTGAGCTACGCCCGCGTTCATCAGATTGTTTCTGCCCCTGTGGAGCGGCGCGGATAATAGCCCAACAAAGAGCGATTGCAACCCTTTTTTCCATGAAAACGTAACAATGGGAATTTTGGCGGTTTTCCTTGACTTTAAGCGCCTGAATTGTCGAAATCCGACCCGGTTTATGCAAATTTGCGTCCGGTTTTGAACTTGGTTATCTTCTGGCGCACAGCCACAAGGGAAAGAGCATGAGCGATCCATCAACCCAGCTTTTCGATCACCTTGCCAAATTGGGCATCAAAACGACCACACATGAACATGATCCGCTGTTTACGGTCGAGGATTCGCAAAAGCTGCGCGGCGACCTGCCGGGACTCCATTCCAAGAACCTGTTTGTCAAAGACAAGAAGGGTGCGCTGTGGCTGGTTGTCGCAGAGGAAGAAACAGAGATCCGCATGAACCACCTGCACAAGCGGCTGGGATGCGCACGCTTGTCCTTTGGAAAGCCGGAACTTCTGATCGAAACGCTGGGCGTCAAGCCGGGCTCGGTAACGCCCTTTGCGCTGCTGAATGATCAGGAGCGCAAGGTGAACCTTGCCCTTGATGCAAAGCTTGCCAACGGGGATTTGCTGAACTTCCACCCCTTGCGAAACGACCGTACCACGACAATTACCTCAGCAGACCTGTTAATCTTCATCGACTCACTTGGTTATGAGGCGATGATCATTGATTTCGACGCCGAACCCGCCGCAATTGACGATAAATGAACTACGGACAGCTGAGGCAAGCCCTTCTATCTGCTTATATTTAAGTATAAGTGACGCGCAATATCACATGACTGCCTCTTGTCGTCCGGGCATGGCGGTATCATCTAGAATTCAGAATTAGCGAGTGAATTATAATGTCGATCATTCTTGACGCGAATGCGCCAGATGGCGCCACCAGCCAAAATCAGGATTCCGACCTGATCAAGGACAGCAGTGTAGAAACATTTGTTCAGGACGTCATTGAACCGTCCATGGAAGTGCCGGTTGTTGTCGATTTCTGGGCACCATGGTGCGGGCCTTGCAAAAACCTGACCCCGATTATTGAAAAGGTCACCCGGGAGGCCGGCGGACGCGTAAAACTGGTTAAGGTCAATATCGACGAAAACCAGGAACTGGCGATGCAGCTTCGCATCCAGTCGGTCCCGACCGTTTACGCCTTCAAGGGTGGACGCCCGGTTGATGGTTTCCAGGGCGGCCAGCCCGAAAGCGAAGTGCGCGCCTTCTATGAAAAACTTGCCGGTGGCCCGATTGAAAGTCCGATCGAAGGATTGCTGGAACAGGCAAGTGCCGAACTTGCAGAGGAAAACTTTGAAGCGGCGCATGGCATTTACGTTAGCATCCTTGAACGCGAGCAGGAAAATGAAGACGCCATTGGCGGCATGATCCGCTGCATGGTCGGCATGGATGAGGTTGAAGAAGCCCGCCACTTCGTTGACAATATGTCTGATACTGATCGCCTGAAGGCCCCGATTGCAGCCGCCATCAGCGCCCTTGAACTTGCAGAGACAGGCGTGTCGGGCGAGGATCTTGATGCCGCGCGCGCCAAGGCCGAAGCCAACCCGAATGACCCGCAGGCACAGTTTGATTACGGCATGGCCTGCTTTGCCAAAAACAAGCGTGAAGAAGCGGTCAACGCCATGATCACCATCATTCGCAACAATCGCGAATGGAACGAGGATGCAGGACGCACACAGCTCCTGAAGTTTTTTGAAGCCTGGGGCCCGATGGACCCTGCCAGCGTCGCCGGACGCCGTGCCTTATCGACGGTATTGTTTTCATGAGCATATGCGGCCCCTTTGATCCTGAACTTTCGGATCTTCCGGAAACCATGCCAGTATTCCCGCTGAGCGGTGCGCTTTTGCTGCCGCGCGGGCATCTGCCGCTCAATATTTTTGAGCGGCGATACATGAATATGGTGACTGATGCCCTTGGACAGGACCGGATCATCGGCATGATCCAGCCCCGTCCGGATCAGAACAACGCCTATTTCATGGACCCGGAAAACCCGAAAATCTTTTCGACAGGATGTGCGGGCCGCATTACCGCCTTTAGCGAAACCGACGATGGCCGCTTCCTGATCACGCTGACCGGCGTATGCCGCTTTAACGTCATCGAGGAATTGCCCGAAAATAGCGGCGGCTACCGCCGGGTACGCGGCGATTTCGACCCCTGGCGGGATGATCTGGAAATTCCCGAGGCGAATGACATGCCGATCAATCGTGATCGGCTGCGCATGGCGCTAGAGGCCTATTTTGCGCAGCATTCGTTACGGTCGTGCTGGGATACCCTGGCAGACAGCGATGATGAAATGCTGATCACCACCATTTCCATGGGCTGTCGGCTCAGTCCGCTTGAAAAACAGGCTTTGCTCGAATGCACAACCCTGTATGATCGCGGCGATATGCTCACGACGTTGCTTGAGATGGCTGTCCACGCCGATCCAAAGCAGACGTACAGCAACTCCAACTGACCATTCATGCCGTCCTGGACGACATAGTTAACCCGAAGGCTGAATTCATGACTGCGACCCCAAGCCCGGTAGACCCGAAACTTCTTGAAATCCTTGTCTGTCCGGTAACAAAACAGGCGCTGGAATATGATCGCGACAATAACGAATTGATCAGCCCCAAAGCCGGTCTTGCCTATCCGATCCGCGATGGCATTCCGATCATGCTGCCTGATGAAGCCCGCGCCATCGAAGATTAAGGCAAGAGCCTGTCATGACCCAAGACAGCTTCACCCCGGCTTTTACCCCGGTTGAAATCAATTATCTGCGTGATGATCGCATTCTGGAAATTATCTGGGATGACGGTGTGAAAACCCGCCTTGGTGCCGAGTTGCTTCGGGTTGAAAGCCCGTCAGCCGAGGTTCAGGGGCATCATCCATCTGAAAAGAAAATCATCGCCGGACGCCGCCATGTCGGCATCATTAATATTGTGCCGGTCGGGAACTATGCCGTGCGCATCAGTTTTGATGACTTGCATGATAGCGGCCTGTTCAGTTGGCAATATCTGCGCGAGATGCACGACAATCAGGACAAGCTTTGGGCGGACTATCTGGCCGCACTCGAAGCACGCGGACTTTCGCGCGATCCCGCTAAACGATAGCAACCGCGCCGTATTCCGCCAGTCCATGAAGACCCCCAAAACAAAAGCGGCCCTGCCAATGACAGGACCGCTTTTTTGCTGTGTCGACGGGGAGTTACCCCCATCGCGCAGATATCTTAGAAGCGATAGCCGACACCAAGACCGAAGACCCACGGATCGAGATGCGCCTTGGTTGTGGTCGTACCACCGTTAATGCTGACATCGGTATCAAGGAAGATTTTTTTGACGTCAAAGTTGACCGACCACGGGCCGGAAATAGCATAGTCAAAACCGGCCTGGAACGCGTAACCGAAACCATCGTCATATTTGACGGAGCTGAACTGGCCTGGCTTGGTGTCATAGAAGAAGGTGTAGTTGACACCGGCACCGACATAGGGGCTCCAGCGGCTTTCCGGCATGAAGTGATACTGCAGCGTCAGCGTCGGCGGCAGCAAACGTACAGAACCAATGTCGTAGCTCGGGTTTGACCAATCCAGATCATGCTGGGTGGTTGCCGCGATCAGCTCAAGTGCAATGTTGTCGGTAACGAAGTAGGAGAAATCCACCTCAGGAACAACGTCGTTGCTCAGTTTACCTTCACCTGTACCAATAGAGTCATCATAGGTGTCCTCATCCGGAACCATCGCAATACCGCGTGCACGAATGACAATATCACCGGCCTGTTTGGTTTTGAATTCGGCGGTCTGTGCGGAAGCCGGATTGGCTGCAACAAGCGAAGCGGCCATCATGCCACCCAACAAAGCGGTGCCAAGAAGTTTGGATTTGAATGACATTATCTGTCCCCTGTTAGTTTGATCAACTCGCTGGGGACATTGCGCCTTTCGGTTTGCTGACTTGTTGACACAAATCAACAAGCATCGACAAAAAACGACATGTTTTTGAACGGTTTTAAATGACTTTGGATCATTTAAGCTGAAGTACTCGGTTTTTGATCAAAACCCTGTCTTCATCGCACCATATGATCCCGGGACTACAAAGATTTGCCTTGCATCAATTTCGGCAGAGTCCCGGCATACCCCATGGCATGGGACATGAACGTCTTTTTAAGTGGCGGGATTTTTTCGACCACGGCCAAACCGATATCACGCGCCCAGCGGATCGGGGCAATGTCATTTGAAAACAGACGGGTGGTGAGATCAGTAACCGCCAACATCACCGTATTATCAAACCGGCGCCATTGTTCGTACTCTGCCAGGACATCCGCACTACCAATGTCACGACCCAGACGACGGGCATTGACGAGAATTTCGGCCAGAACGGCGACATCACGAATGCCCATATTCAGCCCCTGACCGGCAATGGGATGCATGCCATGGGCCGCGTCACCAATCAGCGCCAAGCGATCCTGCGTGTAGTGATAGGCATGCTGCAAACCCAGCGGATAGCAGAAACGCGGACCAATCACCTCAAGATCACCCAGATATCCGTCAAACCGACGATGGAGTTCGTCCACAAAGGTCTGCTCATCAAGATTGACCAGATAATTGGCCTGTTCGGTGCCCTCCGTCCAGACAATCGAACAGCGGTTGTCCGTCATTGGCAGAATGGCAAACGGACCGGCAGGCAAGAAGTGTTCAACCGCCAAGCCATTATGCGGCTGCTTGTGCTTGACTGTGCAAACGACCGCACTTTGCTTGTAGCTCCAGTTGTAGGTCTTGATCCCGGCCCAATCGCGCAGCATGGACTTGCGCCCCTCTGCGCCGATTGCAAGCGGCGCCCGCACAGATTGCCCGTCGGCAAGCGTGATGGTCATATTGCCCTGATCACGGTCAATCGTTTCAACACGCGCCGGTGCAATCATTTTAACCAGATCGTTTTTTTCAATCGCACGATACAGCGCACTGCGGGTCACAAGGTTTTCGACGATATAGCCAAGCGGTTCGTCACCAACTTCATGGTGATCGTAATGCAAGAATAGCGGGCTTTGTCCGTCGGCAATCCGGATATCAAGGATCGGCTCGGCCGCATCGGACATGTTTTCCCAGGCCCCGATAACATCAAGCACCGATTTGGAGGCCGCTGCAATTGCACAGGTGCGACCATCATAATTGGCGGTCAGGATGGTTTTGGGATCTGCATAATCAATCACCACAGACTTCATACCACCATGCGCCAATGCCAGAGCCATGGAAGCGCCATTCAATCCGCCCCCCAGAATAATGACATCGGTTTGAAGTGCCTGCTGATCATGCATGTCGCAAATTCCTGTGTCGTTTGGCCACCGCACATGACGCCGGTTTACCCTGTGGACCGGCGCGCTGCGTTGACCTGACGCAACAAGGCGTCGTGAAAGCGTTGTTTGCACATCTTTACCCTGCCCGATACGCGCCTACAACCCGCACCGATCATCGCGGGGCCGTAATCTTGCCTGCCAGGCCACCGACGATGCATTAAGCCCATCTTCTGCACACCATCACCCCACAGGCAGCCATACACTTTACCACGCAATACATGCCCCCCGGTTGCAGGAAAACTGGCCTTGATCAGTAAATGATCGCCACAGGCCATTGAGCTGCAAGTGCTTTTCTTTTCCACGGCCGGTTGATTAAAAAATATGCACATTTTTTGGACAACAACAGATTTTGTGCAGATTTTAATCCGGACAGGGCAAGACAAAGTCATCATTCCATCGCTGAGATTCATTATTTTGTCTTTTTTATTCAATAGCTTACGAGATTGATTTTGAGTCTGGCACGATTCTTGGTTTGGAACGGGGGACTGCGAAATCGTGATTACCACGTTGGTACTCAACGGATATGCCGGGAGGTCGCAATATTATGAAACTTGTTACTGCTGTAATTAAACCGTTCAAACTGGACGAAGTCCGCGAGGCGCTTAGCGCACTGGGCGTTCAGGGTTTGACGGTCACTGAAGTCAAAGGTTTTGGCCGTCAGAAAGGCCAGACCGAAATTTATCGTGGTGCTGAATACATGGTCAGCTTCTTGCCGAAGGTGAAGCTGGAAGTCGCCATCACGGATAATCTGGTTGATCAGGTTGTCGAAGCTATCACCAAAACTGCTCAAACCGGGAAAATCGGGGACGGTAAGATTTTCGTTCTTGATGTGAGCCAGGCGGTCCGTATCCGTACTGGTGAAACCGGCGACGACGCCCTGTAAGTCCAGAGACAAGGGGAGACATTATGACTATTTCCATGAAGAAAACCGGCCTTGCTGCAGCTGCAGCTACCGCCCTTCTGGCAATCGCTTCTCCGGCTTTTGCACAGGACGCAGGCGTTCCGGCCGAAACCCAGTTCATTCTCAACAGCTTTAGCTTCCTGTTCAGTGGCGCCGTCGTCATGTTCATGGCTGCTGGCTTTGCAATGCTGGAAAGCGGTCTTGTACGGACCAAAAACGTAACCACCATCCTGCTGAAGAACATCGGTCTCTTCTCCATCGCAGGCATCATGTACTACCTCATCGGTTACAACCTGATGTACATGGATGTATCTGGCTGGATCGGCTCGCTGAGCCTGTGGAGCGCAGATGACTCCGCTGCCCTTGGTGGCGACTTCTCTGGCGGTTATTCCGCAACGTCTGACTGGTTCTTCCAGATGGTCTTCGTTGCCACCGCAGCTTCGATCGTTTCCGGTACTGTTGCCGAGCGTATCAAACTGTGGCCGTTCCTGATCTTCGTCGTTGTTCTGACTGGCGTCCTGTATCCGATCACCGGTTCCTGGACCTGGGGCGGCGGCTGGCTCGCAGAGATGGGCTTCTCTGACTTTGCCGGTTCCACCATTGTGCACTCGGTCGGCGGCTGGGCTGCTCTGACCGGTGCGATCATCCTTGGTGCTCGTAAAGGCAAGTACGGTGAAGACGGTTCGGTTCATCCGATGCCGGGTTCGAACCTTCCGCTTGCAACGCTTGGTACCTTCATCCTGTGGCTCGGCTGGTTCGGCTTCAACGGTGGTTCCCAGCTTGCTATGGGTACCGGCGCTGACGTTATCGCCATTGCCAACATCTACGGCAACACCACCATGGCTGCTGCCGGCGGTGTGGTAGCAGCAATCATCCTGACCCAGATCCTTTACAAAAAGGTCGACCTCACCATGGCACTTAACGGTGCACTGGCTGGTCTGGTCTCGATCACGGCTGCTCCGGACACCCCGACCATTGGCTCGGCGATCATCATCGGTGCAATCGGTGGTATTCTGGTTGTCATCGCGGTTCCGCTGCTCGACAAACTGAAAATCGACGACGTTGTCGGTGCTGTTTCGGTTCACCTTGTTGCTGGTATCTGGGGCACGCTTGCTGTTCCGTTCACCAATGACGGTGCTTCCTTCGGTACGCAGATCACCGGTATCGTTGCAATGGGTGCCTTCACCATCGTTGCTTCGTCGATCGTTTGGTTCGCTCTGAAATTCACTGTTGGTATTCGCCTCTCCGAGGAAGAAGAAGCCAACGGTTCGGATGCGACCGAGCTCGGCCTGGAAGCTTATCCGGAATTCGGCAAGGGTTCCCAGCGCTTCTAAGCAAGACATTCTGACGGGTACCGTGTTCGCACGGTACCCGATCAACAAGATCAAAAGCCCGTCCGGGGAAACCCGGGCGGGCTTTTTTTTTGTCGGCGTCATGCAAGCTTTTATCGGTTTCGCACACCGCCAGCGCAGTGGCGGTTTAACGCCGATTTCATGCCGCTCTTAAATGTTTCTTTGCACTTTTGGCATAGGGGTAAAGTCAGGGGATTTTACCCATCTTCTGAAGAACGGCACCGCCAATGGCGGGCCACAGACCATGCTGGAATGACGACGAACATGTTTAACGCGCGCCTGGATCAATTGCCTGCCTATCCGTTTCCGCGATTGGCAACCCTGCTTGACGGTATTGAACCCGGTCAGCCACCCCTTGTCATGTCGATCGGCGAACCGCAACACGAACCGCCTGCGATGATCACCGATGCCATGGTCAAGCATGCCAGCCTCTGGCACAAATATCCGCCCGGCGCGGGCACACCGGAACTCCGCGATGCCATCAAGAACTGGCTGGATCGGCGCTATAACCTGCCCGCAGACATGATCAATCGCGATGACCACGTCCTGCCGGTCGCAGGTACGCGCGAAGCCCTTTATCTGATCGCGACCACCGTCATTCCGCAGGATCAGCCCGGACCAAAACCCAAGGTCTTGCTGCCAAATCCGTTCTATCAGGTTTATTGCGGGGCAGCGGTTCTCAATGATGCCGAAATGGTACCGCTGGCCGCTGGCCCGGATAACGGCTTCATGCCCGATCTTGATCAGATTGACCCAAGTGATCTGGATGCCTGCGCACTGTTCTTCCTGTGCTCGCCCGCCAATCCGCAAGGGGCGATTGCATCGCGTGACTATCTTGAACAGATCATTGCGCTGGCCCGCAAGCATGACTTCGTTCTGGCCATGGATGAATGCTATGCCGATATCTATGACCGCACCGCCCCGACGGGCGCACTGGAAATTTGCGCCGCACAAGGCGGGAACATGGACAATATTCTTGTCTTCCACAGCCTTTCAAAACGGTCCAGCGCACCGGGTCTGAGATCGGGCTTTGTTGCCGGTGACGCAAAAATCGTCAAACGCTTCACCGCGCTGCGCAGTTATTGCTCCGCCACGGTTCCGATGCCGGTGATGGCAGCATCCACCATGCTTTGGAACGATGATGCCCATGCAGAGGCCAATCGTGACCTCTATCGTGCGAAAATCGACATCGCCGAGGAAGTCTTTGGCAACCGGTTTGGCTTTTATCGCCCGCCGGGGGGCTTCTTCCTGTGGCTTGATGTTGGTGATGACGAAGCCGCCACCCAGAAAATCTGGAAGGAAACCGGCGTAAAGGTCATTCCCGGCAGTTACCTGTCGATGACCGATGCCAAGGGCAACAACCCGGGCAAACGGTACATTCGCATTGCCCTTGTTCACGATCTTGAAACCACGCGGGACGGACTGACCCGCATCGCGCAGGCATTGGACAATTAGGGTTCAGTGCATCGCACCCAGCAGAACAGCAGGACTTAACCAGAACGGATACCCAGATGAGCAGCCAGTCAAACACTCTTGGAACCGCTTTCATGCCCGGCAGTCTTGTGACACTGCTCAAGCGCAGTGGCTTGCGGTTTTGCGGCCTTGGGCTGGTATTGCTGGCCATGGCACTGTTCATCATGCTGATTGGTTTTCATCCGGGCGACCCATCCTTTAACCACGCAACCGACCGGACAACAGTGTTTAATCCACTGGGTATTGTTGGCGCCTATGGCGCGGATTTGATGTTGCGTACGCTTGGCCTGGCCTCTGCCCTGATTACGGTTCTGCTGGTTGGTTGGGGACTGCGTCTGATTGCGGTGAAACCGTTTCGCTGGATGTGGGCGCGGTTCCTTGTGCTGCCACTTGCCCTGCTTCTGGTCGCAACGTCGGCAGCGGCCATTCAGCCGGGTATGCATTGGCCACTGACAGTCGGTTTGGGCGGCTTTGCCGGTGATTTATTGCTTAACAAGTTACAAGCTGGTTTTGCGATGATCGGTGTACCCGGTGCGCGGGCACTGATTGCGCTGGCATCGATGGTGCTCGGTCTGGCACTGACGATCTTTTGCATGGCCTATTCCCTGTCAGAGTGGGAGCGCCTCGGCACGGCCCTGTCCTTTGCCGGTGGCAAGGTGATTTCGGGCATTCGCGCCATCATCCCGACCGGAAGCAACGACGAACCGCTTGCCAAACGGGCTCCCGGATCGCGTCAGGAACCGTCGATGGACAAAGGCAAGTCGAAGCTTGGCAGCGCCATCTCGACCCGCAAATCCGAACCAACGGCCACACCGGCCGAAGACGATGGCTTTGACGGTGATGACGGCGATCATGAACCGCCGGTACATATCGTCGCCGCCCCCGCCGCCAAGCTGCAACCAAGCCAGAAGGCCGCGGCCCAGCGTCAGGCATCACTTGATCTGGGTACCGAAGAATACCGCTTCCCGCCGCTTGACCTTTTGGGAGAACCCGATCCGGCTGATGCCAATCCGATTGATCAGGAAGCGCTGGCACAGAATGCGCGCTTGCTGGAAACCGTCCTGCAGGACTTTGGCGTTAAGGGCGAGATCGTTCAGGTCCGCCCCGGTCCGGTTGTTACCCTGTATGAGCTTGAGCCCGCCGCCGGTGTCAAATCATCGCGCGTTATTGGTCTGGCTGATGATATTGCGCGCTCCATGAGTGCGATTGCTGCCCGTGTTGCCGTGGTCCCGGGCCGTAACGTTATCGGGATCGAATTGCCGAATGTGCGCCGTGAAACCGTGCATCTGCATGAAATTCTGGCATCGAGTGATTTTGAAAAGAACACCGGCAAGCTGAATATGAGCCTTGGCAAGGATATCGGCGGCACGCCGGTAATTGCCGATCTGTCGAAAATGCCGCACTTGCTGATTGCCGGTACCACGGGTTCGGGCAAGTCGGTGGGTGTGAACGCGATGATCCTGTCGCTTCTCTATCGGATGAAGCCCGAAGAATGCCGCTTCATCATGATCGATCCCAAGATGCTTGAACTGTCAATCTATGACGGCATCCCGCATCTTCTGACACCGGTTGTGACCGATCCGCACAAGGCGGTTGTCGCCCTTAAATGGGCGGTGCGCGAAATGGAAGACCGTTATCGCGCCATGAGCCAGGTCGGTGTGCGTAACATCGCGGGCTATAACAAACGCATCAAGGAAGCGGCCGCCAAGGGCGAACAACTGACCCGACGTGTTCAGACCGGCTTTGATCCGGAAACCGGCAAACCGATCTTTGAAGATCAGGAACTGCCGATGGAACCGCTGCCATTTATCGTCATCATCGTTGACGAAATGGCTGACTTGATGCTTGTCGCAGGCAAGGATGTGGAAGCATCCATCCAGCGTCTGGCACAGATGGCCCGTGCGGCCGGTCTGCATCTGATCATGGCGACCCAGCGCCCATCGGTCGACGTCATTACCGGCACGATCAAGGCCAACTTCCCGACACGTATTTCCTATTCCGTGACCTCGAAAATCGATTCGCGCACCATTCTGGGTGAAATGGGCGCAGAACAGCTTCTGGGTCAGGGGGATATGCTTTACATGGGCCAGGGTGGCCGTTTGCAGCGTGTCCACGGACCGTTTGTTTCGGACGAGGAAGTCGAAAGCATCGTCAAGCATCTGCGTGATCAGGGCGATCCGGCCTATCTTGAAACCGTTACCGAAGAACCCGAAGAAGATCCGGTCGCGGCTTATATGGCAGGTGGTAATGCCGGGGCTTCCGGCGGTTCGGGGTCAGATGATGATCTTTACAATCAGGCGGTTGGCATTGTCCTGCGCGAGAAGAAGGCATCGACCAGCTTTATCCAGCGCAAGCTTTCCATCGGCTATAACCGCGCGGCCCGGATCATCGAACAGATGGAAGAAAACGGCGTTGTTTCAGCAGCCAACCATGTCGGCAAGCGCGAAGTCCTGATGGAAAACATGGATGGTACCCCCTACGAATACTGATGGATAAACCATCCGCTTCGTGGCGCACGGTTTCACAAAATGACAAAAGGCGGCCTGTTTCAGGGCCGCCTTTCGTCGTTTGAGCCGGATGATCGAACTGTTGCCATGCCTGAGGTCTGAGCCGAATCGACTTCGGCGTATTTGCAGGTTACTTGAGGTTGCGCTGTCCAACCCAAGCCAAAACCAGCGGCCTGGGTTCCGCAATCTCCCCGCAAAGCGCGTTCTTTTAGCCCCTTTGTAATCAGCCCAAAGAAGATATTTTACTTAATTTAAATATATTAATCGTTGTTTTCCAATTATTTATAAAACTTTTTAGGAATGGTTTGGCACAAATCAATGTCTCATTTTCTCAATCGACTATAGCCAGCTGTGTTCTGCATTCAGCAGATCAAATGCCCATACATTCAGTCAACACTCATGCGGGTTAGGTCTTACTATGAGGCTCTCTGATTTTTCATTCGCGGCGAAGTTGCGCGGCGTTATGGTTCTTGTGGCAATCGCACTGGCGGCTTCTGCTATCCTGAACTTGTATTCCCTTCACGAAACCATGATGGATGACCGCAAGATCACCTTGCGTTATGTCGTCGATCAGTCGACGAGCATTGTTCAGGACTATGCCGAACGCGCAAAGTCAGGCGAGATGAGCGAGGCCGACGCCAAGGCAGCCGCCCTTAAAACACTGGCAAGCCAGCGGTTCGACAATAACAACTACGTGTTCGTCACCGAGCGCGATGGCACGATGGCCATGCACCCGCTGGTGCCCGATCTGGTCGGCAAAAGCGCGGCTTCAGTCAAGGACCCGACCGGCGCAACACCGATCGCAGAGCTTAGCGCCATTGCCGTTCAGTCCGGCGAGGGGTTTGTTTCTTATGTGTGGCCGCATCCAAACACCAACAACAACGAACCGAAGCTGGCATATGCCAAACTCGTGAAGGGCTGGGACCTGATCGTTGCCGCTGGCATCTATACCGATGATGTGGAAGCAGCCTTTTGGAATGTCGCAACGATGGATCTTGTCACGCTTGTGGTGATCATGGCCGTTATTGGTGGTCTGGCCTTTGCCATCGAACGCAGCACAACGGCCCCGTTGCGCGGCATCACCGAAGCACTTTCGCACCTTGCAGATGGTGATACATCGGTCAAAAGCGATGCGACAGATCGCAAGGACGAGATTGGTAATCTTGCCCGCGCACTCGAAGTATTCCGCGAAAACCGGGAAAAAGCCGACCGTCTGCAAAAAGAACAGGAAACCGCAAACGCCGCACAACTGGCACGCGCCAAGCAGGTTAATGCCCGCATTGCGCAGTTTGAACAGGACGTTGAAAGTGACCTGACAGTGGTTAACGCCGCTGTCGACCAACTTCGTAGCACCGCGACCGGCATGGCCGCCCAGTCTGATCAGACATCGGGTCAGGCCGCGAATGTTGCGGCCGCAACCGAACAGGCTGCAACCAACGTTGAAACCGTCGCATCGGCTGCCGAGCAGCTGGCAGCGGCGATTGACGAAATCACCGCCCAGGTCAGCCGAAGCTCTGACATCGCGCAAGCTGGCGCCAACGAAGCCGATGACGCGACGGCGATTTTCGCCGAACTGGCCAATGCATCGGATAAGATTGGCGAAGTGGTTGAGCTTATCCAGTCGATTGCCGAGCAAACCAACCTTCTGGCCCTGAACGCGACAATTGAAGCCGCCCGCGCCGGTGAGGCTGGCAAAGGTTTTGCGGTTGTCGCAGCCGAGGTTAAAAACCTGGCAAATCAGACAACACGTGCGACAGAAGATATCGCCAGCCAGATTGAAGGCATCCAAAGCAGCACTCAGGGTGCACTTGGCGCGATTGAGCATCTGTCATCGCGCATGAAGGAACTAAATGAAGTTGCCGGGGGTATTGCTGCGGCCGTAAGCGAACAGGACGCCGCTACTGGTGAAATCGCCCGAAATGTCTCGGAAGCAGCGGCAGGTACCAAGGAAGTCGCCCATAACGTTGTTGGCCTGCGCGAGTCCGCAGACGAAGAGCGTGTTTCATCGGGCCAAGTTCTGTCCGCATCCAACAGCCTGTCGGACAAATCACAAGCGCTTCTGTCGCAGGTCAAGCGGTTCCTGGAAGACATCCGGGCCGCCTGAGTTCGCACACAGCAGACAGAAAAAAGGCGGGCTGAATTTCAGCCCGCCTTTTTTAATTCAATGATCCGACAAAGATCAGATCGACTGGTTGATCCAGTCAACAAGGGCGCTTTTCGGCAGTGCGCCGACTTTCATCGCCGCGACTTCGCCGCCCTTGAAGATCATCAGGGTCGGAATGCCACGAACACCGTATTTGGCCGGGGTGTTCGGGTTTTCGTCGATATTCACCTTGGCGATCTTGAGCTTGCCGCCCAGTTCACCAGCGATTTCATCGAGATATGGGGCAATCTGTTTGCACGGACCGCACCACTCAGCCCAGAAATCGACCAAAACCGGGTCGTTGGAACCCAGAACGTCGGTATCGAACGAACCGTCGGAAACTTTAATCGTGGTCATACTTTCAGATCCTAGTTGTTACGAGGCAAGGCGGGCGAACCCGCAAACCTCGATCCGCTTTATGAGGCCAAGGTAGGCAGCACCGACGCAAACGTCAAGCGCATTGGGCCCGCCCAAAGAAACTGCACGGCGCCAAGCCTTGTCACGCCCGGAGTCGGTTCCGTCAGCCAAATGTCAGAATATGTTCAGGCAGCTCGACCATCCACGGCCCGTTGGTCCAAAGAATGAAACACCTGACCGTCTTGCCCGGATACATCTGCGCAAGTGCCGCGCGGTAAATCGACATCTGGCGGCGATAGGCACGCGGCGTATCTTCGACATCGCGTGGCGGCGGTCGATTGGTTTTGTAATCGACAATCATCACTTCGTCATCGCGAACGACAAGCCGGTCAATCTGGGCGGAAACCACATCCCCGCCGACAATGCCGACAAGCGGCACCTCTGCCCGTGATCCGGGTGCAAAGACTGGGGCAAAGGCCGGGTTTTCGAATATGCCCAGCGTTTCATTGGCGATTTCGATCTGCTGATCGGGATCAAGCGCATGGATCGGCTGGGCAAGGAAACGTTCCGCAGCCTTGCGACGGGCCTGCTCGGGCAGATCCGGCAGAAGTTCGAGCAGCTTGTGGATCAGAAGTCCGCGCTTAAAGCTTTGCCCCTGATCTCCGCCAAGCGGTGACTGGTGAACCTCGTCCTCCTCGATCATGCGGCTGGGTGCCAGCGGTTTGGGCGGGAAGGATTCAGTTGGCGCGACAGCCCGGATCAGATGGCGTTTGGGCGATTCTTGCGAATCCGCAACATCATCCGTACGATCAGGCTTTGGGGCCTGACTTTGTTCAGTCTCCCAGATCCAGCCTTCCCCGTCCCATCCCGATCCGGAATAGGCCGAAAGATCAATCTGGGCCGGTTTGGCGTAGCCTTCCATCGCTTGGCTACACAGATTGTACCAGCAATGCTCTGGCGCCTTGCGCCGCCCCTGCCAACCACAGATGTAAAGCCGGTCTTCTGCGCGTGTCAGGGCGACATACAGCAGGCGGTTATATTCCTGATCGCGTTTAAGTGCGATGTCATCGCGCAGGCGCGCAACAAGATCGGTTTCAAGCGCCACACGCGGCAACCAGAACATTAGGTTGCGATCTTCCTGCCAAAACAGGTTCGGGGCCTGTGTCGGCACCTGCATGGTATCGGGCAGGAACACAATGGGGGCCTGAAGCCCCTTGGCACCATGCACGGTCATGATGCGGACTTCATCGCGCCCGCTTTGTTCAAGGTCACGCTTGATCTCGGCATCGCCCGCCATCAGCCAGTGCAGGAAGCCCTGAAGCGTTGGCGCATGATCAGCCTCATACCCCATGGCGAGGTTTAGAAATTCGTCAATCGGGTCGTTTGCCTCGATCCCCAGACGACCAACCAGACGGGCACGGACGCCACGCGCTTCCTCTCCGCGACCGCCGAGAAGTTCGGCATAAAGTTCAAACGGGCGCTCGTAATCAACCCGGCCCAGCCACTTGAACAAAAAGGCATAGGCACGCGCAAACGGCGATCCGTCTTCAACCACAGCCGCCTTTTCACGTAACGCATGCCACAGGGTTCTGGTGCGGTTATGGGCAATTTCAAACAGCTGATCGTCATCAAGCCCGATCAGCGGGCTTTTTAGCACCTCGGCCAGTGTCAGGTCATCTTCGGGCATCAACAGGAACCGCCCGAATGCCACCAGATCCATCACCGCAAGCTGATCGGTGATTTGCATGCGGTCAACACCGGCGACGGGAACATTGCGTTCCTTAAGCGCCTTGACGACCTCATCGACAAAGGCGGTACGACGGCGCACAAGGATCATGAAGTCACCTGCGCGCACTGGACGGCCACGCGATGTCAGATTTTCCTTTGCATCAATCGCATGGCGGATGCGCCCGGCAATGACGCGGGCAAGGCGAATTTCGGGATCTTCAAGGCGGACAATGCGGGTCGGCGGTGTCCAGGGGCCTTCGGGTGCGCGCTCTTCGGGTTCGACGGCTGGCCAAAGTTCAATCCGCCCGGCCTGTCCGACACGGAACGGGCTGTGAAGCACATCGGCGCCATCATCGCCCACACCTTGCCTGGCGACTGGCCCGGCAAAGACACGATCCACCGTGCCCAGCACCGCATCGGTGGACCGGAACGAGATGTTCATCGGAACTTCGCGCCAGTCGGCAGCAATTTCACGCGCCCGTTCACGGAAGTAGCGGCGCATTTCAGCAAACTTTTCCGGATCAGCACGCTGGAAGCTGTAAATCGATTGTTTCGCATCCCCAACGGCGAAGATGGTGCGCGGCTTATCGGCATGGCGCCCGGCATCGATAAAGAATTCCTCCGCCAGAATACGCACCACTTCCCACTGTTCGGGGTTGGTATCCTGCGCCTCGTCAATCAGGACGTGATCTAGGCCTTCATCAAGCTTGAACAACACCCAGCCGGCGATCCCAGCCTGACGTTGCAGAAGCTGCAGGCTGGTCAGGATCAGGTCATCATAATCAAGGCGGGCATGCAGGGCCTTCTTCGTTGCATAACGATCCAGCATCGCATTGCCGATGGTAATCAGGGCCGATGTCGCACCGGCCATTGCGGCGGCCTTGCGTTGGCGATCGACCTCGACCAGACGCGCACATTCCTGTTCAAGCGCATCGGCGCCCATCGGGTGATTTTCGGCAGCAGCCTTGGTGATCAGTTTGGCGCGCGGTTCACCGGCCGTGGTGAAAAAGACGCTGCGATATTCGTTAAACACCGCCAGACGATCTTCAACAGTCGTCTTTTCAAGAAACTGCGCCAATGCGGGAACGCGTGCCTTATCTGTTTTGGTTCCAGCCTCAAGCGCTGCCAGCCCGCGCAGCAAGCCATCGCGGTCAAAGGCCTCATCGGAAAGGGCCTTGGTCAGGATGGTTTCATCATCAAGTCCAACGGGTACGCCAAGCGCCTTATAGACCGCATCGCGCATGCGTTTGGCCCCGCCCAGATTGGCCAGCATGCGCTTCAGGCGACCACGTTCGCGGGCAAGCTCGCTCATGACTTCGCCAAAGGCACCTTCGCGGACCTGACCAGTCACGACCGAAAGCGCATGGGCCAGATCATCATCACGGCCGGTTCGGGCGAATGCAAGGACCTCTTCCTGCACATCGGCCATGGTTTCAGCGGCTGTGCGGTCATCCATGATTTCAAAATGCGGCGCCAGACCGGCTTCCAGTGGAAAACGTCTCAAAAGCGACTGACAGAAGGCATGAATGGTCTGGATTTTCATTCCGCCCGGTGCATCCAGCACACGGGCAAAAAGCTGGCGCGCGCGGATGGTTTCATCGGCACTGGGTGCTGCACCGGCAAGGTTGGCGAGATCAGCCTGAAGGTCGCGATCCTCCATCGTGGCCCACAGACCTAATCGTTCGTTGACACGGTTGGCCATTTCGGCCGCCGCGGCCTTGGTAAAGGTCAGACAAAGAATGCGATGCGGCTCGGTGCCAGAAAGCATCAGGCGCAACACGCGGTCAGAGAGGACCTTGGTCTTGCCCGCCCCGGCTGAGGCCGACACCCAGACCGATGCGGTCGGATCAGAGGCATTGCGTTGCAGGACGTTGGGATCGGTTCCGCGCATTTCGGTCATGACACATCGCCCTCCGCACCATCATCAGCATCATCAAGCTCTTCGATATCCTCGCTGCCCATCCATTCACGCAGGCGGGCAAGATGGACATAGTCGGAATATTTCGGCGCATGATCGGGATGCGGAACGCTGAGATAGGGGGTTTCCGGATCGGCAAAGGCCGCCGCCAACCCATTCACACCATCCACCGCCGCGTGGGCGAGTTCGGCCGGGGTCGTTTTCATGCGGGCTGTGTTTATTTCAACGATCTCCCCTGCCGGATCCCCGCCCGAGAGTTTCCAGAACGCCATGCTGGCCGGGGGACCGGCGGGCACATCGCCAAAACCGCCCTTTTCGGCAATGGCGGCTTCAAGCGGCAATTGCGGCGCAAACCCGTTGGCAACATCGCCCTGACTGGGTGGTGCACCGGTTTTATAATCAATGATCGCAACTCCGCCATCGCGCAGCTGATCAATGCGATCGGCACGGGCATAGACTTGAAAACCGCTGCTGGTATCAAGGGTTCCGGCCTGCTCGGTATAGGATTTGACGATGGCATCGCGGCGCACTGCTTCGGTCTGGATGAACCATTTGGCGATGCGCTCGAACCGCGGCCACCAGAAGGCCCAAAGACCGGGACGTGCCGCCAGCGGCTTGAACACTTCACGACCAATGATCAGCAATTCATGTTCGCCATCCGGTGGCAAGTGTTCGGGATGGCGGGCGATGAACTGATCAAGGGCGTCGTGGATCAGGTTACCGTAATCGGCTGCACCTGGATCTTCGTCGATACCATCAAGCTTGCGCAGGCCAAGGATATGACGGGCGTAAATCGCATATGGGTCCCGCATCCATGTTTCGATCTGGGTCACCGACAAACGATCCGGGCGGGCGGATACGGGTGGCTTGGGTGCGGGGCGACCGATTTTAACACGCATGTCCGGCGCGGGTTCATCAATCAAGTCAGCCAGTGCTCGCCATTCCGCAGCATCAGGCTTTTCCATCGACACGCGCGATTTGCGCAGAATGTTTTCAATCCGTAACAACCAGCGTGACGGCACAGTTGGCGTGCCTTCGATACGCAGCGCACGGGTCATCACCACATCGGGCGAACAAAACAGTTGCTGGAAATCATGGGCCGATTGTCCAACACGGTGCTCGGGGGCGGGCAAGCCGAAATTACGCCGCATCGGCCGGCTCATCCACGGATCGGCCCCGGCTTCAGGTGGCCAGACACCCTCATTCAGCCCACCCAGAATGGTCAGATCGGCCTGCTGCATCTGGGCTTCGACCGTTCCCCAGATAAACAGGCGCGGATGTTTGCCGTAACGCGGACGCACCGCGCGATCCGCCATCAGGGCATCTAGAAACGCGCTATACCGATTGCCCGGCATCGGCGCAAAATCCGTCAGCGCATTAAGCAATTCATGGACGAAATCCGCCAATGCCTCACCCGCTTCGCCGCGCCACAGGCGATCCGCGCCGGTTTGGGTATCGCTGGCTGCCAGTGCCTCAGCCGCCGTAACATGACTGCGCAGTAGATGAACTGGCGCATGCATTTTATCGCCTGTCAGATCATCAATCGGATCAAGGCAGGTTTTAATGCGTTCCACCAGATCACTGAGGCGCGCATGATCATCACGGATGCGTTCAATCCGGCCAATGGCGCTGTCTGACCCGGATGTGTTGAGGCGGGCGACCGTATCCTCGCACCAGCCATCAAGTGCCGTTTGCAACCCATCCAGCCCTGGACCTGGTCGGGCACCGCGCAGGACTTCCTTTTCCAGAAGACGGGTCAGGACGCGGAAATTCTCCGGTGACAGACCCGCCGCCGACAGTGGATGTTTCAGAAGTTCCAGCAATGGAACGGGCGCGAATTCTTCCTGCACCGCCCGTACGACCAGACGCAGATAAATCGCCGGTGCGGTGTCATGCAGCGGGATACCGGCCGAATCATCAATTTCAACCTCCCACCGGCGCAGTTCGGTGGCAACACGTCGTGCAAGACCGCGATCTGGTGTAACCAGCGCGCAGGTCTTTTCAGGATGTTCGAGCGCCTCGCGCATCATAAGGGCAATCGTGGTTGCCTCTTCACGCGCACCGGAGCAATCAACACGCAGGACGCCGTCCATCACATCCGGGCTAAATCCAGCGATGTGACGCCAGTGATGGGTGGTCTTGGCCGGTCGCAACGCTTCGCGGGCCAGACGGCGGCGCTCAATCGTGGCATCGCATTCGGGCTCAATGGCCGGCCAAGGCAGCACACTGTCAGCATGGCGACCAATATGGCCCAACGTCTTGCCCAGAAGATGTTGCGGATGGGCGGCATCATCGGCAATCGCCGCCCAGTCTTCGTGACCAAGTCCCGTCATCAGACCGGGCAGAACCACGCGGCCCTGCGGCATTCTAAGCACCGCCGCCATCAAATCCCGCAAGGCGGGGAACGGGCCGGTTGAGCCGACAATCAGCACCGGCGTTTCTGGCGGGTTTTCTTCCCATAGATCGATCTGAGCAGCAATCAGGGCATTGCGCCGCATGGCCCGGTCACTGACATCCTGAGAAGCCAGAATACCCGGCCAGTGAATGGTCAGGATTTGCAGAAATTCAAGGGTGAGCTGCCAGTGTTCAGCAAATTCTTCGGGCACCAGTCCCTTAAGATCGTCAAAGGCGCAGTTTTCGGTTTGCACCTGATCAAGAAAGCGCGCGAGTTCGCCTGCAAGACGGGCGGCCTGATCGGCGGTTGGTTTTTCACCACGATGATCCGGGCGTCCCATAATCAGCTGGGTTAACAGCAATTTACGTTGGAGATCGGGGATGGCGGGCGGCAGATCAAGGGCCGCCTGTTCACCACCCGCACCATAAATCGCCAATTCATCCTCATCCGCCTCGCCCAAGGGACGAATGGTCGGAAGCAGCGTAACCGCGCCTTGGGACTGCCGCAAAAAGGCATCGCGCATCACCTTGGCCGAACGCCGGTTGGGCACCATCAGAACATAGTCGGGCAAGGTATCTGGCTGATCGGCGGTTTCCACCATCAGTTGTTTAGCGATCAGATCGGCAAAGGCAACACCGGGCGGAATGAAAAACAGGTTTGAGGGCGGCGAAGCTTCACCTGCAAAGGCGGCTTCGTCATCATTGGGCGCGTCCATGTAATCAAACAGGTCGGCCATCAAACTTCCCCGGATGCGGCTTTCTTGGCGCGCTCAGTTTCAAGCGCCTTTGCGATGACTGGCTCGGACTCTTCAAGCGCCTCGGGCGTGCCGATATGAAAATATCCACCATCATGGACCAGACCATAACACCGCCCAGCCGCAAGCGCCTTGTCATAAACGACGTTCAGCGACCAGGCACCATCGGGCGTGCCTTCAAACAGATGTGGTGCCAATACCTGCACGCCGGTAAAGAAATACGGGGCTGACGGCGCATCACCGCGCCGTTTCAAGCGCCCATCCACCTGCCAGAAGAAATCCCCTGCCCCGTCATAACCATAGCCGTCTGAGACTGGATAAAGGGCCAGAAGCGCATCCATGTGATCGGGGTCAAAAGCATTGATCAGGCGATCAAACAGTGGCTCCGCCCCCTCGGTCCAGAAGACATCAGCATTGGCAATCAGGACCGCGTCATCATCAAGTTTCGAGAGCGCATTTTTCACCCCGCCGCCGGTTTCAAGCAGGTCTTCCTCGGGCGAGGTCACAATGGCGGGGGCAGTTCTGCTGGCAACATGATCAATGATCTGTTGCCCAAGATAGTGCGAATTGACCACCGCCTGCGTGACACCGGCGTTTGCCAGTTTATCAAGCACATGATCAAGCATCGGCTTGCCCGCGACCGATATCAGCGGCTTTGGCATGGTATCGGTGATCGGGCGCATGCGCTTGCCAAGGCCCGCCGCCAGAACCATGGCCTGTGCCTTTGCGTTTGGTGCGCTCATGATTGTGCCTCTTTGCCTGACGGTGCGGGGGTTTTGGAAATTTGCGGTGCGGTGCGCGCATCGGGCGGAATATGGGCATCCACCCAGTCCTGAAGGGCCGGCAGGTTATCAGCCGCCCCGCGCAGGATCATATCCCAGCAGCGCGGTATAAAGTCGAAATAACGGGTCTTTCCGGCCTTGATCGCAAGCCAGCCAAAGCGGCCCAGGATACGGAAATTGCGCACCATCGAGGTTGCAATATAGGCCGTTTCGAAATCAGAACGATCAATGCCAGGGAAAGCAGCCAGATAGAATTCCTTCATCCGCGCTTCAAGGTCCGGACCGATATCATGGCGCACATCGCGCAGAAGCGACGCCAGATCATAGGGCCTTGGTGCGATTGCCGCGTCCTGAAAATCAATGATGCCGCAATCATCACCGCCCTCGCCATTCTCAACCAGCATCAGGTTATCAACGTGATAATCGCGGTGAATGATCACCTCGCCCACCTGCCAGCAAAGTGGCAGCACGGTTTCAAGAAGCTGATCAAAGCCCGTGCTTGCCGCTTCACGCTTGGCTGCGTCCGGGATGATCAATGGCAGATAATCGTCCTTGAAGCTGACAAGCATCCGACGCAGGTTTTCCGGGCCATAGCGCACCAGACCGCAATCATTCATCCCGCCCCCGTCGCAGAAGCGGTGCAGGGTGATCAGCTGTTCGATGGCACGCAGATAAAGCGCATCCTGTGTTGTGCCATCAAGCATCGCACTGCCCGTGAGCGCCTCGGTAAAGGTGATATCGCCAAAATCCTCGATCAGGACCAAGCCGCGCTTTTCATCCGCCGCGTAGATTTCAGGCACCCGCCAACCGGCCTGTTGGAACAGGTTTGTGGTTTGCAATACCGGCGAAACAGAGGCCGAGCGTTCTGGGTTGTCATGGATACCGTGCGGGTCGACATGAATTGCCGTCGGCGGAAAATCCATCAACAGGGCGGTATCATGGCGCCGTTCGAGCCGGAAATATTTCCGCGCCGAGGCATCATCAACCAATGGCATGACCTGCGCGGTCTGCCAGCCACAGGTAACCAGAAAATCCTGGCGTTCGGCGTTACGACGTTCCTGGTCGGGGCTTGCGCGGTTCATGACGGATCCACCACCAGATCATTGATGCGTGCATCCCAGTCATCACCATGCGGTTCAAGCTTGAACACACGGCCATCAGGGTTCGATCCGGGATCGATATGAATATCAAGACGGTTTTCCGGGGTCAGATATTCCAAGCGGTCGGGCCATTCGATCAGGCTGACGGCATCGGAAAAGGCATCCTCGATGTCAAGTTCGTGGACTTCTTCGGGGTCAGACAGTCGATACAGGTCAAAATGCCAGACCGGCACGCGATCAAGTTCATAAATCTGAACCAGTGTGAAAGTCGGACTGGGAACTTCTTCATGCGGGTTATCGGCCACTGCCCGGATGAAGGCGCGGCAAAAGGCACTTTTACCCATGCCGAGTGTCCCATGCATCAAGATCACGTCCCCTGCCCTGGCAACAGAGGCAAGCTTGGCGGCTAGGGCTTCGGTCCCGTTTTGATCGCTGACAGTGACTGTCCTGGTCATGGTGTCCGTCTTTTGAGTGGCTCTTGCATTCTGTTTTAGGGGTTTGATGCGGCCTTTCGCAATGATTTTGCGAAGCCAGTTTTTGCTTGTGGCTGAAATCACGGCGCAACGCCGGATAATGGCCAGTTTACATTGCGATATCATGCCCCAGATGCTATCTGGCTGCATAAGAAATCCCGCACACCGCCGGGCTTGGGGTCAGCCCCCTACCCAAATTCGATTTTATTTGGATGGAAGAAGTATGTCAGACGCATCGCATAGCACAGATATTGCCATTATTGGCGCAGGCCCGGTCGGGCTTTTTGCGGTTTTCGAAGCCGGTATGCTGGGGCTTAAATCCCATGTGATCGACGCGCTTGATATGGTCGGCGGCCAGTGCAGCGCGCTTTATCCTGAAAAACCGATTTTCGACATTCCGGCCCATCCGCAGATTGCCGGTCAGGACCTTATTCACGAACTTGCCAAACAGGCTGACCCGTTCGAGCCGACCTATCATCTGGGTCAGCAGGTCACCAAGCTTGAAAAACGCGATGATGGCCGTTTCACGCTGGTAACCACGAAGGGCACGGTCATTGATGCCGGTGCGGTTGTGATTGCGGCTGGTTGCGGTGCCTTTGGCCCGAACAAACCGCCGATGGATGGCCTTGAAGATTACGAAGGATCCGGTGGCGTTCAGTATTACGTCAAACGTCGTGCCGACTTTGCTGGCAAAAACGTCGTGATTGCCGGTGGCGGTGATTCGGCTGTGGACTGGGCCCTGTCACTGCATGACATCGCCGCCAAGGTGATGGTTGTTCATCGTCGCCCGAAATTCCGTGCCGCCCCTGACAGCAGCGCGAAACTGCATGCACTGGCGGAAACGGGCAAGATCGAGATGGTCATTCCCTATCAGCTTAAGGGGCTTAAGGGTGAAAACGGCATTCTGTCACACGTGGTTGTCGCGACGCTTAAGGGCGAAGAACGCGAGCTTGAAGCCGATCATCTTCTGCCGTTCTTTGGCCTTGCCATGGAACTTGGCCCGATTGCCAACTGGGGCCTTAATCTTGAGAAAAACCATATCGGCGTGAAACAGGCGACGATGGAAACATCCGTCCCGGGCATCTTTGCCATCGGCGATATCGCGACCTATGAGCATAAACTCAAGCTGATCCTGTCGGGTTTTGCCGAAGGGGCAAGCGCGATCCACGCTGCACGCGCCTATATGTTCCCGGACAAGGAATTCCACTTCGAATATTCGACCACGACGGGTGTTCCGAACGAATAACCCGACATTTGGTCAAAGTTTTCAAGGAAGCGCACCATGACCACAAAACATCCCGAACATCGTGGAGGTTGTCTTTGTGGCGCGGTGCGGTTTGTTGCATCCGGGGAACCGATTGGCAGCAATCACTGCCATTGCGGCATGTGTCGCAAGGATAGCGGTTCGGGTGTTTCGACCTTTGTTGCGTTCCCGGCCGATGCCGTCACATGGGATAGCAAGCCGCGCGAATATGAAAGCTCGCCTGGCAAATATCGCGGGTTTTGCCCGATATGCGGATCAAGCGTTACCTGGCGCAAGGGCGATGATGACAGCTTCATCGATTTCCGATTGGGCACATTTGATGACCCAAGCCTGTTCAAGGCCAAAAAGCATCTTTGGATGAGCACGGCACTGCCGAGCTTTGCCGGAATTGACCCTGAGATCGAGCATTTTGATTAAGCGCGACGCCCCCTGACCCTCTTTAGAGTACTAAAGCTCGTTCCTGTCAGACTGGTGACATCACAGGTACTGGACAAAAGAAACTTTGTCTCTGGCCCTCAGGGCTCAATCATGACAGGCTGCAAGACTCTACCAAGAGCAGAATTCGCACATATCATCATCAGGGGAACGAAATGAGCGACCAGAATCAGGGCGACCAACCGAACAACCGCCGAAAGATGAATATGCGCAAACTGATGCTGTTTGGTTCAGGTACGCTTTTGCTTGGCACCTTGCTGATGATGGTGACGTTCCAAACCACCTTTCAGATGATGATGCATGGACGTTCTGCTGGCAGCTTCATCATTGTTATTGGTACAGCGGTTGCGATCGGCCTTTTGGTCGCCGGCTCGACCATCATATCAAAATGGGTATCCCATAAGGTTCAGGCCATTTTGGAAGAGTAAGCCTGCACTGTCGGCCGGTTTTCCCCGTTTGACGTCAGGTATCGCAGAAATATAGCGTTTAACAGTCCGGTCAAATCACCCGGTTAAACTCACTGTGTCTTAAAGCTTGGCCGACACGCCAAGATGTTCGGCCAACACTTCAACAATCATGCCGTGATCTTCATGCGATGCGAGGCCGGAAACCGTGATCGCGCCAATCACACCCACACCGGCAACGCGGATCGGGAAACTGCCGCCGTGGTCGGCATAGTCGGCAAAATCAATTCCGTGATCTGCCAGTGTTTTGCCCTTGGCTTTCAACTCAGCGCCAAAGCGCATCGAGCTCTGATGTTCACGCAGCACCAGATTGCTTTTGCGTCGTGCCCAAGAATCATTGGCCGGCTTGGCGCCGGAAAGGGATACGTGAAACAGGGTACGGTCCGGGGTGCGGATATTGACAGCGACCGGGGCGTTTTGCGCTTGTGCCAAGCCGACCAGTTTGGAGCCAATCGACCAGGCGGTGTCTTCGTCAAAACGGTCAAACACCAGAATTTCTTCCTGTCTGGCAAGCTGGTCCAAATCCATTGCGGGCTCCTTGGGCAAATAACGGGTTGGTGTGGCCATCCATAACGCAGCACACGGCCATGGGGAACCACAAAGAAAAAAGGCTGCATCCGCAATGGAATACAGCCTTTGTTTCGAAGTCGTAATTTCGGCTTACTTGTCGTCGCCCATCTTGAGCGCGTTGATAAAGGCCGATTGCGGAATTTCGACCTTGCCGAACTGACGCATCTTTTTCTTACCGGCCTTCTGTTTTTCAAGCAGCTTGCGTTTACGTGAAACGTCACCGCCGTAACATTTTGCCGTCACGTCCTTGCGCAGGGCCGAGACAGTTTCACGGGCAATCACCTTGCCACCGATGGCGGCCTGAATGGCGATGCGGAACATCTGGCGCGGGATCAGGTCTTTAAGACGTTTACAGATCTCACGACCACGATATTCGGCTGCCGAACGGTGCACCATCAGAGCCAGTGCATCGACCGGCTCTTCGTTGACAAGGATGGAAACCTTGACCAGATCGCTTTCATCATAGCCTGCGATTTCGTAATCGAAGCTGGCATAACCGCGCGAGATCGATTTCAGACGGTCATAGAAATCAAACACGACTTCGTTGAGCGGCAGTTTGTAAACCGCCATCGCACGGTTGCCAACGTAGGTCAGATCCTGCTGAATGCCACGGCGTTCGGTGCAAAGGGTCAGAATCCCGCCAAGATATTCATCCGGCACCATGATCGATGCCTTGATCCACGGCTCTTCAATCGCCTTGATCTTGGTCACATCCGGGAAATCAGCCGGGTTGTGCAGCGTGATTTCCTCGCCCTTGCTCATGGTGATCTTGTAAGACACCGAAGGGGCAGTTGTGATCAGTTCAAGCTCGAACTCGCGCTCGAGACGTTCCTGAATGATTTCAAGATGAAGCAGGCCAAGGAAGCCACAACGGAAGCCAAGACCAAGGGCGGTCGAGTTTTCCGGTTCGAACTGGAAGGACGCGTCATTAAGGTGCAGCTTTTCAAGCGCATCACGCAGCACTTCATATTCGCTGGTATCGACCGGGAAGATACCACAGAACACCACCGGAATGGACGGCTTGAAACCGGCCAGCGGCTTGGCGCAGGGGCGTTTTTCCTCGGTAATCGTGTCACCGACTTCACATTCGGCAACCGTTTTCATACCGCAGTTGATGAAGCCAACTTCACCCGGGCCGAGTTCATCAAGCGCAAGCGGTTTTGGCGTGAACACACCGACACGCTCAATCTGATGGGTAACCTTGGCGTTCATGAAGCGGACTTTCTGGCCCTTTTTAAGGGTACCTTCCTTGACGCGCACAAGAATCATCACACCCAGATAGGTGTCATACCAACTATCAACCAGAAGAACTTCAAGCGGTGCATCCGCATCCCCGGTGGGTGGGGGCAAACGTTCGATCAGCGCGTCAAGAACATCGGGCACACCCATGCCGGTCTTGGCCGAAATCATGACCGCGTCAGAGGCATCAATGCCAATGACTTCCTCGATCTGTTCCTTGACCCGGTCAGGTTCCGCAGCCGGAAGATCGACCTTGTTGAGAACCGGGACGATTTCATGATCGTTTTCAATCGCCTGATAGACGTTGGCAAGGGTCTGGGCTTCGACGCCTTGCGCGGCATCAACCACCAAAAGCGACCCTTCGCAGGCAGCCAGTGAGCGTGATACTTCGTAAGCGAAGTCAACGTGACCCGGCGTATCCATCAGGTTCAGGGTATATTCCTGCCCATCCTTGGCGGTGTATTTCAACCGAACAGCCTGGGATTTAATGGTAATCCCGCGTTCGCGTTCGATATCCATCGAGTCGAGAACCTGTTCGGCCATTTCACGCTCGGTCAGGCCACCGGTCAACTGGATCAGACGATCGGCCAGGGTCGATTTACCATGGTCGATATGGGCGATGATCGAAAAGTTACGAATGTTCTTAAGGTCAGTCATTTTGGCTGCTTCTGGCACTAAATTGGCTGGCATTCCGCCGCGTGGCACATTTGGTTTCGAAACGGTGTGATCACCCGCTACCCGATTGATCAACAGCACGCAAATCGTCAGTCGTGGCTTTGTACCCTTCTGCGTCAGCCAGCCAATTTCGGCGGCGACATCAGATCAATTCACATCATTGATGCAAAAAGGAACAAACAGAAAGTCCGTGTTGCGCGACAATTGCATCCATCGGAAATTCGGTTTGGTCATTTCCCGGATCAATCACCAGCGGGTTTATAGGGGTTTTTGCGCCGAATTAGAAGCGTTGTGTTATGTACAAGCGATGCGCACGCAAACCGTGATCCGGCACACAGATAACAACCACGTCAAAAGTGCTTTGACCGGTTCGGATTTCAGCCCCGGCAAGTGACCCTGACTGCAGGCAATTGGGTCACCACAGCTATGAATTCAATTGTTTGTTTCCTTTTCAACCACGTAAAAAGGTCTTAGGTTTAGTACTTGAGGAAACAATAATTTTGTCTGGCAGAGATACGCCAAAAACATGTTCATAACGTCAATCGAGCCATCCCTGTCCAGACGCAGCCTTGCGACGCTGCGCAAGCGGCTTGCGGCATTGACGCTAACTGGTGTTTTTGTCCTGCTGTTTTCCTTCTTCTTCATTCAGAAGACGCTTTATGACAGCGCTGTTGATAATGCCAGTTCACAGCTCGAAGCCACGGCGTTTCGACTGGGATCAATGTTGCTGTTGCACAATGATGTCGATCTGCAAAAGATCGTCGCAGATGACCCCGACATAACTGTCGGCCTGCTTGACAATCAGCTTAACCAGATCAAGGGGTTTATCCCGCCGCATCTGCTGGGTGATCTTGGCGAGTATATCAGCACCCAACAGACAGAACGTGATTCTCTGCTGTGTGTCCATAGCAGCGAAGTCATGGTGCTGGCCTATAGCAAACTGCCGGAAATCAACCGGATTGTCGTGACTTACACGCCGCGCAGCACGCTTTTGGGGAACTGGCGCGATGCGTTCATCTTGCATGCGCTGATGTTTGTCATGGCGATGTCCATCCTGTGCGGGCTGGCTGTCTGGCTTTGGCAGCGCCTGAAACGGCAACACATGCGTGCCGCCCACCTTGCAGAACATTTCAGCGACACGGAAAACACCCTTTCGGAATGTGGTTGTGCGGTGATCAGTTGGCCGGTCGATACACCGGATGGCAGACTGACAACACAATTAAACTGGCCCGAAATCCTTGGCCCGACGGCAGACAATATCGGCACAAGCATGACCGATTTTCTGGATCGTTTATCCCCAGCATCGCGAACCAAGCTGCGAGGTCCGCTGATTGATAATGTCTGGCCGGATGCACGCGTCGGTACGATGGTCGATGTCCGAACGGCAAAGAACCAGATGCAGCGCTTTTACCTGATGGCGCATCGATACAGCGAATACGATCGCGAGTTCACGTCAGTTCTGCTGCTCGAAACTGCGACACAACAGGAACTCTGTCATCCGTTTGAGACCTACCTGCGGCACACGCCCGAACCGGCAATCGCTGTTGATAAGGACGGCATTCTGCGCGGTTTCAGCCCGGCACTTGAAGACCTGATGGGATTGCCCGTGCATGACGTCGTCAACAAGCCCTTCTTCAAGCTGTTTGTCGCTGACGATCAACAAACCGCAATGACTGCCATGCGCCAGAAAGGCAACATGTCGATGGCGGGCGACGGCAAATCCATTTTGCGCGTTCTGGACCGCAAAGAAAATGTCCACTGGCTGGCCTGGCATTGTGTTGGGCCGTTTGACGACATGATTTTCTGCAGCGCGCGCGACGTAACCGAGTTTGTCGAAAATGCCAACAAGCTGCGCGATACGCTTGATCAGCTGAAACGCAGCAACGAAGACCTTGAACAGTTTGCCTATGTGGCATCCCATGACTTGCAACAGCCCCTGCGCATGGTGGCAAGCTATACGCAGCTTCTCAAGCAGCGCTATGGCGGCACATTGGATCAGGAAGCTGACGAATATATCGACTTTGCCGTTGATGGCGCCAAGCGCATGCACAAGCTGATCAGTCATCTGCTTGAATATGCCAAAACCGGCGTCGGTGAGGATTTCACCGAAATAGATTGCAATCAGGTCCTGAACGAGGCGCAAGCCGACCTCAAGGACGTAATCGGGCGCGAACACGCGACCATCACCCATGATGACCTGCCCACCGTCATGGGTGACCGAATCGCCCTTTCGCGCCTGTTCCAGAACCTTTTGTCCAATGCCATCAAGTATCGACGCCCCGGCGTTCCGCCGCACATATCAATTACGGTCGAACCCGACCCGGTTATGCGCGATCACTGGCGTTTTTCGGTGCGTGACAATGGCATTGGCGTCCATCCCGAACACGCACAGCGGATTTTCCGACTGTTCCAGCGCCTGCATAAAGACGAGTTCTCCGGAACCGGACTTGGCCTGTCGCTCTGCCGCAAGATCGTTGAACAGCATGGTGGTCGCATCTGGCTTGATACCAGTCGCCCGATCAGTGACCCCGGCACGACCATCATCTTTACCCTGCGTGTTCATCACCCCGACACAGCCGCAAACCGATAATACGACCCGGCACCGTTCTTGCCAGGCCCGGATGGCAAGTATCTTGCTTCATGTTCAGCATGAGACGGGCAGACAGGTAAAAGCTGCCCTGTGCCTGTTATGGAGCGTTCAATGTTCAAGACCATGATCCTGTCCCACCCTGCACTTAAGCCCGTTCTGGCGATACTGGGCCTTTTGGCGCTCAGCGCGTGTGGGTCGGACATGCGCACCATGAATGACAGCCACATGCAGACACTGGCTTACTACTTTGCCGAACACGAACCGGGCGAACCACTTCCGCGTGGTTGGCGGCGTCTGGATGGCGCAGAAATCAATTACCGTTTTGCAAACGAAACATATGCCGTCTATTCAATTGACGAGGACGAACAGCTTTTGGTCATGCATCTCTATGACAATGGCACCGGCCGGCTGGAGGCCGATGATGATCGGGAACGCTGCGAATGGAACAGCATGGTCGATCAGCTGACCATCGAATGCGATGACACCGATATGGAATGGCATATCTTTACCAATGGGCCGGATCTGATCGCGCTGGATCTTGACGAAGACGAATACGCCATATTACGCAAACGCCCCGGTCGGTAAATTTGACCGATACCTGACAAACAAAACGGGCTGCCCAAATTGGAGCAGCCCGCTTTTATGAGTATCTTTGCCGAAAGATTAGGCGCGCAGCGATCCACCCGTGGCTTTCTCAACCGCGTCGACAACCTTTTTACAGACCGCTTCGATTTCTTCTTCGGTCAGGGTCGCCTTGGTTGGCTGCAGCGTGATCGAGAAGGCGAGTGACTTCTTGCCATCCTCAATCCCCTTGCCAGCATAAAGATCGAAGATCGTCACATCCGTGATCAGATTGCGATCAGCACCCTTGGCAGCCTTGATGATTGCCTCTGCCTTCACACTCTCATCAAGCAGGAAGGCAAAATCACGTTCAACCGACTGGAAGCTTGATGCCTTGAGCGCCGGACGGGCCGTGCCCTTTTTCTTGGGCATGGGTATGTTTTCAACAAACAGTTCAAACGCCACAACACGGCCTTTAACACCCAGTGCCTTGAGCACCTTCGGATGCAGTTCACCGAAGTAACCAAGGACATTTTTCGGGCCCAGCTGCAGCGCCGCCGAGCGGCCCGGATGATACCATTCCGGCGCACCGTCGGTATTGACCTGAACATTGGCGGCATTGGTACCCAGTGCTTCGATCAGGGCTTCGGCATCTGCCTTGACGTCAAAGACATCAACATCACGACGCGAACCCGTCCAGCTGCGCTCGGTGGTGGCACCTGCACGCAGACCGGCAGCGACCAGACGCTGATCACCGGGCTGATCGCCAAAGAATTCCGGACCAACTTCGAACAGGGCAAGGTCGGAGAAGCCACGCGCCTGATTCCGGCCAGCGGCCGCGATCATGTTGATCAGGGCATTCGGGCGCATGATATCCAGATCAGAACTGATCGGGTTTGCCAGATACAGCCCTTCTTTGAGCTCGCCAAACAGTTTGGCCCAGCGCGAATCCGTAAAGGACCAGGTCACGGTTTCATAAAGACCACGCGACGCCAGAACACGACGGGTCAAACCAACACGCTTTTGCATCGGCGACAGGGCCGGAACCGGCAGGCTGCTTTCACGCTCAAGCGGCACAGTCGGGATTTTGTCGTAACCGACAATACGCAGGACTTCCTCGACCAGATCGGCTTCGCCAATGATGTCCGGTCGCCAGGTTGGTGCGACAGCGGTAATCACCGGAGCCGAACCACTGACTTCGAAACCAAGCGATTTCAGAATATCGATGGCGCGATTGGCTTCGACTGCGACACCGCCGAGCTCAAGAATACGATCGATGCGCAGATCAAAGGAATTGCGCGGGTTGGGCACTTCGCCAGCCTTAACGACGTGCGAGACTTCCCCGCCGCAGATTTCCGTAATCAGATGGGTGGCAACTTCCATGCCCCAAGCAATTGATTGCGGGTCAACACCACGTTCGAAACGGTAACGGGCATCAGAATTGACCTGAAGTTTGCGGCCTGTCTTGGCAATGCTGATCGGATCAAACAGCGCACATTCGACAAACACATTGGTGGTTTCTTCAAGGCAGCCGGTTTCTTCGCCACCGATGATACCCCCGATGCCAAGTGCCTTGGCCTGATCGGCAATCACCACCATGGAATCGGAAAGTTCGTATTCCTTGTTATCAAGGGCTGCGATCTTTTCACCATTGGTCGCGTAGCGCACATTGATGTCACCCGACAGTTTGTCGGCATCAAACACGTGCAGCGGACGGCCCAGATCGTGGGTGACCAAGTTGGTGATATCCACCAGTGCAGAGATCGGACGCAGACCGATGGCTTCCAGACGGGCTTTGAGCCAATCCGGGCTTTCGGCGTTTTTTACACCACGGATGTAACGGCCATAGAACGCCGGAACCGCGTTGTTTGCCGCGATATCGCTGCTGATCGTAACACCAATCGGGCTGTCAAACGCACCACTGACCGGCTCTTGGCGCGGATCGGCCTTAAGCGTTCCGATGCCCGCAGCCGCCAGATCACGCGCAATCCCGCGCACACCGGTGCAGTCCGGGCGGTTTGGTGTCAGCCCGATTTCAATGATCGGGTCATCCGCACCAAGCACGCCGGCAACCGGTGCGCCAATTTCAGCATCTTCGGGCAGTTCGATAATGCCGTCATGATCTTCACCAAGGCAAAGCTCACGGGTAGAGCACATCATGCCCTGACTTTCGACACCACGGATCTTGCCCGGCTTCAGTTTGGAACCATCAATCGGAATGATCGCGCCCGGCTGTGCCAGGGCAACCTTGATGCCGGTGCGCGCATTCGGGGCACCACAAACGACCTGAATAACCTTTTCACCGGTATTAACCCGGCACAGTTTCAGGCGGTCAGCATCCGGATGTTGTCCGGCTTCTTCAATGTGGGCGACACGAATGTCGGCAAGGGCTGCCGCGCGGTCGGTGACATCTTCGATCTCAAGACCGATATCGGTCAGTTTTTCGGCGACCACCTCGATCGATGCATCAGTATCAAGGTGCTGTTTCAGCCAATTCAGTGTGAATTTCATATCCTCAGCCCCTTACCATGTTCGGTACATCCAGCGGCACGAAACCATAATGTTTCAGCCAGCGCAGATCGGTATCGAAGAAGGTGCGAAGATCGGGAATACCGTATTTCAGCATCGCGATACGTTCGATCCCCATACCAAAGGCAAAGCCCTGATATTCTTCGGGATCAAGACCACAGGCAGACAGAACACGCGGATGAACCATGCCGCAGCCAAGAATTTCCAGCCAATCGTCGCCTTCACCAATCTTGAGCTCCCCACCCTTGCGCGAGCACCCGATATCCATTTCGGCACTCGGCTCGGTGAAGGGGAAGAAACTTGGACGATAGCGAACCGGCACGTCATCAAGTTCGAAATAGGTTTTGACGAACTCAAGCAGGCAACCCTTGAGATGACCCATGTGGGTTTTCTTGTCGATGACCAGGCCCTCGACCTGATGGAACATTGGCGTGTGGGTCATATCGCTGTCAGAGCGATAGGTGCGGCCCGGTGCAATGATGCGGATCGGCGGGGTTTTGGACTGCATGGTCCGGATCTGTACCGGCGAAGTGTGGGTCCGCAGCACGAGGCGCGATCCATCTTCCTGTTCGGGCAGATAGAAGGTGTCCTGCATCTCACGCGCGGGATGTTCCGGCGGAATGTTCAGCGCGGTGAAGTTATGGAAGTCGTCTTCAACATCCGGGCCTTCGGCCAGGGCAAAGCCCATCTCGCCAAAGATCGAGACGATTTCGTCAATCGTCTGGCTGATCGGGTGAATGCGGCCCGCTGTTTCATCCGGGCGCGAAGACAGGGTGACGTCGATCCGCTCACCCGACAGACGTGCCTCAAGGGCGGCATCTTCAAGGGCGGTTTTGCGGGTTTCAATTGCGCCAGCAACCTGGTCCTTGACGGCGTTCAGCGTCTGACCAAATTCACGACGCTGGTCCGGGTCCATCTTGCCAAGGTTTTTCATCAGGCCGGTAATGCGGCCTTTCTTGCCAAGGGCGCTGATGCGGACGTCTTCAAGCGCGGTCAGATCCGCTGCCTTTTCGACTTCCGCCAGAACCTCTTCGCGCAATGCTTCGATGTTTTCCATAACTTCCGACGCTTTGGCTTGGGTTTAAAAATCACAAAAAGAAAAGGGACGGCCAATATGGCCGCCCCTGATCAAATCAGGCAAGTGCCGATGAAACCTTTTTACAAAGGTTTATCAGTCCAGTGCAGCCTGCGCCTGGGTGACCAGAGCTTTGAAAGCTTCCGGCTCACGCACTGCGATGTCGGCAAGAACCTTACGGTCCAGTTCAACACCAGCCTTTTTCAGGCCATTCATGAACTGCGAATAGCTCAGACCGTTCTCACGTGCGCCAGCGTTGATGCGCTGGATCCAGAGCGAGCGGAACTGGCGTTTCTTAACGCGACGATCGCGGTATGCATACTGCAGACCTTTTTCCACAGCCTGAACGGCGGTGCGGAAAGTATTGTTGCGGCGACCGCGGTAACCCTTGGCAGCCTTAATAACCTTGCGGTGACGAGCGTGTGAAGACACGCCCCCTTTTACACGAGCCATTTAACTCTCCTTCAACCTTAACCGTACGGCAGGAATTTTTTGACGATGCGGGCATCTGCGTCACAGAGAATCTCCGTGCCACGTGCCTGGCGCTTCATCTTGGTCGGTTTCGCAGTCAGAAGGTGGCGCTTGTTTGCCACGTTGTGACGGACTTTTCCGCTGGCGGTCAGGCGAAAGCGTTTTTTCGCGCTCGCTTTGGTCTTCATCTTGGGCATTTTTCTATCCTTGCAAAAGCAATGAAAACGAAATCCCCTACGGCGGCTGGGCATGCCCTGAAGGTCAAATACAAACCTTCCAGCCTCACCACCTGTTTTGGGGACGGGTGGTTATAGACTCCGACTTTACCTTTTTCAAGGGCCAATTCAGCCCTTTACCCTTGCTTTTTCGGGGATTAAGCCGCCATTGTGCCCAAGTACTTCTATTCGCTGCCCGATACACCTTGTTGCCTTTCGCCATCTGATCGAACAAATGTCGCAAATCACATCAATTATTTTACCATTTTTCGCCCTGATCGGCCTTGGCTGGGTCGGCGGCAAGTTCAGAATTGTCTCACCTGATGGCATGCGGGGCATAAACGGCTTCGTTTTTTATTTTGCTTTGCCTGCCCTTCTGTTCAAGGCACTGGCGACCCGAAGCCCTTCGGAAATCTGGCAACCAGACATCATACTCATCTATGGTGGCGCGACTCTTGTGGTATATGGCGCGAGCCGCATTATCGCAGCCAAGGTGTTTCACCTTGATCCATCAAGCCAGACACTGTTTTCGTTTGCCGGGACCATGGGCAATGTGGGCTTTATGGGACTCCCACTGATCATCGGCCTGCTCGGCCCCGAAGCCACAGTGCCACTAATTGTCGCCCTTGCAGTCGATTTGATTATCATGCTGCCGCTGTCGCTTTTGCTTCTGGAAGGCGCAAAACACTCCAAGGGCAGCAATCCGGCGGGCAAAATCATCCGTGGCACTTTTACCAACCCCGTGGTGCTGGCGATTTCCTTTGGTGTCGCGGCAAGCTTGCTTGATCTTGATTGGCCTGACGGAATTGATTATCTGCTCGACCTTCTTGGGCAGAGTGCTGGCCCAGCGGCGCTGTTTGCCATAGGCGTTGCACTGGTCGGGCGACCAATTGCCGAGAAGCGCGCCGAACTTGCCACCATGTCCATGGCCAAGCTGATCATTCATCCCATTGCGGTGTTTATCGGGTTCTGGGTTGCAGGTTCTGCCAGCGTGCTTGAAACAACAGCCGTCTTGTTGCTGGCTGCCCTTCCGACTGCGGGAAATATTTTTGTCATTGCCACGACCTATGACCGCTATGTCGTACGCAGTTCTTCCATCGTGCTGGTAACAACCGCTCTTGGTGTGATCAGCTTTTCGGCCTTTTCGGTCTATATCGACACGATTGTTGGCTGGCTTGGACCCTAGGTTCGGGTAAAGCTGTTTCAGACAGAGATAAATGATCGATAATCAGGACGCCGCAACAAGCAGCAATCAAATGGCTGTCTTGATCGTATGCGCCCGGCCGATCCACTTCTCGACTCGGCTCATGAGCTTTTCACGATTGATCGGCTTAAGGACAAAATCGTTCCCACCTGCCGCAACACCACCGCGCAAGTCTTCCTCGCCCTGGCGGGCGGTGACATAGATGATGGCACAGGCAAGGTCGGGAAAATGGGTGCGTACATTAATTGCCGTCTCAAACCCGTTCATGTCGGGCATCATGATATCCATCAGGATGATGCGCGGACGTTTTGTCTTGAGAAGCTTGAGAAGGTCCTTGCCAGAGGAAACGCCCTGAAACGTGAAACCGCCGCTTTCAACGATTCGTTTCAGAAGAACCAAGCTCTTGGGGTCATCATCGACACCAACGATCAGCAGATCATTTCCAGCTGGCATGGCATTCCCTCTTTGGCTTGAACCTCAGGGTAAAAAGGCAAAACGCCGCGTCTTAACGCGGCGCCAGTACCATAATCATAACACGGCCTTCCATCTTTGGCATCATTTCCGGCTTTGCGAGTTCTTCAAGATCCCCCGAAAAGCGCTGGAGCATGCCAAGACCAAGGTCCTGGTGAGCCATCTCACGTCCGCGGAAACGCAACGTGACTTTCACCTTGTCTCCACCGCCAAGAAACTTCTGCGCGGCACGCAGTTTGACGTTGTAGTCGTGGATATCGATGTTTGGACGGAGTTTGATCTCCTTGACCTCGATAACCTTCTGTTTCTTTTTGGCCTCGTTCTGCTTCTTGCTTTGTTCGTATTTGAACTTGCCGTAATCAATCAGCTTGCACACTGGCGGCTCGGCATTGGGAGCGACTTCGACAAGGTCGAGCCCCACTTCGGCTGCCATTTCAATGCCTTCACGCACCGTTATCGGGTCGGACATATTGCCTTCAGCGTCAACAACACAGATGGAACGGGCTTTGATATCCTCATTGACGCGCGGACCTTCCTTGGTCGGCTGCATCGGTTTGCGTGGTCGTGCTATGGATAATCTCCTATGGTCATCAAACAAATCGGTCAGAAACAGAAACAGGAAAGCACACCCGGAACTTACGAGGTGTTTTCCTTGAGACCTCACCTAGCATATCCACGTGCGTTCAGAAAGCAATGTTTTTAGGCAATTCCAGTCGCCTCAAAGCCCTATTTTCCGCGCCTTTGTTCGGGACTAACAAATTGGGGAAATGTCCAAAATCCTAGTCCACCAAATCAAGGCGTTCGCGAATGACGTCCATCACCCGATTCACCGTGAGTTGGCGCAGATCGTTTTCACGTACGATACTGACGGCATTTGGTGCATGACCACGCGGAGCACAACGCTTTGGGTCAGATTCACGTGAGAACAATACGACCGATGGAGCGCCAGCAGCGGCAGCGATATGCATTGGCCCAGTATCATTACCGATCGCCAGAACAGACCGTTCGGCAAGGGATGCAATATCAAGGAAGCCGGTACGCCCCATCAGATTGCGCGCCTTGGGGCACATCTGATCAATCCGATTTAAAACATCAGCTTCGCTGTCGGTTCCGATCAGAACCGGCGTCAGCCGATAGTCCGCCAGCTTCTTCGCCAAAAGGCCAAACCGCTCGGCCGGCCAGCGTTTCGCCGGACGATGCGGGGCCCCTCCGGGACAGATCAGGACAAACGGGCTTCGGATGCCAAAGCGATCCAGGTCTATATCGGACCCGGAAATATAGGGAGCTGGGACATCGTTGATACCGGCATCGGCAAGCTGGTCCGCATGTCGATCAATCGTATGCATGTTTGAGCGTTCAGGACTGGCATGTGGATGAGAACAGCCGCGAGCAATCCCAGACCATTCCGGCGTGGGCCCAGGCCAAAACAACTTATAATAAAATCCAGTTCGATCCGACGTTTGTAGATCGTAAACACGTTGGAAGTTGCCGGATCGAAGAAAACGCCGGAGAGCCAGAACTTCACGCACCTGGGTGAGCTTCGGGCGGCGGTCTATGGCAATTGAATCGAAAAATCCACTCGCCTTCATCAGATCGACATAAGGCTTTGTGGTAAGGACAGTAATGTGCGCATCAGGATGGGCGGCACGAATAGCAGCAAACGGCCCCATCGCAAGAACAACATCGCCCAGTGCCGACAGCTTTATGACCAGAATGCGCTCACGCGTGTCAGAACCTTGGGATTCTGCAGCGACATTCTCCGTTTGCTTATCAATCATGCAGCGTTCCTGGTCACCCGTTTGAGTGCCTTGGCGTAGACATTGAGCGTCCGTTCGGCCATTTGCTCCAATGAGAACTCCGCAATCACGTGATTACGTCCCTTGGTTGCGAGTTTTGCCCGTTTTTCCGGCGTCAAATTCAAGACCTGAATGAGCGCACGTGAGAGCTGATCAACCTCGTTCGGGCTCACCAACCAGCCGGTTTCACCGGGGAGAACCGTCTCCATCGCCCCACCATGTGCGGTTGACACAACCGGGCGCCCCATGGCCTGCGCTTCAGAAGGAATACGACCAAAAGCTTCTGGTTCGGTAGATGGGCATGCAACAACATCCGCCAGCATGTAGGCCGCTGGCATATCGTTACAGTGATCAACGATATGCACGACATCTTCCAAACCAAGTTTGCGTGTGATCTGGAGAATTTCCTCACGATACCCGGTACGGCCCTGATCAGAGCCGACAATCAGACATCGAACCTTGCGATGACCGAGCTCCTTAAGAACCGCTGGTAACGCACGGATCAGGAAACCATGCCCCTTCCAACGGGTAATACGCCCCGGAAGCATGATGACATATTCTTCGCCATCGAGACGCCACTGGTTGGAAAGTGCAATCAGGCGCTCCTGACTTACATTTTCCGGATTGAACAGGTCCACGTTGGTACCGCGCGGCACGATATTCAGGCGATCCGGCTCAACCTTGTAGTATTTGTTGATGTGATTTGCGATGTGCTTGGAGATCGCGATCACCTGATCACCCATGGTCATGATCGCATTATAGCGACGCTTGAACGGGTTGGTGTATCCGGAATAGGTCCCGTGGAAGGTTGTCACAAACGGGATACCCGTCTTGCGCGCCGCAAAATAGGCACTCCAGGCCGGCGCACGCGATCGGGCGTGAATGATATCGACACCCTCTTCTCGGATTAGTTTGACGAGCGCATCAATATTCTTGCGCATGGTCAAAATATTCTTTGATTTCAGCGGAAGGGTGATGTGTTGCGCCCCAAAGCGAGAAAGTTCGCGTTCCAGTCGACCACCTTGTGATGCAACCAGCGCCTTGCCACCACCATCGACAATGGCACGCGCAATATCGACAGTACCACGCTCGACACCACCGGCATCCAGTTCAGGAAGTACCTGTAAAATAACGGCAGGTCGGTAGTCCCCGCCTTGCGCTTGGGGCTCTGATCGATAGACTGTATCTGTCATTACTTCTGACGCGCTCATGCAACTCCAACCATCAACACCCAAGGACAATTGCCTCGGATGACACATGATCTGCCGACGCCACAGCCCCAAAAGCCGAAATTTCTCAACCGGCCAGATGGATCAAAAATCGCATACCATCACGTGCCGGGCAAGCAATCTAGCCCAGAGACGCCAAATGCACCTGGCGTGATGTTTCTTGGTGGTTTCATGTCAGACATGACAGGAACCAAGGCCACTCATCTTGAGGCGCACTGCACTCGGCAGGGAGTGGCTTATACCCGCTTTGACTATTCCGGTCACGGACAATCGTCGGGCAAATTTGCAGATGGCACAATCGGCAAATGGGCCAGCGATGCGGTTGCTGTTCTTGATGAAATCACCTCTGGCCCGCAGATTCTTGTCGGCTCCTCGATGGGTGGCTGGATCATGCTTTTGGCAGCCCTTGCGCGCAAGGAACGTGTCGCCGGACTTGTCGGCATCGCCGCCGCACCCGACTTTACGGAAGACCTGATGTGGGCGCAGTTCAGTGAAGATCAGAAAAAGACGATTATGGATGAAGGTGCGCTGATTGAGCCGACCGAATATGGCGATGATCCCTATACCATCACCCGTGATCTGATTGAGGATGGCCGCAGCCAGCTTTTGCTGCGCAAGCCGATAGATCTCCAATGCCCGGTCCGGCTGGTTCAGGGCATGCAGGACCCGGATGTGCCCTGGCAGACAGCACTCCGCCTGACCGAGGCACTGGCAACTGAAGACGTTCGGGTAGATTTGATCAAGACCGGGGATCATCGCCTGTCAGAGCCTGATCAGCTTGATGTCATCACAAAACATATTGATGAGGTGATCACAAAGACGGCGCGGTAACGCGCCGTCTTTGCGTAAATTCGATGAGGCAATAGACGATCAGGCCAGAACGATCTGATCGTCCTTTATTTTGACCGCAACCGGTTCAAGCATGTCACCAGCGCACGGACCGGAAACGCATTCGCCGTCCTCGATCCGAAAACGTGCTCCATGGGTCGAACAGATGATTTCATCACCAAAGTCACTGATGAATTCGTCGGGCTCCATATCCAGCGGCACACCGATATGCGGGCAGCTGTTGATATAGCCAAAGACGTCGTCACCACTGCGCACGACAAAAATGCCTGTGCCGCCAAGATTAAGACCCTTTGCACCCGTGGCATCAAGATCGCCAAGCGCGCAAAGGACCGTTCCCGCCGCAGGAAGGTCGCTCATGGTTTGACCCCGCCCATTTCGCAAATCGCAGCCCAGGACGCGTCATCAATTGGCATGACCGACAGACGCGATTGCTTGAGCAAGGCAAGATCGGCAAAGCGCGGATCCGCTTTGATATCAGCAAGACTCACTGGTGTTTTCAGCGGCTTGACCGTTTCGAAATCAACCTGAACAAACTTGCCCTTTTCATCGGTCGGATCCGGGTAGTATTCGCGGACCACCTCGACAATCCCGACAATGCGTTTCTCGTTCACCGAATGATAAAAGAACGCCTTGTCGCCGATTTTCATCGCACGCAGGTTCTTGGCCGCCTGATGGTTCCGCACACCATCCCAGCCTTCGACACCCTTCTTGACCTGATCGTCCCACGACCAGCTTCCCGGTTCGGTTTTGACCAGCCAATATGCCATGGCTCAGAAGACCTTCTTGAACGGACGGATGACAACGGATTCGAACAGGCCAGCCTTGGCATAAGGATCATTGGCTGCAAATTCGCGGGCATCTTCGATGGCATCAAACTCGATGATAAAGACCGAACCATTCATGCCTTCCATATCAGGATCGAGAGTCGGGCCCGCAGCAACAATACGATCCGCAAAACCGCCCTTGATATAGGCCAGATGGTCTTCGCGATTGGCCTTGCGCACATCAAGATGGCCGGGCTTGTCAACGCAACGAATATAGAAATGCATGAACGGTTTCCTGCTTTTTTATGGGAACAATACCCCTAAATTGACAGAAGCCCCGCGTATTCTCAAGTCGAAGAAAGCCGCACAAAACCGTAATGACAGGATCTAGTCGACGTTTTCAAGTTCGTCACGGAAAGGACGTTGCAACAGGGCGTTAATCGTACTGCGGAGATCGGCATCATGATTGGCAACCTGATCAACTGCCGCACAGATCGGCATTTCCACACCATATTTGCTGGCAACAGCTGTGATTGATGCCGCAGTATGCACGCCTTCGGTCACCGACCGGCGCTCGGCCAGAATGTCCTGTGCCTTGCGACCTTCGCCCAGCGCGACGCCGAACGTGTAATTGCGTGAAAGCGTCCCGGTACAGGTCAGCGTCAAGTCACCAAGACCAGCCAAGCCCATCATGGTTTCAACCCGACCGCCCATGGCAACGGCCAGACGCGACATTTCGGCAATACCGCGGGTGATCAACGCAGCCCGCGCGTTATCACCCAGTTTCAAGCCGGCCACCACACCACTGGCAATCGCCAGCACGTTCTTGATCGCACCAGCGACTTCAACACCGGCGACATCCGTGCTGAAATAGGGTCGGAATTCAGGCGTCCCGATCAACTCGACCAACTGCTTGCCAAGCACACGATCCTCACAAGCCAGCGTGATCGCAGCGGGGAGGCCGACCGCGACTTCCTGTGCGAATGTCGGCCCGGACAAAACCGCAACCGGCACATTACCAAGGGTTTCGGAAACCACCTGCGCCATCAGCGCGCCAGTTTCCTTTTCAATGCCCTTGCTGCAAATCACTGCCGGAAGCGTATCTGGCCAGTGCGAGGACAGTTTGGTCAGGGTTTCGCGCAAATGCTGCGCGGGGGTAACCAGCAAAACCGCATCAGAGTCGCGCAATCCTTCATAGTGGGTGGTTGCACGCAGTGCACGGGGCAATTCGATCCCGGGCAGATAAAGATCATTTTCACCCTTGGTATTGATTTGGTCCGCCAGATCTTCGTTACGCAAGATCAGTTCAACATCTTCACCGGCCCGAACAGCCTGCACAGCCAAGGCAGTCCCCCAGGCACCGCCACCCACAACTGTAATGCGCTTTTTCATGATCTGTATCCGGCAAAAGTGAAGTTGTCTTAAGGATCGGAAAATACGTCAAACGAGGCCAGTTTGGCCTTACGCCTTTACCCCGGCACCGGGACGTTTGGGTGCTTCGGGATCGAGCGGCCAACGCGGGCGCGGTTTGAAATCAAGATCATCGCGTTCCCCAAGGCGGAAACGTTCCAGCCCGGCCCATGCAATCATGGCTGCGTTATCGGTGCAAAGATTAAGCGGTGGCGCAACCAGTTCCATACCCGCCTGATCGGTCAGCTCCACCAGACGGGTGCGCAAATATTTATTCGCTGCAACCCCACCAGCAAGCACCAGCGTCTTGCCACCCGGATAGTCGCGCATGAATTCAAAAACCGCATTGCGCGCCCGATCAATCAGGGTATCACCCACCGCACGCTGGAAGGATGCGGCAAGGTCGGCTTTGACTTCTTCCGTCTGCTGTTCGACCGGGAAGCCGTCCAGATAAGTCCGAACGGCGGTCTTGAGCCCCGAGAAGGAAAAATCACAGCCCGGACGCCCACGTAACGGGCGCGGCAGTCCAAACCGGTTCGGGTCGCCCTTGGCAGCAATCTTTTCAAGCGCCGGGCCACCGGGATAACCAAGCCCCATCATCTTGGCCGTTTTGTCAAAAGCCTCGCCGACTGCGTCATCAATGGTGGTGCCGATGCGCTTGTATTTGCCGACACCCTCGACAATCAGAACCTGACAATGCCCACCTGACACCAACAAAAGCAGATAGGGAAAGGCGACATCATCAGTAAGGCGCACGGTCAATGCGTGACCTTCGAGGTGGTTGACTGCAAGAAACGGCTTTTGGGCGGCAAAGGCAATCGCCTTGGCGGTCATCGTACCCACCATCACACCACCGATCAGTCCCGGACCACCCGTGCAGGCAACGGCGTCAAGGTCGTCAAAATCCACACCGGCATCGTCCATGGCCTCGGCCACAAGACGGTCAAGATGTTCAAGATGGGCGCGCGCTGCGATTTCAGGCACAACCCCGCCATAAGGGCGATGATCATCAAGCTGGGACAAAACACGGTTTGCCAGAATTTCGCGCTTGTCATTCACAACAGCAGCGGCCGTTTCGTCACAGCTTGTTTCGATACCCAGAACGATCATGATCCTGATCCGTTTAGCCAGCTCTGCCGCCATTTGCGGCAATCGGAATCCAATGATAGGCGTGGCGATGATGTAGCCGAAACTTTCCGTGCTTTCCACCCCTGTGCTACGCAACTGCCATATGCAGTTATCGCGTTTCGCGAAGGGCACGAAGTTTTTGACCCGCGACTTAAATCAATGCCGCACAAATTCGAGCCGTTACAATCACCAAAAATCCACACCTCTTAACAGGGGCAGAACCCTGCCCGCAGACCTTGTTTTTAAACAGTTTTAAGACTAAGACTTCACCCATGACAGATACAGCAAAACTTCGCATTGGTACCCGTGGTTCGCCCCTCGCTCTGGCGCAGGCGCATGAGGTCCGTGACAAACTGGCAAGCGCCCACCCGGAACTTGCCGAGGAAGGCGCAATAGCCATCACCGTGATCACCACCACCGGCGACAAGATTCTTGACCGTGCCCTGTCTGAAATCGGTGGCAAAGGACTGTTCACCAAGGAAATCGATGACGCACTTCTGGGCGGTGAGATCGACCTTGCTGTCCACAGCATGAAGGATGTCCCAACGGTTCTGCCGGACGGCATGATCCTGCCGACTATTCTACCACGCGAAGATGTCCGCGATGCGTTTATTTCGCTGAAATACAAAAGCTTTGCGGAAATGCCTGCCGGGTCCGTAATCGGATCGGCATCCCTTCGTCGCCAAGCCATGATCTTGAACAAGTTTCCTGACCTCAAGGTCATCACCTTCCGTGGGAATGTGCAGACCCGTTTGCGCAAACTCAGCGAAGAACAAGTTGATGCAACACTTCTGGCAATGGCTGGCCTGAATCGTCTGGGACAGCCCGACATCGCCACCGCCCCGATATCCGAAGACGAAATGCTGCCCGCTGTTGCACAAGGTGCAATCGGGATTACCATTCGCGAAAGCGACACGCAGAGCAAAGAATGGCTTGCCGTGCTTCATTGCGAAACCTCTGCCATTCGTGTGGCTGCCGAACGCGCAGCCCTTAAGGCACTTGATGGATCATGCCGTACCCCGATTGCTGCACTGGCCGAATTTCAGGACGATGGCAGCCTGCGGCTGCGTGTATCGATCGTACGTCCTGATGGCAGCGAACGCCTTGATACCGAACGCATGATTGCCAAACCGGATTTGGAAACAGCAAGTGCCGCGGGCACAGATGCCGGTGAAGAACTTAAACAGCGTGGCGGTCCAGATTTCATTTCCGCCTGATTTGGCAACAGACAGGGACGCAGATGGGACCCTTGGTACTGAATACCCGGCCCGATACCGACTCTGCCGATCTTTTGGCCGCGCTTGAAGAGCGCGGCTTCCGCCACCTGTCTGCGCCAATGCTGAATATTGCGTTCCCCGCACCGGTTCAGCCGCTTGATATGACTGTCTATCAAGCCGTGATCTTTACATCCGCAAACGGTGTACGGGCCTTTGTAAAGCTGACCGATGACCGGTCCCTTCCGGCATATTGTGTTGGTGACGCCACGGCGCGTACATGCCGTGCATTTGGCTTTGGTGATGTTCATTCGGCCAATGGGGACATCCATGATCTAGCTGCATTGATTCGCAAAATGGTTGATCCCCGGCGCGGGTCATTGTTCCATCCTGCGGCGCGCAAGACAGCTGGTGATCTTGGTCAAATACTTTTGGCTGACAGCTACCTGATAGACCGCCAAACCGTTTACGAGGCGCGTGAAAGTGGCACGCTTCCGCAACACGTCCTCGAAGCCCTGCGCAACCATCATATTGATGCTATTTTATTTTTCTCTCCCCGCACTGCGGAAACCTTTGTTAAGCTTGTGCGTAGCTATAAGCTGGAGAGAGACTTGTCAAAAACGAGCGCAATTTGCCTGAGTCCGGCGGTGCAATCGAAGATATCCGACCTTACATGGCATAGAACGCGCGTTGCATCACAACCGACACAAGAATACCTTCTTTCCGAGCTAGGGTCCCTGTCGTGATGGCTTCCAGCGCCTGACGCCGTTTAGGGAATAACCGCAAACTGCAATGGTCTGATCGTGAAAACACCAGAAACGCCAAAAACCAATGCTTCCGCAAATTCGGCCGATAAAAAAGAATCGTCCGAAACCATTTCCGTTGATAGCAAGGGCAATGCGAACTCGACCAGCAAAAAGGCCGAGACAGGGTCTGCGCCAAAGTCCAGCGTGCCAAACGCCGGAACGGGCAAGGCTGGTGCAACCGGCACGACCAAAGACAACAGTGCTGCGGGCAAAACCACAGACAATGCTGGTGCACCGACAGGCGGCACCTCGAAATCCGACTCCAAAAACACCAAACCCGCAGATGGCGCAAAGTCCGCCTCGCCCAAGCCAGGTACTGCACCCAAAAGCAAAAGCGGTGGCGGTGGCAAAGCCTTGTTCCTTTTCGTGATCATCATTGTCGGCGCCTTGGCTGCTGGTTGGCTGACGCGTGCCATCTGGTGGCGCGATGCCGAACCGGTCCTGGCACAGTATATTCCTGGCGAAATTCTTGCTGAAATCGCGCCAGAGGGCGTTGGCCCGGATGTAACGTCCGGCACCGAAGTTGCCGTTACAAACACCCCGGCTGATACCAGCTCTTCGGATGGTGGAACTCTTCCAGACCCCAGCGAAGATGCCGGAATGGCCGAGAAGGATGATGGCGCACTCGCAACCGAAGACATGCTGCCAAGTGCGGGTGAAAACAGTGCATCAACAGCAAATGCCGACCCCATCCCGGATGGGGCTGTTGTAATTGATCCCGATCTGACCGAACGCCTGTCGCGTCTGGAAGGTACGATTGATGCGCTTCGTGAACGCCTGAATAACGAACGTGGCGACACGCTGAACAACACGGTTGCACGCCGCATGGCAGAAATCGAAACCCGTACCGCCCCGATCGAGGAACTGGCACGGGTCGAGAGCGAACTGGCCGGTGTCGCCAATGAAATGCGCGAACTGTCTGCGCGCCTGTCGACCATGGAAGAAGAAATCCGTGCGACCAGCGGCCTGCGGGTTGAAAGCCGCGGTCAGGCAATTGCGATGGCCGTGACCATCCTGCGTGATGCCCTTCAGCGGGGCGGACCATTTGTGATTGCGTTGAACCAGCTTGAACGCAGTGCCGGCGACGACGAAGTCATTGCGCAACAGATCGCAACCCTGAAACCATTGGCCGAACAGGGCGCACCGACCCTTGAAAAACTGCGTCAGTCCTTCCCGGCGATGGCACAGGAAGCGGTCGCGGCTGCCACCGATGATCATTCTGGAAGTGTCCTTGATGCGACCTGGGCGAACATCAAGAAGCTGGTTCCGATCCGGCGTGTGGATGCAGCGGGCGAAGAGTCGCTTGAAGGTCGCTTGGTTCTGGCAGAGAACGCCCTGGCACAGGATGACCTTGATGCGGCCGTTGAGGCCCTTCAAGGGATCGAAGGCGATCATGCTGCTGCCGCCGTCAGTGACTGGCTTCAGGCTGCCGAAAATCGCCAGACCCTGAATGACGCGATCGCTACACTGAGCTCACATGCAATCAGCATTCTGACCAGTACCGGTCCGGAGGGTAGCCAATGATCCGCCTTCTGATCTTTATCCTGATCACCGCCGCACTGGTTTTCTGCACCGTCTGGTTTGCCGATAATCCGGGCCGCATGACAATTGTCTGGCTGGGATATCGCTTTGACGGGTCAATCGGCATGGTTGCGCTTGGCTTGTTGGCGCTGACGGCCGTTCTGGTCTTGCTGTGGCGTGGCTGGACCATCATTGCCAATTCGCCAGGCTGGCTCGGCCGCCTGTTGGGCAGCCGACGCCGCAAAAAAGGCCAGCAGGCCCTGACCATGGGGTTGCTGGAATTGGCATCAGGTGATGTGCGTCAGGCACTCCGCCATACAAGGGCTGTGGACCGTTATCTTGAGGATGACACACTGACCCGGCTTTTAACCGCACAAGCCGCAGAGCTTGATGGCAACAATGATGCCGCCAAGCGTCAGTTTGAGGCGATGCTCGAGAAGCCCGACTCTGCGTTCTTTGGGCTTCGTGGTCTGTTACAGCTTTCCCTGAAAGCCGATGATCGCGACTCTGCGCTTGATTATGCTGAACGGGCACACCGGCTGCGTCCACGCAATCCGGCTGTCATAGTGACACTGTTTGACTTGCTGCTGACCTCCAAACGCTGGGACAGGGCGCTTAGCCTGTTGGTTGATGCGCAGAAAGCATCCGTCTTTAGCGAGGAAGAACTCACCCATCGCCGCGCCCTTCTGATCACGGCAAAGGCAGAAGACGCCATCGCCGCCGGTGAAAATGCCGAGGCCATCAAGCTTCTGCGCAAAGCGCTCAACTCTGCGGGCGACTTCACCGGCGCTGCAGTGCTTCTGGCCGGGCTTTATCGTGATCTGAAACAGGATAGCAAGGCACGCGATGTCGTGATGCAAAGCTGGCGCACCGCCCCGTCCGCGGCGCTGGGGGCTATTTTCCGAGAATCCCTGACGGGTGATCCGTTGGCACAGGTCAAATCAGTTGAAAAGCTGGTTGCCAACAACCCCGGTCATGTTGAAAGCCAGATCGTCCTGGCCGAAGCTGCCCTTGAAGCCGATCTTTGGGGCATTGCACGCAGCAATATTGAAAAGGCCATGGCAACAAAGGCCGAAGCGCGTCATTACCGCCTTCTGGCCGATCTTGAGTTGCGTGAAAATCAGGACGGTGCAAAGGCGCGTGAATTGCTGATCAAGGCAAGCCATGCCAATCCTGATCCGGATTGGCGTTGCGGGGCCTGCGGCGCTGAAACTGACCGCTGGGTTGTTTCCTGCCCGTCCTGTCATTCGTTTGGCAGCGTTGAATGGCGGGCACCGCTTCGCGTTCATCAGGGCGATGCCACCAAGGAAACCGCAAAACCGGACACCGCAAAACCATCTGCGATTGCACAAACCGGCGTCGTTATTGATCAGGATACAGAAACGGACAAAGCCAAAGTCGGTGCGACAACCGATGACACAAAAGACGGCAAGGCAACCGTTAAGGCCTGATTTTCCGTTCTGATCCAACCAACAAAAAACCCCGCAAGGCACATCCTTGCGGGGTTTTGCTTTTAAGGTCCGAAGCGCCTAGTGGCGGAAATGACGCATGCCGGTAAAGACCATGGCGATGTCATTTTCATCAGCTGCGGCGATGACTTCTTCGTCACGCATGGAACCACCGGGCTGGATCACTGCGGTCGCACCCGCCTTGACCGCGGCCAAAAGACCATCGGCAAACGGGAAGAACGCGTCCGACGATACCACTGATCCCTGCGTGCGCAGATCGCTCTCGCCGGCATTCTTGCCAGCTTCTTCCGCTTTCCATGCCGCAATGCGCGAGCTGTCAACACGGCTCATCTGGCCAGCACCGATACCAACAGTCTTGCCGTCTTTGACATAGACAATGGCATTTGATTTGACGTGCTTGCCAACGCGGAAAGCAAACAGAAGATCATCAAGCTCTGCCTCGGACGGCTTGCGCTTGGTCACAACTTTCAGCTCGTCGCGTTTGACGCGACCGGCATCACGGTTCTGAAGCAGGTAACCGCCCGCCAGCGAACGCAGCGTCATGTCTTCGCCTGCCGGATCGGCCATACCACCGGTGACCAGAAGACGCAGGTTTTTCTTCGCTGCCAGAACTTCCTTGGCGGCGTCATCGGCATCCGGACAGATGACGACTTCGGCAAACAGTTTGGCGATTTCTTCGGCCGTTTGTTTATCAAGCGTACGGTTGACAGCGATGATGCCACCAAACGCCGATACCGGATCACAAGACAGCGCCTTGTGATAGGCATCAATCAGGCTTTCACCTTCGGCAACGCCACATGGATTGGCGTGTTTGATGATCGCGACTGCCGGCTTTTCATCGAACTCGGACACCAGCTCGAACGCGGCGTCGGTGTCGTTCAGATTATTAAACGACAGTTCCTTGCCCTGCAGCTGGGTTGCGGTGGCCACACCGGGGCGGTTCTTGCCGTTGGTATAAAACGCAGCCTGCTGATGCGGGTTTTCACCGTAACGCAGCGTCTGTTTCAGTTCGCTCGAAACATTCAAACGCTGCGGGAAGGTTTCACCAAGTTCACCGGAAAACCAGCTTGAAATCGCCGAGTCATAAGCACCTGTGCGGGCAAAGGCCTTTGCAGCCAGAACACGGCGGGTTTCAGCGGTGGTGGCACCACCATTGTCATTCATCTCGGCAACGACGCGGTCATAATCCGACGGATCAACAACCACTGTCACCGACTCATGGTTCTTGGCCGCAGAGCGGATCATGCTTGGCCCGCCGATATCGATATTTTCGATGCAGGTATCGAAATCGGCACCTTTTGCAACGGTTTCCTCGAACGGATACAGGTTCACACAAACCAGATCGATCGGGGAAATGTCGTTATCTTCCATGGCCTGCATATGGCTGGAAAGAGAACGGCGGCCCAGAAGGCCGCCGTGAATCTTCGGATGAAGAGTCTTGACACGACCGTCCATGATTTCGGGAAAACCGGTGTGATCGGCAACTTCCTTGACCGGCACGCCAGCGGCTTCAATCGCCTTGGCAGAGCCACCGGTTGAGAGGATTTCAACACCCTGTGCGTGGAGGGATTTGGCAAATTCGACCAGACCGGTCTTGTCGGAAACGGAAATAAGCGCGCGCGCAATACGAGCAGTCATTGGGTTCGCTTTCATGCATCAATGTGATGAAGGTTGCGGACCCATTGATGATATATCGGCCCACACAATCAGGAATGCGCATGGCTGCTCTTGCATGCGAAATGAAAGTGTGCGGGCAAACCGGCCTTTAAACGGGATCGGAAACAGATGCGTCCGATCCGGGCCGACACATGATCAATGAGTCCGAACCATGTTTCGCGCGGAGCTTTAGCATGTGCGACGCAAAATGTGGACCCCGAATTCTTGCATGGCGGGTTTCCCGGTGTGTTGACGCCAATCCACCTGCAACGCAAAGCAGCGATGGCATTACAGCCACCCCGCCCAGATATTACCCAGCTGACAGTCAGGCTACGTTTTTGCGTATACCGAGTGCTTCAAGCGCTGCGTTTAGCGAGTCTTGCTCAAGCCCCGCATACAGGTCGAGTTCATCACCAACCGGTGCCCCGAGACAGTCTTCGAATACCTCTTGGTTCGATTGTTCAGAGTAGTTTTTCTGCTCGTCACTGCCAAGATTGGACTGGAAAATCCCGGCTGCACTGACCGGCAGGAAATCCTCGTAGATGATTGGATCGGCACGCAGATATCCCTGATCGACCAATGCGTTGATCGACCCCGCCAGATCATCTTTCTTCGCCGCGTTTATACCTGCCTTGGTCGGGCTGTAGCGGAAGAAAGCCAGTTTTTCGACACGCAGGGTTTCGTAGTCATCCGGGAAGGCGCGAAAGCGCTCGGCCAGTTCGGTTTCATAATCGCGTGCGTTGGAGCCGCCCGCATTGATTTGCACAGCATGGCGAGTCGCGGCCAGCAACGTATCATAAAGCTTGCGCCCCTCGGCGGTCAGGGCAATGCCGCGCTGTTCAATTTCACCAAAGCGTGCCGTATGTGTTCCAGCTATGCCTTTTAGACTGTCACCAATGAAGTACACCTGTTCTTCAAGTGCCTTGAAGCTGGTCTGGCGCAGCAGGATCGGACAGGACCGCGCAGGTGGCCCTTCAACGATTGCCTTTGGCGTGATGCCCCGCTTGGGCATGTTCTGCTGCACGGCATCGATATCCAGGGTGCGCGGTGTCAGGTGGTTGATATGCGGCCCCTTGAAGCAGACCACATCGGCAATCAGGCGATGGGCGTCATGAAGTTTCTGATAGGTTTCAAGCGTTACGGTCGCATCTCTATGCCAACGGAAGGTCTCCAATGCCTCGGCAACGAACTGTTCTGCCTGCGTTCGGGTCAGACCGCCGTTTTTCTCTGCCAGATAAATCAGTTTAATGGCATCCGCGGTGAAGATGTCACGCTTGGCCAGGATGCTCTCAGCCTGCTTGCGCAGATCTTCGTCCTCGATCAGCTCCAGACGCAAAAGAGACGTGAAGACACGGAACGGATTGCGTTTAAGCGCTTCCTCGTCAATCGGGCGAAATGCGGTTGAATGCACCGGCACACCAGCAACGGACAAATCATAATAGCCCACCGGATGCATACCCATAACGGCAAACAGGCGGCGCATGTTAAACAGTTCTTCTGGTTTGCCGAGCCGGATCGCACCGTGGCGTTCAAGGTCGATACGCTCAAGCTCGCCGTTATGTGCAAGGCTGTCAGAAAGTTCGGTGTCGGCTTCAAGTTTGCTCTGATTGATCTCGGAAACCAGTTCCATCAGCGTGCCGTATTGCGGCACTTCGCTGCGATACATGTCAGACATCGCGCTTGAAAACATCGAACGGATTTCATCAGGATGGACAAAAGCGTCTGTCGACATGGGGCCTCCAAAAGACGGGATCATAGTGAACCGATGGAATGTCCTTGCCGGGCAGGGTCATTCCCATTCATCATCAGGATGGCAAAATATGACCCGTTTTCGGGCATGACAAACGACAATTTTGCACGAATTCATTCCGTCAAAGAATGAACGTGAAAATCTCTGAAACAAAGAATGAAAATGGGTCGAGCAGGGTCGATTTCCAGTGGAGCGACAAGAAACACTAAGAAGCCGTCTCGGTTTCGCTGTCATTCCTGTCAGCAAAAATCGACTTCACGCCGATCTCCGGCGGTTGGAATTCCGGCACCAACTGGCTGATCAGCTCCAGCGTTTTTGTCGTGTTACGGTTGGTTGCACTGTCTTCCAGTGCATCAAAAACCTGCTTGATCAGGCTGTAATCCACCACACGCGGGGCCGCCAAAAGCACCCCGTCGGTTTCGGTCGGAACAGGTGGTTCGGAGTCATGGAAAAGCTCTTCATAAAGCTTCTCACCCGGACGCAAGCCGGTCACCTTGATTTCCACATCCTTGTCCGGCTGCAAGCCAGACAGCAGGATCATCTGTCGCGCCAGATCAACGATCTTCACGGGACGGCCCATATCAAGGACGAAAATCTTGCCGCCTTCGGTCACCCCGTGACGTCCGAGTTCCGCAGATTGCAGAACAAGCTCCACCGCCTCGGCAATGGTCATGAAGTATCGGGTGATGCCTTCATGCGTGACAGTCAGCGGTCCACCCGCCTCAAGCTGGCGCTTGAACAACGGCACCACAGACCCGGTAGAACCCAGAACGTTACCAAAACGCACAGTCACAAACCGGGTCGATCCGCGCTGGTCAAGCGGCAAGGTTTCCAGCGCCTGACAATAACATTCCGCCAGGCGTTTTGATGCCCCCATGACGTTGGCCGGGTTCACCGCCTTGTCGGTTGAAATCAGAACCATCGTGCCGACACCGGCCGCACGGCAGGCTTCAGCCACATTCCGTGTGCCCAGCGTATTGGTCAGAATGCCTTCATTGGGGTTGTGCTCAACCAGCGGCACATGCTTATACGCCGCTGCATGGAACACGATTTCAGGTTTGTAGCGATCAAACACCTGACCAATCCGGGTTTGATCGCGCACATCGCCAAGAATGCTGTCGCGCGGAATATCCGGGTGCTTTTCCGCCATTTCCATATCTATGGCGTAAAGCTGGAACTCCCCGGCATCCAGCAAAGTCAGACTGCTTGGACCATAAGATGCAATCTGGCGCACGAGTTCCGAACCGATTGATCCGCCGGCACCAGTCACCAGTACCCGCTTGCCGGCAATCATTTCGCGCACACGATCGCGATCCAGCCGCGCCTGAGGACGGCCCAGCAGATCTTCAATCGCGACCGGGCGAACTTGCAGCGGATCAGCAAGGCCTTCACGCAGATCACCCAGCTTGGGCAAACGCGCCAGCGTCATGCCATAGCGATCAGCGATCTCGACCCAGTTGGCGTTGTCTTCATGGCGAAGCGCATCCCCGCTCAGAACCAGCCGCCGTGGCAAACCGTACCTGCCCTTTTGCAATTTCGAAATTACGTCTTCGAGCTGATCGACCGTCGCCAGAACATCAACACCGTGCATGTTGCGCCCGACACGCCCCTGGGTCAGGGAAACAATGCCGATCACCTTGAATGGCGTATCAGCAGATCGTTCGGTTTCACGGATGAAGGCCTCGGCCTCGTCCCCGGCCCCGATCAACAGAACCGGCAAACGTGACGTCCCTTGGCGCACCAGTGCGCGCGCCGTTGATTTGTCTTTGGCAATCCGATAGGTCAGACGCGACCCGCCCAAAAGCGCCATCAGCAAAAACCACTGAATAATCGGCGCCGAACGCGGCATCCAGTCGAGGCGCGTTGTCAGAAAAAGAACAAGGAAAAGGACGGCCACCGCAACCGAGACGGCCTTGGCAATCCGGATCACGTCATTCAGCGACGCATAGCGCCAGATCCCGCGATAGAGCCCGAAATACCAGAAGGACACAGCCGCGATCAGCGTAAAGATACCTGCCGAAAACAGGATGTTTTGCGGCGCATAGTAAACCACACCATCCCCGACCCGCAGATACAACGCCAACGGGAATGAGATTGCCGCCATGATGACGTCATGGACAAAGGCGATGTGGCTTCGCTGAAACGATCGCAGCATGCGGTCCCTTACTCGCAGATTTATGTTTTTATAAGGATATACCCGCTTTGCGACTGGCGGATAAGGCTTTCTTTTCGCGCCCTGTCCCGATCAAGTCAAGCAGTGCCCGCATCAGAAGAGTGTTCATCACTCCGCGTTTCCGCGAACAGGCATCCGCACCATCATACCAACGAGACCAAGCACAACAATCAGTGCTGCAATCACCCGCATCCAGTCCGGCGTATCACTCTGGGCAAAACAGACACCGATCAGAACAAGGTTGCTGATCAGGATCATGACCGACACCCGGGCATGGGAAAAGCCGCGCTGGGTGGCTTTCTGATAGAAGTGTTCACGATGCGCCTGCCAGATTTTCTCGCGCCGCAAGGCACGTTTGATCAGGGTAAATGTTGCATCAAACAGATAATAGGATGGCAAAATCAGCGCGATGGCCCATGCCCCTTCGGATGCGACCTTTAACAAAAGCCACCCCAGAATAAAGCCAAGCGGTACCGACCCGACATCACCAAGAAACAATTTCGCAGGATGCCAGTTCCAGATCAGAAACCCGATCATGATCGCAAGAATGCCAAGCCCGATATAACCAAGACCAATGAATTGCGGTAGCGGCACATAAAGCGCGAGCACGAAAATCCCAAGGCCGATTGAACCCGCTTCGACACCGGTAATCCCGTCAATCCCGTCCATGAAATTGAACAGATTAATAAACCAGACCCATGCCAAAACCACCAACACGTGATCCAGCCAGATCGGCACCAGCCCCCCAAGAACCGGTTTATCAAGCGCCAACATGCCAATGATTACGGCGACAAATTGCACAGCAAAACGTTTGGCAGCAGACAGATCATGACGATCATCAAGCCAACTGAGCAACCCGAGTCCGGCACAGGCCCCCAGCATCAACCAATCCGTGATTTCTGTTACACCGGTAAAGGCAAAAACACCTGCCACCAGCACAATCAAAAGCGGTGTCACAGCAAGCCCGCCACCGCGCGGGGTCGGAACGGCGTGACTGGAACGGTGGTTGGGCATGTCAAGGATTGCCTTGCGCCGCAGATAGTTCAGCACCACCCATGTCAGCAACATGGAGCCAACCAGAAAGATGCTTGCAAAGGTCGCAAGTCCTGCAAAAGTCATCGTTGGATCGCCCTTGTCCCTGTCCCCGTCAGATCGATCCGTCTGGATTAGCCGGACCAATTGCCCATCGCAAGGCTTTTCACCCGATCAATGCATCTGGCCAAGCCGCACAAGGCAGCTATGCCGCGCAAAACCATGCTTGATGCTTTACAGTTTGCCATGCTGGGCTTAACTACAGCACATAAACTGAAACCGGAGATATCCTTTGGCAGAACGTCGTTCCCGTCCATCCCAGCGCAATGCCCCCCGCAAACAGGCGGAGGCACCGGATCCGCGCATGCTTGCACTCAAGACCCTTCAGGAACTGCGCGGCGGTGAAGTGACGTTGGACGAGCTTCTGTCAAAGCATGGTTATGGCCTGCCGTCACTTGATCGCAATTTCCTGCGACAGTTGCTTGGCACCACCCTGCGCCATCTGGGCGAAATTGATGCGGTGCTTGCGCCGCGCTATCAGCCGCCACAGGACAGGGTTGCGGCACGTCTGACCAACATCCTGCGTCTGGGTGTCGCACAGCTGTTCTTTATGGACACAACAGATTACGGTGCGGTCGATAGCACGGTAAACCTGACCCGCGATGCTGGCCTGCATAAATATGTGAAGCTTGTGAATGCCGTTCTGCGTGGTTTGCAGCGTGACGGCTTTGAATGGCCCGAAGGTGTCGAAGACTGGCAGCTCAACATCCCGGCATGGCTGCGCGGATCATGGAAAAAGGCCTATGGCGCCGAAATCGCCCAGGGCATCGCCGAATCCTGCCTTGGTCATGCGATGCTGGATCTGTCGATCAAGGATCGCACGCAATCGGCGGAGTGGGCTGAAAAGATGGACGGCATTGTCTTGCCGACCGGGTCGGTACGACTTGAACCGGGTCGACGCATTCGCGATTTGCCGGGTTACAAGGATGGCGACTGGTGGGTGCAGGATGCGGCTGCTGCCATTCCGGCAACCCTGTTTTCGGCCTATCAGGACAAAACGATCTATGACCTGTGCGCGGCACCGGGTGGCAAGACGATGCAACTGGCATCTCTGGGTGCCAGTGCAATCGCGGTCGATAAATCCGAAGGCCGCCTGAAACGCGTTTTCGAAAACCTTGAACGTGTGTCACTGGGTGCGGCTGTCGTCACTGGCGATGCCACCGATCTGGCACCCGACACACCGCGTGCTGATGCCGTGCTCCTTGATGCGCCCTGTTCGGCCACTGGCACCATTCGCCGCCATCCGGACATCCTGCTGCGTCAGAATGACAAACTGATGCAATCGCTTCTGCCAATCCAAAGCAAACTTCTCCGTCAGGCCGACAAGCTTTTGAATGTCGGGGGCGAGTTGATCTATTGCACCTGTTCGCTGCAACCCGAAGAGGGCGAGCATCAGGTCAAATCCTTCCTTGCCGATCACCCAAATTATGAACGCAAACCCATCACTGCGAATGAACTTGGTGGCTGGGACGAGGCGATCAATGACGCCGGTGAATTGCGCATTCTGCCGATTCACATGGCCGATTTTGGCGGCATGGATGGCTTTTTCTGTGCCCGCCTTGTCAAAAAATCCTGATTTTCAGCCACAAGATCATAGTTTGACGCACACAAGGCAGCCATGAGTCCCATTCGGGTGACATGGGGTGCAATCTGGGGTATGAAGGCCGCGAATTGCCCGTATCCCATATCGCTTCAGGACCTGTGACGCATGACCACGTCAGACATTAAAATCGCACCTTCGATCCTTTCGGCCGATTTCGCCCAGCTTGGCGTTGATGTCCGCGCTGTTGACGAAGCGGGTGCTGACTATATCCATATCGATGTGATGGATGGCCACTATGTACCGAACATCACCATTGGCCCGGACGTGGTCAAAGCACTCCGCCCACATAGCGACAAGGTGTTTGACGTGCATCTGATGATCGCACCGGTCGATCCTTATATCGAGGCATTTGCCAATGCCGGTTCTGACATCATCACGATCCACGCCGAAGCTGGCCCGCACCTGCACCGCTCGCTGCAGCTGATCAAGTCACTGGGCAAAAAGGCTGGTGTCTCGCTCAACCCGTCGACCCCGGAAAGTGTGATTGAATATGTCATGGACATTGTCGATCTGGTTCTGGTCATGACCGTGAACCCGGGCTTTGGCGGCCAGAAATTCATTCCAAGCCAGCTTGAAAAGATCAAGCGCATCCGCAAGATGATCGATGCGACCGGTCGCGATATCGACCTTGAAGTCGATGGTGGCGTAAACCCAGAAATCGCGCCACAGGTCATCGAAGCCGGTGCGAACGTGCTGGTCGCAGGCTCCGCTACCTTCAAAGGTGGTCCGTCTGAATATGCCAACAACATCAAGGCCATCCGCGGCGCATAATTTGCGACAGCGTTGATCCCCAAACAATTAAGGCCGGTGCATATCGCTCCGGCCTTAATTGTATCTGTCTCAAACCCAGCAATCAGAAATCGATGCAGCGGCCCTTGTTTTCCCAATCGCCAAAGCGGGTCGGCTCCGGACCTTTGGGTCCGCCAATCTCGCGGGCCTTGGCGGCTGCTTCCTTGGCAGCCTTCGCCTCATTCAGGGCGTTGATTGCATCCTGAGACAGCTTGGGCGCTTCTTCTGCACCGGCAATGTCCTCAGACGCCGGATTGGCTTCCGCCTGCGGCTCTGCCTTTTCCTTGGGAACTTCGTGAATGACGGTTTCGCGGAACTTTCCGGCCATTCGGCTTCTCCTGCTTTGGGCATGGCCCTGTAAATCACATTTCCCAAAGAAATAACGTGCGTGACCCATATCGGCAAGTCCACTGACCACCGGGCAAAAGCATGCACAAACCCAAGTGATTTCAGGCCTTTGGAATCAAACAGGGAATCCTGATGTGGCCGCGTGCGAAAATTTGGAAAAAACAGGCTCTTTTCGCGCAGGCTCAAAGCCGCTATTCCAAGCTTACGAGCAAAACAAGGAGAAACCATGCGTCCAATTCCCCAGCGTATCGCCGAAGAACTTTCGGTTCGTCCGGAACAGGTCATTGCCACCGTCGAGATGCTTAATGAAGGCTCCACCGTTCCGTTCATCGCCCGTTACCGCAAGGAAAAGACCGGCGGGCTTGATGACACCCAACTTCGTACGCTGGAAGAACGCCTGCGCTATCTGACCGAACTTGAAGAACGCCGCGCATCCGTGCTTGAGAGCATCCGCGAACAGGAAAAGCTGACGCCGGAACTTGAAGCCGCGATCAACGAGGCCGATACCAAGACCCGCCTTGAAGACTTGTACCTGCCTTACAAGAAAAAGCGCCGCACCAAGGCCCAGATTGCCCGCGAAGCCGGGCTTGAGCCGCTGGCAGATGCCCTGTTTAACGACCCGACGCATGATCCGGAAACCGAGGCGGCCAAATTTGTCGATGCCGAAAAAGGCATCGAAGACACCAAGGCCGCACTTGATGGCGCACGCCAGATCCTGATGGAACGTTTTGCCGAGGATGCCGACCTTGTTGCCAAACTGCGTGACCACTTGTGGAATGAAGGTGAAATCACCGCGTCGGTGATCGAGGGCAAACAGGCCGAAGGTGCCAAGTTCTCGGACTATTTCGAGCATTCCGAAAAAATCAAAACCTGCCCATCACACCGTGCGCTGGCCCTTTTCCGGGGCCGTAACGAAGACATCCTGCAACTGAAACTGACCCTTGGCAAAGAAGACGAAGACCGTCCGCGCAGCCAGCCAGGCCGCGCCGAAGTCATGATTGCCGCCCATGTCGGTATTGCCGACAAGGGTCGTGCTGCTGACAAATGGCTGATGGATACTGTGCGCTGGACATGGCGCGTCAAACTGTCGCTGTCGATTGAGCTTGATCTGTTTGGCACCCTTCGTGACTCCGCCGAGGAAGGCGCGATCAAGGTCTTTGCCGATAACCTGAAAGACCTGTTGCTGGCGGCCCCTGCCGGGCAAAAGGCCACCATGGGTCTTGATCCGGGTGTACGTACCGGGGTCAAGGTCGCGGTGGTTGATGCCACCGGCAAGCTGGTGGATACCGCAACGGTTTATCCCTTCCAGCCGCGCAATGACGTCGAAGGCGCGATCAACACCATGGCCGCACTGGCGGCCCGCCATCAGATCGAACTGATCGCGATTGGCAATGGAACCTTTTCACGTGAAACCGACGAGCTTGCCGGTCAGATGCTTAAACGCTTCCCGGCGCTTAAGGCCACCAAGGTGATCGTCAACGAGGCCGGAGCATCGGTTTATTCCGCATCGCAGTTTGCCGCAGAAGAATTCCCCGACCTTGATGTGTCGCTGCGCGGGGCGGCATCAATTGCGCGCCGCCTGCAAGACCCGCTGGCAGAACTGGTGAAGATCGAGCCGAAATCTATCGGTGTCGGGCAATATCAGCATGATGTATCGGAAACCAAACTGGCCCGTTCGCTTGATGCCGTGGTCGAGGATTGCGTGAACGGTGTGGGTGTTGACCTTAACACCGCCTCCATCCCGCTTCTGACCCGTGTGGCCGGCCTGACCGAGACGCTGGCGCGCAATATTGTCGGCTATCGCGACTCCAACGGCGCGTTCCAGTCGCGTGCTGATCTTAAAAAGGTCGAGCGTCTTGGACCAAAGGCCTTCGAGCAATGCGCGGGCTTCTTGCGTATTCGCGGGGCGAATAACCCGCTTGATGCATCGGCCGTGCACCCGGAAGCCTATCCGCTGGTCGAAAAGATCAGTGCCAAGGCCGCCAAGCCGCTCGCTGACCTGATCGGGGATTCGGCCTTTATCAAGACGCTGCGACCTGAAGATTTCGCCGATGACACATTTGGTGTGCCAACCATTCGCGACATCATTGCCGAGCTTGATAAGCCCGGCCGTGACCCGCGCCCGGAGTTCAAGACCGCCAAATTCACCGAGGGTGTGAATGAGATCAAGGATCTGCGCACCGGCATGAAGCTTGAAGGCACCGTCACCAACGTCACCAATTTTGGCGCGTTCGTTGATATCGGCGTGCATCAGGATGGGCTGGTTCATATCTCGCAGCTGGCCGACAAGTTCGTCGAGGATCCCCGTCAGGTGGTCAAGGCAGGCCAGATTGTGTCGGTCACTGTCATGGAAGTTGATGCGCCGCGCAAACGTATCGGGCTTTCGATGAAATCCGCACCCGATTACGAAGGCACACGTGAAAAGCGTGCAGACAATCGCAGCACGGCCCCACGCAGGGGCAACCGTTCGCAGCATTCATCGGCAAATCCTCCTCAGGGCGGAGCGGGCCGCGGGAATGCGTCTGGCAATTCCGGTGGTGATGGTGGTGCGATGGCTGCGGCCCTAAAAGCTGCGATGGAACGGCGCAAGTAACGACACACGGCAAAGAACATCATGTTTGAGATGGCGGGGTCACATATTGATCCCGCCATTTTCTTTGCACGCCGTTCTCACCCGATCAATTGACAGAAAGCGGTTTGAAACCCATGTTGAGCACTCACCAAGGGGAGCCCTGACAGGGGGCTGAGAAACTGCCGCGCAGTGACCCTTTGAACCTGATCCAGTTCATACTGGCGTAGGGACGGTGCGAACGCCGATTACGACGTTCTCCATCTTTCCGACTTCGAACTGGGTCTCCAACCGCAACGTTTCTGCATTGGAGCCTCGACATGACCACCGAAATTTCCCATACCGCGACCGATCTTTTTGAACGCATGCGTGCGAGCAATCCGCTTGTTCAATGCATCACCAACTATGTCGCGATGAATTATGCCGCCAATGTTCTGTTGGCTGCGGGTGCCTCGCCCGCGATGGTTCATACACCCGAAGAATCCGGCGAATTTGCCGCCATTTCCGGGGCGCTGACGGTCAATATCGGCACCCTTTCCCCCAGTTGGGTCGAAGGCATGATTGCCGCTGCCAAATCGGCCAATGATGCCGAAAAACCTTGGGTTCTTGATCCGGTCGCGCATTTTGCTACCGGCTATCGCCGGAACGCTGTGGCCGGGCTTTTGAAACTCAACCCCACTGTCATTCGCGGCAACGCTTCGGAAATAATTGCCCTTGGCGGCGGTCAAAGTGCCGGTCAGGGTGTCGATAGTGGCGATCCTGTCGAACAGGCAGAAGATGCCGCACGCAGCCTTGCAAGCAGCCAAGGCTGCGTTGTTGCCGTAACGGGCGCGGTTGATTTCGTGACGGATGGCACGCGTTCGGTGCGCATTGCCGGCGGGTCGGATTTAATGCCAAAAATCACCGCCACGGGGTGCTCCCTGACCGCTCTTGTCGGCGCTTATCTGGCGATTGCACCCGATCAGGCGTTTGACGCCACGGTGGCTGCCCTTGGCAACTTTGCCGTGGCAGGCGAAATCGCGGCCAAGACGTCAAACGGTCCGGCATCCTTTATGACCGCCTTCATCGATGGTCTTCACAATCTTGATGGCGCAACCTATGCCAAGAATCTTCGGATTGATGTGCAATGACGTCATTTGATCTGTCGCTTTATCTGGTGCTTGATCCCGATCTCTGTCGCAGCCATTCGATGGTGGAAACCACGATGGCCGCGATTGCCGGGGGTGCGACCATCGTTCAGCTGCGTGACAAGGAGGCCGGAACAGACGGCCTCGTTCGCGCTGGCCGGGAATTGATGCGCGCGATGGAAGGCACCAACGTGCCGCTTATCGTCAATGATGACATCGAAGCCGCCATCGCAATTGGCGCGCATGGGCTGCATGTCGGACAGGATGATCTGCCATCACAAATCGCGCGTGATCGCCTTGGCCCGGACAAGATCATCGGCCTTTCGATTGAAAGCGAAGAGGTCGCGCAAAAGGTTGATCGCACCATTGTCGATTATGTCGGCATTGGCCCGGTATTCGCGACCCCCACCAAACCCGACCACAAACCCGCCATCGGATTTGACGGGCTGGAAAAGCTGGTCAGGATGGTCGGCCTGCCATCGGTCGCGATTGGCGGGCTTAAGCGTGAACATGTGCTGCCAGCACTTGAAAGCGGTGCGGATGGCGTTGCTGTTGTGTCAGCCATTTGTGGACAACCGGACCCAAAACAGGCCACCGCCCATATCGCGGAAACTCTTAAATCTGCGCGCAATCGTATGAAATAGCGTTTCGCCGATTTACCGGCACCGTTTGCACAACACCATCAGAGCAACGATCCGCGCGCAAAACGCATGGCTGCCGCGCCCAAAGTGTGGTCATCGGCACGGAAATGCCCCATTTGCGCCGTTAATTTTTCGGCTTCGCGGATCAAGTTATCAGGCATGAACCAAGCACAACCGCGCGAGGGAGCCATGCTTAGATCTCTGCGCAGCAAGCCGGTTGCCATTGCCCTGATTGGTCTTATGACGATCACGACAGCCGCGCTGGCTGCAATAAAATCCGCGCCAAAGCCAACGACTGACAGTGTCACCATCCATTCCGAAATGGCCAAGGGTGAAGTCACGCTCAGCCATCAGGAAGACGGCACCATCGCGATCAAACGCGATTGCGTCCGTTTCCCGTGCAAGATTGATATCTCGTCGCTCAAGCGCGGCGAATATGACGTCACCCTGACAAATGGCGATGAAAGCCAGAAGATGATGGGACTCTACAAGGAATAGGCAAACCGCCTGCATTTCCACGAAGCGTTACAAAACTTTTCCAGAAAATCCGGGAACGTTTCTGGCACAGGATTGTTCATCATATATCGATCTATCTAAACGGTAATGCATCGACGCATTGCATGAACGCCAATACGCGCTAGATAAAAGATCACAGGCAACGCACCTGATGCAGCTGTCGATCGTGCAACAAAGGTTTCCAACATGTTGCGCGGGATTTTCACTTTTATCGAAGGTGCAAAAAGGGATATGTTGCGTTACCGCACAGATTAATAACGAAAGTCGAGGAACTGTATCATGGCACTTGAACTCCCAGCACTTCCGTACGCATACGACGCGCTTGACCCGTATATGTCGGCTGAAACCCTCGAGTTTCACCACGACAAGCACCACAATGCCTATGTCGTAACCGGCAACTCCCTGCTTGAAGGCAGCGGTCTTGAAGGCAAGTCGCTTGAGGAACTGGTCGTTGCAACCTATGGCGACAAGGACAAGGCCAAGCTCTTCAACCAGGTCGGTCAGCACTGGAACCATATCGAGTTCTGGAACATGATGAAGCCGAATGGCGGTGGCAATATCCCAGGCGAACTCGAAAAGAAAATCGTCGAGGACTTCGGTTCGGTTGACGCCTTCAAAGAAGCTTTCACCGCCGCTGGCGTTGGCCAGTTCGGTTCCGGTTGGGCATGGCTGTCAATGGACAAGTCCGGCAAACTGGTTGTTTCGGGCACCCCGAACGCTGAAAACCCGCTGGTTCACGGCATGACCCCGCTTCTGGGTTGCGATGTTTGGGAACACTCCTATTACATCGATTACCGCAACCGTCGCCCGGACTACATCAAGGCGTTCCTGAACGACCTGGTAAACTGGGAATATGTTGCAGAGCGTTTCTCCAAAGCTGGCTAATCTGCCGACGCTTTGAGACAGAGTTAAAGAAAGCGGTCCCTTCGGGGGCCGCTTTTTTTATGTTCAGAATTCTTCAGGCCAACGCCGCGACGCATGCAACACCGCGATGACCGTAATCACCCCATCACCAATGGCATAAGCAACCAGATAAGGTGTGCCGTTTACAATCATTTCGCGCGTCTCGGCAACCCGGCCAACCCGCCCAATAAAAGGATGGGTTGCCAACTGTGAAACCGATCCTGAGATCAATTGATAGGTCTTGAGCGCCGCTGTCGGATTGCGTTCATCAATATAATCAAGAATGGCTCTTAGGTCTTCGACAGCCCTGCTGTCCCAGACAATTCTCATCCTGCCTTCTTGCCAACAAACCGTTCGTCAAATTCGGCGAGCACATCCTCATGACCAACAAGCGTCACATCACCAGAGGCGATACTTTTGGCACGTTCTGCAATCAGTTCCACTTGCCATTCCTGATGATCGACAAACTGCCGTAGCGCATCATTGATGATACTGGACCGTGTTTGACCAAAGGCATCGGCCAGCTTATCGAGACGTTCGCGCAACGCAGGATCAACCCGGACTGCCAAGGTATCCTTGCTCATGATCGTTCCTTTCGGCTGGCAACTGTTTGCGACGTATTACAATGTATTCTACCGCAAAGCTGCGCAAAGAAAAACCCCGCCGGAAAACCGGCGGGGTTTGGATCGAAGTCGATCAGACCTGTGATCAGATGTCGAACTTGATGCCCTGAGCCAGCGGCAGCTCGCGGGAGTAGTTGATGGTGTTGGTTGCGCGGCGCATATAGCCTTTCCACGCGTCCGAACCGGATTCACGACCGCCACCGGTTTCTTTTTCGCCACCGAACGCACCACCGATTTCAGCACCGGACGGGCCGATATTGACGTTGGCAATACCGCAATCGGAACCAACCGAGGACAGGAACAGTTCGGTTTCGCGCAGATCGGTCGAGAAGATGCAGGATGACAGACCCTGCGGGACGTCATTCTGAAGCGCGATGGCTTCTTCAAGCGTCTCGTAGGTCATGACATACAGGATCGGTGCGAAGGTCTCGTGCTTCACGGTATCGGTCTGGCCCGGCATTTCAACAACCGACGGGGTGACATAGAACGCGTTCGGATATTCCGATTCCAGGGTGCGTTCGCCACCATGCACGGTGCCACCATCTTTCTTGGCATTGGCAAGGGCGGTCTGCATGTTGGTGTAGGCTTCTTCATCAATCAGCGGACCAACAAGGGTGCCATCAGCCAGCGGATCGCCGATCGAAACCGACTTGTACGCGGCAATGATTTTCGGCAGCAGCTGATCCTTGACGTCCTTGTGAACAATCAGGCGACGCAAGCTGGTGCAACGCTGACCACAGGTCCCGACAGCGGAGAACACAACCGCACGCACAGTCATGTCCAGATCGGCCGACGGCGTCACGATCATGGCGTTGTTGCCGCCAAGCTCAAGAATGGTACGGCCAAAGCGCTGTGCAACGCGCGGGGCTACTTCACGGCCCATGCGGGTTGAACCAGTCGCCGAAATCAACGAAATGTCGCGGCTGTCGGTCATGATTTCACCGATCTCACGATCACCCACAACAACCTGATGCAGGTTGGCCGGCGCATCACCAAATTTGGCAATCGCCTTTTCGAGAATCTTCTGGCAGGCAAGGGCTGTGACCGGGGTTTTTTCCGACGGTTTCCAGATCACGGCGTTACCACACGCCAGTGCAAGGGCTGTGTTCCATGCCCAAGGCGCAACCGGGAAGTTGAACGCGGTGATCAGGCCAGCGACACCCAGCGGATGCCAGTTTTCCATCATTTTGTGGCCCGGACGTTCGGACGCGATGGTCAGGCCATAAAGCTGACGCGACAGGCCAAGTGCAAAGTCGCAGATATCGATCATTTCCTGCACTTCGCCCAGACCTTCCTGATAGATCTTGCCACATTCAAGCGACACCAGACGGCCCAGCGGTTCTTTGGCTGCGCGCAGTTCTTCCCCCAGAAGACGCACCAGCTCGCCACGGCGCGGACCGGGAACCTGACGCCATGCACCGAATGCCTTTTTGGCATTGCCGATGACATCGGTCATCTCGGCGGCGGTGGTTTCGGTAACACTTGCGAATTCCGAACCGTCAACCGGGGTCTGGACACTGAGCGTGCCGTTGGCAATCTCTGCTTCGGACAGACCAAGTTCGGTCAGAATGGATTTGTAGCTCACAGTAAAACTCCCTTCGTTTTAAACTTTCCGGCGCGGATCACCGGCAAATTCGATCTCTGTTCAATCCTTGATATCGGCTACTTTTGGCAGCAGCTTGGCGATGATGGCAAAGGCCTCGTCAACCTGATCAAACGGAATGGTCAAAGGTGCCAGCAGGCGCACCACATTTGCGTGTTCACCACTTGGCATTAACAATAGCCCGTTTACGCGAGCCAGTTGCAACAAGGTTTGCAGACGTTTGGGTGACGGATTGCCGTCATCTGCAATCAATTCAAAGGCGCGCATAGCGCCAATCCCGCGCATGTTGCCGATCACATGCCCGCCGGGCAGATCGCGCAGCCATGCGATATGGGTGGCGTATTTTTCACCAAGCTGTTTGGCACGGGCGGTAAGCTTGTCGGCTTCCAGAACCTCAAACACGCCGGTCGCTGCCGCGCACGCCACCGGATTGCCGGAATAAGTACCGCCAAGCCCGCCCGGGGCCAGCGCATTCATGACATCCTCGGCACCGGTGATGGCTGCCAGCGGGAATCCCCCGCCAATGCCCTTGCCCATAACAAGAATATCGGGCGCAACACCGGCATGCTCAATGGCAAACATCTTGCCAGTTCTGGCAAAGCCCGACTGGATTTCATCGGCAATCAATACCATGCCGTTTTCATCACACAGCCGACGCAGCGCGATCAGAAATTCGCCATCCACAGCACGAAAACCGCCTTCGCCCTGAACAGGTTCAATCACCACAGCCCCGACGGATGCCGGATCGGCGGAAACGGCAAACAGCTTGGCGATGGCGACCATCGCATCATCAACAGATACACCGGTTTCAGGGCAAGGATATGGCAGATGCCAAACCGGCCCCGGCAATGGGCCAAGCCCGGTCTTATACGGTTTGGTTTTACCCGTCAGCGCAAGGGTGGCCAAGGTTCGGCCATGAAAGCCACCCTCAAAGGCGATCACGCCGGTGCGGCCGGTAAAGGCGCGCGCAAGCTTCAGCGCGTTTTCCATTGCCTCTGCCCCGGAATTGGTCAGCATTGATTTTGCCGGACCTTCAATCGGGCAGTTTGCTGCCAGCCACTCGGTCACCGCGACATAGGGTTCGTGGGGCAACGCGTTATAGCAGCTGTGGGTAAACCGTGCGCACTGGTCGGCAACGCGGTCCATCACCACCCGGTTGCGATGCCCGACAGTCAAAACCCCGATCCCGCCAATGAAATCGATATAGCGTGTGCCCTCGACATCCCATGCCTCTGCATTCAGCGCACGATCAAGATAGACCGGATGCACATTACGTACGCCGGCAGACACAGACATGGTCGCACGGTCGCGCATCTGCGTGCTGTCTTGGGCTGGTTTGGTGTTTTCGTCACGGGGCATGTGGGGCTGCTCCGACCTTTTTGTTGATGACTTAGATAACGTTCAGTTCAAGCACCGGCGCATTATCGCGAATGCGCTCATAGCCAAACACCGACAGATCCAGCGTTTCATACCCGTTTGTCGCGATCAGTTCGGCAATGCCACGACCGACCGCCGGGCTTTGTTGCAGGCCATGGCCCGAGAACCCATTGGCAAAGATAAAGTTTTTAACATCCGTATGACGGCCCAGAATCGCGTTCTGATCCAGCAGGTTATAGGAATAGTGACCCGCCCAGGCATTAACGACCTTGATCGCCTCAAACCGCTCGCACCGTTCATACAGGCCCGGCCAGATGATGTCGTCAAACAGGCTGTGATCGACATCGAAATCCCAGCATTCCGGATCGCGATCCTTGGGCGGGGCGATGCCGGTAATGAAGAATTCTCCTTCCGGGCGGACATAAAGACCACTTGGATCAATCAGCATCGGGCAGGATGCGTTGATGTCTTGCGCATCCCGGCAATCAAACACAAAGATGCAGCGTTTGCGTGGCTCGACCGGAATTTCAAGACCCGCCATCCCGGCGACCTTTGATCCACCCGTGCCCGCTGCATTGACAAGCTGACCACAGCCAAAACGACGGCCGTCCTTAAGAACCACACCCGTAACCTGATCGCCATCGCGCAGGACCTCGATGACTTCGCCGTCAATGTAATCGGCACCGCGACGGCGGGCCTGTTTACGGAAAGACTGCATCAGACAATAGGCATCAAACCAGCCTTCGCCCGTGCGCCCCCAGCAACCAGCAGCAAGGTCGGATGTGTTCATCCATGGGTATTTCGCGGCCAAATCATCGGGCTCCATCCAGATGATGTCACCGCCAAACTCGGTCTGGGTCGCATGGTTATGACGCAGGATATCGCGGCCCTGATCGGTGGCCAGAATGAGATAGCCCTTTTCATGCAGGGCAATGTCGACTTCCGGGTCAAGGTCGCGGTTCAGATTGCGCAGGAACTGAATGCCATAGGCCGACATTTCAATATTGATCGGGGTCGAGAATTGCTGGCGGATCGACGCAGCTGAAAGGGCTGTCGAACAGAATTCATAGGTCGAGTCCTTTTCAATCACCAGAACCCGACCCTTGAAATCATCACGGCCTGTCAAATGCCATGCGATGGAACTGCCGATAACCGCACCACCGACGATGATCACATCATAATTTTCGTCAACAGAACCCATTGTTGCCTTCTACCCGATGCACTTTGTTGTCGTCCGGCCCTTGATGGCCCGGTGATTTGCAATGTTGCGCCGGAAACCGTTACCCGAATGAAAGGGGAGCTATCCTTCCAAAACATTCCAAAGTAACAGCATTCCAGCGCAGAGGGCTTTCGGCCCAAACGCTTCTTGGGGTGGCGCGAGGGGGCGTAGAACCACTTAAAATCCTATGTCTTGGATGAAAAGCAAACAAACGATATATTCGCACCATATCATTCCGTTTTGTTATGAACTGGTTTTACCATGCGCCGCGTCTTGCCATCCCTTACTGCCCTGCAATTCTTTGAAAGTTCGGCCCGACATCTGTCTTTCACCCGCGCGGCAGAGGAACTCAATGTGACGCAAAGCGCGATCAGCCGACAGATCCGTGCGCTTGAGGAATATCTGGGACGTGATCTTTTTCGCCGCGTGAAGAAACGCCTGAAACTGACCGCGGCCGGCGAAGCCTATGCCGCACAGGTGCGTGACCTTCTGGATCGGGCAGAGGCCGCCACCTTGCAGGTCATGGCCTATTCCGATGCGGGCGGGATGCTCAATGTCGGGACCCTGCCGACCTTTGGCGCACGCTGGCTTGTGCCGCGCCTTGGTGACTTCAAGGCAACCTGGCCGGACATTCAGCTTAATCTCATTACCCAGACGCGGGAGTTCAATTTCGACCGCGAGGGTATTGATATCGCCATTCACTTTGGTGAAGACAACCTGCCGGGCTGCGTGACGCATCGTTTGATGGGGGAAACCCTGATTGCGGTATGTGCGCCCAAGTTGCTTAAGGAAAATGACGATCTGCCGATTGCCCGCGAACGCGTGCGCAATTGCACCCTGTTGCAGCATTCCACCCGCCCGCGTGCATGGCAGGACTGGCTTGCGGCCACCGGCGTTGGTGTTGTCGATGAACTGGCCGGCCCCCGGTTTGAGCATTTTCATATGGTCATTCAGGCGGCTGTGGCGGGTCTTGGACTGGCACTTTTGCCGGAATTTCTGGTGCGTGAAGAACTTGAAAGCGGGCGTCTGGTCGCACCGTTTGATGTGTCGATCCCCAACCAGCACGCCTATTACGTGGTTTATCCCAAGGAAAAGGAAAACAACTTTGCGGTCCGCGCATTTCGCGACTGGCTGATTGCAACATGCCGCACCGAACAGGATGATCGTGCCATCCCGTCGGGCACCGCCGCCTGATATCCGCCCGAAGTCAGGCGGATTGACTGATCAAAACGACTCCGCCCGCCGGGTCATTAATTGACCGGATTCGGCTTTTGAAAACTGATGACAGCAAGTCCGGTGTCATGACGTCTGATACCGATCCCTGCGCGACGACTTCGCCTGCCCTAAGGACAGAGACCTGATCGGCATAGCTCAGGACCTGATTGAAGTCATGCAGGATCATCAGAACGCCAACACCACATTCCTTCGCCTCACGCCGGGCAAGGGACAAGACCGCATGTTGATGCGCCACATCAAGACCAGCCGTCGGCTCATCCAGCAACAAGAACCGCGCAGCAGATATTGAGCCATCGCTTGCCGCGTGCGTCTGGTTGGCATCCTTCATGCCCCAAAGCTGAACCAGCGCACGTGCCAGATGGACGCGCTGTTTTTCCCCACCTGACAGGGCCGGATAGGCCCGGTCAGCCAGATGGGTGATATCGGCAAGCTTGATCGCACGACTTACTTGTTTCTGATCAAACTGGCGCGTTGAAACCTTGCGATACGGGGCACGACCCAGTGCGACAACATCAAACACCGTGAACGGAAAGGTCATCGAGGCCGCCTGCGGCATCACCGCGCGTTCCTGCGCCAGATCAAGCGCCGAAATGCTCGAAAGGGGTCGGCCATTCTGAAACACCTTGCCGCCACTTGGCGCAAGTTCACCTGCCAAAACCTTCAGCAAGGTGGATTTGCCCGCCCCGTTCGGACCAAGAATGGCAAGAACTTCACCCGGCTCGACGGCAATGGATACATCACGCAGCAGGTAGCGCCCACGCGCCTTGAAATCAGCCTTATGCGCCATCAGGGTCATAGGCGACGCCTTTTCTTTTCAACGATCAATAACCCCAGGAAAAACGGGCCACCGACAATACCGGTGACAAGCCCGATGGGCAGTTCTGCCGGAAGGACGATGATTCGCGCCACCGCGTCTGCCGCAGTCAGAATGATCGCCCCGCCCATTGCCGATGCCGGAAGGACATAACGGTTATCAGGCCCGGTCGCCAGACGCACCAGATGCGGTGCCACCAACCCGACGAAACCGATAATCCCTGAAACCGCCACCGCCGCCCCGACGACAAGGGCCGTGATCACCGTGGCGCGACGTTTCAGATGTTCGACCTCAACCCCCAGATGGCGTGCTTCGGCCTCGCCCAGCAAAAATAGATTAAGCGGGGTTCCAAGCCGGATCAGATAGGTGATCCCAAGTACCATCACGATCAGGGCGGGCAGATCAGTCGCACCGTTGCCCGAAAGTGCGCCCATCTGCCAGAAGGTCAGGCTGCGCAACTGGGCATCGTCGGCCATATAGGTAAAGACACCCACACCGGCAAAGGCAATGGCATTGATCGCAACACCGATCAGCAACATGATTGCCGCATCGGTCCGGCCATCCTGACGTGACAGAATGCTGATCAGGACAGTCGCCAAAACCGCACCGCCAAAGGCCGCAACCGGCACTCCATAGGGCCCGAAAGCCGCGTAATAGCCACCAAGTATCAGGTGGCCAGCCACAATCATGCTAACCGCACCAAGGGCGGCACTGGCCGAAACACCGATAATCCCGGGATCGGCAATCGGATTGCGAAACAGGCTTTGCATCACTGCCCCGGCAAGCCCGAGACCCGCGCCAATAATGATCGCACGCATGATCCGTGGCAAACGCAGGCTATCAAGAATGCGGGCATCAAAGGCGTCAATACCGACCTCAGCGATGCCGATGCGTTGCCCAAGATGGACAAACACATCCCTGACCGAAATCTCTACCCCGCCCATGCCAAGTGACATTACGGTGGCAGCACAGAGCCCAATCATCAAAAGCACCAGAAACAGCACCGATCGGTTGACCGGCAGCTGCATCTGTAATGCGGTGACCATTTGTTTCACAGCGATCACGACCCCTGTTCGATGGCCCGAAGATGGGCCGCAAGATCTCGGATTTCTTTGGCCGATGACGGACCAAAACCAAGAATGGTCGATGCAGAAATGGCAAGCACCCGACCATTCGCCACGGCCTTGTTCAGGCCAAGGATCGGATGGGCCTGAAGGCCATCAAGCCCGCCCAGCTGATCAATCGTCGACCGGGTTACCAACACATAATCGGATGCGTCCGATGCAATCACCTCGGGCGAGACGGGTTTGAAACCATCAAAGCCCGCCATGCTGTTCACCCCACCGATCATGGTGATGATTTCATCCGCCGTGGTTTCCTGCCCGGCCGACATCGGCTTGCCATGACCAACCGCCATCAGGAACACGATGCTTGGGCGATCAGCGCTGTTATTACCCTGCAGTTGCGCAAGGTCATCCTGCACGCGATCAGAAAGCGTTTTTGCCGGTTCAGCCTTATCCAGAGCATCTCCCGTCATCACAATGGCACCCGGCAGGTTTTCCATCTTTGCCAGCGACGGAAGGATCACAATCGGAATGCCGAGATCTCTCAGTTCGCCGAGTACGACATCCGGCCCTGTTTTCTCAACCGCGACAATCAAATCAGGGTTCAGGCCGATAATGCCCTCGGATGCCAGATTGCGCATATAACCCACTTTTGGCAGATCAGGCACCGGATCGGGCCGGGTACTTGTGGTATCGGTCGCAATCACACTATCGCCAGCGCCAAGGGCAAAAACAATCTCGGTTGCTGGCGCGCCGACGGTGATCACACGTTTGGGCGCACCATCGGCAAATGCGGGCACGCACAGCCCGAAGACCGCGATGATGCTCAGGACAAATCCGGTGAAATGACGCATGGCTTGGTTACTCCGCCACTGCTGCCATGGTGTTTTCCAGACGCGGCAGGCTTTCGGCCAGTTTCTGCCAATCCGGGTTTTCCGGGTCCTTGCGTTTGCGCTCGCCACAGAAGATCGCGAAATTGTTCAAATCGCGGTCGTACAGTTCGATGGTGGTCACCATCCCCTCGCGGATCGGTTTGCGTACAATCCATGCTTCGAGAATCTGATCCATACGCAGATGCAGGGTAAAGGTCGGGTCCATGATGTTGATCCACTCACCCATTTCGCGAATGGTCTTGATCGGACCGGTATGGATTTGAATGGCACCGCTATTGCCAACAAATACCATGATCGAAATGCCACTTTCCGATGCCTTTTCAAGCAGGACCTTCAACGCATCGCTACTTAACCGTTCGGCAAACTCCGGGCCCGCCAGACGCATGCCTTGCTGACGGCCAACATTAAAGTCCTTGAGCATCCCGTGATATTGATGGACATCCGTCATGCGGCGCCAGTGCGCACGAAGGTTTTCAACATCAACTTCCTGATCAGGAAGTGTCACGGCATTGGGTAGCGGCGGCAGGACCTCGATCCCCGGCAACTGGTTATCGGCCTTGAAATCGCTAATCAGTTTGTCATAAGCGGCTTCATCGGACTGATCCGTCAGGAAAATCTTGTGAACGGCGCGCCCGTCATGGTCGAAAATCTGGAAACTGCGGCGACGCCCGGCACGCGGGTTGTCGGTTTCAACCGCAAACGCATGGCCCCAATGGCCAAGAAACAGGCGCAAATCAACATCATGATTAAGCACCAGACCCATCTCGCCATTGATGCTGATCTTGCCAAAAGTCCCGATCTTTTCGTGCACGACACTGGGATTGCGTGTCAGGATCTTGACCTGTCCCAGTTCTTCCAGACGGGGTATGAAATCACCCCAATCCGCATCAAGCCGCACAACGTTGGTGCCGATGCCAGCGGCAACCAGCTCACCCTCGCTTAAGTCCAGTTCGGCGGCGATATCAACGGCATATCCCTTGGCCTCACCCGCAGCAAAGGCGGTCCAGGCTTCGGTGGCAGTCGTGAAATTGTTTGAATTGTTATCGATCATGGCGTTTTGTCCTCCGTACAGAACGGACGGCGCGCGGTAACGCACCGTCCGACCCGGTTTAGAATTTCATGCTTGCGGAAATTTTGAAGTTGCGACCCGGCTCATAGATGATCGCGTCACTGGTGCGGTAGGTCTGATCAAGCAGGTTGTCGATGCCGGCATTGACCTGCAGGCCGTCGACATGGTCGCTGGCATCCCAACGCGCAAAAAGATCAAGGCGGGTATAGCCGCCCCGGTTTGCCGTATCGTCCGGAACGCGATCCTGTTCGGCGACCATGATGGCACGCCCGCCAAGTTCCAGCCCGTAATCCATCAGGCGATAGCCACCCGACAGGCTCAGCTTGTCGCCCTGGATGTCGGACAGGTTTTCACCAGTCTCGCTGTTCTCACCGCGCAAAACCGACATCGCAACACTGCTAAACAGCAAACCGGTGTCATAGTTGACTTCGGCTTCGAAACCCTTGATCTCCGCCTCTGGCAGGTTGCTGCTGGTCGTGGTTCCATTGAAACCACCGCTCACACTTTGTTCGATGTAGTCGGTGATCTCGTTTTGGAAGACAGCAACCTTGGCCCGAAGACTGTCACGGCTGGTAAACAGCTGATCGGCCTTGAAATTCGCACCAAGTTCCCACGTTTTGGCTTTCTCGGCTTCAAGATTGGGGTTGGGAACGAACTGGTTGTTCCCAAAATGGGTACCATCGTTATAAAGCTGTGTCAGGGACGGGGCATTAAAGGCTTCGGCATAGCTGACATAAGGCTGCAGCCAGGGTGCCACGCGATAGGCCACCGAAAAACGCGGTGAAATCGCATCATCCGAGCGATCAGATTGGCCTGAGGCTGATTGATCAAACGAGTCATATCGAATGCCAGCTGTAAGCTCCAGATTCTCCATCAGGGTCAGCCGGTTATCCAGATAGACACCGGTAATCAGCATATCAGCATCCGGGAACAGACCCGGGGTCGGTTCGCCATTACGACGGCCTTCCTGCGTATCTTCGAAGACCTCACCGCCCAGGGTTACTGCCAGTTCATTATCGCCGAAGGCAAAGCGGGAGGTATTGGCACCCTCCATACCAAGGGTCTCAAGCTTGCGTTCATCATGACGACCGTCGGTTATGCGTTTTTCATCCAGATTGGTGCGCATGCCATAAACGGTGCCACTCGCATCAATCAGGTCATTGTTCGGGCTGAAATATTCTGCGCCAAATACCCCGGTAAGCTGTTCGGTTTCACGATCAACGATGTTTGAAAGGCTTGCACCATCCGGTGCAGCAGGGAGACGGTGATCATCGCTGTAACGTTGCACGGTCAGATGCATACGACCGGTGTCGCTAAAGTCGATCCCGCCCTTGAACAGACCATTGATATAGTCGTCATCGGTGTAGGGTTCTTTTTCACCGCTACCGTTTTCATAGCTGCCGCCGCTTTTTCGCGTAATGCCAACCAGCACATCACTGTTTTCGGTCGGTCGGCCATAGGCGGTGCTGTTCAGGGTAAGTTTGTGATCGACAGAGGCATAGCCAGTCTTGATACGCGCACCGATGCGATCATCACCTTCAAGCAGGTCCTTGGCATCAAGAGTCTGAAGCGTCACAGCCCCACCAAGCGCGCCCGTGCCCTGCATGGTGGATGCCGGACCGCGATACACCTCGACCGATTTCAGCATTTCCGGGTCAATGAAGATCCCGCCCTTGTGGCCATTGCGCAGGTTGGCACGCGCACCGTCGATCCGGACGACAACACGGTCATCTGTCAGGCCACGAATGGTCGGGATTTGTACCGAGCTGCGCGGCCCGCCAGAGGTTTCAACACCGGGCAAGCTATTGAGGATGTCGCCCAAACCGTCTGGCTGGAAGCGATCAAGGTCCTCCTCATTAACGATGGAGACTGATGCAGGCGTATCGATTGCCGTTGTCTTCAGCTTGCTGGCTGTCACGGTAACCGTATCAAGAACGACCGCGGTTTCAGCCGCTGGTGCGATTTGGCTTTCGGTGGTCTGAGTGTCGGTCGCGGGCTCGGATGCAGAATCCTGAGCGTGTGCCGCAACACTAAGCGCAAATGTGGAAACTGTCGCCAGAAGAAGGCGCACAGAAGTGGTTCGAACCATAATGATTCCCCTGTTAGGCAGCTGTAGCTTTGTACCGATTTCGGCTGGCTGGCTGGCTTGTGCAGGGCACTGGCGCGCTGGCTGGCAAATGGTGTGTGTAAGGTGGCGAAAGAACGCCTATTTGGTCAGGATCAGTTTGTTATTTGATGTCAGGCGCAATCTGTATTCTTCCCCCTGATGAACAATGATGACTTCACGATCATCCCCCATCAGTTCATGCACCTGCATCTGCTTCACTGTTTCAGACTTTCCTGCATGTCCCGGTTCTTCTGCGATGTCGGACATCGCAAACTCCTTGTTGAATTGAATGTTATTAATAATGATTTGCATGTCTATAATTTTGTTGCGAATGCAAGTCAAGTTCATTTCTTAAGGGCGTAAAGAAGGGTGATCAAAGTCACCCAGTAAAAAAGGCACCCCGACTTGGCGCGGGGTGCCTTTTGCAAGCGACAAAAATTCTGGGATAATCAGTCGGCCAACCTAATCACCACCGATTTTTTTCGACGACCCTGCGCGCAGGGACGCACAAAGCTGCACGGCTACCACCACAAACAGGAAGTAAAGTGCAACTTGCCAATCACCCAGAAGGTCATGCAATGCCCCAAACAGAACCGGACCAATGGCGGCAAACAGGTAGCCCACCGATTGCGCCATGCCTGACAGTCGGGCAGAGGTCTGTGGATCTGCACCGCGCATGCCGACAAGGGTCAGGGCGATGCTGATCATGCTGCCTTGTCCAAGGCCCATACAAACCGCCCAAACATAAGGCAACTCGGTGGTGGCAAAGACAAAGCCCGGAATGGCGATGATCAACGGAATATGCAGAACCAGCATCGCCAGTTTCTTGTTGGCGATTTTCGAATAGATCAGCGGCGCGCCAAAGGCGGCCGGGATACCAAACACGTTAAACAGGGTCAGAAGGGTCGCAGCTTCGGCCTCGGAAATGCCGTGATCGATGAAGACTTTGGCGACCCAGGCCGTGCCAGTATAGAACATCAGCGACTGGCAACCAAAGAACAGGGCCAGCCACCAGGCTTCGACGTTTTTCCAAAGCGAAATGTGGGCAACCGGTGCCGGGGCTGCTCCGACATGGCGATAGCGTAACATCGGCAACCAGCAGACAAAGGCAATGGCGGCAAACACCGCCCAAACACCAAGCGACCAGCGCCAATCGCCATCTACCGCATTTCGGATCGGGATCGAAACAAATGCTGCAATTGTCGCGCCGCTTGACATGGTAAAGGTGTAAAGGGCGGTCACCAGCGCAACATGGGTCGGGAAGCTGCGCCTGACCAGTGAGGGGGTCAGAACATTCAAGACCGCAATGGCGGCACCCAGAATGATGGTCCCCACCACCATGACGTCATAGGCCCCGCTGGCCCTAAGCCCCTGCCCGATGGCAATGAACAGCAGCATGGTCAGAAGGGTCGCTTCCAGACCGAATTTCTGTCCCAGACGTGGCGCAAACATCGACAGCACGCCAAAGCTCAGAACCGGCAACGTGGTTAACAAACCAAGCTGCGTTCCCGACAGCGACAGGTCGGTGCCAATGATTTCCGCCAACGGCCCCAGCCCGACAATGCTGCCGCGCATGTTGGCCGCCAAAAGCAGGATGGCCAGCAAAAAGCCGATATGTGCCCCAATATGCTGAAAACTGCGGCTGGCATCAGATGCTGGCTTCCCGTTCGGTGGCATCTTGACTGATGGGCCGGCAGATGGGGGGGAATGCGGGGCGGGTTTGTCGGTCATTTTGGTGATCCGTGTTGGGTCGCGATGGTGGCGCGAACAGAACTTCAATTAGGCATTATTGCACAAGGTTTTGCAGCTATACCGCAACAACACCCCACAAGACGCGCAACGCAATCAAGACAAACAGAACGGCAATGATCCGTTCGATCCAGGTAGCATGATCGCGCAACCATGGCAGAACAGCGCCATGCGACAATCCGATCGCCACAAGGCAATACCAGGCCGCATCAATAGCAGCTGCGGTAAAGGCCAACAGGAACTTACCGGCCCATTCGAATTCGGGCGAGACAAATTGACTGAAAAGGGCGAGGAAAAACAGGGCGATCTTGGGATTGAGAAACGCGATCATGAACCCGTCGCGTGCAGCCTGCAGGGTCGAACCCGTTACTTTCCCCGTCCCATCAACGTCAAACTTTGCACCCGCCCTTGCGCCGCGCCACGCCTTAACGGCAAGCCAGATCAGATACAACGCACCAAGGATGCTGACCGCATTATGAAAGACCGGCACAGTCTGAAACAGGATGCCAAGACCGGTCATGGTGATCACAGCATAAAAGCCGATCCCAAGCCCATGCGCCAGTGCGCAGGCAAAGCCAGCCTGACGGGAATGACCAACGGAATAGCGCAACACAACAGCCAGACTGGGACCCGGCGTCATTGCACCAAGAAGACAAATGGTTGCAACCGACAACCAGGCAGCGAAGCTCATGACGTTTCCTTTTGGTGGCGCAGGTTTGGTTCCTGCTTGGCATCATCGAAAGCTATCTGCTTGCCACAACCGTTTCAACGGAAATGAACTATCGCTATGATGCGCCTTCGCGCCACCCCGCCACCTGACATCTGCATTTCGTAAAACACGGTTTTAAAACATGTTTTTGTTGCTCAAGAACGCCAACGTCTTCGCCCCGACCCCGCTTGGGATCAACGATATCCTGATCTGTGACGAAAAAATCGTCGCCATTGCCCCTGATCTGGTTGTTTCTGTTCCGGCAGACCTCAAAACCATTGATCTTGGTGGCAAGATGACCGTTCCCGGCTTTATCGACGGGCATGTGCATCTGATTGGTGGTGGCGGCGAGGGTGGCTTTGCCACACGTACGCCCGAAGTTGCGATTGGCAAACTGATCGAGGCCGGAATTACATCCGTTTGCGGTTTGCTCGGAACGGATGCAGCCACACGCCACATTGCCTCGCTTTACGCCAAGACCAAGGCGCTTCGGTCCGAAGGCATTTCAGCCTGGTTCTTCACGGGCGGGTATCGCGTGCCCTCCGCGACACTGACCGGCAATATCGGTGATGACGTGACTTTTCTGGATGCCTGTATTGGTCTGAAAACGGCAATCTCCGATCACCGCAGCAGCCAAAGCACGGTTGACGAGCTGGCCCGCATCGCATCCCAATCTCGCATCGGCGGAATGACATCGGGCAAGGCCGGGTCTGTCGTCGTGCATCTGGGCGATGGCGACGGGCATTTTGATCCGTTACTGAGTGTCGTCGATCAAACCGAAATTCCGATTGGCCAATTCATCCCGACGCATGTGAACCGCAAGCGCGCCTTGCTTGATGCGGCCAAACTCTGGGCAAAGCGTGGCGGCAATATCGACTTCACCACAGGCATTGACGCCGAACCCGACCCCAAGGGGGCAACAAAAACATCAACCAGCATTGCCGAATGCCTGGCTGATGGGGTGCCGCTTGAACGCATTTCCATGACATCGGATGGCAACGGGTCACTGCCGGATTTTGATACTGATGGCAATATGATCGGACTTTCAGTGGCTGGCTTTGAAACCGTCCCGCGCGAATTTGCCGGTCTGATTGAAGTCGAAAAACTTGATATCCCAACCGCCCTTTCCCCGATAACGACGAACCCGGCACGCATGCTGGGACTGGCTACTCGCAAAGGACAAATCAAGGTCGGTCATGATGCCGATATCCTTGTTCTGGACGATGCATTGGCCCCTGATAGCGTCATTGCACGCGGAAAACCGGCGATGATTGGCAAGGAACGGCTTCTGCGGGGCACTTTCGAGGCCTAGAAAGCCTTAATCCACTCTGATTTAACGCGAAAACACGGTTTTTGGGCTCATACAGGCGTGTGAGCTGCCTTTTTATCGACATAACTGCCCCAAACCGCCCCCAATCCGGCCAAACTGCTTCCCGTTTTCTTTCGCAAGCTGTTGTTCATCAAAAAGGTCCGTGAATGACCACCTTAAACGAGCAAACGCGAAGGGATACGAGAGATGCGAAAGACAGCCACAATTCTTGTTGTTGCCAGTGCATTGGGACTGTCCGCATGCAGTGGATTGAGTGACCGGGATCAAAAGATGCTGAGCGGCGGTGCCATTGGTGCCGGCATTGGCGCCGTCGGAACCGTCATAACCGGTGGATGCGTTACCTGTGGTGCCGCCATCGGTGGGGCCGTTGGCACGGGCGCAGGCTATATCATGCACGAAAACGAGAAGGCCCGAAAATGATGAAACGGATCATTCTTCTTGCAGCGGCCTTTGGCCTGGCTCTTCCTTTTGCAGCACCCGTCCCGGTGAAGGCAGATCCACCGTCCTGGGCGCCAGCACATGGTTATCGCGCCAAACAGAACAAAGGCCATTATCGCTATGGCAATGAGCTGTTTGTTTCCGATGGTGGTTTCCTGCGCTGCAATCGCGACGTGGTTGGCGCAATCATTGGTGGCGGTACCGGTGCTGTTCTTGGCTCAACCATCGGCAATGGCAGTGGCCGGGATGCGGCCATGATTGGTGGTGCTATTCTTGGCATGCTAAGTGGTTATTCGATTGGTCGAAATCTGGATCAGGGCGATCTGGCATGCACAGGATATGCATTACAACGCGCGCCCGATGGTCAGACCGTCCGGTGGCAGAATCCCGATTCGGGCCGTAGCTACAATGTGGTTCCCACCAGCAGCTGGCGGAACGCAGAAGGACGCTATTGCCGCGAATACAGCGCAACCGCCAGAATTGGCGGAACCCTGCAGAAAACATATGGAACAGCATGCCGACAACCGGATGGTTCCTGGCAAATCGTGTCTTAGGAACGGCTTGGAACCGACCAGTTTCCATATCGGATATTCCCCGCATCAAGCCCGGCACTGCCGGGCTTTTTGCGTTCAGCCCCAGACAAAGTCGAGATCTGAAATCGCTGTAATTCAATACCTTAAAGGTCTCCTATTTCCCGCTTTCGTTATTTGTTTTACGTTAACGTCACTTTGTATTACATTCTTGCCATAACCATAACAAGAATACCTGCTGACAGAGGGAGGCGTTCGTGGATGACATCCTCGAAACCGTAAAAGAAAAACTGCCGCAATTGCGCGGTTTGAATGCCGTGGTCGCCTTTGATTGCGGCGATGATGGACATATCGTAATCGATGCTACCGGTGATGAACCGGAAATCAGCGATGATGACCTGTCCGATGCCGATTGCATCCTTAAAATCAAGAAAGCCAACCTCGAAAAGCTGATCGCTGGAAAGCTTGACCCGATGCTTGCCTTCACCATGGGCAAACTGAAGATCAAGGGGTCCATGGGCGTGGCAGCAAAGCTGTCATCGATGCTCGACTAATAAAGTCTCGATGATCCGTTTCACGAGGGAAGCATGCGCAATCGCATCTCGAAAAGCTGCATATCGGCCCTGATTGCCGGACTTGCGATCCATTGTGCCGTACCATCGCTGGCGTCCGGGTCGGAAATATTGAATTTCCGCGTCCTGAAGGACGGGGAACCGATCGGCTACGAAACCGTCGAAATCACGCCAACAGCAACAGGCCAAACCGTCACGGTCAAAACACTGACCAACGTGCAGGTGCTGTTTTTGAAGTTCCATTACGACCATCAGCGCACCGAACAATGGCAGGACGGAAAGCTGGTCTCGGTCGAAACCACCACCAATGATGACGGCACGCACTACACCTGGCAGGCAAGCTATGACGCTGATTGTTACATGCTTTCCGGAAAGGGTGTCGGGAAACGTGATGCCTGTGACGCGGCCTGGCCGCTGACCCTGTGGCAAGAGAATGTCACAGGCAAAACCAATCTCTATAGCGTCATCAACGCCGAGCCGTATGTCGTCAGGACAGATAAGGTTGGCAAAGAACCAGTCTTGATCGAAGCCGGGGAAACACCGGCAACCCGTTACACCATGTCGGGCGATGTAGAACGTGACCTTTGGTATGGCACCGACGGGAAATTGCTCAAAACGAGTTTTAAAAGAAAGGGTTACGACATCGACTTTATCCGAGTTGATGCGAATACCCTTCAAAAATAAAAGCGGGCGTTTTGAATCATAGATTTGAAGCGTTTTAAATTAAGGGAGAAACAGATGTCCTACTTCAAGAAGAGCTGCCTTTGGGGGGCAGCTTCGGGTACCGCACTTCTATGCGCGCTTGCCAGCGTTGGCACCGCTCACGCATCAGGTTTTCAGGTCCGCGAAACCAGCGGCACCCTTCAGGGTTCAAGCTTTGCGGGCATGACCACACTGTCAACAGACGCATCGACGATGTCCTATAACCCGGGCACGGTGGGCCAGTACAAAGAAACCAGCTATAGCGCTGGTATTACGGTCATTCGGCCGGTCGCAGAGGCCAAGAACATCCTTGCGACGAACGGCACGCACGCGACAATTGCGCAAACTGGCGGCAGTTATAAAGATATGGCTCAAGACGCGGCGGTTCCGAATGCTCACGCAGTTTGGAAACTAAACGAAAACATCAATTTTGGTATCTCAATCACATCACCCTGGGGCTTGGTCACGGACAACGAGCCTGATTTTGCGGGACGCATGTTCGGTACCACCTCAAAGATTAAATCGGTCAACATCAAACCAGTTGTTGCGTATCGCTTCGACAACGGTCTTTCGATTGGCGCAGGCCCGCAGATTCAACATCTTGAGGCTGCTCTGGCAAAATCAGTTCCACAGTTCGGTGGTGCAGGCGAGGGCAATGGAGAAATTAGCGGCGATGCCATTGACTTTGGCTGGACGGCAGGCCTGAACTGGGAAGTTGTCGAAGGAACACGTCTTGGCTTGTCATACAATTCTCAAGTGAAGCACAACCTTGACGGAAAGATTGATTTTGACTCGGCTGCGGAGGCCATCAACTATGTTGATCGCAATGCTACGGCCAAAGTGGCGACCCCAGAAGCAATAGCATTTGGTATCTCCCATGACTTTACTGACCAGTGGACAGTGATGGCGGACGCTCAATGGACCAACTGGAACTCCATTGGAACACTACGCTTCCTATACGATGGGGAAACCAACAGCGCTGTTGGCGCAAGTTCCGCATCCACTATAGAATCTTACCAGTGGGGAACTTCGTGGTTTGGTACATTGGGTGCTCGCTATCAATATGACGAGCGTTGGTCGTTTACCGGTGGCGTCGCATTTGACGAAACGCCAATCAAGACGCGCAATCGAAATGTTCGCCTGCCAGATTCGAACCGCTACTGGGCATCGCTTGGAGCGGCTTACCAAGTCGCTGATTGGGTGGATGTAAGCTTGGGTTATACCCACATCTTCGCTGACGAAGCACGCGTTGATCACCGTGATTCTAATCTCGGCAATTTCGCCGCAGACTATGAAGCAAGCGTCGACATCATCGCGCTGCAGGCGAATTTCAAGTTCTGATCTGCTATACTGTCCGGTGCGGGGTGCGATGGCGCACCGCATCGGGCGTCCCTTTTTTTGCCCGCAAAGTGACGTTAACGTAATGGAGTTAACGCAAGTGAACAAAGTGAACGTCCAAGAATCCCCGATCCTGCGCGATGGCGTCGACATCAGCTCGCCCGTCAAGACACGCCCTGTGCATGAGATTTTCGACAATGCAGCGGCACGGTTCCCCTTGCGCCCCTGTCTTGATTTTCTCGGCCGAATTTACGATTACAAAACCATCGCCGAACAGATTGATCGCGCTGCCGAAAGCTTCAAACAGCTTGGTGTGCGCAAGGGTGACAAGGTGGGGCTATGCCTGCCCAACACGCCCTACTATGTGGTCTGCTATTACGCGATCCTGAAATGCGGCGGCGTGGTTGTGAATTTCAACCCGCTCTATGCCAAGCGCGAGATCGCATATCAGATTGAGGATTCCGGTTGTCGCCTGATGGTGACCCTGAATCTGAAACAGATCTATCCCAAGGTTGCGGCCTGTCTGGATGAAACCTGTCTGAAGCGGATCGTTGTTTGTGAAATGAGCGACATCCTTCCGCCAGTCAAAAGTGTTCTGTTCTCACTGTTTAAGCGCAGCGAACTGGCCGATGTGCCGAACGACCTTCGCCACATTCCCTATTCACGGGTTCTCGGATGCAAACCGATTGATCGCGTGGTGGATATCGATGTCCATGATCTGGCCGTTCTGCAATATACAGGTGGCACAACCGGTCGGCCCAAAGGGGCAATGCTGACCCATGCCAACCTGAGTGCCAATGTTGATCAGCTAACGCGCTGGATGCCCGACGCCAAACCGGGCCACGAAGTTACCCTGTGTGTTTTGCCGTTCTTCCATGTCTTTGCCATGACAGTTGCGCTTAACACGTCGGTTAATCTGGGTGCGGAATTGGTTTTACAGCCGCGCTTTGAGCTAAATTCCCTGATCAAGGCTTTGGACAAGAAAAAGGCCACCATTTTCCCCGGTGTTCCGACAATCTATACGGCGATCAACAACTCGGCGGAAACACTCAAATACGATCTATCTCACATCCGTTGCTGCATCTCAGGCGGCGCGCCGCTGCCGGTCGAAGTCAAACACCGGTTTGAGGAAATAACCGGCTCCAAAGTGGTCGAGGGGTACGGCCTGACCGAAGCCAGCCCGGTCTGCACCTGCAACCCGCTTAAGGGTGAGAACAAGGAAGGCTCCATTGGCCGGCCATTGCCTGGCACCGAGATTGAAGTCCGGTCCCTTGACAGGCCGGAACAGACCATGCCGCTTGGCGAGAAAGGCGAAGTTTGCATACGCGGTCCGCAAGTCATGCCCGGCTACTGGCAAAATGAAACGGCCACGTCCGAGACATTTGTCGATGGATGGCTGCGTACCGGCGACGTCGGCTATCAGGACGAGGACGGCTATACATTTCTTGTTGATCGCCTCAAGGACGTCATCCTGTGCAGCGGCTATAACGTCTATCCGCGTGCGATTGAGGAGGCACTTTATCTGCATGACCAGATCGCCGAAGTCACCTGCATCGGGGTACCCGATCAGTATCGCGGACAGGCACCCAAGGCATTTGTTCGTTTGAAGGACGGCGTGACGGATGTCACGGCCCAAGACCTGCGGGCATTTCTTGACGACAAGATTTCAAGAATCGAGATGCCGCGCGAAATAGAAATCCGTGACGAACTTCCCAAAACCATGGTCGGCAAGCTGTCGAAAAAGGAATTGGTCGAGGAAGAAAGACAAAAGAGAGAGGAAAATACGCCTTAGTTGCAATGCGTTAGCGACACGATACACGCACTGAAAAAATATAAGTGACGTTAACGTAAACTAATTGACGTTTAGTGAAAAAAATATACCATTAGGGGCGAATAATGACCAAAGTTGACGAACGGTTTTATACCGTTCCCGAACTGGCTGGCGATCTTGGTATCACACCGCGCACCATCCGGTTTTACGAGCAAAAGGGGCTCTTGAACCCGCAACGTGCCGGCACAACCCGGGTCTATACCCGCCAAGATCGCGCCAAACTGCTCCTCATTTTGCGGGGCAAGCGACTGGGCTTCAGCCTGAAAGAGATCGCGGATTATCTCGATCTTTATGGCGCGGATCCCACCCAGGCAGAGCAGATCAAGATGCTTCTGGAACGCGTTCAGGAACGGATTTCTGACCTGGAGGAACAGCGTCAGGCACTGGACGTCACATTGGATGAACTGCGCGAAATCGAACATCAGTCGGTTGATGCGCTTAAAGAAAAGGGACTCGATCCGGCCCCGTAACAAGATCCCCGGATCAGAGGAAAGCTCAGGAAGGAAGACAAAGCCATGACCAACGCCGTAATTGCCGGATATGTCCGGTCACCCTTTACCCCGGCCCGTAAAGGGGCCCTTGCCAAGGTTCGTCCTGACGACCTGGCGGCACAGGTCGTCAAAGGTCTGGTCGAAAAGACCGGTATTGACCCCAACGCGATCGAGGATTTGATCCTTGGCTGCGCCTTCCCCGAGGGTGAACAGGGCTTCAACGTTGCGCGCCTGATCACTTTTATCGCTGGCCTTCCGCGTTCTGTTGGTGGTGTGACGGTCAACCGTTTCTGCGGTTCTTCGATGCAATCGATCCATCAGGCGGCTGGCGCAATTGCGATCGGGGCTGGTGATGTCTTTATCTGTGCCGGCGTTGAAAGCATGACACGGGTTCCGATGATGGGCTTTAACCCGCTGCCCAATCCGGAACTTTATAAAGCCATGCCCGAGGCCTATATGGGCATGGGCGACACGGCCGAAAATGTTGCCGCCAAATACAGCCTGACCCGTGCTGATCAGGAAGCTTTTGCTGTCGAAAGCCACAAACGCGCCGCGAGCGCACAAGCCGCTGGCAAATTCACTGATGAAATCATCCCGATCCAGACCAAGGATGGTGTTGTTTCCGAAGATGGCTGCATCCGCGCTGAAACAACTGCCGAAGGCCTGGCTGACCTCAAACCGGCCTTTAAGGCAGACGGTGTTGTGACTGCTGGGACGTCATCGCCGCTGACCGATGGTGCGTCGGCTGTTCTGGTGTGCTCCGAAGAATATGCCGCCAAAAACGGCCTGACGCCGATTGCACGTATCAAGTCGGTTGCGGTTGATGGCTGCTTACCGGAAATCATGGGGATTGGCCCGATTGGCGCATCGAAAAAGGCGCTTTCGCGGGCGGGCCTGACCTCGGCCGATATTGATGTCACCGAACTTAACGAGGCCTTTTCGTCCCAGGCCATGGCAAGCATTTCCGATCTGGGTCTGGATGGTGCCAAGGTCAATATTGATGGCGGTGCACTGGCAATTGGTCACCCGCTGGGTGCGACCGGGGCCCGTATCGTTGGCAAGGCCGCCGCAATCCTCAAACGTGATGGCGGCAAATATGCGCTGGCATCCCAGTGCATTGGCGGGGGTCAGGGTATCGCGACCATTCTGGAGGCGATGTAATGACCACCATCAAACAGGTCGCCGTTATTGGCGCCGGTGTTATGGGGGCGGGGATCGCTGCCCATATCGCCAACTCCGGGACACCCGTCCTGCTGCTTGATATCGTGCCCGAAGGGGCCAAAAATCGTAATGCGGTTGCCGAGGGCGCGGTTGCCAAGATGCTGAAAACCGACCCGGCACCGTTCATGTCCAAACGGGTCGCCAAGCTGATCACGTGCGGCAATATCGAGGATGACCTTGATAAAATCGCCAAATGTGACTGGGTGATCGAGGCTGTCATTGAACGCCTTGATATCAAGCAGGATCTGTATCGCAAGATTGATGCGGTCCGTGCCAAGGGATCGGTGGTGTCGTCAAACACATCGACCATTCCGCTCGCAACCCTGATTGACGGGATGGACGAAAGCTTCGCACAGGACTTCATTATCACCCACTTCTTCAACCCGCCGCGCTATATGCGCCTGCTGGAGCTGGTTGGATCAGGTGTCACCCGCGATGGTGTGATTGATGCGGTTGCCGATTTTGCTGATCGCAAACTGGGCAAAACCTGTGTCACCTGCCATGACGAACCGGGCTTTATCGCCAACCGTCTGGGCGTCTACTGGATTCAGGCCGCCATGGTTGAGGCCATGGACCGCAAACTGACGGTCGAAGAAGCCGACAGCGTCATTGGCCGTCCGTTTGGTATTCCCAAAACCGGCGTCTTTGGCCTGATGGATCTGGTGGGTCTTGATCTGATGCCTCATGTGCAATCAAGCATGGCCGGCCTTCTGGGTAAATCCGATCCGTTCCATGCGATCTATCGCGAAAGCGAACTGGTCAGCAAACTGATTGCCGATGGTTATACCGGGCGCAAGGGCAAGGGTGGTTTTTACCGCCTGAACCGCGAAGGTGGTCAGAAGGTCAAGGAATCTGTGGATCTGCAAACCGGTGAATTCGCCAAATCCGAAAAGGCGCGTTTGGGCAGTGTCCGGGCCGCTGGCAAAGATCCGCGCAAGATGATGGAAGCATCTGACAAGGGTGGCCAATATGGCCGCGCTGTCATGGGCAAGACGCTGGCCTATGCGGCCTTTATTGCCGAGGCGGCTGCGAATTCCATCGTCGATGTCGATGATGCGATGAAGCTGGGTTATGCATGGAAAACTGGGCCGTTTGAACTGATTGATGCCATTGGCGTTGATGCCCTGATTTCGATGCTCGAAGAAGACGGCGTTGAAGTCCCGGCATTGCTGAAAAAGGCCGCAGGCAAGTCGTTCTACAAGGTCAAGGATGGTGAGCTTTATTACCTTGGCTTTGATGGCGAATATGCCAAGGTCACCCGCCCGGATGGCGTCATTCTGCTTGAAGACATCAAACGCAAATCCGAACGGGTTGCCGGCAACCGTGCAGCATCGCTTTGGGATATCGGTGATGGCGTTGCCTGCCTTGAATTCCATACCAAGATGAATGCGCTTGATTCCGATGTGCTTGGTGCGATCAAAACATCGATCCGGACTGTCAAAAAGCAGTTCAAGGCGATGGTCATCTATAACGAAGGCAGCAATTTCTCGGCAGGCGCCAACCTTGGTCTGGCCCTGTTTGCCGCCAATATCGCCGCCTGGCCAGAGATTGAAAACCTCGTTGAAACCGGTCAGGAAACTTACAAGGCGCTGAAATACTCGCCGTTCCCGGTCGTCGGTGCACCCAGCGGCCTTGCCCTTGGTGGCGGTTGTGAAGTCTTACTTCATTGTGATGCGGTTCAGGCACACGGGGAAACCTATATCGGGCTGGTTGAGCCCGGTGTGGGGCTGATCCCGGCCTGGGGCGGGTGCAAGGAAATGATCCGTCGTTGGGCGGAAAATCCCAAATTCGTCAAAGGCCCGATGGCCCCAAGTGCCAAGGCGTTCGAGATCATCTCGGTCGCGACCGTTGCCAAATCGGCGATGGAGGCCAAGGAAAACCTGTTCTTCCGCGAAACTGACGGCATCACCATGAACCGCAACCGTTTGCTGGCCGATGCCAAGGAACGCGCGCTGTCTATGGTCGATGGTTACGAGGCACCCGAAGAATTCACCTATCGACTGCCGGGCGAAGCGGCGCGGGTTGCCTTTGAAATGGCGGTCGATGGTTTCCACCGTTTGGGCAAGGCCACCGATTATGACCGCGTGGTTGCCGGTGAACTGGCAAAGGTTCTGGCCGGTGGTGACACCGACGTGACCGAGGAACTTTCCGAAGACGATATTCTTGAACTGGAACGCGAAGGCTTCATGCGTCTGGTCCGTAATGAAGGCACCATGGCCCGGGTTGAGCATATGCTGCTGACCGGCAAGCCGCTGCGAAACTGACCGGTCCGGGAGGAAACAGAAAATGGCTGAATATAAAGCACCCCTGCGCGACATGCGCTTCGTCCTGACCGAGCTGTTTGATTACAGCGATATCAACCAGATGCCCGGTTGCGAGGATTTTACCCCTGATGTGGTCGATGCGGTTCTCGAAGAGGCCGCGAAAGTCTGCGAAGAAATCCTGTTCCCGATCAACCGGTCGGGCGACGAGGAAGGCTGCGCTTGGGATGACGGCGTCGTCACAACCCCCAAAGGTTTCAAGGAAGCCTACCAGACCTTTGCCGAAGGTGGCTGGACCGGGATTGCCTGTGACCCGAAATATGGCGGTCAGGGCGCGCCGAAATCCATCAATGCACTGGTCGAGGAAATGATCTGTTCGACCAACCTGTCCTTTGGCATGTATCCGGGTCTGTCCTTTGGCGCCTATGCCGCCCTTCACAGCCACGCATCGGACGAACTCAAGGACAAATTCCTGCCCAAGATGGTCGAAGGCACCTGGTCGGGCACCATGTGTCTGACCGAACCGCATTGCGGTACCGATCTTGGCATCATCAAGACCAAGGCCGACCCCCTTGATGACGGGTCCTATGCGATTTCCGGCACCAAGATTTTCATCTCGGCCGGGGAACATGACCTGACGGAAAACATCATCCATCTGGTTCTGGCCAAGCTGCCTGACGCCCCAAGCGGCACCAAGGGCATTTCGCTGTTCCTTGTGCCAAAATTCATGGTGGGTGATGACGGATCACTTGGGGATCGCAACGCGGTCAAATGCGGCTCCATCGAACACAAGATGGGCATCAAGGCATCATCGACCTGTGTCATGAACTTTGATGGCGCGGTCGGCTATCTGGTCGGTGAACCCCATCAGGGCATGCCCGCCATGTTCACCATGATGAACCAGGAACGCCTTTCGGTTGGCATTCAGGGTCTTGGCCTTGGCGAAGCCGCCTATCAGGGTGCGCGTGCCTATGCCAAGGACCGCCTGCAGGGCCGCGCCCTGACAGGTGCAAAATCCCCCAACCAACCTGCCGATTCCATCATCGTGCATCCCGATGTGCGACGCATGTTGCTGACGGCAAAGGCAACCAATGAAGGCTGCCGGGCGATGGGTATGTGGGTGGCACGCGCACTTGATACTGCCAAACACCACGAAGATCCGGTCAAACGCGAAGAGGCTGACGAATTCGTTCAGCTGATGACCCCGATCGTCAAGGCGCTGTTCACCGACTGGGGCTTTGACAACACCAACCTTGGTGTTCAGGTCTTTGGCGGACACGGCTATATTCGCGAATGGGGCATGGAACAGTATGTCCGTGATGCCCGCATTGCCCAGATTTACGAAGGTACCAACGGCATTCAGGCGCTTGACCTTGTTGGCCGCAAAATGCCGACCAAGGCGGGGCGGTATCTGCGCCGTTTCTTCCATCCCGTGCAGGAATATATCGAAGCCAATGTCTCGAACGGCGACCTTGGCGAATATGTCCAGCCACTTGCCAAGGCCTTCATGCGCCTGCAACAGGCCACCGGCGAACTGGCCCAGCGCGGGATGAAAAACCCCGATGAAGCCGGTGCTGCCGCCACGGAATTCCTGCGTCTGTTTGGTCTGGTTGCCGTCGGCTTCATGTGGGCCCGGATGGCGGAAATCGCACTCGCCAAACAGGGTGATGACGAAGACGGTTTCTATAAGGGCAAGCTGATCACGGCCAAGTTCTATATGGAACGTGTGCTTCCGCAATCAGGTGCCCTGTTCAGCCAGATCATGTCGGGATCCTCGACCATGATGGAACTGGACGAGGAGCTGTTCTGATCATGGCTTTGGGCCGCATGCATAAAGACCCGTCACCCGGATACGGAGCATTGTCGTGAACCTGATTTTCCGACTGATCCGTGTGGTGATCCTGTCCTTGTTGCGGCCCCGCCTGCACCCGCTTGATCCATCGACCCTGCATTTCCGGGCCTGGCCGCTGGATCTCGATATCAATGTGCATATGACCAATTCGCGCTATTTCGCTTTGATGGATCTGGGGCGAACCGAACTGATCATGCGTAACGGCATTGCCAGACAGATGATCAAACGCAAATGGCAACCGGTCGTGTCAGGGTCGACCATGCGCTTCAAACGCGCGATCAAGCCGTTTCAGAAATTCAGCATCGAAACGCAGGCGCTCTATTGGGATGAAAAGGGGTTCTATCTTGAACAACGCTTTGTCTCGCGCGGCAAAACACTGGCCCTTGGCGTGGTAAAGGCGGTCTTTGTCGGCCCTAATGGCATCGTTGCGCCCGACGCTATCTGTCGGATGGTGGGCGCCGATGAAACGTCCCCTTCCATGCCCGACTGGCTTGCCGGATGGCCCGACATGGAAACCGCGATTGAAGCGCGATTGGCGATTTAACACACACCAGAAACCGGAAAACCGGGACAAATGCGGAAAACCCGCAGAGGAGGAAACACCATGGCATCCGATGACGCTGTATTGCTCTACATCACCGATGCGGTCGCAACCATTACGCTCAACCGCCCGGATCGCATGAATGCCCTTGATCAGGCAATGGTCAGTGGATTGTCTGCCGCCATGGACAAGATCGAAGCCAACATTTCCGATATCGGGGCTGTCATCATCGAAGGATCAGGCGGCACGTTCATGGCCGGTGGCGATGTGAAGTTCTTCCATCAGGTGTCAAAAGGCCCCGTCGAAGACGCCAGGTCCCTGATCGACGCCTTGATTGATCGGGTTCATGACATCGTTTTGCGCATCAATGCCCTGCCCCGCCCGGTGATTGCCAAACTTGATGGGACGGTTGCCGGTTTTGGCATCAGCCTGATGAATGCCTGTGATTTGGCAATTGCCACCGAAGACACCGTTTTCACGCTGGCCTACATCCATATCGGCACCTCGCCCGATGGCGGTGCGACCCATTCGCTCCCCCGATTGGTCGGTATGAAAAAGGCCAAGGAAATCGCCCTGCTTGGTGATCGGTTTGGCGCGGATGAGGCCCTTGATTGCGGCCTGATCAACAAGGTCGTCCCGGCCGATCTGCTGGCATCAGTTACCGCAAAACACGCCACCCGACTGGCGACCGGCCCGCGCGATGCGATTGCGCGCACCAAGGCGTTGCTGAATACCGCCCCCGAGGCCGATTTGCAAACGCAACTGAAAGCCGAAGCCAAATCATTTGGCGATTGCGCCACGAGTGCTGATTTCCGCGAAGGTGTCGCTGCCTTTGTCGAAAAGCGCACGCCACGTTTTGGCAAACCATAAGAAGAATTCAGGGAAGAATTTGATGACGAGTCTTAAAGGCAAAACACTGTTTATCACCGGCGCTTCGCGTGGCATCGGCAAGGAAATTGCCCTGCGTGCGGCCCGCGATGGGGCCAATGTCGCGATCATTGCCAAGACCGACCAACCGCACCCCAAGCTGCCCGGCACCATCCACAGTGCAGCCGCCGAGATCGAGGAAGCTGGTGGCAAGGCACTGGCCCTTAAAACCGACATTCGCGATGAAGACCAGATTGCCATGGCGGTTGCCAAAACCGTGGAGACGTTTGGCGGGATCGATATCCTGATCAACAATGCCAGCGCGATCAATCTGACCCCGACGCTGGAAACCCCGATGAAGCGGTTTGACCTGATGCATCAGGTCAATACCCGTGCGAGCTTTGCCTGTGCACAGGCCTGCCTGCCGCACCTTCTGAAATCGGACAATCCGCACATCCTGACCATGTCACCACCGCCCAACCTGTCGCCGCAGTGGTTTGCCAATCACACGGCCTATACGATTTCAAAATACGGCATGAGCCTGATCACCCTTGGTCTGGCCGCGGAATTTGCTGATCAGGGTGTGGCCGTCAATTCGCTTTGGCCCGTCACGGTAATTGAAACAGCAGCGCTAAACATGATCCCCGGCCTTGAACAGGGCCGGGCGCGCACGCCACAAATCCTGGCCGATGCGGCCCATACGATCCTGACCGCACCCGCACGTGATGTCACGGGCGGCTTCTTTACCGATGAAAGCGTGTTGGAGGCCATCGGCATCAGCGATTTCGAACAATACAACCTGACACCGGGCAAACCACCCTATCCGGACTTCTTCCTTGAGCTTGACCGCAACGGAAAGAACGATCCGCAGGTTGCAAAACTGCTTACGAAACTGGGCCGCTTTCACAAAGCAGCCTGACCGTCATGGCGCCGGGGAAGTGTGTGCCTCGGCGTCTGGTAGGGGCCTGATTTTACGGCTGTGGATGATCTGCACTGGAAATCGGGCTCTCTCGCCCGCTGAACTCAACCCGCCCTTTGTGGCGGGTTCTTTTTTGCCCGAACATCATGGATGCCGCACACATAAAGGCACCGCCACAGGGGAGAATGGCGGTGCCGCCTTCGCTATAAAACGCCAAACGTCGAGGGAAACGTTGAGGGGTATGATGAAAAAGCGTGAAGCGAAGGAATGGTTATTTATCGGAGGTCAGGAAGCGCGACGTTCCAGTGACTGACGCGGCATTTCACAAGCGACAAGACTTGGTGTCGGCAACATCATCTGCACCGAAAGCGCCATACTAAGATCGCGGTGGTCGCGTTTGGTATCAAGGAAATGTTCCGACCAGATGCCATCGCGGTTGGCCGACAGAAAAGCACAGCGCAGCATGGAAAAACGGTTTGAGCCATGGCAGTCATGTTCACCCGTGACCTCTGCAAACCAACCGGCAATCGCGTCATGGGCGGCTTGATCGAGAATATCCTGCATGCTGGCCCGATCATTGGCCGCAATACTGTCTTCTGCCAGTGCCTCACGAAGCGCGTTGATCATGCGCTGACTGGCCGGCAGGGCACTGACACCAAACGAGCGCAGCCACGCATGTGCCGTATCCTCGATCAGGCGCGTCATCGCCGCTGATTCAAACGCAGCATAGCTGAAACCCTTTGATGCAACGGTCATGTCAGTCATTCGTTTGGCCCTCCGGGCGGTGAACAGTCAGCAGTACTTAACGATTGATTAAAGATAAGGATCGCTGAAAAAACGCGGGATAATTTGCTTGAAACTGGGCGTTTTTGTGGCGTGCAAAATCTTTTTGAAACAACACACTATCTTGACGGTTTCGGGTCTTCGACCGTCACGTGATCGCGCCCTGCCATGATCTGGTCAAGTGGTTTGACCGGCCATGACAGGATCAGGAGTTTTTCATCACGCGTCAGGCTTTCAACGCCAAGCCTCGCAAGTTTTTCATAGATGATCCCGATCTCGATCGCGGTCCGCGCATCCGGCTTGCGCGCTGGCAAAAGTGCGGAATGCAGTGCATTGGCATACGGATCTTCGATCAGGCGCAGCAACCCGTCTTTGACATCATCGTCACCGCTTTCGGCATTGATGCGGGCCAATGCGCGAAGCTCGTCGGGGCTGTCATGTTCTTCGGGGGTGACAAAAAGCTTCATCCGGCGTGCTGCCTTCCCGATGGCAAGGCTGCTGGAATAATGGGTCAGCCAGGGCGACAGAACCAGACCCGCCAGAATGGGCGACAGCCACCAGAAGAATGCCGTATCCACAAAAACAGCAACCGCCCCCCAGACCAGACCAAGCATGATAATGGCGCGATGGGTTTTAAGAGCAGCCTTGAAAGGCACCCCGGCGTCATCACGTTCCTGCGCATCCCAACCGACCTGATTACCGGTCAGGACCGAAAACACGAACTGCGAATGCAGCATCATCATGATCGGGGCCTGAAGCGCCGAATACAGGGTTTCAAGCAGGCCACTGGCCAGCACCATCACCCCGCCATACTGCTTGCGATCACGCCCCAGACACACCATCAGGATCGAAATGATCTTGGGCAAAACCAGCATGCCAATGGTAAAGACCAGCAACACCAGCATCTCAAACGACCGGTCCACCGGCCATTGCGGGAACATGGTGAACTGACCGGGGAAGAAGCTATAGGTCAGCTGGGTGTTCTGAAGTGTTGCAATCGTCGAGCTTAGCAACAGCAAAAGCCAAAGCGGCGATGACACAAAGCTCATCACCCCCATAAAGAAATGCAGGCGGCTAAGGGGCTTGAAACCGGGCGCAACCATCAGACGCGCGTGTTGCATATTGCCCTGACACCAGCGTCGGTCGCGGATGGCAAAATCAATCAGGTTGGGCGGCAATTCTTCCCAACTACCTTCAAGCTGCGGGATCAGCCAGCATCGCCAACCGGCCTTGCGCATGAATGCGGCCTCGACGAAATCGTGGCTCAGGATGTGTCCGCCCATCGGCGGCTTGCCAGACAGCACTGGCAGGCCACAGCATTCAATAAATGCCTTGGTGCGAATAATCGCGTTATGGCCCCAATAGTTCGAACTGCCCATGCACCAGAACGAAAGACCCGCCGACATGGTCGGGCCATGCACGCGCGAAATGAATTGCAGAATGCGGGCAAACAGGGTCTGGCGACCGGTTGGCTGCGGCGGGCTTTGAATGATCCCGGCATCCGGGTTGTTTTCCATCAGATAGGCCATATTGACCATGGCCTCGCCCGACATGACGCTGTCGGCGTCAAAGACGATCATGTGATCGTAATTTGCCGCATAGGTCTCGCAGAATTCCTTGAGGTTGCCGGACTTGCGTTCGGTGTTCTCAGCCCGGCGGCGGAAGAAAATCTTGCCCCGCGCATTCAGATCAGAACACGCCTTGGCCCATGCCATTTCCTCGGCAATCCAGATGTCTGGATCGCGGGTGTCTGACAGGACAAAGAAATGAAATGCATCAAGCTCGCCGGTTGCGGCCAGACTTTCATAGCTTGCACGCAATCCGGCAAAGACGCGGTTGGGATCTTCGTTATAAACCGGGATCACCACAACGTTCTTCGATCGCAAACGACCCTTGCGCACAATGGGTTTAAGCCGTTTGAGCGTGATCGCATCAAGTTTAAGTCCACGCAAAACCAGTCCGACAATCCCGGTAAAGAAGGACAGCGAAATCCAGGCGAAGTTGATGGTAAAGAACGCCACCACCACCATTTCCATGATGGTCAGCTGATCCGCACCCAGAACATCGGTCATCAACCACGCCGCATAGGCCGTCGCCGCAATTGATGCACCAAACAGGAAGAAACGTCGCGCCCCGACGCCGGGCCCACGCAGTTTCACCGTCGGATCACAAAACGCGTCATCAAACCCGTCTGCGGGCGCAGTTCCTTTGGCTGGGGTGTTGGCGGCTTCTGTCATCTGGCTTGTCCGGGGTTATCTGTTTCTGGCAATGCGCGGTGCTTGATCCACAGGGATCAAAAGGCCCACGGCATGGTCCAGGTCTCGCTCAGGACCGTGTCCTGATAAAGGATGAAGGCCCGAAGGTTGCTTGACGTCGCATCAGTGGTATTGACCAGATCAAAGATCACGCGCACCCCGCCATTTTCCGGATCGGGCATGATGCGAATGTTTCGGACTTCACCCTCGGATGCGCTGATATCAGCGCGCAGTTTCTTGGCATCCTTGATGAAGTAATCCAGATCGCCACCGGCAAAATTCAAAACAAATCGCGTCCCCGCCTGATCGTCATCATCTTGGGACGAAAGTCGTTGAATGCGCGTATCGGTAGCCTGAGACATGCCATGCAAACCGGTGCCGTCGCGGGTCGCGGTGACACTGTATTCAACCTGCATTTCCCCACCGGCAGCCGGTTTGGTTTCAGGCACCCAATAAGCCACGATATTGTCGTTGGTTTCCGACGGGCTCGGGATTTCGACCAGTTCGATATGACCTTTGCCCCATTTGCCCTTTGGCGTCACCCAATAGCCCGGCTGCTGGTCAAAGCGCCGTTCCAGATCCTGATAATGATCAAAGTTGCGATCACGCTGCAAAAGACCAAAGCCGATGGGGTTTTCGTCCAAAAACGCGCTCATTTGCAGATGCTCGGGGTTTTCAAGCGGACGCCAAAGCCATTCGCCGCGCCCGTTATGTATCAAAAGCCCGTCGCTGGAATGCACTTCGCCGCGATAGTCATCAAAAAACCGGCGGCGCTGCTCGCCAAACAGGAACATGCCATTCAGCGGTGCAATACCGATCTTTTCGACCCCGTCGCGGAAAAACAGATGGGCCTTGATGTCGGCCTGACTGCGTGTACCGGGTGTAATATCAAACTGATAGGCGCCTGTGACGCGCTCGCTATCCAACAGCGCATAAACCGTAATCGTGTCGGCACCATCCGTTGGCTCGACGATCCAGAATTCCCGGAAGACCGGAATTTCCTCGCCGGTCGGACCGGCAAGATCGACCGCAAGACCCCGCGCCATCTGGCCAATCGACTGGCCCTGCCCCTGCAGGCGGAAATAGGACGCACCAAGGAAACGCGTCAGTTCATCATTGCTGATGACGTCTGATAACGGATAGCGAAGACGAAATCCGGCATAATTCTGCGTGGTGAAATCATTGCCCGAAAGCCCCGTCTTGCCGAAATCGAACAGTCCGACGGAAAACGGAATGACCTGAACTTCACCGTCACGCACCAGATTGATGGTCACCGGGACATCATACATGGTCCCCGGGTGAAACAGCTCCAGACTGAAATCGGTCTCGGCCGGGTTAAAGAAGGCGCGCTTGGACTTGAAACGGATCTGTGCGTATTCCTCTGCGCTAAGCGTCGAAAGGGCTTCTGGCAGTTCACGATGCGGGTTTTCGAACGGCTGTGCGGCCAGATTCCGCGCAAGATCGGTCACCATCGCCGGATCAAACATCACGGGCTTGGAAATATTGGATTGTTTTGGTGCCTCGGATGAGGTGGCTTCCTCAGCCGCGTTTTCTGGTGGCGTTTCTACCTGCTCAGGCTGATCGCCTGATGCCGTTTGTTCGGACGGGACGACTGTCACTGGCGCAGGTGTTGACGCAGGTTTCGGCGTCTCGGCACTTTGCTGTGCCGGGGCGGGTTCATTTTCCTGTGCATGGATCGATGCCATCCCTGCGACCATGAACATCGCGGATGCGATCGCACCTGCAAGAACACGCCGAAGGGGCAGCGTCATATGCTGCTGAAAATGCTGCGTCATACTCGTATATGCTACCAACCGTTGGATTTTTCCGAACTTATTGGTTGTCGTTGTGCACAGGAAACTGGGCAGGAATGTGTCCTGATCAGGGTAAGAATCCGCAAAGCCACAACCGGTCATTTGCCCAAAAGGATTGCTTTAATCCCGGACATGTCATTGGCAAAGCGTCATTTTTGCATGGGCAGCAACCACAAAACGCACTAACGATCCGCTTGACGGAACCGCAAATCCGTTTGTCAGATTGCAGATTGAAGCGCGCTGTTTTCCGCGCTGGAATCGGCGTGCAATTCACGCGGTGTCATGTTATGGCGCTGCTGGATGGCGCGGGCAAGTGCGGTTGTACTGCGATAACCGACCTGACCTGCCACCGCCTGCAGTCTTTCGCCTTCGCGCAGCAAACCAAACGCCATATCAAGGCGAATGGTTTGCAAGAAATCACCGGGCGACGTGCCCAGCAATTCGCGAAACCGGGCGGCAAAACTCGCCCGCGACATACCAGCCGTTTCCGCCTGTCTTTCAACCGACCAATTTTCGCCGGGATTCTGATGAAGTTCACCCACAACCCGTGCAATGCGTGGGTCGCGAAGTGCTGCAAGAATGCCAGGCCGCACAAGGTTTTGCGCCTGACAATGGCGCAACACCATCAGCAACAGCAAATCGACCAAAAGATTGATTGCCGTGCGGTGTCCGGGCTGCGCGCCCTGTGATTCCGAAAACAACTGACCGGTGATGGCCTCAAGCCCGGGGATCTCGTCAAAGGGCAGGACAAGATATTCCGGCAGGCCAAGCTTGGCCGGGCCAAGACCCGCATCGGGAAAATCCAGATTGGCACAGACCACTTCCGCGCCACGCTCGGGCGTGTCGATATCATGGGGCACGGGACAGCCAAACAGGACAACACCCGGTCGATCAAGAAGAACCGTCTTACCCCCGTCAAACAGAACGCGCATGCTGCCATGTTGCAACACATGCAGCATCCCTTGCTGCCGGGATGGCAGGTCCGGTCTTCCCTGATGATGACTGCTGCCACAATGGGTTCCGGCAAAAATCACATCGCCACGCGGATGGTTTCCGGCAAACAGATCGGACAGGACATCCCTCTCAGACGAATTGCGTGCTTCCTCAGACAACAAGTCACTTCTCCGGCGATAGGCTGTTTTCAGATTTCAAGACGCCCTCTTGATGAACCAGTTCCGTGATCGCCTGCCAGTAAACACCCGGTGATCACCCCGTGAAGGAGATGAAAAGATGACCAAACGTTCTAGCTTCTTGCATTCCGCCGCCCTGGCCGCTGTCCTGAGTATTTCTGCCGTCGGCACCATTGTAGCGACCACCGCACCGGCAACAGCTGCTCAGGAAGTCAACATTGTTGATGGCTACGCCCTGCAGGGTTTTGACCCGGTTGCCTACTTTACCGTTGGTGCCCCGACCCCGGGCAACTCCGAATTCAAGGCAGAGCACGGCGGCGCGACCTATCGCTTTGCCAGCGCTGAAAACCGCGACCTGTTTAACGCCGACCCGGAAAAATACGCACCACAGTATGGCGGGTTCTGCGCCTTTGGTGCGGCAATGGGCCGTAAATTCGGCGCCGATCCGCAGGCATGGCGCATCGTTGACGACAAGCTTTATCTGAACCTGAACAAGGAAATCCAGAAACGTTGGATTGCTGATATCCCGGGCTTCATCCGTGGTGCCGACCACAACTGGGAAATCATCGAGACGATCGAAGACGCCAAACTGGCCGACGAAAAAATGGCCCCCAAAGGTCTGACCATCGGCGCACAATAACCCGGCCCCAGGGTTGTTCTATCCGGGTTCCTCTCTGGCTCCCTGTTGCCCGGTAAGGAAATGGCCGGTCCACAAAAGTGGACCGGCCATATCTTGTTTCAGATGACTGCGAATGCCGATCTGAAAGCAAACCCGTCAGTATCCGACAGCACAACCATCCTTGCGCGGGTCCGAGCCGGCAACGTACCCGGCATCGGTTTTGGCAATCAGCTGTGCACCGCCAAATCCGAAATTGGTGCTGTCAGGCGTCTCGACCTTGATCGCATGGCCCTTGGCCTTAAGCGCCTCAATGACATCAGCACCGACCGAGGTTTCCACGGCGACATTCAGCCCCGAAAGCGCCTGCCAGCGCGGTGCATCAGCCGCAGTTTGCGGATCCTGCCCCCAAAGCTGGGTGCGCAGTGTCATCTGCAAATGTCCCTGTGCCTGCATCGGGCCACCCATGACGCCAAAGCTCATGACCGGATTGCCATCCAGACCCATAAGGAAGGCCGGAATGATCGTCTGGAACGGACGCTTGCCGCCCTTGACCAGATTGGGATGACCGTCTTTCAGGCTAAAGCCGTGACCACGGTTCTGCAGACTGATCGAGGTACCCGGCACCACAACGCCAGAGCCAAAGCCCATATAGTTCGACTGGATGAACGACACCATCATGCCGTTTTCATCCGCCGCACTGACATAGACCGTACCGCCATGTTTGGGGGCACCAGCCTTGAAATCCTGTGCCTTGTTGGCATCAATCAATGCCGCGCGGGATTTCAGATAATCATCGGACAGCAGATGCTCGACCGTGATATCGGTCATGTAGTCCAGATCGGCGACATATTCGCGCATATCGGCAAAGGCCAGTTTCATGGCCTCGATCTCAAGATGAAGTGCCTCGACCGAATCCGGTTCATAATCGGTAATGTTGGTATGGCGCAGAATACCCAGCGCGATCAGGGCCGAAATGCCCTGGCCGTTTGGCGGGATCTCATGCAGCTTCACTTTGCCAAAGCTTTGCGAAATCGTGCCGACCCAGTCGGCCTTGTGATTGCCAAGATCCTCTTCCGACAGGGCCGCGCCATGTTCCTTCGCAAAGGCGGCAATTTTGCTGGCCAGTTTGCCGCGATAGAAACTCTCGCCCTTGGTTTCGGCAATATCGATCAGGCTTTCGGCTGCGGCCTTATTCACAAACAGCTCGCCCGCCTTGGGCGCCTTGCCGCCCGGCAGGAATGCCTCGGCAAAGCCCGGCTGTTTGCCAAGCAAATCTCCGCCCTTTTCCCAAAGGGTGGCGATGATTGGCGATACGGCAAAACCGCGGGTCGCATATTCGATGGCCGGTTCGAACAGTTTTTCGAACGGAAGCTTGCCAAACTTCGCGGAGATTTCCTGCCACGCGGATACAGCACCCGGCGTGGTCACGGCTTCCCAGCCACGCTGTGGCATGGCATCAGCTCCGTCAAAGCGTTCCGGGCTCCAGTCAGCTGGCGCACGGCCCGATGCGTTCAGACCATGCAGTTCCTTGCCATCCCAGATGATGGCATAGGCATCCGATCCAAGCCCGTTTCCGGTCGGCTCGACCACGGTGAGCGCAATCGCCGATGCCAGCGCCGCGTCGGCGGCATTGCCGCCCGCCAGCAACATGCGCAAACCTGCCTGGGCGGCAAGCGGTTGGGATGTTGAAACCATATTGCGCGCCAGCACCGGGGAGCGGCGTGAGGCATAAAGCGCGTCGTGACGAAGTTTCATGGGTGTCTCCTAATCGCCGTCTTGTTCATCGGTGGCAGGACGGTCTTTTTTGCGCATCTTCAGCACCGAACGCACACTGAAGATGACTGAAAGAAGGGCAGCCGCCAGCAAAACGGCCGAAATCGGACGGGTAAAGAACACCGTCCAGTCCGCATCGCTCATCAATGCCCGGCGCAGGTTGGTTTCGGCAATCGGACCAAGGATCACACCGAGCACCAGCGGCGCCAGCGGGTAATCAAGCGACTTCAATCCATAACCAACAAGACCAATCGCACCAAGCAGATAAAGGTCGGTGACCCGGTTATTGAGCGCAAAGGCCCCGATCACACAACAGATCATCACGGTCGGCACAATGAACTGTTTGGGAATGTCGGTCACGCGCAGGAACAGGCGCATCGACAGCACACAAACCACAAGCATCATGAGCGACGCGACAACCATGGCAACGAACATGCCATAGGCCAGATCCGCATTGTCCATGATCAGGCGCGGGCCAACCGAAATGCCATGCACCATCAAAGCCGCCATCAGAATGGCATCAACTGCAGACCCCGGAATACCCAATGCAATCATCGGAATAAGACCGCCACCGGCCGTGGCAGAGTTCCCGGCCTCGGAGGCGATCACGCCATCGGGGGTGCCTTTACCGAATTCTTCGGGTTTTTTGGAGCCACGCTTGGCCTGATCATATGCCAGCAAGTTCGCAATCGAGCCACCTGCCCCCGGAAGCGCACCGATAAACACACCAATCAGCGAAGAACGCACAAGATTGACCGGACGCATCAGGACTTCGCGCATGACTGCCCATGTCTTGAATTCGATGACATCGGGAATAAGCGCATCACTGCCCTTGCCTTTGCCGTGATCCTCAACTTCGCTCATCAACTGGCTGATGGCAAAAATACCGATCAGGACAACAAGGAACGGCAGACCCGGCATCAAAAGATCACTGTCAAAGGTCAGACGCGGGCGTCCCATCATCGGATCCGGGCCGATGGTCGCAAGGCCCAGACCAATCACCCCGGCAATCAAACCGCGCATCAGCGAATTGCCCACAAGGCTTGCGACAATGGTCAGCGCAAACACGATCAAAGAGAAATATTCCCAGGGCCCCAGTTTGACCGCCAAAAGCGCCAGTGGCGGGGCAGCGACAATCAGAACAATGGTGGAAATGACCGTCCCGAAGAACGATGACCACACACCAAGCGAAAGCGCACGTCCCGGCTCCCCGCCGCGCGCCATCGGATAGGCATCAAACGTGGTTGCGACTGAACTTGGTGTACCGGGAATCCCCAGAAGGGCTGCACTGATCAGCCCGCCGGTATAACCGCCGACATAAACCGACAACATCACCGAAACACCTTGCAATGGATCCATCGCAAAGGTCAGTGGCAATGTCAGGATAATCGCCATTGTCACGGTAAAGCCCGGAATGGCGGCTGCCACGATCCCGGCAATTGAACCGATCAGCATGTAGATCAAGGTGTCAAAGGCGAACACCTGATGGGCACCGGAAATAAATGCGTCCAACATGATCGTAAACTTTACTTAGGCCGCGAACAGTACGCCGCGCGGAAGAAACACGTTAAAGACCTCGGCAAACAGGATGTTCAAACCAACCGAGAAAATCAGGGCGGCGATGATCGACTGTATGAGGGTCTTTTTCGAAATACCGGCAATCAGAAGCTGGGTAATCAACAGGAAGACAAATGTTGCCAAAGAGAACCCGGCAACCGGCAGCGCAAGCAGATAGACAACCAGCAAGCCAAACATCGCAAATGAAATGCGACGTGCCTTGACCCACTGACCGAATGCATGTGCAAGGCCATCAAGATGACCGGCCTTTCGGATATCAATAACCGCACGCACAGACGCGATCAGGCACAAGAAAGCCAGAACCGCAAAAACCAGCTTCGGGAACGATCCTGCGCCCAGCGGCTCCCACCGTGACGTCGGCAATTCACCCGCCCGGATCGACAGATAAACCGATCCAAGTCCGAAAACGATATATGAAATCAGCCGTGCGACTTCGGTTTTTGCACGCAAAGCAGCGGATGCCGATGCATCCGCTGCTGCTGATTTCCCGTTCGGGGTCGTCATCCTTCGAGCTTGCCAACCAGACGGTTGACCGTGTCGGACAACTTGCCGAGATAGGTCTTGTATTCTTCCTGGCCAAGGAACATCGGCGCAGAACCAACATTGGTGACCTTGCTGCGAACGTCTTCGCGCTGCATGACCTTTTCGAGATGCGCTTCAAGGGCATCTGCAATTTCCTGCGGCGTTCCCTTCGGCAGAACAACACCACGGGTTACCGCCAGATCAAGATCGTGACCCAGCTCGCCAAAGGTCGGAACGTCCGGGGCTTCTTCGGTACGCTCGGGCATACCAACCGCAGCAAAGACCAGATCACCGTTTTCAACAAACTGACCAGCCGAGGAAACGTCACCGATGGCAACGTCGATATTGCCGCCAACCAGCGCACGAATACGCTGACCGGTGCCTTCATACCCAACATAGGAGAATTCAATATCAAAGGCGTCTTCGATCATCGCCATGTGAAGATGCGGCACGCCTGCAAGGGTCACACCGGCACGCACGGCACCCGGGTTTTCCTTGGCGTAGGCAACCATTTCCTCAAAGTTCGAGAAATTGTCGTTCTTCGAAAGCGTCAGATACTGCGGTGACGAGGTCACCAGCGCGATCGGCATGAAGCTGTCCCAGTTCAGGTCGGTAATGCCCGTCCCGTTGGAAATCAGAAGACCTTCATGAATCTGCGAAACGGTATAGCCATCGGCCGGACGTTTGGCGAATTCAGCCAGACCCACATTGCCACCAACGCCGGGCATGTTGATGACCGGGACGGCTTTGCCGGTTTCGTCGGCCAGACCCTGGGCAACGATACGCATCAGCGTGTCACTGCCGCCACCCGGGCCCCAAGGGACGATGAATTCGATCGGCTTTTCTGGATAGTCCTGCGCTTGCGCCGGGCCTGCAATGGCCGCGACCATCAAGCCGGCAGCAACAGCAATCTTGCGGAACATGTGTCTTGCCTCCTGATAACATTCCTGAAGATCGTTGAACCATTACTACTTTGGTTCAATCAAATTGTCGACACATTGTTGGCATTCGCAAACCAATTTCGCAAGCGCAAAATTATATTTACCGGAAAACAAGGATTTTGTTGCACAAAACGATCAAAAATGGATAGTACCACTGATAAATTGATATCAAAATTGGTTTGGATTGGTTTCGATGATTGAAATAGAAGGCACCATGAGCCTGTATTTGGTCTGGGGGGCAGCAATGCTGTTCGCAGGCGTTTTGGGTGGCATCATGGCCGGACTTCTGGGTGTCGGTGGCGGGATCGTCATTGTCCCGGTGCTGTATCACTTTCTCACCACCATGGGTGTGGACGAAAGCTTGCGCATGCAGGTGGCCGTTGCCACGTCGCTCACCACAATCATTGCCACCGCGATTTCATCAACACGGAGCCACTATAAAAAAGGATCGGTTGATACAGCACTTCTCAAACACTGGGGTCCGGCAATCATTGTCGGCGTGATCCTTGGAACCGCGATTGGCGGATTGGCCGATGGCCGGGTTCTGACCATCGTGTTTGCCGTGGTCGCCCTGATCGTGGCTGGCAACATGATCCTGGTAAAAGATCGCGAAACCAACGAAACCAAAAATCCGCCGAAATCGGTTTGGGCCATGCTCGGGGTGATTGCCGGCAGCCTGTCAGCCATGATGGGGATTGGCGGCGGCACCATTTGCGTGCCGGTCCTGAACTTTCTTGGCTATGACATTCGACGCGCGGTTGGCACAGCAGCGGCAATTGGTCTGATCATTGCGCTGCCCGGCACCATTGGTTACGCCATGTCGGGGATCGGCGTTGATGGTCGCCCGCCGTTTTCAATCGGTTATGTCAATGTTCTTGCTGCGGCACTGTTGATCCCGATGACCGTATTGTGCGCCCCGATCGGCGCACGCATCGCCCACAGCATTCCGCGCCGGGCCTTGCGCATGTGCTTTGGTTTGTTTTTGGCGATCACATCGCTTCGGATGTTCTACGATCTGCTGAGCTAAAAACTGCAATCAAGCCTGAATGGATTGGGCCTGTTGTTTGATAAACCAAGAGCTTATAACAATAGGTGCAGATTGGTTCGCAAGGGGAAACACCATAAAGGTGCAGAACAACCATGAATGAAATCGCCACACAGACACTGGCCGACAAGCTCAAGGCGGGATTTGCCGAAGGTGAGTTCGTCAAGGATGGTCGGGTCATTGCCGAACGCGCACTCGCCGAACAACTTGATGTCGGTCGCCGTGCCCTGCGCAAGGCCCTTGATCAGCTTGAAAGTGAAGGTCTGATTTGGCGTCGTCAGGGTCAGGGTACCTTTGTTGGCACCCCGCCGACCCCGCGTCTGCGCAAGCTTGAAGGGCTGGCCACCAAAACCAGCCCGTTCGAAATCATGGAAGTCCGCCAGGAAATCGAACCATCCATGGCCCGGTTCGCAGCCCTTCGCGCCTCACAGGGCGATATTGATGCGATGCGCAGCATGGTCGAAAAGGCCGCCAGCGCCACCACACAGGCCGAATATGAAAAATGGGATGCGGCCTTTCATCAGCGATTGGCCGAATCGGTCAAGAACACCCTGTTTCTGGCGGTGTTCGAAGCCGTTAATGCGGTGCGCCGCGAAGCCGCCTGGGCCCGCCTGCGCGAAAGCAGCCATTCAGATACATTGATCGAAGAATTAAGTGCCCAGCATCGCGACATCATCAACGCGATCGAGCAACGCGACCCCAAACGCGCCGAAGACGCCATGCGCCGCCACCTGTCGGAAGTGGAACATGCGCTTAAACAAACCTGACCTGATTGCCGGGCCCGTTGATCACCTGATGATCAGCCCTGCGGCATAAATTCCGCAAACATGCCGTGATAGGCCTTGATTGGCGGCTTGGCATAGGCCCCGGCTTTGCTGGTGCGAAGCCCCAGAAACGCCATCGCCTCGATCATCTTGACCGCCGCACTGACCCCGTCAATTACCGGTATACCCAACTCTTCCTGTAGACGGTTGGCAATGTCGGTCATGCCCGCACATCCCAGAACAATCGCCTCGGCATAATCATCCGCGAGGCAAATCTCTGCCTGCTTTTTAAGGGCTGCGTATGCGCTTTTGGCATTGGCGCCCTCGAAATCAAGGGTCCGAACGCCAGCTGCACGGACCACACATTGCGAAGACGCCCCATACTTCGCCACCAGATGCTCCAGCGGTCGAACCGAAACCGCCATCGGGGTCACAATCGCAAAGCGCGATGAAACCGCAGCAGCCATCCGCATTGCAGCCTCACAAAGCCCCAGAACAGGCGCCGTCGTCATGCAGCGGGCGGCATCCACGCCGGTATCATCAAAACACGCTACAACATAACCGCCAATCGGATCGGTGTGCTGTTCAGGTGCAGCTTCAAGTTCGCGAATAACCGACAACAACCCGACACTGGCAAAGGCTTCGTCGTAATAGCCTTCGATACTGTCGGGCCCGAAACGCGGGTTAAGGGCAAGAACCTCGGTCGATGCACCCACAATGTTCCGAGCCTGCGATCCGACCTTTTTGGTAAAGCCGGTCGACAGGTTGGGGTTGATGACAGCGATGCGGCTCATGCTTTTTGTCCTTTGCGACGGCGCATGATCGCAACCGTGCCCAATGCCAGTGCAATCACCAGGAAAGAGAACCCGGTGGTTACCGTGCCCAGTGCATAAAGCACCGGTGTGGTGACGTTGGTTGTCATGCCATAAATCTCAAGCGGCAGCGTATTAAGCGCGCCAGCCGTCATCAAAGTTCGGGCAAATTCATCGTAAGACAGGGTGAACGAGAACATCGCAACCCCGATCAGGCTTGGACCCACCATCGGCAACACAACATATTGAATGGTTTGCCAGTTGCTTGCGCCCAGATCGCGTGCCGCTTCCTCAAAGGACGGATCAAACCGGTTAAACACCGCAAACATGATCAAAAGACCGAACGGGAACGTCCATGTCAGATGCGCCCCAAGGGCCGAGGTAAACCATTGCGGTTGCCATTCAACAATATTGAACAGCAGACCAATCCCCAGCGAAATCAGGATTGACGGCACGATCAGACTGGCAATCGCCAGATAAAAGATCACGCTGTCGCCCCGAAACCGCTTGCGGAAGGCAAGACCGGCCATGAAGGACACGACCACCGTCACCACCATGACAATCAAACCAAGCTTAAGGGATCTGCTGAATGATCCACCAAAATCACCCACCGCCTGTTGCTCAAACAGATTGCCGAACCAGTGGAACGAAAAGCCGTTCATCGGGAAAGTCAGACCGCCATTCTCGCCCTGGAAGGACAGAATGAAAATCGTCAGCATCGGACCGTAAAGAAACAGCACAAACAGCGCAAAGAAGGCCGCAAGGAAATAGAAGCTGGTCGGACGGCGTTCACGGGTTTTGGAAAACAATGCCATGATCACAGCTCCTTGCGGATATCAACAAGACGCAACAGTGCGGTCACGATCAGCAAAACCGTGATCAGAAGCACCACCGCACTGGCGGCTGCCGCCGGGTATTGCAGAAGCCCGATTTCATTGGAAATCTGCAAACCGACCGAAGCACTCTGCCCGCCACTCATCAAACGGACCGTGATGAAATCACCCATCACCACCGTAATGACAAAGATCGACCCGATGGCAATGCCCGGTTTGGACAACGGCACGATGACGGATTTAAGGGTTTCGAACCCGCTGGCCCCGGCATCGCGCGCGGCCTCCACCAACGATCGATCGATCCGCATCATGGAATTGAAGATCGGCACCACCATGAACAGTGCATACAAATGCACATCTGCCAGAACGACTGCGAAATCGGAAAACAGCAGGAATTCAAGCGGTTGATCAACAATCCCCAGATTGATCAGGGCAGAGTTCAAAAGCCCGTTACGCCCAAGGAACGGGATCCACGAAATCATGCGAATGATGTTCGAGGTCCAGAACGGAATGGTGCACAACATAAAGAACACGATCTGCCAGGTCAGGCTGCGCACGTGAAACGCCAGGAAATAGGCCACTGTAAACCCGATCACCAGGGTAAAGAACCAGGTCAGAACAGCGTATTTCAGGGTGTTGAGATAGATGCTCCACGTGACCGAGGAGCCCAGCAGATATTCGTAATTCTCGAAAATAAAGTCCGGCAGAATGCGGTATTCGTCATAGTCCCAGAAACTGACCACAACAATGGTCAGAAGCGGGATGACAAGAAACACCGCAAAGATCAGCGCCATCGGCGAGATCAGGAAATAGGACGATCTTTTTGACGTATCAGAAGCCATGCTCTGTCCTTGAAACCCTGCCAGAAAACCAAAAAGTAAAAGCGAAAACCCAAAGGCAAAAACGAATAAGAACGCCCGGCCCGGCACCGGAAAATAAAAGCAATATCAAACCGGGATGACGGGCGCGGCCAAAGCCGCGCCCACCCAACATCCGTCGCAGATTATGCTGCGATGAATTCGTTCCACTTGCGGACCATGTGCTTGTTCTCGTCCATGACGGAGTTCCAGCACGCGACCGAGCCCATGCGCTCTTCGTAGGAACCGCCATCGCGAACAGCACCCGCTTTTTCCATGACCTTGCCGTCCGGGCTGAGGATGTCGCCTTCGGCAGCCTTGCCTTCCATCCAGAAGCCCCACTCGTCTTCGGACATGAACTTCTTCGCGGTTTCCGGTGCTGCGCTGTAGTAACCCTGACGGTTAAGATACGCACCAACCCAGCCCGACAGGTACCAGTCGATATATTCGTACGCTGCTTCAAGCTCGAGACCCGAAAGGTGCTTGGCAAGACCGATGCCGCCACCCCATGCGCGGTAACCTTCCTTAAGCGGCTGGTATTTGCAGGCGATGCCTTTGGAACGCACAGCAGCAACGGCCGGCGACCACATGGACTGAATGACAACTTCGCCAGATGCCATCAGGTTCACCGACTCATCGAAGCTCTTCCAGAAGGCGCGGAACTGACCGGCTTTCTTGGCATCGATCATGACCGCGATGGTCTTGTCGATTTCTTCCTGGGTCATGTTGCCCTTATCGCCATAGGTGACTTCGCCCATGGCTTCGCACACCATCGCCGCATCCATGATGCCAATCGACGGAATGTTCAGGATCGATGCTTTGCCCTTGAATGCCGGATCAAGCAGATCAGCCCAGCTGGTGATTTCGCGATCAATCAGGTCAGGGCGAATACCAAGGGTATCTGCGTTATAAATGGTCGGGATCAGGGTCATCCACTGGGTCGGCGCAGATGCAAACTCGACACTGTCGGCACCTTCAACGAAGCCAACCGTATGCGGCGCGGTACCTTGCGCGATCTCTGAATCCGGGGTCAGTTTGCCATCAATGAACAGCTTGGAGATGTACTGATAGTTTTTAAGCTTGGTGGTATCCATCGGCTGCATGGTGCCGGCCGGGAAGACCTTCTTACAGATCCAGTATTCGATATCGGCAATATCAAACGAGTTCGGCTGGGTCACGGCACGCTGGGCAACCGCATCCGAATCAAGGGCGGTCATCTGAAGGGTAAAGCCAAGATCTTCTTTGACCTTGTCGGCAACGGCGTTGATGTTTGAAACACCGGTACCGAACTGACGCAGGGTGACGTTCTTGATGTTCTGGGCCCAGATGGTCGGGAAGCCGGTGATCGCACCCGAACCGATGGCAGCACCGGTAACAGCAGCGGCACCCTTGACGAAACCACGGCGCGAAACGCCGGTTTCCGTCTCAATAGATGTCTTCGAAACTTTCTTTTCGATCGTCATGTGAAGCACTCCTGATAGCTTGTTGATTTATTTCATTCAGGCCAGAACATGTGCATGTTCCGGCTTCCAATAGGCGATGAATTTGTCCAGTCGCCTGACCGGTGCCTGCCGAAATTCGCTTTCGGTCTTCATTAGGGTTAGTTCCTTGCCGTCGGCTGTGGTGGCGACAATGCGCACCCACAGGCCGAGATATTCGACCGTCGTGATCTCGACAGGGATTTGCCCGTTCTTGCAGTCTTCAGGTGGCGTTTCGTCCAAACCGATCAGGTCCGTACGAATGGTGAATTCAAGTTCTTCGCCCGCCTTGCCATCGACAAAGCCGGGCAGAAGGAAGCTGTCCGGACCGCGCGCAAGCAACGTGCCCGCCGGACCGGATTCCGAAACCGTGCCTTTGAAAATGTTCTGACCGCCCATGAAGTTGGCGATGAAGCGCGACTTGGGCTGGTTAAAGATTTCGTGCGGGGTGCCTTTCTGGCGAATGATCCCGTCTTCCATCACGACAACCATGTCCGAAAGCGCCAATGCCTCGTCCTGCGCGTGTGTAACGTGGACAAAGGTAATGCCCAGCTCCTGCTGCAGGCGGCGCAACTCGTCACGCATGCGCGCCCGCAGGAACGGATCAAGGGCGGAAAGCGGTTCATCAAGCAAAAGGACGGATGGCTCGGTAATCAGGGATCGGGCAAGCGCAATGCGCTGTTGCTGCCCGCCAGAGAGCTGGTCGGGCTTGCGATCTGCAAATTGCTCCATATGGACCCGGGCCAGCATCTCTTTGGCCCGATCTTTACGATCCGATGGGGAGACACCTTGCATCTTGAGGCCAAAGGCGACGTTCTCCGCACAGGTCATGTGCGGGAAAAGCGCGTAATTCTGAAACATCATCGCCGTACCGCGTTTGACCGGCGGCAATTCGGTAACATTGCGATCCCCGATCAGAAGATCGCCTTCGCTGATCACTTCGTGACCGGCAATCATGCGCAATGTGGTGGATTTGCCGCACCCGGATGGGCCGATCAAGCAGCAATACGCCCCTGCCGGGATTTGCAGATCAATCGATTTAACTGCCTGTGTGCTGCCATAGAATTTCGTGACAGCAATTAATTCAATGGCCCCGTTACCCGTCATCCGCTCACCCGTCGCTGCATGCAAAATTGTTAACAATCATGTCAGCGATCCAAGGCAAGATGCGTGCCACTTGTTTTCATTGGCAGTTTTTCAGCGAGTCCCATTGATACGGCGAAACCGTTGCATTTCCTGATGACTCGTTGTTTGCCCGTTTTCTGGCCACAGGATGCGCATTAAATGTGCATTTATGTTGCAACGCACATTTTATCATCATGTTTGCCGGTCTTTGGGTGATGGCCAGTTTTTTATTGTGCAAATCGTCAACAATTTTGTAGAAATAAATGACCACCCAACAGACATAAGTAATGAAAGTATCGCCACGATGGGCAAGGCCGACCAAACCGGCAGCTATAAAGGCAGTGACAAACTGCGCCCGGAGGAAATGATCTATCACGAGATGCTCGACGCGATCCTTGATCGTCGTCTGGAGCCCGGCATGAAGTTGGTTGAGGAAGATCTTGCCAAGACCTTTGGTGTCAGCCGCGCACGCATTCGCGCGACCTTTCTGCAGCTTGCCCATGACAAGTTGATCAATCTCGTTCCCAACCGTGGCGCCTTTGTCGCCGAACCGACCATTGACGAAGCCATCGAGGTCTTTTCCGCACGCCGCATGATCGAGGATGGCGTTGCGCGCAAAGTCGCGACCAGCATGACCGATGAACGCGCAGCACAGATCAAGGCGCATCTGGATCGCGAACATGATGCCCATGATCGCGGCGACCATCGCGCGGCCATCATTTTGTCGGGCGAGTTCCATCTGCTGTTGGCACGTCTTAGCGGCAACCTGGTAATCGAGGAATTTCTGGAACGCCTGATCCTGCGCACATCGCTGATCATCGCCATGTATGAAAGCCCGCAGCCTGTTGATTGCTCGCACAGCGAACATGACCAGTTGCTCAATGCGCTGCTTAGCGGTGATCCCGACGTCGCCGCCGCGGAAATGTCGCGCCACCTTGACGCCATCCGCGACCGCCTGCAATTACAGCGCCCCAAACCCGGCAAGACCGACTTCGCCAGCATCTTTGGCCGCGTGCCAACATCCGAAGCCAGCTGACACCAGCCAGACCCCGGAAAAATACACCCAAAACACAAATGGCCCGCAAAACGGGCCAGCTTGACATTTGTGAGCAATCCTCACCTTTCCGGCCAAAGGCAAGTCATGTCTGGCTGGCTGCTGTAAAACAGACCGGAAATCCCTGAAAACCACCGCAATCACCAACAATTGCGCCGCGACGATATCTCGTCGCGCTGTGTCGGCACTCCTCTTGCGATCAGCTTTCTTCAGCTACGTAAATCAAGATGTGAGATATAAATTTCAATATATTCAATCGATTGACATATTTTGTATAAAATATTCGAAATTTTGATTTTCGCTTGTTATGGTCCGCGCTCGCTGGTTGCGCGACGGCATCTGTTATTATCATATTGTATGATGTTTACATCGCCAGTTTGAAAATCTAAGCTGCGCCCAGTTTATCAGACTGCGCCATCTGGCTTGTTCCTGCCCGCTTTTGCCGGGTGCATTTTCAGGTTGGACAGAACTGCGCAGTCACATCAGGTACAGGACTTAACCCCACAGGAGACTCCCACATGTTAAGTGGAAAGCATTACATCGCAGGCGAATGGCTCGATGGCCCGGATGTATTTCAGGCAGACAACCCGTCGACGGGTGACAAGCTCCCGACGAAATTCCAGCACGGCACCGAGGAACTTGTTGATCAGGCCGTTTCCGCGGCACAGGCTTGTGCGGAAGAATTCGCTGCCATGCTTCCGGCCAAACGTGCCGGGTTCCTGCGCGCTATTGCTGATGAAATTGATGCACGCGGCGATGAGATTACCGAAATTGGCAATCTTGAATCGGCCCTGCCCGCAGCACGCCTGACCGGTGAGCGCGGCCGTACTGTTGGTCAGTTGCGCTTCTTTGCGGACTGGATCGAAGAAGGTTCATGGCTCGAAGCCCGCATCGAAACCGCGCAGCCTGATCGTCAGCCGCTGCCAAAACCCGACATCCGCGTGATGAACAAGGCGCTTGGTCCGGTTGGTGTGTTTGGTGCCTCCAACTTCCCGCTGGCGTTTTCGACCGCGGGTGGTGACACCGCATCGGCACTGGCTGCCGGTTGCCCGGTTGTCTTCAAGGGCCATGCCGCCCATCCTGGCACGTCAGAAGTCGTTGCCAAGGCCATTGAAGCAGCCGTGGAAAAGACCGGCATGCCCAAAGGCGTATTCAGCCTGATCCATGGTGGCACGCGCAAGGTTGGTCAGGCACTTGTCGCCCATCCGCTGATCAAGGCCGTTGGCTTTACCGGGTCGACCGGTGGCGGTCGTGCGCTGTTTGATATTGCCGTATCACGCCCGGAACCGATCCCGTTCTATGGCGAACTGGGCTCGAACAACCCGGTCTTCCTGCTGCCCAAGGCAATGGGTGAAAAGGCCGCCGACATTGCCAAGGGCTGGGTGGCGTCACTCACCATGGGTGTGGGCCAGTTCTGCACCAACCCGGGTCTTCTGATCGCGCTTAAGGGTGCGGATCTTGATACCTTTGTCGATACCGCCGCAAGCGAGCTTGGCCAGATTGGTGGCACCGCGATGCTGACTGACCGTGTCTCAAGCGCCTATCACGAAGTGACCGACGCCATGACCAAACATGGCAAGGTTACCTGCGCGCTGAAGCGCCGTGACTCTGATGGCAAGTTTGAAGGCAGCCCGGCGATCTTCCGCACCACGGCAGCTGACTGGAAAGCCAATCCGGAACTGGCCGAGGAAATGTTCGGCCCGGCTGGCATCATTGTCGAATGTGACTCGGTCGAAGAAATGGTCTCGCTGTCCGCCACCCTGATCGGTCAGTTGACCGCGACCATCCACATGGTCGATGGCGATGCCGATACCGCCGCTGCCCTGCGTCCGGCACTGGAAAAATGTGCGGGTCGTATCCTGATTAATGGTTGGCCGACCGGTGTTGAGGTCTGCCATTCCATGGTCCACGGCGGCCCGTATCCGGCCAGCACGGATTCGCGTTCGACCTCCGTCGGCTCGCTTGCCATCAAGCGTTTCATCCGTCCGGTCTCTTATCAGGCCTTCCCGGATGCCTTGCTGCCCGACCCGATCAAGGATGCCAACCCGCTGAACATCCCGCGTCTGGTCAATGGCAAATGGCAGATGCCAGGCTAACTTGTCAGAGATGACGCATTTTGAAGGGGCGCGGTTTGGCTATCGCGCCCCTTTGCTTTTTGGGCCAGCGATGATCACGATACTTTGTATGCCGTCATGATCTATGCGCCGCTACCATCGGTGTCGTAAACCGTAACAACACCGCCCAAACCGCAGAGCGAGCCTGTCCCATGAACAAGAAATACACCGGAAAGTGCCTTTGCGGAAACGTCAGCTATATCGCGGACGGACAGCCGAAAGTTGTCGCACAATGTCATTGCGAAGAATGCCGTCGCCTAAGTGGTACCGGCCATACAGTTGGTGCAATGTTCCCGTCCGATGCCGTTTCGGTGACGGGGAAAGTGTCACAGTTCAAATACCTGTCTGGCAAGGGGTCAGAAGTGACCAAAGCGTTTTGCGCAACCTGCGGCAGTCCGGTCTATGGCACAAACACGCGCACCCCTGACCACATGACCCTGACACTTGGCACCATGGATGATGCGTCCGGGCTGGGTATTGAAGTTGTTATTTTCGCGCGGGACAAACCCCACTGGGATCAGCTTGACGAGAACGTCATTTCCTTTCCAACGCAGCCGGACTGGAAACCGCAAAACTGAACTGAAGTCATCTCAGGCATCGCGCGGCACACCGGCCGGATCCTCGCTGCCACGGTGATATTTAAATGTCCCTGTCGATGTTCCGATCACATCACCTGCCGCGTTATAGGCAGTTGCCTCGGTAAATACCACCTTACGCCCTCCGCCCTGCTTGCGGGCAACCACACGCACCACGCCCTGTTTTGCCATGCCCAGAAAATTGGTAGTCAGTGACAGAGTAAGGGATTTGCGCACATTTCCCGGCACAGGGCAGAAACAAATCGCATATCCCGACGCCGTATCCATCAGGGTCGTCAAAACCCCGCCATGCAGAATTCCCGCACGGTTACAGTGATGGTTTTGCACATCAAGTTCGATCACCGCATGGTCTTCGGCCCATTCCACCAACCGATAGCCAAGATGATCCTGCAAGCCGCTACCATGAGCCTGCTCAAAGGCAAGATTATCATTCGAACCGGTCATTTACGAGCCACCTCTGTGATCAAGAATTCCCAAGCTATAGCAGATATCTGCATCGCCCGAAAACAGCGTTGAGTCGCCGCGTCAGATGGCACCAAAACCCGCCAATCCAATCCTGTTTTTCGCGGAACCGCTCAAGTGTTGCGCGGCGCAACATGGAATAACGTATTATTTTCAATACATTATACATACCGTTCTCCAACCAAGAACGGGATAGCGGTGAAACGAGAATAGTCGCAGGCAGGGGCGTTTGATATTTCTGAAATCACCCCAGACACAGACGATGTCGCAAAGGATTAGAGCCATGACGACGATTGCTTATAAAGACGCAACCAGCATTGAACGTGAAGTCCGTATCGGTTGGTTCACCAGCCTTGTGCGCGCCCTTCAGGTTGCCGTGATCATGAAAGCATCCCAGGCCAAGAACCACGCAGAACTGACTGCGGACTGGAACAAGGCATGGCGTCAGGTTGAGGGTTAATTCCCTTCGTTTGAGGTTGGTGCGACGGTCCCTGAATCATCGCACCCTCAAACTGCTTGACGCTTCGGGTTGAACCACCGACAACGGTTCCATGCAAAAGTTTGATATTGTGACCATCCGGCTTTTTGTCGCCATCGTGCGCGCCGGAAGCATCAATGAAGCCGCCCGGCGCGAACATATCGCGACTTCGGCTGTTTCACGCCGCATTGGCGAACTTGAAGCCATGCTGGGCGTCAAACTTTTGCGCCGCCTGCCGCGCGGGGTCGAACCGACCGAAGAAGGCGCGATCTTTGCCCGTTACGGCGAAAAGCTGTTGGGCGATCTGAACCATCTTTCCAATGAATTGCGCGATTTCAACGCCGGTGAAAAGGGCAAGATCTATCTTGCCACTGTTACCTCGGCGATCCTGACCGGCTTGCCGTCCTTTTTGGCCGATTTTGAACGCGATTTCCCACATATCACGGTCGATGTTCGCGAACTGACGTCACGCGAAAGTGCTGAATCCGTGCGTGAAGGTCGCGCGGACCTGGCAATTCTGGCCGATAACAGTCCGCTTGGCAGTCTGGCCCATGATGTATTTTGTGATGATCCGATCTGGGTGGTGACCCCCAAGGGCCACCCGTTAATCCCCAATGCTGACAATCCAAAACCCGTCAAATTCTCTGAAGCCGCGAAATACGACATCATTTCGCTGTTTGAAGGCGGGGTGATTGACGATCTGATTTCAGAGGCCGCAGCCAAATTGAAACTCGACATGCACCCGCACATTCGCGTGGTGCGTTTTGGTTCGCTGCGTCAGATGATTGCAGCCGGTCTTGGCATCGGCTTTTTGCGCAAAAGCTCTGTCGCAGGATATCTGGGCCATATGAATATCGCCGGCGCCCCAATTGCCGACGACTGGGCCAAACGCCAGTTGCTCATCGCCCACGAGGGCGACGCCAACCTGACCAGTGCGGCACGGTTGTTTCGCGATTACCTTCTGCGAAAATCGGGTGAAACCCGCTTCAAACCGGTTTTGGGTTAAGCAAGGCTATTGCTGCTTGTCAGGCCGAACGCTGCGCCCGTTCCGCCCACAAATCCTGTCCGGTCGGACCCAGGGGCACGGCTGTCCCGCCAAACCGTGCGACATGTCGCTCGGCTTCATCCAGAACCAGCCCGGGCAATTCGGACCACTGCCCGATGGGCGGCAGGACCTCGATCATTTCGTTGGGTTTGGCATCGATCAGTTCAGGCAGATCGTCGCGGGCATGCGTCCCGCCACCGGCCAGCATCGGTATAATCATTGTCTGACGGTGGGAAGCAATATCACGCCAATCGGCAAGCGACGGTGATCCTTCAACATTGCCAATGCAGATTTCCGCCCCGACACAAATCCGGCCCAACCGGTCTGCCAGACGCACGGTTTCGGGCAAGGATTGCGTCAAGGTCTTCAGGCCATGCGGCACAAGGAAGATAGAGGTATCTGCAAGATCCCAGTCCCGCTTGCGTGCCGTGGCGTGGATCCGCGCGGCAATCATTTCGCTAAAGCCGGGCAGATTGATCGCAGGCGGCAGAATGACACTGTCGCTCAGTCCCGCCTCATGCAGCTTGGACGGCAGTTCTTCGAACACCAGATAGCCTTCGCTAAAGAAAAGCGGGAAAACAATCAGGCGGTCGGCATCGCCAGATGCCTTGAGCATTTCAAGCTGATCACTGACCGCAGGCTGGCTTCGCATATAGCCATGGCTGACCCGACCGTTCCAGTCAGGCGCAATCGTTTTGGCAAGGTCGCCCGCCGGGTCGCCGCCGTTACCGCTGTTGCCATGGGACACCATCATCAGTGTCGGCATTTCGAAATCAGTCATGCCAGTCACCATAATTGCTTACATTAGAGCGTAGTTTGATATACGCGTCATGCAACCGTCTGGATCGCTAGATGACCAGAATGCAGTGAATTTTCAGGGCAAGGCTACTGGACAAGATCCCATCGCGGTTGATCGCCAAAACGATCCTGAATGAATTCGACAAGTAACCGAATACGCGCGGCAAACTGGCGACTGGGCGGATACAGAAGATACAGCGTCAACGGATCGGGTGCATAGTCGCATAGAATGCTCACCAGCTGGCCCGTTTGCAGTTCCGGCCCGGCGATAAAAGTTGGCAGTTCGGCGATACCCAAACCGGCCAGAGCGGCATCGCGCAAAATTTCGGCATTGTTGCAGCAAAAGGTACCATTGACCTGAATGGCCACCGGCCCGTCAGGTCCGGTCATTTTCCAGCGCGCACCAGATGGCAGATTGCCGTAATGCAGACATGGCATACGCGCCAGATCACGAATGTCGGTCGGCTCCCCATGGGTTCTGATAAATTCAGGCGAGACACACAACACGCGGCGCATCGGCACGATTTCATGATCAATCAGGGCAAGGGTATCGGTCGGCCGACTGATGCGCACGGTCATGTCAAACCCGTCTGCGACCGGGTCAATAAAGTGATCATCAAGGGTCAAATCGACGCGAATATCCGGATATGCCCGCGCAAAATCGACCAATGCCGGTCCCAGATGCAGCGTGCCAAAGGACATTGGGGCATTGATCCTGATATCGCCTGAGGGGCGATCACGATGTTCACGAATGGAATCCTCGGCATCGCCAAGATCCGCCAGAATGACTTTGGCCCGCTGATAAAAAGCCTGCCCACTGGGCGTGACAGATACCTTGCGCGTTGTGCGGTTCAGCAACTGAACCCCAAGATCATCTTCAAGGGCGGCCACCGCCCGATTGACCTGGGAACGTGATTGCCCGATGGCACGTGCGGCCGCGGCAAAGCTGCCTTCTTCCACCACGCGCACGAAATTCTGCAAACTGACCAGTTTATCCACGGCCTTTATTCCCGTTTACGCCTTATTGAGCCTCGATTGTTGCATATAATGCAACACAATGGCGATTATTACACGAATTGTCTCCTTTGTTGAAAAGGGTATTCTGCCTCCAACAACAGACACCCTCATGGAGGTAGACCATGCTTATCAAGGTAGATGCAGACACCCGTGGCCGTGCCCAGTTTGGCTGGCTGGATTCCAATCATACCTTTTCATTCGGTCATTATTACGATCCGAACCGCATGGGCTGGGGCCCGCTGCGGGTGATCAATGAAGACCGGGTGATTCCTGGTGCCGGTTTTGACACCCATGGCCACAAGGATATGGAAATCATTTCCTATGTTCTTGATGGTGCCCTTGAACACAAGGACAGCATTGGCAACGGATCTGTAATTCGCCCCGGCCGACTGCAGCGCATGACGGCGGGCACCGGTATCCGCCATTCCGAATACAACCATTCGAAAAGCGATCCTGTGCATTTCCTGCAAATCTGGATCATCCCCGAAGCTGCGGGTCTGGAGCCGGGATATGAGGAAAAGGAGATCGCCCGACATGACACCGGATCAGGCCTGACCCTGATCGGGAGCCGTGATGGTCGTGAAAACTCGATCACCATTCATCAAAACGTCGATCTGTACGTTGCCCATCTGAGCGACGGTGAGACAGCAAAACACAACATCGCAAAAGGCCGGATCGCGTGGATACAAGTCGCACGCGGCAATCTGACTGTGAATGGTGAAACCCTGAATGCCGGTGACGGTGTGGCCATCAAAGAAGAAGACGAAATCGTCTTTGCCGATGCCAGCAACGCCGAAGCCCTTTTGTTTGACATGGCGGCCTGATGTTGACGGTCGGGCTTCTGACCTGACCGGTGGCGGCAGCCATCCTTGTCTTCATGGCGATTGCAGTTTCAACCCATGTGCCAGCTGGCTCTTTCTGGAACGACGGCGGATTTGAAAGGCCCCTGATGTGGGGTCTGCCTGCCCTGTCAGTCCTCATTCAGGGCGGCGGAAAATTCTCCGTGGATCGCAAGACTGGTCGTGAATTCCAATAATCGCGTCATTTTCGTGAACATTCTTAACGGGCTGCCCCGGGTGCAGCCCGTTTTGCTTATGTGTCTCCCCATTTGGGGATATTGCCAAAAGCGGAAAACCGCAAAGATAGCGACCGTCACCACATTTACCCGTTTACAGTTCAACCCGGTAACCGCTCATGAATGTCGCGTCACCCAGAAACAGCCAGAATGATATTGAAATCGCCAACGGCCTGCGCCGTTGCAAGGGCGACAATGCCGATGGCAAGCAAAACGCAGAGAAGCGCTTTCTGCTGGTTGATGACAGCATCGAGTTGCGTTTTTCGGTCCGCCGGATCTTGCGCAGCGCAGGTGCCAAACACATCGATGTCGCGGACAATGGTGAAACTGCGCTTAAGATGTTGGCTGAGGCCGGGCGCAAACAGGCCCCCTATGACGTGGTCATTATGGATTACATGATGCCGGGCATGTCGGGCATCGAAATGCTGTATGAAATAAAGCGCCGCGAAATCAAGAATGCCGAAGGCACACGCAAAATCATGCTGACCGGCTTCTATAACGCTGAACTCAACACAGAAGCCAAATCCGTTGGCGCATCAATCGTGCTGAGCAAACCGTGTGATGCGGCCAGTCTTTCGGCCGCGATCTCCTAGACAACGTCAAAAGAAATGTCGCAAAACGCATCGATCATATTTGTTGATGATGACCCCTATGTTCTAAGGGGCTTGCGACGACGCATGCTGTCACGGCGTCCGAACTGGAAAATGCGCTTCTATGAAAGTGCGCAACAGGCGTTGTTGGGACTGGAACAACAGCCAGCAGACGTCGTCATTTCCGACATGCGCATGCCGTCGATGGACGGGGCGGAGTTCCTGCGGATCGTCGCAGAACGGTGGCCCCAGACATCGCGCATTCTGTTGTCTGGCTTTGCCGATGAAACCACCATTCAGAATGGCGCTGCCGCCACCCATCATTTCCTGGCCAAACCCTGCAGCGATAGCAACATCATCCAGGTCGCCGAGCGCGGCCTGATCATGAACATATATCTGCGCGACCCGTATCTGGTTAATCTGCTTTCCATCGTTCCTGGCCATCTGATCTGGCCAATGACCTTTCGTCGCCTGCATTCGATACTGCAATTCAGCGGCCCCAGCAGCCATGCAGAACTTACTGCTTTCGCAAAGGACCACCCGGCATTAACGGCGCTGGCCAATGAGCTTGCCCAGCGTGAACAACTCATCCCCGGGGATAGCCATCACAGCTTCATCAAACTTCTTGAAATCTTGGGCATCGAAACCATCAAGGCACTGTGTGTGCTTTGGTGCGAAATGGGACAACCTGACAATATTGATGGCAAGCAGATCAGTGTTGACCTTCACCGTCCCCTTGTCCTTGGCTTGATGGCGGCCGAGATTGCCCGACTTCGCAACCTTGAACCGAACTCCGTCGATCAGATCCGTGCCGCTGCCCTTCTGTGTCACATCGGCGATACTTTCACTGCCCGCGCCGTGCCCGACAAACATACGGCCAGCCGCCATCTTGCAGACGTCGACAATTGCGACATCATATCAGCTGAAATCAGCGAAATGGGTTTTGCTCATCCGGCTGTGTCAGCATGCCTGTGTGCCCGCTGGGGCTTTTCCCATCAGATCATTGAAAACATCGCGTTTCATCACCGACCAGAAGCGGCCCCGACTGCAAATTCCGAAAGCCTTCTGATTGTCTATGCGGCACAATATTTTGCCCGCAAGACAGGTATTGATGGTGCAGCATGGGCACAAAAATATGATCTGGCAGGCAGCTATATCACCAAATGCGGCGCTGGCACCGAATGGCCCGTCTGGGAACAGGCCTGCGCCGAGAAACACGTCTCGCTCAAACGTGCCAAACACGGGGCCATCTGGCAGGGCGCATCCTGAAATCAGGTGGCGACAAACGATTTGCCCGAAACATGGCTGGCAAAGACGGTTGGGTGTTTCAATCAGCGATTTCGGTTACTTACCGCAACAGGCTGCTAAGGTCGCTGGGCCCGTCAAGAAGATCTGAATTGGCTTTATCCATGGTTGCCTGATCGGGTTTGGGCAACCGAATGATGAATTCTGCACCGTCGGCATAGTCCGCTGACAATGTCAGGTCACCGTTGAAATCATCCTGAATAAGCTTGCGGCAAATCGGTAACCCCTGCCCGGTGCCGACCCCCCTTTCCTTGGTGGTAAAGAAGTAGTCGAAAATGCGTTCCTTAATTTCTTGCGGCACGCCGGAACCGTTGTCACGCAAACGGATATAGACATTGTCATCATCCGAATGAACCGCCAGTTCAATCCGGCCGCGTCGCTGTCCACTTTCACGAATGGACTGGGATGCATTGACGATCAGATTAATCAGCGCCTGCGACAGATGGTTTCTGCGGCCGCTGACTTCAGTAACATCGGTTTGCATGACAACATCCAGATCAGCGATATGCTTGACCTGGTTTCGGGTCAGGGTAACGGCAGTCTCAATTTCCTCTGAAATCGAAATCAGCTCGACCGCATCGGTCGTTGGATGGGCAAACTTGCGAATGCCCCGGACGATCTCGGCAATCCGGTTAAGACCCTGAATGCTTTCATCAATTGCCATGGGTACTTCTTCGGTGATGAAGTCGACCTTGTCCTTTTCAAGATTAAGCCGCGGCGGTTCGTTTGGATCCTTGCGCTCAATCGCCCCGACAAGATCGGAAAAGCTGTCTGACAGGAACTCAAGGTTGTTCTGGATATATTGCGCCGGTGTGTTGATTTCATGGGCAACACCGCCTGCCAGCGTCCCAAGGGCGTGCATCTTGGCGTAGTCTGCGGCTTCCTCGATCACTTCCTGTTCCTGCCGCGCCTTCTGTGCGGCCATATCAGCCGCAAAAATCTTCTGACGCTGCCGAATCATGAACCCGCCAAGGGCGACCATGACAATCACACCAACAAAGAACAGATAGGAAAGAATCTGAATGTCACGCTTCACGACCGAAATATTGTTGGCGTTGTATACAGAGACAAAGTTGGTGGTCCGCACCACAGCCTGCTGCAAATCCTCGTTCATCGGCTCAAGCAAGCTATACAACACGGTCAGTTTTTCTTCGGGATCATTGATCTCCGCAATCGCAGCGTCGATCTGGTCGATCTGGACTTCCAGCTGTTTGATTGCTTCAGCAACTTCCGGCACCGTAAAAAGGATCTCGAACCCGTCGCCATCGCGCAGCAAGTAGACGCGGCTGACCAGAATTTCATATTCCAGCAACACCTCATCGACCGCATCATCAGTCAAACCAACCCGACCGAGTGCGGCCTCGATATCGCGCTGAACAACAAGAAACTGACGCTGAACCTGGAAAACCGCCCAAACGAAATTTTCGCGGTACTTGAAGCGCTCATCGTCAAGCTGACGGACGATGGCGGTGGAAAAAACGCCATAAAGCGCAACAAACAGGACCAATGCGATAAACATGGCCCTGCCTGACGTCTTGAAAAAGAACGACTTAATTCGCTGCATCAACCGACTTTACCTGCCAGACGGAATAGGCCCAATAAGTATCAGTCTGAAATTGTTCATCGGCATCATAGGGAAAGATCACCCAGAACGGTCCCTTTTCGCGTACCGACATCTCCCCGCCATTCAGATGATAGGCCAGAATGGCACCATCTTCACGCAGGACATTGGCCGGTACCATGACGCTGTAATCATTAAGTGCTGAAACACGAACGGTTTCTGCGTTCAGACCATAGGTATCAAACAGCAGATCAAACGCCACACCCCGAAATGTCTGTACGCCGTCGGTCCACTCGGTCGAGGTGCTGATTTCAGTGGCCTGCAAATCCATCAGTTCCTGAAGGGTGACTTGAACCGTCTTGCCATCGGCCCTGGTCATCGAAAGCATGCTGTCTGCCCATGCCGGACCAGCAAAGAAACCAAACAATGCGACCGCAAAAACGATCCGTTCAAGTGCACTTTTCATCATCGTTCTCATGCTCCATCACATGCATATACAGAGTGGTCGCCAGCTAACGTTTTTCAATCCCGGATTACCGGAAATTTGACGACATATTGATCAGCCTGACGCCCGAAGCGACGTCATTGCAGTTTCTTCCCACTGTTCGAGCGGAACCGGTGCGCCAAGATGAAACCCCTGTAGTTCCGTTATACCGTAAACCTGAAGTTTTTCTGCCACTTTCGCGCTTTCAATCCCTTTGGCCGAAATCGAAAGACCCATTTTCGAACAGACCTGTGCAATCCATTCGACAAAGGCATCATCAAGGAAATCGGTCATGATGCCGCGCACCAGATTGCGATCAAGCTTGATCCCGGCGAACACTTCCTGACGCAGCAGATGCAGCGAGTTGTTGCCCGATCCGAAATCGTCAATCAAAAGCCCGATGCCGCGCTCGCGCAAGCGCGCTGCACTTGCCAGCATTTCAAGGTCATTGGGCAACAGTTGTTTTTCGGGAACTTCAAAGGACACATTCACACCGCGCATCCGCATCTTTTCGTAAAACCGGATGATCAGTTCAAAGAATTGCGGCGTCTTGAGCGAAAAGGCCGACAAATTGACCGCAATATTGGCCTGGTCGCCCAGAAGCGCACTATAACGTGGCGCCTGATCGACCATGATCGCCATCAACTGGCTGCCAAGACGGTTGATGACCGGATTGTCCTGGCAGGATTCGATGATCTCGTCGATCCCGAATTCCTTTTCAAGCGACGGCATACGACACAAGATTTCTGCACCGCACAGACCAAGATCACTTGCGCGGAAACGCGGCTGCAAAACGGTATGGAAGTCAGCGCGATCAATCGCATTGTTGACCATATGGGCCGACGGACCGATCGGCATGCTTTTGACGCCAAGATCGGTTTTCAGAATACGATCAATCGCCTCCTTGAGCGTCGCGACCGAAACCGGCTTGGCCAGCACACGGGATACCATCGCCTGATTGATGGCCTCGCGCAAAGACAGGCTTGAAACATTGCCTGACAACAGCATCCGATGGATGTTCGGTGCCAAACGCGCTGCCTGCTTAAGGAACGTAATACCATCAAGGGCAGGCATCACCAGATCGGCAATGATCAGGTCTGTCCGCGTGTGGTTCTGCGCAAGCCAGCCCAGTGCCGCCTGCCCATCTGTGTAGGTCACGAATTCAAAGCACCCCGACAGGGTACGACGTACCGCTGCGAGCAACTTTTCATCATCATCGACCATCAGAATGACGGGGCGCTGTATCTCAACCTGATCCTGCACAGGACTTCTCCGAACGCGGATTACCGCAAAAACCATCTCAGTCAGCCATGCAAAAATGCGCCGTCGACGCACAGCAGGCTTTGAAGCGTCGAAGATTAGTGTCAGACTGCCATTCTCCGACATCCCCATTTGTGGAGGGCAGTTTTAATGACGGCCAACAAGTTGGTCCGACTTGCATTTGTTGATGATGACGAAAACCTTCTGTCGTCCCATCGCCGCAATTTTGCCCGTCTGCGCCCGGACTGGGAGGGTGTCTTTCTCAATGATCCGATTGCCGCACGCGATGCCATTACGGCAGATGCTGATATCGCGGCTGTCATCCTTGATATTCATATGCCGGGTATGACCGGACTTGAACTTGCCGCGGAACTGCGCACGGCACGCAAGGATCTGATCATCTTGATGCTGACGGGCTATGCTGATCTGCAATCAGCACTGCTTGCGGTAAACGAGCTGGGCGTGTTTCGCTTCTATCCAAAGCCCACCATGCTCGAAACGATGCTCGATGACATCGACGCTGAAATCAAAAGCCGCCTTGGCCAAAACGAGGATACCCTGCCAACGGAATTCCTTGATCTGTTTGAGCTGGGCGTGATTGCCGTTGATGCGGACCTTAATATCCTGCACCTGAATGCGCAGGGGGCTGATGTATTGCGTCGATCATCCCTGGTGCGATCAGGTTCGCAAGGCCAGCTGATCATTGATCCAAACCCCGAAGGACTGGCTGGCTTCTTGTCACCGCAGGGCAAGACTGTGCCGCGCAGTCATCAAAGTTTCTCGCTTGAACGCGATGGTGAAAAACTCTCGCTTCTGATCCGTCGGGTCCCGAAAAAAGCCTACGGCAAACAAAGCTTCATGATCATTCTGGTTGATCCGGCCAAGCAGCGCCCGCCCGCCATCGACGATCTGATGGATCTGTTTGGCCTGACACGTTCTGAAGCCAAGCTGACCCAGAAACTTGCCGAAGGTCTCGCCCTTGATCAGGCCGCCGAACTTGTCGGGATTTCACATAGCTCCGCACGCACATACCTTAAGACGATCTTTTCGAAAACCGGTGTCAACCGCCAGCCCCAGCTGATGAAAACCGTGCTCTCAAGCATTCCGTCCTTACGCTAACACGCTGTAAATTCGACCTTAAATCTGACCTTGCAGCCAAGGACACATGCCATAAAAACTTGAAAATGCCGCCAATCCATCTACCCTGAGTTATGAAACATCAGGGATGATGCATGTTGGGGTGGGCATCAGGTTTGATCAGGAATACCGACATATCAGAACCGCCGCGGGCCTTGATTTGGCCCCGCTCTGCCTATGATGGATTTGCCAAACGTGCCTGTGATCTGATCCTTGCCGGGCTTGGATTAATCCTGCTTTCGCCGGTTCTGGTTGCGATTGGCGTGTTGCTGTTCGGGTTGGGCTTTAACAAACCGCTTTTTCTTCAAAAACGCGTTGGCCAGCACGGTCGGACCTTTGTCATTTTCAAGTTCAGAACCCTGCGCAACAGGACCTGTCGCAAGGTTCCCCCGCCGATACTTCGCGGTGCAAACAGGTTCACATTGATGTTGCGCCTCAGCGGTCTTGATGAATTGCCGCAACTCATAAACGTGCTGAAAGGCGAGATGTCGCTGGTCGGGCCGCGCCCGCACAGCCTTGTCGATGATCACAACTTCACTGCGTGCATCGCGGGCTACGCCGATCGGCAGGCAATCAAACCCGGCATGACCGGCTGGGCACAGATTCAGGGCTGGCGTGGCCCGGTTTGTAACAAGGATCATTTACGTGCGCGCATTACCTGCGACCGCCAGTATATCCGGCGTCAAAATCTTCTGTTTGATGGCTTCATTCTGATCCGAACGCTTGCTTTGCCTTTCAAGGCATTGGGGCATTCCGCGCCGTGGCAACGGCCCTGTCATGGGCTGAAACCCTGCCTTCATTGCGACCGGCGGCAGGTTTGATGCACAGATACTTCCTGCCCGTTGCACTTATTTTGGCAATCACGCCTGGCACTGCCCAGGCGATGGATCAACCCGATGATCCTGATGGCATTCGGATCGGTCGCCTCTTGGCCAAACCATCGCTTGATACCGGCGCGCGATATGACAGCAACATCTTTCAAAGCGATGCCAACCCGACCAGCGATGTCATCACAACCCTGACCCCGCGCCTGACCCTGCAAGGCGACTGGCGGGTTTTTCACCTGCATCTTTCTGCGGGTGGCGAGCTTGGCTTTTTTTCCGACTCTTCGGCCGACGACTATCAGGATGCCACTGTCGAGATTGCAGGCAGTGTTGAACTGGGCACCACTTCGATAGAGGGCGGGATTGATGTCAAACGCAGCCATGACGCACGGGGTAGCAACGATGTTCCGACAAGTGCGACCGAACCTGTGATCTATCGCGATGTCCGTGCGCAAATCGGCGGACGCCATGTGACCAACGGCTTGCATTACGAATCACAGTTTTCGCTGCGCCGTCTGGCGTTCGAGGACAGCACGGCGCGCAACGGATCGCATATCCGCAATGATGATCGTGATCGTCTTGAACTGCGCGAAACCCTGCGTGTTCTCTGGCCGCTTGATCTTGGCCGCGAAGCCTATGGCGAAGTCACGTTCAACCAGCGCCAATATGACCGTGTTCCCGATGATGGCGGACGTGTTCGCGATTCTTCTGGCTATCAGCTCCTTGGTGGTATCCGCCTTGACCTGACCGATCTGATCCGCGCTGATCTGGCCGCAGGATGGATGAGCCAGACCTATGCCGACCCGGCCTTTGGCGACATCGCCGATTATACGCTGCGTGGTGATTTTGACTGGTCGGTCACCCGTCTGACCAACATCACGTTCAATGCCGCGCGTACCGTGCGCGAAACGACTCAAACCGGGGCCAGCGGCATTCTGGCCCTTGAAGCAGGGGCGGGCATTTCCCATGAACTGCGCCGCTGGCTAAGCCTTTCAATCAACGCTGCCTACAGCTCTGAAAACTATCAACAGACCACGCGGCGCGACACCATCGCGCAGTTGGGGTTTGGTATCGGCTATGACCTTAATCGCTTTGCACAGATCGAAGGCGGCATTGCCTATGAACAGCGAGATTCAAACAGCTCTGGTGAGGATTATGAACGCCTGCAAAGCCACCTCCGCCTTACGCTGGAGATGTAAATGACCGAAAAAGCGCCCCGATCCATTTCCCGGCTCCCACAACTTTATGCCGCCCTTGTCATGCTGATGACCATGGTGATGATCCCGATGGCGTCGGCGCAAACCATTTATGTCATGGATAGTGGCGATACAGTGCGTGTCACCGTGTTTGGCGAACCGGACCTGTCTGGCGAATTCAAGGTCGATGCCATGGGCAGGTTAAACCTTGCACTGATTGGGCAAGTTGATGTTCGCAACCTCACCACTGATCAGGCCCGTCAGAAAATTCATGATGCCTATCAGGATGGCTATTTGCGTCATCCTGATGTTGCGGTCGAAATCGTCGCCTTTCGCCCGTTTTTCATCATGGGGGAGGTCAATCAGCCGGGTTCCTATGATTATGTGCCGGGCATGAATGTGCTCAATGCCATCGCTATTGGCGGCGGGCTGAGCTATCGCGGCGATGAAGACGATATCGAAATCCTGCGCGGTCATGACGCATCCCGCGTCGTCATTCCGGCAACGCTCGCCACCATCGTCATGCCCGGTGATATCGTACGCGTGGCAGAAAGATACTTCTAAATCACTACGATTTGGCGGATTTGCAGTATACTCGACTATGATTTTTCGATCAAAACGCAGGGGTTTTAGAACCGCTCGATATATCGTCGGATTTTCTGCCATTTTGCCGATCTGCCATCTTTACCTTTGCCCGTTTTCCATGATGAAATCGCGATCACGCCATCATTAGGGTCAGAACCTTGATGGCAAACCGATAAACTCAAAAAGCCTATTTTGCCCCACGCAACGGAGTTCACGAAACATGTCCGGGAAAACAGAAACGCGCCATGGCGGACGCATTCTGGTCGATCAACTGGCCCTGCACGGGGCCGAACGTGTCTTTCTTGTTCCGGGCGAAAGTTACCTCGCCGTGCTGGATGGCCTTGTCGATCATCCCGACATGGAACCGATCATCTGCCGACAGGAAGGTGGCGCTGCCATCATGGCAGAGGCCTATGGCAAGCTGACCAACAAGCCCGGCATTTGCATGGTCACCCGTGGTCCGGGTGCCACCAACGCATCAGCCGGCGTGCATGTTGCCCATCAGGACAGCACACCAATGATCCTGCTGGTCGGGCAGATCGGGCGGGACATGGTCGATCGCGAAGCGTTTCAGGAAGTCGATTACCGCAAAATGTTCGAACCACTTGCCAAGTGGGTCGGACAGATTGATGACATCAACCGCATCCCGGAATATATCAGCCACGCCTATCACATCGCGACATCCGGTCGCCCCGGCCCGGTGGTTCTGGCCCTGCCCGAAGACATGCTGTCTTCAAGCACCGATGTTGCCGATGCCAAACCCTATGTCCCGGTCGAGGCCAAAACAGCGCCTGAAGATGTCTCTCGCTTCCGTGATGCCCTTGCGAAATCCGAAAAGCCCGTCATGATCGTTGGCGGGGGCGGCTGGACCCGCGAAGCGACTGAAAACCTTAAATCGTTTGCAGTTCGTAACAATGTGCCGATTGCGACAAGCTTCCGCTGTCAGGACTATATCCCCAACACGCATAGCCACTTCATTGGTGATGTCGGCATTGGCATCAATCCGAAGCTGGCGGCGTTCATCAAGGACAGTGATCTTGTGATCCTTGTCGGGTCGCGCATGGGGGAAATGACCAGTAGCGGCTATAGCCTGCTTGAGATCCCCTGCCCGCAACAGAAACTCGTCCATGTGTATAGCGGGCCGGATGAACTGGGCCGGGTCTATCGCCCGGATGTCGCAATCAATGCGTCCCAGCGATCCTTCCTGCGTGCGATTGCAATGATGGAACCGGTGGATGGATCGGCCCGCGACGAGATGATCGAAACAGCACACGCCAATTACATCGCGTTCTCGACCCCGGTCGAAACACCCGGTGATGTCAAGATGGCCCATGTGGCGGCAGAACTGCGTGAAAAGCTGCCCGATAATGCGATTGTCACCAATGGGGCGGGCAACTATGCCGCCTTCCTGCATCGCTTCTTCCGCTACCGGGAATACCGCACTGAACTGGCCCCGACCTCGGGCTCGATGGGCTATGGCCTTCCGGCCTCGGTCTCGGCCAAGCTCGCCCATCCGGATCGTCCGGTGGTCTGTCTTGCCGGTGACGGGTGTTTCTTGATGCACGGGCAGGAATTTGCCACCGCCGTGCAATATGGCGCGAATATCATCACGCTGGTGGTCAATAACGGTATGTTTGGCACCATCCGCATGCATCAGGAACGCAACTATCCCGGTCGTGTGTCTGGCACCGAACTGCACAACCCGGATTTCGCGGCCTACGCCAAGGCGTTTGGCGGATACGGCGAAACCGTCACCAAGACCGAGGATTTCGGCCCAGCCTTTGACCGCGCTGTTGCCTCCGGCAAACCGGCCATCCTTGAAATCCAGGTGGACCCGCAGGCGCTGACCCCGGTCAAAACCCTTGATCAGATCCGCGCAGGCACCTGAGAATTCTTGATTGTTTCGAAAATGCAATAAGCGGGATCAGCGTTTGGGAATGCTGATCTCGCCGCTTTCCAGTCCTGCTTTCAGGGCATCGACGGCAACGGCCAGTTTTTCGTCAACCACATGCAGATAAGCCGTCCAGTCCGAAAGCTTGGAAAGCTCTTCCTTGCCATCGGAAATGCCGCGCAAACCAATCAGCGGCACATCAAACTTGTGGCAGGCACGCAGGATGGCAAAGCTTTCCATATCAACCATGTCGGCATCAATGACGTCGTAAGCAGCCCCTGACACCACATTGGCCCCGGTCGACAAACGTGCTTCGGGGATGCCCGGAATGCGCAACGCCATCTCGATCTCGGCGGGCAGATCAACAAACGGCGTGCAGCCCTTCTCAAAACCCAGAACCGACGCATCCATATCGCGATAGGACACCGAAACCGCCTGATAGACCTCGGCCTGCTCCAACGTTCGCGACCCCGCCGACCCCAAGGTCACCACAAGATCAGGCAAATCACCCGCCAGCTTCAATTCGGTCAATGCCGCGGTCAAATTGATCGCAGCCTCCACCGGTCCAACCCCGATCATCAACGGTGTAAACCGCGCCTTGAGGTAATCCCCATACTCCGCCGGTGCCGCCATACAAAACAGCACGTTGTGACCAGAAAGGTTGTGAAGGTAGCCGCGCATAATCCTAATCCCGAATTTCGAATGATTTCGGGAAGATTAAACACCCATGCCGGAAATACCAGCACAAACAAGGCTATGATTTTGGAGAGAATTGGCGCACCCGACAGGATTCGAACCTGTGGCCTTCGCCTTCGGAGGGCGACGCTCTATCCAGCTGAGCTACGGGTGCGCAATATATGGGGCCATGACTGGAATATGTGGCCCGAGTGCGATGGGTGATACAGGTTTTGGCCTTAACGGGCAAGGGTTTTCGAACCTGTTTGGCACCTTGGTCATCACCGATCCCGGTTAAGGTAACCTTGGCAGGTTCCGGCTGCAATCAGCTTTCGACATCGCGGCGTTCATATGGGTCACGCACCACCCATGTGCCGTTCCATTCGCGGTCCTGTTCGCGCCTCTCAAGGCGTTCCATCCGGTTCATCATCAGCTGGGCGGCAAAGTCGCTGTCATCAAATTCCATGACTTCTTCATACAGCGGGCGGGCGGCATCGAAATTGCCATCGCGATAATGCGCCATGGCGGTTTCATATTTGCTGCGCCATTCGCGCCGTTCATCGGAAAGCTGTCCACCGGGGGCCAGGACTTCGTAAAGGAAGACAACCTTTTCCGTACCCAGCAGTACCACATGATCCAGATCGCGCATTTCAACCTCGCCCGATGCCATGCTGGCGGTTTCGTGCGACGCCAGAATTTGCGTGCCATAAACCCGGTTGGCCTTTTCAAGGCGGTTGGCATAGTTCACGCAATCGCCAACCACGGTATAGGCGCGGGATTTATCCGTGCCGATGGAACCAACCACGACCTCGCCGGTGGCAATGCCAACACGAATTTCAAGGCCATGATCACCGATCAGATCGGCATATTTGGTCTTGAGCGCGTTAAAGCGCGCGACCTGTTCAAGGGCGGCCTGACAGGCATGCTTGGCATGCGCTCCTTCGCCGCAGAAGGGTGGACCCCAGAAGCCAATCACGCGGTCACCGACAAAGTTGTCGATAATGCCGCTTTGATTGGCAATCGGTTCGGTCATCGCGGTCAGATAGTCATTGAGGAAATCGACAAGCTTTTCGGGCGGGGTATGTTCGGCCAGCCAGTCAAACCCGGTCAGGTTCACGACACTGACCGTCATCACGCGCTTTTCGGAATTCTCAAGCGCGGTTTCCTGATTGATAAGATTATTGATGACTTTCGGATCGACATATTTGCCAAACCGTTCGCGCATCCGAAAACGCACACGAAGTTCGCGGGTCATGCGGTTAAAGGCATCGGCCATGCGGCCAAAATCACCCTTGGTGCTGAATTCAAGCTTGGTATCAAGCTTGCCCGATTGAACGGAGTTAAGCGCATTGGTCGTCTTGCGCACGGCAATCACCACCGCATGCGCCATGTAATAAGCCAGCGAGATACCGATAATCACAGCGGCCAGCATCATGATGAATTCGGCCTGAATCAGGAAATCCTCACGCTTGGAAACGTTTTCCACCGTGTCGGCGGCGTAATCTTCAAGCAGGCGAATTTCGTTGCGCAGGTTCAGCACGATAATCCGGTGCAGGCCGCGCACGGTTTTTTCCTGCGCCCCGGCATCGGGAAGATTGCCCTCGCTGACCTGATCAAGCAGCCGTTCAACACCAAGTGAAAACTGTGCCGACACATCGGCGAATTCACGCATGCGCACATCAAGATCAAGCAGCACACCTTCGTCAAAATGACCAGATGCCTGCGCCCGACCAAGGGCCGCAAAGGTAAAGGATTTGCGAAACGCCTGTTCGATCTGGGTTTGCTTGGCTTCGATTTCGATTTCGAGACCATTCAAAAGCGATGTCTGCGGCCCGTCGCGTTCGACCACCCGCATGTATCGGTCAATCAGTGAAATCTGTTCAAGCTGGCGCGCACGAACATCCGAAAGCGAGTCCTTGACCGGCGTGACATAGCGCGACACCGCTTCAAGATCGCCATTGATGCCAAGGGACTGGATCACGGAGAACCCGGTGGCCACGACGAGCCACACGACAAAAAAGGCCGCGACACCCAGGAACTTCGCCCGAATGGTCCTTAGCATGCCGGTCCTGATCCTCCGGTTAAGTGATGGTGCACCGTCAAACGCTGCTTGGCATATCGGAACGAAACAGCGGTTCGACAACCCGCATAATGCATTGCAACTGCAGGGTCAGGACCCGTTAATATGCTTGCAGTGGTCTGCAAAATTTGTGCGGATACGCGAAGCAAGATCGCAGGGATATATTTATATTTCAAGATTTTGCGACAAAGTAGCGGTGCAAATTTTACTGATCCGAAGGACAATCGCTATCTATGCAACCTTCTGCGTCAAAGTCCTCGACCGGGCATTAGCCCGCTCTTCGAACATTTCCTAGTATTTCGCATAGATAGCGATTGCCACTGTAACCATATTGACGGGTCCTGACCCTTGAAAAGGCTACCTGATCATGCATTGGCGGTCAAAACGCAATCAGTTAATGGTGCAGGAATAATTTTGATCGGTTTGCCCGCCTATCACCCAACGCCGGATATCCTCGATCGCCACCGGCCCATTCAGATCCCGCAGCAGCATGTGATAACCCGCCCGATAGAGGCAGCGATGATAGGCAGGCAGACCAAGGCTTGAGAGTTCATCATCAAGGGCCACAACCGCATCGGGCGGGATCACCTGATCCTGCACGCCCGACAGCAAAAGGGTCGGCACTGAAATGTCGCGGGCACGAATGCGCGCCAGATCCATGATATCGGCAACACCGGCGATCAGATCGACCCGAACGGCGGACATCATGTATGGATCACGCGAAAGCCGACGCAGCATTTCGATATTGTCCGACGGCCAGATATCAAGCCCCTGCCCGGTCAGCGGCAACCATGGCAGGCTGTGCGACATGACCGAAAGCGGGGCTGTCTGATACCACGGCATCATATCGCGGTTCCAGACTGCGGGTGCCACCAGAACCAATCCATCCATCAAATGCCCGCGGGTGGCAGCGGTAATGATCGCCACCGCCCCGCCCATCGAATTGCCCAGAAGATAAACCGGCGTATCAGGGTAACGTGCGCGCAACAGGGTCAAAACATCGCTGGCATCATTGACCATGCTTGCCGCCCCGGCCCAGAACGGGCGCGACGGGCTTCGACCAAAGCCCCGCTGATCAAAGGCATAAATGGCAATCCCGCTTGGGCCGATCTGCTCGCCCAACTCCATGAAGGCATTGGCATAATCGCCCATCCCGTGCAGACCAAGGATCACCGCATCGGGATTTTCAAGAACGCCCCAGCTTTGCAACGGCAGCTCCGTCCCGTCAGCCGCAACAAAAACATCTGGCCCAAGCACGGTCTGGGCAATCGGTGGCCCTGCCGGGCGAACGGTCGGCGCACAGGCGCCAACCATCCCGGCAAGCAAAAGCATGGCACAAAGGCGAAAAACGGGACGCAAAAAATACGCTGACAAGACGGCGACCAACCCTAAGCAGGAAACAGGGACACTCAATGAAGATCATAATGCGTTCGCCCGCAAGGTGTTGTCACACATTACATATTCCAGGCAGGCAGACGGGTTATTGAGGAAATTCTGGTTTAAGGTTTAATCAATCGGCGCAATCTAGTAGAACTACAGCAGGTTCAGCGGGTTTTTTAATCCAATGACAGATGCAGACATTGGTTATTTTGCCTTGTTGCCATAACGATCGTTCCACACGTTTTCCAACGAAAGGATACGACCATGAGCATGAAAGAAGCTTACGAGAAAAAACTGGAAGCCCAACTCAACGAGTGGAGTGCCCAGATTGACAAGCTTAAGGCGCAGGCTGATTTGGCAGAAGCCGACGCACAACTGCAATATCAGAAACAGGTCCAGGAACTGCGCGCCATGCAAGACGAGGCCGAGCAGAAGCTCCGCGAATTGCAGCAATCAAGCGATGACGCCTGGAACGACCTGAAAGCGGGCATGGATAACGCTTGGGACTCGATTGAAGCCGCGATGAAGGCGGCTTCCAACAGGTTCAAGTAACCAAGCGGTTCAAAACGTAATCACACAAAACCCCGCAAGTTTTCTTGCGGGGTTTTGCATATCTGGCCAAATCACAGACCAGGTTCAGGCTGGAAGGATCACGCAGCCTTGCCCGCGCGTTCCTTGTTGTTGTCACGCGTCAGCATCAGGAAGATGTCTTCCAGATCGCCTTCTTCGGTCGACAAGTCCTTGATCGCAAGGCCACAGCCGTGAATCGCCTCAAGGATTTCCGCCATCTGCGTGTTGCTTGGGCGGTAATGAAGGGCGATCTGGTTTTCCGATTTAAGCTCCGCACCCCAGGGCGACAGGGCTTCGGGTACTGCGTTCAGTTCGTTGTTCACGGTCAGAATCAGGGTCTTGTGATCAATCCGGCGCAGCAGGCTGCGCTTGTCTTCATGGGCAATCACGTTGCCCTGATTGATGATCGCGATCTCGTCACACAGTTCTTCGGCTTCTTCAAGATAATGCGTGGTCAGGACGATGGTCACGCCCGCCGCATTCAGTTCCTTGACGTAAGCCCAAAGCTGCTGACGCAGTTCGATATCGACACCGGCCGTCGGTTCATCAAGGACCAGTACGGGCGGTGTATGCACCATGGCCTTGCCGACCAGAAGACGGCGACGCATCCCGCCCGACAGCGAACGGGCATACGAGTCTGCTTTGTCTGCCAGACCAATGGCGGCCAGAATCTCGTCGGTGCGACGTTCGGGTTTGGGCACGCCATAGAGGCCCGCCTGCAATTCCATCACCTGACGCGGGGTGAAAAATGCATCAAGGTTCAGTTCCTGGGGCACAATCCCGATGGAACAGCGTGCTGCACGCATCTGGGCTTCGATATCATATCCCCAGATTTTTGCCGTACCGCTGGACTTGGTCACCAGACCGGCCAGGATGTTGATAAATGTGGATTTTCCAGCACCGTTCGGCCCCAGCAGGGCAAAAAACGAGCCGCGCGGAATTTTGAGCGAAACGTTATCAAGGGCGAGTTTTTCGCCGTTTGATCCCTTATAGACCTTTGTCAGCCCCTCGACTTCGATGGCATAGTCGGGCATTGCAGTCATATGTCAGTGATCTCCACTCTTTTCCGCGTCGCCTGTTTGCGCTAAGACCATGGGGCGCCATGAGCACGCGGAAGTATTGATTGAATATGCCCAATCGGTATCATTCCCGGGAAACCGGGGTCAATGCTGTCCACAGTGCGTGGCCAATCCCGATGGTCATACAAGCCTGAAAATGGCAAACTTGGAACTGGATATATGAAGATCACCGAAGAAATCAAAGTCGGCACGTTAAATGTTGCCTGTGACGGCGGAAAAGGTCACCTTGGGCACCCGACCGTTTACCTCAATCTTGAGGACAAGGGTGAGGTGGTCTGCCCGTACTGCTCGAAAAAATATATCTTCGACAAATCCTTGGCCGAGCACGCAGCCCACTAATCCAAACCCTGCTATTTCGGGTACAGTATGGGGCCAGACACCGCCGGTCCTTGCGCACTGGCGGTCTGGCAAACCATATAGTGTCACCTGATTTGTACCTGCCTATGCTGTCGTGAACGCCATCACGGCCAATCCACGGGGAACTTCCATGACGTCTTCTGCACCTAACAGCTTTCGCGCCCTGCCCGATCCGGACGGACATTTTGGCAATTTCGGTGGACGCTTTGTCGCCGAAACCCTGATGCCGCTGATCCTGGAGCTGGAACAGGCCTATAAGGACGCCAAGGCAGACCCCGCCTTCAAAAAGGAGATGGACTACTATCTCCGTCACTATGTTGGCCGTGAAAATCCGCTTTATTTTGCAGAACGCCTGTCCGAGCACCTTGGCGGCGCAAAAATCTATTTCAAGCGCGAGGATCTCAACCATACCGGCGCGCACAAGATCAACAACTGCATCGGCCAGATTCTGTTGGCCAAGCGCATGGGCAAAACCCGTATCATTGCCGAAACCGGTGCTGGTCAGCATGGCGTTGCGACCGCGACTGTTTGTGCACGCTTTGGCCTGCCCTGCACGGTCTATATGGGCTCGAAGGACATCGAACGTCAGTCGCCCAACGTGTTCCGCATGCGCCTGCTTGGTGCCGAAGTCAAACCGGTGGTATCGGGCTCAAATTCGCTCAAGGATGCGATGAACGAAGCCCTGCGTGACTGGGTCACCAACGTTGAAGATACGTTCTATATCATCGGTACAGCAGCTGGCCCGCACCCCTATCCGGAAATGGTCCGTGATTTCCAGTCAGTAATCGGCAACGAATCCCGTCAACAGATCATGGAAGCCGAAGGCCGCCTGCCCGATCAGGTGATTGCCTCTGTCGGTGGCGGTTCGAACGCGATTGGCCTGTTCCATCCGTTCCTGGATGACAAGGGCGTTGACGTCGTGGGTGTCGAGGCCGCCGGTCACGGCGTTCACACCGGCAACCATGCCGCAAGCCTGTCGGCCGGTCGGCCGGGCGTTCTGCACGGCAACCGGACCTATCTGCTGATGGATGATGACGGCCAGATCAAGGAAGCCGATTCGATTTCGGCCGGTCTGGATTATCCGGGCATCGGGCCGGAGCACAGCTGGCTTAAGGATATCGGTCGCGCGCGCTATGAGCCGATCACGGATAAAGAGGCGCTTGAGGCCTTCAAACTCTGTTCGGAACTCGAAGGCATCATTCCGGCACTGGAATGCAGCCACGCGATTGCGCAGATCATGAAAGAGGCCCCGAAAATGGGCAAGGACCAGATCATCCTCATGTGTCTGAGTGGCCGGGGTGACAAGGACATCTTTACCGTGGCCGAAGCACTGGGAGTAGAATTGTGAGCGACGCTATCATCGGCGGCCAGGACCGCATCGCCAAATGTTTTGCCAAGCTCAAGGAAGAAGGCCGTGCAGGTCTGGTAACCTTTATCACTGCAGGCGACCCGGACCCGGAAACCTCGTTTGAAATCCTCAAACAGCTGCCTGATGCCGGTGCAGACATCATCGAGCTGGGCATGCCGTTTACCGATCCGATGGCCGATGGCCCCGCCATTCAGGAAGCATCGATCCGGGCCCTTGATGCCGGCATGCATATGCGCAAGACCCTGTCGATTGTGCGCGGCTTCCGCGATCAGGACCATGAAACGCCGATCATTCTGATGGGCTATTACAACCCGATCTATATCTATGGCGTTGCCGAATTTCTTGAAGATGCACGCAATGCCGGTGTTGATGGCCTGATCGTTGTTGATTTGCCGCCAGAAGAAGATCCGGAACTGTGCATCCCGACGGTGGAAAAGGGCCTGTCCTTTATCCGCCTGACCACGCCGACCTCTGATGACAAGCGTCTTCCGAAACTTGTTCAGAATACCTCTGGCTTTGTTTACTATGTCTCGGTTGCCGGTGTGACCGGTGCCGGATCGGCCAGCAATGACCAGATTGTCGAAGCGATGGGGCGTCTGCGCCGCCATACCGACCTTCCGATTGCGGTCGGATTTGGCATCAAGACTGCCGAACAGGCAGCAGACGTGGCAAAGCAGGCAGATGCCGCGGTGGTAGGTTCGGCAATCGTATCAAAAATTGCCGAAAGTCTTGACGAAAACGGCAAGGCCACCGATAAGACCGCCTCTATGGTTACCGGCCTTGTGCGTGAACTTGCAAACGGGGTCCGAAACGCGCGCAAGTAAGCTGTGCTGCGTTTGAAAGAACCGATATAGACAGAACCAAGGATCAGTATCCGATATGTCGTGGCTGACTGAATTCGTCCGTCCAAAGATTCAGAAACTTGTTCGCCGCACTGATGTGCCCGAAAATCTGTGGCACAAATGCAAATCTTGCGAACAGATGATTTTCCACCGCGATCTGGCAAAGAACAATCATGTTTGCCAGCACTGCGGTCATCACATGCGCATTTCTGCCAAGGACCGTCTTGCGACCCTGTTTGATGATGGCAAGTACCAGACCATCGAACTGCCGAATGTCCCGGTCGATCCGCTGAGATTCCGCGATCAGAAGAAATATACCGACCGCCTCAAGGCCGCACAGGCCAAAGCAACCTTCAAGGATGCGCTGGCTGTGGCGCACGGCGAAGTCGGCGGTCATGCGACCGTTGTTGCTGTTTTTGACTTCTCCTTCATGGGCGGGTCGATGGGCATTGCGGTGGGCGAAGGCATTGTTGCTGCGGCCGAACTGGCCTGTGTGCAGGATGCGGCCCTGATCATCGTACCGGCTTCGGGTGGCGCACGTATGCAGGAAGGCATTCTCAGCCTGATGCAGATGGCCCGCACCACGGCGGCGATTGAAAAGGTCAAGGAACAGGGTCTGCCCTATTTCGTCCTTCTGACCGATCCGACCACCGGCGGTGTTTCGGCATCCTTTGCCATGCTGGGCGATATCCAGATCGCAGAGCCGGGCGCACAAATCGGCTTTGCCGGGCGTCGCGTGATCGAAAGCACCATCCGCGAAAAACTGCCGGATGACTTCCAGACGGCCGAATACCTTCTGGAACATGGCATGGTGGATATGGTCGTGCCGCGTTCGGAACTGAACGCGACCTTTGGCCGCCTGATCGACATGATCCGTCGCACCAAACCGGGTGCGGCTGTGGTGCCGATCAAGGATGCCAAGGCGAAATCGACCAAATCCAAAACTCCGAGTGCGGATAACTAACTTGGCGGGCAGCGACGCAATCCTTGCTCGCCTTGGCAAGCTGCACCCGAAAGTCATCGACCTTTCGCTGGGGCGGATTACCCGACTGCTTGAAAAGCTGGGCAATCCGCACCTTGCCCTTCCGCCTGTCATTCATATTGCCGGCACCAATGGCAAGGGATCGACCCTGGCCTATCTGCGGGCGATCTATGAGGCTGCGGGTCTTCGGGTGCATTGCTCCACCTCGCCGCACCTGGTGCGCTTCCACGAACGCATCACCCTTGCCGGGGACATGATCTCCGAAGATGCGCTTTGTGAACTTCTTGAAGAAGTCGAAGCGGTCAATGGCGGGGAATCGATTACCTTCTTTGAAATCACCCAGGCGGCGGCGTTCCTTGCCTTTTCGCGCGTTCCGGCCGATGTTTTGTTGCTTGAAACCGGTCTTGGCGGGCGCGTGGATGCATCCAACGTCATTGATGCCCCAGCAGCAACCGTAATTACCCCGATTTCGCTCGATCATCAGGGGTTCCTTGGCGATACAATTGCCAAGATCGCCTTTGAAAAAGCCGGGATCATGAAAACCGGTGTTCCCTGTATCACTGCCCCGCAAAGCCTTGAGGCCTTTAATAAACTGGCCTGCTATGCCAATCGCATTTCGGCCCCGATCTTCAATGATTTCGCCGTCATTGAAGAACGCGAAGACGGCTTTGCCATTCGCATTGGAACCGATCAGATCGACCTGCCACACCCGGCCCTGCCCGGGCGCCATCAATACACCAATGCCGCCACCGCGATTGCCACCGTGCGCAAGGCGTGCATTCCCGGCTGTGACGGCATGGATACGGATATCCTTGCGCGCGGCCTTGAAACCGCAAGCTGGCCTGCACGTCTGCAAAAACTGACCACCGGGCCGCTGTGTGATGCCTTGCCCGCTGGCTGTGAGCTGATTCTGGATGGTGGCCACAACATCGCCGCGGCCGAAGCCATCGCCGACTGGCTATCGCGTCAGCCCGCAGGTGATACCGTGGTGATCATGGGCATGCTTGATAATCGCGATGCCACGGCATTCCTCAAACCCCTGGTAACGCACATCACAGCCTTTGCCGGCGTCCCGATCCCCGGCGAACATCAGGCCCATCTGCCCGAAACCCTGCGTGATGCCGCGATTGCGTCCGGCATTAGCCCGGCCTTTTCCTGTAACGGGTTCGAAGCCGCCATTACGCCGCTTCTCGATGCCTGTGCAACGCCGAAGCGGGTACTGATTCTCGGTTCGCTCTATTTGGCCGGGCTGGTTCTGGAAAATCACGCCTGATCAAGCGTATATAAGAATTCTCTCAATCACTTCCGTAATATCACCGTCTAACATTAAGTGTCCGGCGGTGTTTAACCGAATTTGGTCCGCTTGGGCGAAGTGCTGCATATAGGTTTCGCAATGCGCGAACCTGACAATTTTGTCGTCAACGCTGTGGCAAAAATGCATTGGTTTACATTCTTCTAGGACCGCAACTTCATCCTCGGTCAGAGAAAAATCAGTGACTTCCCAATCCGCCAGCCCCCAAAACGGTGCGGCGATGCTAAAGATCGCGGAAAATCGGTCCTTGCCGCGCCAGATATCGGGGTTTCGTGCCAGATATTGCAAAATGGATGATCCACCAAGCGAATGGCCAACCAAAACGGCCCCTGATTGCGCTTGCGATACCGTCTGGTCGATCTGAGACAACCATGCATCTATATCCGGGCGTTCAGGATCGGGCATCAAGGGTGCGATGATGTTGAATTTGTCGCCCAATGCCGCTTCAAGCCGTGAAATCAGGCCGGTACTGCCATTCTTACCGCCTTGCGGACCAGCACTGTGGATAAAAACCAGATCACGTTTCACTGTCATGGTGCCTCCGTCATTTTTCAGCGGCCATCAAACCGTCCGTGTTCAGACGTCGGGCAACTCGACTTTGCGGCGCGCATTGCCATTTGTCGGCCCGCCACCACCGTCGGTACTGCGCAGGCGCAGGTTACCTGCCTTGTGCACACGGCGGCGATCACCCTGAACCGGGGGCGGCAGACCCTTATTACCCTTTTTGGTGTCATCATTTTTGGTCAATCCGGGATCGCCATTTTTGGCCGCCTCGCGTTTAACCTTGCGCCCGGTAATCCAGGTATAGCCCAACACATACAGTAAAAATCCACCCACACCGACGGTCAGGGTCAGGAACTGTAAAACCGGTATGAAACTGCCAAAAATCTGCCCGCCGCCATAGATCATGAAAATGCAAAGCGCGGCCACCGGGGCAAGTGCCAAAAAGAAGATACCGCGTACCTTGTGGCGGATCGGGCCATAATGCATCAGCATCGCATAGAACAGATACATCAGCGCGACAAAGACCACGAGTTTGATCAGCAAGATGAAGTGATCAAAATTGGCAAGACGTTGATTGCGTTCGTAAATGCCAAAGACAACAAACAAGCCATGGACGATCAGACCAAAGATCCCGAAGGTGAGAATAAAGCGCAGCCAAACGCTGACGCTAAAAAACCTGCGCCATCCCGTACCGTTCGCATTGCGACGGTCTTTCTGCTTTTTGCGTTTCCGGGTGGCAAGCTTCATATCATCTGAAAGCTCACGCGCCGGACCTGCAGTTTCCACGCCGATGCCTTTTGGCAAGAATTCCGGCTTGCTTGTTTTCCGGGCCACGAACCCGATCTCCCATGTCCCTTGGGATGAAGTTATTCGTTACCATAGCAATCCCGAGGCAAGCTGATAAGCACAAAGAAGAACGGTGCTAAAAAACCCCGCAAATGAGGGCGTTACCGTTCTTGTTTCGAATTCGAAACTTTATCGAGTGCAAGCTCTGAACACCATCAAACTCTCTTGCCCAAATCTGTCAGGAGGTCCGGCTGTTTTTGCCTGAAATCGGCAGGCGGTACTCGACTTAAGGGCCCGGATCGGGCATTCTTCGGGCCAATCATTTTCACGCATAAAAGAGCACGAGACGCATGACAGATTCCGCCCCGTCCGATACCGGTTCGTCCGCCGACAAAGCCCCGCGTCGCGTCGTTCTGGTTGACGGTTCCGGCTTTATTTTCCGCGCTTTCCACGCCCTGCCACCGATGACGAGCCCCGATGGCACGCCGGTGAATGCGGTCTATGGCTTCTGCACCATGCTGATGAAGCTGCGCGAAGATACCAAACCCGACCATATGGCGGTGATCTTTGACACCAAGGGCAAGTCGTTCCGCAACGACTTCTATCCGGATTACAAGGCCCATCGTCCGCCACCCCCCGAAGAACTCGTCCCGCAGTTCGGCCTGATCCGTGATGCGACACGCGCTTTCAACCTGCCGTCCATCGAACTTGACGGCTTTGAAGCCGACGATCTGATCGCGACCTATGCCCGCCAGGCAGAGGCAGAAGGTTCTGACGTGATTATCGTGTCTTCGGACAAGGACCTCATGCAACTTGTCACCGATCGGGTGCAAATGTTTGATGCGATGAAGAATCGCACCATCGGTGCTGCCGAAGTTCTGGAAAAATTCGGCGTCAACCCGGACAAGGTCATTGATATTCAGGCTCTTGCAGGCGATTCCGTTGATAACGTGCCCGGTGTGCCGGGCATTGGTGTTAAGACTGCCGCCCAACTTATTGATGAATATGGCGATCTTGATTCTCTACTGGAGCGCGCTGGCGAAATCAAACAGCCCAAGCGCCGCGAGAAACTGATCGAAAATGCCGAACTTGCCCGTATTTCGCGCGATCTGGTGACGCTCAAGACCGATGTGCCGGTGGTTGAACCGCTGGGTGACTTCGAATTGCGCGAACCTGATCCCGAAGTTCTTTTAAGCTTCATCGCAAGTCACGGCTTTAAATCATTGCTTTCTAAAGTAAAGTCGAAATTTGGCGGTGATGTTGAGTTTGAAAGCCCGACGGCGGCCGGTGTTGGCGTCAATGATATCAAGGTCGAAAAGGCTGAATATGAACTGGTGCAGGATGAAGATCGTCTAAAGCACTGGATTTCCGAGGCCGAATATCTTGGCACCGTCGCCGTTGATACCGAAACCACATCCCTTGATGCCCATCAGGCCAAGCTGGTTGGCATTTCGCTTTCGACCGAGCCCGGCAATGGCTGCTACATCCCGCTCGGCCATGTTGGTGGCGAGGCACAAGGTGGCTTTGACTTCGGTGATAATCCTGCGGACAACAAAGACGCGCCCAAGCAGATCAAGCTTGAACGCGCGATTGAGCTTCTCAAACCGCTGCTTGAAGACCCGGGTGTTCTCAAGGTCGGTCAGAACCTGAAATACGATATGATCGTTCTGGCCCGCCATGGCGTCAATGTTGCCCCGATGGATGACACCATGGTGCTGTCCTATGTGCTTGATGGCACCAGCCACGGGCACGGTATGGATGAACTGGCCGAGCTGCACCTTGATTACAAACCGATTTCCTTCAAGGAGGTCTGCGGCAGTGGCAAAACCCAGATCACCTTTGATCAGGTCCCGCTCGACAAGGCGCTGGATTACGCAGCCGAGGATGCCGATATCACGCTGCGCCTGCATCGGTTGCTCAAACCCCGCATCGCACAGGAACATATGGCCAGCGTCTATGAGACGCTTGATCGTCCGCTGGTCCCGGTTCTGGCCAAGATGGAAGGCCTTGGGGTCAAGGTCGATGCCGAAATCCTGAAAAACCTGTCCGATGATTTCGCCAAACGCATGGCATCGCTTGAAGAAACCATTCACGAAATGGCGGGCGAGCCATTCAATCTTGGCAGTCCCAAGCAGCTGGGCGAGATCCTGTTTGATAAAATGAGCCTGCCCGGCGGTAAAAAGACCAAAACCGGCGCCTGGCAAACCGGGGCCGACGTGCTCGAAGCGCTGGCCGCACAGGGCCATGACCTGCCAGCCAAGCTTCTGGAATGGCGTCAGCTTTCCAAGCTCAAAAGCACCTATACAGACGCCCTTGCCCATCACATCAATCCCAATACAGGACGGGTACACACCAGTTACGGGCAGACCAACGTCAATACCGGGCGTTTGTCATCCAACGATCCGAACCTGCAAAACATCCCGATCCGAAGCGAAGAAGGTCGGAAAATCCGTACCGCCTTTGTCGCCGAACCAGGCCACAAGCTGATTTCTGCCGACTATTCGCAGATCGAGCTACGCCTTCTGGCCCATGTGGCCGAGATCGAAGCACTTCGCGAAGCGTTCAAGAACGGCGAGGACATCCACGCCGCAACCGCATCAAAGGTCTTTGGTGTGCCGATCGAGGGCATGGACCCGATGGTCCGCCGCAAGGCCAAGGCGATTAACTTCGGCATCATTTACGGCATCTCGGCCTTTGGTCTGGCCAACCAGCTTGGCATTCCGCAAAAAGAGGCCAAGGCCTTCATCGAAGCCTATTTCGAGATTTATCCCGGCATCCGCGATTACATGGACGAGGCCAAGGAATTTGCCAAAAAGCACGGCTTTGTCCGCACCCTGTTTGGCCGCCATATCCATATCAGCGGCATCAATGACAAGAATGGCATGCGCCGGAGCTTTGGTGAACGTGCGGCCATCAACGCCCCAATTCAGGGCGGGGCGGCAGACATCATCAAGCGCGCGATGATTGCCGTTCCCGGTGCCTTGCTTGATGCCGGGCTCAAGACCCGCATGCTGCTTCAGGTCCACGATGAATTGATCTTCGAAGCCCCGGAAGACGAAACCGAAAAGGCGATCAAGACCATCCGCGAGGTCATGGAAAATGCCGCCCATCTTTCAGTACCGCTGATTGCTGATGCTGGCACCGGCGATAGCTGGGCCGACGCGCACTGATCAGCGCGTCCAGACGCACAGAAATCAAAAAAAGACCCCGCTGCAGTTCATTGCAGCGGGGTCTTTTTGTATGAGGTTCGCTTTGTTGCGCTAAGCGCTTAAAGTCCCAAAACTTCACGCATGGAATAAAGGCCCGGTACCTTGCCTTCGGCCCATTTGGCGGCACGAACAGCACCCTTGGCAAAGACTTCGCGTGACGATGCCTTATGGGTGATCTCGATCCGCTCCCCCTCGCAGGCAAAGACAACCGTGTGATCGCCGACCACATCGCCACCGCGCAGGGTCGCAAAACCGATGGTGCCGTCTTCACGCGCACCGGTATGGCCATCGCGCGATCGCACAGAAACCTCATCAAGGTTCACACCACGGCCCTTGGCCGCGGCTTCACCCAGGCCAAGCGCTGTGCCCGACGGCGCATCGACCTTGTGTTTATGGTGCATTTCAACGATTTCGATGTCCGCCACATCCTTGTCCAGGACGCTCGCCACCTTCTCGACCAGCGCAAAGGCAAGGTTCACACCGACACTCATATTCGGGGCAAAGATGATCGGCGCCTTTTCGGCGGCAACCTTCAGCTCTTCTTTCTGATCATTGGACAGGCCCGTGGTGCCAATCACAAGGATCTTGCCGGTTTCGGCTGCCAGTTTTGCATGTTTCATTGTCGCGGCCGGGGCGGTGAAATCAATCACCGCGTCAACAGCCTCAAACAGCGCCTTGGGATCATCGCCGACCACAACGCCGCTTTCTTCAAGGCCGGCGATCAGGGTGACGTCCTTGCCGATGAACGGGCTTCCGGGCAGATCGGTACCGCCACCAACTTCACAGCCCTTGGTCTTGGCCGTTTCATTGACCAGCATCCGCCCCATACGGCCAGCACATCCAACAATCCCGATCTTCATTTCCGGTCTCCTCCGGGCAAGCAAGTTCAAATTTGTAATTGCTTTAACACAAGGCCCTGACAGCGCAAAACAAAACCCCCGACAAAGCTGCCGGGGGTTTTGGAAATCAATCTTTCACAGCACACGCCGATCAGTCGGTCAGGTCTTTCCAGATTTCTTTCATCTTGGAAAAGAACCCTTCGCTTTCCGGGCTGGAACCTTCTTCGCGCGAAATCTCGTCGAATTCCTCAAGCAGTTCCTTCTGACGGTCTGTCAGATTGACCGGGGTTTCGACGCTGACCTCGACAAACATGTCGCCCCGTGCCTGACTGCGCAGGATGGTCATCCCCTTGCCACGCAGACGAAGCTGCTGACCGGACTGGGTGCCTGCCGGGATGTTGATCCGCGTACGGGTCCCTTCAATCGTTGGCACCTCGATGGTGCCGCCAAGGGCAGCCTTGCCCATCGGGATCGGAATCCGGCAATAAAGGTTGGCACCTTCACGCTGGAAGAAGCGGTGATGGGCAATATCAAGGAAGATATAAAGATCGCCCGCCGGCGCCCCATTCGTCCCTGCCTCGCCCTCGCCTGCAAGGCGAATGCGCGTGCCGTCTTCGACACCGGCCGGAATGGTGACCTGAAGAGTCTTTTCCTTTTCAACGCGGCCAACACCGTGACAGGCCTTGCACGGGTTCTTGACGATCTTGCCCTTGCCATGGCAACTCGGGCAGGTGCGTTCAATGGTAAAGAATCCCTGCTGCGCGCGGACCTTGCCGTGACCATTACAGGTCGGGCAATTAACCGGCTGCGAACCGGCTTCGGCACCGGTACCGTCACAGCTTTCGCACGATACCGACCCGGGGATGGTAATCTCGGCCTTTTTGCCTTCGAACGCTTCTTCAAGCGAGATCGCCATGTTGTAGCGCAGATCTGCCCCGCGGGAAGATCCGCCACCACCGCGGCGACCGCCGCCCATGGCGCCAAAGATTTCGTCAAAGACGTCGGCAAAGCCACCGCCGCCAAATCCACCGCCGAAGCCGCCACCAAAGCCGCCTCCGCCACCGGGGCCACCCTGTTCAAAGGCGGCGTGGCCAAAGCGGTCATAGGCCGCACGTTTTTCCTGATCCTTCAGGATTTCGTAGGCTTCGTTAACCTGCTTGAATTTGATTTCAGCTTCAGTATCGCCCGGATTTTTATCCGGGTGATATTTCATGGCTTGCTTGCGATAGGCGCTTTTCAGCTCGGCTGCGCTGGCATCTTTGCTGACACCCAACAGCTCGTAATAATCTTCTTTCGCCATCTGTAACTCCGAAATACGGTCGGGCCGTTCCAGCAAATACTTGCGTCCGGAACGGCCCGATTTTTCTTTACAGGGCGTCGTTCAAGACGACCTCTGCGGTCGCCTTACTTGTCTTTTTTGTTGTCATCGACTTCTTCGAAGTCGGCGTCAACAACACCGTCGTCGGCCTGTGCAGAGGCATCAGCGTCTGCCGCTTCACCGTCGCCAGCTTCTTCCTGCTGGGCCTGATACATGGCTTCGCCAAGTTTCATCGAGGCCTGCTGCAGTTCATTCAGCTTGGTGGTGATGGCTTCGGGATCTTCACCGTCCTTGGCTTCTTTCAAAGCCGACAGGGCGTTTTCGATTTCCGACTTGGTCGCATCGTCAACCTTGTCACCATGCTCCGAAAGGTTCTTTTCGGTGGCGTGAATGATGGCTTCTGCTTGGTTGCGGGCTTCAACAAGGGCTTTACGCTTCTTGTCGGCTTCGGCGTTGCTTTCCGCATCCTTGACCATGTTTTCGATCTCGTCGTCGGAAAGACCACCAGATGCCTGAATACGGATCTGCTGTTCCTTGTTGGTCGCCTTGTCCTTGGCAGACACGTTGACGATACCGTTGGCATCAATGTCAAAGGTCACTTCAATCTGCGGAACACCGCGCGGTGCCGGCGGGATACCAACCAGATCGAACTGGCCAAGCATCTTGTTATCCGCTGCCATTTCACGTTCACCCTGGAAGACGCGGATGGTCACGGCCGTCTGATTGTCTTCAGCGGTCGAGAAGGTCTGCGACTTGCGGGTTGGGATCGTGGTGTTACGGTCGATCAGGCGGGTGAAGACACCACCGAGCGTCTCGATACCAAGCGACAGCGGGGTCACATCAAGCAGAAGAACGTCTTTGACGTCACCCTGCAGGACACCACCCTGAATCGCGGCACCAAGGGCAACAACCTCATCCGGGTTCACACCTTTGTGCGGATCACGGCCAAAGAACTCTTTAACGCGTTCCTGAACCTTCGGCATACGGGTCATGCCGCCGACCAGAATGACGTCGTCGATTTCACCTGCGGTGATACCGGCGTCTTTCAGGGCCGCTTTGCACGGGGTCATGGTGCGTTCGATCAGATCGGACACCAGACCTTCAAGCTTCGCACGCGACAGCTTGATGTTGAGGTGCTTCGGGCCGGATGCGTCTGCGGTGATGAACGGCAGGTTGACATCGGTCTGCATCGACGAGGACAGCTCGATCTTGGCTTTCTCGGCAGCTTCTTTCAGACGCTGCAGGGCCAGACGGTCCTTGCGCAGGTCGATCTGCTGTTCCTTTTTGAACTCGTCAGCAAGGTAATCAATGATCTGTTTGTCGAAGTCTTCACCACCAAGGAAGGTATCACCGTTGGTCGATTTAACTTCGAAAACACCATCGCCGATTTCCAGAACCGACACGTCAAAGGTACCGCCACCAAGGTCATAAACGACCACGGTGCCGCCGTCTTTCTTGTCCAGACCATACGCAAGTGCTGCAGCGGTAGGCTCGTTAATGATACGTTTGACTTCAAGACCAGCAATCTTGCCGGCGTCTTTCGTCGCCTGGCGCTGGGAGTCGTTGAAGTATGCCGGAACGGTAATCACGGCTTCGGTAACTTCTTCGCCAAGGTGACCTTCGGCGGTTTCCTTCATTTTCTGAAGCACCATGGCTGCGATCTGGCTCGGCGCCATTTTGTCGCCATTGACTTCAACCCAAGCATCGCCGTTCTCGCCCGAGATGATTTTGTACGGGACAAGATCTTTGTCTTTTTCGACTTCCGGGTCGCCATAACGACGGCCGATCAGACGCTTGATGGCAAACAGGGTGTTTTCCGGGTTGGTGACTGCCTGGCGTTTCGCCGGCTGACCGACAAGGCGTTCACCATCATCGGTGAAAGCGACCATTGACGGAGTAGTACGGGCACCTTCGCTGTTTTCAATCACGCGGCCTTCTTTGCCGTCCATGACTGCTACGCAGGAGTTGGTGGTGCCAAGGTCGATACCAATAATCTTACCCATAGTAAGTTCCTCTTTTAGCGGCCGGTCCGTCCCGCAGCCTCCGAACTGAAGCGCCGCGCAGGACCTCCTGGGACCAATGGTTGTAATACACGTAATTTTTCTGGGGGCTCTTCGTTACCCCGCGAACCTATATATGAAAGTCGCCACAAAGTCGCAAGCGGTCAAAGTGGGGAATCTTGGCTGTTTTTTGCCTTCCAACCGCAATTTTCACCCGATCACCACGGCAATACCCCCTTTAAACTGGCAAAATCGTGGGAAATCATCGGTTTTGGAGGCGCAAAACCCGGCTTTCAATTTGTTTCATAACCGGGTTGCAAAACATTCAGACCAGCGCACTCAGATCGGAATATCGGCGGGATTACAACGGGTCTGACGCAAGACAGCCTCAAGCTTGATCGCCAGGCTCTCCTTTTCATCTGGGCCCAGAAAACGTGCAATTTCCAGACTTTTGCCATGTGTGCGCAGGAAAAGGGTGGCCTGTTCATCCTCACCCCGTTCCAAAACGACACGTAGCCAATAGGGCTGAAAATCAAATTCCTGACGTTCCCCGCGCACCGAAATTCGCGTCACCCTGAGATTACCTTGGGCAAGCTCAATCCGCTCTTCCTGCCGGGCAGAGCGGAAGCTGAAATAAAACGCCAATGACAGCAAGACAACATCCAGCCCCAGAAACCCGATCACCGGCCACGCCCCCACAGACCAGAAAATAAAGCCGATGGTCGTGATCAGACCTGCCAGAAACAGCACAATATTTCGCGCCGCACGGCGCGACAGCGACCGCGGCGGAAACAGATCCACCCGAAAGATCGGTTTTGCTGAACGCGGCACGTTTGGCATTTGAGTTACCTGTTGCTGAATACTTGATTGTGCGCCCGGCCACCGGGCGGCTGCAATCAAAATTCGATTTTTCAACCCTCACAGTTTATATAGTTTGCAAAGAAGAGATCGGATCAGACGACAGGCATTAACATCAGCCGCCGTTCCAAATATCGATAAATAATAAAGAGATATCAGTCCATGGCCCGCCCGATGAACAAAGCCGCCATCGAAGAGTTTTTCCAGCGTCTTTCCGATGCCGACCCGGAACCGAAGGGGGAGCTCGACTACACCAACCCCTACACCCTTCTGGTCGCGGTTGCGCTTTCGGCGCAAGCCACCGATGTCGGGGTGAACAAGGCGACCAAAAAGCTGTTTCAGATCGTCGAAACCCCGCAGGATATGCTCGACCTTGGCGAAGAGGCCTTGATCGAGCACATCAAGACCATCGGGCTTTATCGCGGCAAGGCCAAGAATGTCATGGCCGCAGCCAAGATCCTTGTTGAAAAACATGGCGGGGTCGTGCCCAACGATCAGGAAGCACTCGAAGCACTGCCCGGTGTCGGGCGCAAAACCGCCAATGTGGTGCGCAATATCGCCTGGGGTGAGCATACCATGGCGGTCGATACCCATATCTTCCGTCTGGGCAACCGGACCGGCATGGCCAATGGCAAGACGGTTCTGGCCGTTGAAAAGGCGTTGCTCAAAAAGGTCCCGCCGCGCTTCATGACCCATGCCCATCACTGGCTGATCCTGCATGGGCGTTATATCTGCAAGGCGCGCAAGCCACGCTGTGGTGACTGCATCGTCAATGATCTTTGCAACTACAAAGACAAAACGCCTGCCGAGTCATAATTCGGCAGGCGTCTGGAAGATTTACGCGGGTTCAGCTTCCCTGATCAGAAAACCAGATCAAAGCTTGCCGGGGCTGGTGCAATCACCTTTGCGCCATCGGGTTCGATTTGCATGATGGCATAGCCACGCTCGGACTGGCCATCCGGGGTCAGACGGAAAATACCATCCACACCGACAAACCCGCCCGGATTGGTCAGGGTTTCCTGGCTCATATTATTTCCATCGCGCGCCATCAGGGCGGCCAAGGCCGTACTGTCATAGGCAAGGCTTGAGATCCTTGGCGGTTGACTGCCAAATGTGCGTTCAAAGCGCGACGCGAACAGTTCCCAGTTTTCCGGATTGGGGGCGGCAAAAATCCCGCCCTGAAGGGCCGGTTCCGAAAAAAGGGCCGGATCGTTCCAGCCAAACGTGCCGATAAACTGCACGACCGACGGATCAATATCGTAATAGGCCAGAAGCGAGGAAACCTGACGCAATTCCCCACCGGTTGCGGGCAGGATCAAGGCATCAAAATCAAGCTCGCCAAAAGTATCTACGCCTTCAAGGCGGCGCAGCGCACGTTTTGATCCGGCACTGCCATCGGCTTCAAGCTGTGCCTTGTGCGCCCGCAAGTTCGCGCGCCTTGCGTCGTAATTGGCAAAGTCACGAATGGTTTGCTGCAGGTTTTCCGAGCCGGGCTGATAAAACGCCACGCGGCCAAGATTGCCACCAACGCGCGAAACAACGCTATTCAGTCCGCTGGCGATCTGGCGGCCATAGTCGTTTTGCGGCAAAAGGGCTGCGAAACGATAACGCCCTTGCGTTGTGGCATAACCAGCCGCACGGGCAATCTGGTCTTCGGGGATCAGGCCATTGACCCAGACACCGCTTTCAGCCACCCGGCGATTGTTGGAAAAGGCCACCACCGGCACATTGGCCGACTTGGCAACTTCGCTGGCACCACTGACCGATTCGGCAAATAGCGGCCCCAGGATCATCTTCGCACCGGCCTCAACCGCCTCACGCGCGGCATTTTGCCCGCCCTGATAAGTCCCGGCGGTATCAATTGGCATCAAAACAAAGTCGTCACCGGCAATATCAAACATGGCAAGCTCTGCGGCGTGACGCATGGCACGCCCCAGATCCCCGTGCTGACCCGACAGCGGAAGCAACAAGGCAACCCGCTTTTCAAAGACGGCAGCTTCATCATTGAACAGCATCGGAAGTTCCGCACCCTCACCTTCCGGCAGGGCGGCTTCGCTGGGCCATGGGTTGGCATCCGGGATCAGTCCCTGATCTGGGGCGCTGGTGGGATCGACGGTGTTCGTCCCGGGCTGATTGGTGCTTTCAACCGGGGCTCCGTCACGTTGCGATCCGAACAGGTCCGTGATACTCGTGGTCGCATTACATGCGCTTAGCCCGAAAGAGAGGACAACCACAGATGCCGTCCGGCGCACGATCCGGCCCCAAGCCGGAAAAAGATCCGAAAACCGATCCCGATCTGACAACGCCTGACACGGCAGCGCCTCTTTCTGCATCCGGTTCTTTGACGGATGACGTTTCGGACAACCCACTCTCACCTCCAGATAAGTCGTTTCGACCGCAGGGTAATGCGGGCGAGGATGCAAGTAAACATGATGAAAGCCATTTGCCGCTTTCATCTGGTCTTTATCTGGTTGCTACTCCAATCGGAAATTTGGGCGATATTACGTTCAGGGCGCTCGAAATCCTCAAACGCGCCGATGTCATCCTGTGCGAAGACACCCGAACATCGGGCAAATTGCTGTCGCGCTATGGCGTGAAAACCAAGCGAATCGCCTATCACGAACATAACGCGGCAAAGATGCGCCCCGAAATCATGGACCGTCTTGGCAAGGGTCAGGGACTGGCACTTATTTCCGATGCAGGCACGCCGTTGATCAATGATCCCGGCTATAAGCTGGTACGCGATTGCAAGGAAGAAGGCTTTAACGTCACCGCAGCACCGGGTGCGGCATCGCCGATTGTCGCCCTGATCCTGTCGGGCCTGCCAAGCGATCACTTCTTTTATGCTGGTTTCCTGCCGCCCAAAACGATGGCGCGCAAAAAGGAACTCGCCTGGTTTGCCCCGATCCCGGGCAGCCTGATCTTTCTTGAAAGTCCCAAACGACTGGCGGCAAGCCTGAAAGATATGGCCGAAATGCTCGGTGGCACGCGCGAGGCCGCGGTGACCCGCGAACTCACCAAGATGTTTGAAGAAGTCCGCAATGGCACGCTGGCCGATCTTGCCGCCCATTATGACGAGGCGGGCGCACCAAAGGGCGAGATCGTGGTGATTGTCGGCCCGGCCGATGCCAGCGCAGCAGAACCCAGTGCCGAGGATATTGACGCGCGCCTAAGCGAACTGATCAAGACCCACCGCACCAAGGAGGCGGCTGACATCCTCGCTAGGGAAACCGGTCTCAAGAAGCGCGATCTGTATAATCGTGCCCTTGAACTGGCCAAATCGGACCCGAACTGACCATGACCCGATCCCGTCCCTTGCCTGATGACACATCAAGCCGCAAGCGGGCGGAAAAGGCCGGACGCCGGGCGGAAAAGCTTTGTGAATTCTGGCTGCGCCTGAAGGGCTATCGCATTCTTGCCACCCGCCATAAAAGCCCTGCCGGTGAGATTGACATCATCGCCAGACGCGGAAATGTCCTGATCGCCATTGAGGTCAAAAACCGCGCTGATCATGAAACCGCCCTTCACGCCATCACAAACAGACAACAAAACCGCATCGCCCGCGCACTTGAAGCCTATGCGGGCAAAATCGGCCATGCGGGCGACCTGCGGCTTGATCTGATGATTGTCGGCAAATGGGGCCGGATCGCGCATCTCGGAAATGCTTGGCAGGTTTCTTAGCCAGCGAAACCTGCCATCCGGGCTCAGGGATGCATCTTCGCACCCTTGGTGATTTTATCGACATTGCGTTTGTCTGCGTGAATCCCAATACCGACAAACTTCGCGTTTTGCGGATCAGCCTTGGCAAACACATCGCGATTGGCGCCGTCATGGCCGGTGGCAAACATGTCCTCGATATAGGCAGACATTCGGACACCGCGGTTTAACGCCCGCTGGTGAATTTTGGCGATGGTGTCACTGTCAGCCGCCAGAACGATGGCGGGCTGCCGTGATAGCGGGTTATAGACGTTCTGGTTTGCATCAATATAGGGCTCCCCGATAATATCTGGGGTCTGGGCGACAATGCCGCTCATCAGGAACGCCGTGACATTCAGGGATTGCCAAGCTTCAAGGTCATTGCGCAAAATCAGGGCAACTTTGGTATCAAACATCTACTTACTCCAGTCGGTCGGGTAATCCGGTAATGAAAGAAGCAATAGACCAGCCTGATGATCGCGGTATTGAACGTTTGTGCAAAAAACGTGAACGCTTCGTCGCTGCGCCGACCGCACCGGGGATCGAGCGGATCGAAGCCCTTTTTTACGGCAACATGTTCACCCCGCATCGCCACGATACCTATGCGCTTGGCATCACCCTGCAAGGCATTCAGACCTTTAACTATCGCGGGGAATTTCGCGCCAGCAATCCGGGTAATATCATCATCCTTCATCCCGACGAGCTGCATGATGGCGGGGCGGGTACGGATGATGGCTTGCAATATCGCATGCTTTATCTTGAACCGGCCTTGTTGCGATCGGGCCTTGATCATGAAAGCGACCCCCTGCCCTTTGTCGGCGAACCGGTTATTCAGGACCCGGTGTTGTGGTCAATCATGGCGTCTGCATTGGGTGAACTTGAATGCGACATGGATCCGCTTTTGCGTGACCAGTTTGTTGGCGATATTGCCCAACGCCTGTCATTGCACGCCAAGGCACCGCTGAAACGCCCACGCTTTAACGCCAGCCAAAGCATGGATCAGGTGCGCGCCTTTCTTGAAGACAACTTTGACCGCCCGGTGCAGTCTGACGAGCTTGAACAGGTCGCCGATATGGACCGTTTTCGTCTGATCCGCCATTTCCGGGCACGGTTCGGGACAACACCCTATCGCTATTTGATGATGCGCCGCCTGCAAAAGGCACGTGCGATGATGGCGCTGGGCCAACCGCTTGCCGGTATCGCGGCCGAAACGGGCTTTGCCGATCGAAGCCATTTCAACCGCCATTTCCGCCAGACTTACGGCGTGTCACCGGGACGCTGGGCGGAATTGCTCACCAGCAAAACCCATTGACGGATGCCACCGGCCATCGAGCCTGACGCCCAATTTGCAGAAAAATGCATTTTTACTGATAAAGCGGCCCGGATTTTAAAACTCTTTAACCCCCGCGCTCCAGTATGGACCCTGAAGACTGGGGGAACTGGACGAGACATCCGTATATGTCACCAACAATAATGGTCAATCGGCCACTTGGCATCGCCAAAGCACTTTTGCTGAGCGCTATTTGCCTGATACCGCTTGCGGGATGCACGCCTGCATCCGTTGTGGTCGGGGCCGGCGCAACCGCGGGCGTTGCAGCGTTTCAGGAGCGCGGCCTGAACGGCGCGGTCAGTGATACAGCGATCACCGCCCAGATATGGCAGAAGTTTCTGGCACAGGACGAAAAGCTGTTTCTGGATATCGAGATCGAAGTGGTTGAAGGCGAAGTTCTTTTGGCAGGCCAGGTGCCGACTGTCAGCGATCAGCTTGAAGCTGTGCGATTAAGCTGGCAGGTTAATGGGGTCAAAAGCGTTCATAACGAGATCGAGATCGGCGAGGGCATGACCCTCGTAGATAATGCGAGTGATCTTTTGATCACTACCAAGATCAAAACCGCACTGATGTTTGATGGCGATGTGTTCGCGATCAATTACAGCGTCGAGACCGTAAACGGGACAGTTCATCTTATGGGGATCGCGCAGGACGAACTTGAACGCAATCGCGTGATTTCACATGCCCGGGACACCAGTTATGTCAAACGGGTTGTCAGTCACATCCGTCTGAAAAACGACGCCATCCGACAAGGAACCTGAACCATCAGCAGCGTCAGCCACATAACAGCACCGACCGATGCGGATCGCCAATGGCTTGTCGATTATGGCAAGGGCAAAAAGCCTGATGCCAGCGTGGCCGAGGCAGCCCTGCATTTTGCCCGCCTCAATCAGTCGAATGGAACCCACAAGCGCGATATCGTACCGTTTCTTGCCATCCTTGACGATCTGGCCGATCAGGTCCGGTCCGAGTTGGCGGGGCTTACCCTGCAACCCGATCTGGCAGTTGATGGCGGTAATCAGCCGCTTCCGGTCGATGACAAGGAAGCCGAACCGACCATTGATCAGGTTGTTCGCGGCCTGCAAACCGTGATTGCCGAACGCAATGGTTTTCAGGGGGATGCGGAAAACTACGACGACCTGGCCAATGCCGACCTGATGCAGGTGATTGAGCGCAAGCGCGGCCTGCCGGTTGCGCTTGGCATGCTGTATATCCATGCGGCACGACGTTGTGGCATTGCCGTAACCGGAATTGATTTTCCCGGTCACTTTCTGCTGCGTGTTCAGGCCAATGGCAAACGCAAGATGATCGACCCGTTCCATGGCGCAATCAGCCTTGGTCCAGCGGAATTGCGCGAACTGCTGAAGTCTTTCAGTGGGCTGGATGCCGAATTGGCTCCGGAACACTACAAGCCATCATCCGATATCGATATTTTGTTGCGACTTCAAAACAACATAAAGGTACGGGCCCTTCGCGCCGGTGAATTGGAGCTCGCAACCCGTGTTATCGAGCACAGTCTGCTGATTGATCCGGAACATGAAGGCCTTTGGCACCAGCTTGGTGCGCTTTATGCCCGCCTTGATCAGGACCATATGGCCCTTGGTGCGTTTGAACAATTCGTCAAACGTTGTGATGACCCGCTTCATCGCGCCCGGATCGAAGCCGTGATCGAAGAATTGCGGGATCGCCTAACCCACAATACGGCCCACCAGAACGCCAATGGCAAATCCGACGACGATGCTGCAAGCCTGACCGCCGAGGACGGCACGGAAGCACGGGAAAACAACGATCCAATCCCGCTTTTCCCCGATAAGTAGTCGCCGACTTCCCCGGAAAATCCCCTGATTCATACTGGAACACCCCCCTTTTCAGGGTTGCTCATCATGGCGTCCTGTCGATGCTCCCGCACGCTTAAACTGCTATTTTACCAATATAGACGCAAGTATTATTGTCTATTTACGTATATATAGCTGACTACATTTATATCTATTTCAAGACAAAACGGTTTGTCTTGAACCATGACCTACTGCGAAACACCGAAATTGGCCTTTCAAAATCATGTAAATTTGCTTGTTATGGTATTTTTGGCCACTTTTCTGGCCCCATGCGCGCCCTTATCTTCGAAAAGACTGAATAAAGCGCGAACCGTTGATTTCTGCGGCTTTGCGGCGGGTGGCTTTTGGACGGGCGAGTTCAGAAGTGATTTCCTCGACCCGTGGTTTCAATTTCAAATCGCTTCGGGATCGAATTTCGTTGATCAACGCTCCAAAAAACATCTTTTGTAGTTTTTCTGGAGGTTAATGACCGGTTAAACGACCGGGGACGAAACAGTTGCAAGGCTTGCACCGCACAATGCATTCCCTATACTCCGCAACAGACCATATAGAAGGCAATCGAGCACGGCCTTGTGCTGTCTCTCTCGCCGCACGGCTTACCGGGAATATCACGGTGCCGTTCACACCGACTAACCGCAGGAAATTACTACATGAACGACACCAAATTCGACGTCGTTGGGATCGGCAACGCCATCGTTGATGTCCTTGCCCATTGCAAGGAAGAAGACCTTGTGCGCCTCGACCTTGTCAAAAACGCCATGACCCTGATTGATGCCGACAAGGCAGATGCGCTGTATGACCAGATGGGTCCGGGCCTTGAAATGTCAGGCGGTTCAGCCGGCAATACCATGGCAGGCATCGCAGCCCTTGGCGGCAAGGGTGCCTATATCGGCAAGGTCCGCGATGATCAGCTTGGTCAGGTTTTCCGCCACGATATCCGCGCGATTGGTGTCGCATTCGACACGGCAGCTGCCACCGAAGGTTCGCCGACGGCGCGCTGCCTGATCTTTGTCACTCCGGATGGTCACCGCACCATGAACACCTTCCTTGGCGCCTGCACAGAGCTTGGCCCGGATGACATTGACGAAGATCTGATCAAATCCGCCAAGGTCACCTATATGGAGGGTTATCTTTGGGATCGCCCGGAAGCCAAGGACGCCTTCATCAAGGCAGCCAAGGTCGCCCATGATGCTGGCCGTCAGGTTTCGATCAGCTTGTCTGACTCTTTCTGTGTTGATCGCCATCGCGAATCCTTCCGCGAACTGGTCGATGACCATATCGACGTGCTGTTTGCCAACGAAGACGAGATCAAGTCGCTTTACGAAGTCGAGACCTTTGAAGAAGCGCTGGCCGAAGTCCGCAAGCATTGCCGTGTCGCGGCCCTGACCCGCAGTGAAAAGGGTGCCGTTATCGTAAGCCAGGACGAACTTTACGAAATCAGCGCCGAACCGGTCGCCAAAGTGGTCGATACCACCGGTGCCGGTGATCTGTTCGCATCGGGCTTCCTGTTTGGCTACACGCAGGGTCATACCCTTGAGATTTGTGGTCAGCTTGGCGCGATCTGTGCGGCAGAAGTGATTTCGCATATGGGCGCGCGCCCGGATGCGGACCTTAAGGAGTTGATCGCAAAGGCGATCTGATCACTCTTTTATATAGAGCGTGCAAACGCTCGTAAGATTTCACGGGACGGCAACAATTCAATGCCGTCCCGTTTTTTGCTCGCAAATGCAGGGTTTGCGCGGCGCTGCAGCGCAACACAAGCATTGACTTTGTCCAGAGTTTGGCGCAAACAGCCCGCATTGCAGAATAATCAACCCGACATGGCGCTTACAACGCTGGCCTTTCGCCTCCACATTGGCTATGACAGGGCGGCCTTCGGGCATATCTGCACGATTACGATCCGGGCCAGTAAACATTCAGCACATATGTTGATGTCGGGTTCCCGCCGGTGATACCGGCGTGTGGCAACCCCAAACCGTTTTGCTGAATATCTACTGGCCTTGAAACACTTACTTATTGACCGATGCGCATGGGCGTTTCCCGGCGCGCGGCATTTTTATTTCTGGAGTCCGCGCCAATGAGCTTGCGCAATATCGCCATCATCGCCCACGTTGACCACGGCAAAACCACGCTGGTCGATTCCATGTTCCGTCAGTCCGGTGTCTATCGTGACAACCAGCGCGTTGACGAACGCGCCATGGACAGCAACGACCTGGAACGTGAACGTGGCATTACCATCGTCGCAAAACCGACGGCTGTTCAGTGGGGCGACACCCGTGTGAACATCGTTGATACCCCGGGCCACGCCGATTTCGGCGGTGAGGTCGAGCGTATCCTGTCCATGGTTGAAGGCGTTGTCTTGCTGGTGGATTCGGCCGAAGGCCCGATGCCGCAGACCAAATTCGTTCTGGGCAAGGCGCTTAAACTCGGTCTCCGCCCGATTGTCATCATCAACAAGATTGACCGTCCGGACCAACGCGCCGAAGAAGTTCTCGACGAGATTTTTGATCTGTTCGTATCGCTTGAAGCATCTGACGAACAGCTCGACTTCCCGGTTCTGTATGCATCCGGTCGTGACGGCTGGGCGGCTGAAAGCCCGGAGGGCCCTAAAGACAACCTGACCCCGCTGATGGAACTCGTTCTCAAACATGTTCCGGCACCCGACGTTGATGAAAGCGCCCCGTTCGCCATGCTGGCCACCATGCTGCATGCCGATAACTTCCTGGGCCGCATTCTGACCGGTCGTGTCTATCAGGGTCGTGCGAAACTAAACATGCCGGTGAAAGTCCTTCGCGAAGATGGCACCGTTGAAACCGGCCGCCTGTCCAAACTGATGGGCTTCCGCGGTCTGGAACGTGTCCCGCAGGACGAAGCCGTTGCTGGTGACATCATCGCGATTGCCGGTCTGACCGAAGCAACCGTGGCCGACACCATCTGTTCGACCGAAGTCACCAAGTCCATCGAAAGCCAGCCGATCGATCCGCCGACCCTGGCGATGACCTTCTCGGTCAACAACTCGCCGCTGGCCGGCCAGGAAGGTGACAAGGTTACTTCGCGCATGATCCGTGCGCGTCTGGAACGCGAAGCCGAAGGCAACATCGCGATCAAGATTGGCGAAACCGCCGACAAGGATGCGTTCGAAGTTGCCGGTCGTGGTGAATTGCAGCTTGGCGTTCTGGTCGAAACCATGCGCCGCGAAGGCTTCGAGCTTTCCATCTCGCGTCCGCGCGTTCTGTTCCAGGAAATCGACGGCGTCCTGTCCGAGCCGTTCGAAGAGGTCCAGGTTGACGTCGACGAGGAATATTCCGGCGTCGTGGTCGAGAAAATGAGCCTGCGCAAGGCTGAAATGACCGACATGCGCTCAAGCGGTGGCGGCAAGACCCGTATCATCTTCATCGCGCCGTCGCGCGGCCTGATCGGTTATCACGGTGAATTCCTGACCGATACCCGCGGTACCGGCGTTATGAACCGCGTGTTCCATTCCTATGGCCCGGTCAAGGGTTCCATTGCGGGTCGTCGTAACGGTGCGCTGATTTCCAACGATCAGGGCGATGCGGTTGCCTATGCGCTGTTTAACCTTGAAGATCGCGGCATCATGTTCATCGAGCCGGGCGAGCGTGTCTATCAGGGCATGATCGTTGGCGAACATAACCGTGACAACGATCTTGAGATCAACGTACTCAAGGGCAAGAAGCTGACCAACGTCCGCGCATCGGGCAAGGATGACGCCATCCTGCTGACCCCGCCGCGCCGCATGTCGCTTGAAGAAGCCCTGTCCTATATTCAGGACGACGAACTCGTCGAAGTGACCCCGCAAAGTGTGCGTATCCGCAAGCAGCACCTTGACCCGAACGTTCGTAAGCGCGAAAGCCGCAAAAAAGAAGGCTAAGCCTTTCTTTCAAAACCAGATGCAAAAGGGCCGGTCCAAAAGGATCGGCCTTTTTTCTTGTCTGCCCGTTCAACGGGCATCCGCCCTTGGTTTCGGCTTTCATTAACCTGTTTGGCCTAGCTTCGTGCCAGCGTATTTCAACTTGGGGGAAATCAATGAACAGCATGGAAAAGCGAAGCTGGGGCGAGGCCTTTGGCGCCTTTATTCATCCGCGCGTGATTACGATGCTGTTTTTGGGATTGTCGGCGGGCATTCCCATCCTTTTGATTTTCTCGACCCTGTCGATTTGGCTGCGCGAAGCTGGCGTCGATCGCTCTACGGTGACCTATTTCAGTTGGGCCGCCCTTGGCTATTCCTTCAAGTTTGTCTGGGCGCCGCTGATTGACCGACTGCCCTTCCCGGTCCTGCACAGCCTGATGGGCAGAAGGCGCTCCTGGCTGATCATTTCCCAGATCGCGATCATTGCCGCCATCCTGTGGATGGGTCTGACCGACCCGGCGCAAAACCTGACCATGATGGCCTTTGCCGCCGTTGCCCTTGGTTTCGCCTCTGCCACACAGGATATCGTCATTGATGCCTACCGGATCGAGGCCGCAGATACCGACCTGCAGGCAATGATGAGTTCGGCCTATATTGGCGGATATCGCATCGGCATGATCGTTGCCGGGGCCGGGGCACTCACCATTGCTGGCCTGTTTGAGGCCGAAGGCGTCTATCAGCACTTTGCTTGGACCATGGCCTATGGCTGCATGGCGCTTGCCATGTGTATCGGGGTGATCACCACCCTCCTCGTCAGCGAACCCAGGTCGGTAAAGCTCGACAGCAAATATTTCCACGAAACATCTGACTATGTCCGGTTTCTTGCGATGTTTGCACTTACCGTGATCGCCTTCATCCTTGCCAATGTCTATGCGGGGAACATCACCGATCCGCTCAAAACGGCCCTGACCGACAACGGGATGATCCGCGAACTGGCCGGCTTTATCGCAGGAACCCTCAAACTCGCGGTTTCGGTGGTATTTGCTGTCTTTGTCGCCTGGCTCACCACGCGGGTTGGCCTGACCCCGACCGGCATGGTTCAGGAAACCTATATTTCGCCGGTGAAGGACTTCATTGATCGCTATGGCAAGGCCGCCATCGTCATTCTGGCCCTGATCGGGGTGTATCGCATTGCCGACATCGTCATGGGCGTGATGGCCAACGTGTTTTACACCGACCTTGGTTTCTCCAAGGAAGAAATCGCCGCGGTTTCCAAGACATTTGGCCTGTTCATGACCATTGGCGGCAGTTTCCTGGGCGGGGTGCTGTCGGTTCGCTATGGCGTGGTACGGATCCTGTTTCTTGGCGCCCTGTTATCGGCAATCACCAATATCCTGTTTGCCTTCATGGCGCAGCTTGGCCCCGACACCACAATGTTTGTCGTGGTGATCATGGCCGACAACATGTCGGGTGGTCTGGCTACAGCCGCCTTCATCGCCTATCTGTCGGGCCTGACCAATATCTCGTTCACCGCCATGCAATACGCGATCTTCAGTTCGATCATGACCCTGTTTCCCAAAATCCTTGCCGGGTTCTCGGGCACGGTGGTCGATATGGTCGGCTATAGCTGGTTCTTCATCGGCACGGCCGTGATCGGCATTCCGGTTCTGTATCTTGTTGTTCTTGCCGGGCGCCTGACAAGGGTCAAGGAAGCAGAGGACGCCAGAAAGGCCGGGGTCTAAGCCGCCAGGATGCCTTTAACCCCTGGCTGGTCAGAAACATCAATGACCCAAAACAAAACCGGACGCCTGATATGGCGTCCGGTTTTTTTAAATCTTGTATCTGTTACGGGGACTACCCGCCGCTCACTGACCGTTTCACGCGGCCTGTTCGGCCTCGTCCTGCGTCAGCAGTGCATAGATTGCGTCGGCTGAGCCAGCCCCGCGCAGTTTGTCACACATGCCCTGGTTACGCAGCAGGCGGGAAATCCGCGCCAGTGCTTTCAGGTGATCGGCCCCGGCTTCTTCAGGTGCAATCAGCATGCAGAACAGGTCGACCGGATGTTCATCCACGGCATCGAACTCGATCGGATTGCCTGCACGGGCAAATACCATATGCAGGCGGTCCAGATCATTGAGCTTGCCATGTGGAATCGCCACACCGCCACCAACGCCGGTGCTGCCAAGCTTTTCACGGTCAAGCAGGACAGAGAAAATCTCGCTCGCAGGGCGTCCGGTAACTTCGGCGGCCTTTTCGGCAAGTTCCTCAAGCACAGCCTTCTTCGCGCCGGAACGCAGTGCCGGGATAACTCCGGACGGAGTAAGAATCGATGATATGTCCATTTTTCGCGTTGCGTTGTTTGGCTCGGAATCTGTGTCAGTCACCCGCCGCTCGCCTCGCTATCGTTTGGATCCAGCCATCCGATATTACCGTCCGAGCGACGATAGACAACATTCAGTCCGCCATGTTTGCCATTCCGGAACATAAGTGCCGGAATGTCCCCCAAGTCGAGCCGCATGACAGCTTCCCCAACGGAAAGCGTATCGATGCGATCGGGTGTCTCGGCCACAATCACCGGTTCATAGCCGTTTACGTGATTGTCATCCGTTTGATCTTCATCTTCCTGTTCGATCACATAATGGATCGCTTCCAGGCGAGCCTCCTCATAGTGGTCCCGGGTTGCGTGATGATCACGCAGGCGCCGTTTATAACGCCGCAACTGTTTGGCCACTCTGTCACAGGCGGCATCAAATGCGGGATAAACCTCATTTGCTGATGCTTTTGCCTGAATCATCATGCCTTTGCCGACATGGACCGATATCTGCGCGTGAAAGAGATGTGCCTGTTTGGTGACGGTCACCGTGGCTTCGATCGCGTGATCGAAATATTTCTCTACTGCAGGGTCCAAGGTCTCGACGACGTGTTGGCGAAACGCTTCGCCTACGTCAAGTTGCTTACCGATAACCGTAATTTGCATGGATCGCCTATCCCCGGTTGAGTGACTTACCAGTACATTTGAATGTTCGGTGCCCCTCAGTCAGGTGGGCGCACCATATTCCCTCGTCATTACCAAGTCAAGATATGGGTATGTTCCCTTGAATTACAGCACCTTAAGGTACATTTTTTCGATAAAATCGTGCTAGGACGCACGTGATTTTTTCTCGCGCCGACGCTGGACTGACGAAGGAATGCGCATTGCTTCCCTGTATTTTGCCACTGTTCGGCGCGCAATGTCGATTCCTTCCTTGCCCAGAAGCTCAACCAGTTTGTCATCAGACAAAATCTTCTTGGGTTCTTCGTTGTCGATCAATGACTTGATCCGATGGCGGACGGCCTCTGATGAATAGGCGTCTCCACCGTCAGAAGACGAGATTGCGGTGGTAAAGAAGTATTTCAGTTCGAACATCCCGCGCGGGGTCGACATGAACTTGCCATTGGTCACGCGGGAAACCGTACTTTCATGCATGCCGATCGCCTCGGCAATGTCGCGCAGAATAAGTGGGCGCAGATGCCCGACCCCGTGGGTAAAGAATCCGTCCTGCTGGCGCACGATCTCGCTGGCGACCTTCATGATGGTGGTTGCACGCTGATGCAGCGCCTTGACCAGCCAGTTGGCACTCTGCAGTTTTTCGCTCATGAAGCCGCGTTCTTCGCGGTCACGCAGCCCGGATCCGATTTGGGCGACATAGTCCTCATTGACCAGAACCCTTGGCAGGGCCTCGGAATTCAGTTCTAGATGCCAGTTGCCATTTCCTGCCGAACGCATCAGAACATCCGGGATCACGGGGGTTGCGATTTCGCCATCAGCGGTTTTACCCGGTCGCGGATCAAGGGTTTTGATCTCGTCGATCATGTCGTAAAGGTCATCCGAATCGACCCCGCAGACACGCCGCAAACGATCAAAGTCGCGCTTGGCCAGCAATTCCAGATTGGCCAGAAGCGCGGCCATCGCCGGATCAAAGCGGTTGAGTTCCCGCAACTGCAGTTCCAGACATTCCGCCAGATCACGGGCAAAAATGCCGACCGGATCAAAGCCCTGCATGATTTTCAGAACGCGCTCGACATCGGTCAAATCGCATTCAAGCGCCTCGGAAACTTCATCAAGCGCGCCACTGATATAGCCATTCTCATCAAGCATATCGATCAGATAGCTTCCGATCATACGCGACGTGGCATCGGCAAAGGCAATGTTGAGCTGATCATCAAGTGACTGGCGCAGTGTCGCCTCGTCCGCCAGGGTCTGTTCCAGTCCCGGCAGGTCATCGCCACCTGCCGTCGAACCGCCGACACCACCACCTGCGCCGCCGCCATAGGGCGCGGAATAATCGTGGCTGCCCGAAACCGGTTCGCCATTGCGGGTGATTTCGCCCTCGCCGCCATACAGCGCGTCACTTGAAACATCAAGCGGGCCATCATCGCTGCCCATGGATTCACTCGATGTCAGACGATCCGTGCCAAACTGGTCATCACGATCTGCGAAATTGTCGTTGGATCGGCTATCAAGCCCTTCATCGCCATTGCCCACCGCACCGTCGCCGGCCTCGGCATAGGTTTGGCCGGGATCGGCCCGCTCGAGCAGCGGGTTTTCCATCAGTTCACTGTCGATGAAATTGGAAAGCTCAATATTATTGAATTGCAGCAGTTTGATAGCCTGCTGCAGCTGGGGAGTCATGACAAGTGACTGGGACTGGCGTAGATCCAGACGCGCCTTCAGGGCCATTTATGCACTACCCCGTGTCAATCCGAACTCTCCCCCCAAGACTTCATTGACGGCTGGCGGCGTTATCAAAGGCTGAAACGATCGCCCAGATAAACCCTGCGTACATCGTCATTTCGAACGATTTCCTCAGGTCCACCTTCCATCAAAACCCGACCATCATGCAAGATATATGCCCGGTCGATAATGTCTAGAGTCTCGCGCACATTGTGGTCAGTAATCAAGACCCCAATGCCACGATCTTTCAGATGACGTACAAGATCGCGAATATCACCCACTGCAATCGGGTCAATCCCGGCAAGTGGTTCATCAAGCAGAACAAAATTCGGATGGGCCGCAAGCGCACGCGCTATCTCGCAACGGCGGCGTTCCCCGCCCGAAAGGGCAAGTGCGGGCGTACGGCGCAAATGTTCGATCGCAAATTCTGCCAGAAGGTCTTCAAGGGATTGTTCGCGCTTAAGGCGGTCATCCTCGACCACTTCAAGAACAGCCATGATATTCTGTTCGACGGTCATACCGCGAAAGATCGAGGCTTCCTGTGGCAAATAGCCGATTCCCATCCGTGCGCGCTGATACATCGGCATCATGGTGATGTCACGCCCATCAAGGGAAATCGTGCCGCGATCTGCGGCAATAAGGCCGGTAATGATATAGAAACTGGTGGTTTTTCCTGCGCCGTTCGGACCCAGAAGGCCAACCGCCTCACCGCGCTGTACCGACACCGAAACATCTTTGAGCACCGGACGCTTCTTGAAGCTTTTGCCAAGATTATGCGCCACAAGACCCTTGTTCGTGCTGATCAGGCGCGGACCGGTTGCCCCGCCGTCAGTTGGCTGTGCGCTGCCAGATGCAGCTGTCGCCTTGGCGTTGTCGGATTTTACGCTTTTGCGCGACCAGAACAAATGACCGACCTTTCTCAGTTACCGGTCCCGGCATCGGCCGGGCTGTTGTTTTCGTCTTTTTGCGGAACCAGAAGGCCCCGAACACGGGTTTTGCCATCACCACTACCGTCGGCCGTCAGACGACTGATCCCGGTATTCAGGTCCACAACGGCACGATCCCCGTTCAACTGGTTTTCCCCGCGGGTGATCTTAACCGATCCAATAAGGGTCGCGATACCTGTTTTCGCATCATAAACACCCTGATCGCCGACAACAAACTCTGTCGCTGTGCGAATATTCACATTGCCCTGGCCATCGATGCGGCGCAATTCGTTGGCCCCGCCCTCGCCGGCCTCAAAGCGCGCGGTCAATACATCCCCGCGCAGCGTGCGATCTTCGGCCACGGCAACAGCGTCACCGCGCGCCACCGCCACACGCTCTGTTTCCCAGTATTCAAGGCTGTCGCGTGCGGTCAGGGTTTCAGTGGGGGTGGTGTATTTAAGGTTATCCCCGGTCAGCACGACCACGGCCTCGTCAATGTCATAGACGGCGCGATCGCCAATGGCGACGTCGGTATCGGATGAAAGCTTCACATTGCCGGTCGCGATGATGCGGTAAATCTCGCTATTGCCGTCGCGGTCGCGATAAAGTGCCTGCAACTCGTCGGCATCAACACGCGATCCGCCACGTTTGGCCACCGCATTGCCACGCGCGATCAGAACCTGCTCGTTGCGGCGCCATTCGATGCCGTTATCAGACTCGACTTCAAGCCCGCCACTACCATTTTGGGCCAAACCCAACGGATTGGCCGCAGCATCCTTGACCGTGCTGGACAGGCCGATCACGGCCGCACCCAGCATAAGCCCCCCCAGCACAAGGGGTGTCAGAACCGTTCCAGTCTTGCGGGCGAGATGCGGCATCGCAATCATGACTTCCCTCTCATTGCTCCGTCGAATTCATTGCACTGTCGAAAATCACCAGACGGGATTTCCCCAAAAAGCGGATCACCGCCCCCTTGTCTTCAAGCTCAAACCCGGAATCGGATGCAATGGTGCCAAACGGCCCCTGCCCGTCAACCGGCACATCGCCGCTGGCACTGCCGGAATTCATGGCAATTTCAGCTTCTTCGGTATGAATTTCAAAGCCCTGATCGTGATACATGTTCACCGTGCCCACCAGATCAAGCATCCCGTCAGCTTCGGTATAGAACCCTTCATTGGCGGTCATTGCGATCCACGATCCGTCATTAAGCGTGATATCGGCCTGCGGCGCCGACAGATAAATATGGTCGGGTCGCGTTTCGGTTTCCGCTGTTTCAACGGCTTCACTGGCCGTGACGGTAAAGGGCTGTCGATTGCCATCCACGCCAAAGAAGCGGGGTTTGCTCATCGCAACATTTTCCATCAGATCTTCGGGCAAGGTGGAAAAGCCCAGCCGAAAACCGCTTTCCTGCACCTGTTCGATCTGCGGCCACAGCACCACAAGTGCGAGGATCGTCATCGCGATCAGCGGCAGGACGAATTTCAGCATATTGACGATGACACGGCGGAACGGATTGATCCGCACATTACGCCGCGCCGAGGGCATGCGATCTCGCGAAAAGCCGCGTGCGTGGCGTTGCTCACGTGCTTCGGCCTTCTGGCTTTCGTCGTGATCCTCGACCTGTGGCGTGCCCTCTGTGCTCATGCGTCAGGCCACTCCGACACGCAAAAGATCGTGGATATGAACCAGTCCGACCGGCACACCAGCGTCATCAAGGACAAACAAAGACGTGATTGAGCGATCATTCATGATGGCAAGGGCCTCAACCGCCAGCGCATCGGCACTGGTTACTTTCGGCCCGGCGGTCATGACATCACCGACTTTCATCGCCACCAGATTATCGGCCATGTGACGGCGTAAGTCGCCATCGGTCACGATCCCTGCCAGGGCTCCGGCATCATCGACCACCCCTACACAGCCAAATGAATGGCTGGTCATGGTCACAAGTGCCTCGGCCATCAGCGCATCCGGTTTGATCAATGGCAGGGTATCGGCCCCGTGCATGACATCCCCGACATGGAGCAACCGCTGACCCAGCTTGCCACCGGGGTGGAAGGTTCGGAAATCATCAGATGAAAAACCGCGCCGCTCCATCAATGTCACCGCCAGCGCATCGGCAAAGGCCAGCATCGCCGTGGTTGATGTCGTCGGCGCCTGCTTGTTCGGGCAGGCTTCCGGACTTGCCGGCAGAACCAGCGGGCAATCGGACTGCTTGGCAAGCGAGCTTTCCGGTTTGCGGGTCATGCCGATCAGCGGCACGTTAAAACGCCGGGTAAAGGCAATAATATCGGACAGTTCCGGTGTTTCACCGGAATTGGACAGGGCCAGCACCGCATCATCCTTGCCAATCATGCCCAGATCCCCGTGGCTGGCCTCGGCCGGATGGACGAAAAAGGACGGGGTACCGGTCGAGGCAAAGGTCGCAGCGATTTTCTTGGCAATATGGCCGCTTTTGCCCATGCCGGTCACAACCAGACGGCCTTTCAGGCCTTCGATCAGGTTGATGGCATCGCAGAACGCACCATTTAGCGACTCTGCAAGTTCGCGCAGCGCATTGGCTTCGATACCAAGAACACGGCGCGCAATGGCAAGATCGGCATCAGATGCCGGTGCCGGCAGGTTGGAGGACTCTTTGGACACGTCTGGGGTCACTGTCATTGTTTCTTGTTAGCGTTTTCCGCCCGGAGATAGCCTGTATTGCCCATCTTGCAAGATCATTGAGCCGAAACTATGAACCCGGTTGGCGCGGGGGTCAATTCCCTAGCACAGGCAATACAGGATCAACCTTCACAGGCGGTTAACCGGCCTTATGCCGACCTCAGGAATGGGCAAAGATATCGGTTTCTTCCCAGCCCGCCAGATCAAGCGTCGCGCGCATCGGCAGGAAGTCAAAACAGGCCTGTGCCATCTCCATCCGACCTTCACGGACCAGACGACGATCAAGCTCCTCTTTTGCCTTGTGCAGATACAGCACATCGGATGCGGCATAATCGATCTGTTCCTTGGAAAGCTCGGCCGCACCCCAGTCGGAGCTCTGCTGCTGCTTGGAAATCTCGACCCCGACGGTCTCGCGCAGCACATCCTTCAGACCATGGCGGTCGGTATAGGTGCGCACCAGTTTGGAGGCGATCTTGGTGCAATAGACCGGCGCACAGCGCACACCGAGATATTTGTCCATCACGGCGATGTCAAAACGTCCGAAATGAAACAGTTTCAGGACCGACGGATCGGCCAGAAGCTTTTTCAGGTTCGGCGCGCTGTAATCTTCCCCATCAAATTTGACCAGATGGGCATTGCCATCCCCGCTTGAAAGCTGCACGACACACAAACGGTCGCGGTGCGGGTTAAGGCCCATGGTCTCACTGTCAATGGCCACAACCTTTCCAAGGTCAAGGTCATCAGGCAGATCTCCGAGATGGAGGAAATTGGTCATCGCGGTTCTCCAAATGTCAGAATTTGCCTGTTCTTAACACAGCAAACCGCGCATCGCACCGCAAAAGTCGTCCATGTTCGGCTCGAAAGAAGAACGCTCTGCTCAGTTTGACTTTTGTGTTGCGAACCTGAGTGCGGCGACAGCGATTGCGATCGACAACCACGCCAGCATCGCAGGCCAGTTTGAAAACAGGCTCTGCGTCACTGAAAGGGGAAATAGCGACATCATCATGACCCCCAAATAAAGTCCACCAAGTAGCCTGGTATCACGCGGGCCAAAAAGGGCTTTCGCACCATTCCAGTACAAAATCACCATAAAAATGGTAAATGGAATGGTGCCAATCAAACCAGTATCCGACAACCATTCGATATAAAAATTGTGTGGGTGCGGGTGACACAGCGCGCTGTCCAATCCTTGCTGCACATAATCTTTGCAGACCAAGGGAAAGTTCCCCATTCCGGTCCCGGTTATCGGGTTCTCACCAAAGAAGCGTAATCCCAGTAACGCGAGCTGACCATAAATTGAGTCGCTATAGTCCGAAAGCACGTTGGCCAGTTCCTCAACCCGCCACCATATGCGCTCGCTCGTAAAGAGCAGAAATGTCAATGCTCCTCCTCCGAACAGGGACAACCCAATCGCGATCCTACAAGCAAGTTTTCCAGAAAGAAGCAGGCTGAAAGTTACCAGCAAAAGAGCCAACAATGTCAGCACACTTGCTGCTCGCTCACCACTCAAAAAGACAACCGTTAGCAGAAACGGTGACAAACAACACGCAGCCGAGAAAATCTTGCTAGATTGCCAACGAGCGTAAAGAAAGAAACCCAACGCGCTGGTCGCAAGGCCCAACTTGGCGAGATACATGCCGATATTCGGCCGATCAAGAGGACCTGTTAAACGACCAGTCATCGGCTGCCCGGATAACAGGGAAACACCGACGAGAAACTGGTAAAGTGCATCGAACGTAGCCACGGCCATCGTACACAGCGCCGCAACAACAAATCGACGGATCGTTTGCTCATCTGACAAAACCCACCGGGTTACTGCCGCGTAAAAGACAACAAATCGAATCCAACTTAGCGAACGCCCGTAACTTTTACCTACATGCTCAGCAAAAGGAGAGACAAAGACATTCATCAAGACAAAAATAACTAGAAGAACCAGAGTATCTTTTTCACGTGCCCATGCCCAATCCCTGGCGCACCAAGACCGCACCAAAAAAATCACCCCAATCAGGACAACCGAAACATCCGCGACGGCGCGGGAAAATAGCAAAAATGCCGGAAGGAAAAATAGCAAAAAACTGGCAGCAAGGTGCAACTTTCGGTCAAGCGAGTTCATCTTCAGCAATTCACTTCTTCAATACGGCGGACGTTTGATAAATGTCGAAAAATATTGCGGTAGGGATTTAGGGTCAGGGGATTGGGATCAATAAATCCAAGTTTCCCGGCAATATAGCGAACAAATAAAGGTATGATCGGAAAAGGTGCCCCATCACGGCGCGCCTTTTTTATGGCCGAAACGCACTTGTTACAAATCTTCACGCGCGTTTCGTGTGGCAACTCCGGGTGAGCCCTCAGAAAGTTCAGATAGACCAGAAATCGATCGTGATTCTGCTGTAAGGTATTTTGCGACATATGGTTGCCCACGTCCGGTGCCATAGTGAGGACCATATCCGTATCGAGAAGACGCTTTGCATGTAATGAAAGTCTCAAAGGCAATGACTCGTCCTGAACAAAAACCGTCTCGTCACATCCGCCTGCGGCGATGAAAACATCACGTTCAACAAGCCAAGTCATCCGCACCATACCGCGACCAAGGACCCTCTCAAGCGGATCCTGGTGGATACTGAGTTTGAAATCTTCTGCGACCCGAGGGGCCACTACTTTATCGACTGGTTCGGTCGTCTTGCGGCAACGACCGTGCACCATGTCAGCGTCATGCTGTTTCGCAAGAGAAAGCAGCATCTCCAGTGCATTTGGCGCAAGAATTTCATCGCAATCAAAAAGCGCCAGATACTTGCCACGTGCAGCATCCGCTCCTTGATTAAGCCGAATAGATGGTCCGACGTTTACCGTATTGCTGATCACCCTAACAAAGTCGTGTTTCGCGGAAAATTCATTGAGTATTTCCAAAGAATTATCCGTCGACACATCATCAACAAAAACAACCTCGAATGGAATATCGCCTGTCTGCGCCAGCAATGACGCAAAGAAATACGGAAGGGCATTTGCCTTGTTATAGACAGGCAGAACGAAACTAACTTCGGGTTGCATAATTCTTAAAGCTCATTTTCAGTTCGATTTTTGCTTGTACCCAGTCAAACCAGTCTCGAAAAGATTAAAACGCAAAATTCCGCCTTAAAACGACAATACCCCAGCACATCAGAAATGTGCTGGGGTATGGTGCCCAGGAGAAGACTCGAACTTCCACGACCTAATGGCCACTGGCACCTGAAGCCAGCGCGTCTACCAATTCCGCCACCTGGGCATAGGGGCTTGTGGTATTTGTTCGGGCGGTGTCCGCCGGAACGGGGCGGAATATACGCGGTCAGGCTTAAGTGTCAACCAACTTTTTGATGGTTTGGTGAAACTTCCTGCGCCCGATTGCGTACCCCCGCCAATTGTGCGGTTTTTCGTGGTGTTTTGCGGGTTTCGGGCTCACACCGCGTGGTCGAACAAATAGGCCAGAACACCGTTCAAACGGTTCCTGCCCTGATCGGTGGCGCGCAGTCCCGACGAATCACAGATCAGATCACCGGACTCGATCAGGGTTTCCAACCGGTCACTTGCCAGAACATCATGCGGTCCCTTGCCGATAATGCGCTTAAAGCGTTCCGTCGGGATGGTTTCATTAAGCCTGAGGCCCATCATCACCATTTCAAGCAGGCGTTCATCAGTCTCGAGCGCGGTTTCTTCCTGCGTGCCATGACCATGCTTTTCCACCCGGTCCAGCCAGATGTCAGGCGCCCGGTGACGCCGCACCGCCATCGGCCTTGTGTTGCCATCGGCACCAACCACCGCTTCGCGGCCATGCGCACCGGGGCCAATGCCCAGATAATCGCCATAGCGCCAGTAAACCAGGTTATGGCGGCTTTCCTGCCCCGGTTTGGCGTGGTTGGACACCTCGTAACAGCGATAGCCGGCCCGTTCGGTTTCTTCCTGGGTGATCTCGTAAAGTTCGGTCGCAAGGTCTTCGTCCGGCACGACCAGATCACCGCGCTGATGCAGGGTATAGAACTGTGTGCCCGGCTCGATGGTCAGCTGATAGAGCGAAATATGCCCATTGGCGATGCCAAGCCCTTCGCGTAGCTCCGCCCGCCAGGCCTTGGGATCGTGTTCCGGCCGCGCATAGATCAGATCAAACGAAAAACGATCAAAGACCGAAGTCGCCACATCCAGCGCCCGCATGGCTTCGTCGGCACTGTGCAGGCGACCAAGGAACTTCAGATCGCGGTCATTAAGCGCCTGAATGCCAATCGATACCCGGTTGATCCCGTTGGCGGCAAAGGCCGAAAAACGGTCAATCTCGACCGTGCCCGGATTGGCTTCCAGCGTGATTTCCAGATCATCCGTCACCGGCCAGAAAGATTTGATGTCCTCGATCAAGGCCCCGGCGGTTTCCGGGTCCATCAGGGAAGGCGTGCCACCACCAAAGAATACCGATCCCACTGTCCGCCCCGGATGGCGGGCCGCACCATAGGCAAGCTCGGCCCGAAGTGCGGTGCGCCAGCGTTCGTGATCAACACTGTTCGCGACATGGCTGTTGAAATCGCAATACGGGCATTTCGACAGACAGAATGGCCAGTGGATATAAATGCCAAACGGCACGGTTTCACTTGAGGCTGCGGACACGCGGGACTCTTTTCAAACGCGGAAATGTTGGCCGATAAATTAACACGCACCGCCGATGATGACATCAGCGATGCGTGCATGGGATCAATGCAGGTGGTTAAACCTGAAATCAGTCTTCGAAGCAGGCCTTGACCAACTGGGCAAAGGCATCGGCCCGGTGGCTCATTTCATGCTTCTTCGCCGGATCCATTTCGCCAAAGGTTTCCTCGAAACCATTTGGCTGGAAGATCGGGTCATAACCAAAGCCGTGAGCCCCGCGTTTTGGCCAGACGATTTCGCCTTCAACCCGGCCTTCGAAATTCTCGACATGCCCGTCCGGCCACGCCAGCGACAAGGCACAAATAAACGATGCACGACGATCCGGATGGTTGCCAATGCCGTTCTGGACCTTTTCCATCGCCATGTCGAAATCCTTGTCCGGCCCGGCCCAGCGCGCGGAATAAATCCCCGGCGCGCCATCAAGGGCGGAAACGGCCAAACCACTGTCATCGGCAAGGGCCGGAAGATTGGCGCCATTGGCCGCAGCGGTTGATTTCAGCTGCGCATTGCCGATGAAGGTTTTTTCGGTTTCTTCGGGTTCTGGAAGATCAAGTTCACCGGCCGAGAACACCTCGATCCCGAACGGTGCAAGCAGTTCGGCGATTTCCTTGATCTTGCCTTTGTTGTGGCTGGCGATGACGAGTTTTTTTTCCGTGAAACGACGGGCCATGGTCTTGCCTGAAATACGATATCCAACAGATGAGAAAAGCGGCAGGCGGGTGCCTGCCATTGAAATTACTCTGCCCTAAAGGCCAAGGGCCTCACGCTGTTTGGCGAACAATTCCTTGCAGCCTTTTTCGGCCAGCGCGAACATCTGGTCATAGGACGCGCGATCAAACGGAACGTCTTCGGCGGTTGCCTGTACCTCGACGATGCCGCCATTGCCCGCCAGCACGAAGTTGGCGTCAGCCCCGGCATTGCTGTCTTCGGCGTAATCAAGGTCAAGTACCGCTTCACCTTCATAGATACCGCACGAAATGGCAGCAACCGGCTGGGTCAGCGGGATTTCCTTGATCAGGCCGAGGCGACGCACGCCCTGAAACGCCAGATGGGCAGCAACATACGCGCCCGTGATCGATGCGGTACGTGTACCGCCATCGGCCTGAATGACATCACAATCAAGGCGCATCTGCATTTCGCCCATCGCCTTCATGTCGGCAACCGCGCGGATCGAACGACCGATCAGGCGCTGGATTTCCTGGGTACGGCCAGACTGGCCACCGCGCGCCGCTTCGCGGTTCATGCGGCTATCAGTTGCGCGTGGCAGCATGCCGTATTCCGCAGTGATCCATCCCTTGCCGGAATTGCGCATCCAGCCCGGCACCTTGTCTTCGACCGTGGCGGTACAGATCACATGCGTGTCGCCGAACTTGATCAGGCAGGAGCCTTCGGCATATTTGGAAATGCCGGTTTCAATCGTCACATCGCGAAGCTGATCGGGGGTACGGCCGGAAGGGCGCATAAGATGGAACCTCTTGGTTGTTTTGGCGGTGTTCGCAGATCGGAACACCGCAAATTTGTCCTGTGAAATTTGGCCCAAAGTAAGATGTGACCTGGCAAACGTCCAGCAGTTTCCCCGCATGTTTTTATCCGTTCTGGTGCAATGCAGACAAACCAACACCTTGAAGCAATTTCGCAAGCCCGGCGTTGTATTCGGTCGTGCAATTGACGCAATGCGTTTGCCTGACTAAATTCTGTTCAGTTTCACGACAATAGGGCCCGAAGCAAACCAGATGGCGCATTTTGACGATACATTGCTGGGCGACATGAATGCACGGTCACGTGAAGTGTTCCGCCAGATTGTCGATGCCTATGTCGAAACCGGCGAACCGATCGGCTCGCGGTCCATTGCGCGGCGCATGTCTGAAAACCTCTCGGCTGCGACCATTCGCAATGTCATGTCCGATCTCGAGGAAATGGGTCTGCTGGTCGCACCGCACATTTCGGCCGGTCGTCTGCCCAGTGAAAAGGGCCTGCGTCTTTTTGTGAATGCATTGATGGAGGTGGGCGACCTTCCCAATGCCGAACGCGACCAGCTGACGAAAAACTGCGAACAGGCGGGTTATTCGCTTGATCAGATGCTGGGCGAAGCAACCACGATGTTGTCGGGCCTGTCGCGCTGTGCCGGACTGGTGGTCGCACCCAAGACCGATGGCATTCGCTTAAAACAGATCGAATTTGTCGCCCTGTCACCAGGCAAGGTTCTGGCCGTTCTGGTCTCGGAAAACGGCAATGTGGAAAACCGAATCCTTGATGTTCCGGCGGATTTGCCCGCCTCGGCATTGACAGAAGCAGCAAATTATCTAAATACCCGGTTGGCTGGAAAGACGCTTGATGATGCGCGCCTTCTGATTACTCAGGAGCGTGATCGCCTCAAACAAGAGCTTGATGATCTTTCCGCCAATCTGATTGATGCGGGCCTGGCAACATGGGCTGGCGGGGTCAAGGGATCGTCCCTGATTGTGAAGGGGCAATCCCAGCTGCTGGAAAATATCGATACGATTGAACAGCTTGAGACCGTCCGCCGTTTGTTCAACGTGCTTGAAGCCCGCGATCAGATGATTGAATTGCTCGATGTGACGACGGATGCTCAGGGCGTTCAGATTTTCATCGGGTCGGAGAACAAACTGTTCGGCGGATCGGGTCTTTCGATGGTGATTTCGCCCTATCAGAATGCTGAAGGCAGCATTGTGGGTGCAATCGGGGTTGTCGGACCGACCCGGATCAATTATGCCCGGATCATTCCGCTGGTCGATTACACCGCCAAGCTGGTCGGTCGACTGATTGGATAAATCGCGGCGCTGCGTGTCAGGCCGCATAACGTGAAAGTAGCAAGGTTAGCCATGTCGGAAACCGCAAAGAACACTCCGGAAGATCTGCACGACGTCAATGCAGAGGAAACCGCTTCTGAAGAGGTCGCAGCAGAGGCGACCGAAGAAGAGCTCGAAGATGCCGCCCTCCAGGACCCGGTCGAGGCGCTTGAAGCCGAAGTCGCGGAGCTCAAAGACCGTCTGCTGCGTCAGGCCGCCGAGGTGGAAAACACCCGCCGCCGCGCCAAAAAAGACGTCGAGGATGCCGGCAACTACGCCATCACCAAATTTGCCCGCGACCTTCTGGATGTCAGCGACAACCTGCGTCGCGCCCTTGATGCAGCGGGTGACACGTCCGATGCCGATCCGGCAATGAAAACGCTGGTCGACGGTGTCGAGATGACCGAACAGGCCCTGCAAAAGGCGCTTGAAAAGAACGGCATCGAAAAGCTCGAGCCGCTTGGCGAAAAGCTTGATCCGAACAAACATCAGGCCGTGTTTGAACTGCCGCATCCGGAATATCCGGACGGCCATGTCGCACAGGTCATGCAGGCCGGTTACGTGCTCAAGGGCCGCTTGCTGCGTCCGGCCATGGTTGGTGTCACCAAAAACCCGGCCGGTGAAAAACCGGGCCAGGACGATACCCCGGGCGGCAATGTCGATACTTCTGCCTGATCGGCAGAAAAATCTCAGATAAACCGGTTAAAGCGGATCGGTTTCGCATTCACCCCTGCCAGACAGACTTGGCGGGGGTGTTTTGTTTGCATTAGGTTACCGCTACCCGACACCAGCACAGGACCGCACCCCATGCCGCTTCGTCCCGATTTGATCGACATCCTGCGCGATGAAAACGCCCCGATTGTCATCCTTACGGGGGCGGGAATTTCCAAGGAAAGCGGGTTGCATACTTTCCGCGACGCGGACGGTATCTGGGCGAAATACGATATTTCCGAGGTCGCAACGCCCGAGGCCTTCATTGCCAATCCCGATCTGGTCCATCATTTCTATAATGACCGCCGGGCTGGCTTGCATGACCCAGCGGTTCAACCCAATGCCGCCCATCTGGCCCTGGCACGGCTGGAGTCCGAATGGCCAGGTGATGTGTTGCTGGTGACGCAAAACATTGACGATCTGCATGGCCGGGCCGGGTCAAAAAACCTGATCCACATGCATGGTGAACTTCTGAAAATCCGCTGTAATCACTGTGATCTGCTTACCGATTGGCCGGGCGACCTTGCCAAGGAAACGCCATGTCCAGCATGCAGCAAAGCCGGTGGATTGCGCCCGCATGTCGTGTGGTTTGGTGAAATGCCCCTTGAGATGGAACGCATTTATGCCGCCCTTGGCGCATGCGGGCTTTTTATCTCGATCGGAACATCGGGCAATGTCTATCCGGCAGCCGGGTTCGTTCAGGTCGCCCATGAAGAAGCCGGTGCCGAAACGGTCGAGCTCAATCTCGAACCCAGTTCGGGTGCCACCAGTTTTGATCACAGCACCTATGGCCCCGCCACCGAACTTGTCCCGGCCTTCGTTGCCGCCCTGCTTGGTGATTGATAGCTGGTCTAGGGATTTATCAAGTCACGAAATGATTTCTCGCCGGCATCACTGAATCGCACGATCCGCGACTCCGGCACCCGCCGGGCCCAGCCAAGGTCATAAAACCGGTCCAGCAAGGCCGCCCCGAAGGAGCCCGCAAGATGCGATTGCCGGGCACTCCAATCCAGACATTCGCGACAAAGCGGTCGACGCTTGGCGCGCAAGCCATCCAGATCAATGCCAAACGTGTTGGCAAAATCGATCCCGGCCGGGGTCAGGGCAACCCCATTCACATCGCTTGCAATCAGCTTGCGTTTGGCAAGGCCATCAAACAGCGCAACCCCCATATCCCCGGCCAGATGGTCATAACAAACGCGTGCCTTGCGCAGTTCCGGGTCCTTTGGCCCTGTGCGCACGCGGTTATGCCCGACCCGGTTGGCAATCCCCATCAAGACTTCCAATGCCTCGACAATATCGGGGCCCGAAAGCGTGAAATACCGATGCCGCCCCTGTTTGCGTGGCACAACGATCTGCCCGCTTTCAAGCTTCGCCAGATGCGAGCTGGCGGTTTGTGGCGTTACACCGGCTTCTTGCGCCAGCTCGGCCGCGGTCAATGCCCGACCACTCATCAGGGCTGTCAGCATGTTTGCGCGCGCCGGATCACCAAGCAATGCGGCCACGCGGGCGATATCGGGTCCTTCTTTCATAGTTCGATGCTAATCGAAGCATTGATGCGCAGCAATCGGGATAATGGGCCGCGTCACCCAACAAGATGTTTCTCCTGAAAGGACGCTGTCATGATCACCTGTTTCATTCGCTATGAAATCGACCCGTACAAAAAAGACGCCTTCATCGAATATGCCCGTAACTGGGGCCAGGCCATCCCGCGCTGCGGGGCTGACCTTGTCGGCTATTTTGCCCCGCATGAAGGATCGGTCTCGACCGCCTATGGTATCTATCATTTGCCCGATCTGGCATCATACGAAGCCTATCGCGCGCGGCTAAAGAATGATCCGCTGGGACGGGAAAACTATGAATTTTCCCAGCGCGAGAAATTCATCCTGCGCGAAGAACGCCAGTTTCTGAAAATTGCCTCGACACCACACGCTGGCCCGCATACGGAGTTGATCAAACCATGATTGCCGTCATTTTCGAAGTCACACCGCACGAAGGGCGCTATGACGATTACCTTGCGATTGCAGGGGATCTCAAACCCGTGCTTGAAACCATGGATGGCTTTATCTCGATCGAACGGTTTCAAAGCCTGACCAATCCGGGCAAGGTTTTATCGCTGTCTTTCTGGCGCGATGAGGACGCAATTGCCGCCTGGCGCAATCTGGGCAAGCACCGCACCGCCCAGATCAAGGGACGGCACAAGATATTTGAGGATTACCGTTTGCGGGTGGCTGGCGTGATCCGGGATTACGGCCTTGATGACCGTGATCAGGCCCCGGATGATTCCCTCGCACAACATGATCGCTGATTTGTAACGTCGGTCATCGGGGCTCAGGCCTTTGCCGGTTTCGGGGATGCTTCTTCATCCCCGATTTCGCTACTCTCGGCAAATTCGGCAAATTCTTCTTCCACAGCATCTTCCACGGCTTTGGCACCGCCCTTGTAATCAAGCAGCATCACGGCAAGCACCACGATGCCTGCCCCGATAAAGATGAACGGCACCGGCAGCATGTCGAAAAAGATCAAATCCATTGCGACCGAAAATGGCAGGGCGGTGTATGCCGCAGGCGACACCACACTGGCATCTGCAACCCGCACGGCACGCAGCACCATGTAATTGGTCAGCATGGCAAAGAAGCCAGCACCCGATGAATAAAGCCAGTCGGCCAGTGACGCCGGATACCAGGTGATCATGGCAATCGGCACCCAGATCGCAACCGCGATGATCTGTGGCCAGAACAGCATGGAAAAATTGGTCTCAGTACGGGTCAGCACCTTGGCAAACAAAGTCTGGGCGGAAAAACAGAACGCCCCGATCAGGGCCGCAGCAACACCAAGCGGCACACCAAAGCCATCCATGCGCGGCACACACATCACCCACACGCCAACCAGCCCCAAAAGGGTTGCAATGATTTTGCGCGGGGTCAGTTTCTCGCCCAGAATCACCACCGCCAACATCACGGTCAGCAAGGCTTCGATAAACAAATAGGCATTGACCTCGGCGATGCTCATCTGGCGGAGCGCAAAGAACACAAAGAACAGCGATCCGTACCATAAAACGCCGCGCGCAATATGCGCCACCGGGCGGCGCGTACGGATCTGGCGCGTGCCGATGAACATGACAATGATCAGGAACACCGTGACCGTCGTCAGGGCGCGCATCGCCAGAATTTGCGATGTCGGTACATCATGGGAAACAAGCTTGGCACAGACATCAACAAAAACGCCCGATGCCATGGCAGCCGTCATCCACAGAACGCCGCGGAAATTTCCGCTCAGGTGCGTTGCGGTCATGGTCAATCCCGGTTTTGAAAAAGAAGTACTGGGGTTTCCGGCCGTCAGGGAGTGACGGGCTTACGTGGTGGCGCAAGGGGACATCAAAGAAACATGGCCGGAAACCCTGTATGCCGATGATATTGCCTGCTTGTTTGGAAAAATACGAATGAAGCTTTTTCAGCCATTGTTGAGATTTTTTTGGCCCAATTTCGCGTAAGGCCTGATAGACAGAATAAAAGCCTTTAATACCGCCTGGATGGAAACCCCGATGCGCAGAAAGCTCCCCCCATTGCGCGCCCTTGTCGCCTTCGAAGCCACCGCACGCCATCAAAGCGTAAAAGGGGCCGCCGAAGAATTGCATGTCACGCAAAGTGCCATCAGCCATCAGCTCCGCCAGCTTGAGGAAAATCTTGGCGTGGTGCTGTTTACCCGCAAGGGTCGGGGACTGAGCCTGACCAAATCGGCAAAGCTTCTTCTGCCGCGCCTGACAGAGGCACTTGATGGGATTGCCGATATCACCGGCGAAGTCGGCCCGGACAAGGGCAAGGCCATCCGCATTGGCGCCCTGGCCACCCCGGCACTGACGGTATTGCTCTATGAGCTTGATAACCTGCGCGACCGGTTGCCCGCCGATATCCCTGTTCAGTTTCGCAAGATCGAATTTGATGACGGGCTTGATCCGCTCGAGATTGATCTTGCTCTTCAGATCGCGCCAAAGGACCTGCCCGGCCCGGAAGACTGGATTACGGAACTTCTGACACCCGAAGTCTATACCGCCTTTGCCGCCCCGGAATGGCTGGCAAAGCGCGGCTATGATGCCAGCAATGTTGATGTCGGCAACCTTGGCCCGCGCGATATCCTGTTGATTGACAGTGACAGCGAACAATTTTCCCAGATCGAACAATGGTTCAAGGATGCCAGCTTTTCGCTGACCGATTGCTGGACCTTCAGCCACCATATCTGGGCACTTGAAGCTGCGCGCGCCGGTCAGGGCATTGTTGCCAGCACCGATGTCGTTGCGCGCAACTATGTCGAACGCGGTGAACTGGTCGCACTCAACTTCCCGGATTTCATTTCACACTGGTGGTATCGCCTGCTGATCCGCCCCGCCCGCGAAAAAGACCCGATCGTGATCGAAGCCGCCAACTGGATCCGCGAACTGATCAACCCGAAAACCGCATCGCTTGCGCGCAAAAAGGTGATGTAACGCCATTGTCGTTGTCCTTGGACGCCCGAAAGGTTAGGGTTTGGGCACAACAAAAGCAGCCTTTGCCAAAGAATGGGGTTATGTGGGGAAGATGACATCCTTGGTGTCGGTCGTGGTCACGACGTATAACTGGCCGGAAGCACTTTCCATGGTGCTGAAATCTCTTGCCGATCAAAAAGATCGCAATTTCGAGATCGTCATCGCCGATGATGGATCGGGCGATGAAACCGCACAGGTCATCAAGGATTTTGCCGCCACAAGTGCGATCCCGGTCAAACATTACTGGCACGAAGACAGTGGTTTTCGCGTGGCCAAGGCGCGCAATGGCGCGATCGGCTTGTGCGAGGGTGATCTGGTTGTCTTTATTGACGGTGACTGCTGTGTGATGCCCGACTTCATCACGCGCCACCGCAAGGCCGCGACCGAGGGCTGTCTGGTCTCAGGCAAGCGAGTCTTCCTGAAGGAACGGCTGACCAAAACCCTTTTGGCGCGCAAATGGGCTTTTCACAAATGGCCGCGCCCGCTGCTGTTTGTCACCGCCCTGTTCGGTTTCGCCAACCGACCGTTTCAGTTCATTCGCCTGCCCCATAATGGCCCTTGGCTTTGGGAACATGAAAAGGACTGGCAAAAGGCGCAAACCTGCAATCTTGGTGTGTTCAAAGCCGACATCGACCGCGTTCAGGGCTTTGATGAAAGCTACGAAGGCCACGGCTTGGAAGACTCCGATTTTGTCCTGCGTCTTCTGCGCTCCGGGCTAAAACGCAAGAATGTCGAATACTGTTCGCCCGTTCTGCATCTCTTCCACAAGCGTTCCGACCCGAAGCGCCATGTAGAAGATTCCAAGAACCCTAGCCATTTCAAAAATCTTCTGGCTGATACAGAACGCTTCCTGCCTCTGACCGCGGTCAAGGCAACCTCGGCGACGCAGAAAGCCGAACGCGAAGCGGCCGAATAACCTTTCGACCAAGGATGCATCTAGACCCCCTTGGAAGCAGCCGCGTTTCGCGATAAAAGGTCGGCATCATTTTCCTTCGGGTGCATCTGTGCATCTTCGAAACTTATATCAGCCGCCCTGTTGATCGGGGCATGCGTTCAAAAAGCGAAAGGGATTTTCCCAGATGGATCTCAGCAAGATTGCCGTTGGCAAGGATGTTCCGTGGGACGTAAACGTCGTCATCGAAATTCCGCAGGGCGGACCGGTCAAATACGAAGTAGACAAGGACTCCGGTGCTGTCTTTGTCGACCGTTTCCTGCACACCTCGATGTACTATCCGGTCAATTATGGCTTCATCCCCAACACGCTGGGAGAAGATGGTGACCCGGTTGATGCCATGGTCATGTTCCGCGAGCCGGTCGTTGCCGGTTCCGTCATCCGCGCACGTCCGATCGGTGTTCTGATCATGGAAGACGAAGCCGGCCAGGACGAAAAACTGATCTGCGTTCCGCATGACAAGATTGACCCGTACTACACCGACATCAAGTCCCACGAAGATCTGCCGCAGATCCTGCGTGACCAGATTCAGCACTTCTTCGAGCGTTACAAGGATCTCGAAAAAGGCAAATGGGTCAAAGTCACCGGTTGGGAAGGCGCAGAAGCTGCTGCCAAACTGATCGAAGAAGGTGTGACTCGCCTCGGGAAATAACCCGGCGCAGACCCCGTCTTCGGAACGGTTACCGATTTCACGCACAACGCCCCGTTAAATGTGACGGGGCGTTGTTTTTTTGACTTATCAGTCGCGTAACAATACTTTGGTGCAGGGGGTCTACCCTTACAGGGTGGAAAAGACGGCAAAGTTCACGTTTCAGGATATTATTCGTGACCGGCGATACAGACACCGACAAGACCCGCACCATCAAAATCATCTCTGGCGACATCACCACGCTTGACGTGGATGCCATCGTCAATGCCGCGAACGAGGCCCTTTTGCCGGGCGGCGGCGTTTGCGGTGCCATACATCGTGCGGCGGGGCCGGAACTGGCAAATGCCTGTCGCCCGCTTGCCCCCTGCCCGACCGGCCACGCCCGGATCACACCGGGATTCGGATTAAAGGCAAAACACGTCATCCATACGGTCGGGCCGGTCTGGCACGGCGGCAATCAGGGTGAGGCCGATTTGCTGGCAAGCTGTTATCGCAATTCAATCTTGCTGGCCCTTGAGAACAAACTGGCATCTGTCGCGTTTCCTGCCATATCCACAGGCATATTCGGGTATCCGGAAGACCAGGCCGCCAAAATCGCCGTATCAACGATTCGTGACCTGACTGGCGAATTGCCCCGAATGCCACAAATTTACCTTTGTTGTTTTTCACCATCGGCGCGTCAGCACCTTGAGACCGCCTGCAACCAATTCAGATAAGGTCCGCGAACAGAATGCAAAGCGACGCTGTTGCACAGTCTTCATCCCAAACACTTGAACTGTCTGCCTCGGCTGACGGGATCTTGCGTGTGGGCGATCACAGTTTTCGCTGTGCCCTTGGCGTCAACGGCGTCACTGATGCCGACAGCAAAACCGAAGGCGATGGCAAAACGCCCGCCGGTCGCTGGCAGCTGCGCTATGTCATGTATCGTGCTGATCGCAGGCCCTGCCCGCGTACCAGACTTCCGGTCACCACCATCTCCTTCTGGGACGGCTGGTGTGATGACCCAAAGCATCCGGACTATAACTGCCCGGTCCGCCTGCCCTTTGACGCCAGCCATGAAAAGCTGTTTCGCGACGATGACCTGTACAACATCATCGTCGTTCTTGGTCATAATGACGACCCGCCCGTCCCCGGAAAGGGGTCGGCGATCTTCATGCATATCACCAAACCCGATTATGCCGGTACCGAAGGCTGTGTTGCCCTGGCCGAAGATGAACTTGAAACACTCCTTGGATTGGCAGCCTTTGAGACGTTCATCACCATCACTGCGTAAAATCATGGACTTGCCGTTTCGCTGCACAGCGCCTAGGTTCAATTGCCCGATCAATTCACAGGACAGGCCATGATTGAAGACGATTATCTCTACAAAAAAGGCGGCGTTGCAGGATTTGGCACACGACTCAAGGCCATTTTCGGGTCGGGCAAGTTCTGGGCGCGCAGCCTTGGTGTGATCGTTCTGGTTGCCGTGATCTATTATCCGGCTGGCATGGCGATTGTGCATCATATTGATGACAACCCTGACTTTTCTGGCAACTACCAGGGCGGCAGCCACGCGGTTAGCACTGCGGCGGGCCTGATTGATCGCGAGGTCAACCAGAACCGCTGGACGGCCAATGACCCGTTCTTCCTGCCAAGTGCCGCACTTGATAACATGCCGAACTTCCAGACCGGCATCGTCTATGCCCTGTCGCGCTTTGCCATCGAACTGTCCGATCAGATCGGCCGCACCCGCGGGTCAAGCCAGGTTGACCCGGACCTTGATGATGCTGCCGGTCTTTTGAAATTCCGTGGCGACAAATGGGTGTTTGATCCGGGTGTTTCGCTGCTGCCCGGCGTCACTTCCGAACAGCAATACCGTCAGGCTATACGGTCGCTTGAAAGCTATAATGCGCGCCTGATGAATGGCGAGGCCGTCTTTGAACGCCGCGCCGACAACCTGCAGGAAACACTGAACCGCTTTGCCAATGATCTTGGCTCGGCTTCGGCACTGATTGATGACAAGGTCGAGAATCCGTCGATCTTTGATCGTACTGCCGATGATGTTTTCTATGCCACCAAGGGCCGTCTTTATGCCTATAGCCTGATCTTGCGTGATCTTGGCACCGATTTCGAACAGATCATCAATGAACGCCAGATCGCGTCGGTCTGGGCGGAAATGATTGGCTCGCTTCAGGCCGCCGCCGCCCTTGATCCGATGGTGGTCGTCAATGGGTCGGCCGATGGCATCGTCTTCCCGAACCATCTTGCCGGTCTTGGTTTTTATCTTCTGCGTGCGCGTACGCAGATGCGCGAAATCAGCAGTATTCTGCAACGCTGACGCCAAAGTGATCACAGATTGCGGCTCATGGAATACCTGAGTTGCGCACTGCGACTTGATCTTTTGTGTTTTTTACCCCATTTAGGGCCTAACCAAATGAAATAGAGATTGTTGAGCGGGCTCTAGGGTCTGGACCCGCTGATATATATGCAATGGTTGCTCAGAGTTGTGTGGATACGCGAAGCAAGGCAGCAGGAAGATATGCATCTTGCAATGCCTTGCGACAAAGTAGACCGCGCAACTCCGATCAATCCGAAGGACAGCTACAAGGCTTGAGAACTCCTGCGTCAAACCCCTTGACCGGGATTTCCTGCCCGCTCTACGGGCCTTTCCTTGTATTTCTCAAGCCTTGTAGCTGCCATTACATGTATATCAGCGGGTCCAGACCCTGCAGCCCCGACAATCAGAGTGAGAGGACAAGCCGACAATGTTCATTCAGACAGAACCGACCCCGAATCCGGCGACACTCAAATTCCTCCCGGGTGAGGAAGTCATGGGCCGCCTTGGCACTGCGAACTTCGTCAAGGGTGACGAAGCCATCAAGTCACCGCTTGCCCGCAAGCTTTTTGAAATTGATGGCATTGCTGGCGTTTTCCTCGGCGGTGATTTCATCACCATCACCAAGGATGACTCCAAGGACTGGCAGACCCTGAAACCGCAGATTCTTGGCGGGATCATGGAACATTACACCTCGGGCCAGCCGGTGCTTGACCAGGATTCCAATGCGGCTACCGGCACCAGCTCTGCGGCCGAGGGCGATGATGAACTGGTCAGCCAGATCAAGGAACTGCTTGATACCCGTGTGCGCCCGGCAGTTGCACAGGACGGCGGTGATATCGTGTTCCACCGTTTTGAAGACGGCGTGGTCTTCCTTGAAATGCACGGCGCATGCGCTGGTTGCCCAAGCAGCACCGCGACGCTGAAGATGGGCATCGAAAACATGCTGCGCTATTACGTGCCCGAAGTTCAGGCCGTCGAACCGGTCATGGCCGAATAAGACCGGTTCACCCCGATCTGGCCTGTCCGTCATGTCACCGCGCCAAATGGCAAAAGCCATCCGGTGAACTGACCACGGGCAATTTTACGAGTCGTTAACAAATTCGAACGCCCGGCGCGAACATATGCCCGCGCCGGGCGTTAAAAATTTGCGCCCAACGAAAAGGTTTTCTTGGCGTTTTCAACTCTTGGGGATATTGCCCGTTGCGATCACTGGCTGCGGCAGGCATAGATAACCTCCACTTGGGATGGACAGTTTGACTGATCCAGGAGATTCAACAATGACTAGCGCAAAAACAAATAACTACAGGAATACTGCGCTTGCCTCGATTTTCGGGGCAGTATTTTTCCTGTATATTGGTATTTTCGCCGGAATTGATCTCTCGCCAACTCCGGAAGGTCTCGACACCGAGACGGCTGAAGTCACAGCAAAAGACACCAAAACCAAGAAAAAGAAACCGGTTTATCGTCGCGGCCCTGAAGTGGTCGCGCTTAACCAGTATTTCAAAAGCATCGATTATCATCTGCCCGAAGTGGGTGAAGTGCCGCGCGTCTATATCAAGCGCGTCCCGAAAGGTCTTGGCGAACTGGCATCGGTTGATGAACGCAAACAGCTGTTCCTGCGCATCATGCTGCCGCTGGCCATGCGGGTGAACGAAGAAATCACCGCGCGCCGCGAACGTCTGATGGCCATTCAGGCCAAGGGTATTTCCGGCACCCCGGTCAGTGCGAAGGACCAGCAATGGGTCAATCAGCAGATGAAACGCTATCGCGTCACCGATGGCGGCATCACGGCCCTGCTTGAACGCATTGATGTGATCCCGACCTCGCTTATTCTTGCCCAGTCGGCCGAGGAAAGCGGTTGGGGAACGTCGCGCTTCGTGCGTCAGGGCAACGCCCTGTTTGGCCAGTGGGCCTGGGGCGATGACGAGGGCATCGTGCCAAAGGGCCGCGAAGAGGGCAAAACCCATGTCATCAAGGCATTCGGCAGCCTTATGGACAGTGTGCGGGCCTATGCGCGCAACATCAATTCCCATCCGGCCTATCAGTCACTGCGCGAACGCCGTGCAGCACTGCGGGCCGATGGTCAGATGATTACTGGCTGGGAACTGGCCGAAACCCTGACGAAATATTCCGAACGCGGGGCTGAATATGTCGACAGCCTGCACGCGATCATGAGCGTCAATGACCTCAACGAACTTGATGGCCTGACCTTCGCGGTTGGTGATGTGCCACCCCCGCCCAAGGTTCTGGCCGCACTCGAAGAGTAACCGGAAACCATATCTATAAAAAAGGGACCCAAACCGGGTCCCTTTTTTGTGTCACGTTCCGGGATCGAAGCTATCGAAGCTTACGACCCGCCGCGATAAATCCAGCCACTCTCGGATTTCAGCAGGCGGATCTCGTCTTCGATCACCCGGCGGTCGCCAACATTGTACTCGCCTTCCTTAAGGGTCAGCATCTTGGTCTTCACCAGATCAAGCGCATCGCGCACCGTATTGCCGACTTCATCCATCGATCCGGCTGCCTTGCCTTTTTCCGACACGTCATCGGCAAACTCCGCGACCGTGCGGTCAAAGACAAGTTCATAGCGAACCATGACAATCACTTCATTGTCTTCTTCGGAGATGCTGTTGGTCTTGGTCACGTTTTCCACATGGCCGACCTTGGCATAGGGATCATCGCGAAACCGCTCGATGACGGCCGTGGTGATTTCGTCGGCGGTCGGCCCGCTGACCTGTTCATCTTCACAGGCCGCAAGCAACGGGAAAAACATGATAACGGCAAAAAATCGGGTCAACGGGCCCATAAGCGGTTCCTGTTTTCTTGGTTTTGGTCTGAATTGCCAAGTTTTGCTCGGATGATGTGGCAAAAATCGGGTCAGATGTCACATGCAAACTTCAAAAGCATCCATATGGGCATCAAGATGTCAGGATATCACCCGCTTGCGCAAAATGCGCCGGACGAATTGATGGCCTGAGCGTGCCCATGGCCTCAATACAGGCCGGGTTTGATATGCTAGGGTCAGCTCCCTATTGACCGCAAACTGGTTTTCAGTCCTTGAAGATCAGCACACCACCTTCCGAAGGTCCGGGCAAGAAACGTGATATTCGATCTGATCATTGCCATTGCAACCATTGGCGTTGCGATTGCCATCTTTGGGCAGGCTGTTGAATAACCCGCGGACGCCCGCCTGACAGACCCCGAATAGAGCGCGAATAGACCCCGAACAGAAAAAAGGCGGAGACTGAAAAACCAGCTCCGCCTTTTTGATGTATTTTCCTGGCCGGATTAGCCGTGCTCTGCCTCGTGGGCGGCAAGGGCAGCGAGGTTGACCAGATCGTTCACGGTCGCCCCCATCTGGGCGATCTGGGCCGGTTTTTCCATGCCGATCATCACCGGACCAACCACCGTGCCACCGCCAAGCTTGTCAAGCAGCTTCGATGCCGTGGTCGCCGCGTGGAGTGCCGGCATGACCAGAACGTTGGCCGGGCCCGACAGACGGCAGAACGGATAAAGCTTCAGAAGCTCGGTATCGAGCGCGACATCAACCGCCATGTCACCATCGTACTCGAAATCAACATTGCTGTTTTCCAGAATGCCAACCGCTTCACGGATACGGTCGGTATCCTCGCTATACGGGTTGCCAAAGGTCGAGTGCGAAACCATCGCCACACGCGGCTCATGGCCCATCTGGCGGGCTTTTTCGGCGGCCTGAATGGCGATCTCTGCCAGTTCTTCGGCGTTGGGCACGTTATGAACGCGGGTATCGGCGATGAACACCGTACGGCCCTTGGCAATCGCAATCGAAAGGCCCATCGGGATTTCGCCCTCTTTGGCGTCAATCACGCTGGCGATATCCGCGAAGCTGCGATTGAAGTTCCGGGTCAGGCCGGTGATCAGACCATCGGCATGGCCCTTGGCGACCATCACGGAGGCAAACACGTTACGCTTCTGATTCACCATGCGCTGGCAATCGCGCCACAAATACCCTTTGCGCTGCAGGCGTTCATACATGAACTCGGCATATTCGCTGTTATGGGCCGAAAGTGCCGCGTTATTGATCTCAACCCCGTCAAGGCTCTCGATGCCAAGCTTTTTGGCACTTTCAGCAATGCGGTCTTCACGGCCGATCAGGATCGGCGTGCCATAGCCCGAATTGCGATAGGCCACCGCCGCACGGATCACGGTTTCTTCCTCGCCCTCGGCGAACGCAATGCGTTTCGGGTGCGCACGGACATAGTCGGAAATCAGCTGCAAGTGTGCCGCGGTCGGATCAAGGCGACCACGCAGCTGGTTTTCATATTCTTCCATGTCAATGATCGGGCGACGCGCCACACCGCTATCCATGGCGGCCTGGGCCACGGCCTTGGGCACGGCCATGATCAGACGCGGGTCAAACGGCGCCGGGATGATATATTCCGGACCATATTGCAAACGACGCCCGGAATAAGCCGCCGCCACTTCATCGGGCACATCTTCACGGGCAAGGGATGCCACGGCCTGTGCGGCGGCAATCTTCATTTCCTCGTTGATCGTGGATGCCTGCACATCAAGCGCACCACGGAAGATATAGGGGAAGCCAAGCACGTTGTTGATCTGGTTCGGATAGTCCGAACGCCCGGTTGCGCAGATCGCGTCATTACGGATGGAGGCAACCTCTTCCGGGGAAATCTCCGGATCCGGGTTGGCCATGGCAAAGATGATCGGCTGTTTGGCCATGCTTTTGACCATGGCCGACGTCACCGCCCCCTTGACCGACAGGCCAAAGAACGCATCCGCACCAGCCATTGCATCTTCAAGCGAACGCGCATCGGTATCTGCCGCATGGGCCGATTTCCACTGGTTCATGCCGTCTTCACGGCCCTTGTAGATCACACCGCGCGAGTCACACATGATCACGTTGTCATGGGCGACCCCCATGCTTTTGACCAGCTCGCAGCAGGCAATGGCGGCCGCACCGGCACCATTGATGACAAGCTTGATGTCTTCAAGCTTGCGCCCCGTCAGGTCACAGGCATTGATCAGGCCGGATGCCGCAATGATCGCGGTGCCATGCTGGTCATCATGGAACACCGGAATGTCCATAACCTCGCGCAGGCGCTGTTCGATGATAAAGCATTCCGGGGCCTTGATGTCTTCAAGGTTAATCCCGCCGAACGATGCGCCAAGGAAACGCACGCAATTGACGAACTCGTCAACGTCTTCGGTCGAAACTTCAAGATCAAGCCCGTCCACATCGGCAAAGCGCTTGAACAGAACCGCCTTGCCTTCCATTACCGGCTTGGAGGCCAGCGCCCCCAGATTGCCAAGGCCAAGCACGGCGGTCCCGTTGGAGATGACCGCAACGATATTGCCCTTGGAGGTATAATCATAGGCAGTCGCCGGGTTCTTGGCGATTTCAAGACACGGCACCGCAACACCCGGCGAATAGGCCAGCGATAGGTCGCGCTGAGTGGTCAGCGGTTTGGATGCGGTGATTTCGATTTTGCCGGGGCGCCCGCTGGAATGGAACAGCAGCGCTTCACGGTCACGAACCTTGATTTCTGTATCTGACATTATGTTTTCACTGACGCTTGCGTGGTGAGATGGAAATCGACCTGATCGGTCTGTGTTGTTCTTGAGTGTAGATTTTCCTGATCGACAAATTTCCGGTGTGGGACCGTCATGTCGGACCGCCCAATAAATCAGGCTTCGGGTCGCGGGTCAAAGGCGACGTTAACGGCAACCGCAAAATTACGTAGCGTTTTCCGTATGTTGCGCCGCACCATCAACACCAGAACGCATCTGTTTAGCGACGATCTATTACCCGCCCAACAGATATGACCGATCACCCATCAAAGCATGGATTGGCAATAAGCCTTGGTTTTTCAGCAATGTAATCCGGTCTCGCCAAATAACGGGATGCGGCGCATGATCTGTTGCACTGCGCAATCGCGGCCACGGCAATCGCAATAACGTGAATTTTCCATGATACGAAAAACGGGGGCCCCGGCCCCCGCATTCCTGTTTCGGCATCTGTCAAAGTCGCGCAAAGCCGCCAGACTCTGTCGCCTGACAGTTCGTCAGCTTATTTCGGCATATGCATATGGATGTTGGTCGCCCCGTTCTTTTCAAGAATGGCGCGTGCCTTGTCCTCGGCACCGTCATGGTCCGGGTCAATCCGCACCCAAAGAATGACAGACCCGGCATCAACCGCGCGGGCGAAATCCTCGGTATGCGGGGTGGATGTCACTTCTTCGATAAATTCACGCAGTGCGACTGCGCCAACACCGGCCCCGACCGCGATCGCAGCCGCCGCCGTCGCAGCACCACCAAACAATGCAATCGCCCCGGACGCCACCAGCGGCACTTCATATTTGGCTTCACCCACAAGTGCTGTGAGCACATCGGACCAGGACCGACCATCCTTGCCAGCCACGTCGATGGATTCATGGGAGCTCAAAACCGACAGATCGGTGCGTTCAAACCCGGCATCGCGGAGCGCACGCAGAGCCGCATCGAAACCGTCCTTGGTATCAAACAGTCCGACCAGTTCCGGGGCCTGCGGGATGGTCTGTTCTTCTGCCATTTTGTACGCTCCTTGCTCACTGTTATTCTGTCGCGGGAAACGACAGTTGGTTGTTGGTCACGATCTTTATATATTCGCAGAAATTCAGGCGTTGCAATGGCATAGATCAAGTTTTATCACCCCGCCAGTTTCCTGCTCTCGTCTTTGCCTTCAGGGTTTGCTATCAAGTCATTATGAACCAGATCGCCGATACTTCCGATACCACACCTACCGCACCTTCTTTCTCCAAGGAAGGCGCGACGCCGATGATGATGCAGTTCCTTGAAATCAAGGAACAGTATCAGGACTGCCTGCTGTTCTATCGGATGGGCGATTTCTACGAGCTGTTCTTTGACGATGCGGTCAAGGCCGCCGAAGCCCTTGATATTGCCCTGACAAAACGCGGCAAGCATCAAGGTAACGAAATTCCCATGGCCGGTGTTCCCGTCCATAGTCACGAAACCTATCTGCAGCGCCTGATCCGCAAGGGCTTCCGGGTGGCCGTCTGTGAACAGATGGAAGACCCGGCCGAAGCCAAGAAACGCGGTGCCAAATCCGTGGTCAAACGCGGTGTCGTGCGCCTGATCACGCCGGGCACCCTTACCGAAGACAGCCTGCTTGATGCACGGCGCCACAATTATCTGGCCGCCGTATCGGAAGTCCGTGGCAAGATCGGGCTCGCATGGCTTGATATGTCGACCGGTGATTTCTTTGTGCAGCCATCCGATATGGCGGGCCTCGGTGCCGCCCTTGCCCGCCTTGATCCGGGTGAGATCCTGTTTTCGGAAAAGATGCTGAACCGGTCTGAAGTGTTCGACATCTACGGCGAATATAAAAACATCATCACCCCGCAGCCGACCGCGCGCTTTGATGCGGAAAACGCCCAGCTCAGGCTTAAAAAGCTCTATGAGGTCGAGGCCCTTGATGCCTTTGGCGGTTTTGAGGTCGCCGAGCTTTCAGCCGCTGGCGCGCTGATTGATTATGTCGAACTGACCCAAAAGGGCCAGATGCCCCGCCTTGCCCCGCCAACCCGCGTGGCAGAGGGGGCGGCGATGGAAATCGATGCCGCCACCCGTCGATCCCTTGAACTGATCCAGACCCAGTCGGGCGAACGCAAGGGATCGTTGCTGTCGGTCATTGACCGTACCCGTACCGGTGCCGGGGCACGTTTGCTGGCCGCCCGCCTGTCCGCCCCGCTGACCAACGCGGACGAGGTCAACAAGCGCCTTGATCTGGTGGAATATTTCCATGATCGCGATGGGTTGCGATCAGATCTGCGCGCTGCCCTTGGCGAATGCCCCGATATCGAACGCGCGCTCTCCCGCCTGTCGGTCGGGCGTGGTGGTCCGCGTGATCTGGCCGCGATGCGCGATGGCCTGTCTTGTGCCTTTGCGATTGGCAATCTTCTGAATAAACCCGATGGTGGCAATGACGGCCTGACCGCACAGCCCGAAGCCCTTTCTGATCATTTGACCATGATGGGCCATCACGGCGATCTGATTGATCTGTTGCGCCGCGCGATTGCCGAAAGCCTGCCGCTTCTGGCACGCGATGGCGGCTTTATCGCCGGGGGGTATCACCCGCCGCTTGATGAGCTGCGCATGCTTTCAAGCGAAAGCAAAAAGCTGATCGCCAATTTGCAGGCCCGCTATACCGAACAGACCGGGATTTCCAACCTCAAGGTCAAGCACAACAACGTTCTGGGCTATTTCATCGAAGTATCGGCCAAGACCGCCGACAAGATGATGGAGGTCGATGAGTTCATCCACCGCCAGACCATGGCCAATGCGGTGCGCTTTACTACCGTCGAACTCTCCGAACTTGAAAGCAAGGTTTCCAAGGCAGGCGATCAGGCGCTTGCCCTTGAACTTGAACTGTTTGACGAACTTGTCGCCGCCGTTCTTGCCAAGGCCGATGACATCGCCAAATGCGCCCAGGCCCTGGCCGGGCTTGACGTATCTGCCGCCCTGGCCGAACTGGCCCGCGATCAGGGCTGCATTCGCCCCAACATTGATGACAGCCTTGCCTTTGACATCACCGCTGGCCGCCATCCGGTGGTCGAGGCCGCCTTGCGCGAAAATGGCGACGCGCCGTTTGTTGCCAATGACTGCCGCCTTGAAGATGAACAAAGCCTGTGGCTGATCACTGGTCCGAACATGGCCGGTAAATCGACCTTCCTGCGCCAGAATGCATTGATTGCGGTTCTGGCCCAGATCGGCGCGTTCGTTCCGGCGGCCAAGGCCCATATCGGGGTGATTGACCGGCTGTTTTCGCGTGTTGGCGCGGCCGATGATCTGGCGCGCGGGCGATCAACCTTCATGGTCGAAATGGTCGAAACCGCATCGATCCTTAATCAGGCAACCGATCGTTCGCTGGTTATCCTTGATGAAATCGGACGTGGCACCGCGACCTTTGATGGCCTGTCGATTGCCTGGGCTGTGGTTGAAAACCTGCATGAAATCAACCAGTGTCGTGGTCTTTTCGCCACCCACTATCACGAACTGACCGCGTTGGCTGCCAAGCTCAAACACCTGTCGTGCCATACCATGCTGATCAAGGAATGGCAGGGCGAGGTCGTCTTCCTTCATGAAGTTGGCGCTGGCAGTGCCGATCGGTCATACGGCATTCATGTCGCCCAGCTCGCCGGTCTGCCAAAACCCGTGATCAAGCGCGCCGAACAGGTTCTCAAGACCCTTGAAAAGGGCGAACAGGGAGGCGCTGTTTCCAAACTGGCAGATGACCTGCCACTGTTTGCGGTTGCGATCGAGCAAGCCGCCAAGGAAGAACGTGCAAACACCCCCGCCCTGTCTGAGGGTCAAAAGGCAGTTCTTGATGCGGTTACCGATCTTGATCCCGATAACATGACACCGCGCGAAGCGCTTGATGCGCTATATCGGCTTCGGGCGCTTAAAGGAAACTGATCCTCGTGACCTACAAGATCAAAAAGCAGCGCGAAATCATCGACCGCAAAAAGGTCTTTGCCGAGCTTGAGGCCATCGCCAACGATCCCGCACTCAAGAGTTTCAAGCGGCGCACCGCCGTTCTGAACAAGCTTAAATCGGTGCTGGAGGCCGGGCGATCGGTTATCCGCGCGCGTTTTGAAGAAAGCAATTCCGGGCAGGACACGGTCTTTTCCAACAGTTTCCTGATGGATCAGATCGTGCGTCTGATCCATGATTTTGCCACCACATTTGAATATCCCCTGCACAATCCGACCAATGAACAGCGCATGTCGGTGGTGGCCGTCGGCGGCTATGGCCGGGGCGATATGGCGCCGCATTCGGATGTAGATATCCTGTTTCTGTTCCCCTACAAACAGACTGCGCATGGTGAACAGGTTGTCGAATTCATCCTTTATATGCTGTGGGATCTGGGCCTTAAGGTCGGCCATGCGACGCGCTCGGTCGATGATTGCCTGCGCATGGGCAAACAGGACATCACCATTCGCACCAATCTGCTTGAAAGCCGCTTTGTCTGGGGGGATGAAGAAACCTATCACCTGTTCCGAACCCGCTTTATCGAAGAGCTGGTCAAGGGCAGCGGCATCGAATTCATCGAAAAGAAGCTTGGCGAACGTGACGAACGCCATACGCGGATGGGGGATTCACGCTATGTGGTTGAACCCAACGTCAAGGACGGCAAAGGCGGCTTGCGCGATCTCCATACCCTGTTCTGGATCGGCAAATACCTTTATCGGGTCAACTCCCCGATGGAGCTGGTCGAACTCAAGGTCCTGACCCGCAAGGAGGCGCGCGGCTTCCTGAAGGCACAGAACTTCCTGTGGGCGGTGCGTTGCTGGTTGCATTACCTGTCTGATCGCGAAGAAGACCGCCTGACCTTTGACATGCAGCGCGAAATTGCCGAACGGCTTGGCTATACCGATCATGCCGGGGCATCTGGCGTCGAACGCTTCATGAAGCACTATTATCTGATGGTGAAGCATGTCGGGAACCTGACACGCATCTTCTGTGCCGCCCTTGAAGAAAGCCATCAACGCCGCCCGCTGATCCGCTTTCCCGGCAAGCTGTTTGGCACCAAGGAAATTGACGGGTTTGAATTGCGCAATGACCGCCTGACGGTCGAAAGCCTTGATGTCTTCAAAAAGGACCCGATCAAGATCCTGCGCCTGTTTCTGGTCGCCCATCAAAACGGTGTGGGCATTCACCCCGAAACGCTCCGCTGGGTGACACAAAGCCTGAAATACGTTGATCACAAGCTGCAAAACGATCCCGACGCCAACGAGGTTTTCCTTGAAATCCTCACCCAGCGCGACAGCCCGGATGTTGCGCTTCGTAAAATGAACGAGGCCGGGGTTCTGGGGCGTTTCATCCCCGATTTCGGCCGTGTCGTTGCCCAGATGCAGTATGACATGTACCACACCTATACCGTGGACGAGCATACCATCCGCGCCATCGGCATCCTCAATCAGATTGAAAGTGGCGAACTTGCCGAAGACGCCCCTGTCGCGACCCGCATCATGGGTCAGGTGATTTCACGGCGCGTCCTTTATGTCGCTGTGCTCTTGCATGATATCGCCAAGGGACGCGGTGGCGATCATTCCGAACTGGGTGCCGAAGTCGCCGAAAAGCTGTGCCCGCGTCTGGGGCTGTCCCCGGCTGATACCGAGGCGGTCGCCTGGCTGGTCAAGGCGCATCTGTGGATGAGCCTGACGGCGTTCAAGCGTGATCTGAATGATCCCAGCACCATTCGCGCCTTTGCCGATCTGGTGCAATCCCAGGAACGCTTGCGCTTGTTGCTGTGCCTGACGGTGGCCGATATCCGTGCGGTCGGTCCCAATGTCTGGAATGGCTGGAAGGCGACCCTTCTGCGCGAACTTTATTACGCCACTGATGACATGCTCTCGGGTGGTCTGAATGCCGATAGCCGCGATTCGCGCGTTGCAAATGCACAAGCAGCGCTTCGCGATGCACTGAAAGACTGGCCGGAACAGGATATCGAAGACTTCATCGAGCGCGGCTATCCGTCCTATTGGCTGAGTTTCGATACCGATATTCACGTTCATCACGCACACCTGACGCACAAGGCCCGTGAATCCGGGGCCGATATCACGGTCGATGTGCGAATCGATACCGAAATTGACGCCACAGAAATCACTGTGCATTGCACGGACCATCCCGGCCTGTTTTCCCAGATTGCAGGCGCAATGGCGCTGTGTGGGGCCAACGTGGTCGATGCAAAGATCCTGACCCTTGCCGATGGCATGGCACTTGATACCTTTTTCGTGCAGGACACCAATGGCGAGGCGTTTAACGACTCCACCAAACTCGAACGCCTGCGCGAAACCCTGGAAAAGGTCATTTCCGGGCAGATTCGCCCCAGTCAGGAAATCGAACGCCGCCAGACCAAGGACAACAAGCACCGCACGGCCGTGTTCAAGGTCGAGCCCAATGTCATTATCGACAACAAGGCCAGCCGCACCCATACGGTGATTGAAATCACCGCGCGCGACAGACTGGGACTGCTCTATGACATCACACGTGCGCTGCGCGATCTGTCCATGCAAATCGCCTCGGCCCGGATTTCCACCTTTGGCGAGCGCGCGGTTGACGTTTTCTATGTAAAGGATGTCTTCGGGCTCAAGATCGACAGCCGCACCAAGTTTGTCCAGGTCAAGGAAACCCTGACACAGGCGATTCGCAACGACTGATCCCGATCTTTCAGGATAAAAGATGCGCACAAACCGGATCGACCCAATACCCATGCGCTACCATCAGCAACGCCACGGTATGGGTCAGATCCGGCTGTCCCGACCAATTTGGCCGGTACGGTGCTCGAATTATGTTTTGGAAATTGCGACGGACGAGGAAGGGTAAAACCAAATCCGACAGCGTGACCTGTTATCCACGGTGTCGAAATCCTCGGAGTGCAGCAGGTTGAGGTGGATCCCTGTATTCCCCGCCCGTCCAATATCGAGGCTCGCGTCCCAACGAATCCTCAGCGAGATCGAATTTAGGTCCTCTGCAACGCTTTTTCTGTGACGGCTGTCACAGGGGCCGCAAAAAAATCACCTGATTCAATCACTTTCACAAAAATGCGATATAAGCGCCGCCTGTAAGTGCCCGTCATTACGACTTCTTCACTTTCGGCTGTCAGATTTTCTCACACATGCGGGACCGCCCGCAAAATTCGCCGCAATTGCCAGACACCTTGTCGGCCTTTTTACAGACGCCCTGTTTCGGAACGCCAACGCATGTCGCTTGTCCGCTCTATTGCCACCGTCAGTGGTTTTACCTTGCTGTCCCGTTTGCTGGGATTTTGCCGCGACATTCTGATCGCCGGGATGCTCGGTGCCGGGGGCATGGCCGATGCGTTCTTCGTGGCGTTCAAGTTCCCCAACCTGTTTCGCCGCCTGTTTGGCGAAGGCGCGTTTTCCGCAGCCTTCATCCCGCTTCTGGCTGGCGACATTGAAAAACGCGGTCTGGATATCGCCCGCGAATTTGCTGCGCGCGCCATGTCGATGCTGGTTCTGATCACCGGCTTTCTGGTCGCAATCATCGAAATCCTGATGCCCTGGGCGATGTATGTGTTTGCGCCGGGTTTTGCCGAAGACCCGGAAAAATTCGCGCTCGCCGTCGAACTGTCGCGCATCACCTTCCCGTATCTTGCGTTTATTTCCGCCGTTGCGCTGATGTCAGGCGTGATGAATACGCTTCATCGCTATGCCGCGGCCGCAGCCGCGCCGATCATTCTCAATATCTGCCTGATTGGTGCCTTGCTTGGCCTGACACCGGTCACCGAAACGCCGGCCCATGCCCTTGCTTGGGGGGTCGCGATTGCAGGCGTGGCACAATTCGTTGCCATGGTGATTGCCTGCAAGCGGGCCGGTTTTGCCATCAAATGGCAGCTGCCACGCGTTGATGACCGGATCAAGCTTCTGGGCAAACGCATGATCCCGGGCATGATCGGGGCTGGCGTTTATCAGATCAATCTTCTGATCGACACCATGCTGGCGTCCCTTGTATCTGATGGCGCAGTTTCCTGGCTGTATTACGCAGATCGCGTTCAGCAACTGCCGCTTGGCGTGATCGGCATTGCCATTGGCACCGCCCTTTTGCCGACGCTGTCGCGCCAATTGCAGGGCGATGATCCCAAAACCGCGATGTATAGCCAGAATCGCGGCATTGAAATCGCCCTCCTTCTGACCCTGCCGGCGGCGGTTGCCCTTGGTGTCATGGGCCTGCCGGTGATCAACGTCCTGTTCGAACGCGGCGCCTTTGGATCCGAGGAAACCCTTATGACCGGCATGGCGCTGACCGTTTTTGCCTTTGGCTTGCCGGCCTCGGTTCTGGTCAAGGTGCTGGCCCCGGGCTTCTTTGCGCGCGAAGACACCAAAACACCGATCCGCATTGGCATTTCCTGCATGGTGCTCAACATCGTTCTGATCGTGGTTTTGATGCCATGGTTCGGACATCTCGGTATTGCCGCGGCCACCTCTGTCTCGGTGTGGGTCAATGCCATGTCGCTTGGCTTCCTTTTGCGTCGGCGCGGTGACCTGACATTTGATGCCCGCCTTTTAAAACGTGTGCCGCGCATTCTTCTGGCTTCCGCCCTGATGGGGTCGGTACTTTGGCTTGCCATTGATGCCTTCTGGCAAAATGACGCGCTTTCGATTACGCGCATCATCACAATGGCGATCTGTGTTGGCGGGGGCATGGCGGTCTATGCGGTCAGCGCCCAACTGCTTGGCGCGACCAGCTTTTCCGAGTTGAAATCGACACTTAAGCGTGGAAAACCCGCCTGATCGCAATTAATCGACACGTTTCCAGACAAGCAGCTTGACCAAATCGGGCCAGACCCTAAACTCGCGCGCTGTTTGCTTGCATGCTCGTCCGCCGGCGGGTGTCCAAAACCTGGCGGAGTATGCAGGCCCTGTTAAACATAGATTGAAATGGACGACGACGTTATGGAACGTGTGTTTTCGGGCGCTCAGCCCACCGGTAACCTTCACCTTGGCAACTATCTTGGCGCGATCCGCAACTGGGTCGAACTGCAGAAGAAATATGAATGCATCTTCTGCGTGGTCGACATGCATGCCATCACGGTCTGGCAAGACCCCAAGGAACTGCGTTCCAACATTCGCGAACTGGCGGCCAGCATGATTGCTTCGGGCATTGATCCGGAAAATCAGGTGCTGTTTAACCAAAGCCAGGTTTCCGCCCATGCCGAACTGGCCTGGATCTTTAACTGTGTCGCGCGCATCGGCTGGATGAACCGCATGACCCAGTTCAAGGAAAAGGCGGGCAAGCATCGCGAAAACGCGTCGCTCGGTCTTTACGCGTATCCGAGCCTGATGGCGGCTGACATTCTGGCCTACAAGGCGACCCATGTACCGGTCGGCGAAGACCAGAAGCAGCACCTTGAACTGGCACGTGACATCGCCTTGAAATTCAACACCGATTACGAGGTCGAAGGCTTCTTCCCGCAGCCCGAACCCCTGATCCTGGGTCCGGCGACGCGTGTGATGTCACTGCGTGACGGCTCGAAAAAGATGTCAAAGTCCGATGCATCGGACATGTCACGCATCAACATGACCGATGATGCCGAAACGCTGGCCAAAAAGATCCGCAAGGCAAAAACCGATCCGGAGCCGCTGCCATCCGAGGCCGCCGGTCTTGAAGGCCGCCCGGAAGCCAAGAACCTGATCACCATTTATGCTGCGCTTACCGACAGCACGGTCGATGCGGTTCTGGCAGAACATGGCGGCACCCAGTTCTCTGGCTTCAAACAGGCGCTGACCGACGTGGTTGTCGAAAATCTGGCACCAATTACCGAGGAAATGGCACGTCTGAAAGCCGATCCGGCCTATATCGATTCCGTTCTGGCCAAGGGCGCACAACGGGCTGACACCATCGCCCAGCCGATCCTCAAAGAGGTCAAGGAAATCGTCGGTTTCCTGAATGGCTGATCGCGCATAAACGATCTGAATATCAGAAAGCCCGCCGGTTGAACCCGGCGGGCTTTTTTGTTTTGATTTCGAAACGTGGCTTATCAGATGGCGTTTCCAGACTGTGTCGGGTTCTGCTGCATCGCCTGATATTTTTTCAGGCCATCCATCATCGTCTGGCTGAACCATGCCCCCACCGGGGCATCGCCGTTCATGTTACTCGTCGCCTGCTGCAACAGGGGATGGTTGGCAGGATCATCTTCAGCTGGCGCACTGGCCGGCATGGCAGATCCGCCCTCACGATTTGCATTGGCAACATCATATCCGCCATAGGCCTTTGCCGGGCGATCATCGGCGACGGCATTGTTGCCGGCAACCGCATCTGCGGCCATGGTCTGGGCCTTGTCACGGCCAAGGGCGGCGTTAAAGCGCGCGGCCATTTCAGCCGCCGAAAGGGGCGTGCCATCCGCTGACGTCATCTGAATTTCGGACGCTTTTCGTTCAGCAGCTTCGGCCTTCACCGCGTTTATCTTGGCATACTTGGTTTCATGGGCCGCCATTTCAGCAGAAATGGCAAACTGATTGGTCTGGCGGCTGACTCTCCCGCTGCTTGCTGCCCGTCCCCAGACGGTATCAGCATCTTTGGGAGTCGGACGACGCACCGGTTCGTTCGCAGCCGAGCTTGAAGATATGGTCTGGCTCAGAGTCGAAACCGGGTTGGTGGTTCCGGCCGAGGCCATGGCAACAGTCAGTTCTGCCGGATCGGATGCCTGGGTCGCTGCGGCAGAAGCCAAGGCAAGTTCCGCCTCGGGTTGCGCGGACGGCTGGGATGCGGCGGCTGTCGGGTTTGCCGGATTCTGGCTGGCTTGCGCAACCTGCGTCGCCTGCATACCTTGCGCCCACGGCACATTCAAATCCGATGCCCGAACGCCAACGCTGCCCACGGCATCGGCCGAGGCCAGCATAGTCTGATCAACCGGTGTGGTCGGGGCGGACTGCACGATGGTCGCCTGTTCGGCCGTACTGGCCGGGTTGGCCTGATAGCCGTTCATCCATGGCAGAACCAGATCGCCTTGATAGGCACCGTTTTGCGCCACGGTTGTCTGCGGGTTTTTGGTTGCAGCCGTCGCATCAGCCACCGCCGTTCCATCGTCGATGCCACTGCCGCCAAAACTGTCTTCAACAAAGGCCATGACGTGGCTGCCGGTATCGTCACCCGTGACGGCGTCCACCACAGCATCAATTGCCGCACCGGCAAGGCCAAACACCCCGCCAAACAGACCACCGCCCGCGACGCGCGCGCCATTGCCGATCTCGTCCCCGGTGAGCGAGCGATATATCATCCCGACACCGGGAATATGTTGCAAAGGATTGATCACATCGAGGACATCGGTGAACTCGAAACCGTCCTCGCCAAACATGTATTGCGAAAATGTCCGGCCTTCACCGTCACCTGAAAGCGCATCAGCCGCATTGGACTGGGCAAACTTGCTGTCTGCCAGACCATTCGCGCCACCTGCGCCACCAGTTACGTTACCGGGCGAAATTTGCCGCCAATTCTCACCAATCGACATGTCTGTCCTCCTCTTGCGATCTATTTTGCAAAAGGAGTGCCAGTTTTAGTGCGCGCTAACGCTTTGAATTATCGTAATTTTCTTGGGAGAGAATTTCGCCAGACTTGCCTGTCGGAATCTTCTGCCGGGTAGCATCGGCATCTTCAAGACTCGCAGCTTATAAGAGCGGCTTAGAACAAATGGCCCGCCCGGTCCTTTTTGGTCTGCAGATAAAACTCGTTATGACCATTGGACGGGAATTTGTGCGGGACACGCTCGGAAACCGTAACACCCCAGCTTTCAAGCCCGGTCATCTTTTCGGGGTTATTGGTCAACAACCGCACACTTTCAAAGCCCATCTGACGCAACATTTCGGCTGCCGGGCGATACACGCGCTCATCGGCGTCAAAGCCAAGTTCCTCGTTGGCATCAAGGGTGTCAAACCCGCGATCCTGCAGGGCATAGGCGCGCAACTTGTTCACAAGCCCGATGCCACGCCCTTCCTGACGCAAATAAAGCACAATGCCGCCCTGCCCGCTTTTGGCGATTTCCGAAATCGCACCACGCAGCTGCGGTCCGCAGTCACAGCGCAGCGACCCGATCAGATCGCCGGTAAAGCATTCAGAATGCAGGCGGATCAGGACCGGTTTGTCCTTGACCGGTTCATCAATCACAATCGCCAGATGTTCCTGCCCGCCATCTTCCGGGCGAAACGCAATGACGGTAACGTTTTCGGCATCTTCAAGCGGTACGCGCGCTTCGCTGACCTGGCGCAAGGATGCGGCCGAGGCATTCTCATAGCCATTGATGCTTTCAGACTGCAACACCAGCAAATTCTGCGCCCGCGCCAGCGTTTCAAGCTGATCGGCACTGACCGGCACGGTCACAACAGCGGGCAACAGGCGCGCAAGCTTTGCCAACCGGATGGCAGCATGTTCGGCCATGCTGATCGGGCGCCAGTCACCATCGGGAAGCGCATCCAGATCAAGCAGCGGATTGGCAATTTCACCCAGACGATTGGCGTCGACGCCCGATTGCGTGGCACTAACAAAGGCAATGAACGGGTCATCTTTACACGCCTGGCCAAGCGATTTGGCGCGCACACGCGGGATCACAATTGCGGGTGCTGTATCGTTTCCGGCGATGTCGCACAGACGTTCCAGACCATGCTGGGAAAGCGGTTCGGCCGCAATCACCGCCACACTGTGGGCTTCGCCATTGTCGTGCCCCTGAACCAGAACGATCTCGCCACGGCGCAAATCTGCCACAGCGCGGGAAACCGTCACCAGATCGGTCGCCGGGATCAGATTGCTGTCATTTTGGGCCGTCACGGCGGAGCTTTGGGTCATCGGCATCTTGTCTTTGTGATCACAACATCGCGATCTGGTGGCTATGGGGCTGGATAAAGACCCGGTTTAATTCATATAAGCGCATCAGGCGGCGCAATTGGTGATGCGCAAAATCGCAGGAAGACGCGCATCTTTCAAGATTTTACGACATCACGTTTTAGACAAATCGCCCCTACTACCTAATCCGGGTTGGTCAGGAGTTAAAGGACCAATGCGAAAACAGTTTGTTCTTGAAAATACAACTTAAGATGCTGATCCTGTGGTCAGGTTTAACAATGCATACTGCATATATGGCGGGCCGGACCCGAAAGCGCCACTAAAACAACCCGGTAAAATCAACATCAGGCGCAGGCCCCGGATATGCCGGCGGATCTGACAAGCAGCAAGGGATGGTGAATGTCGACAGGTAAACAGGTTCTGGTGGTTGAGGACGATGCAGCGCTCAGCCAGTCTCTGACGGAACAGCTCAGACTTCATGAAGATTTCGAATGCGTGGTTGCCAACAGCGGCAAGGAAGCACTCGATCTTGCCAAGGATTCCTATTTCGATGTGATTCTGCTTGATGTCGGCCTGCCCGACATGGATGGCCGTGATGTCTGCAAGCTGATGCGTCGCGCCAATGTCAAATCACCGATCATCATGCTCACCGGGGCCAATAGCGACTCTGACACCATTCTGGGCCTGGAATCGGGTGCCAATGACTATGTCACCAAGCCGTTCCGCCTGAATGTGCTTTTGGCCCGTATTCGCGCCCATATCCGCCAGCATGAACAAAGCGAGGATGCCGTCTTTGTTATCGGCCCCTATAGCTTCCAGCCCAGTGCGAAAATCCTGATCGAAACCGCGACCGAGAAAAAAGTCCGCCTGACGGAAAAGGAAACCTCGATCCTTAAATTCCTGTTCCGGGCGGGCGACAAACCGGTCAGCCGCGAAACATTGCTTGATGAAGTCTGGGGCTATAACGCCGGTGTCACCACCCATACGCTCGAAACGCATGTGTATCGCTTGCGCCAAAAGATCGAAAAGGATCCGTCAAACGCGGCGATCCTGATTACCGAACCGGGTGGCTACAAGCTGATCCCCTGATCAGACGACGGTTTTAGGACCTGAAAAAAGAAAATCCCGCCGATGCGGGATTTTATTGTCACGGATGTCGGGTTGCTGCGTCTATGTCTTTGGGCCGATTATCCACAGCATGGGGCAAACTGCAAAAACCCACATTAAATGCGTAAAAAACGCATAAAAATCACGCGTTTTGCAGTTTTTTGCCTCGAAATAAGATTAGACAGCCAAAATATCGCCCTCAAAGGCCGTTTAATAGCCTCGGGATCCGAAAATAGCCGTGCCAACTCGCACATGGGTGGCGCCAAACCGGATCGCGACCTCGTAATCACCGCTCATGCCCATACTCTTGATTTTCAGACCGTGACGATCGGCAATCTTGCCAAGCAGGGTGAAATGCGGGGCCGGTTCTTCGTCCACCGGGGGAATGCACATCAGGCCAATGATCGGAAGATCAAGCTCTTCGCGACACATCTTGATGAAGTCATCGGCATCTTTTGGCGCGATGCCGGCCTTTTGTTCTTCCTCGCCAGTATTGATCTGAATGAACAGATCCGGGCAGGCACCGGTTTTATCGCGGTGTTTGGCCAATGCATTGGCCAGTTTCGGGCGATCCACCGTTTCAATTACGTCAAACAGGGCCACCGCATCCTTGACCTTGTTGGTCTGAAGCGGCCCGATCAGGTGCAGCTCGATATCAGGAAACTCGGCGCGCAATCCCGGCCATTTTCCGGCCGCTTCCTGCACACGGTTTTCACCAAATACCCGCCGGCCATCCACCAATGCCTTGCGCACATGATCCGCATCGTGGTTTTTGCTGACACAGACCAGCGTCACATCATTCGGATCACGATCGGCCACATCACATGCCGCATTGATATTGCTCTGGATTTCGGCAAGGTTGGCTGCCACATCGGTTTTCTCAGATGACAGATCATGACTGCTCATGGCGGGTGGTCCTTCATCGGTCACGCATTCAGGAACGGCAGGTATAGCTGCCAAGTCGGGAGTGTATCAATGGATAAGGCCCTGTTAAAGCAGGCACGCAGGCTCAATCTGCGTAATGGTGGCCCGAATTGCCCGATTCCGCCGATTGTGCTGATGACCGATGACCAAAGATTGCCCGATCCGGAACCCGCCATCCGCGCCCTGCCAAGCGGCAGCATGGTCATTTTTCGCCATTACGATCATCCACAGCGCGCGAAACTCGGAACAAGGCTGCGCGCGATCTGCCGCGCAAGGGGTATCCTCTTTCTGGTGGCAAATGACGTTGCACTCGCGCTCAGGCTCGATGCCGATGGCCTGCATTTCCCCGAATACCGCGCGCTCACAGACCCGGGTATCTATCGGCGACTCCCGCCGCGATTTTTGCGCACATCCGCCTGCCACTCACTGCAAACAATCCGAAAAATGGCCCTGCTTCCGGACTCAACTCGCCCCGATGGTGTCCTGATTTCCCCGATCTTTTCAACCCGGAGCCATCCGGGCGCAGCACCAATGTCATGGGCTGAAATCCGCCAAACGACCCGAATGTGCCAACAGGTCGGCATGACCCCGATTGGACTGGGCGGGATCACTGCGCAAACAATCGCAAATCTGCGGACGTCCGCCCTTGCCTCGGTCGCCGGGATCGGGTTTTCTGGTATCAGCCATCCGCCATCCCGTTGACCGGAGTTCTCCCGCAAAATGCCCCGGGCCCCACACCCATCCCGCAAGAAATTCACCCGTTTTGCATCCAAACAACCGTTTCAGTTTGGTCTGCCCAATGTCAGTCCTGCCCTGACGCAATCATCCGATAACAGCGCGATCTATGTCACCCGGACAACGTCCCTGCTGCGTCGTCAGGTTCTGGCGAACGCGCCCGGGGTCAAGATCAAGTCAGACAGCTATCGGTTTCAGGTCCTGCCACGTGACAGCTGGGGTGAACCGGATTTCTCGCGAAAATCCATCCTTTTCCTCATCCCCGATGATGCGCTTGGCGATTGTGTCGGCATGGCGCTGTTTTTCCGTGCGCTCAAGCAAAAGTTTGCAGATATCCGGATCGGGGTTCTTAACGCTGGCAGCGCGTCGGACATCTTTGCGCTGGTGCCTGATATCCAGATTTTCCAGCTGTTTATATCAAGCACACAGCTCAAACGCTTTGATCACGTCATTGATCTCAGTGAAATGGAAGGTTGGCGTGATATCGCGACCATGCCGGTCAATCCGGAAGAAGCCCTCTGCGAAGCGTTTGGCATTCCGCCCATACCGCTTGAAGAACGGCATCTACCAACAGAAACACGGCTTAAGATCGGCATTGTCCCGATGGCATCATCGCCACTGCGCACGCTACCACCCAAGCTGGTCAGCGAAATCACCGCCACGCTGTCCAAACAAGACTACGAAATCACCATTGTTCTGAATGCCTATCAGGGGGTGATGAAGGCCTATAAGGCGGCCCTTGGCGCCTTGTCAGGCAAAAACACTCGCATCCTTGACGGTTTCAAAACGATTGGTGATCTGGTCACGTTTGTCGGGCAACAGGATTATCTTGTCGTGGCCGATAGCGGCCCGGCTCATATCTCCAAACTTTTTCAGACACCAGGATTTGGCATTTACAGCTCAGCTGACGCCAAAACCCTGCAAGGACGCCACAAAAACCTGCGCACCTGGCAAAGCGATTTCGAAGGACCGCACTGCACCGCCCCGTGTGGGCTGGCAAAACTGCGCGCGACACCAGATGGCAAGATCGGCTGTATGGGCAGTCTAAACTTGCCGTTCGAAGCGCTATCGCATCTTCCAGAAAAAGCTGATTCCGCCTTGGCACGATCTCTGGTTACTGAACGACCTGTACCCTGCGTTGCACAACTTGAAACGAACTCTAAAGCAATTCTCGATGTTATAACCAAGGATCTGTCCAAGGCACGAGGGAACTAGGTCGCTTCTTGCAGACAATCAAGTTCAGCAAAAAAGAAAGGGTGGCCGAAGCCACCCTCTCAAAATCGATACCAATTCCGAGGAATTAGAAGGACAGAGCCAGACCGGTCACAAGGCCGTAGCCATCATTGTCCTTCGTGATGTCCTGCGGGTTTACAGCATTGCTGTCAGCTTTCTGATCGAACCAGAAGATCGAGGATTTCCAGGCAACACCTGCACCCAAGGCATAGTTCAGACCGAGATCAATCGCGCTGATATCACCTTCGCCGTCAACATCTTCGTAACCATAGGACAGGGAAACGCTTGCCGCATCCATGGCATAGGAAACACCGATGTCAAATGCGTCAAGCTCATTGCCGCCGTCGTTCAGGCCAAAGTTGTTATTGCGCTCGTTAACGCCATAATCATCTTCGGTATGACCATAGGACGCACCAACAGTGAAGTTGCCAAAGCCAACATTGGTACCAAAGCCGTACCAGTTGCCTTCACCGGCATTTTCACCAACTGCCGACAGGGCCAATGCCACACCATCAAGATCAGCGCGGTATTCCAGACCACCGGAAACAATGTTGATGCCGGTGCTTACGGTGTCGTTATTGTTCGATGCATTCTGGTCGGCATAGGAAAGACCAGCGCGGAAACCGCCGAGGACCGGGGTGTAGTATGTCACACGCTTCTGGTCGCCGCTCGAACGAACGGTGTCGATCAGATATGCATCAACCCAGTTGCTCATATCGCCATCATTGACGCCAACCGGGCCAACGGAAGGCGCGGTGATGCCCATGGCATCTGCTGCGCTGTCGTTTTTACCCATTTCGATTCGACCGAAGCCACCGTTAACGAACAGGTACTGTTCGTCAATCTGATCGTCAGAAGTTTCACCTTCGAGTTCGATTTTCGCACCGACTTCGATGCCGTTATCAAGCGTGGTCGAACCGGAGAAGTGAACTTCGGTGTCAGACTGGAACGCGTTTTTGCGACCGCCAGCAGCAGTGTTGTCTTCATCAGCGAAGCCAGCCCACTGTTCCATGTAACCGCCAACTGAAAGCTGGATCGGCTCGGAAGCCTGTGCGGTGCCTGCAGCGGCAACAGCGACGAGTGCGCTGGAAGCAAAAAGAATCTTTTTCATCTTAACCCTCAATAGAATGACGTTGATGGAGTGAAGGGATGAACCGAGCGACCCTTCAATCTGTCGAGGGTGATAAAACACTCGATGTGACCATCGGTCAATTATTATAACTGACTATGCGTCACTTATATGATGCACCGTTGCTGATTTGCAACACAACATCTCTATAAACCCTCAATTTACTGTGTTCAGTCTCTATCTATATATGCCGACGAGCCGTTAATAACTTCCCTCTCAACGGTTCTTTGTCTGACATGTCACCTATTGTGACTTACAGTCACTTATTACAAGCAACTCTAACCCAGACAGAAATCAAGCTAGGCAACTCATAAAACAGTTGGATTTAACGCCCTTTGGTCTTTCGCTACGCGAGCGATCTCACGCAGAGGAGCTAAAACCAGCTTGGCACAGCTTTGCGAGTGTCACGTTTTAAGAGCAGGGATTTGTTAGGGAAACCAACCAACGATACCATGATCGGTAGGGAGAGGCTGGCGAGGAGGCGAACCACGTAGGAGGTGTGTCGAGCGCTCTGCCAAACAACGCGACATAGTCGTGGTTACGGAAAGCCACTCTGACGTCAAATACGATTAACTAGATACAAAAAAAAGAAGGGGGCGGAAATCCGCCCCCTTCAATTCTTCAACTAATCCAGAGAGAATTAGAAGGACAGTGCGAGGCCGGTGATTGCACCGAAGCCATCGTTGTCGGAAGAAGCAGCAACTGCATCGTAGTCGAACCAGAAGACAGAGGACTTCCAGGTCACGCCAGCACCAAGGGTGTAAGCAAGACCGAGGTCAACACCGTTGAACTCGTCAACACCAGAGGTCGAAGCATCATCTTCCATTTCAGCATACATGTAGGTTGCAGAAACGGTTGCAGCATCCATTGCATAGGAAACGCCGAAGTCAACGCCCATGTTGTCATCTGCGGTCGTGGTGGAGTTTTTGTTCAGGTCGAACTCAGCTTCTTTCAGACCGTAGGATGCACCGACGGTGAAGTTTCCGAAGCCAACAGTCGCACCAACGTGGTACCATTGGCCTTCCTGCTTGGATTCGCCGGTTGCAGCAACTGCAAGGGAAACGCCATCGAAATCACCCAGATATTCGACGCCAGCAGAAACAACCGAGTCACCGTCGTTGACGTTCGAGTCGGCACCTTCAGAGGTATCGTCATCGGTGTAAGAAAGACCAGCGCGGAAACCACCGAGAACCGGCGTGTAGTAGGTCAGTTTGTTCGCATCGCCATCGTCCCAAACGTTGTCCGGGGTTTTAGCAAAAGTAACGAAGTTCGGCATGTCACCGTCGTTAACACCAGCCGGGCCAACCGACGGTGCAGTGATGGACATGTCAGCAGCCGCGCCATCTTCGGCACCGAGCTTAACCTGACCGAAGCCGCCGTTGATGAAGAGGTACTGCTCGTCTACGCCAGCAGCTTCACCTTCCATTTCAACTTTCGCACCGACTTCGATGCCGTTATCAAGGGTGGTCGAACCCGAGAAGTGAATTTCGGTGTCGGACTGGAACGCGTTTTTGGATTCGAAGCTGCCATCCTGAGATGCGCCACCAATCCACTGTTCCATGTAACCGCCTACCGACAGGCTGATCGGCTCGGAAGCCTGAGCTGCGCCTGCGAAACCAACAGCGACGAGTGCGCTGGAAGCTACCAGAATCTTTTTCATCTTTTCCCTCAACGTCTTTGAATGCGTTTTACGCAATACAAATATTTGGACAGCTTGTGCCGCCCGGTTCGAGGAGGATGGAGCCACTAAATCTCTGCCGCGTCAACCAAAGCTGTGACCAAAATGGCACATTAGCCACACACTGTGGCAAAATAAGCACACTGGTTTTCTTTGCTCATATCCGGTTTCCGCCTTATATTCGCTGAAAATTCGGTTTGTTTGTTGAATTCATTTGTCTAAGGGCAGGAAATGCTAACCTTTTCTTCGTTCAAGTCGCTGGTTTTCGGAGCTTGCACTGCGCTTACTCTTGCTGGCTGCTCATACGGCACGGTTGATTATGATCAGTTCCCGGGCTCAGCGAATACTGATGAACGTGTTAACGGGCAAGCGATGACGCGCGCTCAGGAAAAGGAGCGTGGTGGTTTGTTTGGTTCCGAAGGGCTCAACATCTTCGGCGGCGAAGAAACCCAGCAAGGCGGCGGTTCAGGGATTGGCGTAAACAGTTTCCTCTGGCGTGCCTCACTGGATACGCTCTCTTTCATGCCACTGAATTCTGCAGACCCGTTTGGCGGCGTCATCATTACCGACTGGTACACACCGCCCGAGTCCCCGGACGAGCGTTTCAAGCTGACTGCCTACATCCTTGGTACCGCGCTTCGCTCAGATGCCATCAAGGTTTCCGTCTTCCGCCAGGTCAGTGTTGGTCCCAACCAGTGGCAGGATGCAGTTGTTGAGCCTGGAACGGTAACTTCCATGGAAGATGCCATTCTCACCCGTGCACGTCAGCTTCGCATTGATAGTGCAACGGCCGAATAAGGTTAATGTCGAAAGGCACACCTTATATATCACCAGAATACAACCCCCATGCGCTGCAACGCGACTGGGGGTTTCTTGTGTCAGCCGAGCGTCATGAGCTTTTTGAAGCGATGAACAAGGGTCTGGGCACATTCCGCGCCGTGCTCTGCGAATCTGTTCTTCAACACGCAGCCGAAGGCTCCGAGGGTTCTGGTGCCATGCCCGAATACCCGGCCAAAGTGACGAGCGAGGGTATCGCGCAAGAGGGCAAACAGCTCTATCAGGAAGTCGGCCTTGATATCATGACACTGGCACTGCTTGCCGATGTCCCGGCACACCGGCCGTTGCATCTGACGCAAAACAGCCTGATTGGTCATTGGCGCTGGCTGCGGGATGTTTGGCGCGAAACGCAATCACGTCCGAAGTATAATGCGACAGCCTGTCAAACCCGCAATGCGGTAAGTGATGCCTTGCAGAACGGCAAGAACAATCTGGCTGTGGCTGAGTTGCGCAAGATGTTCAAAGAGGTACAACACGCGCCAGAAAATGATGGGCTCTATATTTCCTTCCTGAACAGTCTAAGTCTGTTTTGCCCTTTTATCGGAACCGAACTATTGTGGCGCCAGGGACGGATTGATCATGATCCGCTCGGCAGGTCCGGTACCAAAGACAAAGAAGGTTTAATTGAATGACGTCGCGCGCGATTGTTCCGATTCTCGCACTTGTGGCCCTGACAACCCTCAGCGCCTGCGGATTTCGCCCACTCTATGCAACGGCGGGGGATGACTACCAGACCGCTGCGAATATGGCGCAAGTAAAAGTCGAGTTGATCGATGATCGGGTCGGTCAATTAACCCGCAATGCCCTGCTCGAAACCCTCACCCCACGCGGGCAAAGCTCAAACCCTCTTTATGACCTGAGTGTTACCTTGACCGAATCGACAAGTGAACAGGGTTTTACCAAGGATAACGAAGCGACGATTGCTGACTACCTTATCAGCGCGAGCTATCAACTCGTCCGTAAGTCGGACTCAAAGGTGTTACGCAAGGGCGCGGTCCGCGCCCTAACCAGCTACAATATCGTCAATTCAGAGTTCGCCAGCATCGAGGCTGAGGATGCCGCCCGTAAAGACGCTGTTCACAACCTCGCCCAGCAGCTGGCCAATCAGGTCGCGATTGGCCTGCGCTCACAATAACCTTCTTGGCTCACGCGATTCACACTAATCCTCTAAAGAACCACAAGGCGCATCATGAAGCTCAAGGCAGCACAGGTTGAAAACTTCTTGCGCGCCCCGGATGCGAAGGCCCAGCTCGTTCTGATCTATGGCGAGGACGAAGGCCTTGTGCGCGAACGCGCCATCAGGCTGGCCAAGACCGTGGTCGAAGATCTCAAGGACCCCTTCCGCGTCATCGAGCTTGGCACCGCCCAACTGAAAGAAGATGCCGGCCGTCTGCGTGATGAAGCAGCTGCAATGAGTTTTGGTGGCGGGCGGCGTGTGATCCGACTCCGCGATATTGGTGACGCACAGGCCCCTGTCATTGCCGACTTCCTTGGCGATCCAGCTGGCGATGCCCTGATTGTGATTGAGGCCGGAAGCCTTCCGACCCGTTCCAAACTGCGTCAGGCGGTTGAAAAGGCCGGCAATGGCATGGCCCTGCCCTGCTATGCCGACGGCGCGCGCGATATTGAAAGCCTGATCCATTCGATCATGGAAGAACACAAACTGCGCATTGACCGCGATGCCACCAGCTATCTGGTCGCCAATCTCGGCTCGGACCGCATGATTTCGCGAAGCGAACTTGAAAAGCTCGCCCTCTATGCGCTTAAGGACGGTCAGGTCACGCTGGCAGACGCCATGGCCTGCGTTGGCGACAGTTCCGCCCGCCATTATGATGATGTCATTCAGGCAGTTTCACAGGGCAATGTCGTCAATCTGGATGCCGCGCTCACCCGTCTGGTCGAAGAAGGCCTCAACCCGGTCGGGGCGTTGCGCATGATGATCAGCTATTTCCAGAAGCTGCATCTGGTCAAAGGACAGGTGTCTCAGGGAATGGATGCCAACCAGGCGATGAAATCGCTGCGCCCGCCCCTTTTTTTCAAGGCCGCCGATCAGTTTCGCGCCAACCTCAATAACTGGGCGGTCAACAACCTGCAGCGTGCCTTGCAAATCCTGCTCGAGGCCGAAAAGGACTGCAAAAGCGGCTTGGCAATCCCGGAAACCATCGCGCACCGCGCCATGATCAAGGTCGCGGTCGCCCGTCAGAAACAGGTCCGGCGCTAACCACCCGCTCCTCTCGTGACGTCCTCAAGAAAATAGGCATGTCACGCGATGCGACATGCCTACAAGGATCAGACGGACCCATAGGCCGGATAAAAGGCACAAGAACGTCTTAAAGAATCCGCTTAACCTCTACCGATCCCCGGCGTGATTTCGCATCTTCTTCTTTAAGCTTCCTGAGCTGATCGATCTTTTCGCGATCAAGATCTTTCATGCTGGTTCTGGTTACGGCTTTTTTCCCGTGCCATCTGTAACCTCCTCGGCGATCAGATCATCAAGCGCTTCCTCGCTGACTTCTTCGCTTTCGATCGGATCATCGCCTTCGGGCCCTTCGATGACGAAATCATCGTCTTCGCTTTCAGGCAAAGTCGCATCGGCAATGGTTTCAAGTTCTGCGGTCAGATCATCGTCCGAGTCGTCATCTTCGATAAACATCGAATCGAATTCGTTCTCATCGCCATCCGCTGAACTCACCTCGACCTCATCCTCGCCAAGTTCACTGGCCTTTCCATGGGTCAGGCGCTGCAGGATGTCATCAAGCTGCTCAAGCGTGTCATACCGGATCGAGATTTTCCCAGACGCCCCGTCAAAGTCGATATTGACCGCCAACCCCAACATATTGCTAAGGTCACGTTCCAGAGCTACCGTATCTGGGTCTTTTTCGCTTGCAGCACTACCCGATGACTTCTTCGGACGCGCGGCCTTGCCGCCATCGGTTTTGACAAGTTTTTCGGCCTGACGAACGTTCAAGCCCTTCTTGACGATCTGACCGGCAAGCTCGACCGCGTTTTCTGCGCCCAAAAGCGCACGCGCATGGCCAGAGCTCAGAACCTTGTCAGACAGCATCTGCTTGATCGGTGCCGGCAGGCCCAGCAAACGCAGGCTGTTGGCAATATGGCTGCGGCTTTTGCCCAGTGCCTGGCCAAGTGCTTCCTGGGTGTGGGAAAACTCACTCATCAGGCGGTTATAGCCTTCGGCCTCTTCCAGCGGCGACAGATCCTGACGCTGCAGGTTTTCAATCAGGGCAATTTCGGCCGTTTCGCGGTCATCAAACTCGCGCACCAGAACCGGCACTTCATGAAGCTGTGCACGTTGTGCCGCACGCCAGCGACGCTCACCGGCAATGATTTCATAGGTGGTTTCACCCGTTGACGATGCACGTACGAGAATCGGCTGAATGATGCCCTTTTCGCGGATCGATGCCGCCAGATCATCAATCGCGTCATCATCAAAATTGCTGCGCGGCTGAAACGGTGACGGTTTCAGATCGGTAATCGCAATATGCTGCGTCGTCCCGCCCGGTCCCGGATGGGCCGCTTCGGCGCTATCGCCACTGGCGGCAACAGCAACTTCTTCGTCCTCTTCGCCCAGAAGTGCAGACAGTCCCCTTCCCAAGCCGCGTTTTTTTGCTTCGCTCATGCTTTTACCCCTTCGCGTTTCAGGACTTCGCTCGCCAGATTCAAATAGGCCCGTGAACCCGGGCACTTCATGTCATAAACCAGCACCGGCGTTCCGTGGCTCGGTGCTTCGGAAACGCGGACGTTGCGCGGAATCACCGTGCGATACACCACATCCCCGAAATAATCGCGCACATCATTGGCCACCTGGGCTGACAGGTTGTTGCGCTTGTCATACATGGTCAGGACAATGCCCTGAATCTCAAGGTTCGGGTTGAACGCCTTTTTGACCCGCTTGATGGTGCGGACCAGATGGCTGATCCCTTCAAGGGCAAAGAATTCACATTGCAACGGCACCAGAACCGCATCGGAGGCCACCAGCGCATTGAGGGTCAAAAGACCCAGAGACGGCGGGCAGTCGATCAGGACGTAATCTACATCCTGCGGCAATTTACCGAGCGAATCTTTAAGCTGCGTCTCGCGACGTTCGAAATCAACCAGCTCGATCTCCGCCCCCGAAAGGTCCATGCCCGACGGCACGATGCTCAGCCGCGGGATCGTGGTTTCCTTGCGTGCCTCTTCAAGCGTGTTGCCATTAATCAGCACATCATAAGAACTGATTTCGCGGTCGGACGGACGCAGGCCCAAACCGGTACTGGCATTGCCCTGCGGATCAAGGTCAACAATCAGAACCCGCTGGTTCACGGCCGCCAGTGCGGTTGCCAGATTAATCGTTGTGGTGGTCTTGCCAACACCGCCCTTCTGGTTGGCCACGGCGATGATGCGCGGACGATGGTTTCTATCCCCGGCCTTGGCACCCTCTGATTTCGTCGAAAGCGGCAAATCAATAACATCCGTCACCGGCCCACTCCTTTTAAGATCATCACGACACCGTCCGGATCGACCAGGCTGGCATGCGTGGTTACATCAAATGTCCAACCAGCGTCCCGTGCGTCCGCCAGCTCATCCTCAAAGGCACGTCCCTTTAGCAGCACATAATGGCCACCGTCTTTCAAATGGCGCTGCCCCAGCTCCAGAAGCTTGGGCAAGGGCGCAAAGGCGCGCGCCGTAATCACGTCGGCCTGGCGTGGTGCCGCAGCCTCAATCCGTTCGCGGGCAATCTCGGTCTGACCCAGCACACCGCACACCCGGGCAGCTTCCATGAGAAAGACGGTTTTTTTGGTGTTGGATTCCATCAGGGTGACGTTATTGGCCCCAAGGATCGCCAGAACGATACCCGGGAAGCCGGCACCCGATCCAAAATCAACGATTTTGCCGGTTGCGGCGATGTCCTCAAGATACGGCCAAAGCTGTGCGGAATCCTGTAAATGACGTCCCCAAACGTCTTCGGCCGTGCTGGCGCCGACGATATTAATCCGTGGCTGCCACTTCACGACGAGGTCTGCATACTGGTTCAGTCGGTCCAATGTTTCACGTGAAACATTCAAATCCTGCTCGAACCAGGTTTTTACGGGTGTGGAAATTGTTTGCATATTTGATTTATAGGCCGAGCCACAAAAACACTCCAGTCTTGATTTTTACGGTTTTGTGTTTTTGCCCGCGTCGGATGCGATAAAACACCCCAAAACAGCGTCGAATGTTTCACGTGAAACATTACCGCCGTCAAAATGGATCGCACCGGGTCAATTTCACCGCATAATCGAGGAAGTTTGTACCCCGACCGTCCCGCGTTAGCGGAGTCGCAGCGATCAGCCGAGACAATCCCCGGCGACTCGGCAGAGATCAATGTAACGAGAGTGTAGGTCCAGCCTCCCCCTGCTCGCCCACGTTCATGGTCCCATCTGTATATCCGTGCAGACGGACACAATCACAGTCAGGTTTCCGGGTCGGAGAACCCCGATACGACAACACCCGGCCAATGGCTTGGTCGGGTGTCTGAATTTGGGTCGGATGTGTCGGTTATCGACACTTTATATATATGTGCTTGCAGGCCCCCGATATGCACCAACCAATCAGGCGGTGCGGGCTGCAGTCGCGGTCTGGTGCTTGTGGCTTTTGATATGACCGAGCAGTGCGGTGACCGCTGCCGGGGTAACGCCGGGAATGCGCGATGCGGCCCCGATGGTTTCCGGCTGGATTTCTTTAAGCTTCAGCCGGATCTCTGCCGACAGTCCGCCGACCTTATCGAAATCAAGCCCGCGCGGCAGACGCAATTCCTCGTCCCGGCGGAAGGCAGCAATGTCAGCCGCCTGACGATCAAGATACCCCTTGTACTGGGCATCAATCGAAACCTGTTCCTTGATCGCCGGATCAAGGGCGCCCAGCTGCGGCCAGACCTTGGTCAGGGTATCGAAATCAATATCGGGATAGGCCAGCAGGTCGTAGGCCGACCGGCGCACGCCATCCTGATTGATCTTGATATCAAACTTGGCCAGACCATTCGGGGTTTCGGTCAGTTCGGATACTTCGGTCTTGGCAGCATTCAGGGCCAATTTCTTGGCACCCCACGCCTGTTCACGGATCGATGCGATGCAGCCAATATCAAGACCGCGATCCGTCAGACGCTGATCGGCATTATCGGCGCGGAGCATCAGGCGATACTCGGCGCGTGAGGTAAACATGCGATACGGCTCGCGCGTGCCAAGGGTGACCAGATCATCGATCATCACGCCGATATAGGCATCGGCGCGGTCCAGAACAAACTCGCGCTCAGTCCCACCGGCAATCAGGGCAGCATTCACACCGGCAATCAGCCCCTGCCCGGCGGCTTCTTCATAGCCGGTGGTGCCATTGATCTGACCGGCAAAGAAAAGGGCTGCGACCTTCTTGGTTTCCAGCGTATGGCGCAACTCGCGCGGATCGACGAAGTCATATTCCACCGCATAGCCGGGCCGGAAAATCTCGACCTTTTCCAGGCCCGGAATGGTGGCCAGCATGGCAAGCTGGACGTCTTCGGGAAGCGAGGTTGAAATGCCGTTCGGATAAACCGTCGGATCATCGAGGCCTTCGGGCTCAAGGAAAATCTGATGCTGATTTTTCTCGGCGAAGCGCACGACCTTGTCTTCGATCGACGGGCAATAGCGTGGACCGCTGCTTTGGATCTTGCCGCTATACATCGGCGCGCGGTCGAGATTGGCACGAATGATTTCGTGGGTCGCCTCGGTCGTCCAGGTCAGGTGGCAGGGAATCTGCGGCACCGTGATTTCCTTGGTCAGGAAGGAAAACGGATCGGGTGGCGTGTCGCCCGGCTGTTCCTGCAGACTGGCCCAATCAATGGTCCGGCCATCAAGGCGGGCCGGCGTCCCGGTTTTCAAACGTCCTAATCGGAATTCGTATTTTGCCAACGTGTCCGAAAGTCCCGTTGCCGGTGCATCGCCCATACGACCGGCCGGTTCGGATTTCTCGCCAATATGGATCAAACCGTTGAGGAAGGTACCCGTAGTCAGCACCACCGCCCCGGCCAGGTATTCGGACCCATCACCGGTGACAACACCCTTAACGCGGTTTTGGTCATCAATGATCAGGTCCTCGACACCGCCTTCAAGGATGGTAAGGTTTTCCTGTTCAGCGAGGATGTCCTGTACGGCCTGGCGATACAGCTTGCGATCGGCCTGCGCACGCGGCCCGCGCACGGCAGGGCCCTTGGAACGATTGAGCATCCGGAACTGGATGCCCGCACGGTCAATCGCGCGACCCATCACACCGTCAAGCGCATCAACTTCGCGCACCATATGCCCCTTGCCCAGACCACCGATGGCCGGGTTGCATGACATTTCCCCGATGCGATCCGCACGGTGGGTGACCAGTGCCGTGGATGCCCCCATGCGCGCAGCGGCAGCTGCGGCTTCGCATCCGGCATGTCCCCCGCCGACCACGATGACGTCAAAGCGGTTATTTGGCACGTTCTGTGACATCGACTTCCTCACTCAATCCCCGCTGCTTGTCACGCGGCGGGCGTGAACCTTGTTTGGTTCGAATAGGCGTATATGGTCAACCTTGTGACGAATGTTTCACGTGAAACATCGGCTGGGACCAAGTCTAACGACTCTTCCCTAACTCTATTTGCCGATACAGAAGTCCCCGAAGATAATATCGAGCAAGTCTTCCACATCGACGCGTCCGGTAATCTTGCCGATTTCGCGAACAGCGAGGCGTACATCCTCGGCCGCCAGTTCCGCAATATCGGTCTGCAATCCGCGATCCAGATGATCGCTGGCACTTTCAAGTGCCCGCCGATGGCGCAGCCGTGTCAGCGGCACGGGCCCGGCGAAATCGAGCCCCTCTTTTACGCGAGTCTCCAGCAGTTGCAAGAGGCTTTCCATCCCCTGCCCGGTCATGGCCGATATGGCCAAAACGGGAAGCTCCAGCGCACGGCCATCTGCGGATGTCCCCTGCCAGCTTGCCGGGATATCAAGGCTGTCGGTCGCATCGACCTTGTTGATCAGAATAAGTGTCTTGTCGTCGATCAGACGCGCGGCCTCCGGATCAATGTTCGGCCAGTCGTTGCGATCAATCACCACCAGGCGCAAATCGGCATTTTCGGCGCGCTCCGTCGCCCGGCGCACACCTTCGGATTCGATCACGTCACCGCTTTCGCGCAGGCCTGCCGTATCCACCATGGTGACCGGGAAGCCCCCCAGATCCAGATGGACTTCGATCATGTCGCGCGTCGTCCCCGCGATCTCGGACACAATGGCGGCATCACGCTGTGCAAGCCGGTTGAGCAAACTTGACTTACCGGCATTGGGCGCACCAAGGATGACGATCTGGAACCCTTCGCGCAGGCGCTCACCCCGGCGGTTATCGGCAAGATGTTTTTTGATCTCGCCAAACACACTCATCAGATCGCCGCGTACCACCGGCACAATGCCATCAGGCAAATCTTCGTCGGGGAAATCAATATCGGCCTCGATATGGGCCAATGCCTTCATCAAACGCGCGCGCCAGCCTTCATAAAGCGTGCCCAGCTCACCGGCCATCTGTCGTACCGCCTGACGGCGCTGGGCAGATGTTTCGGCGTCAATCAGATCCGCAATCCCTTCGGCCGAGGTCAAATCCATCTTGCCGTTTTCAAAGGCGCGTCTTGTGTATTCGCCAGGGTCGGCCACGCGCAAACCGTCCTGACGTGACAGGCAATCGAGCACCCCTTCGATCACGGCGCGCCCACCATGGACATGCAGTTCAACCACATCCTCGCCGGTAAAGCTTGCCGGGCCTTCGAAATAGATCGCCACCGCATCATCAAGCCGTTCGTGCGACTTGGGATCGCGGATCGGGGCATAGATCGCATGACGCGGTTTGGGCATGCTATCGCGGCCCAATAACGCACACAGCACCGCCCCCGAACGTGGCCCGGATAATCGGATCACGGCAACACCGGCACGCCCCGCGCCGGAGGACAAGGCAAAAATGGTTTCTCGGCTGGCAATCATGGCGGGTCCGTCAGTTCTGAAAATGCGGTTGCGTGGCTGAGGAGGATATCGTCCAGACAGCGGCAAAGGTCAACATATGGCAGAAAATAACCAACAGGGGTTTAATGACCTTTCGTTGGTTGAGCAGACCTTGAAGTGCGCTTTGGCAACCGCCACTACCCGATTCACCGCCCTCGCCCCGTCATGGACCCCCGCCTGCGCGGGGGTGACGGTTTGGGCTGCCAAGGGGTGTTGCCTTGTCCTGTCACCTCGATGGAGGCACTTGGACGCCATCAGACGTGGAGAGAGCGACAATCCCAAAACTACCCGTCATTCCCGCGCAGGCGGGAATCTATGTGCAGTAGGGCATAAAAAAACCGGCCAAGCACATGTGACGGGCCGGTTTGATTACTCAAGGTCACGCGGGGGCGCTTATTGATCGGGATTAAGCTTCAACCGTTCAACCACCTGCCCACCGATCAGATGGTCATTGAGGATCGCCTCGATGTCTTCCATCGTCTCGTAGCGATACCAGGTGCCTTCGGGATAGACCACCATCACCGGGCCCAGTTCGCAGCGATCCAGACAGCCTGCGGTATTGATCCGGGTCTGTGGCAGGCCAAGTTCCTTGGCGCGCACCTTCATGTAATTGCGAAGTCTGGTCGCGCCCTTGGAATTGCAGCATCCGCGTTCATGGCCGGCCGGACGTTCGTTCTGGCACACGAAGACATGTGCCTGATAGTAGTGTTCACGCATGATATCGGGTCTGCCTAGCCTTTGTCCTTGTCGCCGGTACCGCCGGTACCCGCATTGAACTGGCCCCAGAAGGCTTTCTGAAGCTGTTCCCAGTTCTGGATGCCCTGTGGCAGCCATGTATTGAGCATGGTTTCCGGGTCCATCGCCGCCAGATTGGCTTTCATGCGGTCTTCGATGTCTTGCATCATCGCCTTTTGCATCGGCTGAACATCAGGAAGGCCAAAGAAGGTCCGTGCCTCTTCTGGCGTGCAATCAATGTTCACGGTTACTTTCATCGCCCTGATCTCCTGAACTGTTCTCTTTGTCGATCTCTGTCTTTTTTGTCTGGCGGGGCCATTATCCCCACAAGCAAGCCCGCGGCAATCATAATAACACGCCCCGTCCCTACCATATGGAAGGTAACGTCAGGCCGCGACCGCAACTTTCACAATATTGCGATAAAAGATTCCGGCCATTTGCCTTTATGAATGACGGCATAACCCTTAGAATCACGTAAATAGCCTAATAAAGCATTGCCAGCACTGATGACTGGCGCGTGATTGCAGATCGCGCTACCGCAAACAATAAAGTCATCCGCCAATGGATGGCACAGGACACAAAATGGAACTCGCACGCAACAATCTTGGTTCGGAAACCAGCCCCTATCTTGTTCAGCATCGCGACAACCCGGTGCATTGGCAGCCCTGGAGCAGCGAAATCCTTGCTGCAGCAAAAGAGGCCAACAAGCCAATCCTGCTGTCGGTCGGGTATGCGGCGTGTCACTGGTGCCACGTCATGGCGCATGAAAGCTTTGAGGATGAGGGCATCGCCGCCCTGATGAACGAGCTTTTCATCAATATCAAGCTGGACCGCGAAGAACGCCCGGACCTTGATGCGCTTTATCAGAACGCGCTGGCCCTTCTGGGCCAACAGGGTGGCTGGCCACTGACCATGTTTTTGACCCCGGATGGCGAGCCGTTCTGGGGCGGGACCTATTTCCCCAAGGAAGCGCGCTATGGCCGGCCGGGATTTGGTGATGTGCTTAAGACCGTCGCCAAGATTTATGCCGAAAAACCCGATGATGTCCGCCACAATGTCAGCCAGATTTCCAACGCACTGATCAAAATGAACAGTGCAGCAGTTGGCGCGGTCCCCAGCCTTGAGATGATTGATCGCTGCGGCCATGGCTGCTTGCAGATCATGGACGGGGAAAATGGCGGCACGTCAGGCGCGCCGAAATTCCCGCAGCCCAGTCTTTTGTCCTATATCTGGCGCACCGGTGTGCGCACCGATGATGACGGGCTGAAACGCATCGTCAAACACAGCCTGGATCGCATGTGCCAGGGCGGCATTTATGATCATCTGGGCGGCGGATTTGCCCGCTATGCCGTCGATGACCAGTGGCTGGTGCCGCATTTCGAAAAGATGCTGTATGACAATGCGCAGCTGATTGATCTTCTGTGTGATGTCTGGCGGGTTGATCCCAATCCGCTTTATGCCAAACGGGTCGAGGAAACCATTGGCTGGATCTTGCGCGAAATGCGCATTCCTGGTGGCGCCTTTACCGCAAGCCTTGATGCCGACAGCGAAGGGGTCGAAGGCAAGTTCTATGTCTGGTCCGAAGATGAAATTGACCAGATCCTTGGCGCGGACGCCGAACTGTTCAAGAAATTCTATGACGTCTCCGCGGGTGGCAACTGGGAAGGCCAGAATATCCTTAATCGCACCGCTTCGGGGCTGGCCCTTGCCGATGACGCGACCGAGGAAAAGCTGGCCGAGCTTCGGGCCAAGCTTATGACCGAACGCGCAAAACGCATTCGCCCGGGCTGGGATGACAAGGCGCTGACCGACTGGAACGCCATGACAATTGCCGCCTTTGCCGAGGCGGCGATGACCTTCCACCGGGCGGACTGGCTGGATTATGCCAAGCTTGCCTATGGCTTTGTGATCAATACCCTGATGAAGGATGACCGCTTCCTGCACAGCTATCGCGATGGGCGCGTGCAGCATGCCGGGATGCTGGAAGACTATGCGCATATGATCCGCGCGGCACTCAGGCTTTATGAATGCTTTGGCGAGGATGCCTATCTTAATGAAGCCATCCGGTGGTCGGCTACGGTCGAAACCCTGTTTGCCGATGCCAAGGGCGGCTATTTCCAGTCGGCATCGGATGCCAGCGACCTTGTCGTGCGCCAAAAACCCTTCATGGATAATGCCGTGCCATCGGGCAATGCGATCATGGCCCAGAATCTGGCCAAGCTTTATGCCCTGACTGGGGACACCAAATACCGTGATCAGGCCGAAATCACCCTTGCGGCCTTTGGCGGGCGGATCAGCGAGCAATTCCCGAACATGCCCGGCCTTATGATGGCAGCTGAAATGCTGCAAAATCCGGTGCAGATCGTGCTGATCGCCAAGGATCGCAGCCAGACCTATCTTGATATGCGCCGCGCCATTTTTGGCAGTTATCTGCCCAACCGCGCCATCACGATCCTGTCTGACGGTGATCCCCTGCCCGACGGCCATCCGGCCCAGGGCAAGACCGCGATTGACGGCAAGGAAACCGCCTATGTCTGTCAGGGTCCGGTTTGCTCGGCCCCGGTCACAAGTGCCGATGAGCTGACCAAACTGCTTGCAGATTTGCCCGCCAAGACCGCATAGCCCCAAAACACCCAAACCAGGTCCACCGCACGAAAGACGCCACCATGCCGCAAATCTCGATCAACAGCCCCGTTGGCGCAATTACAGTTTTCGCATTTGAAGATCAAATCGTTGCGCTTGATTGGGGCTTTGTTGACGAGGTTGAAAGCACACCGGTGCTTGAAGAAGCCCAAAAGCAGCTTACTGCCTATTTCGCAGGGCGTTTGCACAGCTTTGATTTGCCACTCGCCCCTGACGGAACAGAATTTCAAAAGGCGGTCTGGGATGCCATGTGCAAGATCCCGTGCGGCAAAACCGCGACCTACAAGGATCTGGCGGCGATGGCCGGATCGCCCAAGGCGTTCCAGTCGGTTGGCACGGCGTGCGGATTAAACCCGATTCCGATCATGATCCCCTGTCACCGCGTTCTGGCTGCGGGCGACAAGCCGGGCGGCTATTCCGGCCATGGCGGGCTTGAAACCAAGCGTGCGCTTTTAAAGATCGAAGGTGTCGATTTACCCCTGCCCGACGATCAGGGAGATCTTCCATTATAACCTTGTTTTCAATTACTTAGTCTTTGGCGTAGCACACGGCTTGCAGCTTGTTGCCATCCGGATCACGAACATAGGCGGCATAGTAGTTCGGGCCGTAATGCGCACGCAGGCCGGGTTGGCCTTCGTCCATGCCGCCGTATTCGAGCGCCGCTGCGTGAAAGGCATCGACCATGTCACGTTGGTCTGCCTGAAACGCGATATGAGTACCATTGCCCCATGTTGCCGGGCGCCCGTCTGCCGGGCTGTAGATATAGATTGTTGGCATCTGTCCATCCCGCTCATAAGCCAGTGGCTTTTCCGGCGGTTTTGGCAATCGCTCGAAGCCCAGCGCACCGAGAACGGCGTCGTAAAACTTTGCTGAGCGGGCCTTGTCATTGGTTCCGAGCGTAATGTGGCTGATAACCGTCAATGCCGTTATCCTTCCTTATGAACGGGTCAAGCTTGCTGCGACAAAACAAGTCTAGCAGATTGCCATGACAGGATATGTCAGGAGCAGGATGGCTGCGATCAAGCATGGCCTGTCGCAAAGATATTTTCGGTATTTCCCCTGCTGCAAATCACAGGCTTCTGCCCTACACTGCCCTCATTGACGAAACGTGCGTTCCAAAACGCAAAAAGGGAGGTCACCCATGACGAAAGCATTCCGATTTTACGAAACCGGCGGCAGTGATGTTCTGAAATTTGAAGATGTCGAAGTTGGCGCACCGGGCGAAGGCGAAGTGCGCCTGGCGCAAAAGGCCGTTGGCCTGAACTATATCGATATCTATTTCCGTTCCGGCGTCTATCCCGCACCCAGCATGCCATCGGGCCTTGGGCTTGAAGGTGCTGGTATCATTGAGGAAGTCGGTCCGGGTGTGACGGATCTGGCCGTGGGCGATCGCGTGGCCTACGCCGCACAGCCGCTTGGTGCCTATGCCGAGGCGCGCGTGATGCCGGCCAAGGGTCTGGTGAAAATCCCCGATGATGTCAGTTTCGAACTGGCCGCGGCCGCCATGCTTCAGGGCATGACCGCGCAATATCTTTTGCGCCGGACCTATCAGGTCAAAAAGGGCGACACCATCCTGATCCATGCCGCGGCTGGCGGCGTTGGCCAGATTGTTTGCCAGTGGGCCAAGCATCTGGGGGCGACCGTGATCGGAACGGTCGGATCAAAGGAAAAGGCCGAAATCGCCAAGGCCAAGGGCTGTGATTACCCGATCCTGTATCGCGAAGAGGTCGTCTCCGAGCGGGTCAAGGAAATCACGGGCGGCCAGGGCGTTGAAGTTGTTTATGATTCGGTGGGCAAAGACACCTTTGAGGATTCGCTTAAATGCCTCAAACGGCTTGGCATGATGGTCAGCTTTGGCCAGTCATCGGGTGCAGTTCCGCCGGTATCGCTTGCCCAGCTTGCCCCGGGGGCCTATTTCCTGACCCGGCCGAGCATCTTCCACTATAACGCCACCCGTGAAGAGCTGCTGGCCAGTGCCGGTGAGCTGTTTGACGTCCTGAAATCAGGCATTGTCACCATCGACATCACCGCGACCTACCCGCTTGCCGATGCCGCAAAGGCCCATGACGATCTTGAAAGCCGCAAAACCAACGGTTCGATCGTCTTTACCGTGTGATACGCCTTCAATCCTGACGAGAAAAGTCTAGGAACTTCCACAAAAAAGCCGATACATTGCGCGATCGGCTTTTTTCTTGTGCCTTCGCATATCGGAACCTCTGCAATGTCTGTTTCAAAAGTACAAAAATCTGTCATCGCAGCCTTCAAATCGGCAAAAACCTATCAGGACCCATATCAGCATTGGTTCCTTGAAGATGTCCTGCCAGAAGGCATGGCAGAAGCCGTTTGCGCCCTTCCGGTTGACGCGCCGTTTCTTGAGGTCGATGATGCCGGCACGCGTGAAGCGAACAATTCAAGCCGTCGTTACTTCGATCAGGAAAACATTGCGAAATTCGAGGCCGCCAATGACATCGCACAGGCCTTCCATTCCCGCGAAGTTGTCGACACGGTCGAGGAAGTGTTTGGTGCCGATCTGAGTGATTCCCGCATTCGACTGGAATTTGCCCAGGATCGCGATGGTTTCTGGCTGCAGCCGCATACGGATATCGGCGTAAAGCGCTTTACCATGTTGCTCTATCTTTCTGACGAGCCGGGTCATGAAAAGCTGGGTACCGATATCTACAAGGACGCCGATACCCATTTCGGCGCATCGCCGTTCAAGCCGAACTCGGCCCTGATCTTTGTGCCATCCAACAATACCTGGCACGGCTTTGAAAAACGGACCATTCCGGGCATTCGGAAATCGCTGATTATCAACTATGTCACGCCGGACTGGCGGGCTGTTGAACAGCTGCCCTTCCCCGATAGCTACGTCAAATAACGTTCAAAGCGACGTTAAGTCAGCCTAAGAAGCCCGGTATTTCAACATTTACCGGATTTTTAGTTGCCGTGAGTGATCCGCACATCGCGCGCGATGGCATCAAAGCGATCCGAAAGGTTGTCACTGACTTCGCGGCATGGGGCGATGACGGCTTCGGCCCAGTCGACATAGGTCAGTATCTGCCTTTCATCCCAGCCAACCGGCGTGTCAGTCAGCATCGCACCAACATTGGCGACCTTGTCGGCCAGGCGCACCAGTTTGGCCCCACTGGTCAGGTTTGGGGCGGTTTCGATCTGCTTTGCCTTGCGCTCGTCACGTGGTAGGGCCTTGTCATCACTGACTTCGAGCACGATATCGGCGATGATGTCGTTAAAGCAGGCGGCGATTTCATCGCGCGTCGCACCGCAATCCTCAATCACATCATGCAGAACGGCGGCACAAAGGATGTCCTCCCCTGTGTGCGGTTCGCATTCGACAATCAGGCGGGAAACCTCGATCGGGTGATTGATATAGGGTTCCTGTGCAGCACCTTTGCGACGCTGGTCGCGATGGGCACGGGCGGCGAAATCAACAGATTTGAGTAGAAGCTGCATAAAGCGCAATACAGTCGTGAACGGAGAGCCCAGAGTCCCACGGCTTTTGCGTGGTTTCAAGCCTTCATGCATCCAACAGCTGTGAAAATTGCGCAAGTGCATGAAAAACAGCGGCAAACAGGATAGACTGACAGCAAAGCCATGACCCGGGAGAGGCCAATAATGTCACAGGAAATGCGCCTGAAACTGACCTTGTGGAATGAAAACGCCGAGACCCCGCTGCATCTGAGCGCCCTTGCCCCCAAGGATGGCTGGCAAAGCGCCCCGCCCAACCGGATCGAGGCCGGTGAAACGGTGGTGTGCGAAATCACGGCTGCCAACACACTGGCGATTACGCTCAATTACGGCACGCACCATATCGGCATTCATCTTGACGATGACAGTTTTTCCATCGAGCCGGGCACTGCGCGTGTGGATCGCCAGAAACTTGACGGCGATCTGGCGGAAGTAAGCCTGGCACTATGACCGGTACAAATACGATCCCAAGCCAGCAGCGTTTCATGTGAAACACTGCCGCGTTCTGGTCTGGCGTGTCCGGACCGGACACAAAAAACGGGGCCCGTCGTGGGGCCCCGTTTGATTTGGTCGATCCATGTCACAGGCCGTTCAGGCCCGGACGGCATCAGCCATTCATGGAATCGAAGAAGTCGTCGTTGTTCTTGGTGCCCTTGAGCTTGCCAAGCAGGAATTCCATCGCGTCCTGCGAACCCATCGGGTTGAGGATACGACGCAGCACCCACATCTTGGACAGAACGCTCTTGTCGACCAGAAGCTCTTCCTTACGGGTACCCGATTTAAGGATATCAATCGCCGGGAAGATACGTTTGTCAGACAGTTTGCGATCCAGGATAAGTTCGGAGTTACCGGTACCCTTGAATTCTTCAAAGATGACCTCGTCCATACGCGAACCGGTATCGATCAGGGCAGTCGCGATGATGGTCAGAGAACCGCCTTCTTCGATGTTACGGGCTGCACCGAAGAAGCGTTTCGGACGCTGCAGCGCGTTGGCATCAACACCACCGGTCAGGACCTTGCCCGAGCTCGGAACGACGGTGTTATAGGCGCGCGCCAGACGGGTGATCGAGTCCAGCAGGATGACAACATCATGCTTGTGTTCGACCAGACGTTTGGCCTTTTCCAGAACCATTTCGGTGACCTGAACGTGACGCTGGGCCGGTTCATCGAAGGTCGACGAAATGACTTCACCTTTTACCGAACGGTCCATGTCGGTCACTTCTTCCGGGCGTTCGTCAATCAGAAGAACGATCAGATAGGCTTCCGGGTGGTTTTCCTCGATCGCGTGCGCAATGTTTTGCAGCATCACGGTCTTACCGGTACGCGGCGGTGCGACGATCAGGGCACGCTGACCTTTACCAAGCGGAGAGACAAGCTCGATCACGCGGTTGGTGGTGTCCTTGTTCGTGCCTTCCTGATCAATTTCACGCTCCATATGCAGCGGCTGATCGGGATACAGCGGGGTCAGGTTGTCAAAGTTGACGCGATGACGGACTTTTTCCGGCGCATCGAAGTTGACCTTGTCGACCTTGAGCAGCGCGAAATACCGTTCGCCTTCCTTGGGCGACCGGATCTGGCCTTCGACCGTATCACCGGTACGCAGACCAAAACGCCGCACCTGGCTCGGACTGACATAAATGTCATCGGGGCCGGCAAGATAGTTTGCCTCGGGGCTGCGCAGGAAACCGAAACCATCAGGCAGTACTTCAAGAACGCCCTGACCAAAGATGGCATGGTCGTTCTCGGCCAACTGCTTGAGAATGGCAAACATCAGCTCCTGCTTGCGGAGCGTGCTGGCATTTTCGATTTCGAGTTCATCAGACAGAGCAAGCAGCTCGGTCGGAGATTTCTTTTTAAGGTCCTGAAGATGCATATGTGCGTTTAATGATCTGTGGTTGCCGAAAGGGCGAAGATTTTATGGAGATAGAAGAGAAGATGTGCGGTTGACCGTCAGGCAAGGCACTCAGGCTTTTGCTGGGGCGTGCGGACGGTTCGAAACCTTGGAGTTGCAAGAAAGGCAGGTATTTTCATGTTTCTGGATCGAAACACCACCGATTGATACCCTTGAAAATCGCAATAGTCAAACCGTGATTCGAAGAAATCACCTATTTTGCCCCCCGCGTTGTACAAAAAACACGCTTTTGGCCGGTGATTACCCGGATTTCGATCAACAGTTACGGAAACAAGGCCCCGGGATCGCAACAGATCGACGTCACCACCGGCACATCATCACCAGAATATCACTGGCATATCACTGGCATATCACTGGCCCGGCCATGGATATCAAACAAAGCCTGTGCGTCAATCCCTAGGCCGGGCGTTCACGGACGATTTCAAGCATGCGACCCAGTTGATCGTCGCTCAGCCCGGCAATCCGTTCCGAAAGCAGATTGGCCAGTTCGGTTGCGGCCGGTTCCAGACCGGCGGTATCGACCGTGACCTTGGGGTGTGAAAGCTGGGCAAGGCGTTTGATGTCATCGACCTCGTCCCAGACCAGATTGAAATAGCCACATATCTGTTGCACCAGACCGGGGCTGGGCCGTCCGCGATGGCCATGTTCAAGGGCGGACAGATAGGCTGGTGACAGCTGAAGCGCGGTTGCCATATCGGTCAGCGTCACATTGTTGCGCGCACGGAGTTCCCTGATGCGATTGCCAAAAGGTGTCACGGGCGTCTCCGTTTCAACAAGACATAAAAGGCCCCGGCCCCGCCATGCTGGATCTGGGCCTGATGAATGGCAAGAATGCGATTGCGCAGGCGCGGCGCGCTCAGCCATTGCGGGGTGCGTTCGCGCAAAAGACCGGTACGGCCATACTCATCGGGCCTTGATCCCTTGCCAGTTATTACGAGAACGCAACGTTTTCCGGCCCGCCAGCTGTCTTCGATAAATGCATTGAGCGCATTATGGGCGACGTCCTGGGTCATGCCATGCAAGTCGATGCGCCCATCAATGGACATCTTGCCTTTCTGGAATTTTTGGGCCGTTGAGCGATCAATCCCGTCAGTGACGCCAGGTTGGAGTTCCGAAAGCTGGCGATTTTTGATCTGTGGTCCACGGTCAGCATTGCGGGCCGATGGCAGATTGCGCGCTGCCCGGCTTTGCTCGGACTGTTCAAGCTTGTCGCCAAGATTGTCGGGCAAGGTGATGGCGGTATCGCTGGTGTGGATGTCGTCATCAGATGCGATCACGTCATCGCCGCCCTTGCGCTTTTTCTTGCGCAAGGGTTTGACGTCACGGGTAAAGACCTCCCACAGGGTCTTTTCATCATCCGTGACGGTGCGGCGTCGCTTATTTGGTTTCTTCTGACTCATCGACCAAGACAATATGCAAGTGGCGCGATCCATGTGCGCCAAGCTGTATCATCTGTTCGATATCACCTGTCCGCAACAGCCCGCTCACCCAAGGAATGTTCGCGGCATATTGCCGTGTCCTTCCTTTTCGCGCAACCGCGCCCGTGGCTCATTTCGGCATCTGGCGACAAACTGTTTGGTAAAAACAGGCAGAACCGGGAATAGCGATCCCCGCAGGCCGGGACGTTAGGGACCAATGCCGTTCAAATCGACGCAGCTCACACCGTTATTATCAAGATCAAGCATCGCCTTGAGAAACGAGCTTTCCAGATTGCTCGATAACCCGTTCTGACGCCGGTTTTCGACAAAGAAACCATTGGTTTTAAAGGTATCGAGCCGGGCCTGGAGTTTTGCGATATCACTGTCTGGCACATCGCCGCTGATCGCGATGTAAAGATAACAGGTGCGATACGGCAAGGCGCTGGCCACATCCGGGACCGGCGTGTCGGGACTTTCGGTGCGGGCCTGATCAATATAATGGCGCAGGATATTGCCACCGATCGCGATCAGATCCACACGATCAGCCATCATCATCGGCAACAGCAATTCTTCACGCGGGACCATGACGAGCTGTTCCGCCCCGCGCATGCGCAGATATGCCTCGCGCGCAGAGCCAAGCAACACGCCAATCCGGGCATCACGCAGAAGCGTTTCAAACGCGATGTCTGGCCAACCCTTGTTTTCAAAACCGTAAAGTTTCCAGATTGTTCGACTGACCGGGCCAACCCATTTGAAAACGTCCTCGCGATAGTCCACACGCGTTGTTGGATAGATCACATGACCCGCCTCGCGGTCGGCAATTTCCATCTGCCGTTTCCACGGCATTTGGGGCACGAATTCTATATCAAGGCCGCTTTGGGTGAACAGTTCGATGGCAAGATTGTCGAAATAGCCCGGTTCCGGCCGACCGGATGCGCCTGCGCGCGCACTTTCCGACAAATGAATGACATATGTGCCGTCAAATGCAGTGTTGCCGGATATGTCTTTGGCTCCGGCGTCGTCGGCTTTGACCGGTACAATATTTAGAACGGTCGTAAAAAACAGGGCAATGGCAAGGCCGGGGACGCATTTTTTGAAATGCTGTGGGAAACACACATTCGGCCACTGCCATTTTCCCATCTTATGCCTCTTGTTTTCCTAGCCACAGGGCATCTTTGATCTTGGCTTCAACATAGGCCCTGTGGGCGGTGAGCTCTTCTTCGCTGATCACGTGCGGCCTTGGTTCCAGCCGGTTGCCACGCGGGCCCAGAACCCGACGACCGCCGTTTTCATCATCCTGATCGCCGTTCAAGGCGTTGGGATCAAGCGACAGGCCATGCTGACGGCCACCGAGCAGTTCGAGATAGACCTGGGCCAACAGATCGGAGTCAAGCAGGGCTCCGTGAAGGGTGCGGTTGGAGTTGTCGATCTTGAACCGGCGGCACAGCGCATCAAGGCTGACCGGGGATCCGGGGAATTTCTTGCGCGCCATCTGAACGGTATCAAGGGCGCGTTCCATGGCAATGCGCGGTTTGTTCAGCCATTCAAGTTCCGCATTCAGGAACTTCATATCAAAGCTGGCATTGTGAATGACCAGAACCGAATCATCGCCAATAAACTCGATGAAATCATCGGCGACCTCGGCGAAGACCGGCTGCTCTTTGAGGAAGTCATCACCCAGACCGTGCACGTCAAATGCCTCTTTGGGCATCGGGCGCTGGGGATTGATGTACTGGTGATACTGACGGCCTGTCGGCATGTGATTGATCAGTTCGATACAACCGATTTCGACCAGTCTGTGGTCAGCATAGGGATCAAGGCCGGTGGTCTCGGTATCGAGGACAATCTCACGCATGTATTCTGGGTCCAGTGATCAACTGAGTTGGTCAATAATGCCCTGAATATATTGAAAAGTCACTGCGCGTCCCAAGCCGGTCGGGATGATGAAGTCAGCGCGCTTTCGCTTTTCAGTATCGGGCATCTGTTTGGACAGAATGGCGGAAAATTTTGCATCCGTCATCCCCTCTCGCGAAAGAACACGCTGACGTTGAACAAACCCGGGCGCGGTCACAACCGCGACATGATCGCAGCGTTTTTCACCGGATGTCTCATATAAAAGCGGAATATCAAGAACAACCAGTTTGCGCCCCAGACGGCGCTGTTTGGCAAGAAAGCGGTTTTCGGCCGCGCGCACCAAAGGATGCAAAATGGTTTCAAGCTTTTTGAGGACCGCCGGATCGGCAAAGGCGATCTTGCCCAAGGCCTGTCGATCAATCCGGCCATCAGTGATCACATCGGGGAACGCGGCGGCAATCGGATCAAAGCCCAAACCATCTGGCGCCATCAATTCGTGGATACTGGCATCGGCATCGTGAACCGGCACACCAAGGGTGCGAAACATCGCCGCCGCGGTTGATTTGCCCATTCCGATGGAGCCGGTTAACCCAAGAATTTTCATGTTAAGATTACCCTTCGGATCTTAATCTGGCGAAAGTACGAAGTCGCGCAGTTCCTGGGTCACTTCCGGATCAATGCCGAACCAACGATGGAATCCCGGTCGTGCCTGATGGAGCAACATGCCAAGGCCATCAACAATCGGATTGCCGCGTTCCCTGGCCTGCGCCAAAAGATCCGTCATCAGCGGCGCATAGACAATATCAGTCACAAGGGCGGTTTGCGGCAAACCGGCCAGATCAATCTCAAGTGCGGGCTGACCAACCATGCCAAGGCTTGTCGTGTTCACAACAAGTGATGCGCCGTCCAGCGCATCGGGGGAAAGTGGCCAGTCCACAACCTTGATCCTTGGATCATTCATCTCAGCGGCCAGGTCTTCGGCGCGTTTGCGGGTCCGGTTGGCCAGACGGATTTCCGGGCTACCTTCATCAAGCAAGGCGACAAGCACCGCACGGCACGCACCGCCTGCCCCAAGCACCACCGCCGGTCCACTGGCAAAAGCAATTTCCGGGGCGACTTGCCGAAGGTTTTCGATAAAGCCAAAGCCGTCCGTATTGTCGCCCAGAAGACGACCATCCTTGGCGAAGGTCACAGTATTGACCGCCCCGATGCGCCGCGCGCGATCGGAAAGCTCATCACACTGGGGCATCGCCATTTCCTTTTGCGGAATGGTGACATTGACCCCGGAAAAACCCAGATCACGCAAGGAAATCAAGGCTGCCTGAAAGTTTTTCGGCTCTACGGGCAGTGGCATATAGCAACCATCAATGCCGTATTTTGCCAGCCAGTAACCATGCAAACGTGGTGATTTCGAATGCGATACCGGCCAGCCCATTACGCCCGCCAGGCGCGAGGTTCCGGTCAGGGTGCGATAGGTGTGATGCGGAGTCATCGAACGATATTTCCTGCCTGAATGCTTTGTATCAGTTGGGTATCAGTTGGATTTTTTATGCTTTTAGAACGCCATGATCGCGCAAGAAGCCGATCAGCGGCAAGAGCGGCATGCCCAGAACCGTGAAGTAATCGCCGCGCACCTCGGTAAAGAGCTGCGCGCCCAGACCTTCAAGCTGATAGCCACCGACACAGTGATAAATCTCCTCACCCGCGGCATCGAGGTATTCTTCGAGCCATTCATCGGTGAAGTTGCGCACGGTAAGATGGGCGGTATCAATCGTGCCCCAGATGCGCGAGCCCTCTTTATATATAACAGCCGCCGAGACCAGCTTGTGACTTTTGCCCCGCAGCGACAAAAGCTGTGCACGGGTGTTGTCACGGTCCATCGGCTTGTCAAACCAGATGCCATTGCATTCCAGCATCTGATCGGCAGCAATGACGATGGCATCAGGCTGCTGGCGATACATGCGCAGGGCCTTCATTTCCGCAAGCGTCTCTGCGGCTTCGACCGCCGTTGCACCTTCGGCCTTCATCGCCTGTTTATAGCCATCCTCGTCAATCATCGAGGCAACGGCTTCGCATTCAACACCGGCATCGGTCAGCATTTTGTGACGGGCCTTGCTGCTGGATGCGAGAATAAGACGATGGGTATTGGGCATGGCTTTATCCTGATTGAGAGCGCGACTTCGTTTACGGGCCGCGCTTCTAGTGACCGCGCCGGTCATACATGGTTGATAAGATGATGGCCGCGGTTTCCTCGATGGAGCGACGGGTGACATTAATGATCTTCCAGCCGCGTTCGGTAAAGTACCGGCGTGCCTGATGAACCTCATCACGCACCGCGACCGGATCAACATAATCGCCGCCCTCGCCGCGTTCGATCTGGCGCAAGCGGTTTTTACGGATCGAGACCAGCTGATCAACATCCTTGATCAGACCGACCACCAACGGTTTTTTTAGCCCATCAAGTTCCGGCGGCAAAGGACAGCCCGGCACGAACGGAATATTGGCCGTTTTGATGCCGCGATTGGCCAGATAGACAGATGTGGGTGTTTTTGACGTACGCGAGACACCGACAATCACCACATCGGCTTCTTCCAGATCCCAGCCCGATTGCCCGTCATCATGCGACAGGGTGTAATCGATCGCCTCGATCCGGCTGAAATATTCCTCGTCCATCTTGTGAAGCGCGCCGGTCCGGCCGTGCGATTGCTGCCCCAGATAACCGGCCATCATGGTCACCGTATTATCAAGCACGTGGCTGTGCGGCACCTGCAAGCGGCGACAGCCTTCTTCGAGCTTGCGACGGATGTCCTTGTCAAACACCGTATAAAGAACAATTCCGGGATTGCGTTCGATATCGGCCAAGACACGCGCCAGCTGTGCGTCGGTTCTGATCAGCGACCAGACATGTTCATGGGCACGCACATCGGGAAACTGCGCAACACAGGCGCGCGCGATGCCATCAACCGTTTCCCCGGTTGAATCCGAGACCAGATGAAGATGGAAAATTTTGTCCGTCCCGACCATGCCTGTCCGTTTCTTTGGTCAATTTTTGATCACCAAGCAGAATCTTATCCACTTTTTGCCGACCAAACGATTTTTCAAACTTTATTCAAACAACGATCCAGCTGTTCAAAATACCGATCACTAACCGGATGGATAAGGTTTTTATCGCAACCCGAAGTTAGCGGATCGGAGTCGGCCCTGTGGATAAATGTGAATAACGGGTGCGACTCCGGCCCGATTTTTTCCACAGGAATTATCCTCCCACCCATACAAACTTTCTCAAGTGCTCTGTCCCGAGCGGGATAAGTGTCAAATTTTTCCCGTAATAACAGGGATAAGAATGCAAAAACCAGACTTATTCACCTTATCCCCATTATTCAAAAACGTCTTTTCCCAAGGCAGAGTCCGGGAGTCGGTCGGAGTCGTACACAGTTTTCCCCAAGACCGGTTGAGATGAATCATTTTTCCCGAGTCGGAATGTGAATAAACTGTGCGTGAAATTTAATCCCTGTTATCCACAGGGAACCACTCACAAACAACATCCTTTTTTATTAAATAAGGTTTTGTTAGGCAGGACGTGGAAAACGTTCGGGCAAAGGCCCCAGGACAAAATTCACGAAATCACAAAACCGGCTCCGGCGCCTTCTGACGATCCGTTCAGAACCGGAACCAAGCTTGAAAAAGCGATCGGGACAGAGAAACAGGAAACCAGATGCCCAACACCCAGAAGACCTTCTTGCGTGCCCTTGCCGGTGAAACCTTGCCTGTGCCGCCGATCTGGCTGATGCGTCAGGCAGGTCGCTATTTGCCAGAATACCGCGCCACCCGCGCAGAAGCAGGCTCTTTTCTTGATCTTTGCTATAATCCTGATCTTGCTTGCGAAGTTACGCTCCAGCCACTGCGGCGCTATGACTTCGATGCGGCGATATTGTTCTCCGATATCCTCGTTATACCGCAGGCACTGGGTCAGCATTTGGCATTCAAGCAGGGTGAAGGCCCACAGCTTGAGGCCATCAGAGATGCTTCAGGCCTTGGCAAGCTTTCGGTTGAAGGCATTCATGACACGCTTGGTCCGATCTACGAGACGGTTTCAAAGCTTTCACACGCCATTCCGTCAAGCACAGCACTGATCGGCTTTGCCGGTGCGCCCTGGACCGTTGCGACCTATATGGTCGAGGGCAAGGGATCCAAGGACTTCCCGAATATCCGCCGCTTTGCCTATGGCGATCCCGATGGTTTTGCCAAACTGATCGACATTCTGGTCGAGGCAACCACGCAGTACCTTCTGAAGCAGGTTGAGGCGGGCGCAGAATGCATTCAGCTGTTTGAAACCTGGGGCGGTGTTCTGTCCGAGACCGGCTTTAATCGCTGGGTGATCGAGCCGACCAAACAGATCGTTGCAAACTTGCGCGCCGTGCACCCGGATCTGCCGATTATTGGCTTCCCGCGTGGATGTGGCTTGCATCTGGTTGATTTCAAACAAAAAACCGGTGTTACCGCGGTTGGCCTTGATAGCGGGGTGAAGCTGGACTGGGTGGCGGAAAACCTTCAGAAACTGGGGCCAGTACAGGGCAATCTTGACCCGATGTTGCTGATAACGGGCGGTGATCCGATGTTCGATGAAACCAAGCGCATCCTTGATACGCTGGGCAAGGGGCCGTTCATCTTTAACCTTGGCCATGGCATCACGCCGGAAACGCCACCGGAACATGTTGGCCAGCTGGTGAACTTCGTCCGCGATTACAAAGGATAAATGCCGGCAATTGCTGCATTTTATTTTGTGATTTTTGAAATCAATCAAATCGATTGAAAAATTCAATGCGTATAGTGGCCTAAGTTTGTTGCGCTGGGGACCTGTTTGACCAAAATAGGCCCCGGAGCGCGACGGATTTACATATATTCCGGTTTGTCGGGAACCGGTTGAAACACGCTGTGCCATGAAGGATAGCCAAATGTCCGAAACGACGCGCAAGAAACGCGCCATTGTTCTTTTCAATCTGGGTGGTCCGGACAGTCCGGCAGCCGTTGAGCCGTTTCTGTTCAACCTGTTTAACGATCCGGCGATCATCAGCCTGCCCAATCCGTTCCGCTTTTTGCTGGCAAAGCTGATTTCGCGTCGCCGCGCCCCGATTGCGCGCGAGATTTATGACCATATCGGCGGCAAATCGCCGCTTCTGGAACTGACCCAGGAACAGGCAGATGCGCTTCAGATTGCGCTCAATGCCGAAGATGACGGCTATGAAAACCGTTGCTTCATCGCCATGCGCTATTGGAAGCCGTTTGCCGATGATACCGCGGCCGAGGTCAAGGCATGGGGGGCAGATGAACAGATTTTGCTGCCGCTTTATCCGCAGTTTTCAACCACCACCAGCGGATCGTCGGTCAAGGACTGGAAACGGGCCTGTGCCAAGGTTGGGTTGAGTTCCCCGATCAAAACGGCATGCTGCTATCCGACCAATCCGGGATTCGTTGAAGCATCGGCCGAGATGATCAAGGCGGGCTACGAACGCGCCCTGGCCAAGGCCACGGAACTTGGCATTGATAAGCCGCGCATCCTGTTTTCCGCCCATGGTGTGCCCAAAGCCGTGATTACCAAGCGCGGTGACCCTTATCAGTCGCAGATCGAGAAAACATCGGCCGCCGTGGTCGAGAAAATGGCGATCGAGGGGCTGGACTGGAATGTCTGCTATCAAAGCCGGGTGGGCCCGATGGAATGGATCGGCCCATCGACCGAGGACGAGATCGAGCGTGCTGGTGCGCAAAACAAGGCAATTGTCGTTGTGCCGATTGCCTTTGTGACCGAGCATTCGGAAACTCTGGTCGAACTCGATATCGAATATGGCGAACTGGCGCATGAAAAACAGGTGCCGGTCTATGAGCGTGTCCGCACAGTTTGTTCCCATCCGAAATTCATCAACGGACTTGTTTCGGTTGTAAAACAAACCCAGGACGAGCTTGATGACAAGGGCCCGGATGACTACACGGTCGAAACGCGCGGCTGGTGGTGCCCGGATGAGCATTCCTGTGCCGTGGCCAAGCAACCCGCCCTCAAACCCGCCGGGGTCTAGATCCCGGCTAGGGGTCTGGATCACAGTGATAACGCCAATCGGGCCGGTTCTGTTTTTGAATCGGCCTGATTGCTGTTAAGGTCTGGAAAATTTCAAAAATCTGCCGCTAACGCGGAAAACCAGCCCGATTGTGATCGTCACATCCAGAGAAGAGAGACATGGATACCTACAGCATTATCAAATCCCTGCATGTCATCAGCATGATCGCCTGGATGGCGGGTCTTCTGTATTTGCCCAGACTTTATGTCTATCACTGTGAAGTGGAACCGGGATCAGAAGCCAGCGAGAAGTTCAAGGTGATGGAACGCCGATTGCTGCGTGCGATCATGAACCCGGCAATGATCGCGACGTGGATTTTTGGTGGCTATCTGATCCATGCGGCCGGTGTCATGACCGACGGCTGGTTCCACGTTAAGCTGCTTTGTGTGGTTCTGTTGACCGCATCACACATGATGATGGCGCGTTATCGCCGCGCGTTCGAGGCGGATGCCAACACAAAATCGCAGAAATTCTATCGTATTTTCAATGAAGTACCGACGATCCTGATGATTATTGTCGTCTTCATGGTGATCGCACGGCCCTTCTGATCGTGCGTGCCTGGCGGGCCACCCGCAAAAACGTTTCGATTTTAAAATAAAAAGGCCGCCAAACTGGCGGCCTTTCTTTTATACCGTTTTGATATCGAACCAAAAACTGGAATGCGGGGTCAATCAGGCGTTTCCGGCCGGCTGACCTTCCATCTTTTTGGCGAATTTCTTGCGGAAAAGATCAGCAAAATCAATCTGCTGCATCATCAGCGGCGGGAAGCCACCGTCTGCGGTCAGGTCTGAGACGATCTTGCGGACATACGGGAACAGCAGGCGCGGTACTTCGATCATCAGGACCGGCAGGCGGTGTTCGTCAGACACATTGAGCGTCACGACACAGCCATACTGAAGTTCGGCAATGAAGGCCACCTTGTCGCCAACGTCGGCTTTGACATTGATCTTGATGGTAACTTCGTGAAGTTTCTGGTCCTGAGTGGTGCGGGCCTCGACATCAACATCGATATTGATTTTCGGCTGCTGCTGCAGGGCAACGCTTTCCGGTGCGTTCGGGTTTTCGAACGACAGATCCTTGATGTACTGGGTGTGGATCGTGATCGGGTTTGCCGGCTGCTGCTGTTGGTCTGCAGCGCCTTCTGCACCGGTGGTATTCTCGTCGGCCATTAAAGTCTAGCTCCCTTACAGGTCATTTGGTCTTGATCAGAAAAAAGCTTTCAGCTTCGTCATCAGACCTTGCTGAAATGCTTGTTACTGACGCCGCCTCATCGCGGCAGATGAATTGGACTTGTTGGCCTAGCACGTCTGACAAAGACGGGCAAGCCAATCAGAGGGCGCGCAAAGCGCTTATTTCTGCGGGTTTGCCTGATCTGAGCCGGTCCCAGAGCCCCGGAATCAAAGAAGGTTGACCGAACATCTCGGCCAACCTTCTGATTTTGTGATTTTCCTGTGAATTCAGCGTGTCTCGTTATGTGTTTCGTCCTTGGGCGGCAAATTGCGCGGCGTTTCCGACGTGTCATCAGATCCGGTGTCGTTGGAAGGATCACGGGAGTGATCATGCGGGCTGACATCTTCGAAATCGCCATCAATGATCGGTCCCGATCCGCGTGACCGCGATCCAGCCGCACCGCGTGGCCCTGCACCGCCGGTCGGGCCACGGCCCGGGCCATGCGGGCCATGTGGACCACCGGGACCACGCGGTCCGCCATCAAAGCCGCCACCCCCGAAATTGGTGCGGATATTGCCCGACTGGACCAGCTTCATGATCACCTTGGCCCCGATCAGCTGGCGCAGCGGCGGCACAAGCAACAGGAAGCCGAAGGTATCGGTGACAAAGCCCGGGGTCAGCAACAGGACACCAGCCACCAGAATGCAGATGCCGTCAAACATTGCCCCGATGGGCATTTCGCCCTGATCCATCTGGCTTTGCGCCTTGGCAAGGGTTTGCAAACCCTGGGCGCGCATCAGCGATGTCCCGATAATGGCCGTCAGAACAACCACGCCAATGGTCGGCCACAGCCCGATCAGTTCGCCGGCCTGAATAAAGACCGCGATCTCGATGATCGGCATGGCGACGAATATCGCGAGAAAGTAAAAGCCCATTTTTTCTCCGTTTATTGGCGATGTCCTGGCACAGTCGAACGCAAATATGACACCATCACATCTTATTTACGCTCCAAGCTGACGTCTTGGGGAAACTATTGCAGAAAACAACTTGGATTTCAGTGATTTCTCATTAATCTGCAGACTTGTCGTCTATGGTGATGGTCGGGACGCTAAAACGACAACGCGACAAAAATGCGGCAGATTGCCAGGCATGCCCAGATGTCTGCTGTGGCAAAGGGTGAAGATGATCACATCTGTGGTCGCGATCACCGGTTGCCCTTGCATTTGGTTAAGTTCATACCATCTCTCGACAACGGTTGTGATATAAGTGCAACCTGTTTGAAACCACTAGGATCAAGAGACCGGTCTTGCAGTATTTCGATATATTCTTATTCGCTCTGATTGCTGTTTTTCTTGTGCTGCGTCTGCGCGGCGTATTGGGTCGGCGCACCGGCAATGAAAAACAGGGGCCGACCGACATCTTTGGCCGTCAGTCCCATGACAATGAGGGCCAGAAAGACGCGGCACCCCAGACCGATAATGTTTATCGTCTGCCGGATTCCGGTAACGATCAGGACGACGCAAATGTTCCGTCGGGTACCTTTGCGACCCTGCAGGAGATTCAGAAACACGATCCGAATTTCACCCAGCAGGATTTCCTGAATGGCGCGCGCATGGCGTTCGAAATGATCGTCGAATACTTCGCCAAGGGCGACAAGGACGGTCTGAATCCGTTGCTTTCGGCCGAGGTTTACAAGAATTTCGCCGCCGCCATCGATGCCCGTGCCGAAAAGGGCGAGCACGAGGAAACCACCCTGGTGGGTATCAAGAGCGCGTCCATTCATGATGCCAGCCTTGAAGGCCGCACCGCCTATGTCACGGTGAAATTCGTGTCCGAGGAAGTCTCGGTCATCCGCAATGCCGAAGGCGACGTGGTTGACGGCGACCCCAATCAGGTGGTCGAGGCCGAAGACCTTTGGACATTCGCGCGCAATATCGAAAGCCGCGATCCGAACTGGCAGCTTGTGGCGACCGAAACCCCGGAAGAAGAAACCGCCGATTAACGCGGGTTTCGCAAAGACCGAACATATCAAAGGCGATCCGACACACCGGGTCGCCTTTTTTCATGTTCGCATGGTAACGCGCGCGCGCAATTATCGGCTTGTTAAGCATGTCAGGGGCAAAATCGGGTTTTCGTAAAGCCGTTGCAAAAACGGTGTCGTTTGCCTTGCTTATTAACGAGTTTCATCTTGAAAAGACGACTGGTTTTATCGCGCAGCCTGTCCCTGATTTCCGTACTGGTGGGTGCGGGGGCGGCATTGATCTGGATGTTCTGGCCCCAAATCACCGGACAGATCGAACCACCGGCCGAGGTTGAAGACAAACTGACCCTGCGCCCGGCGAGCTTTGCCGACCTGAATGGCTGGCAGCGCGATGATATGCGCCCGTCCATCCGCGCCTTTGCCCGGTCGTGCAAGGCGATGCTCAGGCGTGATGATGACCGTGAGGTTGGCCCCGACCCGCGCATGGGAACCATCGGCCAGTGGCGCGACCTGTGTCAGACCGCGGTGGAGCTTGATGTTGAAAACCTGCGCAAGGAAGACGCGCGCGCCTTCTTTGAAAGCGGTTTCAGGCCCTATCTCAGCGGCAATAACGATACGGCGGAGGGCCTTTTTACGGGGTATTACGAGCCGGAATTGCAGGGCCAGCTGACCAGGGGCGGGGCCTATCAGACGCCGCTTTATCTTAAGCCTGAAGACATGGTGTCGATTGATCTGGGCGACTTTCGCGAAGATCTGAAAGGCACGAAACTGGTCGGGCGCATATCGGGCGATTCCGTGAAACCCTATTACGACCGGGCCGCAATCGAGCAAGGCGCGCTTTCCGACCGTGATCTTGAACTGGTTTGGGTCGATGATGCTGTTGATGCCTTTTTCCTGCAAATTCAGGGGTCTGGCCGGGTGGTACTGCCCGATGAAAGCGTGCTTCGGGTGGGGTATGCCGCGACCAACGGGCATCCATACTTTGCCATCGGGCGCGAACTGATCGCGCGGGGGGTATTAACGCGCGAAACCGTGTCGCTGCAATCGATCCGCAAATGGCTGCATGACAACCCCGATGAAGCCGATACGGTGATGAATACCAACGCATCCTATGTGTTTTTCCAGCCGCTTCGCGTTGATCCGAATGACCCCGAAGCTGGTCCGCTGGGATCGCAGGGGGTACCGCTGGAACCCGGACGGTCATTGGCGGTGGACCGGCGTTTCCACGCCATGGGCGTGCCTGTGTGGCTTGAAACCCTTGATCCGATGAATGCGGACCGCACATTCCGCCGCCTGATGATAGCCCAGGATACCGGTGGGGCCATTCGCGGACCGGTGCGCGGGGACATCTTCTTTGGTCCGGGCGAGGACGCGGCCCTTTATGCCGGGCATATGAACCGGCAGGGCCAGAAATATGTGCTGTTGCCCAACACCATTAATCCGGCAGACTGGCAGGATGCGGATGGCAAGACGGGGGACAGTTCATGATCCGTCATATCGTCCTTTTGCAGATTCCAAACCACGCCGACCCGTTCGAGGTCGAGACCATGATCCGCCAACTTGAACAGGCCGCCCTTGCCGTGCCGGGAACGGTGGCCTTTTGTGGCGGGGCGAAGCTGCCGGGAATCTGGATGGGTCAGGGATTTACCCATGCGGTGAATATCGATTTCGTCGATGAGGCAGCGCGCGATGCCTATCTTGCCGAACTTGATCGTGACCGGGTGGGCGGCAGGTTGTCGGAGATGACCGAAGGCGGCCTTGGTGGCATCCTGATCATGAACATCAATATCGACAATATCAGCACGCCACAAAAGGGTTCGGACAAAAAGCCGGAACTGCGCTGGGAATAGAATATATCATTATAGATGATATAAGATGATCTTATATTGATGATACTGCCGGTTTCTTGCGTAAAAACTGTTTCATTAGCTTTCCGCCAAAGACATTGATCAGCAAACCCGCCATGACCAGAATCGCTGCGATGATTTTGATCGGGCCGAAATCCTCGTTCAGAACAAGGGTGGCGCAAAGAAAAACACCAGACAGCTTGGCCATCCGGTGTTGATCAATATCGGGTCGACGTTGGTGCCCGACTTACTGGGCGGCGACGATGCCTTCGTTGCCGGCATCAGATTTGCCGCAACCACCTGCGTCACCGGTGCTGCCAACGCGTGATTTGCGCTGACGCTGGCTTTCGGATTTGAGCTGACCACAGGCGGCCAGAATGTCGCGGCCACGCGGCCAGCGGATCGGCGCTTCGTAGCCGTTATCAAGCAAGACTTGCGCGAACTTCTTGATATCGTTGGTCGGCGTGCATTCGTAATCCGAACCCGGCCATTTGTTGAACGGGATCAGGTTGAACTTGCAGTGAACGCCTTTGACCAGCTTGGCCAGGGCACGCGCATGTTCGGGTTTGTCATTCACGCCCTTGAGCATGACATATTCCATGGTGATCGGACGCGCATTGGACATGCCCGGATAGTTCCGGCAGGCATCCATCAGTTCCTTGAGCGGGTATTTCTTGTTGATCGGCATGATTTCGTTGCGCAGATCATCATCGGGCGCATGCAGCGAAATCGCCAGACCAACACCAAGATCCTCGCCACAGCGCACGATTTCCGGCACCACGCCAGAGGTCGAAAGCGTAATACGGCGGCGCGAGATCGAAATACCTTCGCCGTCCATGGCAATGCGCAGGGCATCGCGGACGTTTTCATAGTTAAACAGCGGCTCGCCCATGCCCATCATGACGATGTTCGACAGACGGCGGATGCCATTGGCCGGGGTCGGCCATTCGCCGTAGCTGTCACGTGCGACCATGAACTGGCTGATGATTTCACCCGGGGTCAGGTTGCGCACCAGAAGCTGGGTGCCGGTGTGGCAGAACTTGCAGGTCAGCGTGCAGCCAACCTGCGATGAAATGCAGACAGCACCACGATCTTCGTTGCGATCGGGGATATAGACCGTCTCGGCCTCGTTGCCGTCATGGAATTTCATCAGCCATTTATGGGTATCATCGGTGCTTTTCTGATCGGCTGTCAGAAGTGGGCGACCGACATAGAAATCCTGTGAAAGGCGATCACGCAGCTTTTTGGAAATGTTGGTCATGTCCTCGATGTCGGTGACACCGCGGTTATAGATCCAGTTCCAGAGCTGTTTGACGCGGAATTTGCTTTCACCCATGCCAGCCATGATTTCAGTAAGCTCTTCGCGGGTGATGCCCACCAGATCACGACGCCCGTCGGCAGCCTGCCCGTTGGCGGCGCGCGAAACGAAGTCGGACAGCGATGGCCCGTCCTGCGTCGCAGGGGCATCGGTCTGGGGTGCGTTTTCGGTCAGGACGTCGGTCATCCCGGGCTCTCTCTTTTGTGTTTTGTGGGTTTGCCGGACGGTTTTTGGACCGTCTCGTTCTGGCGTCCGCGGGACTATACCAGAAATGATGCAAAAATGCTTGGCCCCGCATATAGCGGGGCCGGGCCGATTTAGAAACGATAAATTTCACATTGCTGCTATCACAGCAGTGCAGTCACGGTTGCAAAGCGGGCTGTGACCGCCCCACCTGCCGGTTTGATCAGCGATATGATCAGTTGACCGGCTTGGTGTTGCAAGCCTTTGAAATCGCGTTATAGGCGGCGGTAAAGCCCGACAGAGAATAGGTGTCGGTGGTCTTGGTCCCGCGCGAGGAATAGCCAACCACAACCATGGTCGAGCCTGCCTTCATCGAACTGACCAGCTTGCGGTCTTCTTCGCTGTTTACGGCCCAGGCGGAATCCTCGTGGGTGAACAGCTTGAATTTCTTGGAATCGATTCGAAGATCCACATCGCTACCCGATTTGTAGGTATAGCCGGTAATGAAGCTGACTTCATTGAGCAGTTTCAGGGCCGGACGATGGGTGACCATCACATAGATTTTGCCGCGTTGGGTATAGTCGCCTTTGGCCGAGGTCGGCTGGCTGCCCATATAGCAGACTTTCTGGCCGTCTTCGGAATAGGTATAGGCTTCCCACTTGCCATAGACGTCAATCAACTGCGGGGAGTTTTGTGCCTGTGCATCACCGGTCGGCAGACCAAGGGCAAGCAGGCAGGCAATGGCGCCAAATACGGCGGCAAACGAATTTCTGACGAAACGATGGGCGTGTTTTTTCATGAGGTCGCGTATCGTGTCTGAAGTTTCGGGATCGGTCCGGTGGGACCGCGTTTGGACGTAATAAATCCAACGGATATGGCAAATTTATGAGGCTCGTTTTCCGAGATTGCCGCCAAAAGGTAAAGATTAAACCAAGGAATGCTGCCAACCACCTATTCGGGCGGATTTTTTAGAAAGTTTTTCATCTGCCATTTGCCAGGAACCGGCAAAGCCGGCCCTGATCACGGCCCTAGCCGCGCGCCAGATTCATTTTGACCACCTGATCAAGGCAGTCCTGCACCGAGATCGGCTGATTTCCCCGACGCATGCGGGCCAGCATGTGGCGCAGTTCACGCGGTGCGCCTTCGGTTTCGGGGGCGAAGAAGGCATCAAAGGAACATTGATCCGAGCGGTACTGCCAGACGCGAATTTCACCTTCGCCACGGATCATTTCCGGGACACCGATTTTGGTTTCGAATTCCTGTTCGGAAAGTCCCTTGAGCGTTGCGCTGGGGATCGGTTTGAACGGAATGGCTGCACTTCTGCGTGTTCGGGAATTTTCCGGTTTCTGGCGGGTCTCAGGTCGGGTCGTGGTGACATTGCCCTGCGCATCAAGTTGCCCGTAACTGGCATTTGTCGAACCCGGCGGCACCGACGCCCCGCCACAGGCAACCAGACCCATGGCCATCACGGCCAAAAGCAAAATCACCCCGAAAGGACGGGTAATGTCCGATCGGGGTGTGTTTTGGGTCAGTTCAACCATGCGCAGCAAAGATCAGGAATCGTCTGATTTGCGTGGGATGGTGATCGCGCCGCTGTTGCCAGAGCGACTGATGCCGGTATCGGAACCTTCGACATAGTCGAGTTCGCCCTTGATGCGCGCGCCTTCTTCGATCTGAAGCGCGCCATAGGTGATTTTGCCGTTGATTTCCGCCGAGTTGATAACAACCACACGGCCAGCAGTCAGTTCGCCTTCGAACTTGCCGCTGATTTCGGCTTCGTCCACCTGGGCGGAACCGATGAAGCTGCCGCCATCGGAAACTTCGAGGCGCGAGCATTCCTTGATCTGGGCTTCGACAACGCCTTCGACGACCAGAACGTCACAGGAACCGATTTCACCTTTGAGCGTAATGTCGCGACCAACTGTCAGCTTCTTGCCTTCGGCATTGCTGCCCTGGCTTGCCGGACGGCCCGAACTACCGCGGGTCGGGATTTCAAGCGGACGCTTCGGAATTTCCGGGCGGAAGTTGGTGGAGTGGGGTTTACTGGACATTTGCGGTTCATCCTTTGTGCGCGGCTGGGTGAAGAGCTGCGGCTCAGTTCGTTTTTCTGGTTTTGCAGGCGTGCCGGTTGCGGCGGTTTTTTCAGATGCAGTCTCAGAGGCCTTGGTCGTGGTCCCGGAAAGCCTGTCTGATGCATCCAGCCGAGATGTATCTGACGAAGTCGCACTGCTGTCGACTTTTTTATTGGCTTTTTTCTTTCCAAACATGGGATGACCAGATCCTTAAGGTTGCAGTTTCGGTGTTGGCCTAGGTCCTGACCCTAGGTGATATGTCCTTGTGGTTACATGTCAGGCGGTTTCAGGCACATAGGTTCCAAGACGCACAGAATAATGGACCATGAACGCGGTGGCGATGATTGGCGCGACCAGATTGACCACCGGAATGGTCATCAGGAAGGTCAGGCCGACCCCGGCAATCCAGAGCTTTTTCTGGCGGCTTTTGCGAATGGCTTCAACCGTGCGCGCATCATAACGGCGTGCGGCAACCAGTTCAAAATATTCACGCGATAAAAGATAGCCATTCATCATGTAGAAGGCGATGACATAAAGCGGCCCGGCCAGAAGAAGCGGCAATAACAGAATGTTAAGGGCCAAGGCCGTCAGCGCGAATTTAAGACCGCTGATCAGCGCATCCATGATCGGCTGCGGGCGGGTATCTGGCAGGGTTGGATAATGCTTGTCTTCAACCGCATCGGCAATCTGATCAAGCAGAAGGCTTGAGATCAGAACGGTCGCCGCAGGGAACAGCAAAAGCACAAGCAGGGTCAAACCAATGCCAAGGACCCAGTCCACGGCTGTTTCAAGCCATCCGCCATCGGTAAAGAACGTGATGGAATTCAGCCCGAACCAGATCAGAACCCAAAGAGCGACAATGGTGGCCAGCGCACCGGCAACGCCAATCAGGACGACTTTGCGAAAACGCGGGTCGGAAAACTGCGCAACGGATTTCAGAAAGTCATTGAACATTGATCGGGTTGGTCCTGTCCTGTCGTGTGTCGAGTGTGTCTTGCAAGGGAATCATGCATTAGTTTAGTAGGCAATTAAAATTAACAGCCTGTGAAATCAGGGGGTGGCTTTGCAGATTTCCCAAGAACGCGACATCTATCGGATGCATTGGGCAAAAAAAAGGCGTCCGGCCAGGGGGGAGAACCGGACGCCAGCGCTCCGATGATCTGGAGCGTGAGGAAAGGTAGGGGAGACCTTTTCCTCACACGGGGTTCCCGTCGTTTAGGGGAACCTTGTGACAGACTCACATATAGGAAGCGATCCGGCCTGCTGCCATGGGGTTGAGCCCGAAACAGGCACAAATTTTTATCGTTTAAAATGATTCCAAACCGTTGGTCATTTCATTACGAGTTCACAATAATTTCCGCGCATATGCCAAGCAGTTGAATCAGAAAATATTCTTGATCCGGCAGCCGTTTACGGCCGGGAAACATCGGTCAAAAAGTGACGGGAAAAATTTCTGTGCTTAACTGCCGCGCTGTGGCCAGACGCGTTCAAATTTGAACAGTTCCGGGTCAAGCTGCATGCCTTCTTTGGTGTTAAACAGCGTCACCGTGGTTTCAATCCCGGTCGGGTCGGTGACGATCCATTGACGCAGCTGCATCGGCTTTTCGGAAAAGACCAGGGTTACGCTGCCCGCCCCGGGATCGGATTTGCGCACCAGCGCGACGCGGATGGTTTCGGCCGTGCGGCGATAATCGACAATCCGGACCTTGTCGGTCAGCGAGATGTTTTCAGCCAGAATGATGCCCGCCGGGGTTTCATCAATGTCGATATAGGTCGGCGCGTTGATTTCCTTGTCATAATAGATGAAATCATGACCGGTCGCGACCAGCAGGATCTGTGCGGGCGGGTTATATTCAAACCGCATCTTGCCGGGGCGTTCCATGAACAGTTTGCCCTCGGCCGCACCGCCATCCGATGAAATCTGAACGAAATCGGCTGTCAGCGTGGTGATCCCGGCGAGATAGTCTTCGATCTTTTTGACCATTTCGGGGCTGATCTGGTCGTTTGACTGGGCGGTTGCCGGGCTTGGCAACAGGGTCAGACTGGTCAGGACACCAAGACCGACGGCGGTGGCAAGCGCGCCAGCGGCCAAAATGGCGCGGCTTTTCTTGCCGAAGGATTTCCAGAGGGTGGATTTCCGAAGCGTCTTGGGTTCTTGGGTCAAACGGGTCATATGCCTTGTTGCCGTAACAATTCGTTGATTGCAATCATGGCGATTGCAGAAGGTGAATGGCGAATGATAAAAATCGAGCCATCTATTACGCGAAATACATATCGCATCATTTGGCCGGGAAGGCCAGCCGGGTCAAGCCATGCCCGCAAATGACCTTATTTGGCCGGTTTGGGCCATATTTGCGGAGTAATGACCGGCTTGATCAACGGTCTAAAGGAGAACGCTTTATAATGAGCCGTATCGTCGCCATCCAGATGGACCCGATTGAAAGCATCGACATCAAGGGGGATTCCACCTTTGTCATGGGCCTTGAAGCCCAGGCGCGCGGATATGAACTTTTGCATTATCATCCCGATGACATGTTCTATGACCGGGGCCGGATCAAGGCGGAAGTCCGCCCGATGACGCTTCGGTACGAGCATGGAAACCATCATGATCTGGGGGCACCGCGCGTGATTGATCTGGCGCGCGAAACTGACGTTATCCTGATGCGTCAGGACCCGCCCTTTGACATGAACTATATCACGGCGACCCATCTGCTTGAGGCGATCCACCCGGAAACCTTCGTGGTCAACCATCCGGGCCATGTCCGCAATGCGCCGGAAAAGATCTTTGTCACCGAATTTCCCGATCTGATGCCACCGACCCTGATCACGCGGTCCGGCGCGCGGATCAAGGATTTCCGCGAAGAATACAAGGACATCATCGTCAAGCCGCTGTTTGGCAATGGCGGGGCTGGTGTGTTCCACCTGAAACCCGGTGACGAGAACCTGAACTCGCTGCTGGAACTGTTTGCCGCCCAGTCGCGCGAACCGCTGATGGTGCAGGCCTATTTGCCCGATGTGCGCAAGGGTGACAAACGCATCATTCTGGTCGATGGCGAACCGGTGGGGGCGATCAACCGTGTCCCGGCCGAGGGCGAAGCACGGTCAAACATGCATGTTGGCGGTGTGGCCGAAAAATCGATGCTGACCCCGCGTGAACGCGAGATTTGCGATCGCATTGGCCCGGAGCTCAAGAAACGTGATCTGATCTTTGTCGGGATCGACGTGATTGGCGATTACATGACCGAAATCAACGTCACCTCTCCGACAGGCTTGCAGGAAATCAACCGGTTTGACGGCTCCAAGCTTGAAGGCCTGATCTGGGATGCGATCGACAAGCGTCTGGGCTAAGTCTGCGCCAAGTCACGGTTTTAAAAGTGCTTTGAGACGAAAACGGGCAGGTGTTGATCACCTGCCCGTTTTGTTTGCAAGCCGGTAAGGCTTGTTATTTGGCTTCAATCTCGACAAAGGTGATCGGGAAATCATTTTCGTTAATCACGTTGTGCGCAACCCCGGTCTTGCGGGAATAGGACTGCCCGACTTTCATTTCCGACGGAAACGTTGTGCCATCGTCGTTCACAATGGTCAGGGTTCCCGTGGTCATCGGGACCACGACATAATCCATGCCATGGACGTGGTCGCCGGTTTCGGATCCCGGGGGGAAGTGCCATTCGGTCACCCGGAAGGTGTCATCATCGACCTGAACGGTGGAAATGGCTTTGGGGCGCTGTGTTGTCATGGGGCTTTTCCTGTGTGTGGCGTTATTACTGTAAGACCAAAAAAGACTAACGTATTCGGGCATTTAATCAATTGCCGGTCTTTGGAAGCGTTTCGTCCGGGATGCTTTTTTGTTCGAAATTCCCGGCCCAATTGATTTTAATCGTTGGCACGGATCGCTACCCGGATGATCAGGTCCTGATCCAAAGGGAACCAAAACCGCGATCAAACGTATGATTTAAGGGCAATTTTGGTAGGTTAGAAAGCGCATGACGAGTACCGAGGCGAAAACACTCAGCGATCAGGATCTTTTCGGACCGTTTCTGTTCGCCCGGGGCGCTGACACCAGGACGGTGAAACTGGCCGCACTTGTGGTGGCGCACGAAGGTGCTGAAATCCCCGAACTGCGCGCAAATGGCCGTGATGTTATTGCCCCGACCAAGCTGGCAACCCTGTTTGGCCGAAGCTATTGGCGGTTTGACTTTGAACTGCCCAAAAGCCGTGCTGCGCATTATAGTTTCGGAATCGAAACATACGAGGTTTGCACGGATCTTGGGGATGATCTTCGCATCGGGTTTGTATCGTGCAATGGTCAGGAAGACGGTGATCTGGACCGGCCGCTTGAAGATCGAAACGCACTTTGGGCCGATCTTGGGCGCGAACACGCCAAGCAACCCTTTTCCCTGTTGCTGCATGGCGGTGATCAGATTTATGCCGATGGCGTCTGGCACTGTCATCCCGACATCATTGCCTGGGACAAGGCCAAGCGGCGCGAACGGATGGCAACCGGCTTTTCCGATGCCATGCGCGATGCGGTTCTGAAATTCTATCTGGATCATTATCTGGCGATTTATGGTCAACCCCAGATCAGCCATATGCTTGCACGGGTGCCGTCGCTGATGATGTGGGATGACCATGACATTTTTGATGGCTGGGGCAGCCACAAGAAATGGTTTCAGGGCACCGCAGTCGCCAGGGGCATGTTTGCCTGCGCACGAGAGGCCTTTTGCCTGATGCAGCTTGGCTGTGCGCCGGATGAACTGCCCGACATGGTGATGGACCGCGATGGCAAAAGCCTTGCCTGGCGGGTTGATTTCCCCGGCGTGACGATCATCGCGCCGGATTTGCGCTCGGAGCGCACACCCGATGCCATCATGGGTGAACATGGCTGGCGCGATGTGCCCAAGGCGCTTGAAACGGTGCCGGATGGCAACCGGATTTTGCTGATGTCGAGTGTGCCGGTGATCGGGCCGCGATTGTCACTGGTCGAGATGATGCTGCATCTTTTGCCCAAGGCCCAGAAATACGAGGATGACCTGCGTGATCAATGGCAAAGCCGCTGGCACCGCCGCGAATGGTGCCGGTTTCTTGAGCTGATCGAACAGGTCGCCAATGACCATGATCACGAGATCACGCTGCTTTCGGGCGAAATTCATGTGGCAACGCGCGGCACCTTTGAAACACGGGGCAAAACCATCCATCAGTTGGTGGCATCGGGCATCTCGCACACTGCACCACCGGTGACCTTTGCGCGGGCCCTGGGGCTTTTGGCGTGGATCGGGGACAACCCGCTTCCGGACCGGCCGACAAAGTTAAAACCGCTGCCTGAACGCAAAGGTACCTATTGTGCGGCGCGAAATTACCTTACACTGTCACGTGACGATACCAACTGGCATGCGAACTGGCATCTTGAAGGGATCGGCTGGACGCCGGATTTACGCATTTGACGGTGTTCATGGACCCAAGGGATATCAGCTGATGGCAAGGGGCTTTGGATCATGATGCAGCTTTATTACGCGCCAACTTCACCCTTTTCGCGCAAGGTGCGTGTTATCCTGCGTGAACTTGGTCTGGAAAAACAGATCAGCGAAATCCTGATTGATCCCTGGACGGATGAAGCGCTGCGCGCCCATAACCCGCTGTCAAAGGTCCCGACCCTGATCCTTGAAGACGGCATGGCGGTTTTTGAATCCGCCGTGATCTGTGATTATCTGGATCAGCTTGCCAAATCCCGGGGCATTTCAGAGGGCGTTATCCCCGAAAGCGGCCCGGGCCGCCTGAGTGCCCTTAAATGGCAGGGACTGGCCGATGGCATGATGGCGGCAACCGGGCGGCTTTATGCCGACTCAAACCGCGAAGACAGTGATCGTTGCGAAGTCGTAATGGAGAGACAGGCACAAGCCATCACCTCTGGCATTGCGGCGATCCTTGACGGTCTGGCAAGCCTGCGTACCGAGGCGCCCCATCTTGGCACCTGGTCGGTGCTGGTGGCGCTTTATTACATTGATTTCCGCTGGCCGGATCGCCGGTTTGAGATTCCGGTGCGGGTACGCGACTGGATGGCGATCATGTCCGAACGCGAATGCTTTACCGAGACGACCTTTCACCTGCCACATGATGATGACTGATTGGCCCACCAACGGTTGGGATAACAGTCAGGTTTGAGATCAGAAAAAAAGCACCGCCCGTGGACAAGGCGGGCGGTGCAGGACAACGCAAGGATATGGCGCAGGGGGATGGGGGAAACTGTCCACGCCAATCATGTGCGTTGATAACAGGTTGAGGCAGACGCAATCAGGCGGCCTTTGCGCCGGATTTTTCCCATGCAAAACGCTGGAACGGTTCATCAACCGGGGTTTCGGCAACATGGTTGATGTAATTTGACATCACTTTCTGGGCCAGACCCAAGATGATCTCAAGCACCTGCTGCTGGGAGTAACCCGCTGCATAGAAGGCATCGAGCTGATCGGCCGTGACATTGCCGCGCCCGCGGGTCATGGCAAGGGTGAAGGTACGCAGTGCTTCAAGCTTTTCGGAGGCCAACGGTGTTTCATCGCGCAGCGCATTGATGGTGTCAGCATCGATTTTCATCATATGCGCAATCGCAGTATGGGCCGGAACGCAATAGTGGCAGCCATGCTCGACATTAATCGTCATCCAGACAACGGTCAGTTCATCGGCATCAAAGCTGGTCTTCTGAAACAGGCCGTGCAGGACCTGATAGCCTTCAAGCACAGCCGGGGCTTCGGCCATGACACCGTGCAGGCCAGGGATCATGCCAAAGGCATCAAGGGAGTTTTGCAGAAGCGGCTTGGAATCGGCCGGGGCGGACTCTTTGTCGTGAATTTTGAAGTCGGACATGGCGGAATCTCCAGAATTGTTGAGTGATTGCTCAATAACGATGGGCCGACGCTACCTTGACGATTTTCCAAAGGCAAGTTATTTTTGAGTGACTGCTCAATAAACAAGGAAATATTGTGGCGAGACCAAGCTCATTTGATCGCGAAGATGCCCTGGCAAATGCGCGCAACCTGTTCTGGCGCAAGGGGTTTCATGCGACCTCGCTTAAGGATATCGAAGCGGCCCTGTCGCTTAAGCCTGGTAGCATCTATGCCGCGTTTGGCAGCAAGAAAGCGCTGTTTTCCGAGGCGCTGACATATTATGCCCATGGTGTTGCCGAAGAATTCCGGAGCCATATGGCGCAGTCCGACTCACCGCTTACCGGTCTGATCGGCTATGTGCGCAGCATCACGCACCAGAGCGAAAACAAGATGCCCTCGAATGCCTGCATGGTGTTCAAGACGGCCCTTGAACTCGCCAATGACGACTCCGAGCTTAAGGAACTGGCGGCACAGCAACTGACCGGCATGGCCAATCTGTTTGCCGGGGCGTTTGAAGACGCCCGGCAAGCTGGCGAAATTGCACCCGATGTCGATCCGCATCGCGCGGCAGTTAAGCTTCAAACCAGCATCACCGGCCTGCGCGGCATGATCGAAAGCGGCCTTCCGGCTGCGGATGTTCAAAACCTGATTGATGACATCATTGCGGATATGGAACGTTTGCGTGTCGCACACTGAGTAACCATCCGCATTGATTGGGTGCGACAAACGCCGCCAGACGTGCTATCGCCCCACCTTAACGCCCCATCCTGGCGCCTGAACCGCGAACGGAACTGCAAAACAAATGACCGAACCGACCATTACCAAAGCCATGCGCGAACGCGCCTGGGTCCGCGCCGAACGGATTGAGGGCGAAGACCCCAAGGAAGTGCGCAAACACGCGGCCAGTGGCATCACCATGAAAAAGGCCAGCTTTGGCAAGTTCCGCAATTTCGGCTGGACCGTGGTGAACGAGGAAGCGGTGCCGTGCCGCAAGGAATTCCTGCCGCCGCGTGAAACGGATGACGGATCCCCGGACTAGGCCACTATCGCAAATGTGATGGGTGCCATTCGGCGCAGTGATTGACAAAACCAGGACCAAAGGGCGCAATAAACGGATGGTTTTTGCGCCCTTTTTGCTGCGCGGCTGCTCTTTTGGGGACTGGTTCCGATGACAACCCGAAGCGATTTGATTGCATTTGGTGCGCTTGATGATATCGCGCCTGCAACCCTGATTGCCCATATGTCCAACCCGCGGCTGGCAGAACATATGCCGTTGCTTGGTGACCGTTGGGACCAGAACGAAGTTGACCGGTTTCTTGCGGCCAAGAAGGCCTATTGGCAGCGGGATGGTTTGGGGCACTGGGCCATTTTTCATGATCGCGAATATGTCGGCTGGGGCGGTTTCCAGAAGGAAGGCGATGACTGGGACTATGGATTGGTCCTGCGCCCTGAATGCTTTGGGCTTGGCATGGCGGTCACGCGCAAGGCGCTTGAATTTGCGCGCGCCGATAACCGCATCGATTCTGTGACCTTTTTGTTGGCGCCGACCCGCACAAATCTTGGCGTTTTACGACGCCTTGGCGCGGTTGATGAAGGCACGGCTTTTCTGCACGGGGCGGCTTTTCGAAAATTCAGGTTAAAGACCGGATAACATGATTGCGTGGCACCAACGCCAGACCTAGTCATCGGGATCATGGGACAGGTTGATTAACGCCGCCAGAAGCTGTTTTGGGTCTTCATCGGCGACCTGATTTTCCAGCTGTTGCTGGGTTTCCTGCCAGATCGGAAAGGCGCGCGCCAAAAGCGCCATGCCATCCCTGGTCAGGGTCAGGAGACGCCCGCGCTTGTCCTTGGGGTCGGGGGCGATTTCGACCAAACCCCGGCGTTCAAGCGGTTTGAGATTGGCGGTCAATGTGGTGCGATCCATCGCCAGAAGATCAGCGACGTCTTTCATATGCGGCGGGTATGGCCGGTTTAGCGACATCAAAAGTGAGTATTGCCCGCTGGTCAGATCAAGGGGACGAAAAGCGTCATCAAACCGTCTGGCGATGGTGCGGGCCGCGCGCCGGACATGCAGGCAAAGACAGGAGTCCCGAACCATTATGGTATCAGCAAACGGCACGGTCTGATCGCTATGGTTGAAATCTTTTTTTGACATGGATAAATTATGTTGATATCAACGTATTTGTCAAACGGGAAAATCATAATTTTCTGATAAATGCGCCGTTTGATCGTCACCGAAGCGCACCAACGTTCTGCCCGGCAAGGAGGACGCCCCATGCAGAAGATCAGCCCCTTTTTGTGGTTTAACCAGACCGCAGAAGAAGCCGTGAATTTTTATGTCTCGGTTTTTGCCGATGCCAAGATCGGCGACATCATGCGCGCAAGTTCCGCCGGCCCCGGCCCGGAAGGTAGCGTTCTAACCATTCGTTTTGAGCTTTTTGGTCGGCAATTTACCGCCTTTAACTTTCCGTCGGATTTTGAATTTACCGAAGCCGTATCCTTTGTCGTCGATTGCAAGGATCAGGCAGAGGTCGATTATTACTGGGATTGCCTTTCGGAAGGCGGCGAGCCGCGTGATTGCGGCTGGGTCAGGGACCGGTTTGGCGTGTTCTGGCAAATCACCCCGACCCGCCTGATTGAATTGATGAGCGATCCGAACCCGGCCATCGCCGCACGCGCAGCAACCGCAATGATGACCATGCAAAAGATCGATATCGCGGCACTTGAACGTGCGGTCGCCGACGGCTGATCGGGCCTGAGCACTCATGAAGTCAAACCCCTCGCACCACCAACGCAAGGATATGTCTGATGTTAGAAAAACAAGCCAAGGATCGCCAGGCGATTCTTGATCTGTTTGATCGCTGGGCGACGGCCAATCGCAACAAGAATATCGATGCGATCATGGCCCTTTATCATTCCGATATCTGCTCCTATGACGCGGTTGGCCCCCTGCAAGTCGTTGGTGGCGAAGATTACCGTGCCCATTGGGAAAAATGCCTGCCCAAGGACGCCGACATGATTGTCGAGATGCAGACACCAACCATTCGCGTCTCAGGCCATCTTGGTGTTGCGCGTTTCCTGATCCGCTGCGGGATGCGTAATCAGGATGGCACCGAACAGGCCAGCTGGATGCGGTCAAGCTATCACCTTGAAAAGCGCGACGGCCAATGGCGCATCGCGCATGAACATTTCTCTGTGCCGTTTGATATCGACAATGGCCAGGCCCAGTTCGGGCTTGAGCCATAAGCCGTGCCCACCAACGCAATCTTAAAAAGGAAGCCCCGATGAGAATAATCAGCTATTTGAATTTTGATGGTAATTGCCGCCCGGCAATGGCGTTTTATCAATCCGTTCTGGGCGGTGAACTGATAACGGTTCCCTATGGCGATACGCCAATGGCCGCGGAAATGCCCGATATGGCCGACAAGGTCGCCCATGCCTGCCTTTCGGGAGATGGATGGACCATCATGGCATCAGACAGTCCGGCCCCGAATTTCGAACCGATGAAGGGGATGAATATCTCCATCCATGCGGCCACGGCCGACCAGGCGCGCGCGTATTTTGACGGGCTTGCTGTTGGCGGTACGGTGATAATGCCGTTTGCAGAAACATTCTGGTCAAAGGGCTTCGGCCTGGTGAATGACAAGTTTGGCACGCCCTGGATGATCAATACTGAAGATGACAACGCCTAGGGTGCCAAACCACCGTCGCTGAACGATATGTTGCCTTGACCCCCATTTCCCGTCAAAGTGGTGCAACTTGGGGTTATGGGGGCAGGCGAATTGACAGCGCGGGTTACCACAGTTGCCTTTGCCGGGATTGAAACGATCCCTGTTGATGTGCAGGTGCAAATGGCAAGTGGGCTTCCGGCCTTTAGCGTTGTTGGCCTGCCCGACAAAGCAGTGTCAGAGGCCCGCGAACGCGTTCGATCCGCCCTTTCGGCCATGGGGTTGGCCCTGCCGCCCAAACGCATCACGATTAATCTGGCCCCGGCCGATCTGCTTAAGGAAGGATCGCATTTCGATCTGCCGATTGCGCTGGGCATTCTGGCCGAGATGGATGTTATCGGCCATGACGATATCGAACGGTTTCTGGTGCTGGGTGAATTGGGGCTTGATGGCAGCATCACCAAGGTTGGCGGTGTCTTGCCCGCTGCCATGGAAGCCGGGATGCAGGAATGCGGCATCATTTGCCCAGAGGCCAATGGGGCCGAGGCGCTTTGGGCCGGGGACCTTGAAATTCTTGCCGCACCCAGCCTTGTCGCCCTGATCAATCATTTCAAAGGCACGCAAATCCTGCCCCGCCCGATCCGGCGTGACGCCGACGCGATCAATGACTTCCATGGAGATCTGCGCGATATCAAGGGGCAGGAAAGCGCCAAACGCGCGCTTGAGATCGCAGCAGCCGGGGGGCATAACCTGTTGATGTCGGGACCGCCGGGTTCGGGAAAATCAATGCTGGCCGCCCGTCTGCCCGGCATTCTGCCCGACCTTGATGCCAGACAGGCACTTGAAACCACGGTCATCCATTCCGTATCCGGAATGTTACCAGAAGGTGGCCTGATCCGCACCCGCCCGTTCCGCCAGCCCCATCACTCTGCCTCTATGCCGGCCCTTGTCGGCGGTGGCCATCGGGTCAAGCCGGGCGAGATTTCACTGGCCCATAACGGGGTGCTGTTTTTGGATGAATTGCCGGAATTTCAGCGCAATGTGCTTGATGCCCTGCGCCAGCCGCTTGAAACCGGACAGGTATCGGTTGCGCGCGCCAATGCGCATGTGACCTATCCGGCACGTGTGCAGCTGGTGGCGGCGATGAACCCGTGCCGGTGCGGCTATCTTGGCGATAACGAGCTGGCCTGTACCCGCGCCCCGCGTTGTGGCGAGGAATATCAGGCTCGGCTTTCAGGGCCGCTTCTGGACCGGTTTGATATCCAGATCGAAGTGCCCGCCGTCAAACCCGAAGATATTGATTTACCGGCCAAGGGTGAAACCAGTCAGGCGGTGCGTGAACGGGTGTTTCTGGCGCGCGAACTGCAAATGTTGCGATATAAAAACGAAAACATATCGACCAATGCCGAGGCCGATGGTGAAACCCTGCAAAATGCTGCCGGGCTTGATGCGGATAGTCGCGGCTTGCTGCAGGATGCGGCCCGTCAGATGAAGTTGTCAGCCCGCGGATATCACCGGATATTGCGGGTGGCGCGCACGATTGCCGATCTTTCGGGCAGTGGTGCGGTCAAGCGTGGGCATATCGCAGAGGCGCTGAATTATCGCCAGATGGTCTATCGGCGCTAGTCCATCGTCATTCATGCTTTCAATGCCGTTGACGTGACCTGTGATCATATGCGCGACAGGCCGTTCTGTTTGCGGATGATGTTGATCAGGCCGCGCAAGCCCGGATGATTGTTGTGGCGGCTGCTGTAATACATATGGAAGGGATCATCAGTTGATGCGTAGTCTTCCAGCACGATTTCCAGCTGTCCGTTGGCAAGCTCTTCGGCAATGCGCGATTCCAGCAGATAGGCCAGTCCAAGCCCGGCCTTGGCGGCGGAAATCGTCGTTGCCGTGTCCTGAATGGTGATATGGCCCGGCACGCGGTAGCTTTTCTGATCCGGGCCGGTGCCAAGTTCCCAGGGAAAACGCGAATTGTCGCCCAGAAGAAGTTGCAGGCATGTGTGATTGCCCAGATCTTCGGGGGTGTCGGGTTTTCCGTGCCGTGCAAGGTAGTTTGGTGCGGCTGCCACCACCCAGCGCTGGGGTCCGCTGAGTGCGACTGCAACCATGTCTTCCGGGACCAGATGCCCATACCGGATGCCGGCATCATATCCCTCTGCGACAATATCAATCGGTCGGTTTTCAACAATGATGCCGAGGTTGACGTCGGGAAAGGTTTCAGCAAATTCCGGCAGTGCGGGGGCGATCAGAAGGTGTGCGGCATCGGAAAAGGCGTTGATGCGGACCTCGCCAAAGCTGGCGGCACCGGGGGCATCAAGCGTCTGGAGCGCTTCATCAAGCTTGTCAAAGCCCTCGGCAAGCTTGTTGGCAAGGTCCTGGCCCAGTTCGGTTGCCATAATCGCGCGCGTCGTTCGATTGATCAGCTTTACGCCAAGGCGGCTTTCCAGACGGCGGATCGCGTGACTTGCAGCCGACGGCGAAAGTCCGAATTCAATGGCCGCAGCCTTGAAGCTCTGGCGGCGGACAATCGCCAGAAAAAGGCGTAAATCGGCAAACTCTGCGCGGTCGATTCCAGCCAAGTTGATCCCTGTTCACTTTGTGGATGATTTCAGTTCATGAAAAACCACACCACACGGATCGGTGCAACAAGTAATCTGGGCATAAGTCAGACAATTTAGCCGGAGGAATACGATGAGTGATATTCAGGCAATCAGGATTCCAGACCTGATGTCGCGGCGTGTTTTGGTAACCGGGGGCTCAACCGGGATCGGGGCCGAGATTGTCCGGGGGTTTGCCGCACAGGGTGCCAAGGTTGCCCTTCATTACAATGAAAGCCGTGAAGCAGCCCTTGCCCTTCAGGCAGAGTTTCCCGAGCATGTCTTTCCTGTTCAGGGCGATATGAGTGTAACCGGGACACCGACGAAAGTGGTCAGGGAAGCCGCCCGGATGCTTGGTGGACTGGATGGCCTGATCAACAATGCTGGCGGCATGCTTGGGCGTGTGCCGACGACAGAGGTAGAGCCCGAGCATCTTGACCGTGTCTTTGCCCTGAACGGCAAATCGGTCTGGGAAGCCACGGTGGCGGCATATCCTTACCTCAAAGAGTCGGAAAACGGTTTTGTCGTCAATACGACATCGATTGCCGCGCGCAATGGCGGCGGGGGTGGTGCTGTGCTGTATGCGGCGGCAAAATCCTTTGTCAGCAGCCTGACTCGCGGACAGGCAAAGGAATTTGTGGCGGACGGCATTCGCGTGAACGCCGTTTCGCCGGGTCTTATCCAGACGCCGTTTCATGACCGCTACACACCGCCCGATGTGCTTGCCGCGCAAAGCGCAACAGTACCGATGGGCCGCGTGGGCCGCCCGGATGAATGTGTCGGGGCGTTCCTGTTTCTCGCCTCGAACGCCATGGCGGGCTACATCACAGGCCAGATCATCGAGGTCAATGGCGGCCAGTTAATGCCTTAGGAGCAAAGATATATGAACTACAGAAAATTTGGTAAGACAGGACGCACGGTTTCGGAAGTCGGTTTCGGAGCCTGGGCCATTGGTGGCGCCTGGGGCGATGTTTCAGAGGCTGACGCGCGCGCGGCCCTGCATGCCGCCCTGGATAACGGCACGACATTCATTGATACCGCCGACGTTTACGGTGACGGCCGGTCGGAAAAAATCATCGCCGATGTCATGAAGGAACGCGGTGGTGAACGTCCGTTCATCGCAACCAAGGCCGGACGTCGCCTCGATCCGCATGTGTCCGAAGGCTACAACAAACAGAACCTGACAGCATTTATTGAACGGAGCCTTGAGAACCTTGCGACGGATTGTCTTGATCTGGTGCAGCTTCATTGCCCGCCGACCGAGGTTTTCTATCGCCCGGACGTGTTCGAGGTGATGGAGGAAATGGTCACCGCCGGGAAAATCCGCAATTACGGTGTGTCGGTCGAGAAGGTCGAAGAAGGGCTGAAAGCTATCGAATATCCCGGGGTTGCGTCGGTTCAGATCATTTACAACATCTTCCGCCAACGCCCGTCCGGCTTGTTCTTCCGCGAGGCAAAGGCAAAGAATGTCGGGGTTATCGTGCGGGTACCGCTGGCGTCCGGTCTTCTGACCGGCAAGATGACCAAGGATACCGCTTTTGCCGCCGATGACCACCGCGCGTTTAATCGCAATGGCGAGGAATTTGACAAGGGCGAAACATTCGCCGGCGTGCCGTTTGATGTTGCGCTTGAGGCAGTCGAGGAAATCCGCCGCTTGGTTCCCGACAACATCACCATGGCGCAGTTTGCCCTGCGCTGGATTTTGATGGAAGACGCTGTTGGTGTTGTGATCCCAGGGGCAAAGAATGCCAAGCAGGCTGCGGCGAATGCAGCGGCAAGTGATGTTGCACCGCTGTCGCCAGAGGTGATCGGTGAGTTGCGCAATATCTATGAGCAGCGCATCGCCCCGCACGTCCATCACTTGTGGTGATCAACCGTTTCCATCGGCCTTAAACGGCGATGATAGAGATAAAGGGGTACCATGCCGTTGGTGCCCCTTTTTGTGTTTTCAGAAGGCAAAAGCGCGGCGATATCGCCGGGGCGCTGAATGATCGCCAGATGGTCTGTTGGCGGTAACCGGAACTGGTGACCCTAGTTTTTGAGATGATTTTTGTATTTTGCCGGGCTGCAACCAAACTGGCGGCGAAAGGCGTTTGAGAAGTTGCTGACATGGCGATAGCCTGACGCCCATGCGATTTCCTTTGGCACAAGGTCAGTTTCTTCAAGCAGCCGTTTGGCATGTTCGAGCCGTTCCTTGCGCAATGCCTCGAATACAGTGGTGCCGAACTGTGCCTTGAAAGCGTGATTGATACGCTTTTCAGTCAATCCAACGCCGCGTGCCAGTTGCGACAGGGTTGGTGGGTTTCCAAGATTGCGTTTCAACTCTTCATAGGCGGCCTGAACCGCATCGATTTCATGACGTGTCAGATGTGCAATTTCCGAAGAAAGGTGATCGCCATCCTGCTTGGCGATTTCGTTGGCAACCAGGCTGGCATACATCAATGCAGCACCTTCGAAATAGGCGCGCCGCAAGGGGCCAACCAAAGCGGCTGTTTCGGCACCCATAAAAATGGCGCGAAGCTCGTTTGGTGCAGAAAACGTTTTAAGATGATGCTCGGAGCTTGCCTGATCGATCCAGCATCTCACCGCATCGGGAATTTCATCACCCAGATACTGCGCATACAGGTTTGTCGGCAGTGAAATGCCAAAGGTAAGAACTTCGGTTCCTGCCTTCAGGCTGAATTTCGCTGGATTGTTTTGATATCGAAACGCATAGCCGGTATCGGCTTCGGGCATGATGGTTTCTTCATCTTTAAGGGTCAATGCAGCAGACCCCTTGAGAAGCACACTGCTGATAATGCGATCCTTTTCGGCCGGTTCAACCATGATACTAAGATCGTTGGCGGGGATGATCCGGCTCATGACGGCGACGCCGCCACTATCAAGCGCAATTCGTTCAAAACGCGATCTGCCATAGGCTGGCGGAAGGGCGCCCTGATCCAGAATTTCTATGCCATCGGATTGGACTGTTTGCCCAGTCGGTGTTGTTTTCAGTTTCAAACCAAATTTCGTCCAATGTTGTCCCAGAACCCGGTTTTGTGACCTTATTATTACGTACGATCAATTATTCAAATCGTATACGATAAATGTTGAGAAAAGTAAACGATGCCATGTGACAGCGCGTGCTTTCAGGCTGCTATTGCGCATAAAACAAGACGCTCGCGCATAAACCAACCGCGTTGAGCAAGGTGGAAAACTCCATAAAATCCCAGCTGAAAAAGGGTCATTGACCTTGTGATCAACGACTTGGGCACTTCTTGTCACAGACTGGCTCTCAATCATGAAAAATTCCGCCTCGACCCATTCCGCATCCCCAGCAGATGGCGCGCGGCTATCGCTTTGCCGTTTGCGCCGCAAGATTGTCGTTTGGCCGCTTGTCGTCAGCTTTACGACCCTTTCTTGCGGGATCGGGAATGTATCGGCCAACCCCCAGGGCGGGCAGGTCGCAGCCGGCGCGGCAACCATTCAATCAAATGGCGCGCAACTGACGGTCAATCAAACGACGAACAGTGCGATCATCAACTGGGACAGCTTTTCGATCGGCGCTGGCGAGCACACCAATTTCATTCAGCCAAACGCAGGCGCATCCGTTCTGAACCGCGTGACAGGTGGCAACCTGTCGCAGATATACGGGACACTGACGGCGACCGGGTCGGTCTATCTGATTAACCCGAACGGCATTGTGTTTGGTCCGAACGGGATCGTTGATGTTGGAGGAAGCTTTACAGCCAGCAGCTTTGATATTCCCGACAGTGCCTTTCTGAAGGGCGGCGACCTGACGTTTGCCGGGGAAAACGGGGCGGCCATTGTTAACCACGGGGTTATCAAGGCCCGAAATGGTGACGTGGCCCTGGTCGGTTTCCATGTTGCAAATACGGGCGAAATCGACGCGCGCTCGGGGGACGTGTTGCTGGGCGCAGGCAACAATATCCTGCTCAAGGCAGAGGGTACGAACCGTCTTTTTGTTCTGTCGGACGCATCAGAGAACGACGAGACGCAAGATCATGAAGACGAAACCGTCGGTGTCGAAAATAGCGGGATTATTGCCGCCGTTTCGACAGAACTCAAGGCAGCGGGCGGCAACCTTTATGCACTGGCTGTAAACTCCTCGGGGATTATCCGTGCGACGGGCGTTGCGAACCGCAATGGCCGGATTGTCCTGACCAGTGATGGTGGCAGCATTTCACTTGATGGACGGTTGACCGCACGTGATGCCGATGGCTCGGGCGGTGAAGTTCTGGTTGGGGGCGCCTATCAGGGGGGCAATGCCGCCGAAGTTGCCAATGCGTCATTGGTCACGGCATCGGCGAATTCGGTGATTGATGTCAGTGCCTCGGCCGAACGCGGGAATGGCGGGCAGGCAATTGTCTGGGCTGATGAAACCACCACCTTTGCCGGTCATATTGACGCAACCGGTGGCACTGTTGAGGGCGATGGCGGCTTTGCCGAGGTATCGGGCAAGCAGAAGCTTAACATGACAGGCACAGCCGATTTGCGTGCGGCCAATGGGGCAAACGGGACCTTGTTGCTTGATCCGACCGACATCACCATCGGAAGTGCGGATAACAACGTCAATTCCGGATCTGATCCGGTGGTACCGACCGGCGGTTCATCGGTACTGTCTGTCTCGACACTGCAAACGCTTCTTGCGGGTGGCAATGTAACGGTCAGTACTGATGCAGGCGGAACGGATGCAGGCAATATCACGGTCAGTCAGGCGGTTAACTGGTCAAGCAACAATGCGCTGACGCTTGATGCCGATAACAACGTTGCCATCAATGCCAATATTACCAATACCGGCAGTGGCTCGATGACGGTGGATATGAGTGAAACGACCAACAGCGGGACATTTACCCTGAATTCCGGCGCCACAATCGAAATCCCGACCTTTAATATCAAGATACGTGAAGATGCCACCCTGTCGGGCGTTGTGAAGGTTACTACTCTGGACCTTCAGGCGACCAGCGGTACAAACGCGATCGGTAATTTCACCGCTGAGAATGCCAGCAACCAGATCGGAACATTTACCACCGGTTCCAGCTTTGTTCGCGGCAGTTTCAGTTTGCGTGACAGCGCGGGCGGGCTGATCATCAATAACAGCAGCAACTTCGAGATTTCCGGGAATGCCACGTTTCGTACGGTTGGTGACCTGACGGTCAAAGGCACCAACAAGATTGATGTCACCGGTGCGAACAAGACCATGCGCTATGAGGCATCGGGCGGCAACTTCATCGTCGAGAGCGGTGCAACCGGTTCGGGCAGGATGCTGGTTTATGCGGATTCGGCCTCGATCAGCGCAAGCGGATTCCCGCAAATTGCGACAACAAGCAATGCGGATTTCGGCAGTGATCCTGTTGGAACGGGGAACGTTCTTTATAAACCGGCTGTCGCTTCATCTTCCGCGTCAGATACCAAGGAAGAAAGTGATGCTTTCGGCGAGGGCAATTCGGCTGATCAGGAAAATCAGCAAACCGGAACCGTAGCGCAGCGTGTGTATATCAATGTTTCGCAGATCGAGCCGGAAGAAGAGGAAGAGACCGAAGAAACCTCATTTGAGATCGAGAGCCATTCAGGCTTGACCGTGGGTATTGGTGAAGACGACGTTCAACTGGAATCTACATCGACGCCAGTGGTGAAGGAGGAGCTGACCGTTACAGGGCAGTTCAGCCAGATAAACGGGTTTGTCCTGCCAACGCGCGGTGGGGTCGTTCTGGACAATATCTTTTCGCAGGCCTTTGAGAGGTATGTAAAGAACACCGGATTTCCTGGTTCCCTGGAGGACTTTCAGACCGCGCTTTCAAACGGAGACACGGAAGCCCAATCCTTTGCATTTGGTTCGATGCTTCAGGAGGTCGAGCGTCTGCGCATGACGCCTGATGGCGCAATGACACCAGACGAGGCCGAATTTGTGGAGGCTGTCGAAAGATTTATCACTGATCGCCGTGCCGCGATGGCTGCGGCCGCCGCCGCCGAGGTTGTAAAGTGGGAAAACGAACCGTCTGCAAATATGAGCAAACTTTTCCGCCGTCCATTTCCTGATGTGGTCACTGCTGCCGCTCAAACAATTCCCGGTCTTACCGTTGAAAAACAAGGTCAGTTGAATGCGGTTCTGTCCGGGAGCGGTGTGGCTTTGGCGGGTGCAGCCGGCGCGTTGTTTGCAGCTGGCGTCGGACACGTCGCGGCGGTATCTGCAGCCTCAATTATGGTGTCGCTTGAAACAACAGCGATGGCGGCAGGGACTGGCGCAGCTGCAGGTAGTGCAGGGACAGGCGCAGCTGCAGGTAGTGCAGGCACAGCTGCAGGTAGTGCAGGTGGTGTCGGTGCCGCTGCGGCGGCTGGGCCAGCCGCCATCGTTGTTGTTGCGGCCGCTATTGGTGTGGCAGGTGCGGTTCAGATGTCGAAGGATGCGGCCAATGAAAAGGCCTATGACGACCTGATCAAGAGCGCGCAAACACGCGCAGATATCAAGAACATGGATCCAACCGATGTTGGCGCTTATCTCTCTTTGATGATCATGGGAGTTTGATCAATGTGCAGATTCCCAAAGATGACCAAGCTGGCGTCGGTACTTGTCCTTTTCAGCGCTGTAGTTGCACCGGTTCAATATGTTGCAGCACAGGACTTAAGGAACGTCGAGCCACAACCCGTGCCCGAAAGCCGGCGTCCGTCGGCGCCTGAAGAACCGTCACCAGATCCGGATGGGCAACAGCTCGACACAACGCCATTTGGTGTTGATTTGCGCGGGCTGGTATTTCTGTCGCACCCCGACCAGATCAGCCGCAAAGGTGTTCTTGTCGATGAAGAAGTTGCGGCAGCAAATGACGGCTTGCTGTTCAGTGCAGAACCGCTTCCGATTTTGAAGAATGATGCGTTTCTGAGCAGACTTTCGGCCTATGACGGTGCCGCACTGTCCCCTGCCATATTGCAGGAAATCCAGAATATTGTGCTGGATTATTTCACTGAAATGGGTCGCCCGTTTGTCAATATCTCTGTGCCACCGCAGGATATTGATAACGGTATCATTCAGGTGCTTGTCGTTGAAGGCAAGGTGGGAACGATCACGGTTCAGGGTCATGAATGGTTCAGCGAAGACAACTATCTGGACAATATTCGACTGAAATCGGGTGATCCGATCCGCGATCAGGAACTTCAGGAAGATATCGCCTGGATCAATCGCAATTCATTTAGAACATCTGACGTTGTTACCAAACCGGGCACGCAGGTTGGCGACACCGATCTGACGGTCGTGACCAATGAACGCTTTCCGCTTCGGGTTTATGCCAGTCACGACAATGCAGGGACCCGTCTTTCGGGGAAGCGGCGCAATTCGGTTGGTTTGAACTGGGGCAATGCTTTTGGTCTGGGCCATGAATTCAATTACCAGCATACCCGTGCGATGCACAGTCGGCGCATGCGCGCCCATTCGGGCAGTTATGTAGCCCCACTGCCATGGCGCCATATTGCCAGTGTTTCGGCGTCCTATTCAAAAAGCCAACCGGCTGTCGAAGATCCGTTTGACAGTACTGGACGCTCCTTCTCGATCACCGGGAATTACACGGTGCCACTCAATACTGTCGGTGGGTATACCGATCAGCTGAATTTCAGCCTGCCATTCAAATCCAGTGACAATACCTTGCTGTATTCCGACAGCCCCGTTACCGACAATGTGACCCATGTTGTCCAGGCCGAGGCGGGTTATTCCGGGAACGCAACATTTGATGATATGGGAATTGGCTTCTCCGGCACGCTGGTTGCCAGTCCGGGGGGCGTGACTGCACGCAACGAAAACCGGTATTTCGATGCCAGCCGGTCGGGTGCCAAGGCCAACTACCTGATCGGGCGCGGGGCGTTTTCATTCTCCAAACCCTTGCCGGGTGGATTGCGCGTTCAGGGTAACATCAATGCACAGTTGGCGTCCGGCAACCTGTTGGGCAGTGAACAAGTTTCGATGACCGGCGTTAATGCCGTGCGTGGATACAAGGAAGGCAAGCTTTATCGTGACGAAGCGATCATCGGGCGGTTTGAACTTTACGCCCCGACGATTTCGATGATCGACCGGATACCGGGCATTGCAGATACGCTGGCAGGTGCCAATCTGCCCAGTCAGGACAGCCTGACATTCCTGTCATTTCTTGATCTTGGGGCTGGCCGTAACAGGTTCGCGACAGTTGGCGAAGATTCAGCGGTTACCGTGGCCTCTGTTGGTCTGGGGCTGCGATATACGCTGGGGCCGCTTGTTTCAGTTTCTGCCGATTACGGCTGGGAACTGGCCGACAATGCCGATTCCATCGAAGACCTTTCCAGCCGGTTACATCTTAAAATCACTGTGGGGTACTAGGCGGGGTACTAGGCGGTTTTGAGGACTTCCGGGCGGCGTTTGCGTTCGATCTTGTAGACCGACGAGGGCGGGACATTGCGGACCGTGGTGCCGATGCGCGTTGCCTGCAGGTCAAGGCGGGCAAGGATGGCAGCAGGCACCGGGCAGCGCGGGCCATAGGTGAACTGATAAAACGCGCCGTCTTCGCGCAGATATTCAAAGCTGCCCGATAAAATCCCCATGATCTGGCGCGGTGTCATCGAAAGAAGCGGCAGACCACTGATTGCGCTTGCCAGCTCGCCGCGGCCAAACAGGCCATGGCGACCAAGGCGGCAGGCATCCATTTGCAGAATGCGGGCCTTGGGGTAGCGCTTTGATAACAGGCGGGAAAAATCCGGTCCGGCTTCGATCAAGGTCAGGTCGTTCTGGTTTATCCCGCGATCCAGAAGTGCTCGGGTAAACACACCTGTCCCCGGTCCGAGTTCCAGAACCGGGGTGCGTTGGGCGGTGACTTCTGATGTGATCAACCGTGCAAGTGCCGGGCTTGAAGGCGAGATGGCCGATACTTTTCTGGGATCCGTGACCCAGGCACGAATGAACGGCAAAAGATCTGACATTGAGAGCCTTTTCCACTCAGGTTGCGATGGCGGCGAACAGAACCTGCCCGCTATTTATGTCGCTACAGGTGCATGTTTGTGTTCATTTTGCGAATTTCCACCCCGGTAGCGTCGATCTGCATCGCATTGCCAATCGGGCGGGGATCCCGGGCACCCTTGGGGTCAGGCCGCGCGCTTGCGGCGCAGGAAATCAATGATTTCGGCCTTGTGCGGGTCAGCATGAAAGGCATCGGCCATGATCATGACACCCTTGGTGCCGTCATTTGCTTCGATCATGAACAGTGTTGCCTCATCACCCGGATCGGTGCCGTGATCGGTGCTGTTGGAATGAACAAGGCGCAATTCGTCCGGGGTGTAAAGCTTGCCGGTGCCGTCACTGCGCACACCGTTTTCTTCAGCCATGAAATGGTGTTCAAAACCGTGGTCTTTGGCATTTGCCTGAAGATCAGCCAAGGTCATTGCGGCCTCCTTGATCAAAAAAGTGTCTGATAAGGGTAAAACGCAAGCCTTGGCCGCTTGTTCCGAATTCAGCCGTGCTTGCGGCGCAGATGGTCGATCAGGTCGGCCTTGTTGCGGTCGGTATCGAAACTGCTGGGCACAATCAGCATGCCGCGCGTGCCGTCATTGGCCTCGATCATGTACAACGTGGCGTCATCGCCCGGGTCGGTTCCGGCATCGACGGACCGGGAATCGATGATGGTCAGGTCATCAGGGCTGTATTTTGCCTGTTTGCCATCACATGTGACGTGGTTATCCGATGCACTGAACACATGCGAAAAGCCGCGTTCGCGGGCAAGGTCCTGCAACTCGATCAAATTCATGGAAGTCTCCGATCTTGTGCTGTGTGTTTCATAGCCCATCCTATCAGACTTTGACGCCGCTGTGGTTGCGTGTGCGAAAAATGACCGACCTGGGCCGGGCAATATCGCAAAAATCCCTAGGAAATCTGGAGTTTCATGCCTTCGTGGCTGGCAATAAAACCAAGCCGTTCATAGAAGCGATGGGCATCCTTGCGGGTCTTGTCGGTGGTGAACTGCACCAGGGCCGCGCCAAGTGATTTCGAAATCGTAATGGACTTTGTGATCAGCTTTTCGCCAATCTTCTGACCGCGCGCGCTGCTGGCCACCCGGACTCCTTCGATCTGGGCGCGCAGTTGGCCGCGGCGCGACAAACCGGCAATCAGGGTCAGCTGCAAACAACCGACAATATCCGTGCCCTGAAGGGCAAGCAGGTATTTGTTGGGCAGGGCATCGGTTGATTGCGATTCCATGGCGTCAAACGCGGCGTAATAGGCGTCGGGCAGCGGAGTTGTGAATTCCTCGCGAGTTTTGCCTTTTTCGTCATCGGCCAGAAGGGCGACGATGGCGGGCAGGTCATCGCGGGTGGCATAGCGAAACGTGATGTCAGCCGGGTGGTCCGATGTTTGGGTGGCGTTTGGCATGAATGTCCCTTTCCTGATGGCGGGACATGATGCGCAAAGCCCGGTATTTGCACAAGGTTTCAAAGCGCTATGCGCGTTCACCTTTGGTGTGCGGGGCATCTGCCAAATGGCAATGATGCCGCCTGTTTGCGTATCAGGCGGCATCATTGCGTGTCATGCAGGCATTATTGGCAGAAAACCGGCACGGGGATGGGGATGGGGATCACTGCCGATCACCGACCAATCAAGCCTGCAAATGCGGGGGATTGGGCCCGTTGGCCGGTTTAGGCCAGGCCGCCATTGGCACGGATCGTCTGACCATCGACCCAACCGGAATCCGGCCCGGCCAGGAAGGACACCACACCGGCGATGTCATCAGGTTCACCAAGGCGTTCAAGCGGTGGCATCTTTGCGAAATTGGCAACCTGTTCATCGGTCTTGCCATTAAGGAACAGTTCGGTTGCCACCGGCCCCGGGGCAACGGCATTGACCGTGATCTGGCGACCGCGCAGTTCCTTGGCGAAAACGCCCGTCATTGCCTCGACCGCGGCCTTGGTGGCGTTATAGACGGCGTAGCCCGGCAGTTTGAGGTGCAGGGCAGTGGTTGAAAAATTGATCACCCGGCCATGATCACGAAGATGTTTGGCACCTTCGCGCAGCATGTTGAATGTGCCACGGACATTGATGTCCATCATCGCGTCATAGGTGGTGTCATCCATGTCGGCAATCGGGGTGGTCGTCATGACACCGGCATTGTTCACAATGACATCAACCCCGCCAAATTCGGTGATGGTCTTGTCAAACAGGGCGGTGACCGCGTCCGGACGGGCGATATCGGCCTGAATGGCCAGCGCCTTGTGGCCCCGGGATTTCAGGGTTTCGGCCAGTTCTTCGGCAGGCCCGGCAGAGTTGGCGTAGTTGATGACAACGGCAAAGCCATCCGCTGCCAGACGCTTGGCAAGGGCAACACCAATGCCGCGCGATGCGCCGGTGATGATGGCGGTCCTGTTTTGATTGGCAGACATGAAAAGTCTCCTGGGTGATTAAGGGGGCCGCAAGGGCATGGGCCGACTATGCCCAAGATGACTTTTCGGATAATTAGGTTATATTCGACATCATTATTCGAAATTGAATAACAATCAGGATGGCGAATGGACCGGTTTGAGGAAATGCGCAACTTCGTGCGCGTGGTGGAGCGCAAAAGCTTTACCAAGGCGGCCAGCGATCTTTTGATCCCGCGTGCGACCATGACCAATTCCATCCAGCGATTGGAAGACCGGCTGGGCACCCGGTTGCTGGAACGTACGACACGCACGGTTAATCCCACCCATGACGGGGAGGCCTATTATCAGCGCTGTATCAGGATTCTCGCCGATCTTGAAGAAGCCGATGGCAGCTTTACAAACGCTGATCCCAAGGGATTGCTGCGGGTGAACCTGCAAGGCACGCTGGCGCGGACCTTTATCATCCCGGCCCTTGGTGATTTTCGGGGTCGATATCCGGGGATTGAACTGGTGCTGGCCGATGGCGATCGGTTTGTCGATCTGGTGCATGAAGGCTTTGATTGCGTCCTGCGCAGTGGTGATCTGGCCAATTCATCCATGATCGGGCGCAGGCTTACCCTTTTGCACGAGGCCACCGTGGCAAGCCCGGATTACATTGCACGCATCGGCATGCCCAAAACTGTTGATGACCTTAAAAGTCAGGGCCATCAGATGGTTTGTTTCCTGTCAGGCGCGGATGACCAGCCAATCCCGCTTGATTTCACAATTGATGGCAAGGTGTGCGACGTCATGCTGCCCGCAAGCATTTCGGTGACCGGGGCGGACAGCTATGCCGCCTGTGCGGCAGCCGGATTGGGGATTGTGCAGGTGCCGCGTTATCGCGTGGCAGATGACCTTGGATCGGGCAAGCTGGTCGAAATCCTGCCCGATTGCCCGCCTGACCCCATGCCGGTGTCGATCCTGTATCCGCAAAACCGCCAGCTTTCCGTCCGGGTACGGGTCTTTGTCGACTGGCTAAGCGCGTTGTTTGCGAAGATTGATTTTGCTGGGTCAGGCCGGGCTTGAGTTGCTTGAAAGCAGTTTGATCCGGTTTCGCAATGAAACCAGATGGGCCTGCCAGTAATGGGTCATCATCGGCTTGAAACGGTTGTCATTAAGGCCATTGCGGCCGGGATGGGCCATGGACAGCTTTTCAAGACCAAGATGTTCCAGCGTGATGCGGGTATAATCGCCCTGCGCGCTAAATCGGATATCGACCAATGTCGCCGGCTCCTTGGGATCGGCCATCGGCCATTGCCATTCAAAGGCAAGGCGCTTGCCTGGTTCCCACTTGGTGACCTTACCCGCACGGACGATAAAATCGGGGCGGCGTTTATCGACTTCCTGCAAATAGCGCACGCCGCCGCTTTCGCCAAATTCCATGATACCCGGTCGATTGCCGATCAGGCGGTTGCGCGGCCCCTGCTTCCACCAGTGATCAATCTCATTGGTAAACTGATCAAAGGCGGTGGCGGCGTCACATTCAACGCGAAGCGCAACAAAGGTTTTGGCTGACATAACTCTGCTTATCTATTCACCAGAAAAGAAGAAAACTGGTCTCGCGAGTTCTTGAAATTCTGGCGTTTGGTTTCGTAATCCTTTGCAATAACATCAACTCTGTTCAATGTCTCAGCAAAGTTCTCACCATCGTTATTGTATCGACAAAGCGACAGTGCATTTGGCGAACTATGGGCGATTCTTGCATAAGTTCTAAGGTCTTCTGGAAGTCTCGGATTGCCATCGACAAGTTTGAAGAGCTTATCATTGACGATGTTATTCTTGAGATGTTTTAGGGTGTCTTTTGCAACTCGCGGATCAAAATCGTTATTGCTACTATAGCGATGTTGCCAACATTCGACGTGCTTCTTGATTTCTTCAATATCTTTTCGCTGATGTTCCAGTAGTAAATCAACATCAACAAGTTCCCGGTTCGCGTCTGCAATCCGGGTTTGTGTCATCTGTCGCTGGGTTGCTGTTATCACGGCTAGGCCACCCGCAAGACCAAACAAACCTGCCGCAACAGTTTCCCACTGAAAATTAGCGAGCAAGTTTGTCATGGACATTTGTGCGGTTTTTTGGATGTTGCTGGCCGATCTCACCATTCCGAGGGTGAAGCAAAAAAGCGCGCCAAATGCTGACATCCAGCACAAAAAGCGAATTCCTTGCCAGAACCTCATTATTTTCCCCTGTTCTTAGCCAAATTATGCGCAATGTGTTTGAACAGGGACAAAACTCTACTGTAGTGAGAAATAGGTCAATAGCCGGTCTCGCGATTGACCAAGCCGCGCGGGGTTTCGCCGCGTGCCAGACGATCCAGGTTTTCGGCAATCTGATCGACGGATTCCTCAAACCGGGTGGCAGCCGCAATATGCGGGGTGATGCGGATTTTCCCATGATCCCAGAACGGATGGCTTTCGGGCAGCGGTTCGGTCGCTGCGACATCCAGAAACGCGCCGCGCAGATGGCCGGTATCAATCGCGCGCAGCAAATCGGCCTCGTTGATCATCGCCCCACGGGCGGCATTGATGATTGCAGCCCCCTTGGGCAGGGAGGAAAGCGTGTCGCTGTTCAGGACATTTTCGGTCTCGGACGTGCGCGGCAGAAGGCAGATCAGGATATCGGACTGACCAAGAAACTCGGCAAGGGTTTCTTTCCCGGCATAGGTCGAAATGCCTTCAATCGCCTTCATCGAGCGGCTCCAGCCCGACACGGTAAAGCCGAGATTGGAAAGCGATGTCGCAACCGCAGAGCCTAGCGCGCCAAGCCCCATGACACCAACCCGGCATTGCGAAATACGCGCCACGTCATGCGGGGTCCAGTCGCCATTTGCCTGCTGCGCACTATAGACATCAAAGTCGCGCATGAAATGCAGGGCGGCATAAAGATGATACTGCACCATCTGATCAGCCATTCCGGCATCTTCCAGGCGAATAACAGGCAAGTCGGTTGGCAGACTGGGCGAGGAAACAACATGATCGACCCCGGCACCGAGCGAGAAGATCGCCTTGAGCTTCGGAAGCGTCTTGATCAAGCCCTGTGGCTGTTTCCAGAACAGGGCATAATCAATTGTTTCAGGATCGTAATTATCTTCTTCGGTTACGATATTGGCGTCCGGCAGGCGGTCAACCATCACGCTTTTCCACTTTTGATCATCGCCGGCAGCGGAAATCAGAATGTTGAGCGGGGCGTTGGTGGTTGCCATCGGGGTCTCCTGGTCAATGCTTGGAAAGTCGGGACGGTAAAAGGTTCTGTACATATCAAACGCGCCAGAGCGCAAAGCGTTCCGGCGCGTCAGTTGGCGCGTCAATCACAGTCTGTCATGGACCGGCCCGCTTTCACAAGGCCGGTTACGTGCCATTAAATGCCCAAATCAGTGGGCAAAGATCATGGCCGGGTCGCGGAAGGTCTTGAATTCAAGACCATTTCCTGCCGGGTCTTCGACAAAGAAGGTGCCCTGCTCGCCCGGTTCGCCCTTAAAGCGGATCTTGGGTTCGAGCAGGAATTTGACATTGGCCGCCTTAAGCTTGTCGGCCAGTTCGTGCCATTTTTCCCATTCCAGGACCGCCCCGAAATGCGGGATTGGCACCGCATCGCCATCGACATCACCGGCCCCCTTGTTCTGGCCGGCTTCGGGGCGGACATGGGCAGAAAGCTGATGGCCAAAGAAATCAAAATCAATCCAGGCTTCGGTCGAGCGGCCTTCATCACAGCCGAGGATATCGATATAGAACGCGCGGGTGTCAGATATCGATTTGATCGGGAATGCCAGATGGAACGGGGGCAGGGATGGCGAAGACATGGTCAACCTCAAAGATTATCCAGATTATCTAACGATGTGTTGTTGGAACTACTCTAATACGTCAGAATGTGGCGGGTAAAATCAGAAGTTCTGGACTTATCAATAGGAAAACTATTGCTATGGCGCTGCGCCCGACCACCCCGCCTCTCAATGCCCTGCGCGCCTTTGAAGCCGCCGCCCGGCTTGGCAGCTTTGCCCGCGCGGCTGCGGAACTTTCCGTCACCTCCGGCGCGATCAGCCAGCAGGTCGCCAATCTGGAAGCGAGCCTTGGCATGAGCTTGTTTGAGCGCAATGGCCCGAAACTGGCCCTGCGCGAAGCCGGTCGGGCCTATTTGCCCAGTCTGCGCCGGGCGCTCGACGAGATCGAGGCCGCCACCCTTGATCTGGTGACCCATGGCGCGGGGGAACGGAAACTGGTTATCGGTGCGCTGCATACCCTGGCCAGCAGTTGGTTGATCCCAAGATTAAATCGATTCCAAAACGAAAACCCCGATATCCGTCCGGTGATAGAGACCCTGGCACTTAATTTCGCCACCCCGGAACGCAGCCCGGACCTTGGCGCACGCCAGATGGATGTCGGGCTTTATTTCGGCGATGGTCGCTGGCCCGGCATGATCTGCGACAAGCTTTTTGATGAAATTCAAGTGGTTGTTGCCAAACCCGGATATGTTGCTTCAGGTGCCATGACGGCCGAAAACAGCCCCAGAGACCCGGCAGATCTGCTCGGGCACTACCCGCGACTGATCCATACCACCCGGCCCAAGGCATGGCATGACTGGGCGCAGGCCAACGGGATTGCCATCACCGGTGCGCCCGGACCGGCGTTCGAGCATTTCTTCATGCTGATCGAAGCCGCCAAGGCAGGCATGGGAATCGCCCTGTTACCAAGGGTTTTGATCGAAGGACCACTTGCCGAGGGCAGCCTTGAAATCGTCAGTGATGCGTGGCTGAAATCCAGCGGTGCATACTATCTGATTACGCCGGAAAGCCGTCAGGACGTGCCGGAAGTGCGCGCCTTTCGCGACTGGGTGCTTGGTTTGGCAAGTCAATCCGGTTTGTCAGAATAAATCGGCAAGTATTTGAAATTATGGACGGGTGTCTCGTCTCTCGGGATACTAGGCGCGGCGATAGATGCTGTGCAGCAGGTGATCTTTCTTCGGACCGGTGATTTTTATTTTTGTTTCGAAATGATCGGGTCCGTTCCAGATCATGCAATGGTGATAAAAGTCCTCACCACAGGGGTGAATGTCACGCGCACAGAGACCTGATTCGCCCGCGTCACCCTCTTCGCCAAATTGCAGCAACACGTAGCGATTGCCGAAACTCAAAGGGTCGCGAAACAGAAGCTCGATTGCTGCCGGGTCCTCGTGCAGGACAAAGTCATATTCCCGATAGCCATCAAACCGCTTGCCATCCGGGCGGGTCAAAAACCCCTCTTCGCGATAACGCAGCACATCGGGTTGGTCCGGGTCGGCCGAATGAAACGTGACATCGCCGGTAAACTGCCCGACTTCGCCCAAATCGCGCACAAGCGTCCAGTTGCCCGCAAGGGCGTGGAAAATCTCGGCTGCGGTGGGGATGTTGGATGTCATCGGTGAATTCAGGTCCATGTCGGGACAAAAAAGGCAGGGCGCGGAATGCGGGGCCCTGCCTTTTTAACGGATTTTCAGTCGCTTAGGCGCCCGGCAGCATCCGCGGGAGTTTTTCACCGCCAAGAATATGCACATGCAGGTGCGGGACGTCCTGGCGGCCATGTTCGCGGGTATTGGCGATCAGGCGATAGCCGTCTTCAACGACGCCGGCTTCCTTGGAGATTTTGCCGATTGCGCGGGTATAGGCGATGATTTCGGCGTCCGAGGCATTCTGCGCAAAGTCGTCATAGCTGGTGTAGGCACCCTTGGGGATAACCAGCACATGGGTCGGGGCCTGTGGCGCGATATCGTTAAACGCCAGCACGTGGTCATCTTCATAGACCTTGGTGCACGGGATTTCGCCGCGCAGGATTTTGGCAAAGATGTTTTCCGGATCGTAGGGCTGAACGGCCATCTTGGGGCTCCTGATCAATCTATTCTGACTATGTGTGCCATATTGGACAGGCTTGGCGTCCGGTGCAATTTCGATTTTGCGAAAGTGCGACCAATTTCCAATTTCGGTCATTCCGGGAGGAGCAAGGCGGAGGCCCGGAATCCATGGTAGCGGTAGTGCCGATATGGATGCCCGCCTGCGCGGGCATGACGGATAAAGAGGGTTGCCTCTACACATCGTCACCCGCGCAGGCGGGGGCCATGACGTGGATGAGGGCGGTCGTGGTGGTCGCCCTTGTTAGTCGCTTTTGCGCGATGCCTTTTCGGCAATACCTGAAATGCCCTGGCGTTCGGCCAGAATCTTCCAGACATCTTCGGGTTTCACACCCTGATCGGCCCAAAGAACGGTCAGGTGATACAGCAGATCGGCACTTTCCGATGCGACCTTTTCCGGGCTTTCGGCAAGGGCGGCGATCACAGTTTCAACGCCCTCTTCGCCGACTTTCTGGGCGATTTCGGGCGTGCCCTTGGCAAGCAGCTTGGCGGTATAGCTGGTTTCCGGGTCTGCACCCTTGCGGGCAGAAACGGTTGCGTAAAGCGCATCAAGGATATGTTGGCTTTTATCCGTATCGGGCATGATTTCAGTCCTCGCGCACCGGGATACCGGCAGCTTTCATGTGGTCCTTGACCTCGCGAATGCGATAGGTGCCGAAATGGAAGATCGAGGCGGCCAGAACGGCTGATGCGTGGGCATCACGCACGCCTTCAACCATATGGTCGAGCGTGCCAACACCGCCCGAGGCAATGACGGGCACATGGACGGCATCGGCAATGGTACGGGTCAGCGGAATATTAAAGCCCGACTGGGTGCCATCGCGATCCATCGAGGTGACAAGGAGTTCGCCCGCACCGTATTCGACCATTTGTTTTGCAAACGAAACGGCATCAATCCCGGTGGGTTCACGCCCGCCATGGGTGAAGATTTCGAACTTGTCCGGGCCGGTCGATTTGGCGTCAATCGAGACCACAATGCATTGCGATCCGAACTTGCGTGCGGCTTCGCGCACGAAATCGGGGTTTTTGACGGCGGCGGTGTTGATCGAAACCTTGTCCGCACCGGCCAGAAGCAGCTTTCGAATGTCTTCAAGGGTGCGCACGCCACCGCCAACGGTGACCGGCATAAAGCAGGCCTCGGCCGTGCGGGCAACCACATCAAAGATGGTATCGCGGTTATCACTTGATGCCGTGATATCAAGGAAGCAGAGTTCATCCGCACCCTCTGCATCGTAGATGCGCGCCTGTTCGACCGGGTCGCCGGCATCGATCAGATCAACGAAATTGACCCCTTTGACGACGCGGCCGTCCTTGACGTCAAGACAGGGAATGACACGGGTTTTCAGCATGGTCTGTTTCCTGTTGGGTCGGTTACGAAAGGGCCGCGATGGCCTCAGCCAGATCGATGCGGCCATCATAAAGCGCACGACCGGAAATCGCGCCATCAATGCCAGCATCTGTGTGTTTCTTGACCGCGATCAGATCATCAAGCGATGAAACCCCGCCCGATACGATTACCGGGGTCGAGATTTCCGATGCCAGGGCCACGGTGGACTCGATATTCGGGCCACCCATCGCACCATCACGGTCAATATCGGTAAAGATGATTGCCGCCACACCGCAATCTTCAAACTTCTGGGCCAGTTCCAGCGCGGTTACCTCGGACGTTTCCGCCCAGCCTTCAACCGCGACATAGCCATCACGCGCATCAATGCCAACCGCGATTCGGCCCGGCCATTTGGCACAGGCTTCCTTGACGAAGTCCGGATTGCGAAGCGCCACGGTGCCAAGGATCACACGCGTGATGCCCTTGTTCAGCCAATAATCAACCGTTTCCATGGTGCGGATGCCGCCACCAAGCTGCGTCTGCGCCTTGCCCGACACGGCGGCAAGGATGGAATCCACAGCCGACCCATTGACAGGCTCACCGGCGAAGGCGCCGTTCAGATCAACGATATGCACCCAATGGCAGCCTGCTTGGACAAATTCACCGGCCTGTGCGCCCGGATCGTCGTTAAACACGGTTGCCTTGTCCATGTCGCCGCGAAGCAAGCGCACACATGCGCCATCTTTCAGGTCAATTGCGGGATAAAGGTTCACTGATCGGTGTCCTGTATTTTCTTGGTGTAGTAATAGCCTTCGACCATCTTGCCATCGACCATCGCGTAATAGGGATTGATCCCCCAACGGACATATCCAAGCCCGTTATACAGCGCGATGGCGGCCTGCTGGGTTTCGCGAAGGTCGAGTTTCAAAACGCTGTAGCCCGCTTCACGGGCGAAATATTCAATCGAACGCACGATCGCCTTGCCGTTGCCGCGCCCGCGCGCCCAAGGGGCGACGAAATGGCCGGAAATCTGGGCGGAATGACGCTGTGCTTCAAGGTTGGCCGGTGTTTCGATCAACTGGGCTGCACCGGAAATGATGCCGTCAACGCGCGACACAAACAGATGGCGACCGGGCATCAGCAACACACCGCGCCAGTATTTTTCCATGTCCGGGCGGTCCGGCGGTGTCAGCCAGCCAAAGCCGCCCCCTTCGACAATCGCCTGCGTACAGGCATCGACAATATCGGAAATGTCGCCTGCAGTCAGTTCGGTCACGCGTTCGGCAATGACGCCCGGCTGAATGGTATCAGATGGTGCGATCATGGCTTCCACCCCAGGAAGTTCCCGATGATGGTCAGCCCCGTTTTCTGGCTTTTTTCCGGGTGGAACTGGGTGCCGATCATGTTGTCACGCCCGATCATCGCGGTCAGTTCCCCGCCATAGGAAACCGATGCCAGTCGCTGATCGGGGTTGGAGACATGCATGTGATAGCTGTGCACGAAATAGGCGTGGTCGCCATCGGAAATGCCGTTGAGCACCGGGTGCGTCTTGCCCGCCGGATCAAGCACCAGCTCGTTCCAGCCCATATGCGGGATCTTAAGGCTTGGGTCGCTGGGCTCAATCGCAACAACTTCACCGGCGATCCAGTCAAGGCCGTCGGTGACGGCAAATTCACGACCGACGGTCGACATCAACTGCATGCCAACACAGATGCCAAAGAACGGCTTGCCGCCTTTGATCACCTGTTCGGTGAGGACATCAACCATGCCGGCAACAGCATCAAGGCCCGCACGGCAATCGGCATAGGCACCAACGCCCGGAAGCACGATATGGCTGGCGTTGCGGACCTTTTCCGGGTCATCAGTGACAATGATCTCGTCAGAAAAGCCGGTTTCACGTGCAGCACGCTCGAACGCCTTGGCAGCAGAGCGCAAGTTGCCGGAACCGTAATCAATAATCGCAACACTCATGGGTAGGATGGGCTCCCGGTTGAGGGGGTGGAGGTGGCGGCTGACAGGGCGTGTGGGACGCGCAGCCGTGAATTGTTCGAACGCTCAAAGCAGCGGTGTTCGGCATCGGTTTCATCGTGGCCCGCGACGATATCAATCATCTGCCAGCCGGATGCGGCCAGTTTGCGACGGCGAAGATCATTGGCAATCAGGCCAAAACCAATCCCGGTCACAAGCGCCAGGGCAAAGTCCATTTCAGGTCCGCCGTTAAACAGCTCGACCGCAAAGGTGCAGAGAAATGAAACCGCGACAAGGCCGAAAAAGCCCAGCCAAAGCCGATGGTACAACGCCCAAAGGCCCGAGAGCAGAAAGGCCCAGAAATTGAAGCCTTCGCGGATCAGGATGGCGTTTTCCATCGGGTCGGCATCGCCGGGATGGGTATGGACTGTGTAAACCTTCATCGAAAACCGGTTTTCTGGACCGGTGGCAGAGTGTTGTCTGCTGTGCCACCGGTGTATTTTCGATCAGATCGAACTGACCTGCTTACAAGGAGCCGCCAAGCGTGCCCTTGGTCGAGGGGATGGCATCGGACTTGCGCGGATCAATTTCGATTGCCACGCGCAGGGACCGTGCAAGCGCCTTGAAGGCACTTTCGATGATATGGTGGTTGTTCTCACCATACAGGTTCTCGACATGCAGCGTGATGCCAGCCGCCTGGGCGAAGCCCTGGAACCATTCACGGAACAGCTCGGTATCCATATCGCCCAGCTTGTCGCGGGTGAATTCGACATTCCAGATCAGATAGGGACGGCTTGAAATATCGAGTGCGACACGGGTCAGCGCTTCGTCCATCGGCAGCAGGCAGCTGCCATAGCGCGTGATGCCCTTTTTATCGCCAAGCGCCTTGGCAAAGGCCTCGCCGATTGCAATGCCGCTATCTTCGGTGGTGTGGTGGAAATCAATATGCAGGTCGCCCTTGGCCCGGACTTTAAGGTCCATCAGGCTGTGACGCGAAAGCTGTTCGAGCATGTGATCAAGGAACCCGACCCCGGTCTCGACGTCATAAACGCCGGTCCCGTCAAGGTTCAGTTCGACCATGATCTGGGTTTCGTTTGTGTTACGCTCAACGCGGGCCTTGCGCATGCAAAGCTCCTTTCCTGCAGATATTGATGCATATGACGGGTCGTATGTAGCAATAAAGCTGTGGAAAAGCCAGTTTTAGGTGCCTACGTATTGGCCGCATAATCACATGAATTCATGCATCCGGTCGGCAAACCGTCTTCTACCCGCCATTGATGGCTGTTTTGGCCTTAGACAAAGTCGAACTTATCGACGTCAAACAGGCCGCGATCGGTCATTTTCAGATGAGGGATAACTGGCAGGGCCAGGAAGGCAACCTGAAGGAATGGTTCGGGCAGAACACAGCCCAGATCCTTGGCCGCCTTGCGCAGATCGATCAGGTGTTCCTCGACGGTTTCAAACGGCTCAAGGCTCATGAGCCCCGCGACCGGCAGGGCCAGTTCGGCGGTGACCTTGCCGCCATCGGCCACCGCAAATCCGCCGCCCATTTCAATCAGGCGATTGACGGCAGCTGCCATGTCGGCGTCGCTTGCGCCGACAACGGTGATATTGTGGCTGTCATGCCCGACCGACGAGGCAATCGCGCCGCGTTTCAGGCCAAAGCCACGCACGAAGCTTCTGCCGATATTGCCATTGATGCCGTGGCGTTCGACGACGGCGACCTTGATCACGTCGTTATCCAGATCGGGTTTCAGGCCATTATCGCCGATTTCAAGCGTTGCTTCATCGCGGAAGGTCAGGATAAGCCCCGGTTTGACCTTGATCACCGGGGTCTGGTTCTGACCCGGTTTGGGATCGCAGGCAAAGGCCTCTGCCGTGACCGGGGTGGCCTTCATCGAGCTTAGACCAACCGGGTCGATGGTTTTGCGTTTGGCAAACAGATCCTTGGTGACAAGGCGACCACCGGAAATGACATCGGTAACGTGGCAGGCGTCGAGATCATCAAGGATGGCGATATCAGCCCGCCAGCCCGGCCCGATCAAACCGCGATCACGCAGGCCGAAAATGCGGGCTGCCGAATGGGACGCTGCGCGATAGGCATGATGGATCGGGCAGTTACGCGCCTTCAAATGACCGATGAGGCGCGCAACAAGACTATCAAGATGACCTTCTTCGCCGATATCAAGCGGGTTGCGATCATCGGTACAGAGCGCCACGAAACTTGAGCTGTTTTCATCAAGGATTTCAGCCAGTGCCTCAAGGTCCTTGGACACCGATCCTTCGCGGATCAGGATCGCCATGCCCTTGGCAAGTTTTTCGCGGGCTTCCTCGGCCGAGGTGGCCTCGTGATCGGTACGAATGCCGGCAGCCATATAACCATTGAGGTCCGACCCGCGGACCAGCGGCGCATGCCCATCAATATGACCATCCTGAAAGGCTTCGAGCTTGGCCATGATGCCCGGATCAAGGTTGAGCACGCCGGGATAGTTCATCATTTCCGCCAGCCCGACGACCTTTTCGTGCGACCGGAACGGCAGAAGGTCTTCGATTTCAAGCCGTGCGCCAGCGGTTTCAAAGGCGGTGGCCGGAACGCAGGATGACAGATTAACCCGCACATCCATCACGGTCTGTTCTGCGCAATCAAGGAAGTATTTGATTCCCTCGGCCCCCAGCACATTGGCGATTTCGTGCGGGTCGCACAGAACCGTGGTAACGCCATGGGGCAACACACAACGATCAAACTCCAGCGGGGTAACGAGCGAGCTTTCAATATGCAGGTGGGTATCGATAAAGCCCGGTACGGCGAATTTGCCGGTGCAATCAATTTCGGTCTCGCCAGTATAGCTGTCATGGGTGCCGACAATCCGGTCGCCGACAATCGCGATATCGGTTTCGGTGACCGTGCCGGTGATGACGTCCAGCAAGCCGATATTCCGCAGCACCAGATCAGCCTTGATTTTGCCCTGACCGGCAAGGATGCATTTGCCAAGCTGGGTTTGGGTAAGATCGCTGCTCATGGGCTCTGGTCCTGTATTCTTGAAATTCTTTTACCATCAAATTCTTTTACCATCCCCAAGGGTAAAGCATGTGGCGCGGGTATGCCCTGAATTTTTTGGGTATCTCTGCGTTGAAACTGTGTTTTGGTCGACATGAAGGTCGCGCGGTCAGCGGAAGCGGCAGTTGCGGGTGGCTTCTGCCCTTGACCGGGGCGTCTGCCGTGCTAACTCTTGGGCGAAGCAATCGATGAGATTCAAGGATAATTCATGAGCGAACAACAAAGCTGGCATGGCACGACAATTCTGTCCGTGCGCAAGGGCAATGAAGTCGTGGTGGCCGGTGATGGTCAGGTCTCGCTTGGTCCGACGGTGATCAAGGGCAATGCGCGCAAGGTGCGCCGGATCGGCCAGAAGGGCGAGATCATGGTGGGCTTTGCCGGGGCAACGGCGGATGCCTTTACCCTGCTGGAGCGGCTTGAAGCCAAGCTGGACCGTCATCCGGGCCAGACGATGCGCGCCTGTGTTGAACTGGCCAAGGACTGGCGGACAGATCGGTATCTGCGCAAGCTTGAAGCCATGATGGCGGTGGCCGACAAGGATGTGTCACTGGTTCTGACCGGCCAGGGGGATGTTCTTGAACCCGAAGATGGCATCATTGCCATTGGTTCGGGTGGCAACTATGCGCTTGCCGCGGCACGGGCCCTGATTGATCAGGATCTTGGTGCCGAGGAAATCGCCCGCAAGGCGATGGCAATTGCCGGTGAGATTTGCGTTTATACCAACGGCAATGTCCTTTTGGAAAAGATTGATATCGAGGAAGCAAAGTAGGGCGCTGGTTTATCCGGGCCTTCGCAATGCCTCTGTCGCAAAAAGATACGGAATAAATCATGACCCAACATTACAGCCCGCGCGAAATTGTTTCCGAACTGGACCGTCACATCATCGGTCAGAAGGATGCCAAGCGCGCGGTCGCCATTGCGCTGCGCAACCGTTGGCGCCGTCAGCAGCTTGACGAAACCATGCGCAATGAAGTTCTGCCGAAAAACATCCTGATGATCGGTCCGACCGGTGTCGGTAAAACCGAAATCGCGCGCCGCCTTGCCAAACTGGCAGAAGCGCCGTTCATCAAGATCGAAGCGACCAAATTCACCGAGGTCGGCTATGTCGGGCGCGATGTCGAACAGATCGTGCGTGATCTGGTGGAAGTTTCCATCGACCTGACACGCGAAAGCATGCGCAAGAAAGTCCATGCCAAGGCGGAAATGCAGGCCGAGGAACGCATTCTTGATGGTCTGGTCGGTGAGAATGCCTCGCCGGAAACCCGTCAGAAGTTCCGCAAGATGCTGCGCGAGGGCGAGCTTCAGCAAAAAGAGATCGAAATCAACGTTCAGGAAAGCAGTTCGGCGTCGATGCCGACCATCGATATCCCGGGCATGCCTGGTGCACAGATGGGCATGATGAACCTGAACGACATGTTCGGCAAAGCGTTTGGCAATAATACCAAGCCCAAGCGCATGACGGTCGAAGAAGCCTTTGAGCGCCTGATCGATGAAGAGGGTGACAAGCTTCTCGATAATGACAAGGTCACCGCCGAGGCGATTGAAAATGTCGAACAGAACGGCATTGTCTTCCTGGACGAGATCGACAAGATCACCGCACGTCAGGAACGTGGCGGCGATGTATCGCGCGAAGGTGTTCAGCGTGACTTGCTGCCGCTGATCGAAGGCACGAACGTGTCAACCAAGCACGGCACGGTTAAAACCGACCATATTCTGTTTATCTGCTCGGGCGCGTTCCATCTGGCCAAGCCATCCGACCTTTTGCCGGAATTGCAGGGTCGCCTGCCGATCCGCGTTGAGCTTAAGGCACTGACCGAGGGTGACTTCCGCCGCATTCTGATGGAACCGGAAGCATCATTGATCAAACAGTATATCGCCCTGATGCAGACCGAGGACGTCAAACTCGACTTCACCGACGATGCGGTTGATGAGATTGCCCGCATTTCGGCCAATGTGAACGAAACGGTCGAAAACATTGGCGCACGTCGCCTGCATACGGTGCTTGAAAAGCTGCTCGATGACATCAGCTTCACCGCCACCGACCGGGGTGGCGAGACCTTCAAGGTTGATGCGGCTTATGTGCGCGAGCAGGTCGAGGATCTGGCCAAGGATGCCGATCTTTCGAAGTTCATTCTGTAATCGAAACATTCGATCAGATCAGATACGCAAAAGGCCAGCACATTGTTGCTGGCCTTTTTTTGTTTGCGCTGGTTTTGATCGTTTAGGCGCTGTGCAGCTTTCGGACATTGTCGCCGGTTTTGGCCGGGAGATAGACTGTGAAGACCGATCCGACGCCCTGTTCGCTTTCGATCTGCATGGTACCGCGGTGGCGTTGCACCAGATGTTTGACAATGGCCAGCCCAAGGCCCGTTCCGCCAACCGCGCGGGAGCGGGCGGTATCGACACGATAGAAGCGTTCGGTCAGGCGCGGCAGGTGTTCGCGTGCGATGCCATCGGAATGATCACGGATGGCCACCGCCATAATGCGGTCATGGCGGAAACGCGCCAGAGCACCCGGCGGGTTTTGGGCCAGACTGATCGAAACTTCGACGTCGGAATTGGTATGGCCGTATTTGATGGCATTTTCGACCAGATTGACAAAGACCTGGGTCAGTTCCTTTTCCTCGCCAACCATGTCGGTGTCATCAAGCGTGCTGGTGACACGGATGTTCATGCCCTTGTCCTGTGCCTTCATGGCAAGGCTTTCGGCGACTTTGCCAATGATTTTTCCGACATTGCAGTTTTCGGACGGCGGGGTGTGTTCGTTCAGTTCAATCCGGGCAAGTGACAACAGGTCTTCGATCAGATGTTGCATGCGCTGGGCCTGATCACGCATGACCGGCAGGAACTGGTTTAACGCATCCGGGTCATCCTTGGCCGGACCTTCAAGCGTTTCGATAAAGCCAAGCAGAACCGAAAGCGGGGTGCGCAGTTCGTGCCCGGCGTCCGTTGCGAAGTCCGCGCGCATCTGTTCGAGTTTGCGAAGCTCGGTCAGGTCGGAAAATGTCAGAACGAAGTTCCGGTCCCCGGCAGCGGCAGGCAGGCGGGCGGTCAGCACGTCAAAATGACGGTGGGCATCGGATGCCAGCACGAATTCCGCGTGCTTCATGGTTTCGCGGTTGTTGGCGACATCGTCAAAGGCATCAAGCAGGATCGGGTCCCGAATGAAGCGGGTCAGATCACGGCCGGTTTCAAGGTTGTGAAACAGGCCATTTGCCGCACGGTTAAAACCGGTCACCACGCGCTGACGGTTGACCATAACCACCGGATTGGGCAGGTGATCGAGGATTTCGGCATCCGTGCTGGTTTGTGCTTCCAGAAGGGCAATTCGATCCCGGAAGGCCGCGGCAATCTGGGTATAGAGCGATGACAGTTCCGACGCGGCCGAAAAGGAAATGTGTTGTGGCGGGGTGCCCTTATATTGATCGCGCAGGTCGGTGGCATATCGGGCCACCCGACGCAGGTCCCCAAAATAAATGCGCAACATCGCTGCCACTCCAACAAAGGACAGGACTGCCGACAGGATCGCCGTTCCCACGCCAAGCTGTCCCATCGACGCAAGGACGATGAAAACAATGGCGACCGGAAAGGCAACGGCCAAAGCCGTAAGTATCAATTGGCGGAAACCCAATTAACGCTCCTGTTTAAACGGGGTGACGGCGGTTTATCACGCGCGTGATCAAAAGTGGACCTAAAATGGTTATGGGCCAGTAAAGATCAAATAAAACTTTGATGACAGTTTTCTACGTCCTGAAGTGATTGAAAAAAACTGTCGCAAGCGTTGCAAACGCGCCGTCTGCCAGAACATGCCAGACAGCTGTTTCAGATGGGGAGCGGATTGGACTCCGCCAACCAGCGGACCAGTGATTGATGGTCCGCCGGTTGGGACTGTATTTGTTGCTATTGCGTTTGTGATCAGATGATTTCAGCACCCTGATCGAAGCTTAGACGCGGTTGGCGTTCAAACAGTTTGCTGCCATCGCCATAACCGATATTGAGCAGGAAGTTGCTTTTATACGGGGTGCCAGCAAAGAATTCTGCATCGACCTTGGCGTTATCAAAGCCCGACATCCCCCCGCTATCAAGGCCAAGGGCGCGAAGGGCCAGGATGAAATAGCCTGCCTGAAGCGTGCCGTTGCGGAATGCGGTGGCTTTGATCGCCTCTTCCTTGCCGGCAAACCATGACCGGGCGTCGGTATGGGGGAACAGATCTGGCAGCTTTTCGTAAAATTCCATGTCATGGGCGATGATCGCGGTGACGGGGGCTGTCATGGTTTTTTCGACATTGCCCTCTGCCAGGCAGGGTTTCAGGCGTGCACGCGCCTCATCGGTGGTGACAAAGACAATACGCATCGGTTCGCAATTGGCGCTTGTCGGTCCCAGTACGGCCAGGTCCCATGCCTGTTTGAGCAGGTCCGGATCAACCGGTTTGTCCTGCCAGACATTGTGCGTTCGGCCATTGTGGAAAAGAAGGTCAAGTCCCTTGGAATCAAGCATGATGCCTCGTTGGTTGAATTGGGTGGATGAAGCTTCGATATAGTGATCCCGATGCTGGTCACGCAATGTGGGCTTGGCAGGGGTGCCATATGAACTGTGGAAAAACAAACAGTTCACTGGTATTTTCGGAGTCAAAATGACCCTGCGAAACGTACAGCGTGGGGCAGAATGCGGGTTTTCTACTGTGGGGTAGATCCGAGGCGCAAATGGGTTGCGTCCCGGCGTGGGTGAATCGCAAGATACTGGAATCAGATATGGCAATTGAGACCAAAGGGCACAGCGCGATTTCTGCATTCATGCAAGTGATGCCGTCACGCAGATTGCAGGGCCTTATTCTTGGTGTCTCGTTCGCGGCTGGAATTACGCTTGGTGCGACAGCGGGCTTTGCCCAGACTGGTACGGACGAAGCACCCGCAACCGAAGAAAATGCGCAAAGCCATGATGAACAAGACGTCGCGATGAGCGGTGATGCGACATCGGCTGTGGTCTTTATGTATCATCGCTTTGGCGAAGGCGACTATCCGTCGACCAACATCGCGATGGAACAGTTCACCGCCCATGTCCAGGAGCTGACAAGCGGCCCCTATACCGTGATGGGTGTTCCCCAGATCGTGAGCGCCCTTTCCGATGGCAAGGGGCTGCCAGACCGGACGATCGGTATCACGATTGATGACGCGTATCGCTCCGTCTATGAGAAAGCCTGGCCGGTATTTCGCGAACATGACATGCCTTTCACGGTATTTGTTTCCACCGAACAACTTGATTCCGGCTATGCCAACTACATGACCTGGGACATGGTGCGGGACTTGTCCGAGGCGGGCGTGACCATTGGTGGCCACAGCCAGCACCATTCACATCTGCCGGATCTAGATATCGAACAGGTCAAGGCAGAGCTTGCTCATTCCGCCAAGCGGTTCGAGGAAGAACTGGGCTATGTGCCTGAAATCTTTGCCTATCCCTATGGCGAAGCCAATTCAGAGGTCATCGCAGCGGTTACAGAAGCTGGCTACCGCGCGTCCTTTGGGCAGCAAAGCGGTGCGATGCATGCCGGCTCGGATTTCATGTATCTGCCGCGCTTTGCACTGAACGAACATTACGGCGCAATGGACCGGTTTAATCTGGCAGCGAATTCCCTGCCGCTTGTGGTCAGCGATGTTACGCCAAGTGATTACACCCTGACCCGCAATCCGCCAGCCTTTGGCTTTACGCTGGCGGAACCGGCCCCGTCGATGAATTGTTATCCGTCCGAAGGTGAACCCACCATGTCCCGGCTTGGTGAAGAGCGGGTTGAAATCCGCCTTGATGGCCCGGTTTCAAGCGGGCGTTGGCGGATCAATTGCACCGCCATGGGTGCGGAGTCACGGTGGCGATGGTTCGGGATGCTTTACACCGTCCCATAAGAACGGAGCGGGTGCTCGAAAATCCCGTGACTGATCATGACCCGTGAAATCATAATTAGATCAACGCCATGTCCGGATATCGGGCATGGCGTTTTTCGAAGATTGCGGCGGGCTTTATTGGGTTCTTGCGTGCGCTTGGGGGACAATGTAGGTTAACCACACTTCTTAACCGTAATTAATTGGTAATCACAGTGTCGGGTGACTTAAATCGAAAAACTGTCCTGCTGATCATCTCGGGCGGCATTGCCGCCTATAAGGTGCTTGAGGTGATCCGTCGGCTGCGTGATCGCGGGGTAAATATCCGCGCCATCCTGACCAAGGGCGGGGCAGAATTTGTTACACCGCTTTCGGTTGCGGCACTGACCGAAAACAAGGTTTATCAGGATCTGTTTTCCCTGACCGATGAAGCCGAAATGGGCCATATCCGCCTTTCGCGTGAGGCTGACCTTGTTCTGGTCGCCCCGGCAAGTGCCGATATTCTGGCCAAGATGGCCACCGGACAGGCCGGTGATCTGGCGACCACGGCCCTTTTGGCGACGGACAAGCCGGTGATGATTGCACCGGCAATGAATGTCGAGATGTGGAACCACCCGGCGACACAAGCCAATATCGCAACCCTTGAAAGCCGCGGTGTGCTGCGCGTTGGTCCGTCATCTGGTGACCTGGCCTGTGGTGAATTCGGATCGGGCCGTTTGGCCGAACCGGCCGAGATCATCGCAAGCGTGGTTGATTTCCTTGCGGCACAGGACGCGCCCAAGCCGCTTTCGGGGAAAAAGGCGGTTGTGACCAGCGGTCCGACCCATGAGCCGATTGATCCGGTGCGCTATATCGCCAACCGTTCTTCGGGCAAGCAGGGGCACGCGATTGCCGAGGCACTGGCACAGGCGGGGGCTGATGTGACGCTGGTGAGTGGCCCGGTGACCCTGCCCGATCCCGCTGGCGTGAAGGTCGTGCACATCGAAACCGCGCGCGAGATGCTGGGTGCCGTGCAGGCCGCCCTTCCCGCCGATATCGCGGTTTGTGCTGCTGCGGTGGCCGATTGGCGAACCGCTGATGAAGCGGGTCAGAAGCTCAAGAAAGACGGGTCGGGGGTGATCCCGGACCTGAAGCTTTCGGAAAATCCCGACATTCTGGCGACCATCAGCAAGGCCGGGCCGCTGCGCCCGGGGCTTGTGATTGGATTTGCCGCCGAAACCGAAAATGTCACCGCCCATGCGCGCGCCAAACGCTTGCGCAAGGGGTGCGACTGGATTTTGGCCAATGATGTGGCGGCCTCAACCGGGACCTTTGGCGGGGATGATAACGAGATTTGCCTGATTTCAGGCGCGGATGAAACGGCTGATGAACGCTGGGAACGCCAAAGCAAAACCGGGGTTGCCCGTGCATTAAGTGCGCGCATCATCAAACACTTTTCCTGACGGGTGTGGCCAGACCATGGTCCGGACGGCAAACAACAGACAAGACCGGCAGCTGACCCTGCCGGGAGAAGACAAGGATAAAGGATGTCGCTTTTAAGCGTTGATTTAAAACAGCTTCCCCACGGGGCAGATTTGCCATTGCCGGAATACGCAACCGCGCAGTCGGCAGCCGTTGATTTGCAGGCCGCAATTGACGGGACGCTGGTTCTGGAACCGGGCAAGCGTGCCATGGTTGAAACCGGCATTGCGATTGCCCTGCCCGCCGGGTTTGAAGCACAGGTCCGCCCCAGATCGGGCCTTGCGGCGAAAAACGGGGTTACGGTTCTGAACAGTCCGGGCACGATTGACGCCGATTATCGCGGCGAGATCAAAGTCATCCTGATCAATCATGGTGACGAAGCCTTTGAAATCGAGCGCGGCATGCGCATTGCGCAGCTGGTCGTCGCACCTGTGACGCAGGTGCAGTGGCACGCCGTAGAAGACTTGAATGAAACTGCGCGCGGTGCGGGTGGTTTCGGTTCGACCGGAACAGCAAGCCCGGCCAGATAGGCCGGTGAAACAGTGCTGGTCAATCAGGTTTGACGCTATCTGGTTGTGTCGTCTGGGGGGATGGCAGAACCGCAAGGGGAGTTGAGTGAAAAGATGCTAAAGCTTTCTAAGAAGATGCTATTTGCGATCGAGGCGGTCGTGGATATTGCCTATAACGCGGCGGGTGAACCGGTCCAGAGCCGGGATATCACTGCGCGTCAGGGCATTCCGAAACGCTATCTTGAACAGACCCTGCAGCAATTGGTGCGCGCAGACATCCTGGTCGGCGTGCGTGGCCCGCGTGGGGGCTATCGTCTGGCGCGTGAACGCCGTCGCATTACGCTGGCCGATATCGTGTCGGTGATCCGGTCGATGGAAACATCCGATGACCCGATCGAGGATCCGGCAGGATCGCCATTGGGCAAGGAAGTCGTCCGTCCGCTGTGGCGGGAGTTGCAGGACGAAATGATGAAGCAGCTTGAAAAGATCACGGTCGAAGACCTGTGCAATCGCGCGCGTGATGCGGGTCTGCGCAGCGGGATTGAAGAGTCTCCTGATTTCATCATTTGATCTTATCGGGGTGCAGCGGTTTGGTGTATCGTCATTCAACAAGAAACTGCTGCTATTGAGGATAAAACTACAAGTCTATGGAACGTTGCCGGGCACCGGGCATGTAAAAATTTCTTCTATCCATTTGACCTGGATGAATAGCGAGATAAATACATGTGAAACATGTGCTTGATGGCAAAAATACAGAAACGTGCGAGGAAAACATGACTGAGTTTCGCGGCAAGATTTACGACAGCATCATCGACACCATTGGCGCAACGCCGCTGGTACGTCTTTCGCGCCTGGCAGAGGCCGAAGGTGTCAAAGCCGACCTGATCGGCAAGCTTGAATTCTTTAACCCGCTGGCCTCGGTCAAGGACCGTATCGGCCTTGCGATGATCGAAAATGCCGAGAAATCGGGCAAGTTGAAGCCGGGTGCAACCCTGGTGGAGCCGACCTCGGGCAATACCGGTATTGCGCTGGCCTTCGTCGCAGCGGCAAAGGGATACAAGCTGATCCTGACCATGCCGGAAAGCATGTCGCTGGAACGTCGCAAGATGCTGATGCTTCTGGGCGCGCAGATTGATCTGACCCCCGCGGCCAAGGGCATGAAGGGTGCGGTTGCCCGTGCCGAGGAACTGGTTTCCGAAATTGACGGTGCCGTCATGCTTCAGCAGTTTGACAACCCGGCCAACCCGGAAATTCACCGCAACACCACGGCCGAGGAAATCATCAAGGATACCGCTGGCAAGGTAGATATCTTTGTTTCCGGTGTTGGTACTGGCGGGACCCTGACCGGGGTTGGTGAGGTGCTGAAAAAGCACAACCCGAACATCCAGATCGTTGCGGTCGAACCGGAAGACAGCCCGGTTATTTCCGGTGGCGCACCGGGCCCGCACAAAATTCAGGGCATTGGCGCCGGGTTCATTCCGGGCAACCTGAATACCGATGTGATCGACACCGTGATGACCATCGGCAATGAAACGGCCTTTGCCACCGCACGCAAACTGGCCAGCATCGAAGGTCTGCCGACCGGCATTTCATCGGGTGCTGCGGTTGCGGCAGGTATCGAGCTTGGTCAAAAGCCAGAGAACGAAGGCAAGCGCATCGTGGTGATCGTGCCGAGCTTTGCCGAGCGGTATCTGTCGACCCCGTTGTTTGAAGGTCTGCAGTAAGCGCCATCCAATCGAATTCATGATCAAGGGCCCGGTTTCGACCGGGCCTTTTTTCGTACGCATCGCCTGCTTGCCTCTGGATGTCGGGCGTTATGGTCCCAATGTGATAGAGGCAGAAGGGAGCAGTCCATGGCATGTGCGCGACAAATAGACCGTGAAAACGGCGGTGTGAATTGGCTTTGCATCGCGCTGTCAGTGATTATTCTTTTTTGTTTCGGAATCAAAACATCCAGTGCAGACCATGGAAAACACAATCTGCGCATCCTTGTCGCCGACGATGTGCTGGTTGATTACAAGCGGTTCGTTGATGGGCGTGATCCGCTTGAGATTGAGGTGTTTGACAGCAAACATAGCCGTCGCGACGTAGTCGAGGTTGTCTTGCTTCAGCAGGCATTGCGCCGCGGTGGCTGGCTTGGTGCGTTCGAGCTGCTGCCCGGGGGAAACTATGCCCGCATGATGCATATGCTTGCCAATGGCGAAGCTGACATCACCGGTTCATCGACCTGGCTTCGTGATATTGAACACAAGGCGGATCGCATTGCATCTTCAACGGCGCTTATTCCCGAAGGCCGGTTTGAGGCAGGTTTTTACATGCTTGCGGACAATCCAAATCGGTTAAAGGTCAAGAACCTCAGGGGTATTCGTTTGCTGCGCGCTGCCTCCAATCGTCACTGGATCCCCGATTGGCAAGCGTTGGCCAAGCTTCACCCTGTCGATCTTATTCATGTGCCATCGTGGGAGTTGATGGTCCAGTTCGTTGCCGAGGGCCGTGCCGATTTTCTGTTGGCCCCGTTTCAACCCGGTCCGGAGATGGAACTGGTGGTCAATGGGAACCGCTTGTTGCCCATTCCGGACTATAAGATTGCCCTTGATGGCAGTCGCCATTTTGCCGTCACACGCGCCACACCTTACAGTCAGGACCTGTTGGTCGCACTTGATCAGGGGATTGTCGAGCTTGAGCGGATCGGCCGGATTGAACAGGCTTATCGCGAGTCAGGCTTCTTCCACCCGGATGTTACCGACTGGAATATGATCGGTTCAGATGGGTTCGGGCAGTCGCATTTGATGCCTGATCATCTGGCTGACGACCCTGATAATTCCATGCAAAACCAAATCTTTTCCTTGAGCGATGTCACCAGCAGGCTATATCCAGAAACAACCGACTTTTAATCCGGCCTGACAGGATAATTTGACCGCGTGAGTGATTTCGAATTCAGCGAAAATGAAGTGCAACGTTATGCCCGCCATATTGTCCTTCGGGAAGTTGGCGGCACGGGGCAGATGAAGCTCAAACGCGGTCGGGTTCTGATCGTGGGCGCGGGCGGGCTTGGCTCGCCGCTTGCCATGTATCTGGCGGCTGCCGGGGTTGGCACGATCGGGATCGTTGATGCCGACACGGTCGAACTTTCAAACCTGCAACGCCAGATCGCACACGGCATGAAGGATATCGGAACGCCCAAGGTCGATAGCGCCAAGGCGACTATGACCGATATGAACCCCGAAGTGACCGTGCATGCCCATAATACCCGCCTCGATGCATCAAACGTCATGGATCTGATTGCTGATTATGATGTGATTGCCGACGGATCGGATAATTTCGATACGCGCTTCTTACTCAACGATGCCTGCTATCTGGCCGGCAAGACGCTGGTTTCCGGGGCTGCCCTTCGCTTTGACGGGCAGGTTTCAACCTTCAAGGCCCATCTGGGGGCGCCACATCCCTGTTATCGCTGCATCTATCATGCGCCACCGCCCGAAGACGCCATTCCATCCTGTGCACAGGGTGGTGTGTTGGGATCGGTTGTGGGCATGGTCGGCGGTGTTCAGGCGACAGAGGTGCTCAAGGAACTCATGGGCATCGGTGATAGCTTGTCGGGGCATCTTTTGATTATGGATGCGCTTTCGGCATCTTTCCGCAAGATAAAGGTGCCGCGCGACCCGGGCTGCCCGACCTGTTCAGATAACGCCACAATCAAGGACCTTTCGATCCATGAGCACTGAGTCTGATACGCCCAAAAAGCTCTCCCTGGTGGTGTTTTCCGGGACCTATGAAAAAGTTCATTACGCCCTCGTAATGGCGTCAGCCGCCTTGGCATCTGGCCGTGACGTGACGCTGTTCTTCACCATGGATGCCAGCCGGGCGCTGTTTGCCCCGTCGGGTTGGCGCCATCTGCGCACCGAGGTTGACGGGGCGACGGCGACATCGATTGATCTCAGTTACTCAACGCGTGGCATTGGCACTTTCGAAGAACTGTTGTCGGCCTGTGCCAGCCTGAATGCCAAGTTTATGGTCTGCGAGATGGGCCTGCGCGCCCTTGGTCTTGAGAACGAGGCAAAACGTGATGACCTGTCGATTGAGACCGGCGGTGTTGTGACGTTTCTTAATGACGCCAAGCAAAGCGGCGAGATGCTGTTTATCTAAGGATTAAACGTAAAACGGGAACAAGTGCTGCCGGACCAACGTTTTAGGGGTTCCTGAAACCAGACAGGCCCGGACATGTTGACCGACCTTCCCTATTTTGCGACGGCGGAAAAATATTTCGATATTGGCGTGATCGATATGATTGCGCGTCTGGTGGCGGCAACAGTCATCGGCATGCTGATCGGGTTGAACCGTGATGTGAATGGCAAGCCAACCGGCATGCGCACCCTTGCACTTGTGTCATTGGGCGCGGCTGTTGTGGCGGTGGTCGCCGTGCATTTTCAGGATCTGATTGATCACCCAGATGCGCTTTCGCGCGTTGTTCAGGGGATTTTGCAAGGCGTTCTGACCGGTATCGGCTTTATTGGCGCGGGCGTGATCCTGCGCCAGCCGCAAAGCATGTCGGTTTCCGGCCTGACCACGGCGGCGACCGTTTGGATTACCGCCGCCCTTGGTATTGCCTGTGCCCTTGCGGCGTGGCACATCGTCGTAATCGCGACTGTCCTGACATTTATTGTCCTGATTGCGCTTAAGCCGATCGAGACACTTCTGGTGCGCTGGGTCGGCGATGGTGATCAGGAAAATGCCGACAACCCCGAACAACAGAAATCAAACACGAATGGCTAATATCGGTTGGTCGCACCAGTACGGTGTTTGCGGCGCGGCTGGTTATTTCGCCATCAGTGGTTTGGCAAGAGCAGTGTCAGAAAAGACGGGATATTTGCTGCGTGCGTTGGGCAACTGATAGTGCCACCATTCGTGATCGTAATATTCGAACCCCGAACTGACCATGATGCCGAGCAGCAAAAAACGGTTGGCTTCGGCCTGTTTGGAGATCAAATCCGATCCGTGATAGGACCGGATATGCATTTCATCAAACCCTGCCCCCATATCCAGTTCCTTGCCGTTTTGATCAATCAGGGTTAGATCAATGGCCACACCACGACCATGTGGCGATCCGAAATCGGGGTTGGCGACGAAATCGGGGTTGGGTGAATGGTTCCACAGCGCGCGTTGCGCTTCCTGGGGCCGAAACGCATCCAGAATGCGAAGTTTCATCCCCTGACGACGTGCCATGGCAGAGGCCTTTTTGAGGCATTTGGCCGCATCCGCGTGAAGATAGCAGGCAGGTCGTGTATAAATCGGTGCCCCGGTGAAATTGCGATCCGTGGCATAGACGATATCAATTTCGACATCATATTCTTGTGGCGTAATTTCGACCAGCGCCATCGCCGGAGGCCCCCTGTTCTTGTCGTTCACCGATTACATAAAGAAGATGCTGACTGGACAGTCGCGCTCATCAGATAGCGCAGACCTTAACGCATCGCAAACCGCATCCGCAAAGACGGAAAAGTCCGGACCGACGATTTTGGCGATTGATACCGCCTCAACGTCGTTGTCGACCGCTGTTTTGATTGATGGCGAAGTCAAGGGCGAGCTTTATGAGGACATGGAACGCGGTCAGGCCGAACATCTGATGGGCTTTATTGCCAAGAGCCTTGAGCTGGCAAAAGTCGATTTTGCCGATCTTGATGGCATCGCCGTAACCGTCGGGCCGGGCGCGTTTACCGGTATGCGCATTGGTCTTTCGACCGCGCGTGCCCTTGGTTTGGCGCGCAAGATCCCGGTAGTTGGTGTCAGTTCGCTTGAAGCAGTCGTCTATGGCGTGTCCGAGCGTGACCAGCAGGGGCGCAATATCCTTGTTGCGCTTGATAGCAAACGAAACGAAATTTTTGCTCAGGCCTTTGATGGCAAGAAACGCCCGCTTAGCACCGCAGAATGTGTGGCGCCGCGCCAAGCCCTTATGATGGCACCCCCGGGGGATACGTTGCTTGCCGGCGATGCGACCCCGCGGCTTTTGACGGCGGCGGCCCATGCCCCCGATGCCTTTTATGATTGTACCGCGCCGGGTCTCCCGCGTGCAGGAAATGTGGCACGGATTGCAGCAGAGCGTTGGGAAAGTGGTGAAAACCTGGCCCCGGTGCCGCTTTACCTGCGTGCGCCTGATGCACGGCGCATCGAAGATCAGGGACCGCAGAAAAAGAAATGACCCCGCCCAATCCCAGCGATGGCAGCTCCGATAGCGACGCCCCGAACATTGAGGTGGTGCCACTTACCCCAGCCTTTGCATCGGTGGCCAGTGCGCTGCACGCCAAGGGGTTTGACGATGCTTGGGATTCGGATGCCATCATCCGGCTTCTCGATGTGCCCGGTGCCTTTGGCATTCTGGCCTATCGCCCCGGCGATACTTCGAAAAACGCCGAAGACCAACCGCTTGGCTTTGTTCTGGTACAGGCCGTTCTGGATGAGGCCGAGATCAATACCATCACGGTTGCCCCGGATGCGCGGCGCATGGGTGTTGGTCGCGCCTTGCTTAAGGCTGTCGAGGAACGTCTGCAACAGGCAGATGTTAACCGCATTTTGCTGGAAGTGGCCGTGGATAACGACGCAGCGATTGCGCTTTATCAGCAACACGGTTTTGCCGAGGTGGGGCGCCGCAAGGGGTACTATGCACGCCAGGGCGGCGACAAAATTGACGCACTGGTTCTTGAACGTTTGCTCTAGAAGATTTTCCGCAACATGGATGTGCAGAGCAAACCACGACAAGAAGTTTGGTTTCCCAACATGGTCTTAGGCAATTTGGAGCGATTTTAATCGGCTATATCCACATAAATAGTGTGGTTTTGAGCGCCAACCTGTTGTAGTGTAAGCCTGCATTGGAACCGGCGGTTTCACGAGCCCTTGCGGATTGTGAGCCTGTAGGTTCCGGGTGTATCAGCGATTTCGACCAGTTCGATGACTTCGTCGCCCATCTCGGTTACCGAGCGCGGAACGTTTTTTAACGGTTCACCAGCGCCAAGTGTAACTTCAAGAACCTGACCCGGTGTCATGGTTTCAAGTTTGAGGCGGGTACGTACAAACGTCATCGGGCAGACGTCCGTGGTGATGTCTATTTTCTGGTCCGGGGTCGCGGTGGCCATGCGGTCTCCTGCCTTGATGCGTGACTTTGAAGTAGCGTCCTTCATCGCGGGTGGCAAGTGGGCACTGGAATGCCGATATGATTGTGATTGCAGGTGATTGAAACCGGCGATTTGCATGAAGCGGAATATATCGCGAATTCGACCTTGCGATATGTGGCGGATTTTTCAATATTTAGCCACAAGAGATCGACGCCTGAGATACGTCTCGGCTGGGGACAGGTGGAACCGGAAACGGAAACGAGAAACAAGACAATGCTTGCAGAATCAACTATCGAGCAGAAATGCATCGACGCGGGCCTGAAAATGACGGGCCAACGCCGGGTGATTGCCCGTGTGCTCTCTGAGTCCGAAGACCACCCGGACGTCGAACTGGTTTATCGTCGGGCGACCGATATTGATCCGAAGATTTCGATTGCGACCGTATATCGCACCGTCCGCCTGTTTGAAGAGGCCGACATCCTTGAAAAACATGATTTCGGTGATGGTCGCGCCCGTTACGAGGAACTGACCGAAGAACATCACGATCACCTGATCGACATGCGTTCGGGCGACGTGATCGAGTTTTCGAACGAAAAAATCGAAAAGCTTCAGGAAGAGATCGCCAACGAGCTGGGCTTCCGTCTGGTTGGTCATCGTCTTGAGCTTTATGGTGTTCCTTTGAAAGACGGCAAGTAAATCTGCCCTTCAACCGAACGCTGGACTTAAGGTTTTCAAGGCCACTTGCTGAAACAGGCAAGTGGCCTTCATATATCTGTTACCTGTTCTTCACAAAGCCTTCACTCGCTCTTCACCCAATTCTTGCGCAAAATCCGTGCAGTTGAACGAAAGGGTGTTGTCATGCGTGACGAAAAAAAGCTTCAGCGGCTTGAGGTACGACTCGCCGAGAATCAGGATGAAATTCTCGCCAGCCAGAAGCTTCGCTACAAAGTGTTCTATGAAGAACGCGGCGCCATACCAAGCGACGAAATGGCCGCCGAAAAGCGCGATTTCGATCACTACGATCCGCTCTGCGACCATCTTCTTGTTCTTGACCATACTCGTGGTGCCGGTGCTGATGCGGTGGTCGGGACCTATCGTTTGCTGCGCCAGTCGGTTGCCAATGAACATGGCGGCTTTTACAGCGCGGACGAGTACCACATCGAAACCATGCTTAATGCGGTAAAGGAAACCGGCGAGATCATGGAGCTGGGGCGTTCCTGTGTTGAGGCCGAATACCGCACCATGCCGACCTTGCAGCTTCTGTGGCAGGGGATCGCGGCATACGTTTTCAAATACGACATCAAACTGATGTTTGGTTGTGCGTCCTTTCACGGGACGGACCCGGATGCCTTCAAGGATGTTCTGACCTATCTGCATCATAATCACCTTGCACCCGAAGACATGCGCCCGCGTGCGATCGCTGATCGCTACGAGCCGATGATGCGCGCCGAGATCGATGGCATCGATCAGCGCCAGGCGTTGCGTGACTTACCACCCCTTATCAAAGGCTATCTGCGGCTGGGCGGTTTTGTTGGCGACGGGGCGGTGATTGATCATCAGTTCAACACCACGGATATCTTCATCGTGTTGCCGACCGAAAAGGTGACGGATCGCTATTACAAGCATTACGAACGCACCGCGAGGGTATCGTGAACTGCTATGTGTGTGCTGCCATCCGCCTGATGGCTTATGTGCTTTTGACACTGGTGTTGTTGCCGGTTCAGATGGTCGCAATTGCCGCGAGATTGAAACTGGCTGATGAATTGCCGCGTTTCTATCACGCCCTGTGTCTGCGCATTTTGCATATCGAGGTCCGGGTTTCGGGCGTTGATATGATGGATGGTCCGGGGGTCATTGTGGCCAACCACGCATCCTATCTTGATATCCCGGTGCTCGGTGCCTTGACCCGTGGCAGTTTCATTGCCAAGACCGAAGTTGCTGACTGGCCTGTCTTTGGGTTGCTTGCCAAACTTTCGCGCACCACCTTTATCGAACGCCGTGCCGCGCGTTCACGCGAACAGAACGACCAACTGAGCCAGCGTTTGGGTGATGGCGACAAGCTGATCCTGTTCCCGGAAGGCACAAGCAACGATGGCAACCGTGTGTTGCCGTTCAAGTCGACTTTGTTTGCGTCGGCTGAACGGGTGATGCCCGATGGATCGCCGGTGCGCTTCCAGCCGATTTCGATTGCCGCCACCCGCCTTGACGGGGCGCCGATTGGCCGCGATTTGCGGGCATTTTATTCCTGGTACGGGGATATGGACTTGGCCCCGCATTTGTGGCAGTTTCTCGCGCTCGGCAAGGTGACGGTGGAGATTGTTGTCCATCCGCCCGTGACGCTGGCAGACGCAGCCGGATCACGCAAGGAGCTTGCCCGGATGTGTGAAGCCCGCGTTGCCCAGGGACATCAGGCAGCTTTGCGTGGCCTGCATCAGGGTGTGCCGGTTCAGTTGATTGACAGCGATCTGTCCGGTGAGCTTATTGGCAGTTCGCCGCTTGCGATCATTTCGGAAGATTTTCGACTGTTTGGCCCGGATCGACAGTTCGGCTCCTGATCGTTTTGCCGTATAATGCACCGGTTGATGTGAAATTCGGTTTCACCTGACCGGGTTTTCAGATAACGAGATGTCCGACGGGTTCCAATCACCGATTGTACGGAACCCAGGCGCGGTGTGAGCGATCACACCGCTTTTCGGCGTTTTGAAAAAGCGAAACGGATCTGGCGTGACGGAAGCGAAGAAACTTTTTGTAAAAACCTATGGCTGTCAGATGAATGTCTATGACAGTCAGCGCATGCAGGATGTTCTGGCGCCACTGGGTTACCAGTCGGTCGACAGCGCCGAGGGGGCCGATATGGTGATCCTTAATACCTGCCATATTCGCGAAAAGGCCGCCGAAAAGGTGTTTTCGGATCTGGGGCGCGTGCGCAAGCACAAGGAAGCCAAGGAAGCCAGTGGCGGCGACAAGATGATCGTTGCGGTGGCGGGTTGTGTTGCGCAGGCCGAAGGTGCCGAACTGATGAAGCGCGAACCCATGGTCGACATGGTGTTTGGCCCGCAAACCTATCATCGCCTGCCGGAAATGGTTGCGCGCGCCAATCGCGCAGTTGGCCGCAATCGCATCGTCGATACCGATTTCCCGGCCGAGGAAAAGTTTGATCATCTGCCAGAGCAGGTTTCAAAACAGGGCTATTCCGCATTTCTGGCCATTCAGGAAGGCTGCGACAAGTTCTGCACTTTCTGTGTGGTGCCCTATACCCGCGGTGCGGAATATTCCCGCCCCGGTGCGGATGTTATTCGCGAAGCCAAGCAACTTGTCGCACAGGGCACGCGTGAGCTGACCCTTTTGGGGCAGAATGTGAACGCCTATCACGGTGACGCCCCCAATGGCGGGGAATGGACACTTGGCCGGTTGCTGCGCGAGCTGGCTGAAATCGACGGGCTGGATCGCATTCGTTACACTACCTCGCATCCGCGCGATGTCGATGAGGACCTGATTTCTGCCCATCGCGATATCAAGAAACTGATGCCGTTCCTGCATTTGCCGGTACAGGCCGGGGGTGACCGTGTTTTGCAGGCGATGAACCGCAAGCATACCAATGCGGATTACCGCGACATTGCCAAACGCCTGAAGGATGCCTGCCCGGACCTTGCGTTGTCATCGGACTTTATCGTCGGATTCCCCGGTGAATCGGACAAGGATTTCGAAGACACCATGGAAATCGTGCGCGACATCACGTTCATTCAGGCCTTTAGCTTTAAATACAGTCCGCGCCCGGGTACCCCCGCATCGGCAATGGAATTGCAGGTGCCTGAGAAGGTCAAAACCGAACGGATCATGCGTTTGCAGGCACTGCTGGCCGAACAGCAATTGACCTTCAACCAGAACAGTGTCGGTAAGGAAATGGATGTTCTGCTGGAACGTCACGGCAAATATGAAGGCCAGCTGGTGGGCAAAAGCCCCTATATGCAGCCAGTCCATGTCAGCGGGTTGCCGGAATCGGCACTTGGACAGATCGTGCGCTTGAAAATCACCGAGGCGCTGCCTAATTCCCTTGGCGGCGAACTGGTCGACGCCACCCAAAGCGACCAGAAATCTGAAAGGAACGTTGCGTGAGCGGCACCCCCACGAAAAGCAAGACCAACACCAAGACCAAACATGCCCCCAAGGATTCCGATCAGATCGAGTTTCAGGACAATGCGCTTGCGCAGGTTTTGTACGGCCCGCAGGCCGAGAACCTGACGCGCCTGTCCGAGCGTACCGGGGTTCAGGTTTCAAGCCGTGGGCTGGTTGTGATGCTGGCCGGTGATCCGGCCAAGGTCGCACAGGTCAAAAAGGTGCTGTCCCAGCTTTATGCGCGTCTGCGTGATAAGGAAATAGATAATATCGATGTCGAAACGGTTGATGGTGCTGTGCGCCTTTCCGAACCGGACGACGCCGATCCGTGGAGCGGCCAGACCAAAGACATGTTTGGCGGTTCGCGCCTGACCATCCAGACCAAGAAGCGCCGTATCTCACCACGTTCCAAACGTCAGAAAGACTATGTCGAGGCGATCCTTGATAACGAGCTGATCTTTGGCATTGGCCCGGCCGGTACCGGCAAGACATATCTTGCCGTTGCCATGGCCGTACAGGCCTTCATTCTGGGGCAGGTGGATCGCATCATCCTGTCGCGCCCCGCGGTCGAGGCCGGTGAGCGCCTTGGGTTCCTGCCGGGCGATCTGAAAGACAAGGTCGATCCGTATCTGCGCCCGCTATATGACGCGTTGCATGACACGCTTCCGGGGGATGTCGTGATAAAACGCATGGAAAGCGGCGAAATCGAAGTTGCCCCGCTGGCCTTTATGCGTGGTCGGACGCTTTCGCATGCCTTTGTCATTCTTGATGAAGCCCAAAACACCACGCCCATGCAGATGAAAATGTTCCTGACCCGTCTGGGTGAAGGGTCACGCATGGTGGTGACAGGCGACATGACCCAGATTGATTTGCCCGATGGCACCAAATCCGGATTGCGCGATGCACTTGAAACCATTGGTGATGTCAAAGGCGTTGCCACGGTCAAGTTTGATCAGCGCGACGTTGTGCGCCATCACCTTGTGACCAAGATCGTGCAGGCCTATGACGCGGCCGATGCCCTGCGTGACCGCCTGAAAAAAGGCTATCGCGGCGAAAAGGATGGCATTGGCAAGGGTGCGGACGATGACAGCACCGCTTGATCTGGAGCTTGAAGTCGAGGCGGGTGATTGGCAACGCGATGAAATTTCCGCGATCGAGGCTGCTGTGATTGCCGCCCTTGACGGTGCGCTTGGCGATGGTGCCCTTTGGGATGATAACGCGGTTCCGACGGATGGTACGCAAGACGAAGGTGACGGTGCGTCGCTTTTGTCTGTTGCGCCAGTGATCGAACTTGGGGTGCGGCTTTCTGATGATGCATCGGTTCGGATACTGAACCGGGATTACCGGGAAAAAGACAAGCCGACCAATGTGTTGTCCTTTGCCGCCCTTGAAAGTGCCGAGGATGCCGAGGCCTTTATGATGGCGCCTGATATGCCCCTGATGCTGGGCGATATCGTGATTGCGCGCGAAACCTGTGCCCGTGAAGCCATCGACCAGCAAAAGACCTTGAAAAATCATCTGGTTCATCTTGCGGTTCATGGCACGCTACATCTTGTCGGCTACGATCATATGGTTGATGATGAAGCCGAAGAGATGGAAGAACTTGAACGTCAAATTCTTGCCGGTCTTGGGATTGATGATCCCTACGCGCCGATTGAAGATGAACCCAACTAGACCCTGATCCACTAACCGGTTTGTTTGAACAAAAGGATGTCGAAACCGACCCATGAACGACTCTAGTCAACACGACGACGACCACGAGAGTATGCGCCCTCGCACTGGCGAGGATACAATTCAGGACGCCGAAAATGGCTCCTTATGGGACAATGTGGCCTCTGCATTGGGGCTGAAGCGTGGCAAGTCACGCAATGGCGAAGCATCGCTTTCTGATACGCTCGAAGAACTTGCCGAGCGGACCGAGGAAGACGACGAGCCGGTCTCGCTGCACGAACGTTCCCTTTTTGAAAACATTATTGCCCTGCGTGACATGACGGCAGAAGACGTCATGATCCCGCGTGCCGATATTGTGGCTGTGCCCAAGAATATCGAATTGCAGGAACTGGTCGAGGTGATGGTCAAGAAGGCCCATTCACGTCTGCCGGTTTATGGCGATACGCTTGATGACATTGCCGGCATGGTTCATATCAAGGACGTGCTGGGCTGTGTTGCGGCTGGTCGTGAATTCAGCCTGCAATCATTGCTGCGCCGGGTATTGTTCGTGTCGCCCGCCATTCGGGTGCTTGATCTACTGTCGGAAATGCGATTGTCGCGCACGCATATGGCGCTGGTGGTTGACGAGTTCGGCGGCATTGACGGCCTGATCACGATCGAGGATCTGGTTGAGGAAATTGTCGGTGAAATCGATGACGAACATGACATCGACCAGACACCGAAACTGATCCGTCTTTCGGACGGTTGCTATATTGCTGATGCCCGCTTTGAGGTCGAGGACCTTGAAGAAAAGCTGTCCTTTGGCTTGCTGGACGAGGACGAGGATGAAGACATCGATACGCTTGGCGGTCTTGTCTTTTCGCTTGCCGGGCGTGTTCCGGCCCGCGGCGAGTTGATCGAACATCCCAGCGGCATTCAGTTTGAAGTCCTTGATGCCGATCCACGGCGCATCCGTCGCCTGCGGATCCATATGGTACGCCGCGATGAGGACCAAACCCCTGCCGTGGCGGCAGAAACGCAGGAAAAAACGGATGATTGAAGCCATGGCGCGCCGACTTGCCGGTCTTTCAGGCTGGCGCAGGCGGTTTGTCTGGTTGTTATCCGGGGCAGTGGCAGTTTTGGCTCTGCCCCCCTTCTTTGTGATTCCGGTTCTGCCCCTGTGCTTCGCGGTTCTGCTCTGGAGCCTTGAAGGTGTTCGCTGCAACAAGGGCGCGCTTTCTGCCGGATGGTGGTTTGGCACCGGCCATTTTGCGGCAGGCTTTTATTGGGTCAGTCATGCCTTTCTGGTTCAGCCCGAAATTTATGGCTGGATGATACCATTTGCCTTGCTCGGGCTTGGTGGCGGACTTGCAATTTTCCCCATGTTGGCAGTCTGGGCAAGCTGGCGTCTGGGCAATGGTCTTGTGCGGCGTGCGATACTGCTCGCGGTGTTTTGGGCCATTGTGGAATATTTACGCGGTCATTTGCTGACCGGTTTCCCCTGGAATCTTTTGGGGCATGTTTGGGCGATTGATGCCGCACCGATGCAATTTGCCTCGGTCGTCGGGATCTATGGTCTGTCCTTTGTTACCGCACTATTTGCAACCTTGCCCGCAGCTTTTGTTGCCGGGAAACGCGGCAAGTTGGCGGCAATTGGCGGTGTGATGATTGCGGTCGCACTGTGGGGTGGCGGTGCGGTACGCCTGATGATGGCTGGTCCTGACACATCGGATGTTGTAATATCCGACCTGCCTGAAGATGTGCCCATCTTGCAGATTGTGCAGCCCAATATCCCCCAGCGTGACAAATGGCGTCCTGAACTGCAAAACCAGCATTTTTCCTTGCTGCTGGAAATGTCACGTCGCCCCGAAGACCTGCGGCCCGATCAAAAGCGCATTGTTATCTGGCCTGAAACAGCTGCGACCTTTTTTGTCGAAACCCAGACGCAGGCGCGCATGGAAATGGCAGAAGTGCTTGGGCCCGATGATATCCTGATCACCGGGGCGCCGCGGACCTATCCGCGCGACACCGATGCGTACAAAGTCTGGAACGCCATTCAGGTCATTGATGCCAGCGGGTCTATTGTTGCCAGCTTTGACAAGTTTCATCTGGTGCCCTTCGGGGAATATGTGCCGTTCCGCTCTATTTTGCCTTTCCCGAAGTTGACGGAAGGACGAACTGATTTTTCGGCCGGACCGGGCCCCCAAACGCTTTCGGTTAGCGGAATCCCGAGCTTTTCACCGCTGATTTGTTACGAAGTGATCTTCCCCGGCGCGGTCATTGATGACGCCAAGCAGCCCGACTGGTTGTTAAATGTGACCAATGACGGGTGGTTTGGCCGCAGCACAGGCCCATATCAACATATGGCGGCAGCCCGATTCAGGACTGTTGAGGAAGGGCGTCCGTTAGTCAGGGCGGCCTATACGGGAGTATCGGTAGTGTTCGATTCCTACGGGCGCAAGGTTGCAAGCCTGTCCTTAGGGGAGAGGGCTACTCTTTTGCACCCCCTTTTGAGTGATAAAAATCATACAACAGTATATTATTTGTGGCGTGACTTTCTATTTTACGGTATTGTGACCTTCTTCGCCGTTCTCGCTATGGGATATAAACGCCGATTAAAATCCCTCTAGACGGCTGACAAAATTGCCGAACCGTCCGGAAATTGTCCCACAAAAACACGGATGGGTAGGTCGGAGTGAGAGAAGGAACTACCTTAAATGTCGCCTGGGGAAGAAAGTACGATGGTAAAGAACACACGTGGACGTGGACGTGGCCGGACCGCAAGCGGCGCCCCGAATCCTGTGGATATTCACGTTGGCGCACGTGTTCGCCTGCGCAGAACGCTCCTTGGTATGAGTCAGGAAAAGTTGGGTGAGGCGATTGGCCTGACATTCCAGCAAGTGCAGAAATATGAACGGGGTGCCAACCGTGTTGGTGCGTCGCGTTTGTACGATCTGTCACGCGTTCTTGACGTGCCTGTATCATTCTTCTTCGACGATATGCCCGACGAGATTTCCTCGAAATCGGTGCATGAACGTCGCGAAATGTCTGAAAGCCCGGATCCGTTCGACAACGACCCGATGAACCGTCGTGAAACGCTTGAACTGGTGCGTGCCTACTACCGGATTACCGATCCGAACCAGCGCAAGAAAATTTTTGAGCTCGTTAAATCAATGGGCGCATTGCAGAGCACTGATTCCGATCAAAAATAATCGGTTTGACCGATAGATATTTGTAGAAAGGCGTGGTTCGCAAATTGTGAATCACGTCTTTGTCTGTTCGGTATAGTTGCCCTTGGTCAGACGTTTGTCGGATTACCGTTTTGCGGCAATGATGCTTGACCTTCACATAGCGATAAGGCACAACCGACAGGTCAGTTCGACCCAGAACTGACCAATGTGGACGGATTTGGACCGCTTGCCACCACACAAAAAAAGGCTAAGTGGGCGCTATCGATACAGCCCTGTATCGGGAGCCCTCCGGTCCAGTTTTGGAAACCCATTACCGGAGAAGGTCTTATATGTCTCTTTCCGATTATCTATTTACCAGTGAATCCGTCTCGGAAGGTCATCCGGACAAAGTCTGTGACCGCATTTCCGATTCCATCGTTGATGCCTTTCTTTCTGCGGATGAAGATTCGCGCGTTGCCGTTGAAACGCTTGCAACCACCAACCGTGTGGTTCTGGCGGGTGAAGTTCGTGGCCCTGAAAGCGTGACCACAGAGGTCATGATCGAAAAGGCCCGTCAGGCAATCCGTGACATTGGCTACGAGCAGGAAGGCTTCCACTGGAAGACGGCCCAAATCGACTGCCATGTGCATGAACAGTCTGTTGATATTGCTCAGGGTGTTGATTCTGCTGGTGAAAAAGACCTTGGCGCTGGTGACCAGGGGATCATGTTTGGTTACGCTTGTAACGAAACCGATGAACTGATGCCGGCACCGATCCAGTTTTCGCATCGTATCCTGCGCGCCATGGCATCTGACCGTCACTCGGGCAAAGCCCCGCAGTTCGGCCCAGATGCCAAAAGCCAGGTAACCCTGCGCTATGCTGGTGGCAAGCCGATTGCAGCGACCTCTGTGGTTGTTTCGACCCAGCATGCCGAAGGCCTGACTCAGGACGCTGTTCGCGAACTGGTTCTGCCCTATGTCGAAGCGGCTCTTCCGGAAGGTTGGATGCCGCCTGCTGATGAAATCTATATCAACCCGACAGGTCGTTTTGTGATTGGTGGTCCTGACGGTGATGCCGGCCTTACCGGCCGTAAGATCATCGTTGATACCTATGGTGGCGCTGCACCGCATGGCGGTGGTGCGTTCTCGGGCAAGGACCCGACCAAGGTTGACCGTTCGGCGGCTTATGCTGCGCGTTATCTTGCGAAAAACGTGGTTGCAGCAGGTCTTGCAGAAAAATGCACCATTCAGCTGGCCTATGCGATTGGCGTGTCCAAGCCGCTGGCACTTTATGTCAACAACCACGACACCGGTAATGTTGATGAGCTGAAGCTGGGTGACGTTCTGCGTCAGTTGATGGATCTCAGCCCGCGTGGCATCCGCGAGCATCTGTCGCTGTGCCGCCCGATCTACACGCCGTCTTCTGCTTATGGTCACTTTGGCCGTCAGCCGACCGATGATGGTGGCTTCTCCTGGGAGCGCACCGATCTGGTTGGTGAACTGAAATCGGCATTCGGTGCCTGATTGGCAGAAAGCGCGTTGAAAAGTGCGATTTGCCAAAATCGCATGACGTGATAAGAGGCGGGCGGCCCGAGTTTTCCGGGCCGCCCGTTTTGATTTTCTGACGACCCGAACCTTCATTCCGACCCTGATCAACAGAAACGACCATGCGCAACAAAGACCGTCCGATCCCGACCGCCGATCGTCCAAACTTCTATGGCCGTCGCGGCAGCCGTCCGCTCAAGGATTCTCGCAAGGCCCTTGTGGATGCGATGTTGCCTGAAATTGGCATCACCTATCCGGATGAAGCCGGGGTCGACCCGAACAGCTATTTTGGTGCAAAGCCCAAACAGCTCTGGCTGGAAATCGGTTTTGGCGGTGGAGAGCATCTGGCCGGCCAGGCCGAAGCAAACCCGGATGTCGGAATCATCGGTGCAGAACCGTTTATGGACGGGGTTGGCAGCCTGCTGCGCCATCTTGATGAGCGAAAACTAAGCAATGTACGCGTCGTTGCCGATGATTCGCGCCCGCTGCTTTATAAGCTGGTGGATGCATGTTTTGATCGGGCCTTTTTGCTGTTTCCCGATCCTTGGCCCAAGAAGCGCCATGCCGAGCGTCGTTTTATCGGTCCGAAAAATCTGGCGTTGCTCGCACGTCTTCTGAAAGATGGTGCTGAGTTCCGGGTTGCCAGCGATGACATGCAGTACATTTCCTGGACCTTGCAGCATATGCACAACCATCCGGATTTCGAATGGCTGGCAGAGAGCCCCGATGACTGGCGCACGCCGCCGTCCGACTGGGTGCGGACCCGCTATGAGCAAAAGGCACTGCGTCAGGGCAAAAAGTGCAACTATCTGCGATTCCGTCGCAAACCACGCCAATCCTGAGTCGTGCTTGGCCAGGCGGGTGGCGTCCCTGTGCCGGGAGTCGCTGTGTCTGATGCATGGTGCCATGGTGCTTGCGTGTCTGGATGGATCACGGTGGATCAGGGCAGGGCTGCGTTTGCAGCATGTCGCCGGGCACAGACTTTATTCTTTGATGAAAAATGGCCAGATCAGCGTTCCGTCGGATCTGGCAGGTAACTGTGCCGAAAACAGCGTCCCGTGGCGGGGTTCCCGGTATTGGAAAAGGCAGGCAGTGCAAGCGTTTGCGGGGGTGGCCGCGTTTAAGGCCGTTTGATTGAATATCGTTGCTGTATCTGGTCGCAGATCGGCGAGGTTGCCCGGTTTGCCGATATGCCCGGAAATCCTTGGGTTGAATGGCGTTGTGTGCCGGTATCCTGACTTGATTTCTGCGCAAACCGGCTGTATAAAGCCGCCAAGCTTTTTGTAAATTCTGACAAAGAGTGGGCCCCGCGCCCGCTCTTTTGTGCTTTTTGGGGTATGGCATCGCTTTATGGCTGAGCTGATTGGACAACAGTTAAAAGACCCGTTGATGGCGAAAATCGTAGAGATTATCGAGCCGTCAATCAACGCGCTGGGCTTTGAGCTGGTTCGGGTTTCGATGACCGGGCAGGACCACAATATCCTGCAGATCATGGCAGATCGACCGGACGCCACAGGCAGCATCAATGTCGAAGATTGCGCCGAAATCAGCCGTACAGTTTCCGCCCTGATGGATGTCGAGGATCCGATTTCGGGTGCCTATCACCTTGAAGTCAGTTCCCCGGGTATCGACCGCCCGCTGACCCGCGCCGCACATTTTGATGTGTGGAAGGGATTTGAGGCAAAGGTCGAACTGGTGATGGCCGTGAATGGTCGTCGCCGTTTCAGCGGTGTGCTGGATGGGATTGAAGATAATGCGGTCGCTCTGATTGTGGATGGCGAACGTGTCTTGTTGCCGTTGGCCGATATCGCAAAAGCGAAATTGGTGCTGACAGATGAATTGATCGCGCACGTCACCGGTAATCGCCGGACTGACGAAAACGCAGAATAGAGGTTGGATATGGAAGCAACTTCGGGAATGCCGCGGCCGGAACTTTTGCAGGTCGCAGATGCCGTTGCCCGTGAAAAGGGCATTGATCGTGACGAGGTTCTCGGTGCGATGGAACAGGCCATTCAAAAGGCCGGTCGTTCCAGATATGGCCATGAGCATGACATTCGTGCCCATATTGACCGCAAGACCGGCGAAATCAAACTCGCCCGTTACATCGAGGTCACTGATGAAATCGAAAACGATTTCACCCAGATGTCGCTTGAGCAGGCACGCATCCGTGACGAGAACATCAATCTTGGTGAATTCCTGGTTGATCCGCTTCCGCCGATCGATTTTGGCCGTATCGCTGCCCAGACCGCAAAACAGGTCATCGTGCAGAAAGTGCGCGACGCAGAGCGCGAACGCCAGTTCGAGGAATACAAAGACCGTGCAGATGAAGTCATCAACGGCGTCGTCAAGCGTGTCGAATTTGGCAATGTTCTTGTCGATATCGGTCGTGCCGAGGCCATTCTGCGCCGTGAAGAACTGATCCCGCGCGAAACCGTCCGTCAGGGTGACCGGGTGCGTGCCCTGATCCTTGATGTTCGTCGTGAACAGCGTGGTCCGCAGATCTTCCTGTCGCGTACCCACCCGACCTTCATGGCAAAACTGTTTGCCCAGGAAGTGCCGGAAATCTACGACGGCATCATCGAGATCAAGTCGGTTGCCCGTGATCCGGGTTCGCGCGCGAAAATCTCGGTTCTGTCCTCGGACAACTCGATTGACCCGGTCGGTGCATGTGTCGGTATGCGCGGTTCGCGCGTACAGGCCGTTGTTGCCGAACTTCAGGGTGAAAAAATCGACATCATCCAGTGGTCGGAAGACCCGGCGACCTTTGTTGTGAACGCTTTGGCCCCGGCCGAAGTCACCAAGGTTGTTATTGATGAAGAAACCAACCGTATCGAAGTTGTCGTTCCGGACGATCAGCTCAGCCTCGCCATTGGCCGTCGCGGTCAAAACGTGCGCCTGGCCTCCCAGTTGACCGGTTGGGATATCGACATTCTCACCGAGGAAGACGAAAGCGAACGTCGTCAGGAAGAAGCACGCAAGCGTGCGGAAATGTTCATCAAGGCCCTTGATGTTGACGAAGTGATCGCCCATCTCCTCGTTGCCGAAGGTTTCACCTCGATCGAGGAAGTCGGTTATGTGCCGTTGGCAGAGCTGGCTGAGATCGAAGGGTTCGAAGAAGAAATCGCTGAAGAGTTGCGCAACCGCGCACGCACCTTCCTTTCCGAAGAGGCAGAGCGTCTTCAGAAGCGTCGTGAAGAGCTCAAGGTTGCCGATGATCTGGTAGAATTCCCGGGTCTGTCGCTTGCTGTTGTTGTTCGCCTTGGCGAAAACGATGTCAAAAACCTTGAAGACTTTGCTGATCTCGCCAGTGACGAGCTGATCGAATATGTCGGGGATGCTGATACCATGACCATGGATCAGGCCAACGACATGATCATGGAAGCCCGCCGCAAGCTTGGCTGGTTCGACGGTCTTGAAGAAGAGACCGAAGAAACTGCCGAAGGCGAAGAGGCGTAAGCCTGATCGGAGGATGCCATGTCGCATCGTAAAGGCGGCAAGGTAGCCGAGGTTCCGGAACGCCGGTGCATTGTCACCGGCGAAGTCCGGAACAAAGAAGATCTTCTCAGGGTTGTAATCGGGCCGGATGGTTCGGTGGTGCCAGACCTTGAGGAACGGCTACCGGGACGGGGATTATGGTTGTGCCCGTCACGGGATGTGATAAATACCGCCTGTGCAAAGAATGCCTTTGCCCGGGCGGCCCGGCAAAAAGTCGTGGTCGACACCGCACTTGCAGACCGGATCGAAGGATTGCTGACGCGCAAATGTATCGATCTGTTGTCGCTGGCGCGACGTGCCGGACAGGCTGTTGCAGGATTTGAAAAGGCCCGTGCCCAGATTGCCGAGGGCGCAGCCTTGATATTGGCGGCACGCGATGGTGCCGCAGACGGAAAATCCAAGATCGAGGCCAAGGCCCGGGATCTGCCGATTTATTCCGTTCTGGATGCTGCTGAAATCGGCGCGGCTTTTGGTCGCGAAAAAGCAGTACATGTGGCCGTTGCGCCAGGAGGCCTTGCCACGCGGTTGGGTCGTTCATGCAAGCGGCTTGAAGGATTTCGCGCTGTCTGAGATCAGACTCTGTGACCAGATAAGCGCCAGACGGACAGGACAGGATCGGCAGATGTGCCCGATCCCGCAGGAAATGAGGAAGTTGGACGGATTATGAGTGATCGCGAACAGGAGAAGAAACCGCTGAGCCTCAACAGATCGAAGCTTGAATTGAGCAAGACGATCGAGGCTGGGCAGGTTCGTCAGAACTTCTCGCATGGACGGTCAAAATCTGTGACCGTCGAAGTGCGTAAGAAGCGTACATTCGAAAAAAACGAATCCGGTCGCTTCCGTGAAGTGAAGAAGGATCTTGTTGAAGAGCAGGCACCGGCGGCAGAAAAGCCGGCACCGGAAGCCAAGAAGGAACCGGTAGAAGAGCCGAAATCGCGCCAGACCGTTGATGATCACGGCAATCTGACCGATAGCGAGCGCGCTGCCCGTATGGCTGCTTTGAAGGCTGCTGAAGAGCGCCGCAAGCAAGAAGAAGCGGATGCGGAAATTCGTGCGCGCGAAGAAGCTGCGCGCAAGGCCGAGGAAGAAGCGCGCAAGGCAGAAGAAGCCAAGGCAGCTGCTGAGGCCAAGCAGGAAGAAGAAAAGCCGGCTGCTTCTGAAAACGACTCCCCGTCTGTGGAAGAAGTCGAAAAGCAACTTGCCGCTTCGACCGCGAAAGGCAAGACCTCCAAGCCGAAACCGGCTGGCAAGCCGAAGGCTGAGGAAAACGTCATGCAGGGTGAGCCGGCAGAACCGCTGGTGCCTGAAGAACGTCGCCGTGCGGCTCCGGCAGATGCCAAGTCCAAAAGCCGCAAGGAAATTGACGAGGAAAATGCCCGTCAGGCGGCACGCAAGCGTGCCGAGGAAGAAGCCGGTCGCGCCGCGCGCGGCAAGGGTGACGATGGCCGCCGTCGTGGCAAGCTTTCGATCAATAATGCAATGAGCGGTGACGAAGGTGGTCGCCGTCGTTCCATGGCATCGATCAAGCGCCAGCAGGCCAAAGCAAAAGCGCGTGCCCAGGGCCCGCAGAAACCAAAGGAAAAAGTCGTGCGTGATGTGGTTATCCCGGACGTTATTACCGTTCAGGAACTGGCCAACCGTATGGCTGAACGTGCGGCAGACGTTATCAAGACCCTGATGAGCATGGGCGTCATGGCGACCATCAACCAGAGCCTTGATCCTGATACCGCGCAGCTGGTTGTCGAGGAATTCGGCCATAACATGCGCCGTGTTTCCGATGCTGACGTTGAAGAGGCACTGGTTGCTGCCGATGACAACGAAGAACAACTGATCGGCCGTCCGCCGGTCGTGACCGTGATGGGTCACGTTGACCATGGTAAAACCTCTTTGCTTGATGCCCTGCGCGCAACAGACGTTGCCGGTGGCGAGGCTGGCGGTATTACCCAGCATATCGGTGCCTATCAGGTCACCATGGCAACCGGTTCGAAGATCACCTTCATCGATACTCCGGGCCACGCGGCGTTTACCGAAATGCGTTCGCGCGGTGCGAAGGTTACCGATATCGTGGTTCTGGTGGTTGCTGCCGATGACTCGGTCATGCCGCAAACCATCGAGGCGATCAGCCACGCCAAGGCAGCTGACGTTCCGATGATTGTCGCGATCAACAAGATCGACAAGCCGGGTGCAAATCCGAGCAAGGTGAAAACCGAACTTCTTCAGCATGAAGTTGTCGTCGAGGAAATGGGCGGCGATGTTCAGGCGGTTGAAGTGTCCGCCAAACAGCGCACCGGCCTGACCGAGCTGGAAGAAGCCATTCTGCTGCAGTCCGAGGTGCTTGACCTTAAAGCCAACCCGGAACGTGTTGCCGATGGTGTTGTCGTTGAAGCCCGTATGGAAAAAGGCCGCGGTCCGGTCGCGACCGTTCTGGTTCAGCGCGGTACGCTGCGCACCGGTGATATCTTTGTCACGGGTCCGGAATGGGGTCGTGTCCGTGCGTTGATCGACGATCACGGCAACCGTGTCGCAGAAGCCATTCCGGGTATGCCGGTCGAGGTAACCGGTCTGAACGGCGTGCCGTCTGCCGGTGACGACTTTGTGGTTGTTGAAAACGAAGCCAAGGCGCGTGAAGTTTCCGACTTCCGTCAGCGCCGCATTCGTGAGACCCAGGCTGCTGCGATGAAGAAATCCGCACTTGAGAACATGTTCTCGCAGAGCGGTGATGTCAAAGAACTCCCGATCGTCATCAAGGGTGACGTGCAGGGTTCTGTCGAAGCCCTTATCGGCACCTTGCAGAAACTCGGGAACGAGGAAGTCTCGGTCCGTGTCCTGCATAGCGGTGTGGGTGGCATTAACGAATCCGACGTTACGCTGGCGCGTGCATCCAATGCCCTGATCATTGGCTTTAACGTGCGTGCAAACCAGCAGGCCCGTGAACAGTCACGCCGCGACAACGTTGATATTCGTTACTACTCGATCATTTACGATGTTGCTGATGACATCAAAAAGATGCTGTCGGGCATGCTGTCTCCGGAAGTTCGCGAGAAGTTCCTGGGATATGCAGAAATCCGCGACATCTTCACCATCTCTGGCAACAAGATTGCCGGTTGTATGGTCACCGAGGGTATCGTCAAACGTGGCGCAGGTGTTCGCCTGCTGCGCGACAACGTCGTTATTCATTCTGGCGAACTTTCGACGCTTCGTCGTTTCAAGGACGAAGTCAAGGAAGTCCGTGAGGGCTATGAATGCGGTATGTCGTTTGCCAAATACAACGATATTCAGGCTGGCGATGTCATCGAGTGCTTCGAGAACGAGGAAATTGCCGTCGAACTTTAAGACGGTGAGGAACTGACATGGCGAAGCAACCAGCCAAAGCACCAAGTCAGCGACAGCTCCGTGTGGCGGAAGAAATCCGTCAGGCGCTGTCGCAGGCATTGGAGCGCGGAGACATTTACGACCCGGAACTGACCCGGCGCCCGGTAACCATCACGGGTGTCAATCTGTCACCGGATATGCGCAATGCAATGGTATCCTTTACCCCGCTTGGCGGCGGAGAAGCAGAAACGTCGATGAAAGCGTTGATGCGTCAGAAGGGACACCTGCGCAGTCATGTGGCCAATACGGTTCATATGAAATATGTGCCTGCATTGCGATTTGTCGAAGACAAGAGTTTTGATGTCGCTGACCATATAGGCGCCCTCCTTCGCGACCCGCACGTCGCGCAGGATCTTGTGGATGACCGGTCGGGTGACCCGGAAGATGAGGACGACTGATGGCGCGTCGCCGTCGCGGTAAGAGCATTAATGGCTGGCTGGCGGTCGACAAGCCCCTGGAGATCACATCATCAACTGTGGTCAATCAGGTGCGTCGTCTGCTGGATGCCAACAAGGCCGGACATGGCGGGACACTTGACCCGCTGGCGTCTGGCGTTCTGCCGATTGCCTTTGGCGAAGCAACCAAAACGGTTGCCTATGTCATGGACGGCAGCAAGAGTTATCGCGTAACGCTGAAATTCGGCGAAGCGCGCAGCACGGATGATGCCGAAGGCGAGGTTATCGAGACCTCTGATCATCGTCCGAGCGAAGACGAAATCAAGGCAGTGCTGGGTGAGTTCATCGGTGAAATCCAGCAGGTGCCGCCAAAGTTTTCGGCGATCAAGGTGAATGGCAAACGTGCCTACGACCTTGCACGCCGCGATGAAGATGTGGTTTTGCAGCCACGTCCGATTCTGATCAAGGATCTTCGACTGGTCGACATGCCAGATCGCGATCATGCCGTGCTCGACGTTGTGTCGGGTAAAGGTGCGTATATGCGATCTTTGGCGCGCGATATCGCGCTGCGCCTTGGGACTGTTGGCTATATCGCCGCGCTTCGCCGGACATCGGCGGGGCCGTTTTCGGAAGGGAACGCCATTCCCCTGCAGGATCTGCTGGATATGGACCCGGACGAGGTGATGAAGAAACTGCTTCCGGTTGAGACCGCGCTGGACGACATCCCGGCGCTGGCCCTGACCGAAGTCGAGGCGCAACGCCTTTCCTCTGGCCAGCCTGTCGGGCTGTTGCCGGTGGCAAAGCGCAATGCCCTTGAAAACCCCGTCGTGCAGGACGAAATCGTCTGTGCCATGCTCAATGACCGCGCAATAGCGTTGGCTGAGATCAATGGTGGCGAAATTCGGCCTGTGCGTGTTTTTAATCTCTAAAGGCGAAAGGATGCCTGATGTCGATTACTGCTGAACGCAAAGCTGAGCTGATCAAGGAATACGCTCAGAAAGACGGTGACACCGGTTCCCCCGAAGTCCAGGTTGCTATCCTGACTGAACGGATCAAGAACCTCACCGAGCACATGAAAGAACATAACCACGACTTCCACAGCCGTCGTGGTCTTCTCATGATGGTTGGTCAGCGTCGCCGCCTGCTGAAGTACCTGCAGCGCAAAGACCAGTCGCGTTACGAGAGCGTTATTGAACGCCTCGGTATTCGCCGCTGATATCGAACTGCGGCGGAGGGTGACCTCCGCCGTCGTTTTTTTTATTGTTCCGGTGGATCGGAACACGAGAAGCAGGGTCGGATGGGCCGACCCGATGCTTGCGCCGGACCCATTACTCATGACGCTGTCATGCAAGCCTCATGAGTAATGTGTTCGGAACTCGTGTATACTTTCGGGTCCGCCAGAGGTTTGTAAGAGGAAGAGAAAATAATGTTTAATGTCGTCCGTAAGGAAATGCAGTGGGGCAATGCCAAACTGGTTCTGGAAACCGGTAAAATTGCCCGTCAGGCGGATGGTGCCGTCAAGGTTACCTACGGTGAAACCGTTGTCCTGTGTACTGCTGTTGGCGCAAAACAGCCGCGCCCGGATGTCGACTTTTTCCCGCTGACGGTTAACTACCAGGAAAAAGCATTTGCCGCTGGCAAAATCCCGGGTGGTTTCTTCAAGCGTGAAGGCCGCCCGTCTGAAAAAGAAACCCTTGTTTCGCGTCTGATCGACCGTCCGATCCGTCCGCTGTTCCACCCGCAGTATCGTAACGACACCCAGATCGTTTGTACCGTTCTGTCGCATGACATGGAAAACGACCCGGACGTGGTTGCGATGATCGGTACCTCCGCTGCGCTGACCATTTCCGGTCTGCCGTTCCTCGGCCCGATCGGTGCAGCCCGCGTTGGTTACAAGGATGGTGAATACCTGCTGAACCCGTCGACCGAAGCGGTCAAGGAAAGCGATCTTGATCTTGTTGTTGCGGGTACCCGTGATGGCGTGATGATGGTTGAGTCCGAAGCATCCGAACTGTCCGAAGACATCATGCTGGGTGCCGTCAAATTCGGTCACGAACAGTTCCAGGGCGTTCTCGACCTGATCATCGAACTGGCCGAAGAAGCTGCCAAAGAGCCGCGCGAAGTTGCCGGTCTTCCGGATGGCTATGACGCGCTGGTCGAAAAAGTTGCTGCACTGGGCACCGAAAGCCTGACCGCAGCATACGCAAATGTTGTCAAGCAGGAGCGTTCGGCTGCTGTTGCTGCAGCGAAAGCCGAGATCGTTGAAAAACTTGGTGATGAAGTTCCGGACGAACTCAAAGGCAAGGTTTCCTCGATCATCAAGGATCTGGAAAAAGACATCGTTCGCGGTGCGATCCTGAAAACCGGCAAGCGTATCGATGGCCGTACCGGCGCTGACGTTCGCCCGATCCTTGGCGAAGTTTCGGTTCTGCCGCGTTCGCACGGTTCGTCGATCTTTACCCGTGGTGAAACCCAGGCACTGGCTGTTGTCACCCTTGGTACCGGTCAGGACGAGCAGATCGTTGACGCCCTTGACGGTGAATACCGTGAAGGCTTCATGCTGCATTACAACTTCCCGCCCTACTCGGTTGGTGAAGCTGGCCGCATGGGTTCGCCGGGCCGTCGTGAAATCGGTCACGGTAAACTGGCATGGCGTGCCCTGCATCCGCTGATGCCGAGCAAGGAAGCCTTCCCGTACACCACCCGTATCGTTTCGGAAGTCACCGAATCAAACGGTTCGTCCTCGATGGCTACCGTTTGCGCAAGTTCGCTTGCGATGATGGATGCCGGTGTTCCGCTGGCACGTCCGGTTGCTGGTATCGCCATGGGCCTGATCAAGGAAGCTGAGGACTTTGCCGTCCTGTCCGACATCATGGGTGACGAAGATCACCTTGGCGACATGGACTTCAAGGTTGCCGGTACCGAGAACGGTATCACCTCGCTGCAGATGGACATCAAGATCACCTCGGTGACCGCGGAAATCATGCAGATTGCTCTGAAACAGGCACGTGATGGCCGCCTGCACATCCTGGGCGAAATGTCCAAGGCGCTGCCGGAAGCACGCGGTGAAGTTTCGGGCAATGCACCGACCATTACCCAGTTCTCGATCCCGAAAGACAAAATTCGTGACGTCATCGGTTCGGGCGGCAAGGTCATTCGCGAAATCTGCGAAGAGACCGGTGCAAAGGTCGACATCGAAGACGATGGTTCGATCACCGTCGCACATACAGACGGTGCAAAAGGCAAGCAAGCTGTCGATTGGATCAAATCGATCGTTGCGGAACCTGAATTGAATCATATCTATGATGGTAAGGTCGTTAAGGCTGTCGATTTCGGCGCATTCGTAAACTTCTTCGGTGCGCGCGACGGTCTTGTTCACATTTCCGAACTGGCACCCGAGCGTGTCAAACAGGTTTCGGACATCGTGAAAGAAGGCGATCAGGTTAAAGTCAAAGTCATCGGTTTCGATGATCGCGGTAAAATCAAGCTGTCGATGAAACGTGTTGACCAGGAAACCGGTGCTGACCTGGATGCAGGCGACGCCGAATAAGCTATTGAGATGCCGGACGGCGATAAAAACGCGACGTCGTCCGGCACTCTGCACGATACCTTGGTGTCGTGGGCAAATGCCGAATGGGAGAGACGAATTTGAAAGCCCTTAAACCGCTCGTCATGTCGGGTAAAGAAGTCTTGCCAGTTATCGAAGGTGGCAAAGGCGTTGCTGTATCGACGGGTAAAAGTTCCGGCGCATGGGCTGCTGCCGGTGGTATCGGGACTTTTTCCGCTGTGAATGCCGATTCTTATGATGAGAATGGCAATCTGGTCCCGATCGAATATGCAGGAAAAACCCGTAGTGACCGTCATCAGGAACTGATTGCTTACGGTATTCGTGGCGGGATCGCACAAGCACAAATTGCACATGAAATGCGCAATGGCGAAGGCCGTTTGCATATGAATGTGTTGTGGGAAATGGGCGGTGCTGAACCCATTCTCCATGGTGTTCTTGAAGGTGCCAAAGGTCTGATCCATGGCGTGACCTGTGGCGCGGGTATGCCCTACAAGATTGCGCAGATCTCAGCGCAGTATGGCGTACATTATTATCCGATCGTGTCTTCGGCGCGCGCGTTTCGTGCGCTGTGGCTGCGGTCCTATAAAAAGATACCGGAATGGCTGGGCGGCGTGGTCTATGAAGATCCGTGGCGTGCCGGTGGCCATAACGGTTTGTCGAATTCCGAAGATCCGCTGGTGCCCGAAGATCCGTTCCCGCGTGTCGCGGCACTGCGTGAATTCATGAACTCTGTTGGCTTGAATGATGTTCCGATCATCATGGCCGGTGGCGTCTGGTTCCTGCGCGATTTCGAAGACTGGATCGACAATCCGGAAGTTGCCCCGGTGGCCTTCCAGTTTGGTACGCGTCCGCTTCTGACGCAGGAAAGCGAGATTTCCGATGAATGGAAATCCCGTCTGACCAGCCTTCAGAACGGCGATGTTTCGTTGCATAAATTCAGCCCGACGGGCTTCTATAGCTCGGCTGTGCGCAACGAATTCCTTGAAGACCTTCATCAGCGCTCTGACCGTCAGGTACGCTATTCGCGTACTGCCGAGGCAGACCTTCATGTCGGTATTCCGCTTGGCCGTCGTGGACGTCCGATCTATGTGCGTGAAGACGATGCCGACAAGGTCAAGGCATGGCTTGAGGCCGGTTATACCGAAGGTATGCCGACCCCGGATGACACCATGGTATTTGTCACCCCGGAAAGCGCGCTGACGATCAAAAAAGACCAGATCGATTGCATGGGCTGTCTGTCACAGTGCCAGTTCTCCAACTGGGAACAGCACGAAGGCACCACAGGCAAGCGTGCCGATCCGCGGTCCTTCTGCATTCAGAAGACGCTTCAGAGCATCGCACATGGTGCCGATGTCGAACATGAACTGATGTTTGCCGGTCACAATGCCTATAAGTTTGGCGAAGATCCTTTCTATGCCAACGGCAACATTCCGACTGTGAAGGAACTGGTCGACCGCATCATGACGGGCGACTGATCCGGATCTCAGATCAAATAAAAAGGCCGGTTTTTTTTACCGGCCTTTTTTGTTTGTATTTTGCAATATTACGTCCCGCGATTGTAGTTGATCAAAATCAAAGAATAACGCGTTCGGGTTCTCTAGGCTTGTTCCAAGCATTCATTAGGGCCATCACGATTCTGGCCCGGTCACGAACAAAGGGGCAAAGCTATGGGACATACCTCGCGTCCATACACCAATGCGCTTAACCGGCTCAAAGATGCCAGTCTGCGTCCAACACGTCAGCGTCTGGCACTGGCACGTTTGCTGTTTGATGACGGTCATCGTCACGTCACGGCAGAGCAACTGCATTCCGAAGCCATGAGCAACAACATCAAGGTGTCACTGGCGACTGTGTACAACACCCTGCACCAGTTCACCGATGCGCAGCTTCTCAATGAAATCGTGATTGATTCGGGACGGTCCTATTTCGATACCAACACCGAACCGCATTACCATTTCTATTGCGAAGAAGACGGCATGCTGTCTGACATCCCGGCAGGTGACGTCAAGATCGCAAATATCCCGAACATGCCAAGCGGCACGGAACTGGCATCGGTTGACCTGGTCTTCCGTCTGCGGCGCAATCGGGCGGAACAGGACGCGGCATAATCATTCTTGCCGTCGTTTTGCGCGAACTTGCGCAGGTGACAGGCATGTGAAATCTGGCTGCGCCAATGGGCTATTGCCCCTGCCCCGCTTGACGATGACAGATTTTACGACAAATAAATGGCGGCAGAACCACCCGGTTCTGCCGCCTTAATTTTTACGACATTTGCCCATACACAAATGGCTGTATGAGGTCGATCAATAACAAGGAAACGGCGCACATGCCGATCAAGGGAACACGTACCGAGGCAAACCTGCGCAAGGCCTTTGCCGCCGAGGCGCAAACCAACCGTCGCTATCTTTACTTTGCCCAGCAGGCCGATATCGAAGGTCAGTCCGAAGCCGCCGAATTGTTTCGCACCGCCGCCGAAGCAGAAACCGGGCATGCATTTGGCCATTTGGAGTTTCTGGAATCTGCAGGTGATCCGCTGACAGGTCGGGAACTGGGTACGACGCGGCGTAACCTTGAAGCGGCACTTTCCCAAGAGCAGCAAGAAGCCGAAGCGGATTATCCGGAAATGGCGCGCATTGCCCGCGAAGAGGGCCTTGAAGACGTCGCTGCGTGGTTTGAAAGTCTAGCACGGGTCGAGAGTGCGCATGCAGAGCGGATCGAATATCTTCTTACCCGGATGGGAAGCAAAACGGACGGTGCATAAAGCTGCCTGATCGCCAAAATGTGATTTGTGATCAGCGTCGAAACACCGGATTGTGCGCAATCCCAACCCTCAGAATCCAACAGGGAAAATCAGCAATGTTTGTTGTCTCGCTGAACTACAAGGTTCCGCTTGAACAGGTCGATGCGCATATCGAAGACCATATCGCTTGGCTGAAGCAGGCTTATGCCAAGGGCATGTTTTTGGCATCCGGTCGCAAGGTGCCGCGCGATGGCGGCGTGATCCTTGCCAAGGGTGACCGTGCCGCACTGGAAGATGAACTGACGCGCGATCCGTTTCATCAGCATGATCTGGCCGATTACCATATCACCGAGTTTGATCCGGTGATGGTGGCAGACGGTCTGGAGGCCCTTCAGGGCTGAGGGCAAACAAGGGCGCTGTCTTCGCGCCCCGCCGCCCCGCGTGCCTAGCCTTCAATCAGATCCGGATTGGATGAATTGTCCTTGAGCGCAACACCCGACAGACCCATCTTGCGCGATTCGACCATCAAATAGGCGATCTTTTTCGCGGCCTTTTCAGGGTTTAATCCCGCCGGACGGATGTTGGAAACACAGTTGCGATCTGCGTTCGACCGTCCGCGCTTTGGCCCCCATGTCAGATAGCAGCCGAGCGAATCCGCGCTCGACAAACCCGGGCGTTCGCCGATCAGCATCACAGTCAGCTTCGCCCCCAATGCCGCACCGATTTCATCGCCCAATCCGACGCGTGACTGTGTGGCCAGTGTGATCGGGGCGACAGACCAGCTTTGCCCCAAGTGATCAAGGATCAGCTTCAAGGTATTGGCAGCGTGGTCATGGGTCGCACGGGCCGATAGGCCATCAGCCAGAATGAACGCAACGTCATAATCCCCGACGTGCTTGCCAAGTGCAGCAGCAGAATCTTCGTCCAACAACCGGCCAAGGTCGGGACGCTGCAGATAGGTCGGTCGATCCGGCGCGGCGGAATGGACATCAAGGATCATGTGATCAAGCCCGTCGAGCTGGTCACGAACCGCGCTGGCATCAAAGGCCATATGCACAGAATCCCGCGCACGCGCATGCGCCATCTGAAATTCCAGCATCCGTTCGGTCGGCAACCCGTCGCCGACCCGGCCAAGGCCGATGCGGGCATCGGTATGGGCACGAAGCGCATTCCACGGATCAAGGCCGCTTGGGATTTTCTTGTTGGTCAGATTGCTCATCTAAGCGGCCCCCGACCATGCCAAAAGGTTTTGGGCTGCCTGCCCGTCAAGTTGCGGGCGGGTGCGGCCGTTCTGATCAAGGATCTCCATCTTGCGCAGCCAGGCGGCAAATTCCGGTGCCGGTTGCAGACCCAGCACAGAGCGCAGATACATCGCATCATGGAAACTCGTGCTTTGGTAATTGAGCATGATGTCATCCGCACCCGGAACACCGATGACAAAGTTGCAGCCGGCAACACCCAGAAGGGTCAGCAAGTTGTCCATGTCATCCTGATCGGCTTCGGCATGGTTGGTATAGCAAACATCACAGCCCATCGGCACGCCAAGCAACTTGCCACAAAAATGGTCTTCAAGCCCCGCGCGGGTGATTTGCTTGCCATCAAACAGATATTCCGGCCCGATAAAGCCCACCACCGTATTGACCAGAAGTGGCGAATACTTGCGCGCAACCGCATAGGCGCGGGCCTCGACAGTTTGCTGATCAATGCCTTCGTGGGCGTCTGCTGAAAGGGCGGCTCCCTGACCGGTTTCGAAATACATTACATTGTTGCCGACTGTGCCGCGCTTAAGTCCCTTGGCGGCGTCTTCGGCCTCGGCCAGCATGGCCTGGGTGATGCCAAAGCTTTCATTGGCCTTTTGCGTGCCGGCAATCGACTGGAATACCAGATCAACCGGCGCATTGCGTGCCATCACGTCAATGGCCGTGGTGACGTGGGCCAAAACGCATGACTGGGTCGGGATATCGATCCGTTCACGGACCTCGTCAATCAGTTTGAGAAGCTCGATCATGGCTTCGGGGCTGTCAGTGGCCGGATTGATGCCAATCACCGCGTCCCCACTGCCATGCATCAGACCATCAAGGATCGAGGCCGCAACACCGGCGGGATCATCGGTCGGATGATTGGGTTGCAGGCGCACCGAAAGATGGCCGGGCAGGCCAACTGTATTACGAAAGGCCGTGACCACGTGGCATTTCTTGGCTACCGCAATCAGGTCCTGATTGCGCATCAGTTTTGATACCGCCGCGACCATTTCTGGCGTTAGCCCGGGGGCCAGGTGCCTGAGCGCTTCGGGGGTGGCATCATCGGTCAGAAGCCAGTTGCGAAATTCACCCACGGTCGTCGAGGATACCGGCGCAAAGGCATCTGCATCATGGTCATCAATGATCATGCGCGTGACATCATCGTTTTCGTAAGGGACGAGTGCCTCGCTTAAAAACCGTTTGAGCGGTACATCGGCAAGCGCAAAGCGCGCCGCCACCCGTTCCTCATCCGAACTTGCCGCCAGTCCGGCCAGCAAATCGCCGGAACGAAGCGGGCTTGCCTTTGCCAACAGGGTTTTCAGGTCGGGAAAGGTAAAGCGTTCAAAACTGAATGGCGCGCCGGTCTGCAAGTTCTGCCTCCTGAAGCATGAAAGACATCACCAAGGGTTTCTGCCCCTGTTCACAAAGGAAAACAGCGCCAAACATGACGCTGTTGCGATGCATGATCATCATCTTCCCATGGAAGCAGAAAATGCCTCAAATGCAAAGTTTTTAATCACAAGGAAAGCTGCGCCTTTCTATTGGGCAGCCATTGCAGACTTCAGCATGTCATTGTGGCCGACGGCGGTATTGTGCCGGCTGTTGGTTTCATCGCTTGGCCCGCGCAGTACAATATGCGGATGACCCATTGAATTGAGTTCTACATGGCCATCAACCTGATAGACATCACGCAGAAGGTCACTGTCGATGACATCAGAACATGGGCCGAACGCCACCATGCGGCCATCACGAATCGCCATGGCCTGATCGCAATATTGCAGGGCGTGGTTCAGATCGTGAATGGCGATCAGGACGATGATGTTCTGGCCCTTGGCGACGTCACGCATGAAGGACAGAACTTCCATCTGGCGATGCAGATCAAGGGCCGAGGTCGGCTCATCCATCAAAAGCACTTTCGGGTCGCGTACCAGTGTCTGGGCAATGGCGACCAGTTGTCGCTGGCCGCCGCTAAGTTCGCCCAGATTACGCCCGGCCAAATCGCCAATGCGCAAGGCGGCCAGAATGTCATCAATTCGGGCCAGTTCCTCGGTACGTACGCGCAGGCTTGACCCCTGTTTGGCAGCAAGAATGACCGATTCATAGACCGACAGAACTGCAGTTGAACCGGTATCCTGTGGCATATAACAGATCGTGTTGCGATCTGGTCTATGCGACCCGAGATCCACAACACCGTCGCCCTGTGCAAGGCCGGCCACACGGCGAAACAGGCTTGATTTCCCTGCCGCGTTCGGCCCGATGACGGCGGTTACGGTGCCGGGCTGGATGGTCGGGGTCGTGACACCTGAAACCACCCTCACCTTGCCATAGCGGGTTCCGATATCCTCGAGACGCAGGGTTACCATGATTTCCTCCGACTTGCGAAAATCAGCGAGAAGAAGAAGGGCACACCGACAAGGGCTGTAATCACCCCGATCGGCAGGATTGCACCCGGGATCAGCAGTTTCGAAAGCACCGAGGTCGCAGACAGGATCAACGCCCCGCACAGAACCGATGCCGGCAGGAAGAAGCGTTGATCTTCACCAACCAGCATGCGGGCAATATGCGGCCCGACAAGTCCGATAAAGCCAATCGTGCCGACAAAAGAAACGGGAATGGCGGCCAGAAGGCTGACGATCAGCATGGTGCGCAGGCGAAGCCCCTGTACATTCACACCAAAACTTTCCGCCTTGGCATCGCCCAGACGAAGGGCGGTCAATGCCCATGCCTGACGGGTAAAGAGTGGAATGGCGATCACGACCGCAACGGCGGTCACAGCCACCTTGGTCCAGGTCGCCTTGACCAGCGATCCCATGGTCCAGAACACAACCGCGGCAAGGGCCTGTTCACTTGCCAGATATTGCAAAAGTGCCAGAAGCGCGTTGAAGGTAAAGACCAGTGCGATACCGAGCAAAACAATGGTTTCGACCGTTACACCGCGCAGGCGGCTAAAGAAATGAATGATCAATGCCGTGCCCATTGCCATGACGAACGCATTGAGCGGAATGATGAAATCAACAAAGGCCGGCAGCAGTGCCACACCGAGTACCAAGGCCAGCGCCGCACCAAACCCTGCGGCGGCTGAAATGCCCAGCGTAAACGGGCTGGCCAGCGGGTTGGCAAGGATGGTTTGCATCTGTGCGCCTGCGGTCGACAGGGCCGCACCCACCGTGAGCGCCATCAGCGCGATCGGCATGCGGATATCCCAGATCACCACGCGCAACTGATCGGAGGCCGACCATGGATCAAGCAGGGTGGCGATCACGTCTGATAACGGATAGTTCGCCGGGCCCGTTGCCAGATCGATGGCAAACGAAAGAAACAATGCCCCGCCCATTGTGAGCAGGAGCAGAAAACGCTGCAGGGAGCGTGCCTTGTAATGCACGCTCCCGGCTTCGACGTTGAGTTGTTTGGTCGTCATCAGTTTGTGGCTGTATCGCTGCTTGAGATGAAATAGCCCGGCTTGTAATCGAGCGGCAGGAAGCGATCATGAAGCTCTTTGAAAGTTGCTTCCGGGTCGATATCGGCAAACAGGTCCGGGTGGAACCATTTTGCCATCTGTTCGATCACCACGAACTGATACGGGCTGTTATAGAACTGGTGCCAGACCACATGAATGTTGCCATTCTTGGTGGCATCAATGCCGGTAAAGGCAGGGCGTTCCATCAGGCCATCAAGCTTGCGCTTGGCTTCGGTCATATCAGCGCCTGGTCCAACCGGAACCCATCCCATGCCTGGTGCATAGGCTTCCCAGTCACCGCCTGTGCCGACGAACTGGTCCGGGTTGGATGCAATCACCTGTTCGGGGTTGATGGTGCCAAATGTGCCCGGAATAATCGGGGCTGCGATGTTCACGCCGCCTGCCATCTCGACCATTTTGCCGAAGTTTTCGTTGCCAAACGACATGCAGCATTCCTCGGAATAGCCTGCTGCGCGTTCGATGAAAACGTCCGGCTTTTCCGGGTTCGCTTCACGAAGACGTTTTTCAACTTCATTGATGTGGTCAGAACGGAATTTGATGAATTCTGCTGCACGATCTTCCTTGCCGGTCAGCTGACCGAGGATTTTCATGCTTGTTTCGGTGTTTTTGATCGGGGCTTCGCGGAAGTCGATATAAACCAGCGGAATGCCGACGGCGGCGAGTTTTTCATCAAAACCGCCTTCTTCGGTGGCACCCTTGGCTTCAAGGTTCATGATGACAACGTCCGGATTCAGCGAGATCGCCTGTTCGATATTAAAGGTACCGTCCTTGATACCGCCAAAAGTCGGAATGTCGTCGATGCGCGGATATTTCGCGGCATACAGGCCGTACCCTTGCGGATCGGCTTTCTTGAGGTCGTCTCGCCAGCCGACGACACGTTCGAACGGGTCTTCGCTATCAAGCGTCGCCAGACCATAGATCAGGCGGCCTTCGCCCAGAATGACCTTCTGAACTGGTACTTCGACTGTAACTTCACGTCCGGTAACGTCGGTCACCGTGACCGATTCTACTGCCTGTGCGGTGCCTGTGACCAGCATGGTCAGAGCAGCAAATACACCCAAAAATTTCATTCCCGTTCCCTCAGATTAGGATTGCCTGTCGAGCGATTTATCAGTTATTGAGAATGAAAATCAATCCTTTTCGCAATGATAATGCAAATCATTTGTTATTAGTAATTGCGCAATTGTCGCTGTGAGACTTAACCAACCCGCAGAAATCCGGGTACTCCGCCAAGAAAGCATCAAGACCATGAATCAGGCCAGCAACTTCAACCTGCGCGAAGAGATCAAGGAATACTGGTCAATGCGGGCTGCGACCTTTGATGAACAGCCCGGTCACGAGATCTTTTCCGAGTCTGAGCGCAGTGCATGGCATGTCTTGTTCGAACGTCATTTCGGCAAGGGTAACGGGCGCAAGGCACTTGATCTGGCAAGTGGTACCGGGGTTATCAGCCATCTGATGCATGATCTCGGGTTTGATGTGACCGGTATGGATTGGTCCGAGGCGATGCTTGAAAAGGCGCGCGCCAAATCAGGGCAGCGCGGATCGAACATCACCTTCCTGCTTGGGGATGCGGAAAATACGCTTGAAGCAGACAACAGTTATGACGTGATCGTCACACGTCATCTGGTCTGGACGCTGGTTGATCCGGCGGCGGCCTTTGCGGAATGGTTCCGGGTGCTCAAACCCGGTGGCAAGCTTTTGGTGGTCGACGGTGATTTTGTCTCCCCGACCTGGGCGACGAAACTCAACAAGGCCATGGCGGGCTTTCTTGAAACCCTTGGCCTTCGCAAACCGGTAGTTCCGGTTGCGCACATGCAAACCCATCATGACATTCTGGCACGCGTGCATTTTTCAAACGGTGCACGGGCAGACGACGTCAAGGCCATGCTGGCTCAGAGCGGATTTGACCCGATTGCAGTGGATGTCGATCTCAAACAAATTCACAGCGCGCAGAAAAAACACATCAGCTTTGCCAAGGGGCTGGAACGCGGTGCACAGCATCGCTATGCGATCTGCGCGCAAAAGCCTGCTTCGAACTGACAATCAGGCTGCTTCGACGACAACTTCTGTCTTGACCGAATTGGCAAGAAAACAGGCTTCGTGTGCACGGTGATGCAGATCGGCGACAAGTTCTGCATCCGGTGTGTTGCCGCCATAACGGATATCGGGGCGAAGGGTCACCATGGTGATCATGGTTTTGCCATCGACGTTTTTCATCTCGCCAATTGCGGCGTCGGAATAGTGATCGATCACCAGTCCGGCATCGGATGCGAAATGCAGGAAAAACAGCATGTGGCAGCTTGAAAGGGCCGCGACAAAGGCTTCTTCCGGGTCGACATTTTCCTCAACTGAATAGGGCAGTGGCACCACATGCGGTGACGAGGACGCCGGCACCTCGACCCCGCCATCAAAGCGCCAGACATGACCGCGCGAGTAGCGCCGGTCGGTAAAAATTTCAGTTTCCTTGCGGGTCCAGATGACTTCTGCGCCAAAGCTGCTCATAAGGGGCTCTCGGATTTTGAGGTTTGATCAATCGGGATCAGCATTCCGGCGGTAACGCCGATATGGGTGGTCAGAACGTCGCATGCGGTCTGGACGTCATTTTCTTCCAGTGCGGCCAAAATCTGTTGATGTTCCTGGTAAAAATCACTGCGTGACCGTGATCCTTTGGGTTGCAGGGCATAGGCGCGTTTGGCTTCGCCGCGCAAACCATCAATCATTGCAAGCAGGCGTTCATTCCCGCATGCGCCATACAGTGTTGCGTGAAATTCCTGATCAAGTTCGGCGAGGATTTCCGGGGCCTCTTCCTCAAACAGGTCTTCATTGATCCGCCGTGCCTTGCGCAAGGCAGCAGCCGTCAAACGCGGCGCTGAAAGCTGAAGGGCGGTGACTTCAAGCGAAGTTCTGATTTGGCCGAGTTCATGGACGTCTTTGCTGCGCAGTCCGGTGACGGCAAGGCTTCTGTCTGGCCGTTTTTCAAGCAATCCCGTTTCGTGGAGCCGTTCAAGGGCATGTCGGATGGGCTGGCGGCTGACACCAAACCGGGCTGCCAGTTCTTCCTGCTTAAGCACCGTGCCAGGAAGCAGCGTACCGGCCTCGATCTCATCACGAAGGGCTTGGGTGATCATGTTTGTATCCATGGATCCAAACTATGGATTGAGCGGTGGCTCGTCAAGACGCGATTTAAATGTTGCTCTGTTCGGGCTGGAGATTGGCGCAGCTGATGACGTTGGCCTTACGGCCACGTTTATTCTGCCGGGATGGCTTCTGATTTCTGAACCGATTCCGCGCAGTGACTTTGCACAAAGTCGATAATGCGATCATGCGCCCCGTCGATATCTTCATTCACAATGCCATGCCGGTCGGATGCAAGCATCTGGACTTCCATTTCCGGTGCGTTTGTCGCCAAACGCCGGATCATGGTGGCACTGGCGGGATCGACGACCTTGTCGCCATCGCCCTGCAAAATCAGGGTTGGACAGTCCAGCTCCGGCAGGCGTCTTTGCATTTCGGCCACGGTCTGGCGCAAATGATGCAGCCCGCCAATCGGGATGTTGCGGTAATTGATGTCGGGATGCTCGGATTCGTTTGGTCGGAAGCTAAGCAATTCCTGCGCGGACGGCATCCAGCCCATCAGCTTGTTCGCCCCATAAAGCAGCGGCACAAACATCAGGTTGCGGTTACGGAACTTAAGTGGCGTGCCCGCAAGCACAAGCGCGCGCAGTTTTTCAGGCTTGGTCGCGGCATGAATAGCCGAAAGTGCCCCACCGGTCGAAAATCCGACTATGACCACCTGATCACAAAACGGGCTCAGGATCTCATAGCCGCGCCGGACTGATGCCAGCCAATCGGTCCATTTGCGCTTTTGTAATTCGTGGGGCGATGTGCCATGGCCTGCAAGACGGACCCCCATCACCGCATGCCCCATGGCGGAAAACTTTTCGCCCAGTTCACGCAATTCCGCAGGGGATGCCAAAAAGCCATGTACCAGCAAAACACCACAGTTGAAATGCGTCTGCCCGTTGGGCAGCAGCAGGTAGGGGCGGCTGTCTGCGGTTGCGGTTTCCTGCGTGTTGATCGCGTCGTATTTCGGTTTCTGGAACTTGGTGTGGTTCCACTGCCAGGCCAGAATTTCATCGTCAAAGCGGCGATGGGCGATGTCGGTCGGACTAAGGTGATCCACCTCGATCCGGGCACGTTCAAGGGCCTGCCATGCGGCATGGATCGGTGCCATTTCGTTGGCATAGACCATGATCGGATTGTCCATGCGTATCTGGTCAAACGTGGCTTCTGCCTGCAATTTTGGCAGGAAGCAATATTTCTGGTCACGGCGTTCAATCAGGCCAAGCTGAACCGCGCTGTCGACAAAGAAACGGATTTGCGGGCAGTTAAGCTCGAAAATGCCCGCATAGTCTGCCGGATTGCGCATGCCGCGATGCAGATGCACATTTTCAGCCTGCTGGATGTTTTTAATCGCCAGATAAAGCGTGTGGTCAAAATGGCTGATATCAACTTCGGTGACGCCATCCTTCAACCACATCATGATCAGCCGCGACGCCAGATGGCTTACATTGATCGTCAAATTGGAATACATCACCGACATGCAGTGATCACGCAGTGGTTTGATATTGCGCGTAATCGCAAACTGCGCAATGCGATCGGTGATCTTCTCGATCGTCTTTGCGGGTTTGAATAAATCGTCGATGCTTTGCGCCTGTTCCACCCGTTTGGCCAGCAGGCGGCGATCAAGCCAGTTGAATTGATCGCGCGGATTGACCGGGTCACCCAAACGGATGTCCATATCGGTTTTTTTGAACATCAAATTGCCTTCGATGATCATTTCTTCGGCCATTTTCGGGCTAAGCCCGCCGGTGAACATGTCGGCTGCGCGGGCCAAAAGGTTCTGATCCACGCGCAACGGATGGAAGGTAATATTGGCTGGAAACATCAGGGTCGGCTTGGCAAGGGTTGCCAACAGGTCATCTTCGCTGCGTTCAAGAATGGTGGCCCAGCGTCTGAGTTCGCCGGTTTTACCCTTGTCGACCAGGGCTGAAAGGCCGATCTTGAAGCCGTCAATACAAAGACCCAGAAGGGCCGCACCGGTATGATGTGCGCGTCTGGTATCGGCGGATCTGGAATAAATGCTGTAATCGGGACGTTTGGGGTGCGGGCGGTCGGCATCTGTCACCCGGCGATCCTTGACCATGCCGCCTTCGGGGAAGACCACGACCTTGCCGCCACGCAGGATTTCCTCGGCCAGAAACGGCAGAAGACGTTCATAATCATTGGGCACACCGCCTAAGGCGCGGAGATAACGCGAAAAGCTGTTATCCTCGACAAAGAATTCGCCTGACGCGATTGATCGGCAATAGACTCCGGTTTCAAGTGCGATCAGAAATTGCGGGATAAAGGTTTCAAACCGGGCAAAGTGATTGAACATAAAAATGTCGCCCTGCGATATATGGTCGCGCGGCCCGTGCATTTTGATGTTGATGTCGATATTGGCGCGCAACGCCGTCATCGCGCGAATGGTCCACTCGCAAGTCTTTGGGCTGATGGCGAACTGTTCACGTTCGATATCGCGGAATGTCTGGACCATGTGTGGTAATATCCCGGCCTCGGGGCTATGGCCTCGTATAAGGCGTTGGTTTCTTGCACGATTTCATCTGTTACTTTTGACTTCGCACTTAGGATAGATATGTGTCGTTCTTCCCGGTTTTGGAAGGCGTGCCGAGTTCGATTTGCGAAGATTTGATGCCAGAACGGCCTGTCTTTCGTATAACTGGCTGATCTGCAGGGGCACATCCTGCCCTGCGTGTTCCTTTCGAACCGATCTGGTGATCATTGCCCCGCCATCCGTATGATGATCGCCACACCCGGTTTTTCTCGTCACCGATGATTGGAGGCCTTGTGCCTGTTCCCGACCCCGACCCCGACCCCGCCCCGGATATGGATGATCCCAAACCTGATCCGAGACATGATGCAGCACAAAGATCGATTTTTTCTGATCGCAACTTCCTGCTGTTTCTCGTCGGGCAATGCATCACGACGCAAGGCTTGTGGATTCAGAAGATCGCCATGTCATGGCTGGCGTGGTCGCTGACCGGTTCGGCCTTTTGGACCGGGATGATCGCGGCCCTTAACTTTGCCCCGGCCTTTTTCCTTGGTCCGATCTTTGGGGTGATGGCTGATCGGGTGGATTTGCGCCGTACGGCCATGTTGCTCAATCTTGGTCAGGCGGGTGTTTCCTTTCTTTTGATGGGGCTGTCCTATGCCGACATGATGACCCTGCCCTGGATGGTGGTTTTGGCAGGGGCGATGGGGATTTTGGGCAGTGCAATGACACCCATTCGCCTGTCACTTGTGCCGGTGATTGTGCCGCGTGCCTTCATGAACCGGGCGGTCGCCTATGCCGCGATGAATTTCAATATCTCGCGTTTGGTTGGACCGGCAGTTGGCGGGGTGGTGATTGCGACATGGGGGACGGGCGCGGCCTTTATGATCAACGCGATCAGTTACCTGCCGATGGTGTTTGTCATTTCAGTTGTGACCATTCACATGGAACGCGCACCCGATGCCAAAAGCCGACGTATCTGGACCTCGCTTGTGGACGGGGCGCGATATGCGCTCAATCATCCGATGATCCGGTCCGTCCTTGCCCTTTCCTGCTTTGTCTCGCTTGTGGGCACGGGCATGGTCGAATTGATGCCGGTCTTTGCCGAAGCGGTCTATGACCGGGGTGTAACCGGGCTTGGCATGCTGGCATCAAGTGCAGGGGTCGGGGCGGTAACATCAACCTTTATTCTGTCGCGCATTGCCTCGGACGCCACTGCCTATCAACGGGTGACAATTATGGGTGCCTTTGCTGCTGCCATTGGCATGACCGGGCTTGGTTTTGCGCCTTGGTATGAGCTTGCAGTGGTTCTGGTGGCCCTTACGGGCGGTGGTTTGACGCTGGTTGGTGTTGGGTCGCAGACGGCGCTGCAGCTGACTGTTGATAACCGTCTGCGCGGTCGGGTCATGAGTTTCTGGAGTGCCACCAGCTTTGGCGGCATGGCACTTGGTGGAACGCTGCTGGGGGCGATTTCCGAAGCCGGTCACATTCAATATACCGCGCGCGGGTCAGGTGTTTTGATCCTGTGTGCGGCCTGTGTAGGACTTTGGCGGCTTTATCGGATTGGCGCGCTGCCGCGTCGTGCAAATGTGCGGCGGTAAAGGATTATTAAGGCCTGCCATCCTATGGTGATCCATCGTGAGATGATGGGGATTTCCAGATGCGTTTGGTTGGTGTTGTCGGACTGTGTTTGTTGCTTTCAGCCTGTTTTAGCACGGGCAATACCGCATCTCGCCCGACGGGCCCGATGCCAAGCGACACGGTTCAGTCTGTTGCCAGTGTCAGGATTCCGTCCTCGCCGCTCAACAAGTTCGCCCCGACCGACAAGTTCCTGCAATGCGTCCCCTATGCACGCGAAGTTTCCGGCATTCAGATTTACGGTGATGCCTGGACCTGGTGGGGGCAGGCCGGTCAGAAAAACTTCCAGCGTGGCAATCGCCCGCAGGTCGGTGCCGTTCTTGCGCTGCGCAAGACATCGCGACTGAAACTGGGGCATGTGGCGGTGGTGTCTGCCATCCTTGATGATCGCAAGATCCTTGTGAACCATGCCAATTGGGGCAGTGATTCACGCACGCGCGGCAAGGTACATTACCGCCAGCCGGTCGTTGATGTGTCGCCCAATAATGACTGGTCGGAAGTGCGCATGATGAACACGCTTGGCAGCTTTGGCAGCGTATATCCGGCGCATGGCTTTATCTATCAGCCGCGTGAAACCGCCGAGGCGAACTAAGCCACAGACACTTTCTCCACACCCCAAAAAAGTGGCGAAGCCCCCACGGATAGAGAGCTTCGCCAATTAAACCCGTGCGGGCGGCACGGGTTCGGGGGTTGAACCTTACAAGCTGGGTCGAAGAGCCTTTTTGGCGGCGAGTATGCAAGTGCGCGCTTTGATGCTGTTCGCGGTATTGCCGTGCGGCGTCGGCACCGCAGCGCATCGTCCTTTTTCCCCGTTCGAACCCGCTTGAATTCATTTTATCTATAAAACGATGATTTCTATCCTAATTACGCCGCGATCCGGCGCTGAAATCAACGCAAAAATGAACTGTGAAAGTGAATTTTGATGAAATCCAGTGGGTGAAATCTGTAGATCATTGATTTATATTGATATTTTTTATCTATAAAATGAGACCTGAGCACAGTCTGACCGCTCAGATTGTGCAAGGGCGACGCCGGTACACTCTGTATCGGGTGCCGTTCGTTTCATTTTTGACGGAAAGCGGACGGAAAAGAAGCTGGTTGGTGGCACCTCACCGTGTTTGGTGCGTGCCTGCGTCCATTACCGTGCCGGGTTTTTGCCGATCCATTTTACATGCCGGGCAAGGGTGGCGGCGGCAACGTCAATCTGATTGCTGCGAAGTGCCGCCAGAATTGCCCGGTGGTCCTGATCTGTCGGGGCTTCCCATTCCATCCGGAAGCCCGAAAACAGAAACCGTGCACTGGCGGCATGCAGATCATCAATGGTCGCAAGCAGGCGCGGCATGCCACATGGCTCAAGGATTACACGGTGAAAGGCCTTGTTGGCCTGTTCCCATGCCTGAACGTCGGCGGCGTTTTCACCTTCGCGGTTGTGCGCCTCTGCAAGGTCGAGAATATCCGGCGTCAGATTGGGGGCCGCGTTGCGAAGGGCAAGAACCTCAAGCGACGCACGCATTTCAGCAACCTCGCGGACCTCGGCAATGTCAAAACTTGCAACCCGGACCCCGCGGCGCGGTTCACTAACAGCAAGACCTTGTGCCTCCAGCCTGCGAAAGGCTTCGCGTACCGGAACATGACTGGCGCCGAATTCCTCTGCGAAATGGTCCTGACGCAGTTTCATACCGGGTTCGAATTCACCGGAAATAATCCGTTCTGCCAGTGCGCGGGTAATGCGGCCCGCGACCGTGGTGTCTGTGCTGCTTTTTTTCATGTTTTATAGATAATTTGTGCGCAAACGTTTGTCGACCAGATTGATGTGCAGCAATGTTGTGCGCTGCAATATACTCTAGAAGTATTGCAGTTCCCCACATCGCCAGCAGGGGCAAAGAGGCACCGTCATGATGGAACAGACTGCCAAACGCGATTTCCCTGAAATTGACCCGTCATTGCTGCGGACAGATCCGAAAACCGGTCTTGCACACGATGAGGTAAAACACCGTGTCGAGCAGTTCGGTGAAAACCGTCTGAAAGACGGCCAAACCAGTGCGCTTAAAAAGCTTTTGTCATTCTTCTGGGGGCCAATCCCGTGGATGATCGAAGTTGCCGCCATTCTGTCGGCAGTTGTGCAGCACTGGTCAGACTTTGCCATCATCATGGTGATGCTGGTTTTGAATGCCGGGGTCGGGTTCTTGCAGGAATTCAAGGCCGACAATGCCATAGCAGCCCTCAAGCAGCGCCTTGCGCCTGATGCGCACGTGTTGCGCGATGGTGCATGGTCGGACCTTCCAGCACAGGGCCTGGTGCCCGGTGACATCATTCGCATCAAGCTTGGCGATATCATTCCCGCAGACTGCAAGCTGCTGTCAGGTGACTACTTGCGGGTTGATCAGTCGGCCCTGACCGGTGAATCGCTTGCGGTTGATATGAAGGTGGGGGATGAGGTCTATTCTGGTGCCATCGCACGACAGGGGCAGATGACCGCCATGGTCATCGCGACCGGTATGGCGACGTATATCGGCAAAACGGCCAGTCTGGTCAAAGGCGCTGGCAAGAAATCCCATTTTCAACGTGCGGTCTTGCGCATTGGCAATTTCCTGATCCTGATCACGCTGGGCCTGATTGCCTTGATCATGACGGTCGCCCTGCATCGTGGCGATCCATTGATGGAGACCTTGTTATTTGCCCTGATCCTGGCGGTGGCGGCGATCCCGGTAGCTTTGCCAGCGGTTCTTTCGGTGACGCTGGCGGTTGGGGCCGAAAAACTTGCACGGATGAAGGCGATTGTATCAAGGCTGGTCTCGATTGAGGAACTGGCCGGGATGGACATCCTGTGTTCTGACAAGACCGGAACCTTGACGCAAAACCATTTAACCGTGGGAACGCCGGTTCTGATCGATGCCGACGATGAAGAAATACTTATCCGTGCTGCGGCACTGGCCTCGGAAGTCGACAGTCACGACCCGATTGATCGCGCAGTTTTTGCCACCCTTGGTGACCCGGCAAAGCTTGAGGGGTATGACGTTTCCACGTTCCGACAGTTTGACCCGGTCCGCAAGCGGGCCGAGGCGGAAGTAACCCATGACAGCAAGTCGATCATGGTGGCAAAGGGCGCGCCGCAGGCGGTTCTGGCGCTTCTGTGTGAGGATGAGGCATCCGATATCGAAAGTGTCGCAGCCTATCGCCCGGTGATGAACGCGATCAAAACCATGGCCGAGCATGGATACCGCGCCCTTGGCGTGGCGCAAACTGATCATGATGGCAATTGGCGTTTTCTGGGATTGTTGCCGCTGTTTGATCCGCCGCGCGAGGATGCGGCGTCAACGGTTGCCGAACTGCGCCGCAATGGGGTCGATATCCGCATGATTACCGGCGATCACGAGGCGATTGGCCGTGAAGTTGCTGGCGAACTGGGCTTGGGTCAAAACATCCTGCCAGCTGATGCGGTGTTTGATCGCAACAATCAGGCACGCGATCCGGTCCTGATGGAGCGCGCAGATGGTTTTGCCCGTGTCTTTCCCGAACATAAATATGCAATTGTTCGCCAATTCCAGGATCGCGGCCATATTGTCGGCATGACCGGGGATGGGGTAAATGATGCGCCGGCACTTAAACAGGCCGATATCGGTATTGCGGTTTCAAATGCGACTGATGCGGCACGGGCAGCGGCCGATCTTGTCCTGACCGCGCCGGGCATTTCGGTGATAACAAGCGCGATTGAGGAATCCAGACGCATCTTCGAGCGCATGGGCAGTTACGCCACCTTTCGGATTTCCGAAACGATCCGCGTTTTGCTGTTCATGACGATTTCGATCCTGGTGTTTGATTTCTATCCGGTGACGGCGGTGATGATTGTGTTGCTGGCGTTGCTCAATGACTTTCCGATCATGATGATCGCCTATGACAATGCTGATGTTGCCCAACATCCGGTGCGATGGAATATGGGCAATACGCTCACCATGGCATCGCTTTTGGGCGCGATCGGGGTTGTTTCGTCATTTGCGTTGCTTTGGGTTTCGGAAACCTGGTTGCACCTGCCACCCGAAGAAGTTCAGACGTTGATTTTTCTCAAGCTTCTGGTGGCGGGGCATCTGACGATCTATCTCACCCGGCACAAGGGCTTCTTCTGGCAGAAGCCCTATCCGAACATCAAACTGTTTCTCGCAACAGAGATCACCCAGATCATCGGGACGCTGGCGGCAGTTTATGGTTGGTTTGTACCACCAATTGGCTGGTATCACGCGCTGGTGGTGTGGGGGTATGCGTTATGCTGGTTTGTTGTGGCGGGCGTTATCAAGGTCTGGGTCTATCGCCTTCTGACCCACCGGCATCAAAGCCACCACAGCCATCTGACACGGGTTGAGGGATCCCTTCATCACGGTCGATAAGACGGAATTCGACAAACAAAAAGCCGGACCAAAGGTCCGGCTTTATCAAGACTTGTATTCAGCCCCTATTCCGCAGCGATATCGCGATGTTCGTCTGGCATGTCGGCAAAGGCATCACGAAGCGCGTTTGACCACGCATCCGAAAGAGCACGAAAGCCCATATCATCCGCCTCGATCCGGCGGATCTCGGAAAACTGACAGGTATCGTCGGGCAATACGGCCAGATCAAGCGGCATGCCGACTGAAAGGTTGGAACGCAGCGTTGAATCCATCGACAGCAACACCGCCTTCACACCATCCTGGATCGGGGTGTCGGGCGTGATCACGCGATCAAGGATCGGCTTGCCGTATTTGTGTTCGCCAATCTGAAGATAGGGTGTGTCAGATGTGGCTTCGATGAAGTTCCCGGCCGCATAAACCAGAAACAGGCGCTGATCGCCGCCCTTGCGCTGGCCACCAATCATGATGGATGCAGCACTGCTTTCATGATGCTGTTCAAGGGTGTCATGGTATTTCAGCTGCACCTTTTGCATGGCTTCGCCGAACAGTTCCGCAACACGGAACATACTTGGCGCGCTCAGGATGCAGTTTCCGGGCTTGGTGTCGGGATCATCAATGGCCTCAAACAGGGTGCTCATGACTGCCTGGGTGATGGCCAGATTGCCTGCCGAAAGTGCGACAATCGCCCGTTCACCGGGAACTTCCCAAGTGAACATCTTGCGATAGCGCGAAATGTTATCAAGGCCCGCATTGGTCCGCGTGTCCGAAAGGAAAACCATCCCTTCGTTCAGCATCAACCCGACACAGTAGGTCATCTTTTTGTCGCCCGACTATTGTTGTGATTGCGAAATGACGACTGTTACATCCAAATTTTCATTCGCGCCACCAGTATGTACACCCCGCACAGGTGTGGCAACCTGTCCATCAAGACCGGAACCGAGCCGGATATAATTATCGGTCGGACAGCACTTGTTGGCCGGATCAAACCCCACCCAACCGAATTCTGGCAAATGCAATTCTGCCCATGCATGGGATGCCTCGTGCGGTTTGCCTTCGTGATCGGCAAACAGGTATCCCGATACATAGCGGGCCGGAATGCCAAGATGGCGGGCCGCAGAAATCAGTACATGGGCATGATCCTGACAAACACCCTTGCCATCGGCAATCGCATCAGCCGCCGTGGTATGGACGTGGGTTGCGCCGGGCGCATATTCAATGGCCTCTCCCACTGCTGCAGCCAAGGCATGCGCCAACTCCAGCGCCGAACCATCCTTGGTCTTCTTGGCAATCTTGTCGGCAAGCTTGCGGATGGCGGCACTTGATTTGGTCATTGGGGTGGATCGCAGGAACACGGCGGGAAATGCGCGTTCTTTGTGTCCGCGCAGGACACCGGCGGTATCGGTGGTTTCGACCTCGCCCTTAACGACGATTTCAATCGCCTCTACCGGACCGTTTGAAGTCAATGTGCTGATGATATCACCATTGCCATCAGTAAATTCCGACCCGATTGTGCACCCCTCAGCCGTGATCGACCAGTTAATGATTTTCTGGCCTTCAAACTCTGCCGGGGTCAGCTTCAGGCTTTGCACCGCATGATAGGCCGGACTTTCATAGCGATAGTGGGTTCGGTGTTCGACGTTCAAGCGCATCTTACTGCCCCCCGAAATGATATGCGTCGGCAATGGCATGCGACAGGATACGGTTCCGACCCTGAAAATCGGTCAGGAACTCATGTAGCCCGGTCGAGAAAATCTCATCCATGTCGCTTTGCGTGAGCAGGGAATATATCTCGACGGCCTGCCGGTGGACGCTGTGGCGTTGGCCGTAATGACGCGCCAGACGTTCAAGGTGTTGCGTGATCTGTTCGGCGCAATGTGCCAGTGACCGTGGGCTAAACGGATTGAGAATCAGGAAATGTGCAATCCGGTGCGGTGAGTAATCATCACGATAGACCCAGTGAAAAGCGCGCAGCGACGATGCCGCACGCAAGACCGTTGTCCATTGATAGTTATCAACACCATCGCCGACCATGCTGGTTTCCGGCAGCAAGACGTAATATTTGACATCAAGCAAGCGCGCAGTGTTGTCCGAACGTTCGATAAAGGTGCCCAGACGAATAAAGTCATACCCGTCATTACGCAAAATCGTGGAATCGGTAGCACCGCGGAACAGTGCGCCCTGCTTTTTGACCCAGTCGATGAATTCCGGCAGCTCATTCTTGGCCAGATTGTGCATCGACGGGCGACGAAGTTCCATCAGTGCGTTGTTCAGCGCTTCCCACATTTCCGCAGTGATCGCGGTACGCATGGCGCGTGCGTTTGCCCGGGCATATTCAAAACAGTTGAGGATGGATGACGGGTTATCCCGGTTAAAAATCAGGAAATTGGCGACTTCTTCCTGACGCAAGGGTGCATCGGGGTCATATCCTGCCGCACAGCCTGATGCTGACAGAACGGATTCCCATTCTGATCGGTTACCGCTTGCGGCGGCGGGCATCAGGGCCATGCGATAGCCCATCTCCATCAGGCGGGCCATGTTTTCGGCCCGTTCGACATATCTCGACAGCCAGAAAAGGTTGTCTGCGGTACGACTAAGCATTACTCAACCCTTTCCTTTAATCACTCATGATCCATGTGTCCTTGACCCCGCCGCCTTGCGACGAGTTCACGACAAGTGAGCCTTCACGCATCGCGACACGGGTCAATCCACCCGGCGTCAGGCGCACATTGTCGCCAACAAGGCAGAAAGGCCGGAAATCGACGTGGCGCGGGGCGATGCCGCTTTCAACAAAGGTCGGGCAGGCCGACAGTGACAATGTTGGTTGCGCGATGAAATCTCCGGGATCGGCTTCGATCCGCTTGGCGTAGGCGGCCTGTTCTTCCTTGGTTGATGCTGGCCCGACCAGCATGCCATAGCCCCCTGAGCCGTGGACTTCCTTGACCACCAGTTCGCCCAGATGTTCGAGAACGTATTTCAGGTCATCAGGCTTGCCGCATTTCCATGTCGGCACGTTATTGAGGATCGGCTCTTGCCCCAGATAGAAGCGGATCATATCGGGTACATAGGTGTAAACCGCCTTGTCATCGGCGACACCGGCCCCCGGTGCAGAACAGATCGCAACCCCGCCTGAACGATAGACATTCATCAAGCCGGGAATACCCAGCACCGAATCGCTTTTGAAGCAAAGTGGGTCGATATAGGCATCATCAATGCGGCGATAAATCACATCAACCCGGGCCGGACCGCGCGTGGTGCGCATATAGACCCGGTCTTCATGAACAAACAGGTCCTGACCTTCGACCAGCTCAACACCCATCTGGTCGGCAAGGAAGGAATGTTCGTAATATGCACTGTTCATCGCACCCGGGGTAAGAACCACAATGTTCGGTTCACGGTCACATTTGCGCGGCGCGATGCTTTTAAGCGTTTTCAGCAGCATGTCCGGATAGCTTTCGACCGGCTCGATCCGAAGGTTTTTGAACAGGTCCGGGAACATGCGCATCATGATTTCGCGGTTTTCAAGCATGTAGGACACACCTGATGGCGTCCGACAGTTATCCTCCAGAACATAAAATTCTTCGGGGCCCGTACGCACGATATCAACACCGACAATGTGGCTATAGACATTGCGCGGCGGATCAATACCGATCACGGCCGGTTCGAACGCCTCGTTGCGAAACACAAGATCCGCCGGGACAATGCCCGCCTTGATGATTTCGGCATTGTGGTAGACGTCATAGAGAAACGCGTTCAGGGCACGGGCACGCTGTTTGACACCGCGATCAAGCTTGCGCCATTCCTGAGATGTGAAAATGCGGGGAATCAGATCAAAGGGAATAAGCCGTTCGGGATCTCCGCCCTCGCCATAAACGGCAAACGTAATGCCAATCTTGCGAAACAGGGTTTCGGCTTCAAGGCGCTTTTGTTCGAGAACCTCGGGACCGTTTGCTTCCATCCAGTCAACCAAAGCGCGATAAGGTTCGCGGATTTGGTCGCCCATTCTCATCTCGTTGAACATGCATACTCCCGTTTATTACCCTTTGATTAAAGGGTGCCGGGCGGGCAAGGGTCAAGGATGTTGACGGTTGAAATGACAGATTTTTCAGCAAACTACTGATCTGATGAAAAAATAAACTTGATGATTAGAGCGTTTGTGCAAAAAACGGGCGGACTTTACATCCGCCCGATCCCGATCATGCTTTTGCCGGGCGCAACACATGGGTGTGATCTGCGGCGTAAAGCCTAGAGTCGGTGAAATCCTTGCGACCGAACACCTCGCCGACCATGATCAGCGCCGTACGCGTGATACCGCTGCCCTTGACCTTGGCGCGGATGTCACCAAGCCTGCCGAATATGTATTTCTGGTCGGGCCAGGTTGCGCGATAGGCGATCACAACCGGGCAATCTTCGCCATAATACGGGGTCAGATCGCGCACGACATTGGCGAGGTTATTGATCGACAAATGGACCGCCAGCGTTGCGCGCGACTTACCAAGTTCCTTAAGGCTTTCGCCGTCAGGCATGCTTGATGAACGCATGGCTGTCCGGGTCAGAATCACCGTCTGGGACACATCTGGCAGTGTCAGTTCAGCCCCGATTTCGGCAGCGGTCGCGGCATAGGCCGAAACGCCCGGTGTGATGTCATAGGGAATGCCCAGATCATCCAGACGGCGGATCTGCTCGGCAATTGCGCCATAGATTGACGGATCACCGGAATGAACGCGTGCAACATCCTGTCCCTTGGCGTGGGCGGCCTCGATCTCGGCCATGATTTCATCAAGGTTCATCGATGCGGTATCTACCACATGCGCGCCTTCCGGGGCGGCAGTCACGATTTCCTCGGGTACGAGGGATCCGGCATAAAGACAGACCGGGCATTTTTCGATCAGGCGCAAGCCGCGCACGGTGATCAGGTCCGGGGCACCAGGACCGGCGCCAATAAAGTGAACAGTCATTATTCTGCCCCGCCTTTCTTGGAAGTGTCGTTTTTGGAAGTGTCAGTGCTGCTATGAACCGGTGCTTTGGCGGCATCCGGGCCCTTTTTGGCGTAGCCGCGCGGGGTATAGACCCATTCGTTCTCACCACGTGTGATGTGGCGGCTGTTGCTCGATCCGACCAATACGGTGGTCAGCATATCCACCATATCGACTTCTAGTTTCGAAAGCGGAACAACTGTGATTTCCTCATCCGGGCGGCCAAGCTGACGACCCAGAACCACCGGGGTGTCGTCATTGCGATGTTCAAGCAGGATATCGCGGGCCTTAGCCAGAAGATCGCGGCGGCGCTTGGAGACCGGGTTATAGAAGGCAATCACGAAATCGCCCTCGGCCGCTGATTTCAGGCGGCGCAGGATATCCTCGCGCGGGGTCAGAAGGTCAGACAGTGAAATCGCACAGAAATCATGGCCCAGTGGCGCGCCGATGCGCGCGGCTGCTGCCTGAAGGGCGGAAATACCCGGTGACACCTGCACCGCGACCCTGTTCCAATCCGTGCGATCTTCGCGATCCAGCAACTCAAACACCAGGGTTGCCAGCGCATAGATACCCGCATCCCCCGATCCGATCAGGGCGACGTCTTTGCCGGTCGCTGCCATTTCCAGCGCATGACGCGCACGGGCTTCTTCGGCGCCCAGATCGGAATGGTGGCAGTGTTTGCCATCGATAAGCGGCCCCAGAAGATCAAGATACATCTGATAGCCGACAATATCGGTGGCCCGACCGATCAGGGCGGTGGCTTCCGGGCTGCGCCAGCCGATCTGGCCCGGCCCAATTCCCACAATCGAAAGCCTGCCCTGGGCAGTTCCGATGTTTTCAGGGATGATGTCATCCTGTGACAGGGCAATGGCGCAGGTGGATTTTTTGGTCTTGTGTTTGGGGACGATCAGCTTGCCGTTGGCTCCGACCGTTGCCAGCGCTGCGCCTTCGGCAACGCCATGGCAGCCGGTTTCGGCAAAGACGACGTCAGACGGGCTGACAAGTCGGTCTGACTCAGCCTCAAGGATGGCGGCGTCAAAGAACCTTGCAGGCACACCAAGACGGTTTGCCAGTTCGTGTACGGCGGCTTCATCGGCCTTGAGATCAATCGAACTGACACAGGCAATGGCCTTGGGACTCAGGCATTGTCCGGCGAGTGTTTCCATCACGAGATCATAAAGATCATCCACCGGACAGCCGCGTTCACAGCCGACACCCAATGCCAGAACCGGCGGGTGATAGGTGATTGCAGTTTCCGGTCCGGCATCGCTGGTATCGGATTCATCGGTTGCGCGCGCGGTGGCGGTAATCACGACACTGCCGTCATCAGATTGGGCAATCGCACTGTTGGTCAGCCACGCAGCTGATCCGGCCTCAATCTCAAGGCGGGCAGACGCACCGGCCAGCAGTGCAGCGGTTGCTGGTTTAACGGTGTCGGGTGTGCCCAGTTTCCAGCCTGCCGGTGGTTCATCAAGGGCCAGTCCCAGCATCGCATCGCCCGGCGTGGTGATGGCGGCAAAGCCACCCAGCCGATCTGCCAGATCGCGCGCCAGCCGGTTACCCCCGTGATGCCCGCCCAGAAGCGGGATAAAGGTGTCGCCGGATTCATCGACGGCAATCACGGCTGCGTCCTGCCACTTTCCGCTGAGAAGCGGGGCAAGCGCACGGATCAGAATGCCCGATGCACACACACCAATGATGACATGTCCGGTCGAAAAAGTTTGTTGCAGATGGGCAATGGTATCGTCAAAGGCCAAATCAACGTCGCGGGTGGAAACACGTGTACGCAGGCCATGGACGGTCGCACCCTGCAGGCTGGATGCGATCTTGCGCGCAGTCGGTAGCGCGCGCTGGGTCAGGCAGACCACCGCAATCGGGGCAATCGGATCGGTCGGCAATACGGGATTGTTATTGTTGTGTTGGGCGGTCATCGCCATGCGTCTCCGCGACGGTGGATCAGGATCATGGAAAAGTACGGGGCCTTTGCATCACTTGGCAAATCGCCAAGCGGGACCATTTTCTGGGTTTCAAGTGTCGCACGCTCGATATAGCGCGCCCGATCGGTCAGGCCCAGCTCATCAATCACATCACGGACCTTCGCGAAATGACGGCCCAGTTTTATGATTGCCGCCGCATCGGTTTTGGCCAGCTGTTCGCGCAGGCGATCAGCATCAAGCGGACCGGGAATGACTTGCAGCACATCATTCTTGGCTGCCAGCGGCGCGCCAAGCTGGGCTGCACAGGCCATCATCGAACTGACGCCCGGCACGGTTTTGACCGGGTAACCGGCTTCGGCCAGTCGGCCAAACAGATACATGAAGCTGCCATAAAAGAACGGGTCCCCCTCGCACAGCACAGCAACAGTTTTGCCGTCTGCCAGATGCCTACCGATTTCAAGTGCGGCTGCGTCATAGACCGGATCGGCGGGTTTGCCCATTTCAATGCGAATGGCGATTTCAATGCGGCCTTCCGGGATGTGCGGATCTACGATCTGTCGCGCAAGGCTGACGCCATCTTCCAGGGCTGGATAGGCGATGACATCGGCCTGTTGCAGAACGTTATAGGCCTTGAGCGTGATCAGGTCCGGCTCGCCCGGTCCGATGCCAAGCCCATATGCCGTTCCGGCCACTGTAAGTGGCGTTGCGGGACGTTCCGCACTGCTCATGCTTTTACTCCAAGGTAATGGGTGACCGGGGCCAGATTGCTCCAACCCTTGAAGCCGCCGCGCGGCACCAGCCGGGAAACCGAAAGGCGCGTCAAGCTGCCACCGTTTTTATTATAGAACCGTAATAATTTTTCTTCGCCTTCGAGCGTCACGGTGTTGGCCACCAGCCGACCATGACGCGGTAGCAAATCCCAACAGGTATCAAGCAGACCATCAATGGTGATCCCGCCGCCGATAAAAATGGCATCAGGCCTCGGCAGGCAATCAGCAAAGTTAAGCGCCTCTTCGATGGATTTTTGTTCGACTGCCAGGGTTGGTACGCCAAGCCGGATGGCATTTTTTTGTATCAGGGCGCAGCGTTCAGCGTCGCGTTCAATTGCAACCGCCAGACCACCCATGCGTTTCCATTCAATCGATATGGATCCACATCCAGCCCCCAGGTCCCAAAGCACGCCACCCTTGAACGGGGCGAGCGAGGACAGCGTTTGCGCGCGGATCTCGGATTTCGTGATCATGCCGTCATGGACAAAGGCATCATCAGGAAGACCGGGGCCCTTGGGCAGTGGTTTGGCGTTTGGTCCGGCTTCCAGGTCAATCATGATCAGGTTGAGCGGATCAACCGGTTTGATATCGGGCATGGATGTTGCCCGTGCCTGCCATGTTTGTGCGGTCTGGGTGGTAATGCGTTCTTCCGGACCACCAAGCCGTTCGCATACTGACATACGGCTTTGATCAAAACCGGCCTCACACAGCATGACAGCAACCAGAGCCGGGGTTGATCCATCAGCACTCAACGCGATCAGCTTGCCATGCGGGCGCAAATGGGCGCGCAGGCTTTCCGGATCGCGACCATGCAGGGTAATGACATCACAATCTGCAAGGGGCCAGCCAAGGCGCGAAGCCGCCAGTGAAATACTCGAAGGCGCCGGGATTGCATGAACCGGTTCGGTCCCGAAATAGTTGATCAGTGTATTGCCAACACCGAAATACATCGGATCCCCACTGGCCAGAACCACCGGGTTCTGATCAAGGCAATCTTCAATCAGGGGCAGGTTGGCCTCAAACGGGGTGATCCACTTGTTCCGGGTCGCGGTGTTGGTGCCGGGCAGCATGGCGATATGGCGCGTGCCGCCAAAGATGATACTGGCTTTTTCAAGGATCTGGCGGGCAAGCGGCGATAGTCCATCATACCCGTCCTCGCCAATACCAATAACCGTGATCCGGCCCTTGATCGGGGATTGTTCATTCATGACAACCCGCCTTTCTTGCGCTCAAGCGTACCGTCGGGTGTGGAACCATCGTCACGTGCCATGCGCGCCAATGCATTGACTGTGGCCGCGGTCACCGCACTACCGCCAAACCGGCCACGCAGCGTGACAAAAGGAATGCCGTTTGCGTGCGCAATCAGGGCTTCCTTGCTTTCGGCCGCACCAACAAACCCAACGGGCATGCCAATGATCACGGCAGGCTTGGTCATGCGGCCGTCATGGATGGCTTCAAGCAGATGGAAAAGTGCGGTCGGGGCATTGCCAATGGCGATTATTGCGCCATCGATATGATCATTCCAGCCCTCGACAGCAGCGGCAGACCGCGTGGTTGCCAGCTTGGCCGCAAGACCATGTGTGTCGCCGTCATTCAAGGTGCAGAGCACCGGGTTTTTTGCGGGCAGAAGCCGGGAAATGATGCCATGGCGGACCATCTCCGCATCACACAAGATGGGCTTTCCGGCCCGGAGTGCTGCGGTTGCGGTGCTGGCAACATCCCCGCCAAAGGCAATCTGGTCAGCCATTTCAACCATGCCACAGGCATGAATAATGCGTATGGCGATTGGGCGTTCATCCTCTGAAAAGCGCGCAAGCTCTGCCTCCGCCTCGATGGTCGCAAAGCTTTTGGCATAGATTTCCTGCGGGTCACGCAGATAGTCAAACATTGCCGCGCCTTTCAGGGGACAGGGATCGACCGGTCAGGAACCGGTCGGTTTCTTCGCATCGTCGTGATCATGGGCGTGGCTGTGCCCGTGATCATGGCCATGACCGTGATGATGATGCCCATGGCTATGGCCATGATGGTGGTGGTGCCCATGATCATGGCTATGCCCGTCGGTGCCGATGCCCATCACATGGTGATGGTGGCCGACCTGCGGGGTGCCGACATCGCCTTCATAGCCAATGATTTGCTCGCGATACTTGCAAAGCTGGCAGTTCATGTTGTTGTCGCCGGTATCAATCTCGGCCAGACGTTCGGAAAAGCTTTCAAGCACCATCGGATGATCCTTGAGGTAACCTGCCTTGATGAATTCAACATCGCCAAATTCAGCCGCAACTTCATCGGTGTGGGAATAGATGCGGTCAATCAGAATGCCGGCGAACAGGAAATAGGGGAACACGACAACGCGCTTGTAGCCAAGCTTCATGGCTTCGCGCAGGCCCGCATTGACGCGCGGATGGGCAACACCGGAATAGCTGATTTCGGTGCGACCAAAACCCATGCCTTCCTGCAGCATGCGCGCGACCTTGTAAACGTTGGAGTTGGCGTCCGGATCGTTGGTCCCGCGCCCGACGACCATCAACAGCGTGTCTTCACGCGAAACGCTGTCATCAACCCCGACAAGAGCTTCTTCGATCCGTTGCTTTGCTGCCATCAGAAGTTTGGGATCAATGGCAAGATCACGGCCAAACAGAACCTCGATATCCGGGTTTTCATGGGCGAAATTGTTCACTTCGCTCGGCAGGTCGTTTTTGACGTGACCGGCGGCAAACAGCATGCCTGGCAGGGCATAAATCTTCTTGTGGCCCATGGCTTTGAGCTTTTCAAAGCCATCACGCAGGATCGGGTGGGCAAATTCGAGAAAGCCGCTTTCGACATCGTATTCGGCCAGGTGGGTTTGTTTCATCGCTTCAACCATCGCGTTGAACTGTGAAACCGCGCGCTCGTCGCGCGAACCGTGACCGCAAATCATTACTGCGCCTTTGGGGGACATAAAAGGCTGCTCCTTTGTCTCTCTCAGATGGTGTAATTCGCACGGCATTTTTGCCATGCGGTACCCGATGCCACCCCCGTTTTCACCGATTGGCCTGCGGAATGCAAGCGGCAGCTACGCCAAGATGATGTGCAAGGGGTCTGGGTGATGAAAATACTACTTATTGTGGGCCGGTATTGGCCGGGTATCGAAGATGTTGTGGGGCGGTGATCAGACTTTCTTTTTTGTTACCGGTTTTGTCGTCAGGTCCAGTCGGTGTCAGGACCGTGGTTTGCCTTACGCAGTTCAGGACAGGCAGGATTAATCATGAAGCTGTATGATAAAATAAAATTTTGTATGAAATATTTCTAGCAAACCGAAAACCTGATGGCAAATTCTCTGCTGTAATCGGCACTTAACCCAACACGCCGTCATTCTGATTGACGCCCTGGCGATCACCGCGCACATTGCGGCAATGGAACCGACATTTGCCGATTTTCTGATCCCGGAACCTGCGTTTTTCGGGCCGCTTTTTACCATGCTGGTGCTGGCACTGGTGTTGGACGCGGTGTTTGGTGACTTCCCATGGCTGTTCTCGCGGATCGGGCACCCGGTCGTCTGGGTCGGCAATCTGATCGCGTGGTTTGAAAGACGCCTGAACCGCCCAGATCGCAGCAATGCCGATCGGTTACTTCGTGGGACTGTTACCAGTCTGGCTGTCATTGCCGTTGCGGCCGCAGCTGGTGGTCTGGTTCAGTTTGTTTCCTCAATTGGCGACGTTTTCAGGGCATCAGAAGTTTTTTTGGTCGCGGTTTTGATTGCGCAAAAGGGCCTTTATCAACACGTAAAGGCTGTATCGGCTGCGCTCAAGAAAGATGGCATTGCTGGCGGCCGCAAAGCGGTTTCAATGATTGTCGGACGCAATCCCGATACCCTTGATGAGGCCGGGGTCAGCCGGGCAGCGATTGAAAGCTGTGCTGAAAACTTTTCTGATGGGGTGGTCGCCCCGCTGTTCTGGTATGTGGTTGGCGGGCCGATTGGTATTTGCGCCTACAAGGCAATCAACACGCTTGATTCGATGATTGGTCATCGTAACCAGCGCTATCTTTATTTCGGGTGCTTCGCCGCGCGCCTTGATGATGTCGCGAACTTTATCCCCGCCCGACTTGCCGGGGGCGTGATTTGTCTTGCCGCATTCATCGGGGGTAAAACCAGTGGCAAGGCTGCCTGGAAGACCATGCTGTCGGATGCCAAAAAACACAAATCCCCCAACGCCGGGTGGCAGGAAGCCGCCTTTGCCGGGGCACTTGAAATCGCCCTTGCCGGACCGCGCCAATATGGCAGCGAAGTGGTTGATGATCCCTATATCGGCAATGGTCGCCGCGGTCTTGCCGCAAGCGATATCGACCGCGCATTGCGGCTATTCACCACATCGTGTCTGATCAACGGTGCCTGGCCGATTATTCTCAAAGTGATCTGGGTCGGACTATGAGTGCCGGGCAACGCGCCAATGAAATTCCGTTGGGCTGCGAGTTCCTTGAGGGCATCCTGCAAAACCGGACCAACCAAATCATTCTCGATCGGTTTTCAGTCTTCGGGATTGAAGACTGGTGGCTGACCGCCGGATGTCTTGCCCAAACCATCTGGAATATAAAGGCTAATCGGGCCCCGGAATCTGATATTGCCGACTATGATCTTTTTTATTTTGATCCCGATACGACATGGCATTCAGAAGATCGTGTGATCGCACAAGGGGCTGAATTGTTTTCTGATATCGCGGCCGCGGTTGAAATCCGCAATCAGGCGCGTGTGCCAATCTGGTATCCGGAAAAATTCGGTGTGCCGTATGGTGCGGTAAGTGCTGCCAGTGACGGGATTGATCGATTTGCCTATCAGACAAGTGCGATTGGCGTGCGCAAGGATGCGGACAAAGACGGTATCGATGCCTATCGCATATATGCACCATTTGGTCTGTCGGACGTGATGGAAGGTCGGGTTATCCCAAACACGGTTTTACCGGTAAAAACGGTCTATGAGACCAAGGTTGCCCGCTGGCAAACAATCTGGCCGGATCTGATGATCTCACCCTGGCCGGAAAAGAACGGTTTGGGGCAGGATGATTAATCGTTGCCCTTGTTCATCCGGGCGATGGTCGATGTGGTGGAAAAGCCGTCTTCAAGATTGGCCAGAACCACTTTGCCGCCATAGGCCTGAACGATTTCGGCCCCAACAACCTTATCAATGGTGTAATCCGCGCCCTTGACCAGAATGTCTGGCTTGATCGCCGAAATCAGTTCAATCGGCGTATCTTCGCCAAAGATCACGACCCCGCTGACGGTTTCAAGCGATCCGAGCACGGCCGCACGTGCGGCTTCGGATTGAACCGGTCGTGCGTCACCCTTGAGGCGTTTGACCGACGCGTCGGAATTCAGCCCGACGATCAAACGGTCGCAACTTGCGCGTGCCTGTCTGAGCAGGCTGAGATGCCCCGGATGCAGCAGATCAAAGCAGCCATTGGTAAAGCCGACTGTGTATCCCTTGCGCCGCCAGCGATCTGCACGATCAACCATGCGATCAAGTGGCATCAGTTTCGCTTCCCCGATCATCAGGTCATGATGATGCAGGGTGGAAATGAGCTCGTCAGGGTAAACAACCGCGGTCCCTATCTTGCCAACCACGATCCCTGCGGCAACATTGGCAATGCGTGCGGCATCGGCAAGGCTTGATCCTGCTGCCACAGCTGATGCAAGGCAGGCCACCACCGTGTCGCCAGCGCCGGAAACGTCAAAGACTTCGCGCGCTTCGGTTGGCAGATGCAAAGCATCGCCATCTTTGGTGACAAGGGTCATGCCATCCTGGCTGCGGGTAAGCAGAACGTTTTCGACGCCGCATTCAGTGATAATCTTGGTCGCGGCGGCGACAGCATCTTCGTCGCTATTTACGGCAATACCGGTTGCGGCTTCGGCTTCTGCGCGGTTCGGTGTGACCACCGTTGCCCCGCGATAGATGCTGTAATCACTACCTTTGGGGTCGACAATGATCGGCTTGCCCGCGCTACGCGCTGCTTCGATTGCGGCGGCCACGACATCGGCATGCAAGACACCCTTGCCATAGTCAGACAGGATGATCGCCGCGACATCCGGTGCCAGTTGCCCGGCCAAAGCGGACAGGTTGCTGATGGTGGCTGGTGCGATGTCGCCCGTCGTTTCATTGTCAGATCGCAACAATTGCTGCCCGCCCGCGATATAGCGGGTTTTGATCGTTGTCGGACGGTTGCGCTCGGTCTGGATATAGGGCTCAACGCCTTTGTCATGTGCAACATATTCCATGACTTCCCGACCGGGCAGATCATCCCCAACAAGCGACAGGAACTGAACGGATGCGCCAAGGGCCGTGGCATTGCGTGTGACGTTGCCCGCCCCGCCCAGCATTGCACTTTCGCGCTCAACCCGGATGACCGGAATGGGGGCTTCGGGCGAGATGCGCGTGACTGATCCATAAACAAACCGGTCAAGCATGACATCGCCAATGCACAGGACCTTGGCGTCGGTCAGTTGTTCAACCTGTTGGGCCAGATGGCTAAGATCGGTCATGGTCGCAATTCTTTGTTCTGTCAGAGTATTCAGGCGACTTTGGCAGTCTGCCAGTTATTTTTTCGTCAGGCCAAGCGTGTGTTCAAGGGCGCCCACCAACATCTGGCCAATCTGGATGTGCATTTCCTGAATGCGCGCGGTGGTGTTGCTGGGAACGATCATCAGCGGGTCGCACAGACCAACCATGTCGCCACCTGTCTTGCCAGTCCAGCCGGTTGCAATCAGACCCATTTCCTTGGCCTTGGCCAGACCAAGATTGACGTTCTTGCTGTTACCGGATGTTGAAATGCCAATTGCAACGTCATCGGGGTTACCAAGCGCCTCGATCTGACGTGAAAACAGGTGATCAAACCCGAAATCATTTCCAATTGCGGTCAAGGCGGAGCTGTCGGTGGTCAGCGCAATCGCCGGAAGCGCGCGGCGATCATTGATGTAGCGAACCGTGAATTCAGTGGCGATATGCTGGGCGTCGGCAGCCGACCCACCATTACCAAAGAACAGCAGTTTGTTGCCGTCATTAAGCGCATCGGTGCAAATCTCGACCAGTTCGATAAAGGCATCACGCGTGGCTTCACGGGTCTTGTTGACCAGATCAAGATGCTCGTCAAACTCACTGTCGAAAAAGGCTTTGATATCCATGGGTAATTCAGGTCCTGCTCGCTAAGTCGTATCAGCCGTGTTTTGCAATCAGATCACGGAAATATTCGATGGTTGATCCGAGGCCAGCTTCAAGTTTCACGGTCGGTTCCCAGCCATCAAGACTTTTGCGCGCAAAGGTAATGTCGGGTTTGCGCTGCAGCGGGTCATCCGCCGGAAGGTCCTTGAAGATCAGCTTCGATTTGGCACCTGTCATTTCGATCACGCGTTCGGCCAGTTCGCGAATAGTGATTTCATGCGGATTACCAAGGTTCATTGGGCCGGTAACAGATTTATCCGTCGCCATCAGGCGCACAAAGCCCTCAATCAGATCCGTGTAGAAGCAGAACGAGCGGGTTTGCTCGCCATTGCCATAAATCGTGATGTCCTCGCCATGCAGTGCCTGAATGATGAAGTTCGAAACCACACGTCCGTCCTGCGGATGCATGCGCGGGCCATAGGTATTGAAGATCCGGGCGACCTTAATGTCCAGGCCATGCTGGCGATGGTAATCAAAGAACAGCGTCTCCGCGCAACGCTTGCCTTCATCATAGCAGGCGCGTGGGCCGATCGGATTGACGTTGCCACGGTAATCTTCGGTTTGCGGATGAACTTCCGGATCACCGTATACTTCGCTGGTTGATGCTTGGAAAATTTTGGCACCAACGCGCTTTGCAAGGCCAAGCATGTTGATCGCACCATGCACACTGGTCTTCGTCGTCTGCACCGGGTCATGTTGATAATGGATCGGTGATGCCGGGCAGGCGAGATTGTAGATCTCGTCTACCTCAAGATAGAGCGGAAAGGTAACGTCGTGGCGCATCAACTCGAAATGCGGCTTGTCGAGCAGATGAACAATGTTGTCCTTGGTGCCGGTAAAGAAATTGTCGACGCATAAAACATCGTTGCCTTCTTCAAGCAGGCGTTCACATAAATGAGAACCAAGGAAACCTGCGCCACCGGTTACCAAAACGCGCTTGCGTCGCCACATATCGTCTTTAACCTTGTTACTATGATATCAAAACGGGCTGAAACTAGCAGCTTGGTTGGTGGAAAGCTACGACTTATCTATTGGTCGACATGTCTGAAATTGCCCGATATTCGCGTTTGGTTTCAATATCCATGAATGCTAAATACATAACCTGTTAATGGACCGGCGTTATCGTGGTTCGGGCAGATTAGCGGCTGTTACTCCGTCAAAACAATCTTCTGGTTATTGCATTTATGTCTGATAGCTCAATTCCATCGCCCGAAGCCTTCCTCGTTGACTATGTGCGACGCCTTGAGCGGCGCAAGGAAGGCGTTGGCGCGATTCATGTGCATTTTTCCAAATTGTTGCCTTTTAACCGCCGCGACCATCACATCAGGACCGCGATTACTGCTTTTGAAGAAATTGTACCTGAAGTAACCGGGCGCATTTTTACGCTGTCGAACCAGGACCTGATTTTCATCTTTGATGCCGCCGAGATGGACGAGGTGAATGCGGTCATTTTCCGCCTGAAATTCCTGTTCAATGATGATCCGCTGATCAGCGATGGCAAGGATGAAAGCGGCGCGCCAGCAACCTTCACCGACTATTACGATGTTGGCCAGCAATATAAGGAATTCCTGCATCTGACCCAGATGCTGGTGCGCGCGAATGCCAATCGCCCGAAGGTGGTAAGCAAGGCGGCTGAGCGTCACAATGACCATCCGGAACTTAGCGATGACCGTGCGCCACTGACGCCAAAGATCCTTGGCCGGATTGATGAATCCCTGCGCCGGGCCGATTTGTCCAACCTGATGCGCCGCCAGGCGATTTGTGCCGTGGTTGGTGATGCCCACCCGACACCGGTTTTCCATGAATTGTTCATTTCAATCAAGGATTTGCAGGAAACCCTGCTGCCTGATGTCAATGTGTTGTCAAACCGCTGGCTGTTTCAACACCTGACAGAAATTCTTGATCGACGCATGCTGTCGCTTTTAACGCGCTCCAATGATGCATCGGTGACCGGCTCTGTCAGTATCAATCTGAACGTATCAACATTGCTGTCCCCGGACTTCCTGACATTTGACAGTAACGTCAAGGCAGGTCAGCGCGGAACAATCGTTCTGGAACTTCAGAAGATCGATATTTTTGCTGATTTGGGCGCATTCTTCTTTGCACGGGATTTTTGTCGGGATCGCGGTTACCGCATCTGCATTGATGGCATCAGTTATCTGTCGCTGCCCTATATCAATCGTAACAAGCTTGGCGTTGATATGATCAAGATGCTGTGGGATCCGGAAATGGAAAACATGGATGAAGAGCATCGCGAAGCCATGCGTGCGGCCGTGGCCGAGTCAGGTGACACCCGGGTCATTCTGTGTCGTTGCGATGATGAACGTGCCATCAAGTTTGGTCATTCGATCAATATCACCATGTTCCAGGGCCGCCATGTGGAGCATCTGATGAACGAACGAACAAAAAAATAGCGCCGGAAACGCGGCGCTATTTGGTTCTTGTGATGACAACAGCTGGCTCAGGCGCCGTCCTTGCCATCGATTCCCGCCTTTTCAAATGTCGCCATACCGGTGTGACATTCAGCAGCGGCCCGCAAAAGCGGAATAGCAAGCGCTGCCCCCGATCCTTCGCCAAGGCGCATGCCGAAATCAATCAGCGCTTGCTTGCCCAGTTTATCAATCAGACGGGTGTGGCCCGGCTCTGCCGATACATGCCCGATAAGGCAATGATCAAGTGCATCGGCACGCATCGCTGCCAAAACCGCGCCTGCGGCACATGAAACATAACCATCCAGCAAAACCGGAACCCGCGAAAAGCGTGCCGCAATGATCGCACCGGCCATGGCCGCAATTTCACGTCCCCCGACACAGCGCAGAATATCCAAACCGTCATGCATCTGGTTCTTGTGCAGAATGATCGCGTCACCCACAACACGCGTTTTGCGGTCAAGGGTTGTGTCATCAATCCCGGTACCGCGACCAGTCCAGTCGCTTGCATTTCCGCCATAAAGCGCGTGGGCGATGGCGGCGGCCGACGTGGTGTTGCCAATGCCCATTTCGCCGGGCACAAAAAGATCCAGTCCCTTTTCGATGGCGCTCATGCCAAAGGCCATCGCTTCGGCACAGCCCTCGTCATCCATCGCAGGTTCATTGGCAAAATCGTTTGTCGGCACTTCAAGTGCGACTTCCATAACGCGAAGTTCTGCATCGACAGACTTGCAGATCTGGTTGATTGCGGCCCCGCCGTTAATAAAGTTCTCGACCATCTGCTGGTTAACACTGGCCGGGAAGGCCGAAACGCCCTGTGCAACAACACCATGACTGCCAGCAAAGACCGTAACACGGGGGCGTGACATGCGCGGGCGCGATGTTCCCTGCCACCCGGCGAGCCACATGCTGAAATCTTCAAGTCGTCCAAGCGATCCCGCAGGTTTGGTCAATGTTGGTTCGCGTTCGGCGACGGCGGCCTGTGCATCCTGATCGACTTCGGGAAGTTCGGCCAGCAGGGCGCGAATTTCCTCAAGGTTTTGTGGCGGGTGTTTTGGGTTGAACATGTGGGTCTCCGGCTGGCGGCAAAGGTGCCTGGGGTCCTGACTGCAGTGTGTTCCGCTTGGCTTCCGGGATGGGAATGATTAGGCTCGGAAACCAGTTGTCTAAGACGGCTCAGAAAGTCAGCCCAAACTAGGCCCGGGCGTGGCAGATTGCCAGTTTGAAAATCGGAAATTTATGATATCCAAAGATCATAACCAAAACGAAACAAATATGCAAAGCGCAGATTCATCGAAAAATGATGGCGCGAACGTCGGCGTTGAAGCACCAATCAAGACATCTGTGATTTCTGATTTCTGGCGTGCCTTGGCCTTGCTAAGCCGTGTGCCGGTGTACGGGATTGACGATTTTCGCGCCGAGTTGATTGCAAGATCCGTCTGGTCCTGGCCGCTGGTTGGGTTGTTGCTGGCCGGATTTGCCATGCTGCCAGCGATGCTGGTTTATCAATTGACGGAAAGTATCCTGATATTCGCGATCATTGCCCTGGCAGGCATGGTGCTTCTGACTGGCTGCATGCATGAAGACGGTATGGCTGACTGCGCGGACGGATTTGGTGGCGGGTTTGAACGTGCGCGCAAACTGGAAATCATGCGTGACAGTCAAATCGGTACCTATGGTGTCGTCGCCCTGATCTTGTGTTTTGGGCTGCGACTTGTCCTGATGTCTGTGGCCGGTGACGGCGGGCAGGCTGCGATCCTGTTTCTGGTTATGGCGATATCATCGCGTGCAGCCATGCCGATCATGATGCATATCCTGCCCCCGGCGCGTAACGACGGTTTGGGCAAAGGTGCGGGAAGACCAAGTCTGATGATGGTCGGGCTTGCGGTGCTCATCGCTGCGATCCTGGCGTTCGTTTTGACGGGTTTGGTCACGACCGTTGTGGTATTGGCTGGTGCGCTTTTGGCAGTTGGCCTTATGGCGATGGTGGCGAAATGGCAAATCGGTGGCCAGACGGGTGATGTTTTGGGCGCAACCCAGTTGCTAAGCGAACTTTTTGTCGGAATTGCCTTTGTCGCGGTCATCTGACGATCTGGGCAAGAAAAGGGGATACGAACCCAATGAAAACAACAAGATGGTGGTTGGTGCGTCATGCCCCGGTCCAAAACCCCGAACGTCTGGTTTATGGCCAAAGTGACATGCCAGCGGATCTTTCCGATGAAAAGGCGATCAACACTCTTGCCCGGCAATTGCCAGCTGCTGCGACGTGGGTGACCAGCCACCTGTCGCGTACACAGGATACGGCGCGTAGCCTGCAACGTTTCATGGAAGCAGACCATGTGTTGCAGGCAGAAAGCGGATTTGCCGAGCAGCACTTTGGTGACTGGGAGCTGCAGAACTGGAACGATTTGCCCAAGGGTGAAACAACGCGTTTCTGGACCGATTTTGCCCGACAACACCCCCCTAAGGGTGAAAGTTTCGCCGATGTTGTCGGGCGTGTTGGTCCGGTCTTTTCCCGGTTAAATGATGCATTTGCCGGTCGCGATGTCGTGGCTGTCATTCATGGCGGGACGGTGCGCGCCATATTGGCCAATGCCTTGGGCTTGTCGCTTGAAACGGCTTTGGCGTTTCATGTCGATACGTTGGGTTTGACCAAACTTGAATTCATCGACGAGGTCGACGAACCCGGCTGGCGTGTGACCGCGGTCAATCAGCGATTCTAAGGTTTCGTCCCTATGCGGATGCGAGTTCGATGTCCGATGCCATGTCATCGAGCGCGTGTTCAGCCAGATAGCGGTCTACCATATCCGGCTCAAGGTCATGGTTTTCGCAAATATCGAATACATCGCGCAGATAGGCCTGATAATACGGGACCGGTCGGCTGCGTGATTTGGCCCGCAATTTGGCGACATTCGGGAAATCTGCTGCGAAGGATGCGCTTTCGATTGCCTGGATGATGGTGTCGTCAATGATGGCAGCTGGCATACCGCAATAGGTTTTTCCACAGGCAGACAACATCTTGCTGGCAGTCGGAACGGAAATGCCCGGTTGCGCAAGCAATTCGTTCAACTCATCGTTCCCGAAGTCGGAAATCGACATCAGCGTTACAAGCGTCGGCATATCGCGAACAAGCAGCGATAATGCGTTAACGCGAATGCCGCGTTCATGGGACCAGATGATGGAGGCGATCACCCCCTTCGAGGCATCCTGAGCAAAAATTTCCCGAACGTCGCGCCGTGCCAGCGTGATTTCGCCTTCAATCGAATATTCTTCCAGGAAGTCCTGAAAAGATCTGTCCGGACTGTTCAGCCGACCAAGCAATCCCAGCCACATGTCCTTGCGAGAGGAAGTGGTCCAGGTTGGCGCAGTCGACTGTCGGATTTTCAATAGGTGAGACCGTATAGCCATTTGTGCTCACAAACTTCCAGATTACCCCAAGAGTTTTGGCGCAGATTTTTCTGCTGCCAGCCGGGTGCTTGTTCTTTTGTTCCCGGTTTTGCGCGAGATTGCGGATTTTTCCGTCTGTAGTTTCAGCGCGACGTCTTGATGTTGTCTGAAATGGTAGGGGCCCTCAAGCAGACAATTCTTACAAATACTGACCTTCCGGTTAGGTCGTATGAATCAGACAGCTTGAAGGGCCGAGATTGACCTTTGGCATTTATGGCAAACCTGCTAGGTTCGGCGCACCGTTCGGTGATGGGAAATCGGTGCAAGGCCGATGCTGCCCCCGCAACTGTATCGGGTTGGGCGATCCGGGTCGGCGCGTGGCGCCAGACCAGCCACCGGGCAACCGGGAAGGCGGACCGCTTTCATGCCCGCAGCCAGGAAACCTGCCGAAGGTGTCACTATTCTTTAGAAGGTGGCGACGCAATCGGGCCTCGGTGGGAGGCCATGGCGAGGAATAAACGGGATGACCCAGATTTTACCCCCTGACGGCCCCTCTGACGGGACGCATCTGATCCTTGGTGGGGCGCGATCCGGCAAAAGCCGGTTTGCCGAAAACATTATCAATCACGTAGGTGGTGGCACATATATCGCAACCGGGCGGGCCTGGGATGATGAAATGGCCAACCGCATCGATCTTCACAAACAATCGCGCGGCGATCTCTGGCAGACAGTGGAAGAACCGCTTGAGCTCTGCGCTGCCTTACAGACCTGTAATGTCACGGGTGGCAAACCGGTTCTGGTCGATTGCCTGACCTTGTGGCTGACCAATCTCATGCTCGAAGACCGCGATATTGACGCCGAGACTGAGGCCCTTTGCGATCTGGTGCCGAAACTTGTTGTGCCGGTGCTTCTGGTCTCAAACGAGGTCGGCTTTGGCATCGTGCCGGAAAATGCCATGGCACGGGCCTTTCGGGATCATGCCGGGCGCCTGCATCAACGCATCGCCGAACTGGCTGACAAGGTGACCCTTGTGGTGGCCGGCATGCCGATGCAGGTCAAATAGCAACATAAAGAATTGAATTTTAAGGACTTTACAAATGGCACAATTGGGCAAAATCCCCGCAACCGTCATTACCGGTTTTCTGGGGGCCGGCAAAACAACGATGATCCGTAACATGCTGGAAAATGCCGATGGCAAACGCATTGCGCTGATCATTAATGAATTTGGCGATCTCGGTGTGGATCGCGGCATCATCAATGGCTGCGGTATCGAAGGCTGCGAAGAAGATGATGTGGTTGAACTGGCCAATGGCTGCATCTGCTGCACGGTGGCAGATGACTTTCTGCCAACCATCCAGAACCTGATTGATCGTGAAACACCACCTGACCATATCGTTATCGAAACATCTGGCCTTGCCCTGCCAAAACCCTTGGTAAAGGCGTTTAACTGGCCCGAAGTCCGGTCGCGTGTGACAGTTGACGGCGTGGTGGCTGTGCTTGATGGCGCGGCCCTGCGTGATGGTCTTTTTGCCCATGATCATCATGCAGTACAGGCGCAACGCGAAGCCGATGACAATCTGGATCATGAAAGCCCGCTTGAAGAACTGTTCGAAGAACAACTTCACTGTGCGGATATGGTGGTTCTGAACAAGACGGACCTTCTGACCGATGCCGAACGCAGCAAGGTCGAAGCCGATATCCGTGCAGAATTGAAAAAGCCGTCGGTCAAGATTATCGCAACTGACCATTCACGGGTGGAAAATGCTATCCTGCTGGGTCTGGGTGCTGCTGCCGAAGATGACCTTGATAGCCGCCCGAGCCATCATGACGATGGTCACGAACACGACCATGACGATTTCGACAGTTTCGTTGTCTCGCTTGATGCGATCAGCGATCCGGCGACGCTTGAGAAGCGCCTTATTGATGTTGTGCGCCAATTTGATGTTTTGCGGATCAAGGGATTCCTGGATGTGCCGGGCAAACCGATGCGCCATGTGGTTCAGGGGGTTGGCGAACGTTTCCAGCGCTATTTCGACCGTCCGTGGGCGGATGGCGAAACCCGCCGTTCCGAACTGGTCGTGATTGGTCTGCATGGTCTGGACCGTGCAGCGATTGAAGCCGCCATCAAGGCCGCCTGAATCCATTCGACCTGATGAAACTTGGCTGAGACCGGATGGATTTTTACATCCGGTCCTGGTCGCCTTTTCGACGTAACGACGCAAGAATACGGATCCCCAAATGCATCTATTGGCAGCCCAGCCCGGAATGGTCACGGATGGCAGCGAGGCCGTCGACCTTGGACAGCAACCCGGCGATGTGGTGATCCTGTCTGCGGCCGAGTCTGAGCTGGCCTGCCTTGCCGGGGCACAAGGGCGTCTGGTGGATGCATTCGGCGATCAAACCCCCTCCTTGCGTCTGGCAAGCTTGCTGCAGCTTGGCCATAACATGTCAGTTGATCTTTATATCGACGATGTGCTTTCCGATGCCAAATTCATCATCGTTCGCATTCTGGGCGGGCGCGGTTATTGGGATTACGGTATCGAACAACTGGTTGCCCTTGCGCGTGCCAAAGACATTCCCCTGGTCCTGTTGCCCGGTGATGATCAACCCGATGCTGAACTTTTATCGCTTTCGACCGTAAAGGGGCGGGAATATCAGAATATCTGGCGTTACCTGATCGAGGGCGGACCGCAAAACTCCGAGAATTTACTTCGTCTTATATACGAAAACTTAAATTCAAGCGTGAACTGGAGCTGGTCACCTGCCGCGCCACTGGTCAAGGCCGGGGGCTATTGGCCCGGCAAGGCGCAGGCAAGCCTTGATGAAATCCGGGTCAACTGGATTGAAAATCAACCGGTTACGCCGATTATCTTCTATCGTTCACTGGTACAGGCCGCCAATCTGGATGTTATTGACGAACTGGTTGAGGAACTTTGTGCCAATGGACTGAATCCATTGCCAATTTTTGTCGCCAGTCTCAAGGATCCGGTGGCAGCGGCATTGGTCGAGGACTGGCTGGCAGAAACCAGTGCGGATTTGATCCTGAATACAACCGGGTTTGCGATATCTGTTCCGGGATCAGAACGAAAAAATGGTCCGTTTGACGCGGTGGATGCCCCGGTCTTTCAGGTGGTGTTGTCTGGCGGTGGTGAAGAGGCCTGGCGCGAAGGTGTGAATGGTCTGGCCGCGCGTGATATTGCGATGAATGTCGCCCTGCCCGAAGTCGATGGCCGTATCCTTTCACGTGCTGTGTCGTTCAAGGGATCGGCTGGCAAGGATGACCTGACCCAGATTGATCTGGTGAAATACATCCCGGTTCGTGATCGTGTTGCCTTTACCGCCGAACTTGCCGCCAACTGGGTACGCTTGCGCAAATCGGATACTGCTTCGCGCAAGGTGGCGATGGTTATGGCGAACTATCCCAACAAGGATGCCCGCCTTGGCAACGGGGTCGGGCTTGATACGCCGGCCGGTATGGTCGAAACACTTCGCGCGATGCAGGGCGAAGGGTACAGGATCAATGATCTGCCGAAAGATGGCGACGCCCTGATTGCTGAGATCAAGGCCGGGCCGACCAACGATTTCAAATCCCTTGCTGATCGCGAAATTCGCGTGACCTTGTCTCGCACGGACTACCAAAAGGCGTTTGATGCGCTGCCACCGGCCATCCGGGATCAGGTAATTGAGGCCTGGGGCGACCCGACGAATGATCCGTTCTATCTGGCAGGTCAGGATGCCTTTGCGCTTTCCATCCTGCCGCTTGGCAATGTGGTGATCGGGTTGCAGCCTGCGCGTGGCTATAATATTGACCCGCTTGAAAGCTATCACTCGCCCGATCTGGTGCCGCCGCACAACTATTTCGCCTTTTATATCTGGCTGCGTCATGTGTTTGGCGTCGATGCGATCATTCATTTTGGTAAGCATGGCAATATGGAATGGCTGCCGGGCAAGTCGCTGGCGCTTTCCGAGGATTGCTTCCCGGAGGCCGTTTTTGGTCCGACCCCGCATTTCTATCCATTCATCGTCAATGATCCGGGCGAAGGCACACAGGCCAAACGCCGCGCCCAAGCGGTGATCCTTGATCATTTGACCCCGCCTTTAACCCGGGCGGAAAGCTATGGGCCGCTCAAGGATCTCGAAGCGCTGGTCGATGAATACTATGATGCCGCCGCGGTTGATCCCCGCCGTCTTGTGATCCTCAAACGCGACATCCTTGAACTGGCGATCCGCATCGGCCTTGACCGTGATTGCGGCATCGAGGCGGGCGAGGACGAAGAAAGCGCACTGGCCAAGCTTGATAACTATCTGTGCGAACTTAAAGAACTGCAGATCCGTGACGGGTTGCATATCTATGGCAAGGCCCCGGATGGCGATCTTTTGACCGATCTTCTGGTCGCACTTGCACGGCTACCGCGTGGTGCGGACACCGGCCCCGAGGCGTCCCTGCATCGTGCGATTGCCAGGGATATACTTGATGATCCCGCCTTTGATCCGCTTGATTGCGCCTTTGCCGAATTCTGGCCGGGCGCCAAGCCCGAAATACTCGCGCACTATGACGGCGAAGATATCGGACCATGGCGCACCACCGGCGATACCGTGGAACGGATCGAGCTTTTGGCACGTGATCTGGTCAGGGGAACGGTGAATGCCGATCCGGCGTGGTCAGCCGTCTGTGATGTTATTTCCGATATCGAAACGAATATTCGCCCGGCGGTGGTTGGTTGCGGTCCGGCCGAGATCGAAGGCCTTTTGCGTGGCCTTGCAGGCAAGTTCGTTGAACCCGGACCATCTGGCGCGCCGACCCGTGGCCGACCGGATGTGTTGCCGACCGGGCGCAATTTCTATTCAGTTGATACCCGTACCGTGCCAACCCCGGCGGCCTGGCAGTTGGGATGGAAATCAGCGGAATTGCTGCTGGAACGCCATGTGCAGGATCACGGCGAATGGCCAGCGGCGCTGGGGCTTTCGGTCTGGGGTACGAGCAATATGCGTACTGGCGGCGATGATATCGCGCAGGCGCTTGCCCTGATGGGGGTACGTCCGACTTGGGATAGTGCATCACGCCGGGTCACCGGTTTTGAAATCATGCCGGCATCGGTGCTGGGGCGTCCGCGTGTTGACGTCACCTTGCGGATTTCTGGTTTCTTCCGCGATGCCTTTCCCGGCCTGATTGACCTGTTTGACAGTGCGGTAAGGGCGGTGGCCGACCAAGCTGATGAACCCGATGACGCCAATCCGATTGCCGTGCGCGTGCGGGCCGAAACCGAAAAACTCCGCGCAAAGGGAATGGATCAGAATCAGGCGGCCAGACAAGCGGGCTTCCGGGTGTTTGGTTCCAAACCCGGCGCCTATGGGGCCGGGTTGCAGGCGATGATTGACGAAAAACTCTGGGAAGACGAAGACGATCTTGCCGATGCCTACCTTGCCTGGGGCAGCTATGCCTATGGCAACGGGGCCGAAGGCACGGCGGCACGCGATCTGTTTGAAACCCGGCTCAGTAAGGTCGATGCGATTGTCCACAATCAGGATAACCGCGAACATGATCTGCTGGATTCCGATGATTATTATCAGTTCGAAGGCGGAATGACGTCGGCTGTGCGTAGTTTATCAGGCAAGCAGCCAACGGTTTATCACAGCGACCATTCCCGCCCAGAAAGCCCGAAGATCCGGACACTCGAAGAAGAAATTGCACGTGTTGTTCGGGCGCGCGTAGTGAACCCCAAATGGATCAAGGGTGTAATGCGCCACGGCTACAAGGGCGCGTTCGAGATGGCGGCAACAGTCGATTACATGTTTGCCTTTGCTGCCACAGCACGTTGCGTCGCTGATCATCACTTTGATCTGGTCTATGACGCTTATCTTGGCGATATCGAGGTACGCGAATTCATCGCCGATCATAATCCCGACGCGCTTCAAGACATCAAGGACCGCTTGCGCGAGGCAATTGAGCGCGGGCTGTGGCAGCCGCGCCGCAACAGTGTTTCCGCCGATCTGGTCCCGTAATCTGTCAACTGATGCTTGTCATTGGAATCACGGGAATTTTACCGTGGGAACAAACCGGGCAGTTGAAACGTTACGTTTTCGCACCATATCTCAATTAACCAACTGTTAATAAGTTGTGAGGGACGGGGCACCCCTATCGGATCGCCTGCACGGGAAGCAGGTTGATTGAACAGATCGGAGGCCGCGATGGATATCAAGACCAACGTTCGTTTGCCTGATTATCTGCAAACTCCAATACCCGCCCATGGGCGGCATGCAGATATCGTCAACTTCCTGCTTTCTGACTTTGACATGCCTGAATGGTTGCGTGCGGATTTGCATGGTGATGGACGCTATCGCCCGGCGCGCGGTGCCATTCGCGCAGTGCTGGACGTGCGCGAACACTTTAACGGTGTGCACCGGCCGGTGACGTTTGACGAGTTTCATGCCGGCATGACAGAGCTTGCCCACCATCTTCCGGGTCCCGATCAGACCAAATTTGAAATCAATGCCAAGGTGAAGATTTACTGGCGCTACCTGCAAGGGGTCGAACGCCAGGTCTGGCGCACGGCCATTGCTGTTGCCCATCTGCGTATGGATCACTTCCCGGTGGTGCGTGAATTCAAAACCCTCATTGAACAGGTCGCAATCAGCCGCGACTGGCTAGAAAAACGCCTGGAGGTGGTTGAAAAAAGCTTCCAAAGCCCGGCGGCTGCGCGCAACGATGCCGTTCGCAAGGCTCTGCATCGTTTGCGCCGCATGTCACCCGGTGATCGTCTGCAACTGTTTAACAAGGCCCGGATGCGCCGCCCGGAATTGCGCAATATCGATATGCGTGAACCCGATAAATGGGCTGATCTGGTGACTGGCGATCTTGGATTGACCACCGGCGACGGTGCCAGCTTGTAACGCTGATTGGCTTTGGTTTGCAGTCAAAAGATAAAGGAACAGCGCGATCCTTGGGGTCGCGCTTTTCTTTTGCGGGATTGTCTTAAGGCAGGCATGCGGGCAAACTTGATGCCCAATATCTCAGGGCAGGCAGGCGGATCGCGTGAAGAACTTGATTTCAATATTCTTTTGGCTCCCGTGGCTCCCGGCTTTGGCCTTCGTCGGCCTGCTTTGGCATGGAACACCCGCAACAGCCGCCGATGGCAAGGATTGGGCGTCTGTCCCGACCGGACCGTTCCACTGGCAACTGCAAGGGGTGCTTGACGTCGATCCCTCCATCCGGGTCGTGGGCGGGGATCTTTTCGATATATCAGCTGATCAGGTCGCCGCATGGCGTACTGCCGGGCTTTATCCGATTTGCTATGTCAATGTCGGCGCGGTAGAGGATTGGCGCGATGATGCGCAGGACTTTCCACGCGATGTGATTGGTGCGCCCTATTGGGGGTGGGATGGCGAAAACTGGCTTGATATCAGCCGGTTTGAACGCTTTGTCGATGTTATCAGGGCGCGTCTTGATCTGTGCCGCGACAAGGGGTTTCTGGCGATTGAGCCTGACAACATAGACGCCTATGAAGCTGACCAAAGCAGCAAGCCGACCGGCTTTGACATTTCGCGCACCGATCAGCTGCGCTATGTGAACTGGCTCATCAAGGAGTCCCATATGCGGGGCCTTGCCATCGGGCAGAAAAATGCTGCTGACCTTGTACCCGATCTGGTCGGTCGGATGGATTTTGCCCTTCTGGAGTCAGCCTACCGCCTTGGCTTTATGGGGGAATTTGACCCTTATGTTGAGCAAGGAAAGCTTGTTTTTGCCGTCGAATATCTTGATGAAGGCGCTGATGCGATGACCTTTTGCCCGGTGGCGGACGCGCACGGATTTCAAGGCGTCATTGCGCGCATCGACCTTGATCAGACACCGCAAAACTGCCCTTGAGCCCAAGCTGCTTTCGCTGCATTCTGTGGCGGCATTTCAAAGGGAAGAAACAATGACCGACAAAAGCCAGCCAGACGTCGATATTAACGCGCGCCATGATGAAAAAATGAAGAAAATCAAGGCCGCGCGCGACAAGATGATGGCCCAGAAGATCGACAAAAAGGGCCTGATCATTGTCCATACCGGCAAGGGCAAGGGCAAGTCATCCTCTGCCTTTGGCATGGCGATGCGCTGTGTCGGCCATGACATGAAAGTCGGCGTTGTCCAGTTCATCAAGGGTGGCTGGGAAACTGGCGAGGCAAAGCTTCTGAAAAAGTTCCCCGATCTTTGTGAATTCCATGCCATGGGGGCGGGCTTTACCTGGGAAACCCAGAACCGTGCACAGGATGTCGCACTGGCGCGCGAAGCATGGGGCAAGGCGTTGGAAATGCTGCGTGATCCAAGCTATTCGATGGTGATCCTCGACGAGATCAACATCGTTCTGCGCTATGATTTCCTGCCGCTTGATGACGTGCTTGAAGCACTCGCCAACAAATTGCCAGATCAACACATTGTCCTGACCGGGCGTAATGCCCCCGATACCCTGATCGAGGCGGCCGATCTGGTCACGGAAATGACCATGGTCAAACACCCGTTCCGTGAACAGGGCATCAAGGCACAGATCGGCGTTGAATTCTGATCCGACTTTGATCACCCGAAAGAAAGTTTTGAAACCGGAATGAGTGCGCAATCCGTTCCTGCCCTGATGTTGCAAGGTACCGGTTCCGATGTCGGGAAATCCTTGCTGGTGGCCGGATTGTGCCGGGCCTATGCGCGTCGGGGCCTTCGGGTGCGCCCGTTCAAACCGCAAAACATGTCCAATAACGCTGCTGTCACCGATGACGGTGGCGAGATCGGCCGTGCGCAGGCTCTTCAGGCACGTGCGGCGGGTGTTGCGACCTCCATCCATATGAACCCGGTACTGCTGAAGCCGCAAAGTGATATCGGCGCGCAGGTGGTCGTGCAGGGCAAGGTCATGACCAGTGCCAAGGCGCGCGATTATTATCGCCTCAAACGCGATCTTTTGCCCAAGGTGGTGGAAAGCTTCGAGGTCATGGCACGTGATGCTGACCTTGTCCTTATCGAAGGCGCCGGGTCCCCGGCCGAGGTAAACTTGCGCGCATCCGACATTGCCAATATGGGCTTTGCCGAGGCCATTGGTGTGCCCGTCATTCTGGTCGGCGATATTGATCGTGGCGGGGTGATTGCCTCTATCGTCGGCACGCATGCATTGCTGTCCGATGATGATCGCCGATGGCTTAAAGGCTATGTGATCAACAAGTTTCGTGGCGATGTGTCGCTGTTTGAACCGGCGACCGGCATCATTGCCGAAAGATGCGGTCTAAAAAGTTACGGTATCGCAACGTACTGGCCGAATGCCTATAAACTTCCTGCCGAAGATGGCGTGGCGCTGGAAAAAGCCGGTAAATATCACCGCAAGGCCGGGGATGCGACGAACGCAGTTTTGCGCATCGCGGTGCCGCATCTGCCCCGTATTGCCAATTTCGACGATCTTGATCCGCTCGCGGCCGAGGATGATGTTGAATTGCTGGTGATCAAGCCCGGGGAAATTATCCCGGGGGATTGTGATCTGGTGTTGTTGCCGGGCTCAAAATCGACCATGGCCGACCTTCGGTTCCTGAAAGACCAGGGCTGGGATATCGATATTCTGGCCCATTACCGCCGTGGCGGTCATGTGGTCGGCATTTGCGGTGGCTATCAGATGCTGGGCCGTATGGTTCATGACCCAAATGGGGTGGAAGGCGCACCGGGCAGTGAGGCCGGGCTGGGTCTTCTGGATGTTGAAACCGTCATGGCCGGTGACAAGACACTTCGCAAAACAACCGGCCTGACGGCTGGCGATAACGCTGGTTTTGCCGCCGGAATTGCTGTTGATGGCTACGAAATCCATATGGGCCAGACTGATGGCCCGGATCGGGACCGCAGTTGGCTTGATCTGAATGGCACGTCTGATGGGGCGATTAGTGCGGATGGCCATGTTTTGGGGTGCTATTTGCACGGGCTGTTTGGCAGCGATCCGTTCCGCGATGCCTTTTTGGCAACCCTTCGTTCCGAAGAAACGCGTCAAAGTACGCGTTTCGAGGCCGGTATTGATGCCGCACTTGATGAATTGGCAGATCATCTTGAAGCCTGCCTTGATCTTGATGGCATGCTGGAACTGGCCAAAAGCCGCGCGCCATGACCCGGGTGGCGGTTTTCTGTGTTATTGCCGCGAAAATCGCATCTCAGAGCCGTTCTAGGACTTTACTTCAACCGCGTTGCATGGTTTGAGATATCTTGCAGTTCCGGGTTGGAAACGAACCGGACTGCTTGCGGTTTTTAGAATGTTTGCGGCCGCGTGACGGGTCTTTGCAAAACGTTCATTCTTGGTCGGGTATCTTCACGCTTATGCGTCAGTTATATCATTTTTGGCTTTCACCGTTTTCGCGCAAAGTGCGCCTGGTTCTGGCCGAGAAAAAGCTGGATTTTGAACTCACAGCTGAACCGGTCTGGGAACGGCGTGATGACTTTTTGCTGCTTAATCCCGCCGGTGAAGTGCCTGTCCTCATCGAAGAAGACGGATCGGTTTTGTGTGATTCCGTCGTCATTTGCGAGTATCTCGACGAGGTTTATGAGGACGAGCCAAAACTGTTCGGATCCAACCCCAAGGAAAGAGCGGAAATCCGCCGCCTTGTCGCGTGGTTTGATGGCAAGTTCAATCGCGAGGCCACCGAACATCTGCTGGGCGAGAAGCTTCTGAAACGTTTCTTCTCGACCGGCACACCCGATACCAAGGTCCTGCGTGCCGGGCGGACCAACGCGGCCTATCACATGGACTATATCGGATGGCTGTTTGAACGCCGTAACTGGCTGGCAGGGGATCATCTGACCATGGCCGATCTGGCGGCCGCCGCACAGGTTTCCGTGATCGACTATATGGGCGATATCAACTGGTCAAAACATCCGCGTGCCAAGGACTGGTACATGCGGATCAAAAGCCGCCCTGCCATGCGCGATATTCTGGCAGACCGGCAGGCAAGTTTCCCGGCATCCAGCCATTATGCGGAACTGGATTTTGAATGAAGAATTCATCCATATCTGATGAATTCTATCCCGAAGGCGGGTTAAATACCGCCAGTTACGATCTTCGCGCTGATCTTGATCGCAAGATTTTTGAAGACCCTATTCCCTTCTATACCCGTCTGGCATCAAGCTTGGTGCACGAAAATGGCGTGCTTGAACTCGGTTGTGGCACCGGGCGAATCAGTGCCGCGATTGCCAGACTTGATGTCGCGGTCGAAGGCCTTGATCTGTCACCTGCGATGCTGGGTCAGGCACGCGCCAATTACCCCGATCTGACATGGCATCTTGGCAATATGAGCGACTTCGATCTGGGGCGGCAATTTGATCTGGTCATTATCCCGTTTCGCGGGCTTCAGGAAGTCACCGATGCCGATGATCAGCGACGTGCCCTTGAACGGGCCTTTGCCCATCTCAAACCCGGCGGGGCGATTGCCCTTGATCTGATGGATCCGGATTTGCGTTATTGCCTGCCCGAAGGTGATCCGGAGCCGGTCGAGCTTCCGATCTTTCCGATGCCAGATGGTGTCGGGCAGCCGCGCAGCCGTCTTCGTATCACCGCGATGGAACGCACCAACGATCCCCTGACCCAGAAGTTCAGCGAACATTGGCGGTTTGAAGAAATCAACGACCAGAGCGATGTGATTAAACGTGAAGATTGCTGGCATCACCTGCGCTGGGTTCATCGCAGCGAAATGCGTTTGATGTTGGAACTATCCGGTTTTGTTTCGATAACGGAATTTTCTGACTTTCAGGGAAATCCCCCGAAATATGCCAGCAATCAGGTCTGGATGGCAAAACGGCCGGACTGATGCCCGGCCGTCTATCCGCGATGTATTTGCACTGATCTGTTTGCTGATCAGTTACCGGCGAATTTCGCCGCACTGGTCATGGTCTCTGCGCGCTCGTTAGCGGTCAGCGGTACCAGACCGTTATCGGCCAGAAGACCGTCTTCACCAATCACAGCGTCCGATACATAGGTCGAGATGAAGTCACCCAGGCTTTGTACCAGTTGCTGGTGGTCGTCCTTGACGTAAAGATAAAGCGCACGCGATGCCGGATAACTGCCATCAAGGATGGTTTCATAATCCGGTTCGATCCCGTTGATCGGAACACCCTGAAGACGTTCGCGGTTACGCTCCAGATTGTTAAAGCCCATTACACCATATGAGGTCGGGTCTTTTTCAAGCTTGCTGATGACAAGCCGGTCATTCTCGCCCGCCTCGATATAGGCGCCGTCGTCGCGAAGCGTACGGCACAGAAGCCGGAAGCTGTCCGGATCGGATGCCTCAAGACTTGCGATATCGGAAAACGTCGCACACCCCTGATCAAGCAACAGCTGCCCCATCAAATCGCGTGTGCCCGAAGTTGGCGGCGGACCATACACGCGGATTTTCAGGTCCGGCAGGCTCGGGTCGATATCCGACCATTTTTCGTGCGGGTTGGGCACACTGGCACCCTTGACCGGAACCGTTCGGGCAAGGGCGAGGTAAAGCTGGCGGGCGGTAAGCGACATGTCTGGTGCGTCGCGCGATCCCAGCAAGACAATGCCGTCATAACCGATCTTGATTTCGCTGATGTCGCGAACCGAATTCGCCGCACAAATGGCGGTTTCCGATCCCGTGATCGGGCGTGACGCATCGACAATATCGGGGAACTGTGCACCAATACCGCCACAAAACAGCTTGAACCCGCCACCCGAACCGGTGCTTTCAACCACCGGGGCCGGTGCGCCGGTGGTCTTGGCGAAATGTTCGGCGACCTTCGTGGTCAGCGGAAAGATCGTTGATGATCCAACGATCCTGATCTGATCACGGGCTTCTGCAGCAGGTGATGCCAGAAGCGCAATTAATGCAGCAAAGGTAGCCAAGGCAAGCGTGCGACGCATTTCGTCCCCCAAAAACTTTCCGGTCATGGCCCGGCGTGTGGTTCTACCGGTCATATACAAGGAAATCTGTCACAGCGAACCAGTTTTCTGAAAGTCAGACGGCTCTGGTCTTGATCCGATTTCGCTAGTTCGATCCGGTGCGAACATCCATCTTCTCTATATTCGCTTTTGCCGCATCGGCAACAGGGGTTCCGTTTGAAAGTTCTATGACATTTAGCCAGTCGCGACGGGCCAGATCATCCTCGCCCGCGATCCGATACAGCTTTCCGCGCTCGAAAAGTGCCTGCACATTTTGCGGATCCTGACCCAGAACGTTCTCGATATCGGTCATTGCCAATTCGTAACTTTCAAGCAGCCGCCATGCAGAGGCCCGATAAATCAGGGCTTCGGCATATCCCGGTTGAAGATCAAGCGCCTTGTTCAGATCATCAATCGCTTCCCAGTACTGCCCGGCAAGGCCAAGTGCCATGGCGCGGTCGACCCAAAGCTGCGGGTTATTTGGCACCAGTTCAAGCGCGCGGCTTTGATCGCGCCAGGCATATTCAAGGTTATCAGCCATCATCCACGCCTGACCTGCCTGGGCCAGCATTCCGGCGACGACACCCGGTCCGGCCGAGCTGTCCTTGGCCAGCGCATCAAGGCGGGTCGCGGCTTCTTCATATTTTCCAAGCGATATCAGCGCCACGGCAACGCAATGGCGCGCTGGTTCCCCGCCACCCAGATCGCGCCAGGCAATCGCGCTTTCAAAGCCGTCTTCGGGTTTGAGCTGTGCCAGTTTGATACAATCACGATATTGCTGGCTTTCTTCCTGTGTCATGCCGCCGTTGCTTTCGGATTGGGCGCGGGCGTCGGTTATACCTGTGCCCCAGAAACCCACAAACCCCGCCAGACACAGCAAGCCTGTGGCGCGCGCTAGGATCGAGGTGCCGGAAAGTCGTGACATGAAAAGCTCCGTCTTTGGCAAAAATTGCTTGCAGACACCATAGAAGATCATTTGGTCGATCCACCATGCCTGAATGCGCATATCTGAAAATTCACAGTTTTGAATTCTCACATCATGAAAACGGCAAGATAATGATTGTTGTTCCCGAAATCGAACCTTCGCGGGAACAAATCATACTGCCAAAAGGTTTTGCCAAAAGGCTTTGTTTGTATGTGGCAAGGCCGTTACTGTGCCGTCACACTAGTTTGCCGTCATAAAAGGTGCCTTGATGACCAATAAGTTGTTCTGTTTCGGACTGGGATTTTCCGCCCGCCTTATCGCCCGCGCGCTTCAGGCAGAAGGTTGGAAAATAGCCGGAACCACGCGGAGCACTGATAAGGCCCAACAGCTGAAGTCCGAAGGTATTGAGCCGTTCATCTTCGCCGATGATCGACCGATAGCCGATATTGCAAGCGCCCTTGATGGCGTGACGCATGTTCTGTCTTCTGCCCCGCCTGGCGGGCAGGGGGACCCGGTAATTCATCATCATGGTGGTGATCTGGCCAGCCTGCCGACAGGTACGTGGATCGGCTACTTGTCGACCACCGGGGTGTATGGCGATTGGGGTGGCGCCGAAGTCACCGAAGAAGATGATCTTTTGCCCAGTGGCAAGCGCGGGCGCAGGCGGGTGGCGGCTGAAAAGGCGTGGTTTGATCTGGGCCGCCGTCATGATTTGTGTGTGCAAAGCTTCCGACTGGCGGGCATCTATGGCCCGGGGCGCAATGCGCTTGAAACCGTGCGCTCAGGCCGTGCGCGACGGATCGTCAAACCCGGTCAGGTCTTTTCGCGCATCCATGTCGAAGACATCGCCCGGACGGTTCTGGCGTCGATCAAACAGCCTAATTGTGGTGCGGCCTATAATGTCTGTGATGATGATGCGGCCCCGCCGCAGGATGTCATTGCCCATGCTTGCGGGTTGCTTGGTGTTGATCCGCCGCCCGAACAGGATTTCGCAACTGCCAAGCTTAGCCCGATGGCCGCAAGCTTTTATGAAGACAACAAACGCGTTTCAAATGCGCGGATCAAACAGGAACTGGGCGTAAAGCTGCGTTATCCGGATTATCGGGCCGGTTTGATGGCGCTTTATGATGAAATTCTGGACGAAGCAGGGACAAAAGACGCAATTGATTAACAAAAGCGCATTGTTGACGACACTTACGGGTCGTATATAACCCAAAAAGCCTGCGGAAAATCATATCGTCGCTTGTTTGGGCACCATATGATTGTCCACAGGATCAGTTTCGGCCCGGATCGCCAGGCGGTTCGGACCCCAAAGCCACCGAGCACCGGCACATGATGTGGGTCCATCCACATTGTCCCGACCGGCAAGGAGAGAGCAATTATGGATCGTCGTATTGTAACCGTCTTTGGCGGCACCGGATTTGTCGGACGTCATATCGTCAAGCGTCTGCTTGAGCGTGATTTTATCGTCCGTGTCCCGACCAGAAGCTTTGAGCGCGTCAAAAAGCTCAAACCGATGGGCTATCTGGGACAGGTCGTTCCGGTCCATTGCGATGTGCGCGATGAAGACAGCATCAAGGACGCAATCGAGGGTTCCGAAGCGGTGATCAACCTGCTTGGCATTCTTTATGAGCGTGGCAGCAAGAATTTCCTTAATATCCACGTCAAGGCAGCAAAACGTATTGCCGAAGAAGCCAAGGCGACCGGCGTAAAAACGCTTTTGCATATGTCGGCCCTTGGTGTGGATAAAAACACCTCTGCCAACTATGCGACATCGAAGCTTGCCGGTGAAAAGGCCGTGCGCGAAGTTTTCCCGGATGCGGTGATCTTCCGTCCGTCGGTCATCTTTGGTCCGAATGACAACTTCCTGAACAAATTTGCCACCATGGCTCGTTTCTCACCGGTTCTGCCGGTTGTCGGTGCGCCGGGCCTGCCGAAAGTTGATCTGGGCGAAGGCAAGGTCGATCTGCACGGCGAAGGTGGCCCGAAATTCCAGCCGGTTTATGTTGGCGATGTTGCCGATGCCTTTGTCACAGCCCTTACCGAAGGCAAATCTGCTGGCAAGACCTATGAGCTTGGCGGACCTGAAACCCTTTCCTTCATGGCGCTTTTGCAGGACATGCTGCGGATCACCCGTCAGCGTGCCATTCTGATGCCGGTTCCGTTCTGGCTGGCCTCAATCAAGGCATTCTTCCTGCAGTTCCTGCCGGTTCCGCCGTTGACGCCCGATCAGGTGCGTCTGCTTAAAACCGATAACGTGGTGTCCGAGGGCGCAGAAGGCTTTGCCGAGCTTGGCATTACGCCAAACAGCCTTGAGGCGATTGCACCGTCTTATCTCAAGCGCTTCTGCCCGCCGCGCAAATCCGGCGAGTTCCGCCGTTTCGTCTAGGGCCACAAAGCCAAAGATACGAAAAACCCCGCCGACATATCGGCGGGGTTTTTTATTGAGATAACCTTGGTGAAATCTACTCGCTGCGCACCCGGGTGACGAAGTTGTTGGTTTCTGTCTGCAGGCTGTGCGCTTTGGCCAGAAGGTCTTCGGCGACCGAGCGGGCGGAACCCGACATTTCGCGGAATTCTTCGGCGGCACGCGAAACACTGGCCATGTTGTCCGATACATGTCGGACACCATTGGCGGCTTCTTCCGACCCACTGGCGATTTCACCGGTTGCGGCACCCTGTTGGCTCATCGCAGCTGCAATCGAGCTTGAAATACTGTCGATTTCGCCGATTGTCCGGGCAATGGTCGAAATCATTTCCACGGCCTGGCTGCTGACGTCGCGCATTTCGCTGATCTGCTGGCTGATATCCTCGGTCGCGCGCTGGGTCTGGGACGCCAGATTTTTGACCTCGTTGGCGACCACGGCAAAGCCCTTGCCAGCATCCCCGGCACGGGCACTTTCGATGGTGGCATTGAGCGCCAGCAGGTTGGTCTGATCGGCAATGGTTGTGATCAGTTCGATCACCTCACCAATACGGTCTGCGGTATCTGACATTTTGCGGACGGTTTCATCAGATTTCCGGGCTTCGGCCACGGCCGTTTGCGAAATCTCCTCCGCCTTGGCGACTTGTCGTTCGATCTCACGGATCGAGGCAGACAGTTCCTCGGTCGCAGATGAAACCGAACTGACGTTGCTTGATGCATTTTGCGATGCTTCGTTGACCTCGGCCGCACGGGTGACGTTATCACCTGCATTGCGTTCCATGTTATCGGCCGTATCGCGCATTTCGTTGACCGCGGTCAGAAGCTCCGTCACCAGCGTGTTGACCGAACTTTCAAACCCGTCGGCCATTTCATGCAGGGCTGTACGGCGTTGTTCTTCGGCGCGTTCTTCGGCTTCCTTGTTTTGGGCGCGCAGGCGTTCGGCCTCCCGGGCGTTTTCGCGGAACGTCTCGACCGAACGCGCCATATCAGCAATTTCGTCTGATCCGCTGTCTTTTACCTCTGCATCAAGGTCGCCCTTTGTCAGGCGGGTCATCGCACCATTCAGGCCAATCAGGCGACGCAACAGGTTGCGACTGACATAAAGCCAAAGGATCAGCGTCGGAATGACGATGGCGGCAATTGCCACGACGATCATGATGATTTCAGCGGTTGCGATGGTTTCTGCCACGCCACTGTTGGCATCGTTGATCTTGGCACGCATTTCGCCCAAAAGGCGCTCGGCCGTGAGGGCGATCTGTTCGGTAATCGCCGCATTGTCATCAAGAATGGTATTAAGCTGCTCTTCCGTGGCAAATTCCGCCTGACGCAGGGCAAACAGGTTATTTGGTTTGGACGGATCAAGTGCGGCCTGAAGCCCCGCCAGGGTTGCCTGCGCGGTTTCCTTTGCCTCCGGGTCGGGCATCAGGTCGATGCCTTTTTGCAACTGGGTCAGGATCGGATTGATCGCGAACTTGACCTTATCAAGTGCATCAGTGTCACGTGCGGCAACGACCTGTTCGGCAAGACCCGGGATCTGAAACGCAATGGCGCGCAGATCGCTCATGTTCTGGGCATCAAGCGCATCCACATCGAGAAGCTTATCAAGCGTATTAAACGCTTCGTTGGTCTGATCTTCGCGCCCGACCAGGGAATAAAGGGCGGACGCGCTGTTGGTGAGCGCCATATTGGCGTCGGTATTCAGCGCGCGCGCAGATGCCTCGATCGCATTGGCCGCAGTGACAATCTTATTAACCAGTGCGTTGGTCGCGACGTCGTTGGCAAACAGCGACATCTGCGTTTCCTTCAGCGCCCGGATATTGCCGACCAGCGTTTCTGTCTGATTGGAAAACTCGCTCAGGATTGCGCCATCAACGCCAAGCTCCGCCAGAGCGACGATGTCGTTATTAAGCTCTGTTTCAATCTGATCCAGTTCGGCGCTGACAGCTTCGATTTCTTCGGCGTTCTGGGCAACGGCAACGTTGCGCGCGATGTTGCTGACCTGGTTGCTACGCGCATAAAGCTCTTGTCCGGTGACAAGGGCCGGTATCGCCTCGTTTGAAACGACCGATTGTTGTGTCTGTGTAATTCTAAAGGCAAAAACAGCCAGGGCGGCCGCAATAACAGCGAGCAACGCGATGGGCACAATCGCCATCATCAAGCGTCCTCGCAAACCAAACTTGCCAGTCATTTATCAAGTTCCCCCAACGGCACAAATATTGTCCGGCGGCTTTTTGCCCTTGCTTCGGACGTATTCCCAATGTCGGATAACGCATCGCGCAATGATAATTGCCGCGGAAACGCGTTATCCGCCCTGCACTGGAGACTATTCAGAAGCCGCCAAGTACTGGCAAGATTAATCGTCTTGGATGGAACAGTTTCGTGAAATGTTTGAGAATTACCGCTCTTGTCGGCAGGGGGTAACTATCTGGGGAAGTTTGTTTTCCGGAATAATTCTACCCATGGGCATTTTGTCCTCGCCGGGCAGAATCGCCGATAGTCCGCGCGTGTGAGCCGGGTGTCAGATTTGATCAAGAATCTCGTGAACGCTCTTGATTATCTCGCTGCGCGACGGCGCCTGAATGACCGGTTCACCGCCGGGACGTTCGATCATGATCACCGGAATACCCAGATTGCGGGCGGCCTCAATCTTGGCAAAGGTTGCATCGCCACCACTGTTTTTGCTGACGATCACATCAATCTCGTAGCGTTCAAGAAGCTCGGTCTCGCCTTCAACGCTGAACGGGCCGCGTGCAAACAGCCATTCGCCATATTCCAGATCAAACGGATCGCGCGGCGCATCGACGGTACGAACAAGCAGCCAGGTTTTTTCCAGTCCCTCAAAGGCATGCAGGTTCTTCGCCCCGCTTGCAATCAGCGCACGCGTACCGACGTCGGGCAGGATTCTGGCGGCTTCCTCAATCGATTTCACCGAAATCCAGTTGTCCTTTTCGGTCTTTTCCCAAGCCGGGCGGTGGAACTGAATGCAGGGCATGGCAACCGCATGGCAGGCTTGGGCGATATTGTGCGATATCTCGGTGGCATAGGGATGGGTGGCATCAATCACCAGATCAATTTGTTCGCTTTTGACATAGGAAATGATGCCTTCCGGTCCGCCAAAACCGCCAATACGGACCGGGACTCCATCGGGCAGGCTCGGTGCGCTGGTGCGTCCGGCAAGCGAAAGCTGCAGGCGAATATCGCGACCAAATTCATGCATCAGGTCTTCGGCAATGCGATTCGCGTCTCCGGTCCCGCCAAATATAAGGATGTGTTTCGGACGGCTGGCAGGACGCAAGAGGGACATGGGCAAGAAACCTTTTTGTTGCTTTGTGGGTCCGTGCGGACCTGTTTTCGAGTACAAGCGATAGTCTAACGGCCAGATGGCTTTGATGCCACTTATGACCCGGTCGGCCTGAACTGTTCAAAATCGCCCATACCATGGCGGGCAATGATGGTACCGCTGCGATCAGTGATAACGATTTCCACGGCACAGGCACCATCAAGCGTAGCGCGTGCGGATTCACAGGCCTGACGGGCAATGGTGTCTGCGATCTTAACGTTTGCCGCCTGACAAAGTTCCAGAACCTGTTTGGCGGTATTGGCATTGCGACATTGATCCTGAAGGGTTTCATCCCCGCCACATGCGGCAATCGTGTCGGCCAGTCTGTCGAAATCGACCTGTGATCGACTTGAATGCAGATCCAGATGGCCCTGGGCAAGTTTGACCAGTTTGGCAAAGCCACCCGCGATGCTGACAAAGGGCACAGGATTCTTGCGCAGATATTTCAGCATCCCGCCCACAAAGTCACCCATATCAAGAATGGCGTCTTCGGGCAGGCCGTAAAATGCCCGAATGGCGGCCTCGGACGTTTTGCCGGTTGCCCCGGCAACATGGTTACGCGCGGTGGCGCGCGCGACATCAATGCCGCGATGGATGGAATGGATCCACGCCGCACAGCTAAACGGGATGACAATCCCTGTGGTGCCCAGAACCGATAATCCGCCGACAATCCCCAGACGCCCATTCCAGGTTTTCCTGGCAATTTCAGCACCGCCGGGAATGGATATTTCGATTTCGACATCAGGTTGTGCGTCAAACTGATCACAAAGTTCGGTAATCTGTCCGATCATCATCTCGCGGGGTTTGGGATTGATTGCCGCTTCCCCCGGGGGCAATGGCAGGCCCGGTTTTGTGATGGTGCCGACCCCTTCGCCGGCATTGAATGTGATGCCGCTTCCCGGTTTTGCGATGCGCACGGTCGATATGATTTCCGCCCCATGGGTAACATCCGGGTCATCACCGGCATCCTTGATCACGCTCGCCTGCGCCCAGCCATCGCCCTTTTTCGCCTTGATCAGCTTAAAGGACGGCGTTTCCCCGCGCGGCAGGGTGATGGTAACCGGATCAGGAAACGCGCCGGACAGCAATGCCTGCCACGCAGCACGGGTTGCAGCGGTGGCACAGGCCCCCGTTGTCCATCCCTTGCGCAGCGGTCCATCCGGTTTTCTGGTCATCAGATGATTTTTCCTGTCAGTCCTGCCAGTGATTCTGTGATTGACGATGCGGCGGAGATCCGCACTGGAAACTCAATTAAACATATATATTTATGTTATTTGAAAAGTTATACGAAAAAATCTCGCAAATATGTTGTGCGTAGCACTCGATTGCTGTTTAACATATCCTTTCAATGTGGTCCTGCACAGATGACTGCATTTCATTGATTAGAAGTAGCGCGTGATGACGACTCTTGGTGTTGATTTTCCGGTTTTCGAACCGGGTTGGGTGTGGCTTGTTGGTGCGGGTCCGGGGGATCCCGGTCTTTTGACACTGCACGCTGTCAACGCCATGCAGCAGGCCGATGTCGTTGTTTATGATGCGCTGGTCGATGACCGCATTCTCAATCTTTTGCGCAGCGACGCCGAGCGTATCTATGCCGGCAAGCGCGGCGGGCGTCCGTCTTCCAAGCAAACCGATATTTCCCTGCAACTGGTCGAGCTGGCCAAACAGGGGTTGCGCGTTCTGCGTCTTAAGGGCGGGGACCCGTTCGTATTTGGCCGCGGCGGCGAAGAGGGCATGACCCTTGTCGATCACAATGTTCCCTTCCGTGTCGTGCCGGGCATTACAGCGGGCATTGCTGGTGCGGCGTATGCTGGTATCCCGACCACCCATCGCGATTGCAATTCATCGGTGACCTTTGTTACCGGCCACGGATCAAGTGGCGAGGTGCCCGATAACATTAACTGGGGTGCCTTGGCCAAGGGGGCGCCTGTGCTTGTCATGTATATGGCGATGAAGCATCTGCGCCGGATTTCATCGGAATTGATGGCAAATGGCCGCGCACCGGATGAACCGCTTGCGGTGATCAGTCAGGCGACCACACCGGGCCAGGGGATCCTGATCACTACCCTTGGAAAGGCGGCTGATGATGTCGAACGCGAAGGCGTTGAACCGCCTGCGGTTTGCATTCTTGGCAAGGTTGTCGGACTGCGCGACCGGTTGAACTGGCTTTCGCCACAGGATGACGTGCGTGCCGTGCGCCACGTGCCGTTCGAACAGGTGCTTGATCTTATCACCACACCGGCCGACCCGTTGAAAGACTAGGTTCTCCAAACGATCCATATATGGCCGCAACAGATTGATATATATCGTTGCTGGTAAGCTGCGTGATTGTACAATCGCGCGCAATTGTTTTGGCCGGATGGATCATGGACGAACAGCAGGTATTGATACGCATCCTTGAAAGCGGTTGGGCGCAATGCGTCGACATCGTGCGCGCTGATGGCGGGGTGCTTTTCACCGCGTTGGTGGCCGGGCTGGTCGGCAGTGCGACTCACTGTGTCGGCATGTGCGGCCCGTTCGTGATCAGTCAGGTCACGAGCCGGATGGAACAGCTTCCGGTCGAAAAAATGAGCGAGTTCCGCCGTCTGACCGGGGCGGCCTTGCTTCCCTATCAATTCGGACGTTTGTCGACCTATTGTCTGCTGGGGGTACTGGCAGGTTACTTTACCGACAGCATCAGTGCCCTGACACGCATCTGGTGGCTTGGGCCGGTTTTGCTGCTGGCGGCCGGTTTGTTTTTCCTTCTTTTCGGCATTCTGGGGCTGATGCCCCATCTAGGCGGTTTGTTGCCATCGACTGGTGAATCACGCTGGTGGAACAAATTGGTGGGGAATCATGCGCGTGGACTGTTTGCCGCACCATATGGCTGGCGGGGATACTTGCTGGGCGTGATGCTGGGCTTTATCCCCTGCGGTCTGGTTTATGGCGCGCTTGTCATGGCGGCGGCCACCGGGGCGGCCCTGAATGGCGGGGTGGTGATGCTGGTCTTTGGTCTTGGCACGGTACCGATGCTGTTTGTCACAGGCTTTGTTGGGCAATATGCCGCCCAGCGATTTCGCGCCCTGATGGTGCCGGTTGGCCGGGGGCTTATGATCATTAATGGTCTGGTCCTGTTTGCATTGGCGGCAAGCATGTTTGTTTAAGTGACCTGAACGATCCGGTTGCTTGCCCAAGGCCGGAGTTTTCAGGGAATTGTGACCAAGTGTGAGCTTTCCCACAGGGGCCGCGCTTGCAAGAATGCATGGGATATTTATAGTGCCCGATCAGACTGTGACGCACAAAGATCGGTTGTCCGTAACCGACAAAGACATGAGGGTGGACGCGTGAGCAAAAAGACGCTTCTGGCAATTCTGGCGATTGCCCTGGTTCTTGGGATCGGGTTGACCTATCGCCTGATGATGATGGGTACGGAAACCAAATCGTCTGGTTCGGCATCCATCGGTGGTCCGTTCGAGCTGGTCAATCAGGATGGCGAGACCGTCACCCAGGATGACTTTGCTGGCAAATACATGCTGACCTATTTTGGCTATACCTTCTGCCCCGATGTCTGCCCGACCGAATTGCAGGTCATGGGCACAGCACTTGATATGATGCCCCAAGACATTGCAGATGAAATCACGCCGGTCTTCTTTACCGTTGATCCGCAACGCGACACGGTTGAGGCCATTGCCGAATACGTCCCGTATTTCCATGAACGTATGGTGGGCCTGACCGGGACGGTGGAACAGACAACGGCGGCGGCAAAGGCCTTTCGCGTCTATTACGCCAAAACGATCCCGGAAGGTGAACCCGAAGACACCGACAGCTATCTGATGGACCATTCATCCTTTGTCTATCTGATGGACCGTGACGGGCAGTTTGTGCGCCACTTCAATTACGGCACCAGCCCCGAAGACATGGCAAAGGGTGTAACCGAGGCCGTCAAAAAGAACGGCTGATTATGTGATTGAGTTTGGCTGCCAAGCCGCGCAATGCCATGATAATGGCCGATGAACTCGGCTCGGTGAACCATTCACACCAAATCAATAGGTCCTGACCCTAAATGCCTGACACCATACCGGGGATCGTGATCGCGGCCCCCGCATCGAACAGTGGCAAGACGGTAATTACGCTGGCTCTTTTGCGTGCCCTGACGCGCATGGGCCACGCCATTGCAGCGGCCAAAACCGGGCCGGATTATATCGATCCGGCTTTTCAGGCCGCGGCGTGTGGCGACACCTGTGTCAATCTAGACCCATGGGCAATGACGCCAGGCCAGATCAAAGGTCTTGCCGGCGATCATGTTAAAGACAAAGCATTCCTGATGTGTGAAGGGGTGATGGGCCTGTTTGACGGTGCAGCCAACGGGGACGGATCAACTGCCGATCTTGCGGCCCTTGCCAACTGGCCGGTTGTTCTGGTTGTCGATGTTAAGGGTCAGTCGGCCTCAGCTGCCGCAGTGATTTCCGGCTTTGCCAAGTTTCGTGATGACATCAATGTGGCGGGTGTCATCCTTAATCGAGTCGGTAGCGCGCGTCATAAACAAATGATCGTTGATGCCTGCGCCAGGCATTTGCCTGACCTGCCAATTCTGGGGGCGGTGCGACGCAGCGAAGATTTGATTCTGCCTGAACGTCATCTTGGGCTGGTGCAGGCGGCGGAGCATCCCGAGCTGGATGCCTTTCTTGATCGCGCAGCTGATATCATTGCGGATGACGTCGATCTGGATGCGTTGACCGGTTTGGTCGATCAAAAAGACAACCAGTCTGAAAAATCCGCAAAACAAGTTCCGATGATTGCCCCGTTGGGGCAACATATCGCGGTGGCACGTGACGCGGCCTTTGCCTTTAGCTACCCGCATATTCTGGATGGCTGGCGTGCGGCCGGGGCTGAGATTTCCTTTTTCTCGCCACTCGCAAACGAAACCCCGCACCCGGACTGCGATGCGATCTATCTGCCCGGCGGTTATCCCGAACTATATGGCGAAACACTTGCCAATGCTGCTGCCTTCAAGGCCGGAATGCGGGATGCGGCGAAAAGCGGTGTCCTGATCTATGGGGAATGCGGGGGCTATATGGCACTTGGCAATGGCCTTGTTGATGCCACCGGGACGCGTCATGAAATGCTTGGTTTGTTACCGCTTGAAACCAGTTTTGCCACCCGCAGGCTTCATCTTGGCTATCGCGAGGCACAGTTGGGCATGCCAACGCCATTTGGCCCGGCGGGCATGAAGCTGCGGGGCCATGAATTTCATTACGCAACCACAGTGTCCGAGGACGGCATGCCGTTCTGCCGCATGAAAACCGCCACTGGCCTGGATCTTGGTCCGGCCGGACTGGCCGAAGGACGTGTCTTTGGTTCCTTCTTTCATATGATCGCACAGAGTTGATCAAATCACCGTAAGACTTGAATTCAACGGTTGCCAACCCGTGTGCTAGGGTCCTTTCTCTAGATATGATATGTCTGATATAGCCCGCGAGTGAGAGAGATCATGGATAGCAAAGACCGCGCCCAATTGCCGCCGGAACCGTTTTGGGAAACCAAGACGCTTGCCGACATGACTCAGGATGAATGGGAATCTCTCTGTGATGGCTGTGGCAAGTGTTGCCTGCACAAGCTTCAGGATGAAGAAGATGATTTCGTCTATTACACGTCGGTTGCCTGTCGTCTGCTTGATTGCCATACATGCCGCTGCAAGGACTATGACAATCGCACCCAACAGGTTCCTGATTGCGTGCAGCTTTCCAAAGAAAATGTTGAAACCCTGTCCTGGATGCCTTCGACTTGCGCCTATCGCCTGATGGCAGAGGGTAAACCACTGCCCGATTGGCACCCGCTGAAGACAGGTGCGCCAGACTCGGCCATTATGGCTGGCATGTCTGTGCGTGGCATGGCCATCCCCGAGGACGAAGCCCATCCCGACCTGACCCGGTATATCGTGAAGTGGCCGGCCTGAACGCGTTTTGCAAACCGTAGATTGGGTAATTCAGGTGATAAGGGGATGATCAGCCGCGAATGATTTCGTTCAGAAATCATTCCTTGATCGGCATCCTGTCAGAGACAGAATCTCCGAACTGGCGGTTGCTAAAAACCGGTTAAGTCATGGAGCTGTGATATGACCCGTTATGGTGTTATCTTGCTATCCGAATGGACAGTTCGTCAAAATTATGCAAAAATAGGTTTGTCTGCGATGGATAGCTGTGCGTAGCGACCAAAATGGATAACGAACGCAGAAAATCCATAAATAATTGAAAAACAATAATAATAACCACAGTATTCATCTTGGAAGTCTCGGAAAACAGTATCCTGGATTGTTTTTTTCCAAGCAGAAGTTCAATTTATCTTGCACTACTCGAAAGTATATGATCATTTGATCAATTATAGAGTGATTGATCATCTTTGTTGATTTCATGTGCTTTGCTTTTTGCTGTGACCCAATGTGGCAGGCATCAAGTGCTCCGCGTCAGGGACCCGTCAGGACGTTCAGATTTCGCCTGTTGTGGCTCCTGTGACGACAGGCAGTGATCTTTCCAGAGGCTCGGGACGTAGAACGAGGCCTCGAACACAAAACATCAATCCTAACCGTGTGATTGAAAATCAACCCCGCAACGCTGTTAAGGGGACAGACGGGATTAATCCGTCAATGAAAGGGTATAAAAGTGGGTATTGGAATCTTTGGCGGCGACAAGGAAGCGCGGAATGAACAGCAAGTCACTGCTGCGCTGGGTCGCTCTATGGCGCGCATCGAATTTGATGCCGACGGAAATATTCTGCGAGCCAACGAGAACTTCGAAGCGGCGATGGGCTGTAAGTCAGACGACATTGCGGGCAAACATCACTCGATATTCGTACCTGAAGAAATCGTCAATTCCGGGGAATATAAAAACTTCTGGAAGAAGCTGGCCGCGGGCGAGTTTCTGAGCGGCGCCTTTCCGCGCAAGCGCCAGGACGGTTCGCTGATCTGGCTTGAGGCGACCTATAACCCGATCTTTGATTCAAAAGGTAGGGTTTCCAAGGTTGTGAAATTTGCCTCGGATATTACGGAACGTCGGAACGAACGGGCGCTGTTGCAAAGCGTATTTGATGCCATCAATACGTCGCAGGCGGTGATCGAGTTCAATCTGGATGGTACGATCATAACCGCCAACGAGAACTTCCTGTCGGTACTGGGTTATAGCCTGGATGAAATCAAGGGCAAGCATCACAGCATGTTCGTGCCCAAAGACCAGCGTGAAACATCAGAATACAAGACGTTCTGGCAGAAGCTTAATCAGGGCACATTCCAGGCTGGTCAGTTCCAGCGTGTCGGCAAAAATGGCAAGGACGTCTGGATCGAGGCCACCTACAATCCGGTTCTTGATGCTGTCGGGAATCCGATCAAGGTGATCAAGTTTGCCACAGACATTTCCGAGAAGACCAAGCTTCTGATTGATCTGAAGAAGATGATTGACGGCAACTTCGCCGAGATCAATGACAACATCGCAGACCTCAAATCAAGCGCGGTCCAAAGTGTGGATGCCTCGACCAACGCCATGGAACTGACGCGCAATGTTGCTGCCAGTGCCGAACAAATGGCAGCTTCGATTGCGGAAATTTCGCAAAGCATGGCGCAGTCGCAGGGTGAAACCGAACGCGCTTATGAGCAGACCAACACGGCCAATGAAATGACCCAGCGCATGACCGGTGTGGTCGATCAAATGGGCAATATCGTTGAAGTCATCCGTGACATTGCCGGGCAGATCAACTTGCTGGCGCTGAATGCGACGATTGAAAGTGCGCGCGCAGGTGAAGCGGGCAAGGGCTTTGCCGTGGTCGCCAACGAGGTCAAGAATCTTGCCAATCAGGCCGCCCGTGCAACCGAAGACATCACGCAGGAAATTACCGGTATTCAGGATATTTCTGCGGAAGTCGCCGGTGCACTTGAAACCATTCGCGGCTCGGTCGAAACAGTACGAAACGATGTGACCAGTATTTCTTCGGCGGTGACAGAGCAAACAGCCGTAACTGAAAACGTCAGTGCGAGTGTGCGTGAGATGGCACATTCGGTCGAGGGAATGTCGAGTAATCTTGAAGCGATTCGTGAAACGACTTCAACGGTTGAGGCATCGGTGCAGCGTACCCGCGAGGCTGCCGAAGTGCTTGCACGCTGATCACGAGCGACTCGAACCAAAATATGCATTTTATGGGCAGGGCCATTTGGCTCTGCCCATTTTTGTTGATTATGACAGTTCGAAGATGATCATTGTGGCTTGCCCGGAACCACTTGCGTTGTTGATGACAACATCACAAGAATGTCGGCTTATGGTTGGTCAAGCTGATATAGTTCGCATGTGCTGGGGAAATACGGGGCGATAAGGCAATGAACAGCGATCATCTGCGCATTGATGTTCTGGGTGTCGGCGAGGCATTCGACCCGAACTTTGAAAATTCGTCGGTTGTGGTGTCTGCGGGCGATTTTCGTTTGCTGATCGATTGCGGTGCTACGGTCGCCGGGCAACTGATGGGGAAATTCCCCGACCCGGATGCGATTGATGCGATCTATTTTACGCATATGCATCCTGATCATGTTTTTGGTCTGGTGCCGATCATGTTGAACTGGCGTGATGACGGGCGATCCAAACCATTGCGTATTCTGTGCAGCCCGCAACTGCGCACCCACCTTGAAAAACTGATGGAACTTGGCTTTACCGGGCTTGGGTCAGCCTGGCCGTTTACCATCATCTGGCATTCAATTGCCGACACCGACATGATCGGGCCGTTTGAATGTCGCTTTGCCCGGTCAGACCACAGCGTTCAGAACCATTCGATTTTGCTGCGCTATGCCGACAAGGGATTTGCCTATTCCGGGGATGGCAATGTAACGGCCGATACCGCAGCCCTGTTTACCGGTGCAGATCTTGTTTTTCAGGAAACCTACCTTTTGAAACATGATCCGCAACATGCAGCCCATTGTGATCTGGAAACAGTTTTGAAACTGGCATCGGACATGCCCGGCGCGCGATTCTGGCTTTATCACATCAAACGCAATGTCCGCGCGGAAATGGCCCAGATGCTGCGTGGGAACGAGCAGGTCCGCATCGCCGCACCCGGCGAAGTCATCGAAATCCGCTAGGCCATATCGGAGAGCACCTTATTTATTCGGGCATGCTTTCTTTCAGGCAATAAAGCACCTCATAGGGTGCTGTCAGTTGTGGCAGGTGCCCGTATGAATCGATGATGTGTAACGTGCTGTTGGCAAGTTTAGCATTCAGATAATGACCTACTTCCAGCGGTACGGCAGGATCCCGGGCGGGTTGAATGATTGTGGTTGGGATAGTAATTTTTGGCAGGATATCGCGGAAGTCAGACTGAAAAATGAACCGTGCTATCTTAAGTGCGGTTTGGGTTGGCATGGCCAGAAGGCCGGACGCAAATTCACGAACGAACAGGGGAAATTCGTCGCCGACAATCACCGGGGCGAACCCGTTTGCCCAATCTTCGTAACCTGCTTCCATTGCGCCAAAAAGACCATCGAGATCATCTTGCGAGAAACCGCCGTGATAGCCGTCTTCATTGAGATAGCGCGGTGAAGGCGCAATCATGGAAATATGATCAAATATCTCGGGGCGTTTGGAGGCCGCGATCAAGGCAACCATACCGCTCACGGAATGCGTCAGTATTTTTGTAGATGAAATGCCTTGTTCATCAAGGATCGCTATCAGATCGTCGGCAAAAGCGGTAATGGATGTATGTCTTCCGTCTTCGAATGTTGCCCTGCTGTTCGGGCCTGCCCCTGCGAGGTCATACACCCCGATATCGTAATGTTTGAGAAGGTCTGGCAACAACAGTCGCCAACTACGATGATCGGTCCCGAACCCGTGCGACAGCACCATCAAAGGGGCATCCGCGTGCCCGGGAGCATTGCGGATCAGGCGCCAGTTATGCAGCTCTGACAGTGTTTTCGATGCTTTCTCGTTCGATGTGTCGGTCAACTTGGTCAAACCTCCGAATGAACTGAAAAAAAGTACCCGGCGGGGCGGGTACTTCAAAAGCATCTTAATGTTGCAGACGACTTAGTGAACCGCGCGTGGTTCCATATCGTGCTGGCGGATGGCAGCATCCGCGACGGCATGGTTTTCGAATGACGCGATGTGGGTCCCGTCGGCGGTAAACACGCCATAAACCATTTCATCACTGTCTTCTTCGGTATTGGGGACCTGACGCACATAGGCAAAGTCATGAATACCCAACAGCGCGAAATCACCATTTGACAAAAGGCCGGTGTCTTGGCCGATGCGCTGGTCGCTTTTGCTATCGTGGTTGGCTGTTCGATTTGTCATTTAAACCACTCCTTGGTTAGGCTTTGCCGTCTTTGGTATCGGCATTGCTGTCCTCTTCCTCGACTGTCATGTCGATGGTTTTGGAAGGCACAGCTTTTTTCTTGTTCGAGCCAATCGCGATTTCACGCACGACCGGTTCCGGCATGGGTCGGTTAAGGTCAACATGCAACAGACCGTTATCCAGATGCGCCCCAACGACTTCGATGCCTTCGGCAAGAACGAAGGACCGCTGGAACTGGCGTGACGCAATGCCACGATGGATATAGACCCGTTCACTGTCATCATCGGTGTGTTTGCCCCGGATGATCAGCTGGTTGTCCTCGGTGGTTACCGACAGGTCGTCTTCGGCAAATCCGGCAACTGCGACGGTAATGCGCAGTTTGTTCTCACCGATCTGCTCGATGTTATAGGGTGGATAGCCCTCGGCTTTGGTTTTCGAAACCTGATCAAGAACGCGTTCGATCTGGTCAAAGCCCAAAAGCAATGGGCTGTTAAACATTGATATTCGCGACATTGCAGCACCTCCTCCGTCAGAGCGAGTGTGGTTATGTTCGGATCCCGCGCAATTTGCGTTTTGGGCACCCGTTTGTTCGACCCGAAGCATTCGGCATCGAACGTTTCATCTAGGGTCTGAACCCACTTGAATGCTTGAAATGGTCGCGAGGCATTTGTGCGGATATCAGGAGCTTTACCGTAAAAAGGCTTACTGCCTTTCAAGGTGAAGCGACGCAATAGCCCGTGCAAATGCCTCCGATCCGAAGGACATCAGAAGAATCTGCGACTTGCTTCGTCAATCCCCTTGCGCAGGGATCACCCCGCGCTGCGGCGATTTTCTTGCATCTCTTGATTCTTATGATGCCATTTTAAACATTCAAGTGGGTTCAGACCCTGACTAAATAAATGTGGTTTTCCCATCAATAGTCAAGCCTTGCCTGCATTGCGCAGACCGGATGTGGCCTATTTGCCTGCCTGTGTGAGATCGGGCATGGCTTCAAGCGCATAATAGGCCACCGACTGGTCCTTGCCGCGAAGCGCAACTTCATGTTTCACCGCATTTTCCGGCAAGGGAATCGGCCCGTGATCAAACAGCGTTTTGGAAATAACCAACGGCACCCCGTGCCCCTTGGTCTCGGCTTCCAGACGCGCAGTCGTGTTGATCGTATCGCCGATCGCACTGATATTCTCGCGGCCGGGCGGGCCCATTTCCCCGACGATGGCCTTGCCCATATGGATGCCAATCCCGATGCGCAAAGGATGGGGCAATTCGGATTTCAGATGCAGGTTCAATCCTTCGATCCGGCGCAGCATTTCAGCCGCCCCTTCAAATGCCTGCAAGATGGTGCGTTCTGTATCTTCGCTTTCATGTCCGTAAAGCGCCATCAGGCCATCACCGGTAAACTGCGCGTAATAGCCACCCGTGCCCCGCAGTGCCTCGGTCATCTCGGCAAAGAACTGATTAAGGATGAAAAGCACGTCATAGGGCATCTTGCTTTCACCGAGCTTGGTCGAATCGCGCAAGTCGATAAAGATGCAAACAACCTGTCTTTCACTGCCCGAAAGCCCACCGGGGCGCCGTCCGTCGCGCGCAGTGGCATTGGGCGGCAAAAGCGGTGCAACCGCCAGGTCGTTCTGTGGTCGGATCTGGCAGGCAAGGCGCATGCCCTTGGGGGCCTGAATGCTTTTAAGTGCTGCTGCCTCGATCTGGCCGGGTTCTGCCAGTTGATCCGTGCCCGATCCGCAATGAATACGACATGTGGTACAGCGCCCATGTCCGCCGCAAACCGATGCCATCGGGACACCCGCGTCGCGCAGTGCTTCCAGTGCTGTGGCACCGGGGGGGACGCGGACAAACCGGCCATTGGGCAGGCTTAGCATCGGCCCACGCCTGACGCGATCAATGGTCTGGCGGATCTGACGGACCCCAAAGGGTGCAAGGGCAAGCGCGATGCTTATGATCGAGAAGGGCAGAATGGCATTTTCATAAAAGTTGATGGCTGCCTGGTTAACATTGGCGGCATCAAGCACGCCAAATACATATTTGCGTCCGCCTTCCTCCGCACGGCGGATTACCTCGGCCGCGGCTGCCCCATAACCGGCAAGTGCCAGTGTCGGGATCAGGATTGAAAGCGTGCCAAGCGTGTTGCGCCATTTCGGATAGAACGGTTTGACCCGAAGCCAGAAATGAATACCGATACAGCCATGTGCCCAGACGACAATCACCGTGATCGCCTGCAAGATGCCCTGAAACGGAATGAAGACCGCCAGATCAAGCAGAACGCGCTCGAACGGTGATGCGACGTCAAAGCCCAGATCAATGATCCGGGTGGCGATGATGTGACGAAACAGCAGGAATGGAATGCACAGGCCCAAAATCATCTGGGCCCATTCAGATTTGCGCAGGCGCAAAGTACGGCGGCTGGTCAACCGCGCCGTTGCCAGCAAAAAATGCGTGACAAGAGCGGCCAGCAAAAGGATCTCAAGCGGCGGGAACTGCCAGATCTCGGTGGTGTATTCCCCGACAGTCTCCATCAGTTCCGGTGAAACGATGCCTGCGGCATGGTTCAACAGATGGGTCAGCACATAGGCAAACATGGTCAGGCCGGAATACAGCCGCAAATTCTGAATCATCGCTTCACGTGCCCGTTTTTCACTTGCTCATCTCTCACGCAGTCCAAACAGGCGTCGACATTCTGTGGTCGATCATGTCCTTTTGGCACCGTCCTGCTGTGGCAGGATCATGCAATACCTTTGGTTGATAAAGTGTTTTGCCTCTTCAGGCACGAAAAAAGCCATCAGGACATCTGATGGCTTTCTTTGATTTGGCGTGGTTCGTAACCAGTATGATCTTAGCCTAGGCTGCAGATCGAATGCGCTTCTGGGTCATGAACTTGACCATGGAGCGCGCAAAATCCGTGCTCGTGATCGGGGTTTCAAGCGATTTCATTGCCGCCTCATGCACGTCGTCAGGGATCAGGTCATAACGTGCCTGCAAAAGGGCAGTTTCATAAGGCTTCATGAATTCCGGGTGGGGCTGGATCGAGGCAGCGTTATCGCCATATTGCAAACCGGCAAACGGACAGAAATCCGAGCTTGCCCAAACAGTCGCATCCTTCGGTGGCTCTACCACCTGATCCTGATGGAAGGCATTGATACGGATGGTGGCCGGGCTATCAGAAAGCCAGTCGCTGTTGCTGGCATCCACTGCATATTCATGTGCACCAACGCCCCAGCCCTTGTCAGATTTAACAACCTTGCCGCCAAGTGCCGTTGCCAAGATCTGATGACCAAAACAGATGCCAAAGACCGGCTGACCAGCGCCAACCGCCTCACGCAGGAAGTCCTGCAGGCGGATCATCCATGGTGCGTTTTCATAGACCCCATGTTTGGAGCCCATGATTACCCAGCCATCCGCATCGCTGATTGAGGCAGGGAAAACATTCTCCAGCACAGTCCAGGTCTCGAACTCCAAGCTAGGGTCAACGTCGCCAAGCAGCTTTTCGAGCATGCCGGGGTAGGAAGCAAAATCGTCGCGAAGTTCTTCCGGGGCGAATCCGGTCTCAAGAATGCCGATCTTCATGCAAAAACCTCTGTGGTCGTCAATGTGGCGCTGTTGCTGAGTTATGGGATTCTAACGCCAAAGACAAGCCCGGTGCTGCGAGATTTTATGCAAAATTTGACGGGAAATGCGAAACCGCCCGGCGGGATGCACGGGCGGTTGCACAACCTGCGGCCATTTGGCCGGGGGGGCAGGTTGGCCGCAGGTGATTTTTTTCAGGCTTATTTGTTCAGGCCAAGAACACGCGCACTGCCCATACCAACAATCATCGCGACCACAAAAATGACTGTGTCCGTATGTCCGAATGCCAGGGCACTCAATGCCGGGCCCGGGCAGTAACCCACCAGCCCCCAGCCGATGCCAAACAAAACACCGCCGCCAATCAGCTTGGTGGTAATGGCGCGATTGGTCGGCAGGTTCATCTCGCCACCACAAACGGCCTCGGTCCGGTTTTTCGCAAACTGGAAGATCGGAATGGCAACCGCCAGACCACCGCCCATCACAAAGGCAAGGCTCGGGTCCCATCCACCATCGGCAATCGCCCAAATATCAAGGAAACCCAGCACCTTCTGCGGGTCGATCATGCCCGAAATATAAAGGCCAAAGCCAAAAATGGTGCCACAAATCAGGGAAACAATCGTACGCATCACATGCCCCCCATCAGATGTCGGGTCACCAGAACCGTGACAAAACCAGCGATCATGAAGGACAGGGTTGCGACCAGCGATCGCAGCGAGAAGCGCGAAAGCCCGCAAATACCGTGACCACTGGTGCAGCCGCTGCCGATCGTGGTGCCCAGTCCAACAAGAAGACCAGCAGCAACAATCACCGGCAGCGAACTGGTCACCACACTCTGGGCTTCAATCTCGGTCGCGTTCATCAAAATGAACGGCCCGGCAATCAGGCCAATTACAAAGGCAAGACGTTCAAAAACAGCTGCACCTGCTTTGGTCGGTGTTAACAGACCGCCGAGGATGCCGCTGATTCCGGCAATCCGACCATTGAGCAAAAGATAAAGGCCGGACGCCAATCCAATAAGTCCACCGCCAATCAGGGCGGAAATCGGCGTGAAGTTTTCCATCGTTTCATCCATCGAAATCAGAATTTATATTAATGTATGATAATCAATTGATTTTATCAACGGTCATGAGAATAATTTTCTCAGCGACCCAAGGAAGCGTAGCCATACAGCCATGATTTAGAACGACTAAAAGGCGAAATCTCCATTCGTTGGATGACGTTAAACCGATTATGGTGGGGTGCAAAAGTACGATCCAAATTAAGCATCTGATTTTACTGTATTTTATCTATCTTGCCAAAGTTCCAAAATAGGAAGATACAGCACTATCTTTGGCAGTGGTTTCGGCTTGGTGGCCGACACCCTCTTTCGGACTTCTGAACATAGATGAGCAAGGATCGTATGTCGGCCAGTCGGCGGCTTGATGTCGCGCTGGCGCTGGTATCGCAGGGAGACTACATCGCTGCGATTGATGTTGCGCGCGCTGCATTGGCAGCCGACAGCGAATGGGACGAAGCCCATTTCAGCTTGGGCGACATGTATGAACGTGCGGGTGAACACGAAAACGCCATAGAGGCCTTTCGCCAGTATCTGATGCTTGATCCTGCGGATCGCATGGGTGCGGAAGTGCGCCTGACATTACTGGGTGCCACTGCCCTGCGTGATCGATTGCCACCGGATTACGTCCGCGCGTTGTTCGATGATTATGCGCCGCGCTTTGAAATCAGCCTGCGTGACCGTCTGGCCTATCGCGGACCGGAATTGTTGTTTGAGGCCATCCGTGCTCACTTGCCCAATATGCCGCGCCCGCTCGAAGCGCTTGATCTTGGCTGTGGTACCGGCCTCGTGGCGGAGGTCCTTGCAGGGTATGTCGATGCGATTGACGGCATTGATCTGTCGCCACGCATGATCAACCGTGCGCGCGCCAAGGGGCTTTATCGCACCTTGATCGCCGGTGACATCACCGATATTCCGTCGGAAATTGGCAGTGATTACAGTCTGGTGATTGCTGCAGATGTTCTGAATTACCTTGGGGACCTTGCCCCGGCGCTCAGAGCTGCACATGCGCGGATGAAACCCGGTGGGTTGATTGTCTTCAGTCTCGAAGAAGGGGATGTATTCCCGTTTGATCTTGGTCCCGGTCAGCGGTTCCGCCATCACGGGCGCGCCATCGGTGAATGGTTGACCGAATGCGGGTTTGATCTGGTCTCGGATGCGATGGGGGTCTTGCGACAGGAAAAGGGCAACCCGGTCGAAGGCCGCATTCTTGTCGCACGTGCCAGTGATGCCTTGGTGCATATGGCCGGTGATTTGATGATGCCGGTGGATCCTGATCAGGCAGCGGGCCAGACTCTGCATTAACCAGACTCTGCATTAATTTGCCGTTTGGACTGTCCATACACAAAACACCCCGTCACCACTGGTGACGGGGTGTTTTGTATCTGATCCGGATGATGGCCCTAGACAGGCACGCCGCGAATAACCGCCACTTCGTGATAAAGCGGGACATTCGGGTCCTTGTTGATCAATTCCTGTGCCTTGGTGGCCGAAAGCGGTTGTTTGCCTTCCGGGTCGCCATAGAATTTGCAGACCAGTTGTTTTTCAAGTCCGGTCCCGCTCAGCGCCTTTTCAAGCATGACAAAGAACGAAATATCCGTTCCTGCATGTTGCAATACGATTTTTGACGCGATCTTTTCTGGTTTGTAGCCATTGGCTTCAAAGCATTCGCAAATGATCTCGGTCCCGATACGGCAACCGAAATTCATCACCAGTTCGGCCTTGGGCGCATGTTCGCGAATACGACGCATCAATGCCTCGTTCAGGCCAAGCCCCACTGAGTTGTAGGGATAGTCGTCAAACAGGCTCCAGGGATAATAATGCGCGATATGGTCTTCGGCCTCGTCGCCAGCCCCTTCGGCCAGTTCAATCGATTGCGCTTCGCGAAAGGCGGTCAGGCGTTCGTCACTGGGTTCGCCCACCTGGGGAATACAGGCAATCACCACATCGGTTTTGCCGACTTTCTCGCGCGCTTCGTCCGTATCGACAAGGCTGACACTGCCGTGGACCGGTTCGAAATGTCTGGCATGTTCAGGGGAAAGGCTTTTGATATTGCGTTCTGCCAGAACGACAAGGCGGGGATCAAGGTCACTGCCATACACGCGTTTGACACCGCAATTTCGCAAGATAAAGGCAACGTTGATGCCTGTGCCGACCCCGACCTCGTAAACGGTTTTGCCTTTAAGGTCGGCACGCGAAAGGCCTTCCTGAAAGGTTTGTGTCCATGGATCTTCGGGATCAAAGGCGAAGTCGGGTGTTTCGGGATCGCTTTCGTATCGACTGGGTGTCTCGCTGCTCTCTTCGGCGGTCTCTAACATAATACTTCCTGTTTTTTGCGCATCATCTGGTCGCAGGACGCAGTCGGTCATGTCAAAACCACCAAGACATTTGGCGACAAGGCAGCCAGATGCTTTGGTGTGACCGGCCCCTGTGACGGCAGCCGTGATCGACACCCCTGTGCCGATGCGCAGTTCTTTATTTTATGACCGTCGCGCCCACTTCAAAGCGACGGGATGCCATTCAGGCATCATGGACGGGAAGATTGCCGGCAACGGTTACCGGCCTGGGCAAGGCGACTGAGCGCCTGTCAGTTTACCGCGGCAAACTGCTTTGCATCACTTGCCAGCTGAACCTCTTCGGCCAGCGGACCAAGCGAGTCTGCCAGTCGTTCACAATTGCAATCTGATCCAACCAGAACATTAAGCGGCGATGCGCCGTCTTCACGTCCAACCAGTGCCTGCATGATCCGCAGAAGGGTCGGGGCCGGGGACAGACCGTTACAATCAATTGTGTTCGATACTTGCATGTTGTCTTCTCCTTGTCTGGCGAGCAGGAGCTTCGGCACACCGCCGGGGACGGTATGAAATGCCGCAGCATGACGTGCTTCCAATGCCCACATCTGATATGAGCAAACGAACAGAAACACTTTCGACCATCGCGCGATCCCAGCATCAAACCACTCTTGGTGGTGTCCATGGCGTGACAGATGGCCTGATCCAAAGGCCTGTTCTGTCGGCTGGGCGGTCTTGAGGCTGATTTTGGCAATCAACCCGTTCTGGCCTTGAATGTCATATCGCATTGCGACTGTCGCGCGTCAGCACAAGTCATTATTTTCAATGCGGTAGGTTGCAAAATCACATCGCGTGATGGTTGCTGAACCTTGACCAGAACACACCGGAAAATTCTCCGGATCAACCTTGTTGAATTCAATCGTAGCAGTCGGCGGGTGGGTGTCAAGGACGTATTTGGTTATATTTTGCGCAATTGGTCTAATAGATTAAATTTTAATCACAAAGATCCCCCGTTCCCGCCCAAAGATTTGGACAGGTTGAAGGGTGGTTCCAAAAATATGACAATCAACAAGCATTTACCGCACTTGCGAAGGGCGAAATGCATTGCCGTGGTGTGAGGTCCTAGTCGCGGAAACCGGGGTCCAGCCGGTCAGCAAGGCGCATTTGTGCATCCCATTCCAGTGCAACGTCCCCGTCGTCATAGGCCATCTGGCTGAATTGTTCGGAAACGCGTTTGATGATGGTGTCATCAATCGCCCGAAGGGGGCGTCCCATCGCCAAAGTGGATTCCTGAATCTCGCACGCGCGATTTAGATAAAACATGTTGGAAAACATTTGTCCGGCGGTTGCACCAACCGTCAACAGGCCATGATTGCGCAAGATCAGGGCGATGTTTGTGCCGAGTGCTTCAACGATTCTCTCGCGCTCCTCAAGATCAAGCGCGATGCCTTCGTAATCGTGGTACCCGATCTGGCCGTAATACTGCAGCGCGATCTGGTTAAGTGGCATCAATCCTTCTTCAAGGCACGAAACTGCAAATCCCGACCGTGTATGGGTATGCATCACCCAGGCGGCATCATGACGCCCGATATGCACTGCACTGTGAATGGTAAAGCCTGCCGGGTTTACCCGGTATGGACTGTCAGCGACCTTGTTTCCGTCGACATCGATCTTGACCAGCGAAGACGCGGTAATTTCCTCCCACATCAGCCCATAGGGATTGATCAGAAAATGCCCCGGCTCGCCGGGAACGCGGGCCGAAATGTGGGTATAGATCGTGTCTGTCATCTTGTAATGCGCCGCAAGCCGGTAACAGGCGGCAAGTTCGATGCGGCACTGCTTTTCAGCCTCGCTGATTTCGGTGTCGCTCATGACGCTGGTGGGGGCGTCCTTCTGTGTTGCGATATGCATCCCGGACTCCATTGATCTGATCAAACGGCTTTACTCTTTGATATACACTTGTTTAACTGAGGATGGAACCAAAGCGCAAATTTTCTTGTGTTCGTACCCGTAAATCGGGTGCGACAATCAGGGGAAATGGCGCTGAAAATGACTTTTCAGGGGGCTTTGACTGATGGCGGCGGCAGAACCGATTTATGGTGTTCTTCTTAGCGATTCGATGGATCTCAAAAGCTATTATTCGCTTGATTTCGGGGATGCGGCCCCGGATGTCCGCCTGCTCAAGCCCGAAGAAGTCACCAACCCGGATCTGATCCGGTTCGCGGTTTGCTGGCTGCCGGGTCCGGCGGCTTTTTCGCCCTATCTCAACATTGAAATGGCGATGTCGGTTGGCGCCGGTGTCGATGATTTGCTTAAACATCCCGGCCTGGGCAAGGATGTCGCGATTTGCCGGGTGCGCGACCCCAATCAGGCACATTTGATGGCGGGTTATGCCGTGCATGAAGTGGTTCATGTCGAACGCGGCTTTGCCCAGATGCAGCAAAATCAGGCCAGAGCGGAATGGGCCCCGCCCGCGATCCGCCCGCCACGCGATCTTAAGGTTGCCGTGCTTGGCCATGGCTCCATGGGGGCATGTGTTGTTCAGGCCTTGGCGGCTTCTGGCTTTAGCGTTTCGGTGGCGTGTCGGCGGGATCCAAGTGATCCGGTCGAGGGGGTGCAATATTTCACCGGTAACGACTCGGTTCTGCAATCGGTGGCCGGACAGGACGTTGTCATCAATGTCTTGCCGCTCACGACCGAGACAGAGGATGTTCTCAATACCGACCTGTTTTCAAAAATGGCCAGGGGTGGCTGGCTGATCCAGATCGGACGCGGCGAACATCTGGTCGAGGATGATCTGGTCGCGGCCCTTGATAGTGGTCAGCTTGCCGGGGCGACTCTTGATGTGTTTCGCACTGAACCGTTGCCATCCGACCATCCCTTCTGGACGGACCCGCGCCTGCGCATTACGCCACATATCGCCAGTGATACGACGCCGCATATCGTCGCCGAGCAGGCCCTGCAATCCGCCCGTGAACTGCATGCTGGCAAACCGCTTAGCCTCGCTGTCAGCCGCGGTCAGGGCTACTGACCGGTCTGTTGGGCATGGTCGCACCCAATTGCGGTCTTGAAACCAAATCAAAATTATTCAATTGTATAACAGTGTGCCGTCACCTTCCTGTCGGCCTGCGATTCGTCATCCTTTCGGGAACCGGGAATGAGCCGAAAAACATTTCAACGCCTGTCGCTTGATGTGCGCCGCCGCAGTTTGATGGAGGCGACATTGACATGTGTCGCCCGCCACGGGCTGCATGGGGCATCGGTACGCCGGATCACCGAAGAAGCCGGGGTGACGGTCGGGCTGGTGCGCCATTATTTCGGCAGCAAGGATGACATGATCCGCAATGCCTATGCCTATCTGGTCGGGCAGCTGACGGCACAGGCCAGTGAAAGCGCACGTGCCACCGAAGGCACGCCAGAAGCCAAACTGGCAAGCTTCCTGCGCGCCAATATGACCAAGCCGAACATGGACGAAGAAACGGTTTCGCTTTGGGCGACCTTCATTGGCCGGGTGCGCCATGATCCGGGCTTTGCCGAAATACATCGCGATGGCTACCGCGAGTTTCTCAATGTGCTTGAAATCCTGATTGAACCGGTCCTGATCCAGCACGGTTGTCCCTATAGCGTTACGATTTGTCGCAACCATGCGATTGCCCTCAATGGCCTGATTGATGGCCTTTGGATGGAAGGGGCGCTTAATTCCGGCTTGTATGCGCAGGATATCCTGCCCGATCTGATCACGGGTGCTGCCGAACGTTTGCTTGATTTACCAGCCGGGGCGCTGTCTGCGCCCGATATCGCACTGCAATCCACCCAACATCCCACACAACAAAGTAAACCGTCATGAGATACGCGAAGATTACCGATCGTCTTGCCGAACTGGGTGGGGCAAAGTGGGCCGTCCACAACACCGCCCGTGATCGCGAGGCCGAAGGTGCCAAGATCATCGAACTGACAATTGGTGAACCTGACATTCCTGTCGATCCGGCCCTGATCGACGCGTGCGAGGCCTCCATGCGGCGCGGCCGCACCCATTATTCCAATGGTCGGGGCGAGGTCGGTTTGCTTGATGCGCTGGTGGAAAAATACAAACCCGTCTGGCCGGATGTTACGCCCGAAAACATCCTGTGTTTTCCCGGCACGCAGACCGCCCTTTATACCGTCATGACGGCTCTTGTGGATGCCGGTCAGGGGGTGCTGGTCGGTGATCCCTATTACGCGACCTATGCCGGGGTAATCCGCGCATCGGGCGCAGAACTGCAATCCGTTCCACTGTCGATCGAGCATGGCTTTATCATGCAACCCGATGACCTGCGCGCGGCCATCACCAAGGACAGCCGTGTGTTGCTGCTTAACACGCCACACAATCCGTCCGGCGCGCTGCTGGATCGCGCAACACTGGTCGAACTTGGCAAGATCGCCATCGAACATGATCTGTGGATTGTCTGTGACGAGGTCTATGAGGATCTGGTGTTTGAAGGCATCTTTGCCTCTCCGCTTGAAATCGAAGAGCTGCGTGATCGCACCATCGTCACATCCTCGATCTCGAAAACCTTTGCGGCCACCGGCTTTCGCAGTGGCTGGGCCGTTGGCCCCGAAGAACTCTGTTCCAAGGTGCTGCCGATTTCTGAAACCATCCTGTTTGGCAATCAGCCCTTCATCGCCGATGCGACCGAGGTGGCACTTCGCGGCAATTTTGATACGGCCGCGCGCATGTGCAAAAGCTATGCTGCGCGCGTGGACATGATCGAAACCGAACTTGCCGGATGCGATGTGCTTAAGCCGGGCAAGGTATCAGGTGGCATGTTTGCCATGATCGATGTCGGTGCCACCGGCATGAATGGCGAAGAGTTCGCCTGGGGGCTTTTGGATGATCAAAACGTTGCCGTCATGCCCGGCGCTTCTTTTGGCGAAAATGCCAAAAACCTGATCCGCGTTGCCCTTACCGTGCCGGACGAAGAACTTCGCGAAGCCATCAAGCGCATCCGGGCCTTTGCCGTTTCTGCCGCGGCGAAAGTCACTTAGCCGCCGAAACATTAAGTGCCTGCCATTTGCGCCGATAAACCGATGCAGACATCCCGACATGTTTGCGGAAGGCAGACCGGAAGCTTGATGGTTCGGAATACCCGACATCGTTTGCAATGTCGTCGATGGCCATTTGGGTGGTTTCAAGCAGCTGTTTGGCCTCTTCAATGCGCAAGCATTGAATATACTCGGCCGGCGACTGGCCCGTTGCCCGACGGAAACGGCGCAAAAAGCCGCGTGCGGACATCCCGCTGCGTTCCACCGCCTCTGTGACTGGCGATGCATTCATATAGTTCTCGGAAAGCCATACTTGTGCATCGGTTATGATTTTGTCTTCGTGCTGGCGCGCATTGGCCAAAGAGGCAAAATTAAGCTGGCCATCATTATGTGTGTTCAGCAGCCATACTTTGGCGACCCGTCGTGCGGCTTCAGGGTCTACAAGTCGTGCAATCAAATACAGGACCAGATCAGCCCATGAAGATGCCCCGCCTGCTGTGATGAGGTTGTGTCCCTCACCGGCTGGGCAAAGTATGCGTTCCTTGCGAATGCGAATGTCGGGAAACTGGGATGATATGGTATCGGCAACTCCCCAGTGTGTCGTGGCTTCCTTGCCATCCAGAACACCGCTCGCCGCCAACAAAAATGTCCCTGAACATATCGATGTGACTGTTGCACCCGTGGCGTGAATTTTTGCAATCCAGTCCGCCAGTCCTGCCAAATCCTTTGGAAGCGGCTGCGAAAAGTCTGCATGGATATCGGGAACGATCACGAGATCGGGTAACGGTTCCGCATCAATACGGTCGTCAGGTGTGACCTTGCGGCCATTGACGTCAAGGTATGGTGCACCGTCCAGCGTGCGCAGGCTCGCCTGAAAGTATGGTTTGGGAGACGGAGTGACACCATGCAGGAGCTCCCAGTCCCGTCCAACAGAAGCCAGCACATCAAGAATCGAGAAAGCAACTGCAGTTCCTACATGTGGGCTTCCGATAACAACCGTTTTTATCGGTATCTGCATAATATTTCCCATAAATGTGTCTGATAATCACCGGTTTGGTCTTTTTGCGTTCTACAACCCTTTGGTTGGGCCGTCTATACCCACTTCGTAAGCGGCGCACAAACGACGCCGTATTGATGTTGGAGAGCGAAATGACTGTTCAGGAAAAAATTACGACATTCGATGAAGCCAAGGCAGAAGCCTTCGCCACCCGTTTTGTTGATGCCCTATCAGATGCAGCGATGGTGTTGATGACCTCGGTTGGTCATCGACTGGGGCTTTTTGATACGTTGGCAGATAACCCCGGTGTAACCTCTTACGAACTGGCAGATCTGGCCAATTGCCGCGAACGGTATGTTCGTGAATGGCTTGGTGTCATGGTGACAGCCAAGGTTGCTGATTATGATCCGGTGGCTCGGACCTATACGCTGCCCGGTGAACATGCAGCCTTCTTAACCCGTGCTGCATCCCCGAATAACCTTGCCGTGACCAGCCAGTTCATTGGTGTCACTGCGTCGGTAGAGGACGAAATACTGATCCGGTTTGGATCCGGCGAGGGGCTTCACTACGGTCATTTTAATCGTTTCCATGAAGTCATGGCCGAAGACAGCGCGCAATTGGTTGTTGCCAATCTCGAAACGGGTATCTTGCCGATTGTTCCGGGCTTGCATGAAAAACTGACGGCCGGGATCAAGGTGGCGGATGTTGCGTGTGGCGCGGGACGGGCAATGCTGAAGCTTGCCGAAATCTTCCCCAACAGCACCTTTACCGGTTTCGATCTGTGTGAGGATGCCTTTGCGCCAACAAGGATTGAAGCCCGTGACAAGGGACTTAATAACCTTTTCTTTGTCGCCAAAGACCTTTCGGATCAGGACTCCATTGGTTCCTTTGATCTGATTACGGCCTTTGATGCTGTGCATGATCAAAAGGACCCGCAAGGTTTCCTGAAAATGATCCGGGCTTCGTTGGCAAAAGACGGTGTATTCCTGATGCAGGATATCGGTGGTTCACGGGATCTGGAAAAGAACATCGAAAACCCGTTTGCGCCCCTGCTCTTCACGCTTTCCAGCATGCATTGCACACCGATTTCCATCGGTCAGGGTGGTCCCGGTCTTGGTGCAATGTGGGGTGTTGAAACCGCGCAGGAATACCTGACAAATGCCGGGTTCTCATCGCTTGAAACCCATCGCCTTAGCCATGATCCGATCAACGCATACTTTGTTGGCCGGGTCTGAGGATAAGCCGTGAAATGTTGGCTGTTGGCAGCATTTCCGCGCTTTGAGTGGTGTCTGCGGTGCGCTCCCTCATTTGTTTCCCCTCCCCTGACGGGACACCCGCAGCGCCACAACTTTCAGACACTTGATGACCCCGAATTCCAAGGACAAAAATGATGGAAGCCGTGAAACAGGATGATGTCCTGATTATTGGGGCGGGCCTTTCAGGGCTTGCTTGTGCCAGGGCACTTGCCCGGCGTGGCGTTTCGGCCCGCATCCTCGAAGCTCACACCCGTGTGGCCGAACCCTGGCGCAAACGCCACCCGGCTTTGCGCCTGAACATTCATCGGCATTTCGCATGTCTGCCCGGTCGCAAGCCGCCGACAGGCGATGGTGTCTTTCTCAAACGTGACAGCGTCATTTCCTATCTAGAGGATTACGCCAGCGATATCGATGTGCCGATTGATTTCAGCACAGAGGTCCTGTCGATCAAGCGATGCGTGTTTGGCTGGCATGTCGAAACCCGAAATACCGTCTATCAGGCAAAGAACGTCGTCTTCGCCACCGGGCGGGATCGCATTCCGCATATCCCCGACTGGCAGGGCAAGGACACCTTCAAGGGAACATTGCTGCATGCCCGCGATATTGGCGATGTGGCGCAGTTCGATGGCAAACGTGTTCTTGTCGCAGGGGCCGGAAATTCGGGCTCGGATGTTTTAAACCACCTTGCACGACACAACCCGGCCGAGGTCCTTGTCTCGGTTCGCTACGGACCTGCTGTGGTGCCGTCCCATGTTTTCGGGTTTCCGCTGCATCGTCTGGCGCGCGGTTTCGCGATGATGCCAACCGCACTTGTTGATCAGGCGTTTCGGTTGACCCAGCGGCTTTTCCTTGGCGACTTGGCGAAATTGGGATTGCCGTCCCATCCTGATGGGGGCGGAACACGCCTGATGCGCGATGGTATTGCCTTCGCGATTGATGACGGATTTGTTGATGCCTTGAAAAAAGGTCGGTTTCGCGCGGTGGCAAATGTCAGGGCGTTTAACGGGCATGATGTGATTTTGGCTGATGGCAAACGCGTGCCGCCGGATGTGGTCATTGCTGCCACCGGTTACCGTACCGGATTGCAAAAGCTGTTAAGTCACCTGGGCGCAGTTTCATCAGACGGGCAACCGTTTCATCCATCCGGTGAGGCCGACTGTCACAATCCCGGTCTTTGGTTCACTGGCTATCGTTCCGGTTACACCGGGTATTTTGACGCAGCGCGTAAAAGTGGCGACAAGATCGCACGCGCCATACATGACAACCTGTCCGCAAGTCATCGGGTGTCGGTCAACCAAACCGCCAGGCAGTCAGGCCCGATGGCCCGGCAAACTGGCATATGAGGCACCCCGACGTCAGGAAAACAGGCCCCGCTACCAGTGGCAGCGGGGTCTGGTTCTATGTTCGGTTCTATGATTTGGGCATATCACCGCGGATGATATAGGCCAGTGCCGCAACCACCTGTTCGGGTTCGCGCGCCACACCATTGGCCGCACCATCGACTTCCTTCAACGCGTGATCATGCTCGGCGGGATGAAGCGTGATGTACGGAATGCCAAGGGCGGCGGCATAGCCGGCATCAAAGGCCGCGTTCCACTGCTTGTATTTCTCGCCAAAGCGAATGACGGCAAGGTCGGACTGTGACAGCAGGGTCTTGGTGCGCATGGCGTTAAGCTGCGCGCCCTTGCGGTCATGCCAGAATTTGTTTTCTTCCGCGCCAAACACGGCAACGCCGCAATCATCGGAATCTTCATGCACGGTTACGGGGGCGACCAGATCAACCGGAAGGCCGGCTTCTGCAACACCCGTCTCAATGCGCTCGCGCCAGTCGCTGTGAATTTCGCCAGACAAATAAACGGTCCAGACTTTGCTCATCTTTCTCTCCCTTGGTGGTCGTTATGATGGGGTATGTCAGACCCTAAAACGACAAAACCCGTCGCCAAAGGCAACGGGTTTTGAATGGTGGAGCCGATCAGGATCGAACTGACGACCTCTACAATGCCATTGTAGCGCTCTCCCAACTGAGCTACGGCCCCACTTTGTCCGCGACGCAGTCTGATGAAACAGGCTCTGCGGCGCGGCGCATATTTAGAAGGTTCGCCAAATATTGGCAAGACCCTTTTTCAAAATTTCTTAGCGATCGTCGTCGTCTGATTCGACGTGCTCATATACTTCGTTCAGATCGTCGTCGTCTTCGCCAAGATCAGATGCATCTTCGAGGATATCCTCGTCGATATCGCCATCGACATCATCATCAAGGTCGTTGACGTCATCGACGTCTTCGTCTTCTTCCGGTGCCGGTTTGGCAACAGCGGATTTCTTGACCTTGGTCACCCCGTCTGGCGTCTTGCATTTCGGGCAGACGACCGGGGTCCGGTTCAGGTCGTAATACTTGGTACCACAGGCGAGGCAGTGACGTTTCTTACCGCGTGCTGACATTACGGCAAATCCTCTTAATTACCGTTATCAATTAAGAAAAAGACTTTGTGTCGCAAAAGCGCAGCAAGGCTGCGCACAGCGTCTTGTCTGAAAGGCCCAATTGCCATCTTGTCGGCCCCTTGTCAAAAGGAAATTGCGCGATTTTCCCTTTGGCAGTGAGATGGGATAAATCTGCCGCACATTGGTGCAAATTCCCATCCCGAATTTCGGGTTCGATACTGGTGCGTGCCAACCGCTTGTGCTAGAGCATTGGTCCCCTGATTAAAAGGCCCGCGCGCGCCTGAAAACATGGCCGCAGCGCAGCGCTTTTTCAATCAGCCTTTTTGTTGATGATAAAACAGTGACTGGCAGGTACGAGCCCATGAGTTCTTCGCAAACCAAACGCCCGCTTTCCTCGGCCAAGGCCGGGCCGCTTTCGGGTGATATCCGGGTTCCGGGTGACAAATCTATTTCTCATCGTTCCCTGATGTTTGGTGGTCTGGCGATCGGTACGACCAAGGTTACTGGTCTGCTTGAAGGCGAAGATGTTCTGGCAACTGCGGATGCCATGCGCAAACTTGGCGCCAAAGTGATCCGCGACGAGGATGGCACCTGGCATGTCACCGGTGTTGGCGTCGGTGCGCTGCGTGAACCTGATAGCGTGATTGACATGGGCAATGCGGGCACCGGTATTCGCCTGATGGCGGGCATTGTTGCCACCCATCCGATCACAACGTTTTTCACAGGCGACGCGTCGCTCTGCAAACGCCCGATGGGGCGCGTTGCCGATCCGCTGTCCGAATTTGGCGCGCAATTCATCACCCGTGATCGTGGTCGTCCGCCGATGGCGGTGATTGGCACGGACGAGGCCAAGCCAGTGACCTATACCCTGCCGATGGCCTCTGCCCAGGTGAAGTCGGCGGTGATGCTGGCCGGTCTGAACACAACAGGCACAACCACCGTGATCGAACCCAAACCGTCGCGTGATCATACCGAACGCATGCTGCGTCACTTTGGCGTTGATGTGGATGTGAAGGTCAATGACGATGGTGGCCGCACGGTCAGCCTGACCGGCCCGGTCGAAATGAAGGCGGCTGATATTGTGGTTCCGACCGATCCGAGCTCGGCCGCATTTCCGATGGTGGCCGCACTGATCAATCCGGACTCCCACGTCACCATTCGTGATGTGTGCCTTAATCCGCTGCGCACTGGCCTGATCACCACCCTGATTGAAATGGGCGGTGACATCACGATTACCAACGAGCGCGAAGAAGCAGGTGAAACCATCGGCGATCTGGTGGTGACCGGCAAGAACAGGCTCAAGGGCATTGTCGTTCCGGCTGAACGTGCACCATCCATGATCGATGAGTATCCGGTTCTGGCCGTGGCCGCAGCCTATGCCGACGGTGAAACGCGTATGTGCGATCTTGAAGAATTGCGCGTGAAGGAATCGGATCGTCTGGCCGCTGTTGCGGCAGGTCTTGAAGCCAATGGCGTGATCCATCGCATCGAAGGTGATGATCTGATCGTGACCGGCGGTGTTGTGCCGGGCGGTGGCATGGTGGAAACCCATCTTGATCACCGCATTGCCATGTCGTTCCTCGTTCTGGGTCTTGGCGCAGAAAAGCCGGTTGCGGTTGATGATGCCAACCCGATTGCGACAAGCTTCCCCAACTTCGAAGGCTTGATGGCGGATATGGGCGCGAAATTTGCCCTGCATTCCTGATCAGGCCGACCAATATATAAGTCACGATCAGCACTTACATATAAGCAGCAGATATAATCACAGGGAGTGACCCCATATGATCATCGCCATTGATGGGCCTGCCGCGTCCGGCAAGGGGACCTTGGCACGTCGAGTCGCAGACGCAATGGACTATGCCTATCTTGATACCGGCCTGCTTTATCGTGCGACCGGCGCAAAAGTTCTGGCTGAAAATGGCGACCCGGCGGATGAAGCCGTCGCGGTTTCTGCGGCCGAAAATCTGACTGCGGCCGATCTCGAGGACGAGGCCTTGCGCAGCGAGGAAGTCGGCACCGCTGCCTCAAAAGTTGCAGCGATTCCAAGGGTTCGCGCCGTATTGCTTGATTTTCAGCGCACCCTTGCCCGCACGCCGCCGGGCGGGAGGCGCGGAGCTGTACTGGATGGCCGTGACATCGGAACCGTGGTTTGTCCGGACGCGCCGATCAAGTTTTACCTGACAGCAAGTGTGGAAGAACGTGCAAACCGTCGGTTCAAACAGTTGCAGGAAAAAAATCCCGCTGCTATATACGAGCGCGTTCTTAAAGAGCTTGAAGAACGGGATGCCCGAGACAGTGCTCGCGATGTCGCACCGCTCAAGATGGCAGATGACGCAATCCATATTGATACGGACCGTCTGAATGCCAACGCAGTGTTCGATGCCGTCATGGCACATATCCATACCCATATGGGTGCGGATGACTGATCAAAAGGCGTTTTAACCGTCAGGCGTTGAACAATTCCGAGGTACCGGTCCTTTGGCCTGTTCCTAAGGTGAACGACTTGTGCGTTCACCTTTTCGTGTATGGAAGGTTCGCCTTTGCATGCGTTCGGGTTTGAACAGTGAATGACAAATCGCCGCAATTTTGCGGCAAAGACCACCGGACACAACCGGTTGGCCAGAATACAGTGACGATACTCGAAAGGAAGTCTGGTTTATGACCACCGCTGAAGAAGCACAATTCTCAACTGGCGAAGATTTTGCCGCCCTGTTGGCTGAAACCCTTGGTTCGGAAGACGAAGGTTTTGTCGGCCGCGTAATGACCGGTTCGGTCGTTAAGAAAACCGACGATGATGCCATCGTCGATGTCGGCCTGAAATCCGAAGGCCGCGTTCCGCTTAAAGAATTTGGTACCGGCGAAGTAAACATTGGCGATACCGTCGATGTTTATGTCGACCGCTATGAAAACAAGGATGGCCTGATCGTCCTGTCGCGCGAAAAAGCGCGCCGCGAAGAAGCTTGGGTTGAGCTGGAAAAACAGTTCTCCGATGGCAAACGCGTCGACGGCACCATCTTTGGTCGTGTTAAAGGCGGCTTCACCGTTGACCTGTCGGGCGCAGTTGCGTTCCTGCCGGGCTCCCAGGTGGACATCCGTCCGGTTCGTGACGTTACCCCGCTGATGAACAACCCGCAGCCGTTCCAGATCCTGAAAATGGATCGTTCGCGCGGCAACATCGTTGTTTCGCGTCGTGCCGTTCTCGAAGAGACCCGTGCAGAACAGCGTGCTGAACTGATCCAGAACCTTCAGGAAGGTCAGGTTCTTGACGGCGTTGTCAAAAACATCACCGATTACGGCGCGTTCGTCGATCTCGGCGGCGTTGACGGCCTGCTGCACGTTACCGACATCGCTTGGAAACGTATCAACCATCCGTCCGAAGCCCTTCAGATCGGCCAGACTGTTAAAGTCCAGGTTATCCGCTTCAACAGCGAAACCCAGCGTATCTCGCTTGGCATGAAGCAGCTTGAAGCTGATCCGTGGGAAGGCGTCGAAGCCAAGTACCCGGTCGGTTCGAAGTTCGAAGGTCGTGTCACCAACATCACCGATTACGGCGCATTCGTCGAACTCGAAGCTGGTGTCGAAGGCCTGGTCCACGTTTCCGAAATGTCCTGGACCAAGAAAAACATCCACCCGGGCAAAATCGTTTCGACCTCGCAGGAAGTCGAAGTCATGGTGCTCGACGTCGATGCCCAGAAACGTCGTATCTCGCTTGGTCTCAAGCAGTGCACCTCGAACCCGTGGGATGCCTTCCTGGCAGCTCATCCGGTCGAGTCCGAGATCGAAGGCGAAGTCAAGAACATCACCGAATTCGGTCTGTTCATCGGCCTCATGGGCGGTATCGACGGTATGGCTCACCTTTCGGACCTGTCCTGGGACCGTGCTGGTGAAGAAGTCATCAAGGAATACAAAAAAGGCGACATCGTCAAAGCCAAGGTTCTTGACGTTGACGTCGAAAAAGAACGTATCTCGCTCGGCATCAAACAGCTTGCTGGCGATCCGTTCAAAGAAGCCGTTACCGGCATCAAGCGTGGCGAAGCTGTAACCTGTGAAGTTACCGAAGTGAACGACGGTGGCATCGAGGTTTCTGTTGGCGACACCGAACTCAAAGGCTTCATCCGTAAAGCTGAGCTGGCGCGCGAGCGTTCTGAACAGCGTCCGGAACGCTTTGCAGTTGGTGAAAAAGTCGACGCACGCGTCACCGCAATCGATTCCAAAACCCGCAAGGTTTCCCTCTCTGTCAAAGCACTTGAAGTTGCTGACGAGAAGAAAGCAATGGCGGATTACGGTTCGGCAGACAGCGGCGCATCGCTCGGCGACATCCTCGGCGAAGCTCTGCGCAAGAAGCAGGAAGGCGGCGAATAAGCCACCCTCCGACGAAATACGCTCTGCAGTTTTGCAGAACGAAAAGACGGGTCGCGCATTGCGCGGCCCGTTTTCTTTTGCGCTGATGGTGCCGAACACATTCACCGATGTGCATGATACCGGTGAATGGCGCATATGTCTGATGGGCCGGGATGTTGTGTCAGATTATATATCGCAGGCTTTATGGGGCGGATTTTTTGCCCGACTCTGCTGATATCGGCGAATTTCGCGAAAATTTTGATTTTAAACGCTTTTTGTTCTTGCCTTCTGGCGTGATAAAAACCATTTGAAAAGGTGGTTTTCGGGGTTATCACCCCGGTTAAGTATTTGATTGAACAATTAGAACCGGAACACTCTGATGGCATTGGATGCCGATATCCTGCTGGATCGACGTCGACTGAAGAAATCCATCTTTCGCTGGCGCGTGGTGGCGGTGATTGCCGTGCTTGCGGTGATCGTGGTCGGCTTGTCGGGCACCGGTGTGAAGGACAGTGTACTGGGCGGCCTTGGGCCCCGGATTGTCGAAGTCACCGTTGAAGGCGTGATCACCGAAGATCCCTATCTTCTTGATGCGCTGCGCACGATCGAGGAAGACAGCGACGTTGTCGGTGTGATTGTCCATATCAACAGCCCGGGCGGCACCATGGTTGGTGGCGAAACGCTGTTTGAGGCGTTGCGTCGCATTGGCGAAACCCGCCCGATTGTCGCTGAAATGGGTACGGTTGCCGCATCCGGCGGCTATATGGCCGCGATTGCCGCAGATCATATCATTGCGCGCCGTGGCACGATTACCGGCTCGATCGGGGTGATTTTCCAGTCGATGAATTTCAATGGAACGCTTGAAAAGCTTGGTGTCGAACCGCTGACGGTAAAAAGCGGTCCGCTTAAAGCGGCACCCAATCCGTTCGAACCCGTTGATGATGTTGCAAAATCGGCCATGCAGGGCCTGATTTCGGACATGTTTGACGTGTTTGTTGAAATGGTCGCGACCCGCCGCGACATGTCGGTGGATACCGTTACGACTCTTGCCGATGGCCGTGTCTATACCGGTCAGCAGGCAGTCGCGAATGGATTGATTGACGAAATTGGAGGCCGTCGTGAAGCCTTGCGCTGGCTTGAGGAAGAAGCCGGTGTCACGACGGATGCACAGGTAGTGCCACTTGAGATCGAGTACCCGGAAGACGATTTGATGAGTGCTGTTCTTGAGGGAAACCTTGGAAAAGTGCTGTCATCTGAGGGGCTTAAACTTGACGGTTTGCTGGCGGTCTGGCAACCTGAATGAGAGCTTTTCTGATACATAATCTAATCCGTGGTTGAGTGAGACTGTCAGCATCAACAGGATGGGGCCTGGAAATGACAAAATCTGAATTGATCGCCCGCCTTGCCGAGATGAATCCGCATCTCTATCAGCGCGACGTTGAACGGATTGTTGCCACGATCTTTGACGAGATCACTGATGCGCTTGCGCGTGGCGACCGGGTCGAGCTTCGCGGCTTTGGCGCATTTTCCGTCAAACAGCGCGATGCCCGTATCGGGCGTAATCCGCGTACCGGGGATGCCGTCCCTGTCGGTGAGAAAAAGGTTCCCTATTTCAAAACCGGCAAACAGCTTCGCGAACGTTTGAACTGATTCCTGCCTGATCTTGTCTGACCGGCGATCGGGCGCGTATCGCACCTGCGTCACCCGCAACCTGCCCGATCTGGTCGGCGCGCGACACACAAAAACTGTGTGACCGTCGCCATGGCTTTTGTCCGGTTCTTGCCCCATACTGATCTGACTGATCATCAAACGTGACCTATTGCCGGGTCCTGAGCCATCCTTTGCGGGGATGGCCTGGGGGCGGCACAAGGAGCTAAGTAATGCGCTTCCTGTACTGGATTATTTCCATTCCGCTTGCCGTGTTGATTGCGGTTTTTGCTGTTTCCAACCGGGCGTTGGTAACGATTTCTCTCTGGCCGTTGCCGTTTGAAGTTGATCTGCCGCTGTTCTTGCCGATCATGGTCGCGCTTTTGATCGGGTTTGGCATCGGCTTCGCCTTTGAATGGTTGCTCCAAGGCAAGCACCGCCGTGCCGCACGGCGTATGGATAGCGAACTCAAGCGCATCAAAACCGATGACACCGCGCACACCACACCCAATAGCGATCAAAAGGCCATTGGCCACAGCTGATCACGTCAAAGGGCTCCGTTTCGGGGCCCTTTTGCTGTCTTGCCCAAACAAACCACAAGCTGCGGGCTTCTGGCGCATGGCGCCCTTGCAGGGCAAGGGTCTGATTTGACATTGGCCTTTTTACACAAATCGGCTAAGCCATGTCCGGTCCGCCCGCAAAGGCAAATCTATCAGCCATCCTGACAGATCTGGGCCGACCTAATCTCGCCCACTGCCCACCCAATGCCCGCTTGATGGAGGACCGCATGACCCAGACCCTTGCCGCCAAAGACCGCATTTTCTGCGCGATTGATACCACCGATCTCGATCATGCGATCAATCTGGCGTCCAGCCTGTCTGGCGTGATTGGCGGGGCAAAGCTGGGCAAGGAATTCTTCGCCGCCCACGGGCCACAAGGGGTTCGGGCTGTTGCCAAGGCAGGTATGCCGATCTTCCTTGATGTCAAATATCATGACATCCCCAATACAGTGGCCGGTGCCATCCGTGCGGTTACGCCACTGGGGCTTCGGATCGTGAATGTCCATGCCGCCGGTGGTCTGGAAATGATGAAGCGTGCCGGTGATGCGGCGCGCGAAGCCGCCGGCAAGGCCGGGGTTGAGGTGCCATGGGTGATTGCTGTCACCATCCTGACCAGCATGGATCAGGGTGATCTTGATGATGTCGGGCTCAAGGGCCCGATTGAAGAACGCGTGGTCAAACTGGCTGAGCTGACCCGGAAGGCCGGCCTTGATGGTGTTGTTTGCTCCGCACAGGAAATCACCCCGGTGCGCAAGGCCCTTGGCCCGGACTTCAAGCTGATCACACCGGGGATTCGCCCGGGCTGGGCGACCAGTGATGACCAGAAACGCATTGTTACCCCGGCCGATGCGGTTGCCATGGGCAGTGACGTATTGGTGATTGGCCGTCCGATCACCAAGGCCGATGATCCGGTTGCGGCGGCGCAAAAGATCGTCGCTGAACTTTCCTGATCCAGATACCAGTCCCTTATTCGCGCAGCTTGTCCGGTTTCCGATCAGGGGATGACAAGCTGCCATGCAAATTTCGCGATGGATTTGCGCACTGTGTTATCCCAGAATTGAATCGTTTCAAAAATTGATACATGATGCGTATCTCGCAGTTGCACAAAACGTTGGCCGCGCCACCCGTGCCACCCGCGCCGGCGTTGATCTGGATAGTCTGACATGACCGATATCACCACCCGCCCCGGATTTTTCGGGAACCTGCCGATTCTTGCGCTCGCCCTTGCGTCATTCGGGATTGGCACGACCGAGTTTGTCATCATGGGGCTTTTGCCCGATGTGGCGCTTGATCTTGGTGTGAGCATCCCCGATGCCGGGTTGCTGGTGACGGGCTATGCCCTTGGTGTGACTTTTGGCGCGCCGTTTCTGGCGATCGCCACGGCACGTATGGATCGTCGTCGTGCTTTGCTGCTGCTGATTTCCATCTTTATTTTCGGCAATTTCCTGTGTGCGATTGCGCCCGACTACTGGCTTTTGATGATGGCGCGTGTGGTCACTGCATTTTGCCATGGTGCGTTCTTCGGGTTGGGGGCTGTTGTGGCGTCAAACCTTGTCGCCCCGCATAAACGCGTGCAGGCCATTGCCCTGATGTTTTCCGGTTTGACACTGGCCAATGTGCTGGGTGTGCCGTTTGGCACCGCCCTTGGGCAGGAACTTGGTTGGCGCTCGACCTTCTGGGCGGTGGTCGCCATTGGCATCTTTGCCGCCAGCGCGCTTTATTTCGCCCTGCCGCGCAAGATCGCCGCATCCACGGGCAGCCTGTGGCTCGAAGCGAAGTCGCTTGGCAAAACCCAGGTTTTGCTGGCCATGCTGATTTCTGTTTTGGCCTCTGCCAGCATGTTTAGTGTCTTTACCTATATCACCCCGATGCTTCAGGAAATTACCGGCATCACCCCGCGTCAGGTGACCTATGTACTGTTGCTGTTCGGGGTTGGTCTGACCTTGGGCAATTACATTGGCGGGCGTCTGGGTGACTGGCGTTTGATGCCGGCCGTCATCATTGCCTTTGTCTTGCTGATTGCGATCCTTGCGACCTTTACCGAAACGCTGACGTCGGTGATTCCGGCAGTCGCAACCGTGATGTTGTGGGGGGTGGTTGCCTTTGCCCTGGTTTCCCCGCTTCAGATGCGCGTGGTGAACGAGGCATCCGATGCGCCCAACCTTGCATCAACCCTTAATCAGGGGGCCTTTAACCTTGGCAATGCGGCGGGTGCGTGGTTTGGCGGCATTGCCATTACCCAGGGTGTTTCCTATCAGCACATCCCGTGGCTTGGCGCCGCGATTGCGGTGCTGGCTCTGCTGTTCACGGTCTGGAGTCACTTGCTGGATCGCCGGGACGAAGTCCTTGTCGAAAACGGTGCCAGTGCCTGACAAGTTGCCTGACAAGTTGCCTGATCCAATACAAAACCCGTCATCCAAATGGCTGACGGGTTTTCTTTATGTCCGGTGTTGTTTTCCTTAACCGATCCAGTGGCGCATCTGATCCCAGCTGTGGCTGATGGTTGATCCGTACTGATCAATGATCAGCTTGATTGAAATCGCGATAGACGTGACGACCAAAAGCGGCCGCACCAGACGTGCCCCCACCTTCATCACCATATGCGATCCGATCTGCGCACCGATCAATGCGCCAACCGCCATCACGCCACCAACAATCCACACGACCTCGCCCCCGGCAATAAACATCACAAGCGACGCAAAGTTCGAGGTGAAGTTGAGGATCTTGGTATGGGCGGTTGCCTTGGTCATATTAAAGCCAAGCAGGGCGACAAAGGCGATGGAAAAGAACGATCCGGTGCCCGGTCCAAAGAAACCGTCATAAAACCCGATGGCAAAACCGGCGGTAAAGGCGAATGTTGTCTTGCCGATAATCTGATGGGCATCAATATCGCCAACGCGCGGCGAAAACAGGAAATACAGCGCAATCAGGATCAAAAGTGCGGGCAGGATGGTCATCAGAATGCCCGGATCAAGCATCTGGACCAGAACTGTACCCAAAGCCGACCCGGCAAAGGTCAGGACAATCGCCAGAACCATGTCGCGCGGATGAACATGCCCTTTGCGAATGAAGTTAAGGGACGCGCTGAAGCTGCCAAAACTGCCCTGAAGCTTGTTGGTTGCCAGCGCCTGCGCGGGGGTGACGCCCGCCCACAGCAGGGCCGGAATGGTGATCAGACCGCCACCCCCGGCAATTGCATCGACAAAACCGGCAAGGGCGGCAACGGCAAACAGGATTGCAAGAAGTTCAAAACCAAATTCCATCGGCGAGCTTTCTAAATGGGGCGCGACCACACGTTGGGGCGATGCAGCTTGTCAAAACAGCGCACATCATATGGCTTTGCATCCTTACGTCCAGTCGGATCGATTTCAGTCGTTGAATTGCGCGCAAGCCGTAGTCTAAAAGTCACACACCGTTCTTTTTATGAGTTCCAGATATGCCCGAATTGCCAGAGGTCGAAACAGTCACCCGTGGTCTGATACCCGTCATGGAAGGACAGGTTGTCGATCATGTCGTGCAGCGGCGCGCAAACCTGCGTTTTGCCTTCCCGGAGGGTTTTGTTGATCGCATGTCCGGGCGCAAGATCAATCAACTGACCCGGCGCGCGAAATATATCCTCGGCTATCTTGATGACGGGCAGGTGTTGCTGGTCCATCTTGGCATGTCCGGGCGCATGACCATCCATAATGACCCGAATGTCGGCGTGCCTGAACCCGGCAAGCATGATCATGTCGATTTTGTCATGGCAGATGGGGCGGTGGTGCGGTTTAACGATCCGCGGCGCTTTGGGGTCATTACCCTGATCCATGGTGATGAGGTCTCCACCCACAAGATGCTGGCCGGGATCGGGCCCGAACCACTTGGAAATGCCTTTAACGCCACCGTGCTTGCCGCCGGGATCGCGAAACGCGCAAGCCCGATCAAGACAGTTTTGCTGGATCAGAAACTGGTGGCTGGTCTGGGCAATATATATGTCTGCGAGGCGCTGTTTCGGGCTGGCATCGCACCGGACCGTCTCGCAATGGATCTCAAACCTGGCGAGATTGATCGTCTTTATCGTGAAATCCGCCTTGTACTTGAAGATGCGATTGCCGCGGGCGGATCAAGCCTTAAGGACTATCGCCAAAGCGACGGCGAGCTTGGCTATTTCCAGCACAATTTCCGTGTCTATGGCCGCGAAGGCGAAACCTGCATTGCGGATGGCTGTGACGCCACCGTTGAGCGCATCGTCCAGGCCGGGCGATCAACCTTCTTCTGCCCCAGTTGCCAAAAATAGCACCGGCACGAAACCTTCTTTGGGTGGTCACACGATTTGTCACGGGCTTTTGCCAGACTGCCGTAGCGGCATCTTGGCAGGTCGCTGATGCATACGGGTGCCATCATTTGAAAACGCGGTGCAATCCATGACACGTCTGGTTGCGGCGTGCGGCCAAAATCGGTAAAACAGTATCAAAATATGGTTTCAGCCGAATCGGCCCGACAACGCCACGCAATCCTGTATCGGGATCAGCGGGCCGAACAGCGATAAAAGGATCACTTGCATGTCTTATGAAAACATCATCGCCGAGAAAAAGGGCAATGTCGGCCTGATCACGCTTAATCGCCCCAAGGCGCTCAATGCGCTGTGTGATGCGCTGATCAAGGATATCGGTGCCGCCCTTGATGATTTCGAATCTGATGAAGAAATCCGTGCGATTGTCATTACCGGGTCGGAACGGGCCTTTGCTGCCGGGGCCGACATCAAGGAAATGGCCGATTACGACTATATGGATGTCTATAAAAACGACTTCATCACCAAGGGCTGGACCCGGGTGGCGTCGTGCCGCAAGCCCACCATTGCCGCGGTCGCCGGATTCGCGTTGGGTGGTGGCTGTGAAATGGCCATGATGTGCGACATCATGATTGCGGCTGACACCGCCAAGTTCGGTCAGCCGGAAATCACCATCGGCACCATCCCCGGCGCAGGCGGTACACAGCGCCTGACCCGCGCGGTTGGTAAGGCCAAGGCCATGGAAATGTGCCTGACCGGACGCATGATGGATGCCGAGGAAGCCGAACGCGCCGGTCTGGTTGCGCGAATCGTCCCGGCCGACTCGCTTATGGACGAAGCCATGCAGCTTGCCGAAAAGATCGCCTCCTTCTCCGGTCCGGTGTCGATGAAGGTCAAGGAATCGGTCAACAAGGCCTTTGAGATGACCCTGACCGAAGGCCTGATGTTCGAGCGCCGCGAATTCCATTCGACCTTCGCACTCGAAGACCGGGCCGAGGGCATGAAAGCCTTTGGCGAGAAGCGCAAGGCAGATTTCAAGCACCGTTGATTGTTTAATCACCGGGCAACTTGACCCCTGATTCCGCGCGCACATATCTGCCTTGCGGGGCAAAAGAGTCCGAAGCCGCAGAAATTGAGGCGTTATGGCGGTATCGGGGGTTGACGAGGGTTTCGGACGGAGCTATAAGCCGCGCTCCGAATTACGTAACATTTGTTTGAAGAGACAGGTTCGCAATGGCTCACCATAAATCGGCCAAGAAGCGCATTCGCCGCAACGCCGCACGTGCAGAAGTAAATGGTGCACGTATCGGTCGCATTCGTACCTTCGTTAAGAAGGTCGAGGCTGCGCTGAACGTTGGCGACAAAGATGCTGCTCAGGCTGCGATGAAAATCGCCGAGCCGGAACTGGCACGTGGCGCACAGCTTGGCGTTCTGCACAAGAACACCGCTGCTCGCAAGGTTTCGCGTCTGGCTGCACGCATCAAGGCGCTTTAATTTATCCCTTACGGGATGGCGAGTCGAAGGCCGCACCTCTGGTGCGGCCTTTTCGCTGCCCGGATTTCGCAGAATCACCTTTTGTTCCTTGATTGCGCGGGTGCAAGAAACCGCAGAAAATAAGGACCGTTGCGGTGGCGAAATCCTTTTAACGTTCTGTTAAAGATCGCCTTGCCTGATGTGGGTCACATCAGTACAGTGTTTGGACTTTGCAGGTCGCGCAAAGCGACTGGCAACGAAGAACCAAAAAACAAAAGGCGCGAGTACACTTCCCTGATGATGTGGAAGGCCAGCGTGTTGATCAAAGCGATGATCAACGCGAGACGGTACTGTTTTGTCTTTTGCGGTCTTTGTCGTGGTGAAATAGGGAAATTCGGGGAAAGGTTCTTACAGTGCAGCACGCCGTGAGGGACACACAATCGGCACTGGGTCAATCCAAAGGGGGGATTGCGGGTGACGAGCACGCAGCACTTGATGATCATGCAGTTGCAACCTGGCAAGTCGTACGCGAAAAGCTGCGCGCCGAATTTGGCGCCACAGCCTATCGTTACTGGCTTGAACCGGTTGGCCTGATCGCGGTCGAAGCCGGTGTTGCGCGCCTTGGTGCGCCGACCCGCGCCATGCGTGATTGGGTTACACAGCACTATCTCGACCGCATCCAGAAATTCTGGCATTCCGAAGATCCCGATGTGCATTTCGTTGAAATCAACATCGTGTCTGCAGCTGCCGCACAGGCCGGTTCAGCCCCATCAACCTCCAAAAATTCCTCTGCGGCTGCTGCGCCCGCATCCGGGTCGCGCGCCAAATCTGCACGTAACAACGAGTCCCGCGAAAACGTTGTTGCCTCACCGTGTCAGCCCGCAAGATCGGGCCGTACCGCAATTGCCAGCATGTCCGATGACGGCATTTCTGCGGCACTGGACCCGCGCTACACATTTGACAATTTCGTTTTGGGCAAACCCAACGAGTTCGCCTATGCCGCCGCGCGTCGTTTGGCAGAAGCCGAATCGGTCCCGTTCAATCCGCTTTTCCTGTATGGCGGGGTTGGTCTTGGTAAAACCCACCTGATGCATGCGATTGCCTGGCATATCCGCCGCACACAGCCGCACCGCACGGTGATTTATCTCTCGGCCGAGAAATTCATGTACCGCTTCATCCGGGCGCTGCGCGACAAGAATACGGTTGATTTCAAGGACCAGTTCCGTTCGGTCGATGTGCTGATGGTTGATGATGTCCAGTTCATCTCGGGCAAGGATTCAACTCAGGAAGAATTCTTCCACACCTTCAATGCTCTGGTTGATCAGGGGCGTCAGATCATTGTTTCGGCTGACAAGTCACCGTCTGACCTTGAAGATATCGAGGAACGCCTGCGTTCGCGTCTGGGATCCGGCCTTGTCGCCGATATCCACGCAACGACCTATGAGCTGCGTCTGGGCATCCTGGAGGCCAAGGCCGAACGCCAGGGCGTCGAGCTGCCCCAGCGTGTTATGGAATTCCTTGCCCACAAGATCACGGCCAACGTGCGTGAGCTTGAAGGGGCCCTGAACCGTGTGATTGCGCATGCCCAGCTTGTGGGGCGTGAAATCGGGCTGGAGATGGTTCAGGACATTCTGCATGACGTTCTGCGTGCGTCCGAGCGCCGCGTTTCGATTGAGGAAATCCAGAAGCGCGTGGCAGAGCATTTCAACATCAAGGTTTCGGACATGCATTCTGCCCGTCGTGCGCGTGCTGTGGCCCGTCCGCGTCAGGTGGCAATGTATCTGTCCAAACAGCTTACCACCCATTCTCTGCCGGAAATCGGCCGCAAGTTCGGTGGGCGCGACCACACCACGGTCATGCATGCTGTACGCAAGATCGAAGAACTGCACGGAACGGATCCGTCCCTGTGCGAAGATATCGATCTTTTGCGCCGTATGCTTGAAAGCTGATTGGTTGTCTGACTGATAGCCAAGTGACTGGGAATTTTGATGAAATCCGCCGTAACTCACGGCGGATTTTGCTTTTGAAACTGGCCGGATTTTTCCCCGAATTTGATCAGTAAAACTGCGAGTCGCGCGGTTTGCCCCGCTTTGCGCGTTCAAGGCATATTTTTGTCCGCCGACTCCTTTTATTTGCTTGGGTTTAAGCCGTAAAAATCCTTCGATTTCCCGGTATGCATGTTATAATGCCCCTTCCGCACCCGAAAGGGTGTGGGTCAGGTAGGAAAACTGATTAAAAATCAATTTGTTAAACAAATACTGACAGACGGATAGGACGGGCATGAAGCTGACCATCGAACGCGCGGCGCTGTTGAAATCGCTGACCCATGTTCAAAGCGTTGTTGAACGACGTAACACCATTCCGATTCTGTCCAATATTTTGCTGCGGGCAGAGAATGATCGTCTCTCGCTCACCGCGACCGACATGGACCTTGAAGTCATCGAAACCACGACGGCTGAGGTCTCCGAACCGGGCGCGACCACAACCCCTGCCCATACCCTTTATGAAATCGTTCGCAAGCTGCCAGAAGGCTCTCAGGTGCAAATCGCGCTTGAGCCGGGCGCAGGCCGCCTGACCCTGTCTGCCGGTCGTTCGAAATTTAACCTTGCGGTTCTGCCGGTCGATGATTTCCCGGTCATGTCTGGTGGCGACCTTCCGGTCAGCTTCGGTCTGGCTGCGGCCGAACTGCGCGGTCTGATCGACCGTGCCGAATTTGCCATCTCGACCGAGGAAACCCGTTACTACCTCAACGGTATCTATTTCCATGCTACCGACGCCGAGGGCACCAAGATCCTGCGCGCGGTCGCAACCGACGGTCACCGTCTGGCACGCGTCGAAGCGCCGCTGCCTGAAGGTGCCGAAAACATGCCGGGCGTTATCGTGCCGCGCAAAACCATTGGCGAGTTGCGCAAGCTGATTGATGAAACCGGCGAGGCGGTAGATATCGCAATGTCAGACACCAAAATCCGCTTTGGCTTTGGCGAGGCGGTTCTGACCTCAAAACTGATTGATGGCACCTTCCCGGACTACGAACGTGTCATTCCGTCGGGCAACGACAAGACGCTGGATATCGAATGCAAATCCTTTGCGGATGCTGTTGATCGCGTATCGGCCATCTCGATTGAAAAGTCGCGCGCGGTAAAGGTTGTTCTGTCGGGCACGACCCTGACCCTGTCGGCATCAAGCCCCGAACACGGCACCGCGTCCGAGGAACTCGAAATCAATTACGACGCCGAGGATATCGAGATCGGTTTCAACTCGCGCTATCTGCTCGACATCGCCAAGCAGGTTAAGGGCGATACGCTTAACCTTCTGATGTCGGACGGTTCAAGCCCGACCATTCTGCGTGACACCGACGACCTTTCGGCATTGTACGTTCTGATGCCGATGCGTGTTTGACGGTAAGCACGATACGCTGTGGCTGCTCTTGCCAATAACCTCATGCCAAAAGACGGGGTGTCGATGACAAGCCGTCTTGCCGTATCCCGTATCCAGCTCAGCGAGTTTCGCTGTTACGAAGGCCTGCGTCTGTCGCTCGACAGCTCGCCGGTCGTGCTGACCGGGCCAAACGGGGCTGGCAAGACCAACCTGCTTGAAGCCGTATCGCTTCTTGCACCTGGCGGTGGATTGCGCCGTGCCAAACTTGGTGAAATGGCCCGCAGCGTTCCGCCCACCCAAAACGGGGCCCCGCGTGCTTGGGCGGTTTCGGCCGATATGGAAACGCCCGACGGGGTGTTTCAACTTGGCACCGGCCTTGATCCGGCGGCTCTTGAACAGGGGCGTGAACGTCGTGCGGTGCGGATTGACGGGCAGGCCCAGCGCGGGCAGGCGGCCTTGGGCCGGGTATGTGCCGCGGTCTGGCTGATACCCCAGATGGATCGACTGTTTCTTGATGGTCCGTCCGCACGCAGGCGCTTTCTGGATCGGCTGGTTTATGGCCTTGATCCCGATCACAGCAGCCGCGTTGCCGCCTATGAGCACAGCCTGCGTTCCCGCGCCAAGCTGCTTAAGGAAGGCAAGGGCGATGACAAATGGCTGGCCTCGATCGAGGATTCAATGGTCCGCCATGGCATTGCGGTTGCCGTGGCACGCGGCGAATTGCTTGAACGGCTGCGTCGTGCCGGGACCATGGCCATCGGGCCGTTTCCGGCTGCGCGCCTGGCGTTGACCGGCGATCTGGAAGATTGGCTGGAAAGCCTGCCCGCGGTCGAGGTCGAAGATAAAATGCGGGCCGCATTGCGCGACGGACGTGGACGTGATGCGACCTATGGCGGGGCTGTTGTTGGCCCGCAACGCAGTGATTTGCTGGTCTGGCACGATGCAAAGGGCCAGTCGGCAGATCAATGTTCCACCGGGGAACAAAAGGCGTTGTTGCTGGCGATCATTATGGCCAATACCCGCCTGCAGACAAAGGCGCGCGGGGCTGGCCCGCTGCTGTTACTGGACGAAGTGGTTGCGCATCTCGATGCAGAACGCCGCAACCATTTATTTGATGAAATCGTGGCGCTTGGCGTCCAGGCCTGGATGACAGGCACGGACCGGGCGCTGTTTGAAGGTTTGGACGGTCGTGCGCAATTCTTCCGCGTGGAAGATGCCACACTGACCCTTGAAACCACTCCGTGAATGCCGAGGTTGTGACCCTATGACCAACGAAACAGAAACGCCGAACACTGGTGAAACGTCGCCGGAGTATGGTGCAGAATCGATCAAGGTTCTCAAAGGCCTTGAGGCGGTGCGCAAACGCCCGGGCATGTATATCGGCGATACCGATGACGGAACCGGTTTGCACCATATGATCTACGAAGTCGTCGATAACGCAATCGACGAAGCACTGGCCGGTCACTGTGACACCGTCTGGGTGCAGCTCAATGGCGATGGCTCTGCCACCATTCGTGATAACGGGCGTGGCATTCCGACCGACATGCACAAGGAAGAAGGCGTTTCCGCCGCCGAGGTCATCATGACCCAGCTGCATGCCGGCGGTAAGTTCGACCAGAACTCCTATAAGGTTTCCGGCGGTCTGCACGGTGTGGGTGTGTCGGTGGTGAACGCGCTTTCCACCCTGCTGAAATTGCGCATCTGGCGTAACGGCAAGGAACACTACATGGAGTTTTCCGGTGGTGATGCCATCAAGCCGCTTGAGGTCGTCGGCGACGCCCCGCTGACCGAGGACGGCACGCCGCTTTCGGGCACCGAAGTCACCTTCTACCCGGATGCCGAAATCTTCACCATGACCGATTTCGACCTGCCGACGCTCGAACATCGCCTGCGTGAACTGGCCTTCCTGAACTCGGGCGTGATCCTGACCCTGCGTGATGAACGCAGTGGCGATCCGGTCGAAACCAAGCTGCATTACGAGGGCGGCATTCGTGCCTTTGTCGAATATCTCGACCGCAACAAGGTCCGCCAGATCGAAGAACCGATTAGCATCGAAGGCGAAAAAGACGGCATCACCGTTGAAGTCGCCCTTCAGTGGAATGACAGCTATCACGAAACCACGCTCTGCTTTACCAACAACATCCCGCAGCGCGATGGTGGCACGCATATGGCCGGCTTCCGTGCTGCCCTGACCCGTCAGATCAACTCCTATGCGCAGGAAAGCGGTATCGCCAAAAAGGAAAAGGTTGCCCTTTCCGGTGATGATGCCCGTGAAGGCCTGTCTTGCGTGATTTCGGTCAAGGTTCCCGATCCGAAATTCTCATCCCAGACCAAGGACAAGCTGGTCTCGTCCGAAGTGCGTCCGGTGGTGGAAAACATCCTCAATGACAGGCTCGCCCAGTGGCTTGAAGAACATCCCCAGGATGCGCGCAAGATCGTCACCAAGGTGGTCGAAGCCGCATCCGCACGTGAAGCAGCGCGTAAGGCACGCGAACTGACCCGCCGCAAGGGGGCGCTGGATATCTCGTCGCTTCCGGGCAAATTGGCAGACTGTCAGGAACGCGATGCGTCCAAAGCCGAACTCTTCATCGTGGAGGGTGATTCCGCAGGTGGATCGGCCAAACAGGGCCGTGAACGTGGTTTCCAGGCCATCCTGCCGCTGCGCGGCAAGATCCTGAACGTTGAACGCGCGCGCTTTGACAAGATGCTTTCAAGTCAGGAAATCGGCACGCTGATTACCGCCATGGGCACCGGGATTGGCCGTGATGACTTTGACATCGAAAAAGCCCGTTACCACAAAATCATCATCATGACTGATGCCGACGTCGATGGTGCGCATATCCGAACCCTGCTTCTGACCTTCTTCTATCGCCAGATGCCCGAACTGGTCGAACGCGGCTATCTGTATATCGCCCAGCCGCCGCTCTATCGCGCCAAGCGCGGTAATTCGGTCCAGTATCTCAAGGACGACCGCGAGATGGAGCAATACCTGACCGCACAGGGCACCGAGGACGCCGTTCTTACCCTTGCCGATGGTCAGCAGCTGGCAGGCCCGGACCTGGTCCGTGTCGTCGAGCTGGCGCGCAAGGCCAAAGGCTTCCTTGAGCCGCTGTCGATCAAGCTGCCGATCTCCGTGCTTGAACAGGCCACCCTTGCCGGTGCGCTGAACCCGGCATTGCTTGATGATGATGGCAAGCGCCTTGAAGCGGCCGAAACGCTGGCCAAGCATCTCGACAGCCTCGAAGAAGACTATGACCGTGGCTGGCACGGCGAAGCCCCGATGGACGAAATCGTCCTCTGGCGTATGCTGCGTGGTGTTGAACAGCGTCATATCATCGATGGCAATATCCTGCGTTCGGCCGAAGCCCGCGCGATTGCAGGCATTCTTGGTGATCTGCGTGAACTGTTTGAAAAAGGCGCGCAATTTGTTGCCAAGGACAAGACCTGGAAAATCAATGGCCCGGTCGATCTGGTCAATGCAGTGATGGAATTCGGCCGTCGCGGCATTTCGGTCCAGCGCTATAAGGGTCTGGGGGAAATGAACCCGGATCAGCTTTGGGAAACCACGCTGGATCCGAACGTCCGCTCCCTCCTGCAGGTCAAAGTCAACCACGCAGACGAGGCCGAGGAAGTCTTCTCCACCCTCATGGGCGACATCGTCGAACCCCGCCGCGACTTCATCCAGTCAAACGCACTCAAGGTTGCAAACCTCGACGTTTGATCCTGAGTGTGAATTGACTCGTAAAACTGGAAACGCGACGCGTAAAATTAGAACGAGCAGAGCAAGTTCAAGTGCATGATATGAACGCGCTCTGCTCGTATTTTATCGTCGACATCTGTCAAAGGTCACTCCACTGGGCTGGGAACCTGTGATCACGAAGCGCACACTGAAAGATTCCGCCAGGTCGCTTATTCGATCAAATGGTATGTGCTGATAGAGTTTTTCAGGTATCAGTCCGTCATTCCAAAATTTCATTAATCCAGAATACTCAAGAGCTTGCCACCATCTTGGAAAGTCTCTTGCCCAGCGACAAATTTGGATCGGAAAGATTTAGCACTACGGTAAGGTGATTGAGATCTGCTTCGCTCCGAAGTTCCGTATGCTGTCCTTCCTGCGAAAGAAGCGCATTCAGGGCGATCGCCTGATCCTGGAACGGGGCCGTTTCTTTTGCCCCGCGCGTTATGACCCGCAGGGGGACAGGCAGTTGCCGTGCCGTCAGCACCGACCATGACGTCGCTTCATCCACACGCATTTCCGCTTCATCCTTAAGGAAGCAGCCGGGAATGTCAGTCAGGTCGTATATACCACTGACCAGAAGCATTCCCCGGATTGGTGGCACGTCGGGTGGTCCGGAGTCACCTGGCGCCTCAGCGGCAAGGAGTGCAGCAAGGTGCGCCCCGGCAGAGTGACCACTGACCGTAAAACGCGAGGCATCTGCACCGATTTTTGGCGCAAGGTCTATAAGCTGCCGCGCAGCGGAACGTACTTGCTCGACAATTTCGGCCAATCTTGTCGCGGGCATAAGATCATAGCTAACCAGTGCCGCGATCCCGCCGGCCGCAATCACCGGCGCCGCCACAAGTGTGTGGGCCTCTTTGCTGCCCGCACGCCAATAGCCACCGTGAATAAACATGTGTAGCGGCGCGCCGGGTGCCGGGTTGGGCGGAAAGACAAGGTCGAAGCTTTGCCGGGCCGTCGGGCCATAGCGCACGTCCTGCTCTATGCGAACTTGGGCAGCAAGCGCGCGGCTGCGCGCTTCAGTTTCAGTCATGATTGCATCAAAATCGGGGATGAAATCCCGGTTGCGATAGAGGTCGGGCTTTGCCATCAACCTTGCCTTTCCCAATGTCAGAATTCGACGGCGAAGTACTTGGGTTCCATGAACTCGAGGATGCCTGTGACACCACCTTCCCGTCCAAGGCCACTTTGCTTGGTGCCGCCGAACGGAGCAGCCGGATCAGACATAAGACCGCGGTTGATACCGATCATCCCTGTTTCAATCCCGCGCCCGACGCGCATCGCCTGCATAATGTCGCGTGAATAGACATAGGCAGCAAGCCCGTATTCGGTGTCGTTGGCCAACGTGATCGCATCTTCTTCGCTCTCGAAACGATAGACAGCCGCGACAGGCCCGAAGATTTCCTCATGCGCGAGTGCCGCATCCGTCGGCACGTTCTCGAGCACAGTCGGCGGATAATAATAGCCGCTTCCCGGCATTGGATCGCCGCCGATTGTGGCCCGCGCCCCGCGCGATTTTGCCTCAGAAACCAGTCTGTCGATCTTCTCTACAGCATTAATTGTAATCATCGGGCCACACTGGGTGTCCGGCGCGTAACCCGCGCCCAATTTCAATTTCGCCATGCGCGTCGTGAGTCCTTCGACAAAGGCATCGTGTATACCCGATTGCACATAGAACCGGTTGGCCGCAGTACAGGCCTCACCGCCATTGCGCATTTTGGCAACCATGGCGCCATCAAGAGCGGCGTCAAGGTCCGCGTCGTCAAACACCACGAAGGGTGCATTGCCGCCGAGTTCCATCGAGCAACTGACAACCGATTTCGAAGCCTCGGCCAGCAGGGTGCGCCCGACGCCGGTCGAACCGGTGAAAGACAGTTTCCGGACGCGTGGATCGGCCAGCATTGCGGAGGTCACCGGTCCCGGGGTCGTGGTTGTAAGCACGTTCACCACGCCATCTGGCACACCGGCTTCGGCACCAAGCCGTGCCATTGCATAAGCAGTCAGCGGCGTCTCGGATGCTGGTTTGAGAATGACCGTGCACCCCGCTGCGAGCGCCGGACCGATCTTGCGCGTGGCCATGGCCGCAGGGAAATTCCACGGCGTAATAAGTACCGCGATCCCGATCGGTTCGTGATCAACAAGAATGTTATGGGCGCCAGACGGTGTGTGGCGGAATTCGCCACCGATCCGTGTCGCCTCTTCGGCATACCAGCGGAAGAATTCGGCGGCATAGGCAACCTCACCGCGCGCGTCTGTCAGTGCCTTGCCGTTCTCAAGCGAAATCAGCAGGGCCAATTCCTCGGCATGGTCGGTCATCAGGGTGAACCAGCGGCGCAGGATTTCCGATCGTTGCCGCGGTGGCGTGCGACGCCACTCTGATGCGGCGGCCTCGGCGGCGTCTACAGCGCGCAGGGCATCATCTATACTTGCATCGGGAACCTCGGCCAGGGTGTTGCCGGTTGAAGGATCAAGAACAGGAATGCCCTGTCCTGCCTCCCACTTTCCGCCGATATAGAGACCTTGTGCATGGAGAGAAGGATTCGCGTAGCCAGTGAAGGCTGTATCGAGGGTCATTGGAATTTCCTTCAGTTCATTTCAAGAGAGGCGAGGTCGCCGTCATAGGCCGCGTCGAGCAATTTGCGCATGTCAGCCAAAGTCAGCGGGCGTGGATTGTTTTGGATAAGACGCGCGATGCCACAGGATTGCTCCGCCACCCAATCGAGCCGGTCTTCCGCCAGTCCAAGGTCGCGAAGGGTTTTTGGAATGCCAATGCGTCCAAAAAGTCCTGCGATGGCCGGGATGACCTCGGCGGAGCTGCCAAGCCCTGTTGTCCTGGCGATCTGGTCCAGTTCGGGTCCAATGTTTGGTGCGTTCCACGCCATGACGTAAGGCATCAGGCAGGCCACCCCGGCCCCATGTGCGGTATGGGTCAGCGCGCCCACAGGATACTGGATGGCGTGCGCAGCCGCGGTTCCGGCGACGCCAAAGGCGAGGCCCGCCGTCGTCGCGCCGAGCATGACTTTGGCGCGCGCCTCGATATTGTCGCCGTTGGTGCAGGCGGCCTCTAACCCTTCCCACAGCAATTCGATGGCGGTCAGTGCGAAATGGTCGGAGGTCGCATTTTTGCCGACGAAGACCCGCTCCTGAGCCAGTCCCGGAACCGGATCGCGGCGGATCGCGGTGAAGGCCTCGATTGCATGGGTCAGCGCATCGGCGCCGGCAATGGCGGTCAAAGAGGACGGGCAAGTCAGGGTAAGTTCGGGGTCGCAAATCGAAACGGTCGGAATGATAAAGGGCGACGAAATCCCCACTTTAAGGTGGCGCTCGGAATCCGACAGAACTGCGACCGGGGTGGCTTCGGATCCGGTGCCTGCTGTGGTCGGCACTGAAATCAGTGGCATTACCGGGCCGGGCACCATGAACTCGCCGTAGTAATCCTGCGGATGCCCGCCATGGGTCAGGAGCACGGCCACGCATTTCGCCATGTCGAGGCAAGATCCCCCACCGACACCAATCACCAGGTCCGGTGCGAAACTGCGTGCGGCGTCCGCACTGGTGACGGCGGTTTCAACCGGCACGTCGGGCAGGGTTGATGCGTCGACCTTAACCGACACGCCGGCTGTCTCTAGCTGTTCTACCACTCTGAGGAAATCCGGGTCGCTCGCCAACCTTTCATCGGTGACGACCAGCGCCCGTCGCCCGAGTTTCGAAGCAACCTGTCCCAGCGCGTTGCGCTGCCCCGCGCCGAAGATCAATTCTCTCGGAGCCCTGATCGTGCCGAATATAGTCATTTTCTCTCCTAATTTCTGTCTTCAGCCCTGTGTTAGGGCCTGTATCTCGTTATGCAGAGGTTCAGGCAGGTCAATGCCCGTCGAAAGTGCGTGCGCCCTGCGGGCCCGCATTCCATCGCCCGGCACTGCAACCGGGCGGCTCGGATCGGTGGGCCGTGAAGCACGAAGGCGCTGGAGATAAGTGGTAAGGCCTGCGGCTCGGTTCTCTTCGGCCGTAGGGTCGATCATGACGATGACGTCGCCCTTGTTCGCGATCTCGGTCGCGTCCAGCGTGCCACGTACATCTGGCGCGAAAGCCGACCCGGCCAGTGCTGCGACAAGCAGTTCGATTCCAAGCCCAAGCCCGTAGCCCTTGGCGTCATCTCCGAAGGGCGCAATGGCCCCGGACTTTGCGGCCTCAGGGTCGTTGGTGCGATGTCCTTGTGCGTCGACTGCCCAGCCGTCGGGAATCGGATCGCCGGTCAAGGCATAATGGTGGATCTTGCCCATCGAGACGCGGCTTGTCGCAAGATCAAGGATGAAGGGCTCCGCGGTTGTCGGGATTCCGATGGCGATCGGATTGGTGCCCAGCATCGCTTCTGTGCCGCCAAACGGATGAACCAGCGCCTCGCTGGTGGTCAAAATGATTGCGATCAATCCACGGCTTGCCGCCACCTCGGCATAATAGGCGAGCATTCCGATATGGTTGGTGTTGCGAATCCCGGCCAAGGCAATTCCATGCTCGGTCACAACCTGTGACAGTTGCTCTATCGCCTGCATCATAACGACGGGCCCAAGGCCGCGTTTTCCGTCAACCGAAAGGAATCCTGATCGTATCCAGGTTCCGATACCCGAGCTGGTCGGATGGGCGAGCCCCCCACGCAACCGGGCGACGAGCCGAGGGAGCCGCTGGAGCCCATGAGATGGCAACCCACGCAACTCGGCCTCGATGAGGAGGTCGGCCTGAACGCGGGCATTCCACAAGCTAACTCCTTGATCGACAAGTAATTGTTCAGCAGTTTCCCGAATACTTTCGGTTGAAACCAGCAAGATAAACCTCCACCCTGAAACTAAATCATATATGATATTATATTTGACATTAGATATCCTATCAATGTTAAGGTTGAATTTGTCAAGAATGATGAACGTAAGGAGAATTAGATGAGTGCACCGGTGGGTCGCGAGGAGAAGAATGAGTTCGTGCGGCCTTTAAGCATCGCCGATAGTGTTCACGAGCAGATCTATGAACGCATCATGTCACTGAAGATTCCTCCGGGGTCCCGAATTACGATCGACGGTCTGGCCCGCGAGCTCAACGTCTCTCAAACCCCTGTGCGTGAAGCACTCACGCGGCTTGAACGCGAAAGCCTTGTTCGCAAGGAGCATCTGATTGGCTACTCCGCCTCGCCGCAGCTCACCCGCAAGGAATTCGATAACCTGTATAAGTTCCGACTGATGCTGGAACCGGAAAGTGCGCGGCAGGCCTGTCTGAAGCTGACACCTGAAACTCTCGCCCGCATCGAAAGTGCTGCCGCCGACATGGAAAAGGGAGAGCCGCCTGTTGACCGCAACAGCCGCTATTCCCGATTTGCCCGGGCCGATGCACATTTTCATGATGAAATACTGAAAGTCGCGGATAACGAAATCGTTCGCCAGGCGATGAGTGACCAGCACGTCCATCTGCACATCTTCCGCCTGATGTTCCACAGTCGCGTGACCCAGGATGCCCTCGAAGAGCACGAACGCCTGCTCACTGCTTTCCGCACCGGCAATGCTGATGGTGCCTTTCAGGCAATGCACGATCACATCTGTCTATCGCGCGACCGACTGGTGGAGGCCTTCGGATGAATCTGCCGCTACCTAAGAGAACGGCTGCGGACGTGGCAAACGAGCCGCCAGTGCTGCATGCCGAGTCCCTTTCAAAGGCTTATGGCCCGATCACTGTGCTGAGCGACGTGACCCTCGACATCCGCGCGGGCGAGGTCCACGCAGTCATTGGCGAGAACGGCGCGGGCAAGTCCACACTGATGAAGCTTCTTTCCGGCCACGCAGCGCCGACCGGTGGCACCATGTCGATGTCAGGCGAACCGGTAACCTTCGCCGATGCCGTTCAGGCAGAGGATGCCGGAATCGTGCTCGTGCATCAGGAAATACTGCTCGCCCCGGACCTTACCGTGGCCCAGAACCTGTTCCTCGGACGCGAACTCTCGCGCGGCCTCAGTGTTGATGACCGGACAATGAACCGCCGGACCGCTGAGATTCTGGCCCGCGTCGGCTCTACTGCCCGCCCAACTACCCGTGTTGGCGACATGCCATTGCCGCAGCGGCAACTGGTCCAAATCGCCCGCGCGCTGCAAGACGAACGCAAGGTGGTAATTCTGGACGAGCCAACCGCAATGCTCGCCAATGAGGAAGTCGACGCCCTGCTGGGCATTGTGCGGAAACTGCGTGAGCAAGGAATTGCGGTGCTCTACATCTCGCATCGACTGGAAGAGGTCGAGGCTTTGGCTGACCGCATCACTGTGCTGCGTGATGGCAAGATGATCGGCACGTGGCCTGCCCATGAACTGGACCAACGCCAGATGGCCGAATTGATGGTGGGACGCGAGTTATCAATGCTCTACCCGCCAAAACGCGGCACAGCCTCGGCGGAGCCGGTTCTGAAAGTCGAAGACCTGTCTGTCGATCACGGCAAGGTTGTTGGCTCCTTTTCTGTCCGCCCCGGCGAAGTGCTGGGCATTGCCGGAATGATCGGAGCGGGCCGAACCGAGTTGATCGAGGGGCTGATGGGCTTGCGTCCCGCGCAGGCCAGAGAAATCACGGTCAACGGCAAAAGCATCATGAAATCCGACGTGCAGACCATGATGGAGGCAGGGCTTGTCTATCTGACCGAGGACCGGAAAGGTAAGGGTCTTCTGCTCAATGAGGGGCTTGGCCCGAACCTGACGCTTCAGGCCCTCGACATGGTCAGCCGGGGACTGCGCCTCAACCGCAAAAAGGAGGCCAGGACGGTAAGATCTGCGGTGAAGGAATATGACATCCGGATCCGCACGTTGTCGATCAAGGCCGGGCAGCTTTCCGGGGGAAATCAGCAGAAACTGCTGCTGGCCAAGGTCATGCTGTCCGATCCTTCAATTGTCATCATCGACGAGCCGACCCGCGGCATCGACATCGGCAACAAGAGCCATATCTACCGCTTCATTGACGATCTCGTTCGGGCGGGGAAAGCCTGCGTCGTTATCTCGTCGGAGCTGCCCGAACTCGTCGGCCTGTCGGACCGCGTCCTTGTCATGCGTGGTGGGCGATTTGTAGCCGAACTGACGGGCGAGAATATCACTGAACAAAACGTCGTCTACAACGCCGCCAGCAGCGGCGAAGACACTGAGGGGAGGAAACGTTTATGAGCCAGGCCGAAGTCGCAACCATTCCGGAAAGTGAGGGCTTCAAAATATCTTGGAGTGATCTCGCCCCGTTCATTGCGTTGGCAATCATTGTGCTGCTGGGCGCGATGATCAACTCCAACTTTATGTCAGCCAACAATATCCTGAACGTCGTCACGCGAAGCGCCTTCATCGCCATTATAGCCGTTGGTGCCACGTTCGTGATTGCAACCGGGGGGCTCGACCTGTCGATTGGCTCGATGATGGCTTTTGTCGTTGGCATCATGATTATGGCCATGAACGCGATGGCGCCTTCGTTGGGGCCATGGGCGATCCCGGCTGGTGCCCTGGTCGCGCTCGTGGTCGGGTCGCTCTGCGGGCTATTGAATGGACTCATTATAACGGTCGGGCGCATAGAACCCTTCATTGTCACGCTGGGTACGATGGGCATCTTCCGCGCCCTGATCACCTACATGACAGATGGCGGCTCGCTTTCCATTGACCGTAGTCTGCGCAGCGCCTACCGGCCGGTTTACTTCGGCGATTTTCTCGGCGTGCCTTACCCGGTGTTGATTACTCTCGTCGTTGTCGTGCTTGGTGCCTTCATCCTCTACCGGATGAAATACGGTCGCCGGATCATGGCAGTCGGCTCGAACTCGGACGTGGCGCGCTTCTCGGGCGTACATGTCGGTCGCGTGCGGACCATGGCCTTTGTCATTCAGGGCTTCTGCGTCGCTGTTGCCGCCATCTGCTACGTACCGCGTCTCGGCGCCGCGACACCCACAACCGGCCAACTATGGGAACTTCAGGTCATCACGGCTGTCGTCATTGGCGGCACGCTGCTGCGCGGCGGAAAGGCGCATATCTGGGGGTCCGTCGCTGGCGCACTTATTCTCGAGGTCATCGCGAACGTCATGGTCCTGTCGGACATGGTGTCGGAGTACCTCGTGGCTGCGGTCCAGGGGGCGATCATTATCATCGCCATGCTGGCTCACCGCTTTACAAGCTCTCGCTAAAAAAGTGTGGGCTTTCTAATTAAACATCAGAGGAGGAAATCATGAAAACCAAGAAAATAGGAGCAGCACTGTTGTCGGCTGCGGTCGTCGCGGGAGCACTAAGCGGCGCCACTGCACAGGCGCAGGACAAGGAGTTTACAATTGCCGTGTCCATACCTGCAGCCACCCATGGCTGGACTGGCGGTGTGGTCTATCACGCACAAGAAGCCGAGAAACAACTCGAGGCTGCCTTTCCGAACATTGACGTAATCGTCTCGACGGCCTCATCGGCGACCGCTCAGGTTTCCTCGCTGGAAGATCTTTCAGCAACGAATGATCTTGATGCACTGGTTATCCTGCCATTCACCTCAGAAGAGCTGACTGGTCCGGTGGAGCAGGTTGCCTCGAACGGGACTTTCATCACGGTCGTCGACCGTGGTTTGTCGGACCCGTCGATTCAGGACCTATATGTCGCCGGTGACAACATTGCTGTCGGCGCGAACACGGCCAAATGGCTGGTCGAGAAACTTGATGGAGAAGGTGAGATTGTCGTCCTGCGTGGGATACCCACGGTGATCGACGACGAACGTATCCAGGGCTTCACCGAGGTGATTGATCAGTCCAATATTGAAATCCTCGACATCCAGTACGCCAACTGGAACCAGGACGAGGCTTTCACCTTGATGCAAGACTACCTTGCGCAATACCCGAACATTGACGCGGTCTGGGCAAATGACGACGACATGCTGCTTGGTGTGCTTGAGGCCGTCGACCAAGCTGGTCGCACGGACGTCAAGTACGCACTCGGTGGCAACGGCATGAAGCAGGTGATCGAAATGGTGAAAGCGGGTGACGAGCGGACACCAATCTCCACCCCGTATCCGCCGTCGATGGTTGCTTCGGCAATGTATATGACCGTTGCACAGTTCGCCGGTCAGGCTCCGATGCGCGGTTCGTTCAAGCTGGACGCGCCGTTGATCACGCCAGAGAACGCAGACCAGTTCTACTTCCCGGACTCCCCGTTCTGATAGCATCAATTCCTGTTCGACCGTCACTGCGGCGGTCGGACAGTTACCCAACAAATTTAGGAGGCCAGAGATGAGCGGTAAGAAAATCCTCATGCTCACCGGTGAATTCACCGAGGAATACGAAATCTATGTCTACCAGCAGGGCATGGAGGCTGTTGGGCACACAGTCCACGTGGTTTGTCCGGACAAGAACGAAGGGGATTTGATCAAGACGTCATTGCATGACTTCGAGGGCGATCAGACCTACACAGAGAAGCTGGGTCATTTCGCCGAGATCAACAAGACCTTCTCGGAGGCAGAGGCCGAGCTTGACAGCTATGATGCGGTCTATGCCGCAGGCGGGCGCGGCCCGGAATATATCCGCACGGATCCGCGTATTCAGGCAATGGTGAAGCACTTTCACGATGCCGGGAAGCCGATCTTCACGATCTGCCATGGGGTTCAGATCCTGATGGCGGTGCCGGGTGTGCTCAAGGGCAAGAAGGTTGCCGGTCTTGGCGCCTGCGAGCCCGAAGTCACAGCTGTCGGCGGCATCTATATTGATGTGGAGCCGAAGGAGGCTTTCGTTGACGGTACCATGGTGTCGGCCAAGGGCTGGACCGGGCTTGCCGCCTTCATGCGAGAATGCCTTAAGGTTCTGGGCACAGAGATCCGTCACGGCTGACAAGCGTAAACCTCAAAAACAAACAAGGCTTTGCCGCGTCGATAGGGCTGCGTCAAACTGCTACCGAAGTCCTCGCCATCGGCGGGGACTTTTGATTCAATGGATTTGTCTAAAGAACCGAAAACCCTTCCAAAACTTACCATCAACGCTGTTGAAATTTTGCGCCTGAAACCAACAAGCCGACGATAAGAAGAGCCTTGTCGTCGGCTTGTTGCGTTTGGCCCGGCGCGTTCAGATTGAATGCGCCGGGCGGATACGATTTCGAAATTACAGCAAGCCCTCAGACTTTGCCCAATCCAGTGCCTGATCAAGCGCGCGGCCCAGACGGGCGTGGATTTCGCGGACATCGTCCTCGGTCACGATCAGCGGCGGGCAGAGTGCAACCGTGTCATAGACATTGCGGCAAATAAGCCCTTCTTCCGCGGCAAGGGCGACGACCTTGGCGGCAACAGCACCCGGTTTGCCAAATGGCTGTTTGGTTTTCTTGTCTGCCATCTCAAGGCCCGCAATCAGGCCAACACCACGGATTTCACCAATCAGCGGATGATCGGCAAAGGCACGCAAACCATCCTGGAACAGCGGTTCCAGACGTTTGGCATTGCCCATCAAATCGCGCTCTTCGATGATGTTGAGGTTTTCCAGACCAACCGCACAGGCAACCGGATGTCCGGTGCCGGTAAAGCCGTGGCCGAAATTGCCAAGCTTGGCGGTGTTGTCGGCAATCGCGTTATAGACCTTGTCATTCACCACAATCGCGGCAAGCGGCATGTAGGACGAGGTAAGCTGTTTGGATGTCACCAGAATGTCCGGGGTGAAGCCGTATTTTTCGCAACCAAAGCGTTCGCCGGTCCGGCCAAAGCCGTTAATGACTTCATCGGAAACAACCAGAATGTCGTACTTGTGGCAGATTTCAACCACACCCGGCCAATACCCCTCAGGCGGGGTCATCACACCACCGGCACCCATGACCGGTTCGCCGATAAAGCCAGCAATGGTTTCCGGGCCTTCGGCGATGATCGTGTCTTCAAGTTCCTTCAAAAGACGCGCGGTGAATTCGGTCTCGGACTCGCCTTCTTCGCCATAGCGCCAGTAATGCGGGCAGGTCAGGTGCGTCACCGGAATGGCAGGAAGATCAAAGTCCTTCTGGTTGCCGGCAAGCCCGGTCAGCGAGCCCGATGCAATCGTAATCCCGTGATAGGCCTTGGTGCGCGACAGGAACTTCTTCTTTTCCGGGCGACCCAGACCGTTATTCAGGAACCACGCCATCTTGACGACGGTATCGTTGGCTTCCGACCCGGAATTGGTAAAGAACACGCGGTTCAGGCCTTCGGGCGTCATTTCCACCAGCTTCTCGGCCAGACGGATCGACGGCTCATGCGCCTTGTGCGCAAAGCTGTGATAGTACGGCAGGCGTTTAAGCTGCGCATAGGCGGCATCGGCCAGACGGGTTTCGGAAAAACCGACGGCAACCGACCACAGGCCAGCCAGCCCTTCGATATATTCCTTGCCTTCGCTGTCGGTGACGCGCGCGCCATTGCCCTCGGTCATGATCATCGGGCCCTTTTCCTCATGCAGGCGCATGTTGGTATAGGGATGCATTGAGTGGGCGACGTCCGAGATGTGGAGCGAATTCGGGCGATGGTTCATGTGAAACTCCCGTTTAAAAGATGATGCCCATGCTGGGGGCGGCGATTATGGGTGTAGTGTAATTGGTGGCGTTAAATTGCGCCATTGGTGAGATTGCAAATGGCGCGGATCAGGTTGGCTCAAGGGCCGGTGCCCTGACCCCCAGATAACCTGACAGGAACGATGCCAGCGACTTGGGCAGTGCTGGCGAAAGATAACCGCCCTCTTGCACAAGAACGGTGGGGTAGCCTGCGGCCGCGATCTTTTCGCCCGCATGACGCAGCCCGTCCCAGGTTACTTTCATACCCATTAACGGATCATCCTCATGGGTATCAAGCCCCAGGCCAAGGACCAGCGCATCCGGCTTGAAGGCTGCGACTCGTGTCAGTGCGGTATCAATGGCCGAAAGCCAAGCTGCATCGGTGGTGGTGCGAGGGAGGGGGAGATTGAGGTTATAACCCTCACCGGCCCCCGTGCCGGTTTCCCCGGCAAAGCCGGTAAAGAACGGGTAATAGTCCGTGGGATCCGCATGGATCGAAACCGTCAGGACATCATCACGGTCATAGAAAATATCCTGCGTCCCGTTGCCGTGATGAACATCGATATCCAGTATCGCAACGCGTTCATGCTTGGTGCGTAACCGTGCTGCTGCAATCGCGGCATTGTTCAAAAGACAATGACCCGCGGCAATTTCCGCACTGGTATGATGCCCGGCCGGGCGACACAGCGCATAGGCGTGCGGTGCGCCTGCCAGCACGGCGTCCGTTGCCGCAACCGCGCAATCGGCGGCGCGTACTGCTGCCCGCCAGCTATGCTTGCCGATCGGGGCGGATGTATCGCCCATATGCCAGCCGGCACGGGCCAGAATGGTTTCCGGATAGGATGATGTGGCAGCGCGGGGGAACACATTGGGCACAACTTCCGGGCCAGCGTCGGGCAGTTTTTGCCAATGATCCCAGGCGGTTTCAAGGAAGTCGAGAAACCGTTTTGTATGGACGGCTTCCAGTGCAGCCTGTGGGGCAGGTGCTGGGGCGGTTACCGAAAGCGAAAGCGCATCAAGCCCGGCAAGCAGAAGTCTTGCGCGTTCGGCCTGTTCGGCATTGCGCTGGATCTTGCCATAGGTCAGGCGAAACAGCGGATCATGCGTTTCGGTTTCGGGGGCGTAGAAGCATTTCATATAGAAGTCTTGCCTTCTTCGAGGATGCGGAACTGCTTGGTGACGATGCGTTGCGCCTCGCAAATGTGATAGCGGATCGCATCAATCGCCATCGCCGTATCTTGCGCGCGCAATGCCTCAAGGATCGGCTCGTGGGTTTCCGCAATCCGGGTCGGATCATCGTAAAGCTGCCCGATCAGCATGATGCTGAATTCGGTTTCGATGGCGATCTGTTCAAACACGGTCAGGAATTTCGGGTTGCCACTGCCCGTACACATCAGGCGGTGAAACTGCATGTCGGCTTCGACCTGGGTGAAGATATCGGCATCAAGGGTCGCGACCCGGTGCAACGCTTCAACCTGTGCGCTAAGTGCTGCTTCCGTCTCTTCGTTCCAGTTCTGAACCAGCCGTTGGATTACCGCAATTTCGATGGCCAGACGCAGCTCATAGAGATCATCAAGCGCCTTGGCGGAAATCTGACGTACGAAAAAGCCCCGGTTTGGTTCGGATGTCACAAGCCCCGAGCTTTCCAATAAACGTGCGGCCTCCCGGACAGGCGCGCGGCTCACACCCAGTTCGCGGGCCACAACCGATTCCGACAAACGTGCACCGGGTGCAAGCTTTCCGCTGACGATTGCCTTGCTCAGCAGTTTGGCGACGCGCTGTACGAGTCCCTCGCGATCAAGCTGTTGGAAGCCGGAAGATGGCTGTGTCTCTGTCATGTGCAAGCCTGATGAAGATGTGTCCGAGTTCTGTGTAATCAGCACGTCGGCAATGCCAACGAATTTGTATGATTTAAAGCAGTCTAGGGAATGAATTGTAGATTGTCGACAATTTACTTGACTGGACAAAGATCATACCGCAGCCTTGAAGCAATCAAAAAAAGGCAACACGAAAGGGCGGCACTAATGCGCGACGGTGCGAGTGGTCAGACGATTTCTGAAATACGACGCGATCTGGCAGCGGCCTACCGGCTGATCTCGCTGGAGGGCATGGATGATGGCATCTATACCCACATTTCGGCACGACTCCCCTCGGGACCGGGGGGCGAACAACGCTTCCTGCTCAATCCTTATGGGCTGCGCTTTGACGAGGTCACCGCAGCCAATCTGGTTACTGTCGATGAAACCGGGGCTGTGATCGACGACCCCTATGGCGCGGGTGTGAATGCGGCGGGCTTCACCATTCATTCGGCGGTCCACATGGCGCGTCATGATGCGGCCTGTGTGCTGCATACCCACACGGTGGCCGGGGTCGCCGTGTCTTCGAACAAGGAAGGCCTTTTGCCGCTCAATCAATGGTCGGCGCAGTTCTATGACCGGATCGCTTTTCACGATTACGAGGGCATTGCCCTTAACCTTGAAGAACGTGCCCGCATCGTTGCGGATCTCGGGGATAAATCGGTCATGCTTCTGCGCAATCACGGAACGCTGCTTTTGGGGCGTTCCGTTGCCGAGGCGGTCAAGCTGGCCCTAAATCTTGAACGGTCCTGCAAGGCGCAGGTGGCGGCCCTTGGCATGGGGCTGACACCGGTTGTGCTGCCGCACGAGGTTGCAGAACACACCGCTGGCCAATACCAGTCAATGTACGACTCTTTTGAAAACAAGGGCAAATCAGACCCGGAATGGGCGGCCCAACTTCGCAGGCTGGAAGCCTGCGCACCGGGTTACCTCGGGTAATCCATTCCACCTTGTCCGATGGCGGCATATGTCGGCTTTGGGCCAAGGTTAATTACGCAAAACAAAAACAACAAAAATCTGAAATCCAGAAAACAATCAGGGATTGCTATGAAATACCTAAAACTGAAAGCGACTACTTTCCTAATCGCTGCTTCCTTGGCGTCGCCGTTGGCCGCCCAGGAAGCTGGCGGTCGTCTTGACATCGTTGTTCAGCCCGAACCGCCGGGACTGATGCTTGGCCTCGTTCAGAACGGCCCGACCCAGCTTGTCGCGGGTGATATCTATGAAAGCCTTCTGCGCTATGACGGCGATCTGAACCCGATGCCGAGCCTGGCCAAAAGCTGGGAGATCTCCGAAGATGGTCTGACCTACACCTTCAAGCTTAACGAAGGTGTCAAATGGCATGACGGCGAACCGTTCACCGCAGAAGACGTTGTGTTTTCTGCCGATGTTTTCCTGCGTGAAACCCACGCGCGTCTGCGTGCATCGCTGGCCTATGTCGAAAGCATCACCGCCCCGGATCCGATGACGGTTGTCTTCAAGCTCAAGGAACCGTTTGGTCCGTTCATCAACGCCTTTGAAAACGGCACCATGCCGATCGTGCCCAAGCACATCTACGAAGGTACTGACTTCGCCAACAACCCGGCAAACGCCAACCCGATTGGCACCGGTCCGTTCAAGTTCAAGGAATGGGTCAAGGGCAGCCACATTCATCTCGTCAAGAACGAGGACTACTATGTCGATGGCCTGCCATATCTGGATGAAGTCTACTACCGTGTGATCCCGGATGCTGCGGCCCGTGCGGTGGCGTTCGAGACCGGCGAAGTTGATGTTCTTCCGGGCGGTTCGGTCGAAAACTGGGATATCCCGCGTCTGGCCGAAATGGATGGTGTCTGTGTCACCGAAAAGGGCTGGGAATTCCTCGCGCCGCTGGCATGGATGTGGCTTAACAACCGCGAAGGTCCGACCGCAAACGAGAAGTTCCGTCAGGCCGTCATGTACGCCATGGATCGTGAATTCATGCGCGACGTGGTCTGGAATGGCTATGGCAAGGTCGCGACCGGTCCGATCGCATCAAGCACCAATTTCTATTCCGATGACGTGACCATTTATGATCACAACCCGGAAAAGGCCAAGGAACTGCTCGCCGAGATGGGCTATGACGGCGAACCGGTCAGCATCCTGCCGCTGCCATATGGTGAAACCTGGCAGCGCTGGGCCGAGGCTGTTCGTCAGAACCTTAGCGAAGTCGGCATCAATGTCGACATCGACAGTGCCGATGTTGCTGGCTGGAACGAAAAAACGTCCCAGTGGGATTACGACATGGCCTTCACCTATCTCTATCAGTACGGTGATCCGGCCCTTGGTGTATCGCGCAACTATACCGCTGATCGCATCAAGAAAGGCAGCCCGTGGAACAATGTCGAGGGCTATGAAAACCCGTCCCTTGATGAAAAATGGGCTGCTGCAGCAACCATGGTCACACCTGAAGAGCGCGAAGCAGCTTATCTCGAAATCCAGAAGGAAATCGTCGATGACGTGCCCGTTGCCTGGATGCAGGAGTTGACCTTCCCGACGATCTACCGTTGCAACGTCAACGACCTGGTGACGACGGCCATCGGTATCAATGACGGTCCGCGTAACGCCTGGATTGAAAAATGAGTCTGCGGGCGGGCCACCATCGGCCCGCCCCTTTTTCTGACACCCCGCAGCAAGCGGGGCTTTCAAATACGGGATGCGACAGGGACATATGACCATTTTCGCTGTGATCGCTTCGCGGCTTTCCAAGGCTATTCTGACCTTGCTGGCCATTGCGATTCTAAACTTTTTCCTCATTCATGCAGCACCCGGTGACCCGGCTGTCGTGCTTGCGGGTGAAGCCGGTGCCGCCGACGAGCAGATGATCGAACAGCTGCGCGAACGCTTCGGGCTTGATCAGCCGCTTTATGTTCAGCTTGGCAAATACATCGCTGGCATTGTGCAACTTGATCTTGGCTATTCCTTCCGCCAGGGCGCACCGGTTGCCGAACTCATTGCTGATCGACTGCCTGCCACACTGTTGCTCACCATGACCGCCTTTGTTGTTTCGCTTGCCTTTGGCATCGCCTTTGGCGTTGCCGCGGCTGCACGCGTTGGCAAGCCATCCGATACTGTGCTGACGACGATGGCGCTTTTATTCTATGCAACACCACTTTACTGGCTGGCACTTATGGCTGTTTTGGTGTTTTCGGTATGGTTTGGATGGCTGCCGGGCTTCGGTTATGAAACTGTCGGTGCCAATTACACCGGTTTCGCCCGCGTCGTTGATATCGCCAAACACCTGGTCCTGCCTGCCCTGACTTTGGGGCTGTTCTTCACAGCCGTTTACATGCGTATGGCGCGTGCCTCCATGCTTGAAGTCTCGCAGCTTGATTTCGTCAAGACCGCCAAGGCCAAAGGCCTGTCTGACCCTGTCATTCGCCGCCGCCACATCCTGCGCAATGCCATTTTGCCGGTGGTGACACTGGCGGGTCTGCAGGCCGGTCAGCTGGTCGGTGGGGCCGTTCTGACGGAAACCGTCTTTGCCTGGCCGGGTATTGGGCGTCTGATGTTCGAAAGCTTGGCGGCACGTGACTACAACACGATTTTGGGCGTGTTCCTTGTCTCTGCCGCCATGGTGATCCTGTTCAACATTGTGACCGACATTGTCTATCGCATTGTCGATCCCCGTATCGGAGCCCGTAGCTGACATGTGGAAACGTTTCAGAAGCAATATGGGCGCCATGATTGGTGTAGTCTTGCTGATCGCGGTTATCGTCATCGCCCTGATCGCCCCCTTGCTCTTTCCCGATGGGCCGTGGCAAATGGTCCAGCGCCCGTTCCTCGCCCCGTTTGCGGTTGATGGCTTGCCTTTGGGCACCGATACACTGGGCCGCAATGTTGCCGCCCAGCTGGCCTATGGGGCGCAGGTCTCCCTTTTGGTCGGGCTGGTTTCAACGCTGGTTGCACTGCTGATCGGTGTGCCGCTTGGCGCGCTGGCCGGGTTCTATGGTGGTTATGCCGATGAAGGTGCCATGCGCTTCACCGAATTCTTCCAGACCATCCCGAACTTCGCGCTGGCCATTGTGCTGGTGGCGATTTTTGAACCGACCCTGTTCTCGATCACGCTGGCGATTGCGATTGTCAGCTGGCCACCGGTCGCCCGCCTTGTGCGTGCCGAAGTCATGTCGGTCCGCACCCGCGAATTTGTTGATGCCGCGCGTCTGGCCGGTCTTTCCAAACCGCGCATCCTGATCCAGCAGGTCCTGCCCAATACGGTATCCCCGATCATTGTGATGGCGTCCCTGATGGTGGCAACCGCGATCCTGCTTGAAAGCTCGCTTTCCTTCCTCGGGCTTGGTGATCCCAACGCGATGTCGTGGGGCTACATGATTGGTGCGGCCCGCACGGTCATCCGCACCAGCTGGTGGCTCAGCTTCTTCCCGGGCATTGCCATCGTGATCACTGTTTTGGCGCTCAACCTGATCGGTGAGGGACTCAATGATGCCTTCAATCCGCATCTGTCGCGAAAGGGCAAAGCATGAGTGAGACTCTGACAGTCGAACGGCTGACCATTGGTCTGCCCGAAGGGGCGGATCGCCCCTTTGCGGTCGAAAATGTCAGCCTGACCATCAACAAGGGCGAAATCCTTTGCGTGGTCGGTGAGTCCGGCTCTGGCAAGTCGATGACGGCCAATGCCCTGATGGGGCTTCTGCCCCAGGGGGTAGAGGTCAAATCCGGCCGTGCCCTGTTTGAATCCCGCGATGTTCTGCGTCTGTCCGAGGCCGACAAACAGGCCTTGCGCGGCGCACAGATCGCGATGATCTTTCAGGAACCCATGACCGCGCTGAACCCGCTGATGCGCATTGGCGATCAGATATCCGAGGTCTTTGCCGCCCATGGTCTATACACCCAGTCCGAACGGCGCAAACGTGCGCTTGATCTGGTGCGGGAAGTCGGCCTGCCCGACCCGGAAAAGATCATTCGGGCCTATCCGTTCCAGCTTTCCGGTGGTCAGCGCCAGCGCGCGATGATCGCCATGGCGCTTGCCCTGGAACCGAAACTCCTGATCGCGGATGAGCCGACAACCGCCCTTGATGTCACGACACAGGCACAGATCCTGAATCTTATTCTTGATCTGCGCGAACGGCGTGGCATGGCGGTGATGTTTATCACCCACGATTTTGGGGTGGTGGCCGAAATCGCCGATCAGGTGATTGTGATGCGTGAAGGCAAGGTTGTTGAACGCGGTGATGCGGCGGCAGTTCTTGATAACCCGCAGCACGAATACACCAAACGCCTGCTTGATGCGATTCCGACCGGAAAACTTCCGGACGCCCGCGAACTAAGCGATACACCGGCGCTTGAAATCAAAAATCTGTGCAAAACTTTCCGGACGGGTGGCGGGCTGTTCAAGCCCGTGCGCGAAGTCCGGGCAGTGGATGATGTGTCGCTCACCGTGGCACGCGGGGAGGTGCTTGGTCTGGTGGGCGAGTCAGGCTCGGGCAAATCGACCCTTGGCCGAACGGCTGTGCGCCTTGTCACGCCCGACAGTGGGCATGTGATGGTTGGCGGGGTTGATCTTGCAGCTCTGTCCGAGGAAGAACTCCGTCGTCAGCGCAACAAGGTCCAGATGGTCTTTCAGGATCCCTATGCCTCGCTCAATCCGCGTCAGCGGATCATGGGGGCCCTGACCGACGGCCCGATCAATCGCGGCGTGCCCAAGGAACAGGCACAGGCCAAAGCCCGCGAACTGCTTGAGATTGTCGGTCTGGGGGCTGATGCCGCCATGCGCTATCCGCACGAATTTTCCGGCGGGCAGCGCCAGCGCATCGGGATCGCCCGGGCACTGGCAATGGAACCTGAACTGATCATCGCCGACGAGGCCGTCTCGGCCCTTGATGTGTCTATTCAGGCACAGGTGCTTGATCTGTTGCGCGAACTGCGTGAACGGCTGTCGCTTTCAATCCTGTTCATCACCCATGATTTGCGGGTTGCAGCCCAGCTGTGTGACCGCATTGCGGTGATGCAAAAGGGCCGCTTGGTCGAAATCGGCCGGGTCGAGGACATCTTCCTGAACCCGCAGCAGGAATATACCCGCCAGCTTCTGGCTGCCGTTCCGGGTGCGGATTGGGCACAACCGGAAGAAGCCATGGCATGATTGGCGTTCTTTCCTGTAGCAGGCTCGATTTGCGGGGCATTTATGGCCCGCATTTCGAGGCCCTGGCACCCGAGCTTGACCTGCGTCTGCCCGATGAAATCGACCGGCCCGAAGATGTCAGCTTCATGGTCACCTTCATCCCGGCTGACGACGCGTTTGTTGCCTATCCCAATCTGCAGGCGGTCTATTCAATCGGGGCGGGGGTGGATGCGATCATGTCCTGTCCATCCCTGCCGCCCGGCTTGCCGGTTCACCGGGTCGAAGACCCAGATCAGGCGCGCCAGATGGCCGGTTTTGCGACCTTCCATGTGCTTTGGCATCATCGCAATATGGGCAATTACCTTGCCAATCAGAAAGCCGCCCATTGGGAACGCCATCTGACCGGCCTGTCACCCAGGGCCCGGCGGATCGGTGTGGCGGGTTTTGGCCATATGGGCAGGGCTGTGGCCAAGGCACTGGTCGCACTTGGCTATCCGGTGGCAAGCTATTCCCGTTCCCGTCCGCAACCGGCCGAGGACGGGGTGACCCATTATACCGCCGGTGCATTTGATGATTTTCTCGCCCAAAGCGACATTCTGATCAATGTCCTGCCCCTGACCGAACAAACCAAAGGTCTATTTGGCACCAATACGCTGTCAAAACTGCCAAAGGGCGCGGCATTGATCCATCTTGGTCGCGGTGGACAGGTCGATGAGGCGGCCCTGATGGCAGCCCTTGATCGCGGGCATCTGTCGGGCGCGTCGCTTGATGTGTTTGACCCCGAACCCTTGCCGCCCGAACACCCGATCTGGACCCATCCCAAGGTTTTCGTCACCCCGCATGTCGCCAGCATCTGCGAACCGCAGACGACTGTCCTTTCCATTCGCCGGACCCAACTCCAACTCGTGCCCCTGTCGGCTTAACCAGCAAAGGTAGCGCCCCACATGACGACCCAGATGAGCATTGATCCGAACTCCCTTTCCGCCCGTGAATTGGCGCGTCGCATCAAAACCGGCGAACTCAGTGCGACTTCGGTCATTCGCGCGACGCTTGATCGTGTGGCGCGCATCAATCCGGGTATCAACGCCATCGTTCAGGATTGCGCAGCAGAAGCGATGAAAGATGCCGAGCATCTCGACGCCCGCATTGCTGCCGGGGATGAAGTTGGCCCGCTGGCCGGGGTGCCGGTCACGATCAAGGTGATTTCAGATCAGGCGGGGTATGCCACAACCAATGGCACGACGCTGGCGTCTGATCTGATTGCGACTCAGGACAGCCCGTTTTTGCGCAACATGCGCAACAAGGGCGCGATTGTCATCGGGCGCACCAACACGCCGGCCTTTTCCTATCGCTGGTTTACCTCCAACAAGGTGCACGGCACGACGCTTAATCCCCACAACCCGGCCCTGACGCCGGGCGGGTCATCGGGCGGGGCCGGCGCGGCCACGTCGGCGGGCTTGGGGCATATTGGTCATGGCACCGATATCGCGGGTTCCGTGCGCTACCCGGCCTATGCCTGTGGCATTCAGGGGTTGCGCCCGACCCATGGCCGCATTCCGATGTTCAACCAGACGGGTGGGGACCGCCCGATTGGCGGGCAATTGATGGCGGTATCGGGCCCGCTTGCGCGCAGTGTCGATGATCTCAGGCTCGGGCTGGAAGGCATGTCGGGTTACGCCCCCGAAGATGTCTGGAGCGTTCCGATGCCGCTGCGTGGTCCTGATTTTGTCAAGCGTGTCGCGCTCGTGACCCATCCGGGCGGGATCAACACCGACCCACGGATCGTCGCGGATCTGGAACGGGCGGCCGACATCTTCCGGTCCGCGGGCTGGACCGTCGACACCCCGGAAATCCCCGAAATCCGCGAGGCCGTTCAACTGCAAATCGACCTCTGGCTTTCCGATGATCACGAGGCAAAACTCACTGCCGCACGCAAGGAAGACGATCCCGGCGCGATTGCCCTGCTTGAACATTATGCTGACCGTGCGGCATCCATTGATATGGCAGCCTTCAGCCAGCTCTTCGTCCGCCGCGCGGCCCTTATTCGTGCCTGGCGGGCGTTTCTGGAAAACTATCCCGTCGTACTGATGCCGGTCTCGGCCGAACTGCCGTTCCGCAAGGACGAAGACCTCGAAGGCTCTGAAACCATCGCGCGCCTCTGGGAATCCCAACTCCCGCAAATCGCCATCCCGCTGCTCGGCTTGCCAGCCATTTCGATCTGTTCGGGTGTTGAAAACACCATCCCGTCCGGCGTCCAGCTCGTCAGCGCCCCCTGGCGCGAAGACATCTGCCTCACGGCCGGCGAAGTCCTGGAGCAAGGCTTCGGCCTGCCGCAGATAACCCTTTAACCTCAAAAGGGCCCGCATTCGCGGGCCCTTTTCTTGGTGTCGATGGGGGTTTTCCTTACCCAACCACATTGAACTCCGGCCCATAGGGATAGCCGGTGATGTTTTCATTGCCGTCTTCAGTGATGACGAGGATGTCGTGTTCGCGATAGCCACCCGCACCCGGCTTTCCTTCGGCGATGGTCAGCATCGGTTCCATGCTGATCACCATGCCCGGTTCAAGAACCGTGTCGATATCCTCGCGCAGCTCAAGCCCGGCTTCGCGCCCGTAATAGTGCGACAGCACGCCAAAGCTGTGGCCGTAACCGAATGTGCGATATTGCAGCAAATCGCGTTCGGCAAAGAACGCATTGATCTTTTGCGTCACCTCGGCACAGGACGCACCGGGCTTAAGCAGGCTCATGCCATATTCATGTGCACCCACATTGGCGTTCCAGATATTGAGGCTAGCGTCATCCACCTCGCCAACGAACATCGTGCGTTCAAGGGCGGTGTAATAGCCCGAAATCATCGGGAAGGTATTGAGCGACAGGATATCACCGCGCTCAAGCTTCCTTGCGGTCACCGGGTTATGGGCCCCGTCGGTATTGATCCCGGACTGGAACCAGACCCACGTATCGCGATATTCCGCATTCGGGAACCGCTTGGCGATTTCAAGTTCCATCGCGTCACGTCCGGCCATGGCAACGTCAATTTCGCGCACCCCTTCCCTGATCGCGTCCCGGATGGCATAGCCGCCAACATCGGCAACCTGCGCACCATGGCGGATCAGCGCGATCTCGGCAGGCGATTTATGCATGCGCTGGCGCATGGTGGCCGGCGCGATGTCCCGGCTGTTTGACGGTTTGAGGAACTCATCCAAAAGCGCCTTTTGCGCGAGGCTGATATGATCGCCTTCATAGCCAATCACCTTGCCCGGCCCGGTCACCGAAAGAATGGCGCGCCAGTAATTGTTTCGGGCCCAGTCGGTATAGGTGATGTTATCGCCATGACAGCGCCGCCATGGCTGGGCGGCATCAATGCCGGCACTGATCGTGACACTTTCGCTTGGTGTGACGACAAGCCCGTAAGGTCGGCCAAAGGCACAATACAAGAAGCCCGAATAATAGGCGATGTTATGCATGGAGGTGAAAACACAGGCCTCAACTCCGGTATCGGCCATGTGTCTCCGCAAGCCCGCAAGACGGGCATCATATTCGGCGGCCGCAAACGGCAGGACGCGGTCACCTTGGTGGAAACGGTAAAATTCCGGACGATCCATAAACGAGTTCCCTCTTTTACGCGCTGCGCATCAAAAGGGGCTGAGACCTCCCCTTGTGCAAACAGCGACAAAGCAAGATCCCGGCGTTCAGGATATGTATGGTGATGGTCGGGCGCGTGTTTCAGATCGTTTTCACGCTGGCGACGCCATCGCCTGCCCTGGGTGAACTCTGGCGATGGGCGCTTCCAATGGCAAGCAAATTTTACGCACCCATAGCATAGATCACAGCACGCCCCGCCTTGTTCCCATATGGTCACATTATCACAAGCAAAACGGGCACAAGCAAAACGGGACCCCTTGTGTGAGCCTCACCATACGTTTGTATGGTTAACAGTACTTTTTTAACAGCTTGGCGCTTTACTGTCAGAGAGCATTCAGGGTTCTGACCCTAAAACGCGGGCAAAAACGGACACGCGGCGTGGCAGAAGAAAACGGAAACGGCGAAGACGAAAATAACGAAGGCGGCAGAACAGCCGCCAAGGCGGCGATGAAACGCATCGCCGCAAAGGAACGACGCGAAGCACTCCGCCGTCAGCGTCGACGGCGCATGATTGTGTTCGGGGTGTGTTTCTCTGTCGTGTTCCTGACCATTTTCGGCATCATCTATTCAATCAAGTCCAATCTGGACCTGAGCCGCAACATGGTGCGCAGCCCGGAAATCCGGATTCTCGGCTATGACGGTGCCCTGCTTGAAACCATCAAGGGGCATTACAGTCAGGACGTGTCGCTGACAACATTGCCCGAACGGGTTCAGAATGTCTTTGTCGCGGCGGCTGATCCGGATTTCTTTGATCATCTCGGGGTATCGGGCGCTGATTTCGCACGGATTTTCAGCACCGAAGACGCGCCGGGATCGACGATCACCATGAAAGTCGCGCGCAGCTTCTTCAAGCGCAAGGACAGTGGCCCCGGACGCCATATGCAGGAATTTCTGGTTGCCCTGTGGCTGGAATGGAATTTCAGCAAAAAGACGATTTTGCGCAGCTACCTTGAACGCAGCTATGTCGGGCGCGGTATTTTTGGCATTTCTGCGGCCTCACGGCTTTGGTATGGCGGCCCGGCAGAGCGCATGACCCTGCATCAGGCCGCTGTTCTGGCCGCAGCCATCAGCGATCCGGAAACCTTCAATCCGCTGTTTTATCCGCGTGAAACCGCCGAAGAAGCCAACAAGATTTTGACCCGTCTGGGTCAGTACAAGTTCATCGAGGCGGACCGTGTTTCGGCCTTGACCTTGATTGAGCCGCAACTTGATGTGCAATACGCCGAAAACGTGCTTTCGGGCTATGTCGTGGACATGGTGCTCGAAGAAGTTGCCGACATCGTCGGCTATAGCAGCCGTGACATCGACGTTCTCACCAGCATCGACTGGACAATCCAGAATCTGGCACAGCAAATTGTCCCCGAAGTCGCCAAATTGCGCATCAAGCCGCGCGGCGCAAACCAGACCGGGCTGTTGTCGATCAGCCCCGAAGGACGCATTCGTGCGATGATCGGCGGTGCGGATTATTCACCATTCCAGCGCAATCGCGTGACCGAGGTTAGGCGTTCCGCCGGGCGCATGATCAAGATCGCGACCTATTATTATGCCCTGAATCAAAACAGCGACCCGGCGCAATGGGTGCGCGACAATCGTATGGCGGTGGGCGGCTGGCGGCCGATCAACCCGGATCATGACTATATGGGCATGATTTCACTGCGCGAGGCGTTTGTGCGCGACGTCAACACGGTACCAACCAGCCTGGCTGATCACTTCGGACTATTGAATGTCCGGCAGTTTGCCCACGACATCGGGATCAAAAGTCCGCTTTCAACAGACATCCGGACCGTCGTCGGGCTGGACCCGGTCACCATTTCCGATATCACCGCCATCCATGCCCTGCCGCAAAATTCCGGCAAGCCGGTCCAGATGACCCTGATCAACAGGGTGTCATACACCGGCGATGAAAGCGCGACACCGGTCTATCAGCGCGTTGACGCGGTTCAGGAAAAACAGCTGACCGACGAGGCCATTCAGGGATCATATGTGCTGTTTGCCAGTGTTACCGATCCGCAGGTGCGCCTTGATCGGCCCTTTGCCGGGTATGGTACGGTGGCCGGCGGGCGTTCTGATGCGTGGTATGTTGGCTTCTCGTCCGACCTGATCACAACGGTATGGGCTGGCAATGATGACGGGTCGCGTATGGACGTGCGCGGCGAGGTAGAGCTTGCGTCTTTGTGGCGGTTATTTATGCTGGACGCACATGATGGATTGCCCATTCGTTCAATGGTCCGTGCATCATCAGAACGCCGTCGCGCAGGCGATGGCATAAAGGATCTGTGGAAGCACGATCAGGCAAGCAATAATAACTGATAAAACCGTCGCAGAACGGGGAGACGGGGGACTCCCTCCTCGGTTGGGACAAAAATTGACATTCGCCGGAAACAGCGGCGCGATCACCTGTTGGACGCGATTTTGGGGCGCGTTGACATAACCGGTGAGTTCGCGTGTGCCAGGGCCGGACCAGACCGATAGGTGCGTTTGTGGCGCAAAGAGAATTCAAAAGACAGAAAAGTGTCCGTAAGGGATCGAAAGGTTCCAAAAAGACCAAAAAACGGGTCAGCAGCGCGCGCAGGAAGGGCGGTGGTCTTTTTGCGCGCCTCGGCGATATGATTCCGGGGCCGGAAGCCATTGCAAAGTTCATCGTTCTCGGCTCGATCTGGGTCATGGTTCTGGGCGGCGGGGTTGTTGCCTATTACGGCTATGGCCTGCCAGACAAGGTCAGCTTTGATGTCGCCAGCGAACGCAAACCATCCATCCGCGTGATCAGCATTGATGGCCAGAATCTGGCCGCCTATGGCAATCGATACGGAAACCCGGTCGAAGTGCGTGACCTTCCCGATTATGTCGGTCAGGCCTTTGTTTCCATCGAAGACCGCCGCTTTTATGACCATTTCGGCATTGATGTCGTCGGTATCATGCGTGCAGCCTGGGCCAACCTGACCGCCGGGCGCATTACCGAGGGCGGCAGCACCATCACCCAGCAGCTCGCCAAGAACCTGTTCCTGTCACCTGAACGTTCCTTTGGCCGCAAGATCGAAGAGGTGCTTCTGGCCATCTGGCTGGAATTCAAGTTTGATAAGCAACAGATCCTGTCGCTGTACCTCAACCGCATTTATTTCGGATCGGGTGTTTATGGCATTGATGCCGCAGCACGCCATTATTTCGGCACCGACCCACGGCGCCTGAACCTGTATGAGGCGGCGGTTCTGGCCGGTCTGCCCAAGGCACCAAGCCGCTATAACCCGATGGTTGATCCCGAAATTGCCGCTGATCGCGCCAATGTCGTTCTGGCCGCGATGGCATCGACCGGGGCACTGACCAAGGCGCGCGCCGAACGCGCCAAACAGACCCGTGTACGAACCGCACGTTCCGCTCAGAGCGGGCCGGGGGTGCGCTATTTCTCGGACTGGGTTCTTGATCGGGTGCGCGATTATGTTGGCTATGTCGATCAGGATCTTCTGGTCCATACCACGCTTGATTCCCGCCTTCAGGAAATCGCCGAGGAAAACCTGCTCCGTGCGCTGGAAAGCAACGGTGCCAAGGAACACAATGTCGGACAGGCTGCCCTTCTGGCGATGACGCCCGATGGGGCGGTGCGCGCCATGGTCGGCGGCCGTGATTATTTTGAAAGCCAGTATAACCGCGTGACACAGGCGCGCCGTCAGCCGGGCTCGGTGTTCAAGCTGTTTGTCTATCTCGCCGGGCTTGAAAACGGCTTTGGCTCAAACGACTGGATGCGTGACGGACCGATCGTCATTGACGGGTGGGAACCGCGCAACTTTGATCGCAAGCACCACGGCACCATGTCGATCCGTGATGCGGTGGCGACCTCGAACAACTCGATTGCCGTGCAGCTCTCGCTTGAAGTCGGCCTGGACAAGGTCATTCAAAAGGCCCGCGACATGGGCGTTTCATCGGAACTCAAACCGGAACCAAGCCTGGCCCTTGGCACCAGTGAAGTCTCGATGCTCGAGCTCACCGGCGCTTATGCCATCGTTGCCAATGGCGGTTTTGCCGTCTTCCCACATGCGGTCAGCAAGATCACCGGCAAGGGGGGCGAAGTGCTGTATGAACGCTCTGACGACTTCCCGTCCCGTCTGATGAACCCGCTTCATGCCGGGGAAATGAACAACATGCTGGCCGCGGTCGTGTCCAAGGGCACCGGGCGCAACGCGATCATTGACCGCCCGGCGGCGGGCAAGACCGGCACGACGTCGGATTACCGCGATGCCTGGTTCATCGGCTACAGCTCCGACCTGGTGGCCGGCATCTGGATGGGCAATGACGATGGCAGTCCGATGGATGAACAGGTCACCGGTGGTGGGCTTCCCGCCGCGCTTTGGCGTGATTTCATGCTGCACGCCCACCAAAACATCCCGGTCCGGTCGCTTGGCAAGGCCGCACTCGCGCGCTCCAAAAAGATCGGCGAGGACGACAGCTGGCGCGATTTCACCGCCGGCTACAGTTCGGGCAACAAGAAGCAGTAAGGTACCTCAAGTCTCTTTGGCGAAATTACAGGCGGTCTTCGGGCTGCCTGTTTTCGTTCAAACTCGTATGGCCTATCTCCAGCCTATCCGTCATTCCCGCGAAGGCGGGAATCTAGCACCGCTTCACCAGGGCATGGATTCCGGGTCTACGCTTCGCTTCGCCCGGAATGACGCGCCCGTAAAGCTGGCTGTATCCCCTGTGGAATGGGGCACAAAAAAAAGACCGGCATCGATAAACGAGCCGGCCTTGAGTTTGGCTTGCTTTGATCACATCGGGGGGATGTGATCGGGAGTTTCTCACCTGTCAGAACCCCGTTGGTGCAGCATCGGGATGGGAGACATTCTGCTGCAGGGTTCCAACTGACGGTGCGGGTGGCGCTTCGTCATGGTGAGATATCAGGCCGCAATGGCCTGATCGGTTAACGCCTCGAGGAATTCCAGACATTCCTCGATCTGCGAAATTTCAATGAACTCGTTGGGCTTGTGGGCCTGTCGGATGCTGCCCGGACCGCAAATGATCGACGGGATGTTGCCCTGCTTTTCAAATACGCCCCCTTCGGAGCCATATGACACCTTGCCGGAAATTTCCGGGATGATGTTGCTGACATAGGAAAAGGCATCTGCATCCGTGCAATCACCCATGCCCGGATAGGAAAAGATCTTCTCGAACGTGAACCCGGTATCTTCCGCCTTGGCCTTCATCTCCGCATCCAGGGTATCCATGATGGTCTGTTGCAGACCGGCAATCACCGCTTCGGCGTCATGGTCGGGCAGATGGCGAATTTCAAAGGTGAACTCGCAATATTCCGGGGTGACGTTGGTCGCGGTTCCGCCGCTGATCGTGGTCGTCAGCATTGTGCTGTGCGGCACGGTGAAGTCTTCGTCAAACGGGCCGTTTTCTTCGAAATCACGGGCCTGTTCGGCAATCAGATTAATCGCACGCGACGCATATTCGATGGCATTGACGTGATTGGGCGCAAAGGAACTGTGCCCTGCTGTGCCCGTCACGCCAACCCGCATGGAATATTTGCCCTTCTGGCCGTTAATCACCTTCATGTTGGTCGGCTCGCCAATCACGGCCAGACGCGGTGGTGTATCCATCGCCGCCAAGTGATCGACCATTGATCCAACACCGATGCAGCCGACTTCCTCGTCATAGGACAGGCAAAGATGGAACGGGATTTCAAGATCGCGTTTGACCAGTTCCGGGATCATCGCCAGCGCGCAGGCCGAAAATCCCTTCATGTCCGCCGCCCCACGACCATAAAGCTTGCCATCACGCTCGGTCAGCTCAAACGCCGGGCTTTCCCAGGTGGTTTCAAGGGCAGGCACCACATCGGTATGACCCGAAAGCGCAATGCCCGGTACCCCTTTGGGGCCGATGGTCGCCAGAAGGTTGGCTTTCTGCCCGGTTTCATCATGGAACAGGGTCGACTCAATGCCGTGTTCCGCCAGATAGTCACGGACGAAATGGATCAGACCGAGATTGGAGTTTTTGCTCGTCGTGTCGAACGCCACCAGTTTGCCAAGCAGATCAATGGCATGATGAAGGCGCGACATGTTTGGTTTGGACATTTTAAAGCATGTTCCATTTAATTTACATCATTTTGCCGGAGACAGTCTTCTGTCCGGCAAGGAAAAGGCCCGAAGGGCGTAGCGGGGCTACGGTCAAGGGTTTTGACGCTGCGGGGCGGAAGACTGTACCGGCCCGCAGGGTTTGATTTTGGCGGCGTTTCGCGGCGTTACACCGTTTGACCGATGCGCCACATCGCTCTGCACGCTGTGCCTTGCTAACCGACACGCCAAAATCAAACAAAATGCGGTAGATTAAATCGAACATGCTTTAATCTTCTTTTTTTGCTCGGTTTAGTTCGCGGATGCGCTGTCGGCAGTGCGATTGTTGCGCCATTTCTTCCATTCGCGGCGAATGGTCAGGATGACGAACAGAACGGTCAGGGCAAAGAAGCCCCAGGAAATCCATGACTGGAAGAATACACCCAGATCACCGCGCGAAATCGCAAGCGACCGGCGCATATTGTCTTCAAACATCGGGCCAAGGATAAAGGCGATCAGGAACGGGGCCGCCGGGATGTTGAGCAACATCATGGCAAAGCCGACCACACCCATCACCAGAAGGACGGTGACATCAAACGGGCTCGCCCCTATGGAATAGATGCCATAAACGCACAGGATCAGAATGCAGGGCAAAAGCAGCGTCTGGGGAATGCGCGAAATCTTGGTAAAGGCCCCCGCCGTCGCCTTGCCTGCGATAAACAGGAAGACGGAACTAAACAGGATGCCGATAAACAGCGCATAGACATCGCCCAGATTGTTCTGGAACAGAAGCGGTCCCGGTGTCAGGCCGTGGATCATAAAGGCACCCAGCATCACACCAGTAATCACATCACCCGGCACGCCAAGGGCCAGAAGCGGGATCATGGTGGCACCACAAGACCCGTTATTGGCGGACTCGGATGCGGCAATGCCTTCAAGCTCACCCTCGCCGAACTTGTCACCGTTTTTCGACGTCCGGCGCGCTTCGCTATAGGAAAAGAAGGCGGCTGTCGACGGGCCAATACCGGGGATCGCACCAAGGATCACGCCAATGATTGATCCGCGGAAAATCGATTTGATCGACCCGCGAAACTCCGCAAGGGTCAGGCGGTTATCGCCAAGCTTCATCGCATCGTTGTTTTCTTCCGGGCGGAAGACAACCATCTTGATCAGTTCTGGCAGGGCAAACAGACCGATCAGAACCGGTACCATGCCAAGACCCGATTTCATGTCTTCGGAAAGCGCGAACCGATAAGATCCGTAAATATCCTCTCCCACGGTCGCCAGAAGCAGGCCAAGACAGGCCGAAATGATCCCCAGAACCAGCGAACGGCCCGAAATACTTGCCACGATGGTCAATGAAAACGCCATCAGCATGAAGAATTCCGGCGGACCGACCCGCAGCGCAAAGGTCGCCAGCGGAATGGCCAGGAAGAACAGCGAAATGTTCGAAATAAAGTCACCGATACAGCTTGATACCAGCGCGATATTCAGGGCCTTGCCACCCTTGCCGGCACGCGCCAGCGGATAACCGTCCAGCACCGTGCACGCGGCCGATGCCGTCCCCGGTGTCTTGATCAGAATGGCTGAAATCGACCCGCCATAGGTTGACCCTTTATACAGCGCCACCAAAAGCAAAATGCTGGTGACCGGCGGCAGGTAAAACGTAAAGGGCAGTGCCAGCGTCACGGCCATGGTTCCGGTCATGCCCGGAATGGCACCAATGATCACCCCGGCCCAGATCCCGGCAAACATCGCCAGAAAATTCGGAAGGGTCGCGACCGCCTCAAAGGCGTAAAGCAATTCATTCCACATAACGTTCGGGGCTCTCGGTTAAAGTGTTACGAGGTCAGAAAGGCTGAAAGACAACAGCTTGCCTTCGGGGAAGGGCGTGTGCGTGACCTTGGTAAACAGCAGATACAGCAAGACCGGGAAGATGATCGAAAGGCCGATCATCCAGAATTTGCGTTCGAAATTGCCCGTCATGATGAACAGCACGCCAAGCAACAACACCGTCGCCGGAACAAAACCGATCAGGGGCATGCCATAGACAAAGGCGGCAAACACGATTAAGACGCCTACAAAGCGCTGAATGTGGGTCTTGTTGCCAAGCACGCGACTGCCAAGGCCTTCGACCTGATTGCGGCTGGCTTCGCGCATTTTGGGAAAGGCAAGAACAAGGGCAAGAACCCCCATCACCAGTCCGATCACCGCGACCACGCGCGGCCACATATCCGGTGGCGGGGCAAAGCCCGGAATGAAAGACGGAACCTTCACATAGATCGGAATCAGAACGAACAGGATGACGGCAAAGAACACCGTGGCCACCAGTCCGGCATAGAAATCGCGATTTTGGTTCATGGTTCCGTCTCGCATCAAAAGTCTGAATTAAACGACGTTGGTAGGGTCGGGACCCTAACGCTTACTGGATGTAGCCGAACTTCTTGGCCATGCCGTTATAGAGCTCGAACTGGCTCTTGACGAAGGCGGCCGGGTCCTGATCACCAATGATCGAGGTCGAACCACGCTTGGCGGCAAGATCAAGCCACTGTTCGTCGGTCGCTACCTGACCCAGGATCTCGTTCCATTTGGCAACGACGTTTTCCGGCAGGCCTTTCGGAGCATACAAACCGCTCCAGCCGCCAACCTGACCAGCCTGGGCATAACCCAGTTCTTTTGCGGTCGGGACGTCCGGCAGGGCGGCCATGCGCTTGGGCGAATAAACCATCAGCGGACGCATTTTACCGGCTTCGATGTGGGGCATCAGTGAACCGGCAGCAATGGCCAGGAAGTCAACGTGACCGCCAAGAAGGGCAGCAGCCAAAGCAGAGCCGCCTTTGTATGGCACGAGGGTGGAAGCGGTCAGCGGGTCAAGACCAACGTCAGACAGCAATGCCTGAACCGTAAAGCCGTCAATCGCGGTAGGGCCGGATGCGGCATAGGTGGTTGCACCATTGCTGTCTTTGATTTTGGCAATCAGCTCGTCGATGTTCTGGATGTCGGAATTGGCGTTAACAGCCAAAATCATCGGGGTTGCTTCAAGCATGCCAAGGAAGGTGTAGGCATCCCAGCCAACCGGGCTGTCGGTGTAAACAGCCGGATACAGCGCCATGCCGACACGCGACAGAAGAAGGGTATAGCCATCCGGGTCGGCTTCGGAAACAAAACGCGCGCCATTCATGCCGCCATTGCCGGTTTTGTTGACAACAACGACCGGCTGCCCGCCGGTATATTTGTTTGCGGTCTCTGCCAGCGCACGGGCTGCCAGGTCAGATGCACCGCCAGCACCATACGGCGCGACCAGCGTCACGGCCTTCTCGGGATAGGCATCGGCCTGGGCTGTGGAAATCATGGTTGTCGTTGCAAGGATGGCAGCAGCAATGCCGGCTGCTTTTTTGAGCTGTCGAAACATTTTCATGTCTCCCTGGATGGTGGTGGCAGGATTGCCGGAGCTCAGACGGGTTTTCACTCTGTCTTTTGTTTTTGTGCCTTCCTGCATAACCAAAGCATAACTAGTGACGCAAAAAATTAATTCCAGTATAACTAAACTACATACTGAAACACCCGGTGCGGATGAAAGCCGAATGTCGGAGACAGTGATTTGAACCTGCGCGAACTTGAAAGTTTCAATGCCTTTATGACCCACGGTTCTGTGACGCGTGCGGCTCAGGCGATGAACATTTCCCAGCCGATGGTAAGCCGGTTGCTGAACAATTTTGAAAAATCGGTCGGGTTTGAACTGTTTACCCGCAAACGCAATCAGCTGACCCCCACCAGCGAGGCCCAGCAGTTCCATGCAACCGTGCTGCGATCGCTGAATGCCTTTCGCGAGGTTGAAACCCAGGCGCGTGCGATTGCCAATGATCAGCTGGGCGCAATCCGAATCGCTGCCCAGCCGATCTATGTCGATACTTATCTGCTTGATGTCATTGCAAAGTTCAAACAGAACCACCCCAACGTTTCGATCAGTATTACTGATACGGGACTCGAAGGGATGCTTGATATGATTGCCACCCGGCAATGCGATCTGGGCATCGGGATTACCCTTGATCTGCAGGACCCCGATGTTGTGATCACGCCGCTTGCGCAATCGCGGGCGGTGTGCCTGATGCCGGTTGATCATCGACTGGCAAAGTTTGAAACCATAGATATCGATTTGCTGCGCGGCGAGGATTTTGTCGAGCTGTCCATCGGATCCCCCTTGCGCACCAAGATCGACTATATCTTCCAGATTGCCGGCTGGCCGCGCAAAATCGCGGTCGAGGCCCGCACGATCCGGACAATCTCGCGCCTTGTCGAACGCAATGTCGGCATTGCTGTCAGCGATCCGTTCGCTGCCCTTCTGGCCGATACCGACAAGGTGGTCGCGCGGACTTTGACGCCCTCCATCGAATGGGATGTCGCGCTGTTTACCTCGTCACGTGAACTGAGCGCGGTGGAAAAAAGCTTTCTGGCATTCCTGCGGGCCGAATTGCCAAATCTGCGGGCGAGTGGCTGTATTGTATGAGGATTTGATGTGCCGGGTTTTCGCAGCTGGTCTGTGAAACATCTGTGAAACACCTGTGAAACAATGATTATTCAGAAATTTTGAATAATGCCCCGGATTATTCAATTTCCCTTATCGATTGCCAGCTTCGCGGCAAGCCCCAAAAAGATACATCCGGTCGCGACCTGAAAGGCACGGGCAATCTTCGCAGATCGTGACAGAACCTGCCCGATTTTCCCGGCAAAACTGCCGACCAGACAATTGATCATCGTCCCGCCGATATTCAAAATCAGCCCGAAAATCAGGAACTGCACCAACACCGACCCGCGCGACGCATCGACAAACTGCGGAATAAACGCCAGCACAAAGACAATGATCTTGGGGTTCAGAAGGTTCACCACAATCCCGTCCCGCCATGCGGAAAACGCGCCGGAACGCTTGGTTTGTGTGGGTTTCAGGCGCTGATCTGTGCTTCGAAACGCGCCAATCGCCAGCCACACCAGATAGGCAATCCCCGCCCAGCGCAATACATCAAGTGCCACCGGATGGGCCGCAACAAGGGCGGCCAGACCAAGCCCTGCAAGCATGGTGTGGATCAGCGCCCCCGTGGCAATCCCGAAACTTGCCGCATTGCCCGCCGCGGGTCCCGATTTGATGCCCTGACCCAGACAAAACAGCATGTCATTGCCCGGCGTCATGTTCAGCGCCAGCGCGGTGGGGATGAAAATCGCAAGGGTTTCAAGAGGGATCAGCATATCGGGGCGTCTTTCCGAACGGAATGTGGGGGATGCTTATATTGCAGTTGGGGGCGGGTGGCGGTGCGCAATGTCAGGTTCCCGCGCCATAGCGATGCAGGGCTGGCCCGTTTTTCTTCAGCCAGTGTTGCTGCTTTTTTGACGGGCCATACAAATCATCAACCACGGCCCAGAACCGTGCAGAGTGGTTAAGTTCCTGCAAGTGGGCGACTTCGTGGGCGACGACGTAATCCAGAACATCCTCGGGGGCCAGCACCAGCCGCCAGCTGAATGACAGGTTGCCCGAGGATGAGCAACTGCCCCAGCGTGTGCGGGTGTCTTTGAGCGAGATGCGATTGACCTTTTTGTTGATCTGTTCGGCATAGGCATGGGCGCGCGGGGCGATTTCAAGCTTGGCCTGTTTTTTCAGGAAATCGGTGACACGGCGATTGGTGTGTTCGGGCTGACCCGACACCCAGATTACCCCAGCCTCGACCCAGACTCCGCGCTTGGCATCGGGCACGGCGCGAATGGCGTGATCGTGGCCCAAAAACGGAATCCACGCGCCCGGCGCAAATTGCACCCGTTCGGGCAGGCGTTGCATGTGGGCGGTGACCCAGTCGCCGTGCTGATGGAGCATCGAAATCGCCATCTTGCGCGACACACCTTTGGGCACGACGATTTCAACGCCGTCAAATGTCGGATCGATGCGCAGCTTGAGTCGCGTCGCGCGCGCACTGGGGCGCAAACGGACCGGCAGCGGGCCGATTTTGGGCAGATCAATCTCGGTTTCTTCGGTATTCTTGAGCATTCGGTGCGGATTTTTCCAAAAGCGGGGCAAAAAGTGCGATCTTTTTGTGCCTTTTTGGAGCCAAGCCCATCTTGGGTCTTGCCCCTTAGTAGTGTTTTCCTATACTCCGCGCTCAAGGTCTAGGGGCGATTTGCGACAGATGAGTTGCAGCCCCGACAGGACGCAGGCGTTTGGTGCCGCGCCCTGCATTACATCGGAAGAAGAAAGGCGTCACTCCCATGAGCGATCAGGTCAAAAAGGTCGTCCTTGCCTATTCAGGCGGTCTGGATACCTCCATCATCCTGAAATGGCTTCGCGAACAGTATAACTGCGAAGTCGTGACCTTCACCGCCGACCTCGGCCAGGGCGAAGAGCTTGAGCCGGCCCGCAAAAAGGCAGAGATGTTCGGCGTCAAACAGATCTTTATCGAAGATCTGCGTGAAGAATTTGTCCGCGACTATGTCTTCCCGATGTTCCGCGCCAATGCACTGTATGAAGGTGTTTACCTGCTCGGTACCTCGATCGCGCGTCCGCTGATCGCCAAGCGCCAGATCGAGATTGCCAAGGAAGTCGGCGCCGATGCGGTATCCCATGGTGCCACCGGCAAGGGCAACGATCAGGTCCGTTTCGAGCTCGGCTATTATGGCCTGAAGCCGGATGTGAAGGTTATCGCACCGTGGCGTGAATGGGATCTGAATTCCCGTACGGCGCTTCTGGACTTTGCCCAGAAGCACCAGATTCCGATTTCGGCCGACAAGGCCGGTGGCGATGAGCCGCCCTATTCGACCGATGCCAACCTTCTGCACATTTCCTATGAAGGCAAGGCGCTGGAAGACCCGTGGGTCAAGCCGGACGAAAACATGTTTGTCCGCACCGTTTCCCCGCAGAACGCACCTGATGCGATCACCACCATCGAAATCGAATTCGAAAAAGGTGACCCGGTTGCGATCAACGGCGAACGCATGAGCCCGGCCACCTTGCTGACCAAGCTCAATGAGCTGGCAGGCAAGAACGGTATCGGTCGTCTGGATCTGGTTGAAAACCGCTATGTCGGCATGAAATCGCGCGGTGTTTACGAAACCCCGGGCGGCACCATCCTTTTGACCGCGCACCGCGCAATGGAAAGCATCACGCTTGATCGCAATGCCGGTCATCTGAAGGACGAGCTGATGCCGCGCTATGCGGAGATGATCTATAACGGTTACTGGTGGTCGCCGGAACGTCAGGCCCTGCAGCGCCTGATCGACGATACCCAGCGTTCGGTGAACGGCACGGTTCGCCTTGATCTTTACAAAGGCAATGTCACGGTTACCGGCCGTAAATCCCCGAACTCGATCTATTCGGAAGAACACGTCACGTTCGAAGCCGACACGGTCTATGACCAGCATGACGCAGAAGGCTTTATCAAGCTGAACGCACTGCGTCTGCGCCTTGGCTATGGCAATGACGACCTGAAATAATCGCACAGACTTTGTGTGACGGAGAACGAGGGGCGATTTCGCCCCTCGTTTTCGATTCCAAGCCCGGCTATAACCGGGCGCATAACTTGTTCAGACAACTATATCGGTCATGCAGCGCTATAAATGCACCGTCGAATATGATGGCCGGCCCTATCACGGCTGGCAGTACCAGGACGAAGTGATTTCGGTTCAGAAGGTCTTTGAGGCCGCAATCGAAAAATTCGTCGGGACGTTCGTGCGCGTCTATGTGTCGGGCCGGACCGATGCCGGGGTTCATGCGCTGGGGCAGGTGGTGCATTTCGACCTGCCGAAATATTACCCGGCGGACGCGGTGATGAATGCGATCAACCATCACCTGAAACCCGATCCGGTGGCGATCAAGCTGTGCGAGGAAGTGTCTGAGGACTTCCATGCGCGCTTTTCATCAAAGAAGCGCTACTACATGTATCGCATCATCAACCGTCGCGCCCCGCTGACGTTCGAGGCCGGGCTTGCGTGGGGGATTTATAAGCCGCTTGATGTTGATGCCATGAATGAAGCGGCCCAGCACCTGATTGGCACGTTTGACTTCACGAGCTTCCGGGCCAGTGAATGTCAGGCCAAAAGCCCGATCAAGACGCTGGAAAAACTGGAAGTCACGCGCGGCATCGAAAACCCGCTTGAAATCCGGGTTCATACCGAAAGCCGGTCCTTCCTGCATCATCAGGTGCGCAACATGGTTGGCACACTGGTACTGGTCGGAAAGGGCAACTGGAAGCCGATTGACGTTAAATATGCGCTTGAGGCCTGCGACCGTGCCGCTGGCGGACCAACGGCACCGGCGGACGGGCTTTATTTCGTCAAGGTCGATTACTGATCCCTAGAGCAATTTCCGTTTCGATCTAAACGGAAACTGCTCTAAGCGCCGATTATTCCGCGTCCTCCGCCTTGGCAAGGGCGGTGGTAACCTTTCCCAGCGCATCAAGAAACACCCGCTGTTCCAGACTGTTTAACCCCGAAAGTGCGGTTTCGTTGACCTGATTGACGATGGCCTGAATATCTGCGGCGTTTGTCCGCGCCTGATCGCTGAGCCGGATATGGGTAACACGGCGATCATCAGAGTCCTTTTCGCGGGTGATCAGCCCGTCGCGTTCCATCCGGTTCAAGGTCGCGGCCATGGTGGGCTGTTCGATGCTGGCATCGCGGGCCAACTGCTTTTGCGTGCGCGCACTGCCATCGGCAAGGGCGAAAAACACCGGCAGATAGCCGCTGCTTAGTCCAAGCGGTTTGAGTTTCTGATCAATGGCGCGCGCAAACAGGCGGGCGGCCCAGTTGGTCATGTATCCAGCGGATTGGCGGCGATCAAGGGGCATGGTAACTTCTCGACGGTATAAATACATAGCTTGCTATATAATACATAGCGTGCTATTTAATTTGTGTACTGTACGCAATGACCCAACGGTTCGCGAGTGTTTTGTTCGGGCAACCGGTCGCGTTTTCCCGGTCACGTATGGTGACGAAATCGTGTGTGGCGCCACATCGTATCAACCTGTCTGAAAAGTGAGATTACGATGTCCACATTCAATCGTTTATTGCTGCGCCGCCTGCATCGTGTTGCGGGCATGGCAGCCCTTGGTTTTATTGCCAGCTTCTGGCTGGCGACGGTTATTGTTGAACTGCGCGGAAACATTGGCGAAATCACGCTGGTGAAGACGGCCATTGCGTGGGGATTGATCGGATTGATCCCTGTACTAATGGCAACGGGCGGGTCGGGTTTTGCCCTGTCGGGCGGGACGCCAAGCGGGATTCTCAAGACCAAGCTTCGCCGGATGCAGGTGATTGCGGCCAATGGCGTACTGGTGCTCGCACCTTCGGCGATTACACTGGCCATACTTGCGCAACAGGGCCGGTTTGACGACCTTTTTGTCGGCGTTCAGCTTCTTGAGCTGCTGGTAGGTCTGATCAATATCTGGCTGATCGGATTAAACATCCGGGATGGACTGGCTTTGGCGAGATCGACGTAAAAAGGGGTGGGACATGTCCCACCCCTTTTGTCTGAATTCAGCAACAGATTGCGTTACGCGTAGCCAAAGAACTCGAACAGTTCGGACCGATCAGGCAACTGCACCTTATCGATGTCGGGGAATTCCTGACGCCAGATTTCCTTGGTGACGTAATTGCGGTAATAGGCCGAATCCTTGCCCGCTTGCCCGCGTGATGTGCTTTTCTTGCGGATCAGTACACGGGGCATGGTCGCCTAGCCGAATATCCAGTGCCACAGGAACGGAATGGTCAATGCCGTGGCCAGGGTGTTGAGCCCCATGGCAAGGCCGGAAAAGGCCCCGGCGGTTTCATTGACCTGAAAGGCACGTGCCGTTCCGATGCCATGCGATGCCACCCCCATGGCAAAGCCGCGTGCCCGCCAGTCCTTGAGCCGCGCCATATTCATCACCATCGGGCCAAGTGTGGCGCCGACAATGCCTGTGGCGATCACGCAGACCGCGGTCAGGGCCGGAACCCCGCCGATATTTTCGGCAATGCCCATCGCAACCGGTGTCGTGACGGATTTCGGGGCCAGGGATGCCAGTGTTTCCGGGCTTGCGCCCAGTGCCCAGGCCAGAATGACCGTGCTGGCACTGGCAACCAGTGATCCGAACAGAACCCCGAATGCGATGACCGGAAGCGCGCGTTTCAGCGTTTCGGTCTGACGAAACAGGGGTACGGCAAGGGCCACGGTGGCCGGCCCCAACAGGAAGTGGACGAACTGCGCACCTTCGAAATAGGTGGCATAGGGGGTGCCGGTGGCTTTTAGCAACAGGGCAATCAGGGCAATGGCAATGACCACCGGATTGCAGATCGGGTTACGGTCGCTTTTCTGATAAAGCCAGAAGCCGATGGCATAGGCGACAAGCGTGATGGTCAGCCCGGTCAGCGGTTTGGCTGACAGGTAAACCCAAAGCTGGGTGATATCGGTCTCGTTCATTGCCCGTCCTCCAGACTTTCGCCCGGTTTGGCCTTGGGCAGCAGTTTCGACATCAAAAGCGCGGTCAGCACCATGGCAAGCAGGGTGGAGATGATCAGGGCTGCCGCAATCGGCAGCCAGTCCCCCTTGAGGCGATCAATCTGGGTGACAACCCCGACACCAGCCGGAACGAACAGCAACGAGAAATGAATCAAAAGATTGTCGGCCGCATCTGTCAGCACCTTGGGCGGTTTGCGTTTGATCAGAAGACCAACGAACAGCAACACCAGACCAATGACCGGTCCGGGCACTGGCAGATCAAAAAGTTCCGAGACCACCTCGCCAAAGAGCTGGCAAACGAGGATCAGAGCAAAAGCAGCAATCACGGGCGACCTCCCCACAGGTACATGCATGTTTTTCTGCGCATGACATAATACGTCCGGGGGTGTTCTACTTTTATTAATTACGCAAAACGCCCGTGCCAGGTTGGCACAGGCGTTCGTTTCGCTGTCAGTTCTTTTGCTTCGGAACAGCTGGACTATTGGTTTTTCGCTCTAGCCTAAGTTCATCAACAAGGTTTGAGCCATAGAAATTCAAGATTTCCATTTTCCGTTCTTGCCAGAATTTCTGCGCAGTGTCGAAGCCGCCGACCATCTTGGCAATCTGCGGAGTCTCAAGACGAGGGAAGGCTAATAAACCGCCGATCTCGCAACCGTCCTTACCGACATTGCTTGTTACTTGAAAAACTTCACCGCTACTTTTGCTCATTGTCATGAGTGTTTTTCTGCATTCACCAACCGATTGCGAAACTACTTCATCTGTCGTCCAAGAGATAACTTCATAATCTTATGTGCTGAGGTGGAGACTGTAACTTTCACTTTTTTCGTCCAAGTGTGGAACCGCAACATCAACCTGCACAACTTCGCAAATACCAGTGTGCTTACTGCAAGAGATTCTGCTGTGGTTGATTGGATAAGCAATTTTCTGACCCTCTATAATCCAAGTTCCCTCAGCCAGCGCAAAGTTGCTTTCGATGTAAACGCGGATATTTTCACCAAAAGTGGTTGGGTAGACTGGAGTGTCGGCGCTGCGGGTAACACGACGAGCCAATTCGTCAAATTGGCCCATTGTCAAAACACCATCCGGTTTGTTCCCGATGCTTTTTTGAAAACTTTTTACCGCTTGAAGTATTTGTTCTTCGCTTGGCTCAAAAAACAGCAATTTAGATAGATTTATAACGAGAGCAGTATCGAAAAAACTTTTGGAGATTTGTTCCTCTTCAGCGATTTTTTCAAAAACATCCGAAGCTGATAGTTGAGACATAATGTCTGGAGGAAGTTTCCCAATTTCGTCAATCGACATCCCGGAAATATCGGGAATGCTATCTGCGTCGGCTTTCGCAAAAGTAAGAAAAGATGCTGCAAGAATAGAGAATACTATAAAAATTCGCATAACCACCTCTTTAGCTTTTCAGCAAAACCATCGCCGCGCGTAACCTAAGACATAAAGTTAAACTGATTTTTATCCGTACAAAAAATTTAATTTAAAATAGAAAATAGGGGCAGGGAGCTTCCTTTTTTGGCGAGGTGCGTGGTGTGTTGTTCCCAACAAAAACGCCCGTGCCGGGTTGGCACAGGCGTTTGAAAAGCGATGCTTTGGGCCAGATGGGTTCCCGCCTGCGCGGGAACGACGGGGCTGCGGTGTCGTCATGCCCGCGAAGGCGGGCATCCATTCATCACGCGATTACAAGATTTCTAGAACATTTTCCGGCGGACGGCCAAGAACGGCCTTGTCACCATTGACCACAATCGGGCGTTCAAGGGCGCGCGGGTGGGCACACAGGGCTTCGATCAGCTCATCGCCGCGCAGATCGGCAATGCCTTCTTCGCGGGCCTCCTTCTTGCGCAGGATGTCTTCGGGCTTCATGCCTAGCATATCAAGAATGCCTGAAAGTTCCTGTGGGGTCGGCGGGGTGTCGAGATAGGCGATCACATCGGGCGTGATGCCCTGTTCTTCGATCAGGGCCAGGGTCTGGCGTGATTTCGAGCAGCGCGGATTGTGGTAGATGCGGACCATCATGGGTGGGCTCTCCGTATCAGCGGGTGTCTGGTGTGTTGTTTAGTGATACCCGGCTTTGGCGGGCTGATCAAATGCCGTCGATCATCGACAGCAGGTCTTCAAGTTCCTCGATCTCGCTATTGATGATGCGGGTGGCGGTGTCATAGCCAAAACCCTGTCGGGCCAGTGCGGCCATATCCTTGTCGCGTTTTTCTTCGCGGATGTCGGGGCGGCGCCACGGGCCAAGACGCCGACGACGGGCATAGGCGGCGGCGGCGGCAATGTTCGGGTCCGTGCCGCGCACTTCTTCATAGGCGGCGTCATCGGCCTCGGCCTTGAGTTCGGCCAGGGCCGCATCGACCTGATCACTGGCAATGCCACGCGATGACAAATCAGCGGCAATCACCCGAAGCGCCTTGCCCCGGCGCAGCAAGGAACGTGCGCGTCCCTTGGCATAGGCATTGTCATTGATGAAGCCCGCCTTTTCGCAGGCCGAAAGCACCGAATTCATCCACGCGACAGCTTCGTCCGGGTCGGTGCCGTGTTCTGCGACCGACAGGCGAATTTTCCCGCGCATCAGCGTTTCAAGCCGGGCACGCGACGCAGCAAAGCGTTCGAGATACCAGGTGGCATAATTCATCAGATAGTCACGGGTGACCTTGCGCGGGCGTTTGGGCTCATATGACCGGGTTTTCGACTTTTTGCCGGACTGGTTGGAAAAACGCGCATTTCCGGCGGGCTTTTTTTCCGGCTCTGAGTCGCTGGTTTCCGGGCTTTGACGATGTTTGTTTCGCATGGCTGCCACTATGAATGAATTCACACCCTTGCAAGTGTGCCCCCACTCTCCCTATTTTACGCGCAATTGTCTGCATTTTTCCGAAGGAAATTCCATGAACGAGTCAGAGCAACCTGCTCTTGCCCCGCGTCATATGGGGGCTGTGAACTGGCTTGGACTTTGGACCCTTTATGCCAAAGAAGTCCGTCGGTTTTTGAATGTCTATTTGCAAACGGTTGCAGCACCAGTTGTGACCAGTCTGCTGTTTCTTGCTGTTTTCCTGTTGGCCCTTGGGCGTGCTGTTGAAACGGTGAACGGCATCGCGTTTGCCACCTTCCTCGCCCCGGGTCTGATCATGATGACCATGGTGCAGAATGCCTTTGCCAATACATCCAGCTCGATCACGATTGCAAAGGTTCAGGGCAACATCGTTGATATCCTGATGCCGCCACTGTCGCCTGGTGAAATGGTTGCCGGTTTTGCCTTTGGCGCGGTGACGCGCGGGGTGGTTGTCGGCGTTGTGACGGCGATCTTCATGTCATTCTTTGTCGATGTCGCGATTCACAACATCTGGGCGATCCTGTATTTCGGTTTTTCGGCATCGCTGATGCTGTCGCTTTTGGGGATTGCCGGTGGCGTCTGGGCGGAGAAGTTTGACCATATCGCGGTTGTGACCAACTTTGTCGTCACCCCGTTGTCGTTCCTGTCGGGCACGTTTTACAGCGCAGAAAGCCTGCCCGAAGCCGGTCAGGTGCTGGTGCATTTCAATCCGTTCTTCTACATGATTGACGGGTTCCGCTATGGCTTTACCGGGATTTCGGATGGCACGATCATGACCGGTGTTGTTGTGCTGGCGGCGGTGAATGCCGCCCTTTGGATGTTGTGCTATCGCATGATCAAAAGTGGCTATAAGCTCAAGGCCTAGGGCGCACAATTCGGCTTTTGGGCCAGCTAAATGACAAAACGGGCGGCATCGGTTTTATGGTGCCGCCCGTTTTGCTTTTCGCAGTTGCGATCAGAGAGACAAACTAAGGGGTTTTGCGGCGTTGACAGGGGGATGGAATCTCTTGATACTCCCCGGCTTCCCGGTATTCCGCCGGAACCTGACCAGATGGTCAGGAAAATGATTTTTACCCGAAATAAGGAATGGAAAAGTGATTACTCCCGTCATGCCGACTTACGCGCGGGCCGATCTGGCCTTTGAGAAAGGTGAAGGACCTTATCTCTATGCGCAGGGCGGCCGACGATTCCTTGATTTCGGGACAGGTATTGCCGTCAATACGCTGGGGCATTCGCACCCGCATCTGGTTAAAAAACTGACCGAGCAGGTCGAAAAGCTTTGGCATACCTCGAACCTTTACCGGATTCCGGGGCAGGAAAAACTGGCCGAGCGGCTGGTGGCCAACAGCTTTGCCGATACGGTGTTTTTCTGTAACTCCGGGGCAGAGGCCAACGAGGCGGGCATCAAGATGCTCCGTCGTTATCAGCATGTGGCGGGCAATCCCGACAAGAACCGCATTCTGGTTGCGACCAACGCGTTCCATGGCAGAACCCTTGGCACGCTGACGGCGGGCTATAGCGACAAATATCGTGAAGGTTTCGGGCCGATGCCCGATGGCTTTGACCGGGTGGCATTTGGCAACCTGAACGAGCTGCGCAATGCGATCACGCCCAATACCGGTGGTATCCTGATTGAGCCGATCCAGGGGGAAGGTGGTATTTGCCGCCCGCCGGAAGGCTATCTTGAAGGTGTACGCAAGGCGGCGGACGAGTTTGGCATGCTGGTCATGTTTGACGAAGTTCAGACCGGTATCGGCCGGACGGGCAAGCTGTTTGCCTATGAATGGTCGGACATGGTGCCGGATATCATTTCCTCGGCCAAGGGGCTGGGCGGTGGTTTCCCGGTTGGGGCATTGCTTGCCAATGAAAAGGCGGCAAGTGCGATCCCGGCGGGTATGCATGGCACGACCTTTGGCGGTAACCCGCTTGCCATGGCGGCCGCCAATGCGGTGCTTGATGAAGTGCTCAAACCCGGTTTCATGGATCACGTTCTGGAAATGAGCCGTCTGATTGTTGATGGCCTTGAGGTGATTGAACGCAAGCATCCGGGCTTTATTGAAGAAGTGCGTGGCATGGGGCTGTTGCTGGGGATGAAAACCAAGCCGGCCAATGTTGATGTTGTTGCCAAACTGCGCGAGCTGAACCTTTTGACAGTGCCCGCAGGGGACAATGTGGTGCGTATTTTGCCGCCGCTAAACATCACCAAAACCCATGTTGACGAAGCGCTGGTTGCCATTGATGCAGCCGCGGCAGCCCTTGGCAAATAAGGGCGGGGAAGGAAATAAGACTATGACTGATATTCGCCATTTTCTTGATCTCGACAAAATGTCGGCAAGCGAGCTTAAAGACATTCTGGCCCTTGGCGACTCCGAGAAGGCCGGGAATGCACCGTTTGGTGCCAAACCGCTGGCGGGCAAGACGCTGGCTTTGATTTTTGAAAAGCCCTCGACCCGTACGCGCGTGTCGTTCGAGGTTGGCATGCGCCAGCTTGGCGGCGATGTTGTCGTGCTCGATGCCGACAGCAGCCAGCTTGGCCGTGGGGAAACCATCGCCGATACCGCACGCGTTCTGTCGCGCTTTGTTGATGCGATCATGATCCGGACCACCGATGAGTCCAAGCTTCTGGAAATGGCGAAATACGCCACGGTGCCGGTGATCAACGGTCTGACCGATCAAAGCCACCCGTGCCAGATCATGGCCGATCTGATGACCATCAAGGAACATAAAGGCACGCTTGAGGGCCTCAAGTTCGCTTGGCTTGGGGATGGCAATAACGTATCGGCATCCTTCATTCATGCGTCGCCGAAATTCGGCTTTGCGCTGGATATGGCCTGCCCGGCAGGCTATCGCCCCAATCAGGGCCTGATTGAAAGTGCCAATGCCGAAGGCGGCAAAGTGCGCCTGACCGATATGGACAGCGCGCTTGAAGGGGCCGATGTGGTCGTGACCGATTGCTGGGTCTCGATGGGGGATGAAGATTATGATGCCCGCATGGAGGCACTAGCCCCCTATCAGGTCAACGAGACCACCATGGCACAGGCCAAGGATGATGCGATCTTCATGCATTGCCTGCCGGCACATCGCAACGAGGAAGTCACCGATGCGGTGATCGACGGACCGCAGTCTGTTGTGTTTGACGAGGCGGAAAACCGCCTGCATGCACAAAAAGGGGTTCTGCTATACTGCCTGAACGGCTTGCCTTCCTGAGGATGTTGATTAAATAAGCATCAGAATTTCGGGGCGGACAGTGATGTTCGCCCCTTTGCTTTGGCGAGACATGGCTGGACAATGCGGTTCGGCCGTTGTTATACGCCCCGGAACACGTAAAAACGCGGAACCCGAAAATGCAGATCGCTGTCGATTTTTGCCAGCCCTTCACGCTGGATCATTCCAATATCCGTGGCCGCTTCACGCGCCTTGGCCCGACGGTGCAGACCATCATCGGCCAGCACAACTATCCGCCGCTTGCCAACCATCTCTTGGGCGAGATCATCGGCCTTGCCGTATTGCTGTCTTCCTCGCTGAAATATGAAGGGCTTTTTACCCTTCAGACCAGCTCGGACGGGCCGATCAGCATGCTGGTGGTTGATGTCGACAGTGCGGGCAATGTACGCGCCTGCCTGCGGGTGGATGAAGATCGCCTGAAGGCGATGATTGCCGAGGAAGAAGGCGGCGAAGAGGCGCTGCGCGGGCAGGTTCTGAAACTGATGGGACGCGGGCATATTGCCTTTACGGTCGATCAGGGTGACGAGCATGACCGCTATCAGGGGATTGTCTCGCTTGAGGGTGAGACCCTGGCGCAATGTGCAGAGGCCTATTTCCGCCAGTCCGAACAGCTTGAAACGTCGTTCAAGCTCGAAGTTCATCGCGGCGAGACCGCAGATGACTGGTGGGTCGGTGGATTGTTCCTGCAAAAAATGCCGGTCAGCGCATCGGGCGATGCGAGCACCCCCGAAGAGGCTGAAAAGGTATCTGAAGACTGGAACCGTTCGACCATCCTGATGGCCAGTGCGACGGAAAACGAGCTGGTTGATATCTCGCTTTCGGCGCATGACCTGATCTGGCGCCTGTTCCATGACGAGGAACCGCGCGTCTTTGATCAGACCCAGCTTCAGTTCAAGTGCCGCTGTTCGCGCGAAAAGATCGAAGGCGCGCTTGTGACCTATCCGCTTGATGAGCTTTTGTCGATGCGCGAGGACGATACCGGCGAGGTCGGCGTATCGTGCCAGTTCTGCAATACGCGCTATGGCTTTAACGAGGCTGATCTGCGCGCACTGAAGGCGGACGCGCCGGACGCGGCATCACCGAAAATCTGATAAAGGCATCAGCGGCTGTGATGCGGCGCTGTTCGTCACAGCCTTGCCTTAATCCTAAAGCAACGTCACCATGACAGGATCATCGTCCTGACGCGCCATGGTGGCGTTGTTTTTTTATGTGCGCGAATGAACGAACAAGCAAAGGAGATCGAAGACATGACGGTTTTGTCCATCAAGGGCCTGCGCGCCGTTGTTGCCGGGGCTGCACTTGCGCTGATGGCGGCTTGCACAAGCGGTCCGGTCGCGACCTATCCCGATGTGACATGGCGCCATCTTGATCCGATTGTCTTTGCTGCCGGTCCGATTGAAAAGGTCGCGGCATGGTCGAACACCGAGGATGGATCAATCCAGTCCTCCTTGCCGTTCAATCCGGGCCGTATGGCAATGAACTGGCCCGATGACCGCATCCAGACCGCAGGCACCAGTGACATGCTGCGTTATAGCGTGACCGAGGCATCGGTGACCTCGAACGCGCTTAAAACCACCAAGGGCATTAAGGGCGTGTTCACCGATGATCAGTCCGACAAGATTGACCTGAAGATCGCAGCCAAGCTTGAACTGCTTGCCCCCAACGGCACGCCCAAGGGTGAAGTCAGCGCGATGGCGGCCCGTTCGCGCACACTGTCTGAATCGATGTCGGTGTCAGAACGCGAACAGGCGATTTACGACGAGACAACCGCCCTTTTGATGGATCTGGACCGCGAGCTGGAACGCCAGATCAACAACAATATGGGGCGTTTCCTGTTGCAGTAGTCACTTACGGATATTCTTCGGACAAAAGAAAAGCCCGGCAGGAATTCTGCCGGGCTTTTTGACTTTGTGCAGGATGATACTAGCGGAACATCATCACCGGTACATGGCAGGAACGCACCATTTCGGTGGTGGTGCTGCCGATGATCAGGTTGCGGATGCGCGAATGGCCATAGGCGCCCATGACCAGTAGGTCGATATTTTCCGCTTCGATCTTGTCCTTGATCACGTCTTCAGGTTCGCCCGATGCAAATCCGGCATCGACCGTGTAGCCCGCATTGCGCAGGATGCCTGCGGCTTCATCAAGCTTTGCCTGCAACGTGTCGTTTGGCTTGCCAACCGAAAGCAACGTGCAGGGCAGGCCGGTAAACAGCTTGCCCGATGCAATGTGGCGCACGGCCTTCATCGCACTTTCACCGCCATCAAAGGCAATCAGGAACTTGTTGATCGGCTTGAACGCACGCGATGCGACAAGCACCGGCTTTTTGGCCGAACGCACAACCCGTTCGAGGTTGGAGCCCAGATGCAGCTTGGCAAAATCGGCGGCTTCACCGCGTTTGCCGACCAGAATCAGATCGGCATCACCTTCGAACTCGGCGATGGTTTCGATGAGATCACCATGGCGCAGTTTGGTGGTAACCGTTTCAACACCCTGTTCGCTCAGCCCGGTCTTGGCTTCTTCAAGCAGCAGGCGACCGCGCTTGAGTTCGAGCTTGTTTTTCTGCTCGTCGAGATCCGCCAGCTCCTTGAGCAGTGCTGAACGGGCACCGAGTTTGAGGCTGCCACTCAGGTCGGCCGGTTCGGAATCGGTGTTGCGCCGGCCCAGCACATGCATCAGTTCGACCGATGCGTCGGTGCGTTCTGCCACCCAGCGGGTCAGGTCGCATACACTTTGCGAATAGCCTGATCCATCGATCAGTGCGATCAGATGTGTCATGGATCGTTTCCTTTCCCAGTTTCCCTAGTGGCCCATCAGGCGTTCAAGCGCGCCGGGCTTGTCGTGGATGGCCAGTTTATCGACGATTGTCTCGCTGGCTTCATTGAGACCGATCAATTCAACTTCGGCCCCTTCACGGCGGAATTTGAGCACGACCATATCAAGGGCTGCAACACTTGAAATGTCCCAGATATGCGCGTGGCTGACATCAATCGTGACCTTGTCGAGCGCTTCGCGGAAATCAAATGCCTTGGTGAAGTCTTCGACCGAGGCAAAGAAGATCTGGCCGCGCACTTCATAGGTGCGGTGCGTGCTGTCATCCGACAGCGTGCTGGTAACACGGAAAATCTGCGCAATCTTCCAGGCAAAGAAAATACCCGAAAGCAACACACCGACCAGAACACCGATGGCAAGGTTGTGCGACCCCACCACGGTAATCACGGTGGCCAGCATCACGATCGACGAGCTGCGCGGATGATCCTTGAGGTCCTTGATCGATGACCAGCTGAATGTCCCGATCGACACCATGATCATGATCGCGACAAGGGCGGCCATCGGAATGATTGCCACCAGATCGCCCAGAACCACAATCAGGATCAGAAGGAAGATACCGGCAAGGAAGGTCGAAAGGCGGCAACGGCCACCCGATTTGACGTTGATCACCGACTGGCCGATCATCGCACAACCCGCCATACCGCCGATAAAGCCGGTAAAGAAGTTGGCGATCCCCTGACCATAGCATTCGCGCGTGCGGTTGGAGCTGGTGTCGGTCAGATCATCAACGATCTGGGCGGTCATCAGACTTTCCAGAAGACCCACAGCCGCGACCGCCGCCGAATAAGGCAGGATGATCAGGAAGGTATCAAGGTTCAGCGGCACATCCGGGAAATAGATCGCCGGGAAGGCATCGGGCAGCGCGCCCATATCGCCCACAGTGCGCAGATCGGCATCGATAAAGAACGACAGGCCGGTCAGAACGACAATGCAAATCAGCGGCGAGGGGATGACCTTGGTGACGAGCGGGAACAGATAGATGATGGCAAGGCCACCTGCGACCATCACATAGGTCATGTAGCTGACATTGGTCAGTTCAGGCAGCTGGGCCATGAAGATCAGGATGGCGAGCGCATTGACAAAGCCGGTCATGACCGACTTGGACACAAAGCGCATCAGCGATCCCAGACGAAGTGCACCGGCCAGCATCTGAAGGACGCCCGCCAGAACGGTCGCGGCCAGCAGATAATCCAGCCCGTGTTCGCGCACAAGCGATCCCATCAGAACCGCAGTTGCTGCGGTGGCTGCCGAAATCATGCCCGGACGGCCGCCAAAGATCGCGGTGATGACGGCAATCGAGAAGGAGGCATAAAGCCCGACCTTCGGGTCAACACCGGCAATGATGGAAAAGGCAATGGCTTCAGGGATCAGGGCCAGCGCAACCACAAGGCCCGAAAGCACATCGGCGCGGATGTTGCCAAGCCATTCAGCCCGCAAACGCGGCAGAAAATCGCTATTCACAGAAAGTCTCCGTCTCGGTCAAGCCCGACTTTGCACCCGAATTTGCAATGGGTTATCCCCCGGGCTGGAATGTCATCAGGCGGTCTTCATGATCCGTCAGCCGGAAATTCAGCGACAGGTCTCCCCAAGACCATCCTGTTCGTTGCTGCATCGCAGCAGGCTGTACCTATACCAATTTAAGATTTTGCACAACCATGGGACGGGCAAGGTTGCCATGTCTTTGTCGCACCAGGGCCGGTTGTCTGCAAACGGGTTGGCGATGAGAAAACAAAAGCCTGACCCCGGTTATGCAGGGTCAGGCAATGATTGAAGTTTTCGGTTGCGGGCCAGAAATCAGGCGTTGTCGAGAAGGGTTTTGGCGATTGCGGTGCCACAGGTGACGGTGTTGGCCTTGCCGCCAAGGTCTGCGGTGCGCAGGTTTTCATCCAAAAGCACGGTTTCGATTGCCTTCATGATCGCGTCATGGGCGTCGGTGTGGCCGAGATGATCAAGCATCATCGCGCCGGACCAGATCTGACCAATGGGGTTTGCGATGCCCTTGCCGGCAATGTCCGGGGCCGAACCATGGACCGGTTCGAACAGGGACGGGAATTTGCGTTCCGGGTTGATATTACCCGATGGCGCGATGCCGATTGTGCCCGTGCAGGCCGGACCAAGGTCAGACAGGATATCGCCAAACAGGTTCGATGCCACCACCACGTCAAAGCGGTCCGGGTTCATCACAAACTGGGCGGTCAGAATATCGATATGGTATTTGTCCCAGGTGACATCTGGATAGTTTTTCGCCATTTCGATCACGCGTTCATCCCAATAGGGCATGGTGATTGAAATGCCGTTTGATTTGGTGGCCGATGTCACGTGTTTGCGCGGGCGTTTCTCGGCCAGTTCGAACGCGTATTTCAGGATGCGATCAATGCCGGTGCGCGACATGACGGTTTCCTGAATGACGATTTCACGGTCCGTGCCGGGATACATCTTGCCCCCGACCGAGGAATATTCACCTTCGGTGTTTTCGCGCACGACATAGAAATCAATGTCACCCGGTTTGCGACCGGCGAGCGGCGATGGCACGCCGGGCATCAGTTTGGCCGGGCGCAAATTGACATACTGGTCAAAGTCGCGGCGGAACATGATCAGCGAGCCCCACAGTGAAATGTGGTCCGGTACCGTTTCAGGCCAGCCGACCGCGCCAAAGAAGATCGCATCGTGCGGTTCGATCTGCGCGCGCCAGTCATCGGGCATCATTTGGCCGTGCTTTTGATAGTAGTCGCACGAGCCGAACTCGAATTCATTAAACACCAGATCGAGGTCAAACACTTCGGCAGCGGCCTTAAGCACGCGGATGCCTTCGGGCATGACTTCGGTTCCGATACCGTCGCCGGCGATGACTGCGATTTTGTGGGTGGGGCGTGTCACGGTGCTGTTCTCCGCTGATGTGTGTTTTTGGTGGCTTTTCAGTTTGGGGATTATTGCGTTGATAGGACGTTTCGTCGAGCCCCGGAAGCGATCCGGATTACAGTTCTGATTACAGTCCGGATACAAGAAAGGCCCCCACCATTGGCAGGGGCCTTTCCGTGTAAGGGTATCTGGCGACCATAGGCCGTCAGAGTTCAGGTCTTAACGATTTTGGCGGTTATCGATCAGGTCATCGACAACACCCGGATCAGCAAGGGTCGAGGTATCGCCAAGCTGGTCATATTCGTTCGCCGCAATCTTGCGCAGGATACGGCGCATGATTTTGCCCGAACGGGTTTTCGGCAGACCCGGTGACCACTGGATGTAGTCGGGGCTTGCGATCGGGCCGATTTCCTTGCGGACCCATTTGACCAATTCGGCGCGCAGCTCGTCGGTCGGTTCCTCGCCAGCATTCAGGGTGACATAGGCATAGATGCCCTGACCCTTGATGTCGTGCGGAACGCCGACCACGGCGGCCTCTGCCACCTTGGAATGGGCGACCAGTGCGCTTTCGACTTCGGCGGTGCCCATACGGTGACCCGATACGTTGATCACGTCATCAACACGGCCGGTGATCCAGTAATAGCCATCATCGTCACGACGCGCACCGTCACCGGTGGTGTAGACGTTGTTGAAGGTGCTGAAATAGGTCTGGATGAAGCGTTCATGGTCACCATAGACCGTACGCATCTGACCCGGCCAGCTGTCCTTGATGACAAGGTTGCCATCGGTTGCGCCGGTCAGTTCCTTGCCTTCGTTATCAAGCAGAGCCGGCTGAACGCCAAAGAATGGCAGGGTCGCCGAACCCGGTTTGAGGTCGGTCGCGCCCGGCAGCGGCGTAATCAGGATGCCGCCGGTTTCGGTCTGCCACCAGGTATCGACAATCGGGCAATTCTTTTTGCCAACATGTTCGTAATACCATTCCCAGGCTTCCGGGTTGATCGGCTCACCGACCGAACCAAGGATGCGCAGGCTCGACAGATCGGCCTTGTTCACAAAGCTTTCGCCTTCGCGCATCAGGGCACGAATTGCGGTCGGTGCGGTGTAGAAGATGTTGACCTTGTGCTTTTCGCAAACCTGCCAGAAGCGCGATGCGTCCGGATAGCTCGGAACACCTTCAAACATCAGGGTCGTCGCACCATTGGCCAGCGGACCGTAAACGATATAGCTGTGACCGGTGACCCAGCCTACATCGGCCGTGCACCAGTAGATATCGCCTTCATGATAGTCGAAGACATATTCATGGGTCATGGATGCATAGACGAGGTAACCGCCCGAGGTGTGCAGAACACCCTTCGGCTTGCCGGTCGAGCCCGAGGTATAAAGGACAAACAGCGGGTCTTCGGCGTTGACTTCGGTCGGCGGGCAGTCGGTAGAGGCTGCTTCGCAAACTTCGTGATACCAGACGTCGCGGGCATCGTTCCAGGCAACGTCCTTGCCGGTATGCTTGACGACGACCATTTTCTCGACCGATTTGACGCCCGGATGTGACAGGGCTTCGTCAGCATTGCGTTTCAGCGGGATGGAGCGGCCACCACGCAGACCTTCGTCAGACGTGATAACGACTTTCGCACCGCAATCCTCGACACGGCCAGCCAGCGCTTCGGGCGAGAAACCGCCAAAGACGATAGAATGGATTGCGCCGATACGCGCACATGCCAGCATGGCAACGGCGGCCTCGGGGATCATCGGCAGATAGATAACAACGCGATCACCCTTGGCAACGCCCATCGTTTTCAGCGCATTGGCGAAACGGCACGTGCGCTCATAAAGGTCGCGATAGGTGATGTGTTCGGAAACGTTGGGGTCGTCGCCTTCGAAAATGATGGCGGTTTGATCGCCGCGTTTTTCAAGGTGACGGTCAAGGCAGTTGGCCGCAACGTTGAGCGTGCCGTCCTCATACCACTTGATATAGAGGTCTTTGGCATCGTAGCTGACGTTTTTGACGGTGCTATAGGGTTTGATCCAGTCAATGCGTTTGCCGTGTTCGCCCCAGAAGCCTTCCGGATCCTCGACCGACTGTTTGTACATGGCGTCGTATTTCGCCTTGTCGATCAGGGCGTTCTTTTTGATGTCGCCAGGTACGGGATAAACGTTCGCAGACATATGTGGCCTCTTGTTCGTTTCCTGTGGTCTCTAGGTCGGCACCGGGGTCCTGGGATGACTTTTCGAAGGTCTCGAAAAAGGCATCAGTCCGATGCAGTATTTCGGTGCGGTTCAGAAACTGCTTTGCCACCATGCCCGGTCCGCTGTGTGATCGGTCCCGGTAAAGGGCCCGGTAAAGGAAACGGGCACGGCAAAGTTAGTCCTGTCGCTTGCGCCCTATGCTAGTGCGCAGAAGGTATTGAGGGAATACAACTTAAGACGGGGGCGGCATGGTCCGGTTTGGTCCCCATGAAGGGTCAAGTGACCCGGTTGCAGAACGTGAAACCGAACATCGCCGTCTTTCTGGGGGTGTTCGGTCGCTGGTTTTGGATCGTATTCCCTTATGATATTGAAATATATCTGGAATTTTTATCTTCGCCAGTGAAGCCGATTACATTTTTTCCGTGCCCGGATATGGGGTTTGTCTGGTTCGGTTCTGGATTTGATGGAACAAAACAGATACAAAGACTGCAACACGTAATCGAATGGTGGGACAATGGATCCGATTTCTTTGGCAGCAGGTGCCCTTGGCGCATCTGTTCTGGCACTTGCCTTTAGCATCATGATGGTCAAGCGCATCAAGGATGCCGCCGAGGCCGAGACGGAGTCGCGCACAGCCCTTCTGACATCGCAGCTCGAACACGCCGAAAACACGCGCCGCGATCTTGCGACAGAGGTCGCGCATATGCGTGAAAAGCTTTCTGATGCGTCAGAAAAGCGCGCCATTGCCGAAACAACGGCCAACCGGGTGCCGGTGCTTGAAGCCGAGGTAAAAGAGCTTCGCACCGCCCTTGATCAGTGGCGCGAAAAGGGGTCCGAGCTTGAAACAGCGCTTGAGAAAGAGCGCGAGGCCGCCAAGGAAAAGCTTGAGATGCTTGAAGATGCCAAGACCAAGCTTCTTGATAGCTTCAAGGCGTTGTCGTCCGATGCGCTCAAGATCAATAATGACGAGTTCATGAAGCTCGCACGTGAAAATTTCTCGCGCTTGCAGGAAGGGGCCAAGGGCGATCTTGAAAAACGCCAGCAGGCGATTGATGGCCTTGTAAAGCCCATCAAGGAACGCCTTGAAGCCTTTGATACCAAGGTTAATGAACTTGAAAAAAACCGCAAGGAAGCTTACGGCGAGCTGCGTGAGCAGGTCGGGACTTTGGTACAATCGCAACACAAATTGTCCAAGGAAACCCAGACGCTGAGTTCGGCCCTTCGGTCCAGTTCATCGGTGTCGGGCAAGTGGGGCGAACTGCAGCTCAAGCGGATTGTCGAACTTGCCGGGATGCTCAAGCATTGTGACTTTGACGAGCAGGTGCATTTCAATACCGACGAAGGCGTTCAGAAACCCGACATGGTCATTCACCTGCCGGGTGGCAAGAACATCGTGGTGGATGCGAAGGCCCCGACATCGGCCTATCTTGAGGCGATTGACGAGAAATATGACGATGAACGCCGCGAAGCATTGATGGCGACCTATGTGACCAATGTGCGCAAGGTGATCACGGAACTTTCGAAAAAGTCCTATTGGAAGTCGGTTGATAGCCCGGAATTTGTTGTGCTGTTCCTGCCTGGTGAAAGCTTCTTCTCGGCCGCCCTTGAGCGTGACCCGCGGTTGATCGAGGACAGCTTCCGCGATGGGGTGATCTTGGCGACACCCACCACACTTCTGGGCTTGCTCAAGGCGGTGGCGTATGGCTGGCGTCAGGAAGCCCTGGCGGAAAGTGCGCGGGATATCAGTGAAATCGGCCAGCAACTGTTTGATCGCCTGGGCACGCTTGCCAAGAATTTCAGTTCCATGGGCAAGTCGCTTGAAAGCACAGTCAAGAATTACAACAAGACACTGGGTACGCTCGAAGGTTCGGTTCTGGTTTCGGCCCGCAAGCTCAAGGAAAAGCATATTGTTGCCGATGACCGCATGATCGAGGAACCGGCACCCTCGGAAACCCATGTGCGTGACATCACAAAGATGGAATTGCTCGCCGGGCCCGAGGATGGCGCAGAAGGTGCCAGCGACGATGCCAAGCCTGACGCGCAAGAATAACGCGGTGCGTTAAGGCGGTTTTGATGGCGCAGGCATGGCAGCCATAACGCGCAAATCGGGCTGCTTGCTTGACTTGGGCGTGGGGAGACCTTATCTCGAAGCGCGAAATTCGCTATAATTATATATTGCATCAAGTTCGAAACCGGATCAGAGACCCATGGCCCTGCGTGAAATTCTTATCGTTCCAGACCCGCGCCTGAAAAAGGAATGCGAACCGGTCACGGAAGTGAATGATGAGATCAAAACCCTTCTCGATGACATGCTTGAAACCATGTATGCGGCCCCGGGCATTGGTCTTGCAGCACCGCAGATCGGGGTGATGAAGCGCGTGGTGGTCATGGATGTGTCCGATGACAAGGACAAGCCGGAACCGCTGAAACTGATCAATCCGGAAATCATCTGGGAATCTGAAGAAACCTCGATCTATCAGGAAGGGTGCCTGTCGATCCCGGAACAATATGCCGATGTCGAACGCCCGGCTGAAGTCGGTATGCGCTATATGGATGAAAACGGCGAAACGCACGAGATCGAGGCGGACGGGTTGCTTGCGACCTGCATCCAGCACGAGATTGATCATCTGGATGGCGTTTTGTTCACCGATTATCTGAGCGCGCTTAAGCGCAACATGATCCTGAAAAAAGTCCAGAAGCTCCAGAAAACCAAGAAATCTGCCTGAGACTCTCGATCATTAAACGCATGCGAAGGGCCGGTTTTCCGGCCCTTTTGTTTTGCTCTGACGCCGACCAATATCGTCATTCCGAGCGGAGCAGGGCGCAGACCCGGAATCCATAACTTGTTGAGATGGTGATGGATTCCCGCCTTCGCGGGAATGACGATCCGAGCATTCACCCTTTGTCGTTCAAGGGCGACGTGGTTTCAGGTCGTCAGGGTTCAGTCCGACGATCCAGCCTTCGCGTTCCAGCACCGTTGGCGTGCGCGGCAGATGTTCAGGGCGGCGGCCTTCGGCGATTTCGATTAACCCCATGACACCAATCAGCGCGTCAAAGGCATCATCCTTGCCGTGATCCGGTTCAAAGCCATCCTTGATGTCGGCCCAGACCGCAGGGCTGATTTCAATGCCCTTCGTGCGGGCATCGTGGCGGAGTTTGTGCAGGTAGTTCTTGCGGCTGTCCTGATTTGATTTAGTCAACTCACTTATGTCAGTAAGCCAGCCATAAATCTCTCCGGGATAGGTTTCAATCAAGGTGACGCCGGGGGATTTGCTGCAGGTTTCAAGATCACCCGAAAACGGCCAGATGTTAAATCCGTCGGCATATCCCGGCATGATCAGGTGTTTGAGGCCGTGCAACATGCCCTTGCCGACCTGATTGGCCCCCAATGTCCAGAAGGCGGGGCAGGCGGCGTTGCGTGATGGGGCATCTTTGGGATTGGTGGTCCGTTCGCAGCGACGATGCAGGGCATCGAAGTCTGGCAGGCCCAATGCCGTGATCAGGTGATCACGTTTGACACTGCCTTTGGTGCCGGAATTTTGCGGATAGAATGGCCGGGTGTGCCGGATTTCATCCGGTGATTCGCAAACTTTAAAAAAATCCTGCCAATGATCGTCACCAAGCACGGAAAGAAGGCTTTTAAAGTCTTTGATATTCGCGCCATCATACCACGTATCGAGAAATCCGATGGGCATATCAAGGCCCAGCCAGAGCGCATCGGTCTTGCCATGGCTGGCAAGCGATCGGCGAAACTGATGGAGCATCCCGACCGGCTCGATGGCATGGATGTGCCACCCGGTTTCACGGCGGGTGGCTTTGGCGACCCAGCGACCTTTTGCCGACAGGCTCCAGTCTGCGTGCCAGATGTGGGTGACCGGGTATTTGGGCGATTGGGGTAAGGCTTGGCTTGTCATTTGGGCAGGATAACGCCAAATTGCCGCCAGAAGACTCAAAAGATGAATGGGATTGATATGACCAAGCTGCGCATTGCCTTTATGGGAACCCCGGACTTTGCCCTTGTGGCGCTGAAGGATCTGGTTGCAAGCGGGCATGACGTGGTGTGCGTCTATTCACAGCCGCCGCGTCCGGCGGGGCGCGGGCACAAGGAAACGCCAAGCCCGGTGCATGCCTGGGCGGCCGCGCAGGGGATCGAGGTCCGCCATCCGGTGTCGCTGAAATCGCCCGAAGAACAGCAGGCCTTTGCCGATCTTGATCTGGATGTTGCGGTGGTCGCGGCCTATGGCCTGATCCTGCCCAAGGCGATTTTGGATGCGCCAAAACACGGGTGTTTGAACATTCATGCATCCCTTCTGCCGCGCTGGCGTGGCGCGGCGCCGATCCAGCGGGCCATTCTGGCCGGGGATGCGGCGACCGGGGTCACCATCATGCAGATGGATGTCGGGCTTGATACCGGTGATATGCTTCTGATTGGCGAGCTGCCAATCACGACCGAGACCTATGCCAATGCCCTGCATGATGATCTGGCGAAACTTGGCGGCGCGCTGATTGTCGAGGCGCTTGAAAAGCTACCCAAGGGGGAGCTTGTTGCCACCAAGCAGCCCGAAGAGGGTGTGACCTATGCGGCCAAGCTTGAACGTGCCGAGGCCAAGCTTGATTTCAATGATGACGCCGCAGCACTTGAGCGGAAAATCCGTGCCTTTACCCCGTGGCCGGGGGCCTATTTCGAGTTGGGGAAGGAACGCATCAAGGTGCAAGCGGCTGAAGTGATTGATCAGTCCGGCCCGGTGGGTGAGATCCTTGATGACAAGCTGACGATTGGCTGTGGCACGGGTGCGCTGCGTCCGACCCGCATTCAGCGTCCGGGCAAATCGGTGATGGATACCGATGCGGTGCTGCGCGGCTATGACAAGCTTGCCAAGGGAGTCGTTCTGGGCTGATGACAAACATTGCAACCCAGACAGTCGGTGATTTGACGATCCGGCCTGCCTTTAACAGCGATGGCGACGGCATTGCCGATCTGATCGCGCTGGTTTTTGCCGATTATCCGGGCTGTGTGTTTGATCGCGAAGCCGAGTTCCCTGAACTCGACGCGATTGTGAATGATTTCAAGGCCGATGATGGCCGGATCTGGGTCGCGGTTGATGACCGGGACCGGATTCTGGGCTGTTTTGGTGTCAAATATGATGCCACCACCCGCGAAGGCGAGCTTCACAAGGTCTATTTGCATCCCGCCGCACGCGGGCGGGGCATGGCGCAAAAACTGATGGCCAAGGCATTGGCGTGGCTGGGCCAGACCCACCCGGAATGCGCAACCGTGATGCTTTGGACAGATACGCGGTTTGAGGCCGGCCATCGCTTCTATGAAAAATGCGGCTTTGCGCGCACAGGCGAAAGCCGCATTCTTGATGATCTTTCCAACTCATCGGAACTGCAGTTCCGCTTTGATTTCGCGGCCTATCAGAAAGCCCTGTCCTTCTAGGCGCTTGATCGGTCAGGGTTACGTGCGCTCTTTGGCGCGATCGCGTGCTGCGGCTGCGGTGTCGGTGGTGCCGTCGCTGTTGCGGGTGACCGCACGGGCATCGCGGAAGCCAAGCTCCCATGGCGGGACCGGGGTGAATTTTTCCGCCAGGAAGTCAACAAAGGCACGGACCTTTGGCGACAGGTGGCGTTTATGGGGATACACCGCCGAAATCCACGCCTGATCATGGACATATTCGGTCAGAACCGGGGTCAGACGACCGGTGCGGATATCTTCGTGCACGAGATACTCCGCCAGTCGCGCCATGCCCAGCCCGGCCAGAACCGCTTCGTGCAGCACGTCACCGTCATTGGCAGAGAAAGAGCCCTGCGCACGGAAGGATACATGGCCATCCGGGGTTTCGAAATGCCAGTCGTTAAAGCTTTCGCGCGATGACAGATGCAGACAGTTGTGGTTTTCAAGTTCCTGTGGCTTGCGCGGAATGCCGTTCTTTTCGAGATATTCCGGCGATGCCACGATCATGCGGCGGTTGACGGCATATTTACGCGCAATCAGCGATGAATCCTCAAGTGCCGACAGACGAATGGCAAGGTCATAGCCATCGTTGACCAGATCGGTGAATTTGTCATCAAGGGTCAGTTCGATCCGCACATCCGGATAGCGCGCAAGGAATTCCGGGATCAGGGGCACCACCTGCATTTTGGTGAAGGCAACCGACGCGTTGATGCGCAATGTCCCGCGCGGGGCGGCATAAAGCTGTGTGACGACCTCTTCGGCTTCTTCGATCTCGTTCAGGATGGTGCGCGCGCGCTCATAAAAGGCACGGCCTTCTTCGGTCAGGCTAAGCTGACGCGTGGTGCGCATCAGAAGACGCGCGCCGAGGCGATCCTCAAGGCGCGAGATGTATTTCGAGACGGCTGACGGTGACAGGCGCATTGTCCGGGCAGCGGCCGAGAAGCTTCCCTCCTCGACAGCATGGACAAAGATTTCCATTTCCGCGGCGCGATCCATATTTCAGCTTCCTATTTATGACGCTCATTCACAAGTAATGTGCATATTGAGGTAATTCTCTTTCCCCGTAAAGGAAATTACATTGAGTTCATCGAGAGCGACATGGGTCGCAACGAACGAAATTTCAGGAGGTCACCATGGCCACTTACGAAGAAATCACCACCCGTTACATCTCCACCACCGAAATCGAGGCAGGTGTACGCAAGGGTCAGCAGCTCCGCGCTGAATTCGTAGGCTCCTTCTTCCGTAACCTGTTCAAAGGTTCCGAGAAATCAGCCGACGTAAACCATCCGGCCGGCACCGTTGGCGGTGCTGCCTAACTGACGACCTAACTGCATGCGGTTGAGCGCCGATTGATTTTCCTCCCCAAGAGGTGCTCCCGCAGGCAGAGACTACGACTACGGTTTCTATCTAGCGTCTTCCTCCCTATTTGACGCTGTTTTCCCGACTGGCCCGGACACTTTTGTGTTCCGGGCCATTTTTTTGTTCGGGTCCGGGCCATTATCCCGAATGGCTTTCTTGCGGCGCAATGTTTGGCGGCACATAGAACCCCGGCCGTTCCGAGAACCAGGAGCCAATGCTGACCACAGTGGATGCAATCAGTGTAATGACCAGCATCATCGCAATCGAAATGTCGGCGGCAAACATCCAGCCATAAATTGCCGGTCCCATCGCGGATGCCAGAACCATCACGGCGGTCAAGGTGCTGCGCACCGCGCCAATTTCATCAAGCGGGACCAATTCCGGGATGATGGCGGTGCGCAGTGTCGTGGCAAAGCCGACCGTAATGCCCACCAGTCCCATGTAAATCAGGATCACCCATGGCGTGGTTGTCAGGGCCAGAATGGCAATACCAACCATCATCGGGATCAGATGCCAGGGAAACAGGCGGCGGGCCGAATGTTTGTCAATCAGCGGACCACTGCCAAACGCGCCCAGCACCGATGTGATGGCAAAAACCGTGAACCCCGCAGCAAACCACCCCAGTTCAATTTCCTTGTGGGTGGAAATGGCCCCCTGATGGAAAAACAGGGCGGTCATGATCAGGGGCGGTGCGGCCAGCATCGGCATGCAGAACCAGACATAAAGCGATTTGAACAGGCGCGGATGATCACTTGAAGCGTCAGGCGACGGGGACTCGGAGCCCTCGGCGTTGGTTGGGGCGGCGTTGGTTGGGGCGGCGTTGGTTGCGGCAGATGTGTTTGGCGACTCGGTTGATTCTGCCGGTGATCTTGTGGGCGCCTTGCGGAATTTCGCATCCCCGCGAATAAGCCAGATCGCAGCCGGCAGCAGAATGACCAGAATGAAGACCGCCGACCCGGCATAGGTATAGCGCCAGCCAAATGCGGCAATCAGGGCCAGCAAGGTCGCGGGCAGGATGGCCTCGGCCAGGGGGAAGCCGAAACTGGCAATCGCCAGCGCCCGTCCGCGACTGCGGGAAAAATACCGCGCGATGCCGGTCATGCTGACATGGCTCATCAAGCCTTGTCCGGCCAGACGCAGCACAAACAGGGCGGCAATCAGCATCCAGACATTGCCGGCGAGTGAAATCATCACACAGCCAAGTGCGAGAAGCGCCATGGTTGCCAAGCTGTAAGACAGGATATCCACCTTGTCGATCCAGCGCCCGACTACTGGCAGGCAAAGCGCACTGGCGATGGTGATCCCGGCATAGATATTGGCAAATTCGGTTTCATTGAGTGCCAAGCTTGCCGAGATAAAGGGCACAAACAGCGCAACCAGAAACGTCTGCCCGAACGAGGAGCCGAAACTGTGCAGCGCGCCAAAGGCCAGCTGGCGCGGTGCCTGACGAAGCAAGGTGAAAAATTGCATGCGGATTCCGGCAAGGTATGAGTGGGGCGCGCGATTTAAGGTCGAAATAGTATGAGGAATTTATCTGTGCGAACGCGGCCTGTCTACCTGCCCGCATGGATGGGGCGCGCAAAGAAAAAGCCCGCAGCGGGAACTGCGGGCTTTGAGTTTCCTTGAGGAAGGAAAGGTTTAGCTTGCGGCGACCGCCGGTGTCGGTGTGTTCTTTTTGCCCTGCCACCAGTTAATGGCCAGAACCGCAAGAAGCACGACGGTGCCTGCGACTTCGGCGCGGAAGTCGGGATAGAAGACACCGATGGTTGCTGGAACGATGATGATCCGCGAGAACACATCCATGGTGGCAAACAGGAAGCCTTCAAGGGCGGCTGCAAAGGCAACCAGACACAGGATGGCGGTAAAGCCGGTCCACAGAACGAGCTCAATTGCGCCGCCTTCGATGATTTCCGGGTTAAACACCATGAAGGCCGGGATCAGATAGAGGCCCTTGGCAAACTTCCACGCCTGCACACTGGTTTCCATGGGACTTGCGTTGGCAATAGCCGCCCCCGCAAAGCCCGCCAATGCAATGGGCGGTGTGACGTTACTGTCCTGCGAGTACCAGAAGACCACAAGATGGGCGATCAGAAGCGGGATGCCGAACTCGTTCGAAAGTGCCGGGCCAACCAGCACGATCAGCACGATATAGGATGCCGTCACCGGCAGGCCCATACCAAGGATCAGGCTGGCGATCAGCACCAGAATAAGTGCCAGAACGATGTTGCCACCCGAAAACGCGATCATCATGGACGAGAATTTCAGACCCAGACCGGTCAGGCCGACAACGCCGACAATGATCCCGGCAACCGCACAGGCCATGGAAACGGCAACAGCGTTTTTCGCACCAAGTTCAAGGGCTGCGATGGTGATTGCGATGCCCTTGCGAATGGCGGCAACCAGTTTGTCATGGCTTGGTTTTTCGCCATTTTGCGGGGCGACAATAAAGAACCACAGCGCATAGCGCAGGGCGGCAACGCCAATCACGGAAAGGATCGCCCAGAAGCCGACACGCATCGGCGATATGTTCAGCACCAGCAGGTAAATCAACACACCCAGCGGCAAGATGAATTGCCAGCCTTCCTTAAGGACCTGTTTCCAGTCGGGCAGTTCTTCGACCGGCATACCGCGCATACCCTGTTTCAGGGCAACGATATGCACGAACAGATAAACCGTGCCGAGATAGAGAACCGCCGGGAAAATCGAAACCAGAACGATTTCGAGGTAGGGGACCTGCGTGTATTCGGAAATCAGGAAGGCACCCGCCCCCATCAGCGGCGGAGTGATCTGCCCGCCGGTGGAAGCAGCAGCTTCGACGCCGCCCGCCTGTGCCGGGCGATAGCCAAGGCGCTTCATCAGCGGAATGGTGAAAGCACCGGTCGTCACGACATTGGCAATGGCCGACCCGCTGATCGAACCCATACCGGCGGATGCCAGAACGGCGGCCTTGGCCGGGCCACCGGGCTTTTTGCCCGTTGCGGCATAGGCCATGTCGATAAAGAATTTGCCGGCACCGGTCACTTCAAGGAATGCCCCGAACAGCACGAACATGAAGATATAGGTCGCAGCAACCCCCATCGGCAGGCCATAGATGCCTTCCTGACCGAGGTAAAGCTGACCAACCAGCCGATCAACGCTGTTGCCGCGATGGGACAGAATGCCCGGCAGCCATTCGCCAACCCAGGGCAGGGCACCGCGCGGACCAGACAGGGCATAGATGATGGCGACAATGCCGATCACGGTCATGCCAAGGCCGACTGCACGGCGGCTGGCCTCCAGCACGGTGACCGTGGCGATGACGCCGATGATCAGGTCGGTGTCGCTCCAGAAACCGGCGCGGTTGATAATTTCATCAAGATAGAAGGTCAGGTAGAAGCCCGTGGCAAAGGCACCGGCAAGGAAGGCGATATCAATCAGCCAGCCAAGTGCGCCGCGCTTTTTGTTGCTGCCAAACACCGGGAACATCAAAAAGGCCAGGAACATCACAAACGCAAGGTGGATACTGCGTTGATAGAACAGGCCAAGCGGTTCGATCCCTGCGCCATACATCTGGAACAAAGAAAGTGCGACTGCAACAATTGAAATTGCCCACATAACCATTCGTGGCTGTGGCAATTTATCCGTCATGGACGGAAGCGGTGCCGGTTCGGACATTAAACTTATTCCCCGGTATCAAGGCGGATGGTGACACGGGTGTGTTCAGCCATCTTTGAAAGGTTGATCTCGTCACTGTCTGTGACGATGCGATGATTTACCGCAAGTGACCCCACGCGTAGCACATAGGCGTTGCCGCGCACAGGTTCGTCGATATCTTCAATCCAGTATCCGCCCCCTTCTGCGCTGGTCAGAATACCACGACCCGGGTAATGACCAAGACCTGCAGCGAAGTCGGGCTGATAGGCGCGATGGAGAACCATCTTGCCCAGATCATCGACATAACAGTCGATTACGCCATCACCGGTCACAGAATGGTTCCAATACAGGCACCAGCCGGATTGACGTGGAATTTCGGTTCTGGCCAGAAGCGTCCCGTCCGCACCGATGACTTCAAGATGGTCAATCACGGTGCCGGGCTTGACGTGGTCCTGACGGGCCGGACCAGAACATGCCGCTATCAAGAGAAGAAGGGCGGCCAATAATGGCCGCCCAAACATTTGCAGAAGCATCCGCTTACGGCATCAGCTTCGGCGGAATCGGCATGCCGGTTTCTTCGTAATAACGAAGCGCACCCGGATGCATCGGGATCGGGGTCGAATTCAGAGCGAAATCAACCGTGGTGTCGTTTGCTGCCGGGTGGATGGCAATCAGTTCTTCGACCTTTTCAAACAGGGTCTTGGTGATCTGATAAGCCAGTTCCTCGTCCATTTCTTCGTTCACGAACAGAACGTTCGGGGTCGAAATGGTGTTAACCGGTGCGGTTACGCCTTCGTAGATGCCGGTACGCAGCGCGTACGGTGCGAAGGTCGGTTCTGCATCCAGTGCAGCAAGGATTTCGTCATCGGTCAGCGCGATCAGCTTGATGTCGCGCGTGGTTGCGAGGTTCAGGATCGAGCTGGTGGGCGGACCAACGCTCCAGAAACCGGCGTCGATGTCACCATCACGAAGGGCATCTGCGGTTTCGTTGAAGTTCAGGCGCTGTTCTTCGATGTCATCATAGGTGATGCCATTGGCGTTCAGCAGGGTCTGTGCCGAAACTTCGGTACCTGAACCCGGTGCGCCGACAGAAACGCGTTTGCCTTTAAGATCGGCAAGACCGTTGATGCCGCTGTCAGCCATGGTGACGATCTGAACTGCGTTCGGATAGATCGATGCCAGGGCACGAACGTTATCAAGGGTGCGGCCTTCGAATTTGCCGGTGCCGGTGAAGCCGGCATAGACGGTATCGGCAAGACCGATCGCGATGTCACTGTCGCCGCGCGAAATCAGGCCCATGTTTTCAACAGACGCGCCGGTAACTTCGGCAACGGCGCTGGAACCATCGACATATTTGGTGATCAGTTCCGCAAGGCCGCCGCCATACGGATAATAAGTGCCACCGGTACCACCGGTTGCGATTGACAGTTGCTGTGCCGACGCGGGTGCGGCGGTCAGCATCATGGCTGCGGCTGCTGCGGTAAGCAGAGTACGGAGCTTCATGACAGTCCTCCCTAGGGTTAACACTCTTAACGACAAATAGATCCAAAGGATCTTTCGAGAATATGATTCTTCACGTTCTTCGATGACCCGTTTGGCGGGCCTGTTGTTTTTGGGTTCTTGCGGACACCTGAACATGATCGCACCAAATGGTGCTGATCAGAATACAGGGCGCATTTCAGAACCATGTTTGAGAGATGATTTCAGACAGCCATTTGTTCCGTCCAAACTGGACAGGCTGTGTGGTCTCCTCCCTCGTGTTTTCGTCAGTTTATCATTTTGGGATTCTAATACGCAATGAGTATGCCAAAACCGGAATAAAAAATAATGATATAAATCAATATCTTATGGATTGGCGATTCTGCAATTCGGCATAATCTTGCCGATTTACCGAAATTGATCGGCGGAATCTTGCCGATTTATTGCGTGTGCGAGATAAATATCGCATTGCAACAATGGCTTAGGCCGATTTATCGCGCCGGATGTTGAGTTTTTTCATTTTTTCATTAAGCGTCCGGCGCGGGATGTCGAGTTCTTCCATCACGGATTTGACGTTGCCATCATGGCGATCCAGTGCGTCGCGGATGACGCGTTCCTCGAACTCGCGAAGCTGTTCGGCAAGGGCCAGATCCGTTGTTTGCGGGCCGGATGGTTCAAACCCGCCCTTGAACAGGCGTTTGAAGCGTTCTTCGGGGCTGCCGACCAGAAGCACATAGCGTTCGGCCATGTTTTTAAGTTCGCGCACATTGCCCGACCAGTCATGCGCCCTGAGTTGTGCAATCAGGGTTGGTGTAACGCGCTCATAGGGGCGTTCAAACCGCTCGGCAGCGCGTTCGGCGAAGATGTCAAACAACAGCGCGACATCATCCTTGCGTTCGCGCAAGGGGGCGATGGACAGTTCAAAGGTGTTGATGCGAAACAGCAGGTCTTCGCGGAAATTGCGTTCGGCAACTGCGGCCACCAGATCCTCGTTGGTGGCGCAGATCAGACGGAAATCGACTTTTACCGGCGCATTGGAACCCAGGCGCACCACTTCGCGCTGTTCAATCACACGGAGCAGTTTGGCCTGCAGGGCCAGCGGCATGCTTGATATTTCATCAAGAAACAGCGTGCCGCCAATCGCATGTTCGATCCAGCCGATCCGTTGGCTTGCAGCACCGGTAAAGGCACCTTTTTCGTGGCCAAACAGTTCGCTTTCGGCCGTGCTTTCGGGGATGGCGGCACAGTTTACTGCGACAAACTTTTCATCGTGACGGTCGCTGAGATCATGGATGGCACGCGCGACCAGTTCCTTGCCGGTGCCGGTTTCGCCAGAAATCAGAACCGGGACTTCTGTTGGCGCGATATTGGCAATTTCATCTTTGAGATTGCGCATGGCCATTGAATTACCGATCAGGCGCGAATCAAGGCTGCCGCGGCTTTCGATTTGACGCCTGAGATTTCGGTTTTCGATCACCAAACGGCGTTTTTCAATGGCGCGTTCCAGGCTTTCGACAATGTCTTTTGGCTCGAACGGTTTTTCGACGAAATCATAGGCGCCGCTTTTCATCGCCTCGACCGCCATCGGCACGTCGCCGTGGCCGGTCATCAGGATGATGGGAATGTCGGGATCGGCTGCCAGCACGGACCGGGTAAAGGTAATGCCATCAAGTTTGGGCATTTTGACATCGGTCAGGATCACCCCGGCGAATTCGGGATTGATGTCGTGCAATGCTTCGCGGGCGTCTTCATACACCGTGACGTCGAAATCGGACAGTTCCAGCCATTGGGCAAGAGAGACGCGCATGGCCTCGTCATCATCGACAATGATGATGTGTGGCGTGATTTGCGGTGCGACGTCACTGTCTTGCGCGCGGTCTTTGGTGGTCACGGTGTTTTACCCTTGAGTAGCGGCAGGCGAACTTCGAAACAGGCCCCGGCGGTTTCGCTGTTATAGGCTTTTATGCTGCCGCCGAAGTCCCGCACAATGCCATAAGTTACCGAAAGTCCCAATCCCACGCCCTGACCGGGATCCTTGGTGGTGAAAAACGGATCAAACAGAAGAGACAGGGTTTCATCATTCATGCCCGGCCCGGTATCGGTGATGCGCATGATGACATCGGTCTCGGACTCAGACAGGTCAATATAGATCCGCTTGGGTGCGCTGCCAGCCATGGCATCAATCGCATTGCGGATAATGTTCACGCAAATCTGTTCGATGCGCACAAGGTCGGCGCGAATAACAAGCGGCGTATCGGGTTCATTGCATTCAATGCCGCATTCTTCCTGCTGTAATTGGGGGCTTAGCAATTGCAGGGCGTTATCAAGTGCGACCTTGAGATCGACCGGTTCCAGAACCCCTGTTGATTTGCGCGAGAATGTCTTGAGCTGGCCGGTGATGGCGCCCATCCGTTCGGTGAGTGCGGAGATTTGATTGATGTTCTGATCAAGCTTTTCGGTCTTGCCGCGCTCGATCATAAGTTTGGCACTGGCGCAAAATGTTCGGATGGCGGCAATCGGCTGGTTGATTTCATGCGCAATGGCGGCCGACATCTGACCAAGGGCTGCGAGCTTTCCGGCCTGCACCAGTTCATTCTGGGTGCCGCGCAGTTCTTCTTCGGTTTTGCGCCGTTCGGTGATTTCTTCTTCAAGGCGGGTGTTGAGCGCCTGAATGCGTTCAAATTCAAGCGCTTCGCGCTGGGAGGCAAGTTTGAGTTCGCGTTCGCGCAGGAACAGGATCACCAGAATGATCATGCCCCCGGCGATCACCGCGATCAGCATGACCGCCCCTTGGCGGTCCGTAACCTGATCCATGGATGTCAGATAGAAGATCCGCCAGGCACTGCCGCGGATCGGTTTGCTGTCAAACAGGTAGCGATGACCATCAATGGCGACGATGCCCGATCCCTTTGCCAGTTGCTTCCCGACATCAAGTGATGGCAGATCGCGACCGGGATATTGCCGGTTGCTTTCGATCCGGGCACGGTCAGCTGGCGACAGCGGGGACAGGGTTTTGTATTTCCAGTCCCCCTGACTGGTCAGGGTAATCACCCCGTCAGCGTCGGAGACAAAAACGGTCTCGCCCGCGTCCTGCCAGTTCTGTTCAACTTCATCGAGTTCAAGTTTGACGACAACGACTCCGATGACCTCGTCATTGTCGCTGTCGCGGACCGGGTTGGAAATGAACAGGCCTGCCCGCCCGGTGGTGACCCCGATGCCAAAAAAGAACCCTTCATTGCCCTGCAAGGACTGATTGAAATAGGGGCGGAAGGAATAGTCTTCGCCAACAAAGCTGTCTGGTGTGTTCCAGTTGCTTGAAGCGACGGTTTCACCCGTGTCATCAAGAATATAGAGCGCCGCTGCACCGGACTGATCATTGACCTGTTGAAGATACAGGTTGGCGGTTTGCGCGGTACTGCGATCCTGGACCGCGCGGGTGACCTGATGATGGCGGGCGACGACATAGGGGAGATAGCGATAGCGATCAATGGCCGCACGAAGCGAGCTGTCATACAGCGCCAGTCGGGCTTCGCCCGTGGTTTCAAGTTCGCGAATGGTCAGATTTCCGGTCGAGCTGACAGCCGCCCAAATCACCATTGCCGAAATAAACGTCCCGGCAAAGATCAGGGTTCCGCGGCTGAAATTGCTTAACCAATAGAAAATCGCGACCTCCCCCGGTGAACCGGGATCCTTTTGAAGTGCCGGGCGTTGGGCGTGGGATGACATATTTACGCCAATTAGGGAACGTGGCGACATAAAGTCAACAAATACAGATGACCAAGGGCCTTAAACGCACGTGTATTTGAAGGGCCTTATTTATGCCGCAAGTGGTTATTTTTTCGCCACATTGGAATGTAAATTGTATAGTCACCACACGAATGAGTGAAATGTATCTGTCCAGTAGATGAGGTCCAGGTGAGTAAGATCGCACTTGTTGATGACGACCGGAATATCCTGACGTCGGTTTCGATGGCGTTGGAAGAAGAAGGATATGAGGTCCTGACATACTCTGATGGTTCGGAGGCACTTCATGCCATCACGAAAGAAGAGCCTGATCTGGCGGTGCTTGATATCAAGATGCCCCGCATGGACGGACTGGAACTTCTGACCCATTTGCGCAAGAAAACCGAAATGCCGGTGATCTTCCTGACATCCAAGGATGACGAGGTTGATGAGCTGACCGGCCTGCGCATGGGGGCCGATGACTATATCAAGAAGCCGTTTTCCCAGCGTTTGCTGATTGAACGTATTCGCACCCTTCTGCGCCGCGCGGAAATCATGCGTGCAGGCGGCGTGCGCCCGAACGGGTCAGATGATGTTTTGCAGCGAGGTGATCTGGTGCTTGATCCGTCGCGCCATATGTGCAGCTGGAAGGGTCAGCATGTGAACCTGACCGTGACGGAGTTCTTGCTGATTCAGGCGCTGGCGAAACATCCGGGGCATGTGAAGAACCGCGATCAGCTGATTGATGCCGCCTATGGCGAGCACATCTATGTTGATGACCGCACGATTGACAGCCACATCAAGCGCCTGCGCAAAAAGTTCCGCGAGACCGACAAGGAATTCAAGGAAATCGAGACCCTTTATGGTGTGGGCTATCGTTATCGCGACACCGCCACGGTGGCGAGCTGACCAGAGATTTTCTGACGCGCCAAGGCAATGGCTTTGGCGCGCATCCTTTTGCGGGCCCGATCAACGCCGGGCCGGTTATAGCAGGTTTGAATGAGCGATCTTGGGACTGGTGATCATGACCAGCACACAGGTCCGTCCGAAACCCGGGCGACACGGATAGAGGAACGCCACGGGCTTTTTTCGCCGTTGACCTGGCGGATTCTGGCCGTCAACGCGCTGGCACTTTTTGTGCTGGTGGCGGGTATCCTGTATCTGGGGCGCTACAAGCAGGAGCTTATTCATTCCGAACTGGAAGCCATGGCCGTTCAGGCGGAAATGTATGCGGCGGCCCTTTCGACATCGGCGGTCAGTTCCAGTGATGATGCGACCAACCGGGTAAAAATCGAGGTCGCGCGCGAAATGGTGCGCCGACTTGTGGGGATTACCGGCGCACGCACACGCCTTTTTGCCACCAATGGCAGCCTTTTGGCCGATAGCCGCAATATCCAGTCGCTTGGTGCGGGCACCATCCAGGCCGAAGAACTTCCAGCACCTGGCGAAGAAGACGCCTTTGCCGATATCATGCGCAAACTCACCGATGGGATCCTGACCCTGTTTGAGGGGGAACAACCCCTGCCGCTTTATGTTGATCCGCCCGTGGCAAGTGCGGCGGATTACCCCGAAGTGCGCGCAGCTTTGGCAGGCTATTCGCGCGGGGTGGTGCGTGTGGACAGTCAGGGGCGGCGGGTTTTGTCCGTGTCAGTCCCGGTTGCGCGCTTTAAACAGGTTTTGGCATCGGTCATGCTGACCAAAAGCGGCGAGCCGATTGAAAACGCCCTGCACGCGGTGCGCCTTGATATCCTGAAAATCTTTGTTTTTGCCTTTGGCATCACCGTGTTGTTGTCGATCTATCTGGCGGGTGTGATTACGCGGCCGCTTAACCGTTTGGCCCGTGCGGCCGAACGCGTCCGGCGCAGCAAGAACCGCCAGTTCACCATTCCCGATCTTTCGGGGCGGCGCGATGAAATCGGCGATCTGTCAACGACACTGCGCGATATGACCGAAACGCTGTGGGATCGCATGGATGCGATTGAACGTTTTGCCGCCGATGTTGCGCATGAAATCAAGAATCCGCTGACCTCGCTGCGCTCGGCGGTGGAAACCGCGACCCGCCTGAAGGATCCGGAACGCCAGCGCCGCCTGATGGAAATCATCGCCGAGGACGTGCAGCGCCTTGATCGCCTGATCAGTGATATTTCCGACTATTCGCGCATGGATGCCGAACTGTCGCGTGCCGAAAGCGAGGAAGTTGATCTGGGTGTGCTGCTTACGACATTGGGTGAGCTTTATAACGCCGATGTCGATGGTCCACCGATCAAGGTTTCCGTTCCTGACAATCTGAACGTTCCCGCCCTTGAGAGCCGTTTGACGCAGGTGTTCAGGAACCTGATTTCCAACGCGATCACCTTTACCCCGGATGGCGGGGAAGTGCGTGTGCGCGCCTGGCGTGACAAGAACTGGGCGGTGATCACGATCGAGGATGACGGGCCGGGCATCCCGCCCGGCAAGGAAGAGGCGATCTTTAACAGGTTTTATACCGAGCGTCCGTCGAGCGAGAAATTCGGCCAGCATTCCGGCCTGGGACTTTCGATTTCCAAGCGAATCGTTGCTGCCCATAACGGTGAACTTACCGCACAGAATCGCATGGTTGATGACGTGATCAAAGGGGCGATCTTCACCATTCGCCTGCCGCTTGATTAAGTTTTTTTCTACCCAGAAGCGCGATTTTCCTATGCGCGAGGTTAAGTCAGCCGCCCTTGCTGCGTTTGGGGTTTGACAACCCAACTTCTGCCAAGCATCGTTTTCCATTATGTCCCAGCTTCATGCAAATTGTGTCCGGATCGGTGCCCATGCGGTGCTGTTGCGTGGACCATCCGGATCTGGAAAATCCGGGCTTTCGCTGCGTCTGATCGACGCTGGCGGCTTTCTTGTTTCCGATGATCGAACCGACCTTGTGGCGCGTGACGGGCGTTTGATTGCCAGTGCACCCGAACCGATTGCCGGATTATGCGAAGTGCGCGGCATCGGGGTTGTGCGTGGTCTGCCGCAAAAACCGGAAGGCGACGTGCGTGTTCTGATTGATCTGAGTTGCGCGCCTACGCAGGTCGAACGTATGCCGGAACCGGAACATGAAGAGTTTTGTGGTATTGAGATCCCGCGTTGGACATTATGTGCATCCGATCTGGCTATTGAGGCAAAGATCGGGGTAGCTTTGGCGCTCGCGACAGGTGAAATGACACTTGAAACGTAACCCACAGGAATCCGCTTTGCAGAACTCTTCGATGAATTCTTCTGACAGTCAAAACAAGGCCCTTGGCGCATTTGATGGCAAAAGCGGCCTGGTTCTTGTGACCGGTGTGTCGGGTGCAGGGCGCACCACCACGCTTAAGATTTTGGAAGATTTCGGCTTTGATGCGGTGGATAACCTGCCGCTTCGGATGCTTTCCGCGCTGGTGCCCAGTGACTGTCGCCCGGAACAGCCGATTGCCATTGGCCTTGATATTCGCAGCAGAGATTTCGGTGTCGATCAGTTTGTCGATATTGTCGGCCGCTTGCGCAAGCAGACGGGCATGGACCCGTTGATGATCTATGTCGATGCCGACACAGCAGTCTTGCAGCGCCGCTTTACCGAAACCAGACGCCCGCATCCGCTTAACCATGATCGGCCTTTGGTCGATGCGATCGAGCATGAAAAACGCCTGATGGCGCCGATTGCCGCCACGGCGGATATGCGCATTGATACATCGCGCCTGAAATCAGCCGAGCTTCGCAAGATCCTGCAGGACCAGTTTGATATTGGCGAAACCGAAGGGATGGCGATCTTTGTGCGCAGCTTTTCGTTCCGCCAGGGGGTGCCGGCAGAAGCCGATCTGGTTTTTGACGTTCGCTTTCTGCGCAACCCGCATTATGATCCCGAGCTTCGCCTGATGACCGGGATGAATGCGGCCGTGGGGCGATACATAGAAGAAGACCCGGATTTTGCCGGGTTTGTAAGCCGCCTTAAGGCAATGCTGGAGCCGATTTTGCCGCGTTATGCGCAGGAAGGTAAAAGCTATCTGACCATTGCGGTCGGATGTACAGGTGGTCAACATCGTTCGGTGTATATCGCGCGGTTACTCAATGACTGGATTGCTGATCTGGGGTATGACACACATCTCAGTCATCGGGACAAGCCGGACGAGCCGACCTCGGGGGAGTGATAAAATGGAGAATACTGCATGATCGGGATGGTGCTGGTCACCCACGGCGATCTCGCGAAAGAGTTCGTATCTGCCTTGCAGCATGTTGTTGGCGAACAGGAAAATGTCGAAGCGGTCTGTATCGGGCCGGATGACGACATGGAACAACGCCGTTCGGACATTCTTTCCAGCGTCGAAAAGGTCGATAGCGGCAAGGGCGTTGTCCTTCTGACCGACATGTTTGGCGGGACTCCGTCCAATCTGGCGATTTCCATTATGGAACAGGCAAATGTCGAGGTAATCGCAGGGGTTAATTTACCTTTGCTGATTAAACTCGCTTCTGTTCGCATCGATGGCACCCTGGCCGAAACGGTCAATGCGGCCCAGGATGCGGGGCGTAAATATATAAACGTTGCGTCGCGTCTGCTGAGCGGCGAGGAATAAGTCAGCAACAAAAAGAACAGGGCCGGATGCACCGGGACAGCGCATCTGGCTTGCGGGGACATAGATGGCGCAGAAGGAAAAACGCACTTTAACAATCAGCAACCAGCGCGGATTGCACGCGCGGGCGGCTGCGAAATTTGTTAAACTGGCAGGCGAATTCAAGTCGAGCATCATGGTGCGCAACCGCGGCACGGAAGTATCGGGTGTGTCGATCATGGGATTGATGATGCTGGCCGCATCCATCGGCACCGAGATCGAGGTTGAGGCCACAGGCCCGGACGCCACCCAGGCGATTGATGCGCTCAATGAACTGGTCGATGCCAAGTTCGACGAAGAATAAGAACCCACTGGTCACGATTTGAGGCCACGGGCGTCTGACTTTCGGGAAACAACAAGAACGAGTTGGTAGCGAAGGCTTGCAAGTTCCTCCGACGGAGCAAACCGTTTCAGATGAAAACACCTCGGGCGCTCGACGGGTCATTACCGGATTGGGCGCATCGGGCGGGATTGTTATCGGTCGCGCCTTTGTCCTGGATCGCCAGATCGTTCATGTCAGTCGCAAGCCGATTGCCCCGGATGCCGTTCAGGACGAGTGCAAACGCCTTCATGATGGTGTTGCCGAAAGCATTGATCAGCTCAAACGCCTGAAATCCCAATCATCGGCCAAGGAAAGTGCCGCATCCGAGGAACTTGGCTTTCTGCTGGATGCCTATATCCACATGCTGACGCAATCGCGTCTTGTGCGTGGTGCCGAAGAACTGATCGTTTCCAAAAAACTCAATGCCGTACATGCGGTCAATGAAGTGATCGATGCCATTGCCGAACAGTTTTCCGGCATGGATGACAGCTATATCGCGGCACGTGCGACCGACATTCGCGAGGTTGGCTTGCGCCTGATGCGCTGTCTGATGGGGGAAACCGACCGCGTCGTCGACAAGGCGCCAAGCGGCTCCATCCTGATTGCCGAGGATGTCAGCCCGGCCGACATGGCGCGCTTTGAACCGGGCCAGGTGACGGCCTTTGTCACGGCCCTTGGCGGGGCTGAGGGCCACACGGCGATTATGGCCCGTTCGCTTGGTATTCCTGCGGTTCTGGGGGCGACCGATATCATTCGCGGTGTGCGCGGTGGTGACCAGATCATTGTCGATGGCGGGCGCGGCGAAGTGATCATTGCGCCGACCGATGCCGATATCGAACATTATACCCAGCGCCGCGCGGATTGGCTGGCGGCGCGTGAAAAGCTGGCAAGCTTGCGCGATGTGCCGTCCGCCACGCGCGACGGGATTGATATCGATCTGCACGCCAATATCGAATTGCCCATTGAGCTGTCGGCAGCACTGGAAAACGGGGCGGCTGGCATCGGGCTGTTGCGCAGCGAGTTCATGTTCATGAACAAGGACTATCTGCCGGACGAGGACGAGCAATACGAAGAACTGGCCGACATCGTCAAACGCATGGGTGGCAAACCCGTCACCATCCGCACCCTTGATATCGGCGGTGAAAAACTGGCCGTCGCCCTTCAGAGCGAAATCGGGTCCGGCCCGAATCCGGCGCTTGGTTTGCGTGGCATCCGCTTGTCCTTGCGCAAAACCGAACTGCTTGAAGCCCAGTTTGCCGCCATCCTGCGTGCATCCCTGCATGGTCCGGTCCGGGTTCTGATCCCGATGGTGGTGAGCGTGCATGAAATGACCCGTGCCCGTCAGGTTTACGAGGCCGTGGCCAAGCGCCTGCGCAAGGATGGCCACCCGATCCCCGAAACCCTGCCGCCACTGGGCGCGATGATCGAAATTCCGGCGGCAGCCATTGCGGTGGATACGCTGGCGCGCGACAGCGATTTCTTTGCGATTGGCACCAATGACCTGACGCAATATACGCTGGCGATTGACCGGACCGATGATCAGGTGGCGGGGTTGTTTGATCCGCTGCATCCCGCTGTTTTACGCCTGATCCGTGATGTCATTCGGGTGGCGGGCGAACGCGATATTCCGGTCAGTGTCTGTGGCGAGATGGCCGGTGATCCGCGCTATGTGCCGCTGTTTATCGGGTTTGGCTTGCGCAATCTTTCGATGTCGCCGGTCAATCTGTTGCTGGTCAAGCAACGCTTGCGTCGCCTTGATAGCCGCAATTCCGAACATCAGGCCAACCGCGTTATGGAACAGTGGGACTCCGCGCGCATTGCCATGATGCTTGATGATTTTAACGATCTCGCCTGACAAATCCCGCCAGCCATAGCTTGCCGTCACCTGAGCACATCCCAACATAGGGGGAGTTCCGGGCTCTTTGTGTCCTTGTCGTCCGTGGTCAAAATGCCCCGGATTGCAAGGTATGACGGGGGATGTATCGGTCTGAATTTGTGCAGGACACAAATTCACACAAAAAAGAACTTGAAAACGATATAAAGATATCTTTATATGTGTCCTATCGCGGTCGCGGATAGGACCGCAACAGAATTTATCGGCGTATCGGCGGGACATGGTCCCATGCGGATGCGCCATTCCTGTTTGATTGGAGACAACATGTCGAACTTTACCGATTACAAGGTCGCGGACATCTCGCTGGCCGGTTGGGGCCGCAAGGAAATCGCGATTGCCGAAACCGAAATGCCGGGCCTGATGGCGCTGCGCGAAGAATATGGCAATGCAAAACCGCTGGCTGGCGCACGCATCGTCGGCTGCCTGCACATGACCATTCAGACCGCAGTTCTGATCGAGACCCTGACGGCACTTGGCGCGGAAGTTCGCTGGTCTTCGTGCAACATCTTCTCCACCCAGGATCAGGCTGCTGCGGCGATGGCTGCTGCTGAGATCCCGGTATTTGCCTGGAAAGGCGAGACCGAGGAAGAGTTCTGGTGGTGCATCGAGCAGACCATCGCGGGTCCGGACGGCTGGAAGCCGAACCTGATCCTTGATGATGGCGGCGACGTTACCCAGCTGATCCACGAAAAATATCCGGAACTTCTCGAAGACATCAAAGGTCTGTCGGAAGAAACCACCACCGGTGTGCACCGCCTGTATGAAATGGCGAAAAAAGGCACGCTCAAGGTCCCGGCGATCAACGTCAATGACTCGGTCACCAAGTCGAAATTCGACAACCTGTATGGCTGCCGTGAAAGCCTGGTTGATGGCATCAAGCGCGCAACCGACGTGATGGTTGCCGGCAAGGTCGCCGTTGTTGCCGGTTTCGGTGACGTGGGTAAAGGTTCGGCCGCGTCCATGCGCAGCCAGGGTGCACGTGTTCTTGTGACCGAAATCGATCCGATCTGCGCCCTGCAGGCCGCGATGGAAGGTTACGAAGTCACCACCATGGAAGACGCAGCTCCGGTTGGCGACATCTTTGTGACCACCACCGGTAACATCGACATCATCACGCTTGACCATATGCGTGCGATGAAAGACCGCGCAATTGTTTGCAACATCGGTCACTTCGATTCCGAAATCCAGATTGGTTCGCTCAAGAACTACAAGTGGGACAACGTCAAGCCGCAGGTTGACGAAGTCGAATTCCCGGATGGCAAACGCCTGATCGTTCTGGCCGAAGGTCGTCTGGTCAACCTTGGTTGCGCAACCGGTCACCCGAGCTTCGTGATGTCGGCATCCTTCACCAACCAGGTGCTGGCCCAGATCGAACTGTGGAAAAACCACGCGAATTACGAAAACAAGGTTTATGTCCTGCCCAAACACCTTGATGAGAAAGTTGCAGCCCTGCATCTGGAACGTCTTGGTGTGAAACTGACCCAGCTTTCGTCCGAGCAGGCCGAATATATTGGCGTGCCGCAGGCGGGTCCGTTCAAGCCGGAACACTACCGCTACTAATTGGCATCTGCCGATTTGTATTAAAGCCGGTCCGCGTCTGCGGGCCGGCTTTTTTGTATGCAGATACACTGCAAATTGTTAGAAAAATTCAAACCTGTCAGATGGATGGCCATCATGCCCCAGCTCGAAATCGAGTATTCTGCCCAACTGCCGATCAAGGATGAATTATCCAAGCTTGCGGTTGATCTGCATTACGTGATTGCCCGCGAAGCCGATGCGGATCTGGATTCCTTCAAAACCCGGATTACGCCATTGGAAAATGTCGTGATCGGGGATGGCGATGCCAGAAACGCCATGGTCCATCTCGATATCCGGCTTTTGTCCGGGCGGATCAATTCAGTGAAGTTTGCCACGGGTGAGGCCGCCCTTGCCGCCCTGATTGACCGGCTGGAATGGCTGGTTGGCGATTATCAGGTGCAGTTCACCGTCGAGGTTCATGACCTTGATCGGGAAAACTATTTCAAGCACATCACCGAAAGGCCGCGGCCCTCCTGATCAGGCGTTTCGGCGGGCTTGATGATCACATCAAAAGCGCTTCGTGGATCGGATGATCCGGGCCATAGCGATCATTCAGCAATTTGATCAGCTCGCGCGAGAAGCCCTTGCCAGCATCCAGAAGCGATCGCAGTTCGGCGTCATTGCGATCATGCGGTCCGACGCCATCAAGGCGTGCACGGACTTCAGGATCGGAAAGTTCGCGCAGGAAACGGTCATAAAGTTCCAGCGCAGGCAGGCTTTTTTCACCAAATACGGTTTGCAGGCGGGTGATGGGTGGAAGCTGTAAAAGTTCCGACAGCTTTTCACGTTTACCGGCATAATCGCGGCCTGCGGTTTCAGCTGCTGCGATAATGCCGCCGAAATAAAGCATCTTGCGGGAAAAAACCAGTTTCAGGCGCCGCGGTGCCCACGCCTTGCTGGCGTCGCCTTCGCGGGTCTTGATTTCAAAATCGACACTGATGGTGCGGTAATAACGGATCACGTCATTGACCAGGAAACGCGCGATGGAATCGCGGGTAACCGAGCTTGTGACGTAATTGGCGATCAGATCGTCAAAGAACTTGCGTTTACCCGCCTCGTTATAGAGCCACTCACATTCCAGCAAAAACAGCAGCCGCCGCGTGGTGATCGAGTTCGTATCGCCATCAAGCCCGATGCGGTTCACCAGTTCCTCGGCCGTGATATAGGACGAAAACGGACCGTTTACCGCCGGTTTCTTGGTGACCATCTTGCCAAGGATATCGGCAACCTGTTGATGCGGGGCCTGACTGCGTTCGGCTTCGCGGCCAATGATGAAGTAATCCAGATCGGATTGATCGGATGCCTCGTGGCGCCCATAGGACCCGGTCACCACCACGCAAAATGTATCGCCCGACAGGCTTTTGCCCAACGCGTCGCGCATCTCGGCCAGACGGGTGGCCGAGTAGTGCTGATTGGTTGCGATGGTTTGCGGTAACAAGATCTGAATTGTTCCTTGGTTGGCGAATCGTTAGAGAATATGCGTTTTGTATAGTTAATTTTTTGATGCCGAAGTTGCTTTCCTACCCTATTGCAGGTCCGAAAGTTAGTTGATATCTGACCGGCTAAGTGCCAAACTATTGATGTGGGAAGTGTTAGATCTATATTAAGACTACTCGTGCACCGTAGGCAGAGAGTGCTTCCCTAGTAAGGCAACCAAAGCTTGCCGAGAAATACTACGCAGGGGTGAATGATGAGTTGGACGGTCAGCAAAGTTGCTTTGGACGATGCCAAAGCAACGATTATGAGAGTCGTGGGTCAACAAAATACCATTTCTCCAGAAGAGCTTTTGACCTTGGTAACGAACCAGCCGAACGTAAGCATGAGCGATGCTCGTCGAGCGATGAGAGTGTTGGTCGAGAGGGGTAACCTACGTTTAGATCGCGAGTTCCATATCAGGGCAGCGGAACCGGATAGAGATATGGTTGAAGCTGGTTGACATCTAGAACAGACCGCAGATTTGATATCTCCGAGGCTGATCAACGGGCTGCGTCCGAAAGGGATCGCGACAGGATTCTGTATTCTTCTACCTTTCGCCGTTTGTCTGGTATCACCCAAGTGGTTAGATCGGGTGAGTCTGATGTCTTCCATACCCGCTTGGCACATACATTAAAGGTCGCGCAAGTTGGGCGAAGGCTGGCTCAAAAGTATCTTTCAGATCAGCCAGAAGAAAGTAAAGCCTTAGGTGTGGACCCGGAGGTTGTAGAAGCAGCTTGCTTAGCTCACGACCTTGGGCATCCACCTTTTGGCCATGCTGGCGAGAAAGTGCTCAATGAATTGGTACTAGCGGCTGGAAACGAAGACGGATTTGAAGGGAACGCTCAATCGTTTCGCGTCTTAACAAAGGTCGCAGTTAGATTCGAAGAAAACGACGGATTGGATCTAACGAGGGCAACTTTAGCAGCTTGTATTAAGTATCCGTGGTCCCGTGATTCAAACCATCCGAAAAAATCAAAAAAATGGGGTTTTTATACCACCGATGTAGCAGATTTTAATTTTGCTCGCGCATCGCATGTTGGCGAGCAAAAAACTGCTGAAGCAGAAATAATGGATTGGGCTGACGATATTGCTTACTCGGTTCACGATCTAGAGGATTTTCATCGGTGTGGGGCTATTCCGTGGCGTGCAATTTTTCCTAAAGATGACAATTCTCAGACGGAGCACAGACTCGCTGAAGTAGTTAAGAGCGCTCAAGATAGTTGGTCCGATAAACCTGAAGATGCTGAAGGAAGGTTGCGTCGAGCCTATCGGAGGTTACAGCGAATTTTTGAGACAAATGTCGCTGAGCTTGTATCAGAAACTTATGAGTCTTCGCGTGAGCAGAGGTATCAACTCCGATACATAACCTCTTTTATGATCAGTAGGTATTTCGCAGGCATGACTCTCCGGATTCCAGCAGATCAGATTGCGGATAGTTGTGTCGAATTTGACACTGATCTCCAGGATGAAATTGTAATACTGAAGCAAATTATTCGTTATTACATAATTGGAAGCCCAAATTTGATGGCCCAGCAACGGGGGCAGGAGAGAATCCTGCGGCAATTATTTAAAGATCTCTTCGAGGATTGTTGTCGCGCAAGTGGGCCTAAGTACTTCCCCAAAAAATTTCATTACTTAAACGAAGTTACACGGTCCGAAGAGTACGCAGACGACAACTCACGGTTGGCAAGGGTTGTGTCCGATGCGATTTGTATGATGACCGAAGCGGAAGCCATAGCACTTCACGGTAGGCTAAGAGGGACTCTCAGTGGTTCTGTTCTAGATCCCATTGTTAGGTAGCGCTGAGTCAGTCAAACAGGCTTGCCGCAGCCGCCTGTTGGGCCGGGTCGGTCAGGCTGCCGACGCGCCGCAGGAAGGAATGCTTTTCCTCGTAATAGCGTTTTGACAGATCGGCAAAGCAGCGGACTTCGACATCCTTGTTGATGTGAAATTCGCGCCGGGGCACCTTGGCCTCGTGCAGATCAAGGGTGCTGGCAGATGCGCTCATCTGATGGTCGACCGCGTCGGCAACGCCATCAAGCTCAATCCGGTTTTTAAGACTATGCAGGAATTTCTTGAAGGCCGGGTGGCTGTTCAGGAACGCCTTTTCGGTCAGCAGGAAATCATCGGCGGCAAAGTCCGGTGCGTTTTTGACAACAAATTCGCGGCACAGATGGTCGGTGGCAAAGCACATCGGACCAAAGATGAAATTGCGATAGATGTCTTCTTTCAGCTGCCAGAACTTGTCCAGGCGTTTCAGCGATTCTGCGTCCAGCTTGACGGCGGCTTCAAGCAACAGGCGCGGGTGGCAATGGACATGGTTGGGATGGACATAGGTCTTGGTGCGACTGATGCCCTCCAGCGTGTCGATATTGACCGGACCGGCAAACAGGGCGGCATGCGGATGATCGGACTTTTTGGACAGAAGGGCGATCACTTCATCCGGGTCGACACCATGCTTGACCAGCAGATGATTGACCGACAGGTCCAGGTCGACCTCGCCGGTGATGATCTGATTGGTCAGTTGATGGTGATTGCGGTTAAAGCGCCTTGCAAATTCCGGTTCCAGCGTATGGGAAAACGGGCCATGGCCGATATCATGCAAAAGGGCCGCCGCCCCCAGAAGATCGCAGTCGGCATCCGATAACCCCATCAAACGGCAATAGCGTTGCGACAGCAATGCGACCCCGATGGTGTGGTCATAACGGGAATGACGGATATTGGCCGGGCGTCCGTTGGGGTGGAACAGATAATCAATGGCACCGAGAAACGAGATTTCGCGCAACCGCTCAAAGGCGGGGGATGCGATCAGTTTCTTGTGCAAGGGCCGGTCAAAGGCCGAGGCGATCTGTGCGCGTTTGAAATGATAGTTATATTGCGGCACATCGCGAAACAGCAGTTCCCATTCGGCGATGTCAGCGGCATTGAAATTGGTATCAAACAGATCGCCGATTTCCGCGGCCGGTTTTGCCGCCGCCTTGAGCACGGCAGAGTCCTTTTGCGGCGCGGCCTGCTTGGGCTCTGCGCGCTGGGCAAAAAGATCTAACTGCGGTTTTGGGCTCATTTTAGGAATGGTTGATGTGCTCGGTTGAGAATGTGTGTCCCGCAGACATAAACGGAATCACTGGCCATGTGAATGAGTTTTGAGCCGAAGATTTCGCCATGAAACACGCCATCCGACAAGCCTGTTGCCGTGATGATGTGAAACGGTGGTAAAAGCACGACGTTTTCACCATAATAATAGCTCATAAACACAAACGGTTAACAACACGTGACACGGCGAGCATCCGAACAGGCATCCACACAGCTTCGCGCAGGCAAAAAGACAGTGGCGATCGTGCGCAGACTGTCTGATTTGTCGCGTCCGGCCTTTTGGCGCAGCACGGGTGCGATGGTGGCGACGTTTGGTCTGTCGGTAACCGTCCACGCCCAGGAAAAATTCCGCCTCAATACCGCAACAAATGCCGGAGAGGGCGCTGCGCCCGCTTTGGCCCAGGCGGATGGCATTGGTGCGACGATTTTCGGAAGCCTTGCAGGCCTAAGTGATCGCGACTGGCTTGTGGTTGGACTGGCGGCTGTCGGTGGCGCGGCGATTGCCGGATGGGTTGGCTGGCGGTTGTCGTTACGCATGCGCCGCCATCTTGAAGAAGTCGAAGATCACGAACATGAACTGGCCGGTGAGACCGAGCTTTTCACCCAGCTTTTGTTTGCTGGTCCTGACCCGGTTTATTACTGGAGTCACCATGGCTTTGCCGAAGGTGCCAGTCCGTCGCTTAAACGGGCCTTTCAACTGGGGCATGACGGGCGTTTCCCCGATCTGCTCGACCTTCTGCGTGACGACGATGCCGATGCGCTAAAAGAACGGGTGCGTAACCTTAAATCAGGTCATGACAGGTTTGAGCTTTGGGTCACGACCATTGATGAACGCAAATTCCATGTGACCGGCATGGCCGCACGCAAGGACCGGTCATCGGATGTGCTGGCCCATGGTTTGTGGTTCCGTGATGAAACGCGTCATTCGCGTGAACGCGAAAACCAGTTTGGTGATTTCCAGCTGCTGAAACACGAAGTATCGGGCCTGCGCCAGTTGCTTGACAGCCTGCCCTTCCCGGTCTGGCGTCGTGATGGTGAGCTTCGCCTGATTGATTGCAACATCGCCTATGCCGATGCGGTCGAACAGCAAACCATCGAAGATGCCCTGGCGACACAAGCTGAAATCGGCGCGGGTGTGATCCCCGATCACGGGCGGTCATTGGCGGCATCGGTACAGCGCAATAATGAAAGCCTGACACGTGATTTCCATGTCGTCATTCGCGGTGATCGCAAATTGTTGCGCATTACCGAAATGCCCGCTGGCGGTGGGGATGAACCCGATGGTCTGATCGGGTTTGCGATTGATTGCACCCCGGTCGAAGAACTGCAGTCCGATCTGTCACGCCATATTCGCGCCCATGCCGAGGTGCTTGAAAACCTTGGGACGGCGATTGCGGTTTATGGCGGGGACAAGGGACTTATCTTCTTTAACACCGCTTTCACCAAGCTTTGGGACCTTGATGACGAATGGCTCTGGACCGAGCCGACCCATGATGATGTTTTGCGGCGTTTGCGCGATGAACGCAAGCTGCCGGAAGTCACCGATTTCACCCAGTTCCGCAATACCGAAAACCAGCGTTTCACCGATCTTCTCAAACCCGAAGAAGACCTGATGCATCTGCCCAATGGCATGACCTTGCGTCGCTTTATCTCGCCCCATCCGTTTGGCGGGCTGATGTTTGTCTATGAGGATGTCACCGACAAGCTGGTTCTGGAAAGTTCATACAACACCCTGATTGCGGTTCAGCGTGAAACCCTTGAAAGCCTGCATGAAGCGGTTGGCGTGATCAGTGGCGATGGCCGGTTGCGGCTGTATAACCACGGCTTTGCCGATCTTTGGGGGCTTGAAAGTACATTCCTGGATGCCTCCCCGCATTTGGGCGACGTGGTCGAGAAATCCAAGGACTACTGGCGCGAACGCGATGACTGGGAAAAGTTCAAGAACCGCATGGTCGCACGCATCACCAACCATGAGCCGATGAATGGCCGCCTGGAACGTGCAGACAATTCGATCGTTGATTTTGCCATTGTGCCGCTGCCCGACGGGGCGGTGATGATGTCCTATATCGATGTGACCGATACCATCCGGGTTGAACGCGCGCTGCGTGAACGCAACGAGGCACTGCGCACGGCCGACCAGATGAAGTCGGACTTCATTTCGACCGTATCGCGTGAACTGACCAAGCCGCTTGATCACATCAATGGCGAGTCTGACCGATTGATCCCGCATCTGACCGGCAATGTGGCGCGATCGGTTGAAACGATCCGGACCGAAGCCCAAAGCATGCTGGCGCTGGTTGATGACATGCGCGATCTGGCAACCCTTGGATCGGGGCAGGTCGCACTTGAACTTGATACGGTTGATCCACGTCGTTTGCTGCGCTCGCTCGAAGCGCTGACGCGTGCGCGTCTGGCGGAACTTAATGTATCGCTGCGTCTTTATTGTTCCCGTCAGATCGGCTGGATGGTGGCCGATGAACGTCGCCTGAAACAGGCACTGTTCATTCTGGTGACCAACGTGCTGCGCACCGCCCCCGAAGGCAGCGAAGTTTCCGTGATTGCGCGCCGCCGGGGCGAGGATATCGAAATTTCAATTTCGCTGTCGGACGAAGCGCCGCAACCGATGCTGTTTGAAGGCCTGCGCGATGGCGAGTCCCCATCGGCCCGCCGTGCGCTTGGCATGGCCATGGTGCGCGCCGTGGTCGAAATCCATGGCGGGCGCGTCAAGATCAGCCGCGATGGCCGCGAAATCGCCTGCATCCTGCCCGCGGGCGAGGAAAGCGATCTGGGTTAAGGCGAACGAACATCACCCGGATACGAAAAAAGGCGCCGTTTGGCGCCTTTTGTTTTGCTGGCCTGATCGTCGCGCGGTTCAGACCGTAAACGGCGCGTCCTTACCGGCCACAAAGGCATCGATGTTATCAAGCGCACGGAAGCCCATGGCGTTGCGGGTTTCAACCGTGGCTGATCCCAGATGCGGCAGCAGGAAGGTGTTGGCAAGGTCGCGATAGGCCGGTTCGATGTTCGGCTCACCCGCGAACACATCCAGCCCGGCTGCCGTCAGTTTGCCCGACTTCAGGGCGGCAATCAGGTCCTGATCGTTGACGACATCGCCGCGCGCGGTGTTCACGATGATCGCGCCATCGGGCAGCTTGGCAATGAAATCCGAATTGACCATGCCGCGCGTTTCCGGCGTGGACGGGCAGTGCAGCGACAGGAAATCACAATGGGGCAAAAGGCCGTCGATGCTGTCGTGATAGGTCGCACCCATTTCCTGATCGGCGGGCAATTGGCGGCGGTTGTAATAATGGATATCCATATCAAAACCGCGCGCGCGTTTGGCAACCGCCTGACCAATGCGCCCCATGCCAACGATGCCCAGTTTCTTGCCCGTCACTTGCGTTCCCATCAGATGGGTCGGACGCCAGCTTGACCAGGTGGCGTTGCGGACTTCTGCCTCCCCCTCGCTGGCACGGCGGGCAGCCCCAAGGATCAGAAGCCAGGCAATATCGGCGGTGGCATCGGTCAGCACACCCGGCGTATTGCCGATGATCACGCCCTTTTTCCTCGCGGCTGCCAGATCAATATGATCGGTCCCGACCGAGAAGGTGGCGATGATTTTCACACTGTCGGAAAGATGATCAAAAAACTCGGCATCAATCGGATCGCCCACCGAAACAAGGGCGGCATCCGCGCCATGACACAGGGCCAGGATTTCAGCACGGGTCAGGGGATCGTCATCTTCCTGGGTACGGATGTCGTAACTTTCAGCAGCGCGCTTTGCAACGGCATCAGGCAGTCGGCGGGTGACGGCAAGAACGGGTTTCATCGTGTGTTTCTCCCTGAAGCGGTTTTGTTTTTAAGTTGTCCTAGAATAGCTGCCCGACGGCCAGACGGATACCGATGGATGTGATCACCAGCGACAGCAGGAAATCGGCAAGAACAATGGTGCTGGCGGTCGGGATCGGGACCGACAGCGTCAGCTTGGCGATATAGACGCCATAAACCAGTGTCGCGATCACCGCGATAAAGACAAAACCACCGGCCCCCAGCGACGGGAACAAAACACCCAGCATCAAGGCCGCCAGATAAAGGCCCATCTGCAGCACGCTTGCCCAGTTATAGACCGTGATAAACGCGATATAGCGTTCCGCACGCCCAAGCATCGGTATGACGTGGAACATGATCAGCGGGAAGGCGACCCATTTAATGACATAGGCGATGCTTTCAACCAGCATATAGCGGATGGCCGGGAAATCTTCCGGGGCATCGAAAATATCGTTCCAGCGCAACAGGACAAAGGCCGGAAACACAATCGCGGCCGCCAGAAATGAGCGCCAGAAGCCTTCGATTGAAAAATTAAAAAATCCAAGACCTTGTTCGTCGCCACGGGCAAGACGCCATGTGCCGTAAAGGGCGCGCAGGGTTTCGCTGGATGTGCTCATCTGGGGCAATTTTCCGGATTTTGGGGCAACTCTGATCCCGATTGTCTAGCAGTCTGCCAAACGAAGGGAAACAGCTTATCGCTGATTGACCATCCTTCACAAGGTGGGGTTGCCAAACGTCTTTTCTCTGCACGGCCCGGCGGGCCTTTGACATGTGAAAACGAGGTGGCGGGATCAGGATGACGGACAATACGGACGAAGAATATGCGTTGCGCTTGTCCTATCTTGAACAGACCGATCCCAACTCGCTTGCGGTCGCGCGACTTTATCTTGAAATGGCCAGCAACCATCCCCCCGAAGAACGAGAAGCGGCATTGAAGCTGTTTGATGCTGCGGATGAAATTTTCTCTTTTCATTTGCCGACGGCGCGCGATGCCGCGGTGGCGGGGCTTGCGCTTAGTCTTAACAACCGCGCAGCGCTTGAGATCGAGGCGGGCGAATGGGACTGGGCGGTTGATGCTGCCTGTCAGGCGGTGGAATTGCGGCAGGACCGGTTGCGCAATTGTGTCGGGCGCAGAGACGACAGCGAACGCCTTGATCTTGGTTATTCGCTGGCGGCTCTTGTTCTGGCCCTGCAAGGGGCGGGCAAGCTTGATCTGGCGCGCGATGCGGCCAGCGATGCGGTTGAAGTGTTTGGCACCTTTGCCGGGATGCGCAATCAGGATGCCTTTATCCTGCTGACCAAGCTGATCTGTATATATGCCGATCTGTGCAGCCGGACCGACCAGTTGCCCAATGCGGGCGTTTTGTTGCCGTTGGCAAAGGCATTTTATGGTGCGCGCGGCAAACCGTAACAGCACCGCGCAAAGCAAAACGACCACAAGGACAAGGTTCTTTTCCATGTGGTCGTTTTGTTGAAGGGGCCTGATTGGTGGGATCAGCGGGTGCTGGCCACCGACCATGTCAGGGTGACGTCACTGTTTGCCGGAACGTCGATTTCCCAACTGACCTGTCCGGGTTGCGGACGGTCGTGCTTGTGGCTTTCGGCAGTGACTTTCCAGTCAACCGGCAGATGTTCGCGGATGGTGATGGTTTCTGCACGATCACCGGTGTTGCTGATGGTCCATTCGAGATCGGCTTTGACCTCGTCTGGCAGGTTCGGGCGCGCCTTGCGGTCAAGGGATGTGACATTGCGCGTGCCTGTCAGGTCGCTTGCCTTGCCCAGACGCAGGGTCGCATCGCGCCCAACCGGGGTGAGTGAAATCATGTCCTCGGACAGATAGCCGGTATCACCTGCCGGGGTTTTGGCATAGATGCGCACGATGCCATCGGGCCATGGACTTTTGGCATCTGTGCCGCCCGCATTGGTAATCTCGATTTCAAGATCCGGGCGTACGAACGTCTCAGAGCCGTTCTGACCCATATTATAGGCGTTGCTGGATGCGGTAAAAATCGCGTGGCGTTTGACCGGCAAGACCTGTGGGTCAAGCAGTGGTAAAATCACCGTATCGCCATCCTGCATCGAAAGACCGTCAAACGGACCATAAACATGCAGGTTTTCGAAACTTGCGCGGTCCGGTTCTTCATTGGACGGTGCGCCACCATCAGCCATGGCCGACATCATCATTTCGGTACGCGCAGCCTTGACCATCGGGGGCTGATGAACGCGGTTCGGGTCACCCGCAACCAGACGCAGGCTGGCGTTGTTATACTCGCTACCCGATGCGTTCATCACCTGGGCAATCGCGGTGAGTTTGAGCGTGTTTTCCCCGCGGTCATAATACGCGGTATAGGATGTATTCCAGCCAATGCCGCCCAGAAGGTATGCCATGGAAACATGATCCAGCGGGGCACTGGTGGCGATGTCCGCATCAAGGGTGGGTGTGGTGGTGAAGTCATCAGGCAACTCGGAAATAATCACCTGATCAAGCGCGACCCGTTCAATCCCGGCATCGGTTTGCACCAGGGCCACATGGGTCACCGCGACCAGCGTACCGTCGATCAGGTCATCTTCACGACGAATGGTGACGGTCTTGCCGATCTGATCACGTAGCAGGTCATCAAGGATGTTGGAACCGTTCGTGCGGTTACGCAGGGACATCCAGACAAGATCGGCGTCCCTTGCGCTGCCAAGCAGGAAGGAATCATTCATGATGGTGCGTGGCAGGCCATCAATGCGAAGGGTGCTTTGGCCTTCGGGGATGGATACGTCGCGTTGTTCGGCAATCAGCGAAAGATTGCCCGGATAAACGGTGAGCTGCAGGTTGGTACGGTCATCTGCAGACAGATCAACCGAGGGGCCCTGTGCGCGGGCAGCTTCGATATCTGGCCCGAAAAACACCGCCGAGCCCAACAAAGCGGCCAGTGCGAAACGATTGCGCAATGCTGCGGACATTCCCGATCCCTTTTTATGGTGGCATGCAAAGTTCTGCTTCAATTCTGCTACTTTTGTTTGAAAAAGTGGCAGGATCAAGGACGTGTGGCGACGATTTGAAGAATCGGGCAAGGGCAGGCAGCACGCATGGCATGCGGCTTGACGTGCGGCTATTGGCACGTGAAATGGGGCTGAATGTCACAAAGAAAGACGACGGATCAGCCAAGCTCGTGATGGAAGGAATAGCCGCCAGCTTCGGGCAGGTGATGCTGATAGGCAGCTTGGCGACCGGTATCAATAATGATCGGGGCGCGAAGATTGACCGACATGCTGACCGGCCCGGCATCGGGTTTGTGCAGGGTAACGATCAGCAACACTGCGCCATCGTTCTTCTTGATGCCATGAATAGCAAAGGCCTGTTCAAGATGTTCTGGCCGGATGGTGTCGCTCTCAAGGTTATAGGGCGCGACAATAAAGGCCAGTTCCGGTTCGGTCAGGCATTGCATCAAAAGGAAGGCGTTGCCGCTTTCTCCGGGGAAGCTGGCAAGGGCAAAAACGTTGTGATCAGGAAACCCCTTGAGCCCGGCCGGGAAGTATATCGCCTTGTCCCAGACAAATTCCCGTTCGCCAAAAAGGGTGGTCAGTTTGACGGCGGACGGCACGGCATCCGTGGTCGTGGTATTCGGGCCTGTCGTGGTCGCCATCGCGTCCTCCTGCTGATCCGTTTTCATGCTGCGCCAGAAGTTATCAAAGCATTTTGGATTGGTATGCCCGATATTCAAGGGTTTGGCAGACCAGACAGCATTCTATCGCCCGTTTATTTAGCAGTTGTTAAAGAACACTCTGACAGGTTCGCTAAATCCTTTGACCTGAATTGTTTGCGTCTGCCCATAGCGCGCCAGCAGGGTTGGGGCAGCGACAGGCACTTCGCTGTGCAGGCGGTTGGCGAATTGTTCGCTCATGACCGCATCGCTGCCAAGTTCGCGGGTGGCCTTTTCAAGACGGGCAGCCAGATTAACCGTCGCCCCGATCACGGCAGGTGTCACAGCTTCGCGCTGGCCGATATCGCCAACAACCGCCGGACCGAAATTAAGACCCACGCCGATTTCAAGCGGCGCGCCACCGTTGGCCGGATCCTCTGCCTGCCATTCGGCGACCTGGGCGATGATGGCCTGTGCGGCACAATAGGCGTTGGCGGCAGGATGTTCGAGATCATCAAAGGCCGCGAAACTCGCCATCACGGCATCACCGATATATTTCTCGACAATCCCGCCATAGGCCCCGATTTGCGATGTGGCGATATAATGGAACTGGTTGAGAAAGCGCATGACTTCCTGTGGATCGCGCTTTTCGGCAAAGCGTGAAAAGCCAATAACATCGGCAAACAGAATGACGCATTCGCGCCGCTCACCCACGCGCACCGGTTCGTCACGATCAGCCAGCTGATCGGCAAGCACCGTCGGGAAATAGCGGGCCAGATTGCCATGCGCGCGTTCGGATGCAGCCGACTGGTTGATCAGAACCCGCAAACGCGAAACCATCACCGCACAGGCCAGCGTAAAGACGATGACAATGATCACCTGTTCGGCCAAGGCGGAAATATCGACAAACTCGGGCAGGTTATAGGTATCGATAATTTCCTGCTGGGTGGGGTTCCATTCATCGCCGAAATGCTGGGAAACGATAACGCCGGGCCGGGTCATCAACCACCAGATCGCCCCGCACCAAGATACAAACAGCCAGAAGCCAAACCACAGGATCAGGCGCGGTGAAAAGGTCATGATGATGATCGCCATCATGATCATGGAAAAGACCACGCCACGGTCGCGAACGACAAAGCCATACAGCCAGGCCGGTTGTTCCAGCAATGGATTAAGCGGATCGGGCACGACCGAGACATAGACGATCAGGACCGCATCAATCACCGCCAGCAGATAAATCATCCAGTATGACTTGTCGCCACGAAAGGCGACGAAGAGCTGGACGAATACACCGGGAACGAACCAGGCGAGAACTTCAAGCAGAGTATAAAGCTTGCCGGTCGGGGAATCGGGTTTGCTAAACAGCAGCAGGATAAATGCCAGCAGGCAGATGCGCAGGAAGGCGACAAGGATCAGCCCGCGCTTTTCTTCGCGGGCAACAAGACGTTCAAAGATCGAATCCGAAGGTTCAGTTTTTGACGGCATCAGCAAGAAGTTGTTTCAGCCCTTCGCTGTCCTTGATGACCAGACGACCATCACGGCGCGTGATCATCCCCTGTTTTTCAAGTTCACGCAGTTTCTTGTTCACCGCTTCACGCGTGACACCCAGCATCAGGCCAAGTTCCTGTTGTGACAAGGGCAGGGCAATTCGGATGCCTTCGGGGTCCGGGCCGCCATGGCGTTCGGCCAGCCACAGGATGCGCTTGATCAGGCGTGCCGTCAGATCCAGGAAGTTGGCATCTTCAAGCAGGTCACTGACCCAGCGCAGGCGACGGCACAGAAGGGCCGTGATGTGACGGCGCAGCGGTGCCTCGCGGTCAAAGATTTCAAAGAAATCATCGCGCGATATAAACAGGGTCCGGGTCGGGCCAACCGCCCGCGCGGTTGCGGTGCGGGGTTCCCCGTCAAGCAATGCGATTTCGCCAAAGACAGCACCGGGTGCAAGAACATTGAGCACGATTTCCTTGCCGGTTTCCGACACAGAGGAAATGCGAACCTTGCCCGCCTCAACCGCGTAAAGGCCGTCTGCCGGTGCACCCTTTTCAAACAGCAACTGCCCATCTTCCAGTCGTCGCACGGTTGCCTGGTTTGAAAGCTGTTCAAGCAGTTCGGGATCAAGATCCTCGAACAGGAAGCTGCCTGCCAGAATGCGCGAAGCGACTTTCGCAAGTTGCGGTGATTTGGGACCGGTTACACTGTTCACGGGGTTCACTTTGAAAAGGGTTTCGTTTCAGAGGGCGAATCGAAATATTTAACTGCCAAAGTAGCACAATTATCCTGTTTTGCTGCAAGCTGTTTTGCAAGCTGTCTCAGGCGGATGTACCTGTGGCCGCAGCGATTGTGCGCGCGGGCTTTAGCACCGTTTTAGTTCTCTGTGGTTTGAAATTCAGGCAGCTCTCCCCCAAGCGTAAAGATGTTAAATCATCGCTTTTTGTCAGGAATTTGACGGTAAATCTGCTGCTGGCGCACGGATACGGATTAATTGCGATTGGTCTGGAAGCCTTGGTATCTGCGACTTTAGGCTAAAATATAGAACGTTTGACAAAATCTCCTATGTTTTTTAAATTATCCCAATTCCGAACAAGGGCCGCTTAGAACAAGAGTGTCAAAAGCAACCTCGGTCTGCGGATGTCGTTTTAATCGGGAGGAAGTAATGAAGATGATCTCCAAAGGTGCGCTGTTTGGCGCCGTATCCATTGCTGCTGCGTCATTCGGGTTTTCCGCGCAGGCAGCTGATGTCACCCTGAACTTTGCCCACGTTGACCCGGCAGAGTGGACCACCTCGAAAAAAGGTGCGGCATCACAGGTCTTTAAAAACATTGTCGAAGCAGAATCCGGTGGCCGTATTGAGGTCGGACTGTTCCCGGCCGGTGCGCTGGGCGGTGAAACCGATCTGCTGCAGAATACCCAGGACGGTACCCTTGCCATGTCGATGGTTTCCGGTCCGTTCTCCAAGGTCTGCCCTGAAGCGGCTGTTCTTGATATTCCTTATGTTTTCCCGAACGCCAACGTTGCGTGGAAAGTTCTGGATGGTGACTTCGGTGAAGAGCTTGCGGCTCACTGCCTGGAAAAAACCGGCCTGCGCACACTGGCTTATGGCGAAACCGGTTTCCGTAACTTTACCAACTCCCAGCGCGCGATTGCCGAGCCGAAAGACATGGAAGGTCTGAAAATCCGTGTCATGACCGTTCCGCTGTTCGTGGAAATGGTCAAGGCACTTGGCGGTGACCCGACCCCAATTCCGTGGCCGGAAGTTCCGACTGCACTGACCACTGGTACAGTTGATGGTCAGGAAAACCCGATCAGTGTGATCTACGCCAACAAGTTCTATGAAATGCAGAAATACCTGACGCTTGATCGTCATGTATACGGCACCGACTTCATTGTTATCAACGAAGCAACCTATCAGAGCCTTTCGGAGGCTGATCAGGCGCTTCTGCGTCGCGCAGCCGGTGTTGCATCGAACGTGGGCCGTGCGGTTCAGCAATTCAACTCTGCCGAAGGCGTTGCCAAACTGGCAGAGGAAGGCATGGAAGTAACCACCCCGACTGCCGAACAGCTCAAGATGTTCCGTGACGCGGCACAGCCAGCTGTCATCGAATGGCTCTCGGGTGAGATCGATGCTGCATGGATCGAAAAACTGCAAACTGCCGTTTCCGAAGCCGAAGCTTCAATGTAATCGGTGTTTGGCGGGTCGGGTGCTCCTCCTTGCACCTGACCTGCCCTTTTTTCCCGCTAACTTGCTTTTAGAAGCATAATAATAATTTTCAGAGTGATCCGGGGGAACCCATGCAGCGCACCGAAAATGCGTTTAAGCGTTTGCTCGCCGGGCTTTCGGGGTTGAGTATCCTCGTTGTCTTCGGTGTTGTTTTTGCCGGTAGTGTCAGCCGCTATCTGTTTTCTTCCCCGCTGCAATGGAGCGAAGAAGTCGCGAAATACGCGATGATCTATGGCTGCATGTTCGGTGTGGCCTATGCCTATCTGCAGGGTACCCAGATCACCTTCAGCATTGTTGTTGATACCATTCCCGCACGTATCCGCCGCAAGCTTGCAGTCATTGTTGATGCAGCGACGCTGGTTCTGGGCGGTATCCTTGCCTATGCAGGCTACGTATTTGCCGCCAAGCGCGGGGGTATTGTTGCCTCGGGCATTGGCATTCAGATGTATTGGGCGCAAATCGCCATCACCGTGGGTGGTGTCTGCCTCGTAATTGCAGCCGCCTTGCGTCTTGCTTCGTACTTCAAAGAGAATTCTGCGCGGGGTGAGGCATGATTACCGGTGTTACCCTTCTGACCCTGCTTGCAATTGGTGCGCCGGTCGCATTTGCAATCGCGCTTGGCCTTGTTGCCTATATCAGTACGGGCACGTTTGGCCTTGATCTTCTGCCGCAGCGTATTTTTGCCGGTCTGGACAGTTTCACAATTCTCGCAATCCCGCTGTTTGTTCTGGCGGGCGAGTTGATGAATGCCAGCGGCATCACATCGCGCGTGATCAACCTGGCCAATGCCCTTGTCGGACACGCCAAGGCCGGTCTGGCGCAGGTCAACATCTGGTCTTCTGTGATCTTTGCCGGTCTTTCGGGCTCGGCGGTTGCCGATACATCCGCGATTGGCCGTATCTTTATTCCGTCGATGGAAAAAGAAGGCTATCCGCGCGACTTTGCCGCCGCCCTGACCGCCGCATCATCGGTCATCGGCCCGATCATTCCACCCAGTATCCCGGTGATTATCTATGCGCTGATCACCACCAATGTCTCGGTGCCCGCGTTGTTCCTTGCCGGGATTGTGCCGGGTGTTTTGCTGGCGCTTGCGCTGTCGGTTTATGTGCGGTTCTTTGTCAAAAACCACGCAAAACCGCGCGAACGCATGAATGTGGGCGAGAAGCTCAAAGCCATCTGGAATGGTCTTATTCCGTTGTTCATGCCGGTCTTTGTGATTGGGTCGATCCTGGCGGGGATTGTCACGCCTACCGAGGCGGCAAGCTTTGCGGTGTTCTATGCGCTGGTTGTTGGGTTGTTCGTGTTCCGCGAACTGAAACCGGGCGATCTGCCGGCAATTTTCGCAGGCGCGATGCGCGATTCTTCAAGCATCCTGATCATTATGGCAACGGTTGCTGCGGCAAACTGGTTCATGACCTTTGCCGGTATTCCGCAAACCGTCAGCAAGTTCGTTCTGGGGTATGTCGACAGCCCGGTCACCTTCCTGATCCTGATCAACCTGATGCTGCTCGCTGTTGGTCTGGTGCTTGAGGGGATTGCCGCAATGCTGGTGCTTGTGCCGATCCTGCACCCGATTGCGCTTAGCCTTGGCATTGATCCGACCCATTTCGGGATCATTGTGATCTTTAACCTGATGATCGGCCTGATTACGCCGCCGATGGGGCTGTGTCTGTTCGTTGCAGACGCCGTAGCCGGTGTCGGGATGGCACGCATGATCCGCGCCATCATGCCGTTCTTTATCGTCGAACTGATGGTGCTGCTGATCATCACCTTTGTTCCGGGCATCGTTACATTCCTGCCCGAACTGTTTGGATTTTAGGATACCTGTCCATGTTGAAACTCGGTCTTATCGGTAAAGGCATTTCACGGAGTCAGTCGGCACGACTGCACGTATTGCTGGGCCGTATGTGCGGTATGGATGTCACGTACGAATACCTCGACAGTGATGTGATCAAGAATTTTGATCTGATCAAGCAGCTGACCACCTGTGCGGAAACCGGCTATGCCGGGGTTAATGTGACCCATCCTTACAAAACAAGTGCGCGCAAACTTATTACGCCGCGCAAACGCCTGCCCGAAGCCTTGGGTTCGGTGAACACCGTTGTCTTCCGCGAAGATGGCTGGCGCGGCGATAATACCGACTTTGTCGGCTTCATGCGCGGGTATCGGGGGCAGTTCGGCGATGCCAAGCCGGGCACGGTTTTACAGATGGGTGCCGGTGGTGTTGGTCTTGCGACGGCCTTTGGCCTGCGCGGGCTTGGTGCGAACAAAATCCTGATCCATGACAAGGATACATCGCGCGGTGAGGAACTGGTCGCGACCCTTGTTGCGGCCAATGCCAATGCGGCCTTTGTCGGTGAAGATGACCTTTCTGACGCGGTGCGCGCGTCCGATGGTTTGATCAACTGCACGCCGGTTGGCATGAACCAGTATCCTGGCTGTCCGTTTGATGCCGATCTGTTTGGTGGACAGAAATGGGCGTTTGATGCGGTCTATACTCCGGTTCAAACCGCGTTCCTGCGCGCCGCGGCCAAATCGGGCATTGAAGTCATGACCGGCTTTGAACTCTTCTTCTTTCAGGGTATTGAAGCATTTGAAGTTTTCAGCGGGGCAGAGATAGATGCCGACGCTGCAAGGGACGAATACTTCAATGCCTATCCCGAGGCATTGACAGGCTAGGGGAAGACATATGAGCAGCAGCACCGTTGCCGAGACAGTCTATAACGAAATTCGCGATGACATCCTGTATGGCGAATTGCAGCCGGGCGTGAAGCTTAAGCTTGAGGCGCTGCGCGAACGTTATAGCGTGGGTGTCAACACGCTGCGTGAAGTGCTCAACCGTCTGGTGGCGTCGGGCTTTGTGTTTGTCGAAGGCCAGAAGGGCTTCCGGGTTGTTGAAACATCACCATCCAATTTCAAGGAATTGACCGCGATGCGGCTTTTGCTTGAGCGCGATGGTCTGGCGGCCTCGATCAAGCATGGTGATGTGGAATGGGAAGCCCGGGTTGCGGCCGCCCATCACAAGCTTGCCGCTGTTGAAAAGCAGATGCTTGACCGCGACAGCCGCGAACTGACCGTACGCTGGAGCCAGTATGACCGCGAATTTCATCAGGCGCTGATTTCGGCCTGTGGCTCGAACCTGCATATGCGTCTGCATCACGAGATTTTCGATCAGTTCCGCCGCTATGTGGTGATCGAACTCAAAACCCATGGTTTCCGTGCCCAGGAAATCATCGATGAGCATCGCGAAATCTGTGAGCTGTCCCTTGCACGGAATCTGGATGGCGCGATTGCCAAACTGACCGACCATATCGAAACCTATCGGCGCCGTTCACAGCATTGATCTGCGCGCGGGGCAAGCCCCGCGATTGCTGCATCCTTCTGTGAATGTGCCGGTGCCCCACATGCATCCCGGAGGGATAAAATGCTGACCTCAATTGCCACAGTTTCACTGTCGGGCGATCTTCAGGAAAAACTCGACGCCATTGCCGCTGCCGGCTTTGACGGGGTCGAAATTTTTGAAAATGATCTTCTGTCCTTTGACGGATCGCCAGAAGATGTCGGCAAGACGATCCGTGATCTGGGTCTGAAACTGGTTACCTTCCAGCCTTTCCGCGATTTCGAAGGCATGCCCGAACCCCAGCGTACCCGCGCGTTTGAGCGCGCCGAGCGGAAGTTCGACCTGATGGAAGAACTGGGAACGGATCTTTTGATGGTCTGTTCGAACGTCTCCCCGCAATCATTGGGTGGGCTTGATCGCGCCGCCAAGGATCTGACAGAGCTTGGTGATCGCGCGGCCAAACGTGGCCTGCGTGTCGCGTTCGAGGCGCTTTCATGGGGCAAGCATATCAGCGACTATCGCGACAGTTGGGAAGTCGTGCGGCGCGCCAATCATCCGAATGTTGGTCTGGTGCTTGATACCTTCCACATCATGGCGCGCAAGGTGCCGCTCGATGCGATTTCATCGATCCCGGGTGACAAGATTTTCCTCGTGCAAGTTGCCGATGCGCCGTTCCTTGAAATGGACGCGCTTTCCTGGAGCCGCCATTTCCGTTGCTTCCCGGGACAGGGGGACTTCCCGCTCGGTGAGTTCATGCGCAACCTTGCCATGACCGGCTATGACGGACCGCTGTCGCTTGAGATTTTCAACGATCAGTTCCGCTCAAGCTCGACCAAGAACGTGGCCAAGGATGGCTTGCGCTCCCTGATCTATCTGGGCGACGGCATCGAAGGCGTTCAGGTTGGTGAAAAGGGCACAGCCCTGCCGCCCAAGGCGCATGCCAAGGAAGTCGGTTTTGTCGAGTTCGCGGTCGAGGAAGAAAATGCCGAAAAGCTTGCCACGCTTTTCGCAGCCCTTGGCTTTGAAAAACGCGGCAGTCACAAAACCAAGGCGGTGACCTGGTGGAAACAGGGTGACATCAACCTTGTGATCAATTGTGACAAGGATGGCTTTGCGCATTCCTATAACATCGTGCATGGCCCGTCGGTTTGTGCGGTCGGGCTTAAGGTCGACGATGCCAAGGCAACGATGGATCGCGCGCAATCATTGCTTGCCGCACCCTTCAGTCAGGCGGTTGGCAAAGGCGAAATTGAAATGCCGGCCATCCGGGGTGTTGGCGGCAGCCTTGTTTACTTCCTTGATGACCACAGCGAGCTTTCGCGTATCTGGGATGTCGAGTTCGAACCCGAAAAGGGCACGGACGCAGACGCCGGAAAGGCGAAACTTCGCAAGGTCGATCATGTTTCATACTCGATGCAGTATGAGGAAATGCTGACCTGGCTTTTGTATTTCACCTCGATCTTTGATCTCGGCAAAATGCCGACCCTTGATATCCCGGATCCGGGCGGGCTTGTGCAAAGTCAGGTGGTGCAAAGTGATGCTGTGCGTCTGATCCTCAATGGTTCGCAAAGCCCGCATACCCAGCATTCCCAGTTCCTCAACGAGTTCTTTGGCAGCGGTGTGCAGCATCTGGCCTTTGCCAGCGACGATATCTTTGCATCAGTGGATTACTGCAGGGCGCATGGGGTTGAAATCCTGCCGATCCCGGAAAACTATTATGACGATATCGAAGCACGTTTCGGGCTGGAGCCGGAACTGCTTGATCGTTTGCGCGCACGTAATATTCTCTATGATCGTGATGATGAAGGTGAATATTATCAGGTCTATACGCGGACCTTTGCCAATCGATTCTTCTTTGAATTGGTCGAGCGTCGCGCGTATCGTGGCTTCGGGGCGGCCAATGCGCCGATCCGGCTTGCGTCACAGACGCGCATGAACCGTCGTAACGATGCGGCGAAATAAACACAGGGCACCAAGCGCATAAAGGCGGGAACAAGGAAATGAGCGTGCAGGAAATTCTAGTCATCAATGGACCGAACCTGAACCTGCTAGGGCAGCGCCAGCCAGAAATTTACGGCTATGACACGCTGGCCTCGATTGAGGAAAAGTGCAGTGCGCTTGCCACGGAACTTGGTGTTTCGGTGCGTTTTGGCCAGTCCAACCACGAGGGTGCGATCATTGACATGATCCACGAGGCCCGAACCAAGTCAGCCGCCCTGATCATCAATGCCGGTGCCTATACTCATACCTCGGTCGCGATCCATGACGCGCTCAAGACCTTTGAGGGCTATATCATCGAGCTGCATATTTCCAACCCGCACGCGCGTGAGGAATTCCGTCATACCAGCTGGATCAGCTCGGTCGCCGATGCGGTGATGGCCGGGGCTGGTGCCTATGGCTATGAGCTGGCAACACGCCTTGCTGCAGAAAAGATCAAGGCGGCCTGAGGAAGTCCTGAGCAGCTCAATCACGGTGCCTGAAAATCCATTAATTCAGGCGGTAGACGGTTTGAATAATCACGACATTGGCAGCAATCGTCATTACCGCAAAGCCTGCCCACGCGAAGGCGGGGGGCGGGAATCCAGTCTGCTTGCGGCGATATGGATTCCGGGTCTGTGCTCCGCTTCGCCCGGAATGACGGCCCATCTTTAGACGGAACTGCGTGACCGCAACGCGGCGGCCAATGTGCCATCATCAAGATAATCAAGCTCACCACCCACCGGCACGCCATGGGCAAGGCGGGTGACCTTGACCCCGGTTTCCATCAGCCGCTCGGTGATGTAATGCGCCGTGGTCTGGCCATCGACCGTGGCGTTGGTGGCAAGGATTACCTCGGCCACTGCATTTTCGCGCACGCGATTGACCAGCTGATCGATTTTAAGGTCATCCGGACCGACGCCATCAAGCGGTGACAGGGTGCCCCCCAGCACATGATAGCGCCCCTTGAACGCGGCACCGCGTTCCAGCGCCCAAAGGTCCTGAACTTCCTCGACCACACAGATCGTGTCCGAACTGCGGTTGTGATCGGCACAGATATGGCAGGGGTCGGTGACGTCAATATTGCCGCAATTGGCACAGGTCGTCATGACCTCCGCCGTGGCATGAAGCGCATCGGCCAACGGGATCATCAATGTTTCGGGTTTCTTGAGCATCTGCAAAACCGCACGTCGTGCCGAACGCGGCCCAAGGCCGGGCAGGCGTGAAAGCAGTTTGATCAGATTTTCAATTTCCCGTCCGGTCATCATGACCCCGTTCTGGTAAAGTTTGATCGTTACATATTGCTTGTATCAAAAACAAAGGGCGGCGCAATGCCACCCTTTGCCGCGTACCTTTAAAGTACGAAATTTATCGCGTGTCCGATGAAAGATCAGAACGGCAGTTTGAAGCCTTCCGGCAGGTTCATGCCGCCGGTGACGTCTTTCATCTTTTCCTGAACGGCAGCCTCGACCTTGACCTTGGCGTCGTTATAGGCGGCAACAATCAGGTCTTCGAGGACTTCGGTGTCTTCGGGGTCAACAATGCTTTTATCAAGCGAAAGGCCGCGCATTTCGCCTTTGCCATTGAGCATCACCTTGACCATGCCGGCACCGGACTGGCCTTCGATTTCGAGTTCAACCAGTCCTTCCTGCATTTCCTGCATCTTGGACTGCATCTGCTGGGCCTGTTTGAGCATCCCTGCAAGGTTCTTCATAGCTCGTCGTCTCCTTCGAGATAAAATGCGTCGTCATATACGGAACCGCTTTCGTCCTCTTCACCCTCGGGATTTTCCTGTCCGGGTGGCAGGTGGACGGCCACGATTTTTGCTTTGGGTAAACCATCAAGAATGGCCCTGACCAGCGGATCTTGCGAGGCATCCGCCTTGCGCTGTTCAAGGGCTTCAAGTTCCTGTTCCTTAAGGGTCGGTGCCCCTTCCTCGCGCTCCGATACGCTGACCAGCCAACGTTTTCCGGTCAGGCCATTAAGCGCCTTGATCAGTTTGGTCGAAAGGTCCGATCCTGCCCCGCGTGCCGGGCGAAATTCGATGCGACCCGGTTCATACTTCACCAGATGCATATAGTTTTTGACCTGCATGGCAAGACCCGTGGTTTCACGGTCCTTGCCAAGCAACTCGGCAACTTCTTCAAACGTTTCGGGCATCCTGGCATAGACAGGTTGTTCGACCTGTTCGGGTTCGCCAAGCGGGTCCGGGCGGCGCTGTGCCACGGCAGCTGCACCACCGCCGCCACCATTGACCACCTGCATGCGGGGCCCTGGACCACCGCTACCGCCGCCATTGCCACCGCCTTGCGGGGCACCGCCGCCATTGCCGGCATTGTTCATATCCTGACGGAGCTTCTTGATCAGGTCACCGGGTGGTGGCATTTCCGCAGCATAGGCCAGACGGATCAGGATCATTTCAGCGGCCTGAATGGGGGATGGCGCAATCCGCGTTTCTTCAAGCCCCTTAAGCAACATTTGCCACGCGCGGGTCAGTTGCGGCATGGCAAGCTTGGCAGCGATTTCCTTGCCGCGTTCGCGTTCAATCTGCGACACGCCGGGATCATTGGCCGCATCAGGCGACAGCTTCACACGGGTCAGCCAGTGGGTCAGATCGAGCATATCCTGCAACATCACCGGCGGATCACCGCCAAGGGCATATTGCGCACCAAGAAGTTCCAGCGCCTCGTTAATCTCGCCCTTCATGGTGTGATCAAACAAATCGAATATGCGTGACCGGTCTGAAAGGCCCAGCATATCACGCACCTGCTGGGTGGTGACCTTGCCCGCACCATGCGAGATCGCCTGATCGAGCAAGCTCATGCCATCACGGACCGATCCATCGGCGGCACGCGCGATCAGGGTGACGGCTTCTTCTTCGATCTCGGCATTTTCAAGCCCGGCGATGCGGCCATAGTGCGCGGCCAGTTCATCGGTCTGCACACGACGCAAATCAAACCGCTGACAGCGCGACAAGACCGTGATCGGGATTTTGCGGATCTCGGTGGTGGCAAAGATGAATTTCACATGCTCTGGCGGTTCTTCAAGCGTTTTGAGAAGCGCGTTAAACGCACTTTTCGAAAGCATGTGCACTTCGTCGATGATGTAGATCTTGTAGCGTGCCGAAGTCGGGCGATAGCGCACGCCTTCGATCAGTTCGCGAATGTCATCGACACCGGTGCGCGACGCCGCGTCCATTTCCAGCACATCAACATGGCGGTCTTCGGCAATCGCGCGGCAATGCTCACAGACACCGCATGGCTCGATCGTTGCACCGCCATTGCCATCCGCACCAATGCAGTTCAGCGCACGCGCAATGATACGCGCGGTTGTGGTTTTACCAATACCGCGCACCCCGGTCAGGATGAAGGCATGGGCCAGTCGGCCACTTTCAAGCGCGTTTGACAGCGTCTTGACCATCGGCCCATGGCCGATCAGCTCGTCAAAACTTTTCGGGCGGTATTTGCGCGCAAGAACCTGATATTCGCTTTTGGCTTCGGGTTCGGCCACAGCAACGGGGGCGGTTGTTTCCGCGCCGGTACTTTCTGATGCCGTTTCACCTTCTGGCGCTGTTTCGCTCGCGGTCTCGATCTGATCGCTCATTCATCCGGTCCGGACTGTTTTAATTCTCAGTTGGTTTTAGCAGCTTCGCGACCGTATGGGAAAGGCCAAGTGGGAATTTTCCCATACAAAAAGCCATCTGCCCTCGAATGTCAGGGGCATGGCAAATATCAGCGATTTCAAAGGGAGAAATGAAAGGGTGAGAGACTGAACAGCGACCCGGAAAAACTCGTTACGGCTGCTACCTTCCGGTCCTGACCGGGTTGGCGAGCGGTCCGTCCACTGCCAGCCTCTCGCCCCCTATATCGCGCAAGCGTTCACAAAACGCAAGGGGGCATTCGGAATTTTAGTGCTGCGCGCAAGTCATCAGTTGCATGCAGGGTCCGCATCGCGGGTGCCGTTTGATACCCGGCCGTCGCGATTGTCACGCGCCCAGCGCGAAAGCGCGTTGCGCGCAGCATTTGCCGCCGTATTGGCAGGCAGCAGAATGTTCCAGTGTCCTACCGGATCATTATCATATTCAACCTGATAGCCGTCAGGCCCGGAAAGGTCATAGGTTTCATCGACCACCGGGTCACCGTCCACGACGGCGGTAAAACGGAACAGGCATGGCTTGTTGTTATTGTTGCCAATGTTATCTGCGTCGAAGTTTGAAACACCGCCGCCGCGATAGGTAAATTCACCATTTGAAAGATTGGCCAGCCCGGTGTTGGCGTTGCTCAGGCCGACACCATGATAAATATCCACATCTGCATGGGCCGGGTTTTCAAAGGTAACCTGCACGGACAGCGCACCAATGATGAATGCGCCATAGGCTGTGAGTTTTGAAAGCATGATTGTTTTCCTTTCTATGTGCTGTGATTAGCAGGGAAAACGACGAGGCCCCGTCATGGATGTGAAGGAAATTGGCATGGCTTTGCCTGCGGTCGGAACGTTGATCGGGGAGATCGCAGTTGTCTTTTATGCGCGCAGCTTTAAAGTCTGAGCCAAATTTTGGCCGATAGGTAAATCGGTCGCTGCAGCCGAGTTTTTGAAAGAAGGAGCACCAGGGGTCATGACAAGGCAATTCTTCGAAGCCGCTGATCTTGATCGTGATGCGAGCCTTCGAAAATCTGAGAACTGGCAACAGGTTTTGTTGGCCGAGGAGTCGCTGCGCATCCTGATTTGTCATGCGGGTGATCCACTTTTTGCCTGGCCCGAAGACATGGATGCCCACGAGCTTGTGGTACTGGGTGCCCCGGCGGTGCCGCATCTTGATGTCGATCTGTATGGCGGGGAGTGGATTTACCTTGGCCGCGATGTTGGCGGGCCAGTGATCGCGGTGGATATTGCCCCGGTGGTTTCAGATCGTGAAGAGGCCGTGCGCAAGCTGGGGGGTGGTTTTGGCGACATGCGCACCCGCATGGCGTGCCTGTCCGTTGACGAGGCCGCCCTTGCTGCGCAGGCGCGCGCCATCTTTCACTGGCATCAGGGGCATAAATTCTGCGGCGCCTGCGGGCATCCCAACGCGGTGGTCGAGGCGGGCTATCGCCTGCAATGCACCAATCCGGTTTGTGGCAAGCCCCATTTCCCGCGGACTGATCCGGCGGTAATCATGCTGATTCACCATCAGGATCATGTGTTGCTGGCGCGCTCGCCCCAATTCCTGCCCGGCATGGTGTCTGTGCTGGCGGGTTTTGTGGAGCCGGGCGAGAGCCTTGAACAAGCCGTGGCGCGTGAGGTGTTCGAGGAAGTCGGGATCAAGATCAAGCGTCCGGAGTATGTGGCGTCGCAACCCTGGCCGTTTCCGGGGTCGCTTATGCTGGGGTTTGTGGCGGAGGCCGAAACCACAGACCTTGTTCTTGATGACGAAGAAATAGAATTTGCGATGTGGGTACATCGCGATGATGTGCAAAACCTGCCCGAAAAGGACATTAATTTACCCCGCCCGATTTCAATTGCGCGCTTCCTTCTGGAAAATTGGTGCGCGGGACGCATATAGTATCCAAAGCGTCTTTTTTCACCGTTTTGATGGTGGGCATGCCTTTGCCGTTCGTCAGCAAGTTTCGGGGGAGCATTTTGATACCTACGCGTTTGGCACGTAATGCGGCGTTGAGCGGCTTTGTCTTGGGCATGCTTCTGGTTCTTTCCGGGGGTGTGGTTGCCAAAGCCCATGAACCGATACCGGTCAAGGTCGGCGCCTATGAATATGGGGTTGTCTATTTTTATCAGGATGGTGAACCCCGCGGCATGGCGCCGAGCCTGATTGATCTTCTGAATGATTTTCAGGATGAGTACGCGTTTGAGCTTTCCGAAACGTCATCGCGACGGCGCTATCAGGCCGTGGTCGATGGCGAGGTCGATCTTGTCCTGCTTGAAAGCTCGAAATGGGACTGGGAAAACTATGATGTCCGGTTCTCTGGCCCGATCGTTCAGGAAGAGGATCTCTATGTCGCGCTGGCTGATCGCGGAAATGCCGAAGCACTGTTTTCCGATATCGCCAGCTATCCGATGCTTTGCGTGCTGGGTTTCCATTACGGGTTTGCTGATTTCAACGCAGATCCGGCGTATCTGCGTCAGAATTTCGATGTCTTGCTGCGCTATAACGAAAAAGAAGTTCTTGCAGGATTGTTGGCTGGAGAAGCACCGATCGGTGTCGTATCCGCAGGCTTTTTGGCCGCGCAGTTCGGCGAGATTCCCGGTTTGCGCAATAGCCTTGTGATCGCCGATCAGCCCGATGCAACCTATGATCTGGTGTCGGTGCTCTCGGAGCGTTCGACCATTCCGCTTGAGCGGTTCAATCAGCTGGTATCCGAGCTGCGCGCCACCGGCGAGGTGGAAAGATTGTGGCAGCAATTTCGGGCGGGCCTTGCCGGATAGTCCTTAGTCCAGAGGTGGAATACGGGCAATGACATTGCGCCGCAAAGCGTCGGGACGTTCCCGCCAGGCAACGATGCCCTTTTCACTTTCGGCATATTTTGACGCCAGTTCACAAAGATCATCAATCATGCTGTCTGGATCGACATTGCCGTAAACATATCCCCACTTTCCTGATCCATTCAGCGCGATTGAGCAGCCAGAATTGCAATTGGTCAGACATTCAACTGCCTTGAGCTCGAACGGCAGTTCGCGCTTGGCACAGATTTCTTGCATGCGTTCGAACAATGTCTGGCCATGCCGCGGATTTGTTGATGCCTCGGCGTTTGAGGCCGTGCAGGTGGTGCAGATGTTCAGGCGTGGCTTGGTCGTCATGCGGGTCATTTTATCCAAAATGGGGGTAAGCGATCAGGGCGCGCATCCAATCAGCTTGCGACCGGTCTGGTCAAGTCATCATCAAGATGATGGGCAACATATTCCTGAATGGCACCGGCCAGTTGGCGGCTCACCAGTGGGTGGGAATCCTCGGCCAGCATGACGGCCACACCAACGGCGGGCAGCGGCGGGAAACCGTCACGGGAATCCAGAATCTTGAACTCGTCGGAGACACTGGCCGCCGCAAGGGCAGCAACACCCAGCCCGTTGCGCACCAGATGCAAAAGTGACGCCGCCTGACGCGAGGTGGCATACAGCGTGAAAGGCCGATTGGATTTGGAAAATGCATCAATTGCCCACGCATGAAACTTGCAATCCTCAGCAGGCAAAACCAATGGCAGTGGATCGAGCTTGTGTTGCTTGTGCAGCGGTGAAGACGCCCAGACACCGGGTTCGTGACGCAGGAAATACCCTTCTTCGCCCTTTTCGGATCGACTGATGATCGACAGGTCAAGTTCGCCCTGATCAAGCATTCGGCGCAAAAGGATCGTCGGGTTAACCGATACAAAGAACCGCGCATTCGGATAGGCCGTGCTGATGGCACGCAAGACAACGGGCAGGATCTTTTGCGCGTAATCATCAGGGCAGCCAATACGGATCGGGCGGCTGGCATCCTGGGCGCGTAACTTGCCCATGGCTTCGTCTTGCAGCGACAGAATGCGGCGTGCATAGCCGACAAAGGTAATGCCTTCATGGGTCAGTTGGACATTGCGACCGTCACGTTCGAACAGTTTGTTATCAACCAGTTCTTCAAGGCGCTTCATCTGCATGGAAAAGGCCGATGGCGTGCGCCCGATACGGTCGGCTGCACGATTGAAACTGCCGCATTCGGCAAAGGCCACGAAACTTCGTAACAGGTCGGAATCCATATGGCGTCCCTTTGATCAGAAAGTTTGATCAAGAATCTTGAACAATTGGATCAAAACTATTCGATTGTCGGAATGCGATCCAGCGGCAAATATCAAACCCGGCCGGCCAATGCAGTTTTCAGTGAATGCTTTAACGCATGTGCCACAAGGAATATCACGATGATTTTGAACGACTATTTGATGTCGGGGAACGGCTATAAGGTCCGTTTGCTGCTTTCGATTCTGGGTCAACCGTTTGAATATGTCGAACGCGACATCATGAAGGGCGAAACCCGCACCCCGGAATATCTTGAAAAGATCAACCCGCACGGCAAGATCCCGACCCTTGTGCTGGATGACGGTCGGACATTGGCCGAAAGCAACGCCATTCTGACCTATCTGGCCGAAGGAACCAACTTTATCCCCCGGGATGCTTATGAACGGGCCGAGATGATGAGTTGGCTATTCTTTGAGCAGTATGATCATGAGCCCAACGTGGCGGTTCTGATTTCCTGGCACGAGATCAAAGGATTGCCTGACAATGCCGATATACTGGAGCCGATGAAACAGGCCGGGGCGAAACGTGCGCTTGATCTGATGGAAAAGCGGTTGTCGGGTCACAACTGGCTGGTGGGTGAGGCGCTCGGCATTGCGGACATTTCGCTATATGCCTACACGCACCGGGCCGAGCTTGGCAAAATCAGCCTTGCACCTTATCCCGGCATTCGCGCCTGGCTTGACCGGATAGCAGCACTTCCGGGCTATGTACCGATCACCTGGACGCCATAAGACTGAAAAGAAGCCACCACAAACAAGGTATTGCCCATGGGGTTGGGGATCGGGGGATTATCATCCCTGTCTGTGGTGGCCAAGTACCCTGACGTAATTAAGGGGAAACGTCAGGGTGGCGGTCAGGCAGATTCCAAAAGCTTTTCGGGCAAAAGAGGATCGGTTTGTGCCGCAGAACCCCGTGCCCTGAAGCGCATAAAGGCATCTTCGACATTGGGCGCGTCGGCCAGCATTTCCGGCCCGCCGGGCATGGCGTTCAGGTAATGGATCATTGGCATGATCATCATATCCGGGATGGTAAAGCGATCACCGCATATCCAGCCATCTGCGTAAGCCGGATCAAGGACAGAAAGATCATGACGGATGATATCGGCCATCCGGTTCATCTGGATGGCAAATCCCGGATCATGGCGCTTGGCATCGTCGGTTAAAACCATCGGAATGACGAAATTACGGATGATGTTCTGATCAAGCCGTGTCATGGCAAGGCTGATCCACTGGTTCATCCACGCCACTTTTTGCGCACTTACAGGACGAAGCAGCGGGCCCGGAAACCGGTCATCGACATAACGACAGATCGCGGCGGTTTCATACAGCACAAAGGGGCCGTCATTCAGGACCGGTACCTTGCCAAACGGATTGCTGCGCAACAGTTCGGGCGTTGGCGGATGTCCCGGGGTCTGGACATTTTTGGTGCTGAATTCAAAGGCGATTTCCTTTTCCAGACAGGCAATACGAACAGTGCGTGTAAGATTGCTGCGCGGCATTCCGATGATTGTCACGACCGACATGGCAAGGTCCCTTTTTGCTAGGTGAGCTTGCACACAGCATTACGTCGGCCATAATATGTTCAAGAACATATTATTATGGTGTGTCATGATTGCATTCTGTCTAGGGCCGGATGCCCGAACACGCGGTGGAGATTGAAATGCCCTATAGCCCGTCCCACAAACCGAAAACCCGTATCCGCATCGTTAATGCGGCCAGCGCGTTGTTCAAAAAGCACGGGTTTGAAAATGTCACGATTGATCAGGTCATGGCGGCTGCCGGGCTGACACGCGGCGGGTTCTATGCGCATTTCAAAAACAAGGAAGATCTGTTTGTCGCCTGTGTGGAAAACGGCATGTCGCTTTTATCGTCACCCGTGTTGGCGAAATTGCGCAAGGCAGAGTTATCCGGCGACGACTGGGTGACATCCTTTGCGGAACTTTATCTGTCGCGGGTGCATATTGATAATCCCGACCTTGGATGTGCTTTGCCGACATTATCGACAGAGGTATCGCGTTCCGGTGACCTGGCACGGGCAGCGTTTTCAAAGCTGATTGAACAGGCATCAGGCAAGCTCGCTTGGAAGCTGGCAAAGGAGGATGGTGTTCCGGGTATGGATAAACCGGTGCCGGTTGACGGCGAGTCCGTGCTGCCGGATGTCCCCGACGGCTATCGCCGGGAAGCCACATCCATGCTGGCGATGATGGTTGGTGCGGTTGTGCTGGGTCGTGCGGTCGATGATGACACCGCCGACGATATTCTGGCGTCCACGCGCGAGACGATCGTGCAATCGCGGGACCGACTGCCAAAAGAAGCCGGTCTCAAGACCGGCTGATCAGTCGTAGAAACCTGACAGGATTTCCGCATAGATCTTCACAAGGTGTTCGATGTCATCGACCATGGCGTGTTCATCGACCTTGTGCATGCTTTGCCCGACCAGACCGAATTCGGCGACCTCGGTGTATTTCTGAATGAAGCGCGCATCGGATGTGCCGCCCGTCGTGCTCATTTCCGGGCGTTTGCCGGTAACCTTTTCCGAGGCATCGGCAATCAGGCTTGCGAGTTTGCCCGGCGTGGACAGGAACGCCTCGCCGGAAATCTTGACCCTGAGATCGTGCGCACCGGCATGCTCGGCACAGACATCCTCGATCCATTTTTTAAGATCCGCACCCTTGTGCTGATCGTTAAAGCGGATGTTGAACGCGGCGCTGACCTTGGCGGGCACCACATTGGTTGCGGTATTGCCCGCATCGACGGTGGTGATTTCAAGATTGCTGGGCTGGAAATGATCGGTGCCCTGATCAAGTTCACGCGAATTAAGCACATCCAGCGTCTTGATCATGCGCGGAACCGGATTGTCCGCCAGATGCGGATAGGCGACGTGGCCCTGTGCGCCATAAACCGTCAGCCAGCCGGTGATGGAGCCACGGCGGCCAACCTTCATCATCTCGCCCAGATATTTCGGGTTGGTCGGTTCGCCCACCAGACAGGCGTCAAATTTTTCGCCCTGCTGATCACACCATTCGACCAGCTTGACCGTGCCGTTGATCGCGTCGGCTTCTTCGTCACCGGTGATCAGGAACGAGATGCTTTCATCAAAATCCGGATTGGCAGCAAGAAAGGCGTCAACCCCGCCAACAAAGCAGGCGATACCGGTTTTCATATCAACCGCACCCCGGCCAAACAGACGACCGTCCTTGACTTCGCCACCGAACGGATCAACCGTCCATGCGCCAGCATCGCCAGCCGGGACGACATCAGTATGCCCGGCAAAACAGAAATTGCGGCCCTTGGTCCCAAGGCGGGCATAAAGGTTGTCGATCGCGTCACTGCCATCACCGTCAAAGACCTTGCGCGTGCAATCAAAGCCGCGTGCCTCAAGCGCCTTTTGCAACACATCAAGCGCGCCTTCATCGGCAGGTGTTACCGACGGGCAGCGGATCAGGGATTGTGCAAGTTCAAGGGCGGTCGACATTGGCACTCTCTTGGTCTTTGGGTGTTAGGCAGTAATAGGAATTTTAGCCTATTTTATATGTTTCATGTGAAACATATCAGGAACAAATATACATTAAGGGGCGAAACAGCCATCCGTTTCGCCCCTTATATCATGATCACATTGCGTGTCGCAGATCAGTCGCGCAGCAGTTCGTTGATCGAGGTTTTCGAGCGGGTCTTTTCATCAACACGTTTGATGATGACCGCGCAATACAGGCTCGGCCCCGGGGTGCCATCGGGAAGCGGCTTGCCCGGAATGCTGCCCGGAACGACCACGGAATATGCCGGAACGCGACCGACAAAGGTCTCGCCGGTGGTGCGGTCGATGATTTTGGTCGATGCGCCGATGAAGACACCCATCGAAATGACAGCACCTTCTTCGACAATCACACCTTCAACGATTTCCGAACGCGCCCCGATGAAAGCATTGTCTTCGATGATGACCGGACCGGCCTGAAGCGGCTCAAGCACGCCACCGATACCCGCACCACCCGACAGGTGAACGTTCTTGCCGATCTGTGCGCAGGAACCAACAGTCGCCCAGGTGTCGACCATGACGCCGGTATCAACATAGGCGCCCAGGTTCACAAAGGACGGCATCAAAACGGTGCCCGGTGCGACATAGGCCGAGCGGCGCACGATGCTGCCCGGAACAGCGCGGAAACCGGCTTCCTTGAATTGGGCATCGCCCCAACCTTCGAACTTGGACGGGACCTTGTCCCACCAGTTGGTGTTTTCACCCGGACCGCCTGCGATGGTGGTCATGTCATTGAGGCGGAACGACAGCAGAACTGCCTTTTTCGCCCACTGATTGACGACCCATTTGCCATCAACCTTTTCGGCAACGCGCAGTTCGCCGGAATCCATCGCGCGAAGCGATTGTTCAACAGCTTTGCGGATTTCGCCCTGGGTGGCGGAATTGATTTCGTCGCGGTTTTCCCAGGCGACGTTGATCACGCCTTCAAGCTCGGTCTTGTTCATGTTTCGAAGGTCCTTGCGGTCAGCCAAAATTGCGTCGGCGGAGAATGGTCAAAGCCGACCTTGAAGTCAACTCCGCCAGTTTACGTAGAAACGCCTGTTTAAGGCAGATTTCCGTTCCTGATCCCTGTTTTGCCCGTCTATCCCGTCCAATGGGCGCGATAGAAATAAACGATCAGAAGGCCAAGCTCAATCCTGGAACGATGACAAATCAGCCAAGTCGGCAATTTGATCCGCCAAGGGCATCCGCGTCAGGCGCCTTTGGACAATCCACGCAAGAAGTCGACAAGATCATCCGTTTCATGATCGATGCGCGGATCATCGCGCCCATCCTGTGCCCATTCGATATCGGTATGCACCCAGACAGTCGTCATACCCATATCCTTGGCAGGCAGCAGGTTTTTGGCCATGTCTTCGAAATAGACAGCCCGGGTCGGATCAATGCCATCGCGCGCCAAAAGCATGTCATAGGGTTCCTGCTTTGGCTTGGGGATATAATTGGCATCGACAATGTCAAAGATGGTTTCGAAATGATCGGAAATACCCAAGCGGTCCATCACCCGTTCGGCGTGGCCACGCGATGCATTGGTAAAGATCAGTTTTCGGCCCGGAAGATCATCAAGTGCAGTTGCCAAATCCGGTGCCGGTGACACCACCGACAGATCAATGTCATGGACCTTGGCCAGATAATCCGCCGGATCAACTTCATGTTCGCTCATCAGGCCGCGTAAGGTGGTGCCATAGCGATGGAAGTAGTCCTTTTGCACCCGATAGGCTTCGCTGGCTTCAAGCTTCAGCGTATCGCGGACATACTGTCCAATCAGATCAGAAACCTGCGAAAACAGATTGCAAGCCGCTGGATAAAGCGTGTTGTCGAGATCAAAGATCAGCACGCTGTCATCATTAAGGCGGGGCAGTGCGGATGTGCGTTTCGGGGCGGTGGTCATGAACGGGGCCTTCCAGAGTATGCATAGGTCGATGACGGGTCAGGGCGTCGATATTTGTAAGCGATCCTTACGGTCTTGCAAACCATCAGGATCACTCATTGGCGTGTTCACCCATTCTGACATTGCGTCGGTGGGTATGTGCCACGCCGAGATATGGCCGCAGGGGTTTAAATTTTCCCGCAAGACCAAACATATAGAGTGCTTTTGGCCGGTCCCATGTCCGGGACGTTGGTGCGTGAAATCGTCCGTCAGGTTTGACCGGTCTTGTTTGTCTGCAGAGGTTTTCGGCTTTTTGTAAAACCATTGTTAATCAGGATCGGTTGATGATGCGCAAAAGACACAAAGAAAATCAGGACGGTTTCCGTGTTCGGGGGAAGGGGAAATTGTCTTTAGATCCAGGCAGTGTGAGAGGGTGCGTTGGATAAACTTATAAAAGCTCGGACAACCGAACTTCGAAATGAAAGAAACCGTTTTGCGGCTTTGGCCTTTGTCTGGGGGGACCTTCTTCTTGAGCTGGACGGCGATCTGAAGATTGTTTTTGCCTCTGGCGCATCAGACGGCATTCTTGGTCAGCAACCACAGGACCTGGCGGGAAAACCGTTTACCGGCTTTTTGTCAAAGCAGTTCAGGCCATTGGTAACTGAAATGTTGCAGGTCGCGCGCCGACGCGGGCGGATGGATAACATTCAGGTGCGGTTTAACCAGCAAGGCGAATTGTTAAGCCCGCCCGTTTCCATGAGCGGCTATTTCCTGCCAGATCTTGGCGATCATTTCTTTGTCGCATTGCGTGTGACGATCAATGCGCTGTCACCCGATATCGCCGCCACCCTTCAGCGCGACAACGCCACGGGACTTCTCGATGAGGAAAGCCTGTCAAAGGTCGTCACGGAACGGTTGATGGCGCGCCGTGAAACGGGGATTGAGCACAAATTTACCCTGATGACCCTGAATGCGTTTGATCCGCTATGCGCGCGGATGAAACAGATCGAACAGGCTGAAATGATGGCCAGCGTCGGTGCCTTTTTGCGTGCCCATTCGGTCGCGGGCGACACGGCCGGGCGACTGGGGACCGAACAATTTGGCATGTTGCATCGCGCCGATGTGCCGATTGGCGATCTTGAAAAACGGATCGGGGAATGCATTCGCGACGCCGATCCTGCAGGGGTGGGTGTCGATGTCAGTTCGACGGTGACTGATTTTACAACAGAGATTATTCCACCAGGCGATCTGGCGCGGGGTGTTTTGTACTCCATCCGGCGCTTCTGTGACCGTCAGGAACACAGTTTTACCTTCTCGCGGTTGATGGGGCAGGCCGACAATCTGGTCAACAACACCTTTTCCGCGATGCAGGATTTCGGCATGCGGGTCGATCAACTGAAGTTCGATACGGTCTATCAGCCCATCGTGCGCCTGCCGACAGCCGAGATCCACCATTTCGAGGTGCTGGTGCGATTCTATGATGATGACGGAAATCTGATCCCGACGGAACAGCTGATTACCTTTGCCGAACAGGTCAATATGGTCCATCGCCTTGATCTGGCGATGTTGCGCAGAAACATCAAATGGATCAGATCACAACTTGATGAGGGTATTACAGTTCGGGTTGCCGTGAATATTTCCGGTCATTCAATTGAAAACCCGGATTTCTGCCGGTCGGTGATCGCGCTTTTTGAACGGAATCGCGACGCCCTTGGTCAATTGATGCTTGAGGTTACTGAAACAGCCGAAATCAAAGACATCGACACCGCGGCGAAGTGGATAAGCCGTTTCCGAGAGTTCGGTGTTGAAATCTGTCTGGATGATTTCGGCACTGGCGCGTCGAACTTCCGCTATCTGAGTGCGATGGATATTGATTATGTGAAGATTGATGGTGAATCGATCCGCCAATCGACCAAGACAGCCAAAGGATTGGCGTTCCTGCGGTCACTGGTCGAGTTATGCCACGAGATCAATGTCGAGGTGGTCGCCGAAATGATCGAAACCGACAAGATGCGCGAGCTGGTTACCAAGGCCGGGTTTGATTATGCCCAAGGGTATCTTTTCGGAAAGCCCGAAGCCGATATCACACTTTACTGGCGCGATGCAGCTGCCCGACGTTGACGCACGGGGTTGAAGCCGGGCTTTGGACTGTTGTGGGGCCACTGGCGCAAGCGTTTTTGATTAATGTCAGAAGCCTAGCCCGGGTGTGATCAGTCTTGTAGCGGCGGGCCGTCTTTGCGGGCCACCCCGTACTTTGCGAGGATGCTGTCAAACAATCCATTCTCACGAATGGTGGTCAGGCCGGTATTGAGTTCGTTAACCAGTGCTGTTGGATTTTTCGCTTTGCGCGAAATGCAGGAATAATAGGGATTGTTGGAAATTATCTTGTCTTGAATAGACTTGATTCCGGGAAGCTGCCGGTCTGGATTGCGCAATTCGTGATCCATGGGGGCCTTGTAACTCAGGGCCACATCCAGCCGGCGTGAAAGCAACATATCAATCAGTGTGGCTTCACTGTTGACCAGCAGCACATCCAGTCCGGCGTCACGTGCGGATGCCTCAAGGCTATAGCCGTTGACGATGCCAACGGTCATGTCCCGGGCGTCCTTGATTTCCTCAAGCGTTTTCAGGTTGTTGGTTCCGACGGCATAGAATGCCACCCGGACATGTCCCAGCAAATTGGAATAGAAGAATTCATCTTCACGTTCGGGCAGGTAGCTGCATGAACACAGTCCATCAACCTGACCGCTGTTGGCCATGAAATACGCCCGCCGCCACGGATAGAAGGGTGTAATCAGGGTAATGTTACGTGTGGCAAAGGCAGCACGCAAAATCTCGACATCATAGCCTGGCTTGGCTGGATCCTCGCCGATTTTGGAGGGCGGAAACGGATTACAGGCAAGCGTAACGGTGTCTTGATTGCCGGGCGGAGAGATCAGTGTATTTTGCGCAGCGACCGGCGCTGCCCCATAGAAATACAGGAACAGTGCAAGACAGGCCGGGAAAAGCGAAAGGCGCAATACGTCATCCACGTCGGCCAGAAGGCGACGCGAGAAAAGGTATGGGATAGAAGCAACCCTTTTCATCTCGGCTACGCTTTAATTGTTCCAAATTCTATAGCGAGATCAAAATACTAACAGGTTTATCGCCAATTGTGCGAATGGAAATTCGCACCGCAATCAAACGGTGGCACCGGGGCCAAAGAAAAAGGCCGGTGACAAGCACCGGCCTTTTTGCAGATTGACGCCTGATATTATTCGGCGGCTTTTACTTCGGCACTGCTGCGAATTGCAGCGGCGCGTACGCCGTCGTCGACATGTTCTTCGAACTTCGCGAAGTTCTTTTCGAACAGGCCAGTCAGGTTTGCTGCGGCCTTGTCATAGGCGGCCTTGTCGTTCCAGCTTTCGCGCGGGTTAAGAACGTCTGCCGGAATGTTGCCGCATGCCGTCGGATATTCCAGACCGAAGAACGGGTCGGTTGCGAATTCGGCATTTTCGAGATCACCATTCAGTGCTGCATTCAGCAGACCACGGGTGTAAGCGATCTTCATGCGCGAACCAACGCCATAGCCGCCACCGGACCAGCCGGTGTTGACAAGCCAGCAATTGGCTTCGTGCTTTTCCATCATTTCGCCAAGCAGCTTGGCATAGACCGACGGATGACGCGGCATGAACGGCGCACCAAAGCAGGCAGAGAAGGCCGCAGTCGGTTCCTTGACACCTTTTTCGGTGCCGGCAACTTTTGCGGTATAGCCCGACAGGAAGTGGTACATCGCCTGTGCCGAGGACAGTTTTGCAATCGGGGGCAGAACCCCGAACGCATCACAGGTCAGCATGATGATGTTTTTCGGATGGTTGCCGCGGCCGTCTTCCGATGCATTCGGAATGAATTCGATCGGATAGGAAGACCGGGTGTTTTCGGTGTGACGGGCATCGTCGAGATCAAGCTCGCGCGACTGCTTGTTCATCACAACGTTTTCAAGCACGGTTCCGAAACGCTCGGTCGTGGCATGAATTTCCGGTTCGGCTTCTTTGGAAAGCTTGATCACCTTGGCGTAGCAGCCGCCTTCGAAGTTAAACACGCCATCTTCGCCCCAGCCATGTTCGTCATCACCGATCAGGGTGCGCGACGCATCGGCAGAAAGGGTGGTTTTACCCGTGCCAGACAGGCCAAAGAAGATGGCGGTGTCGCCGTCCTTGCCCATATTGGCCGAGCAATGCATCGGCATGACGCCCTTGGCCGGAAGGATGTGGTTAAGAACCGAGAAGATCGACTTCTTCATTTCACCGGCATACCAGGTGCCGCCAATGATAACCATTTTGCGTTCGAAGCTGACCATCACGAAGACGTCGGAGCGGGTGCCGTCGACTTCCGGATCCGCCTGAAGGCCCGGTGCATGAAGAATGGTGAATTCTGGCGAGAAGTCGCGCAGTTCTTCTTTTTGCGGCTGGATAAACATGTTCCGCGCAAAAAGGTTATGCCATGCATTTTCGTTGATCACACGTACCGGCAGGCGGAAACGCGGATCGGAACCGGCAAAGCAATCCTGAACGAATAGCTCGGTGCCCTGGAAATATGCGCGCACTTTCTGATACAGGCGCTCAAATACGTCCGGGCTGACCGGGCGGTTTACATCGCCCCAGTCAATATCTGCCTTGGTGCTTTCTTCTTCGACGATGAAGCGATCCAGCGGGGAACGGCCGGTATGTTCGCCGGTCAGGGCGACAAAGGCACCGCCTTTGGCGATTTTACCTTCGTTGCGACGGATCGCATGTTCATAAAGGCCGGCAGCGTCAAGGTTCCAGTGAACGGCGCCAAGGTTTTTGAGGCCATGAGTTTCAAGGCCTACACGGCTGACAACGGGTCCTGATTGCAGCACGAATCTCTCCTGGTGGGAATTAAAAGAGCTGGGGGTTAATGTCCTATTCCACACAACAAATTGTGGGTAATTCATTGCGTTGAGACATATTGTTACAAAGGTGTCTTAAAAGCAACCGCTCCTTTTGCCTAATACCTAGGAAAACGTAAGCGTTTTTGCGTTTGCGAAAATTACCTTTTCAGGGTCGCGGGTTTAATGTTCGGAATGCAAATAGTCCGATTTATGCGCGTGATTTTTTGCACATTTCGACCAAAATATCGCGTGCGTCACCCGGAGTCCGGATCGGTGCGGGGAAGTCGATTCTGAGCATGTCGGGATTGCCTGTCTTGGCGGTCAAAACCATGCCGTCGCAATCAATCGCATGCATCTTCCATCCCGTGTTCGGGTCGGTGTTGCTGAAATGCCCGACGATGTCACAAATTGCATCAAGATGGTCCGCATTCATATGGGCAACAATATCGTCATGCCCGTCAATCAGTGCCTGACAGTCTGGCAGGATCAGTTTATCGCCAGGCAGGCGGCGTTGTTTGCCAAATCCGCCCACCCAGTAGGCGGCATCAACCGCAACCCGATAGAACCCGAAATCGGCAAAGTCGGCATACTGGGCAGCATCCCGATTGGCGCGCAGATAGCACGCGCGAATTGCCGGGGCATCATCGCGCACAGCACGGCCAAACACGGTCAGCCGCGCCGTATCCGTTTCAATCATCGCAGCTCCGGCTGCCAAAGTTGGCGGCGGGGTAAACAAAAGGGAAACCCGATCATCGGCCAGAATATGACGGGTGTGATCTGCCAGTTCGGAAATCAGCAACAGCGGGGTGCCGTCGATGTGAATGGCCGGAACCACCATAGAGGTGACGGGCCAGCCGTCTTCGACCTGCTTGTGGCCAATTGCAATTGTCGCCAGGGTCGCGTGGTTTGCTGCGCGCATCAAATGACGCAGTGATGTTGCAGAAGCTGTGCTTTCTGACATGCCCGGTTCCTTCTTTGCCTGATTGCAAACTAATTGCCGCAATCAGGTCGGGCAAGTGGTTGAAAGAAGAAGCACCGGCAGGGGTCAGTCTTGACTGGACTTGGCGGAACTGTTGGCCTTGCGCTTTTGCGCGCTGGCGATAACGCGCTTTTTGGCACCGTCGCTCATACTCATCCAGGCGCCGATTTCATCACCGGTGCGATAACACCCCATACAGTGGCCCGCTTTCGGGTCGAGTACACAGGTGCCAATGCAAGGCGATTTGACGGGCATGATGATGGGCCTATAACCGGAAAAACAGGAATTCAGCGCCATAAAAAGCAGTTTCGCGCGCAGCAATCAAGTGGGGGATCGTGCTGCGCGCGAAACAAAATCGTTTATAACGGTTTGTGGTCTAAACCTTGTCGGTTAGAGGCGATTGAACCATTCGCGGACCTGACGGTCAGCTTCTTCACGTTCAATGCCATAAGCTTCCTGAATCCGGCCGACCAGTTTGTCTTGCTGGCCAGCAATGGCATCGACATCATCGTCGGTCAGGCGACCCCATTGTTTTTTAATGTCTCCGGTAAGCTGTTTCCAACGTCCTTCGATTTGGTCCCAATTCATGATCGTCTCCTGCTTTGGTTTGAGGTTTGCTCGATCAAGGGATGTTGTGCCCTTTGTATGATTCAACGAAACAGCCGCATTCTTGTTCCAGCTTGTTTGGCCCGGCGGGACACAGCATTGCCAGTGGTGTGCTTGCCTTATGGGGCCTGTGGGGGTATAGCCCCCTACAGTTTCTGTTCATGGAGTTGTTTTCGCACCGGTCCGTATCGGCGGGCTGTGCTGTGCGGTACGGAGGAAGATATGCGCGGCTATTTCGGGATTGGAATTGAAGGGGCAAGCAAGCCTTTGAATGTGGGCACGCTGTTTCGTTCCGCCCACGCCTTTGGCGCAAGCTTTGCGTTTACGGTGGATGCAGCGTTTCGACAGGAACGCTCCAACATTACCGACACCTCAAAGTCGGGCGAACAGATGCCCTATTACCATTTCCCGGATCACGACAACATGTTGCTGCCATCGGGGTGCCGCTTGGTTGGCATTGAACTGACCCCTGATGCGATTGAGCTGCCAAGCTTCAAGCATCCGTCGCAGGCCGCCTATATTCTTGGCCCGGAACGCGGAAACCTGTCTGATGAAATGCAGGAAAAATGCGATTTCATCATCAAGATTCCGATGAGCTTCTGTGTCAATGTGGCGATTGCCGCCAATATCGTGATGTATGATCGCCTGATCAATCTCGGCCGGTTTGCGCCACGCCCGGTGCGCGCTGGGGGCCCGACCGAACCAAAGCCCGAAGGACAGTATGGCGGCTGGATTTCTCGGACCCGTGAAAAGCGCAAAGGTGACCCGGAAAAATTCCGCCAGGCACCGCCGCCGGATTACTCGGTGATTGACGGTTCGCTTGATGACGACGATGCCTGATCACGGCATCAAACGACCCTGAGTAAAAAAAAGCAACGGCCGCGAGGGAGGAGCGCGGCCGTTGCTGTGTGTGATCTGCGGTTTTGCGGTGCCTTTACAGGGGGGGGCTTGGCACGCAACGCAGATCAGGGTGTCGTGATGGGTGTCAGGCGGCCTTGTGATCGGTCGCTGTATCTTCCTTGTTTGTCGTGTCGTCCTGTTCGGGTTCTTCGATCTCGTCATCAGGGCGCTGGCCGTGCGGGTTGCGCAAAAGGTTTGCGATCATGCGCATGCCGACATCGCCCTGAAGGGTGAGCAGGCTTTCAGGGTGGAACTGAACGGCACTGATCGGCAGGCTTTTGTGGCGGATTCCCATGATGACGCCATCGTCACTGCGCGCGGTGACTTCGATATCCGCTGGCATTTCAGCCGCCTTGGCAAACAGGGAATGGTAGCGCCCGACAACGATGTCTTCGGGCAGTCCATCAAACAGCGGATCGGTTGTATCGAGTTTCACCTTTGACGGTTTGCCATGCATCGGTGTGACAAGTTGCCCCAGTGATCCGCCAAAGAATTCGACAATTCCCTGCAGACCAAGGCAAACCCCGAACACCGGTAACCCGGCAGCAAGGGCGCGTTCGATGCTATCACGCAGGTGATAGTCTTCCGGGCGCCCCGGACCGGGCGACAGGAACACCAGATCAGGTTTGAAATCCTCGAACGCCTGATCGGGGAAGCCCGGACGGAGTGTGAGGGTTTCAGCCCCCGTGGCGCGGATGTAACTGGCAAGGTTCTGCACAAAGCTGTCTTCGTGATCGATCAGCAGCACGCGTTTGCCAACGCCAGATACCGTCGGATCAAGGGGGAGTTCATCCTTGGCATCGCGGGTGACGGCATCAATCATTGCCGATGCCTTCAGCACGGTTTCGGCTTCTTCGGCGTCCGGTTCGCTATCAAACAGAAGCGTCGCGCCAGCGCGGACTTCGGCGACGCCCTGTTTGAGGCGCACGGTGCGCAGCGTCAGGCCGGTATTCAGATCGCCATTGCACAGAACCGCGCCGATCGCCCCGCCATACCAGGCGCGGGAACTGCGTTCGACGGCTTCGATATGTTTCATCGCAGCGCGTTTGGGCGCACCGGTCACGGTCACGGCCCAGCAATGGGTCAGGAAGGCATCGAGCGCATCAAACCCGTCACGCAGGCGGCCTTCGACGTGATCGACCGTGTGGATCAGGCGCGAATACATTTCGATCTGACGCCGACCCAGAATACGGATGCTGCCCGGTTTGCAGACGCGCGCCTTGTCGTTGCGGTCGACATCGGTGCACATGGTGAGTTCCGATTCTTCCTTGGCGGAGTTCAAAAGAGTTCGGATGTTTTCGGCATCCTCAATCGCGTCGCGGCCACGCGCGATGGTGCCGGAAATCGGGCAGGTTTCGATACGTTGTCCCTTGACCCGGACATACATTTCCGGCGATGCGCCGATAAGGTGTTCGCCGTCCCCGAGATTGATCAGGAAGCCATAGGGCGCAGGGTTGCGACGTTTGAGGCGCCGGAAGATTTCCGATGGCCTGGTATCGCACGGGGTGCGGAAAACGCGGCTTGGGACGACTTCGAACAATTCCCCGCGGGCAAAGCGTCGCTTGGCGTCGTCAACAATGGCGGCATATTCGCCTTGTTTCATATCGTTTTCGATGGCGGCATTGTTGCCACGTGATGGCGGGTGGGGTTGGGAAATGCGCTCAAGACCCGCAGTGCTGCGGCCATCGGGTGCGATAAATTCATAATCAAAGCGGGTCGCCACGCGCGAGGCATGGTCGACTGTCACCAGTTGATCGGGCAGAAAGAGGTGGATGTCCTTATGATCGGCCGGGCGGTCCTGAGCCAGATTGATCTGTTCGAAATGAAGCGCGATGTCATAGCCAAACGCCCCATAAAGCCCGAGCCGTTCATCCCCCTTGTGCCCGAACAGATCGCGCAGTGCGCGAACAACGGAAAACAGGCTGGGTTGCTGGCTGCGTTCTTCTTCGGGGAACCAGGCGGCGGGTTTTTTGACCACGCCATAAAGCCCGTCTTCGCCGTTGGTCAGGCTTTCGACATGGGGATGGTTTTCAAGCGCCGCTGAAATGGTATCCAGCAATACCTGCCCGCGATCATTCAGTGCATGCACCGCAAAGCCGCGTTCACGCCCGACAATTTCAAGCGGCGGGGCGTCAAAGCCCATATCCCAGCGTGAATAGCGCCCCGGAAACTCATAGCTTGAAGACAGCAACACACCCTTGGTGGCATCAAGGGCATCAATCAGGCCCTCGGTTGCGTTTTCGTATGGCATTTCGGTCATGCGGCGAATGACCGAAACACCGCCATCGGTGGTATAGCGATATTCGCTGCTGTCAGCGGAAATGCCGGTTTGGCTTGTCGGGGTCGTCACGTCTTTTTACTCCTGTGTGGGCCTTTCGCCGCAGGAGCCATGTGATCTTAAGACAAGGAAGAAGAAGTCTGAAAACACAAAGCCGCCTGCAAGAATGAGGCGGCCGGTATGTTCAGGGCATGATTTTGGCCGCCCGCTTAAGCGAGCCACCACCAACGATTTGCAATGCGGGTCGGGTTCATGCCGTGTGTTTTCATGGCTCAACCATGTGCCCAAAAAAACCGGGCGTCAAGACTTTTGCGTCGGTGGGGGTGTTTCGGCGTCGTGCAGCTCAAGATGCAGTGGCTGATGGCAATGCGGACAGGTCAGGATTTCGTCGCTTTCATTGTGATGGACGTCGCGGATATCCTCGATAATTGATTGGGCCTGCTCTTCGCTGATGCCAAGCTCTTCCTGATGGGAACGCAACTTGTGTCGGACCCGCTCAGTCAGGCGTTTGCCGAGCAACTGGCGGGTGGCCTTGTGGCGATATTCGTTTTCGCGGCGGCGCAGTTCGGCGTTGAAGGCCGAGGCCAGAATACCGGCTGGCACGGCAACAATCCCGATACCGGTCAATGAGATGATGCTGGCCAGAAATTTGCCAAATGGCGTGACGGGAACAACATCGCCATAGCCAACCGTGGCAAGGGTGATGACGCTCCAATAGAGTGCATCAAGAAGATTGCCGAATTTCTCTGGCTGGGCCTGGTGTTCGGCGAGGTAAATCGCCCCGGCACTAAAGACCAGCATGCAGGCAAGGGCGGCACTGGCGGCACCGAAGATGCCCATTTGCTGGCGAAACACCAGCATCATCAGCTCCAGCCCGGTTGAATAGCGGGTGAATTTCAAAAGACGCAGCAACCGGACGATGCGGATAAAGCGCAAATCAATGCTGGTAAAGAACCACAGGAAGATCGGCAGGATTGCCAGAAGATCAATCAGTGCCATCGGGGTCAGCATATAGCGCAGACGCGCAAAGCGGCCACTAAAGCGCGGATTGTCCGGGGCGGACCAGACACGCAAGCCATATTCGAGTGCGAAAATCAGGGTGCAGACGATCTCGATTGTGGCAAACAGAATGAAATAGCGTTCGGCAAAGGCCTGGACCGAATCAAAGATGACTGAAACGACATTGATGATGATCGCACTGGCCAAAACCAGATGCACAAACAGGGAAAATCGTGATTCCCGGTCCACACCATGCAGAAGTTTCTGGGTTCTTGATCGAAGGGTCGGTTTCATGGCGCGCGTACTTTGTCCGGGCAGTGGTTGCACTTTTGCCCGCCAAGTTTTGCGCCAATCATTTCAGAAAAGGTTAAACCACCTGATCAGGATGTTCAGTAACCCTTTGCCGCCTGGATAAAGGCCGAGATCTTGCGCGGGTCCTTGACGCCCTTGGTGCGTTCCACGCCCGATGACACGTCCACCCATGGTGCGCCGGAAATCTTGACGGCTTCGGCGACATTGCTGGGATCAAGGCCACCGGCTAGCATCCAGTTGCTTTGGAAATTCTGCCCGGTCAGAAGCGTCCAGTCGAATGAAACCGCATTGCCGCCGGGAAGGATGCTGTCCTTGGGGGGCTTGGCGTCAAACAACAGAAAATCGGCAACACCGTCATAGTTCTTCTTGGCGTTTTCGATGTCATCGGCAGTGCTGACCGAAATGGCTTTCATGACCTTAAGGCCAAAGCGTTCCTTGACCTCGGCCACGCGTTCGGGGCTTTCCTTGCCATGAAGCTGAATGACATCAAGGTTGCCGGCGGTGATTGCGTTTTCAAGCGCCTCGTCACCGGCTTCGACAAACAGGCCGACCTTGTAAATGCTGTTGGGGACGCGTTCGGTGAGCGTCTTGGCCCCTTTAAGCGATATATGGCGCGGGCTTGGCGGGAAGAAGACATATCCAAGGGCATCTGCCCCGGCGCTCATGGCGGCAATCGCGGCATCTTCGCTGTTAATTCCACAGATTTTGACCATGCAGCTCATCGGGCTATCCTGTCCTTGTCTTCACTCTAATCTTCTTGGCAAACGCTTGGTGCGTCTGATTGACTTACCAGAAATGACCACGATCCAACAGGATATTTGCGTATTGGCGTGGCTTTCCACTGGCAGGATAATCATTGCTGCGCTATTTTCCCGCCCATGAGTAAGAACACAGACCCTGCCGCGGGCGAAACCGGCGAAAACACAACCCACTTTGGTTTTCGTGATGTTCCCGAAAGCCAGAAGGCATCCATGGTGCGTGAGGTGTTCGACACTGTCGCGTCCAAGTATGATTTGATGAATGACCTGATGAGCGGTGGGGTGCATCGCTTGTGGAAGGACAGCTTCATCAACGAGCTCAAGCCGCGTCCGGGAATGAAGCTTCTCGACGTTGCCGGGGGCACAGGGGATATTGCGTTTCGCTTTCTGAAAAATGGCGGCGGCTCTGTCACGGTTTGTGACATCAACTATGAGATGCTCCATGTCGGGCGCGACCGCGCGGTTGATCACGGGCTTCTTAAAAACATCAACTGGACCGTCGGTGACGCGCAGAAATTGCCGCTGCCCGATCAGTCGGTTGATGCCTATACCATTGCCTTTGGCATTCGTAATGTGACGCGCATCGACGAAGCGCTTTCGGAAGCCTACCGCGTGCTGCGTCCGGGCGGAAAATTCCAGTGCCTTGAGTTTTCCAAGGTCATCGTGCCGGGCTTTGACAAGCTTTACGATACCTATTCGTTCAAGCTGTTGCCGGAAATCGGCCGGTTTATTGCGGGCAATCGTGAGGCCTATCAGTATCTGGCGGAAAGCATTCGCAAGTTCCCCGATCAGGAAACATTTGCATCCATGATCCGCGCTGCCGGGTTCGAGCGGGTGAAGTATCGCAACCTGTCTGGCGGAATTGCGGCCATACATTCCGGTTGGCGGATTTGAGGGCGTTTGACGCATGATCCGTTTTGTTCGTAACAGTTTCCGCCTGCTTGCCATGGCGCGCACTTTGGCGCGCTATGATGCGCTGTTCCCGCTGGCTCTTGTGCCGGGCGGCAAGCTTGTGGCTTTTCTGGCCCGCCTGACAGCACCTTTTTCGCGCCGGTCCGATCTGCCGCCGGGCAAACGACTGGCCCGTGCGCTTGAGGAACTCGGCCCGGCCTTTATCAAGCTTGGCCAGACCCTTGCGACCCGGTCCGATTTGATCGGGGACGATGTGGCGGCAGATCTGTCATCCCTTCAGGATCGACTGCCACCATTCTCGGCGAAGATTGCCAAGTGCATCATCACCGAACAGCTTGATGAGCCGTTTGACGTGCTGTTTGCCGAATTTGATGAACAGCCGGTTGCCGCAGCATCCATCGCACAGGTGCATTTCGCGACCACGACCGACGGACGGGAAGTCGCGGTCAAGGTCCTGCGCCCGGATATCAAGGTGCGCTTTGCCCGCGATATGGACCTGTTTTACTGGGTGGCGGAAATTGTCGAGCTGACCCAGCCGCGCCTGCGTCGTCTGAAACCGATTGAAACGGTCAAGGCGCTTGAAGACAGTGTGCATCTTGAGATGGATCTGCGGTTTGAGGCGGCAGCAGCATCGGAATTCCGCGATAATTTCGAAGATGATCCGTCCTATTATATTCCGCTGATTGACTGGGAACGTACCGCCGAACACGTGATGACCATGGAACGGGTCAAGGGTGTGCGGATTGATAATGTCGAGGCGCTTGACCGCATGGGCATTGATCGGTCCGACTTGCTTGCCAAGGCGGCCGGGGCATTTTTCCAGCAGGTCTTCCGTGACGGGTTTTTCCATGCGGACATGCATCCGGGCAACCTGTTTGTTGATGAAAACGGTCGGGTCAGCCTGGTTGATTTCGGCATTATGGGCCGGGTGGACAAACAGACGCGCCTGTATCTGGCCGAGATGCTTCTGGGCTTTTTGACCCGCGATTATCACCGCGTGGCCGAGGTTCATTTCGAAGCGGGTTACGTGCCGCGCAATCAGTCGCTTGAACATTTTCAGCAAGCTTGTCGTTCGATTGGCGAGCCGATCCTGGGCAAGGAACTGGCCGATATTTCGGTCGGGCGCTTGTTGGGGCAGCTTTTCCAGATTACCGAACAGTTCGGTATGGAAACCCAGCCACAGCTTCTGATGTTGCAGAAAACCATGATCGTCGCCGAGGGACTTTCACGCATTCTGAGCCCGAATGAGAACATGTGGGAGCTTTCGCGTCCTTTGATTGAAGACTGGATGCGCGAGAATCTTGGTCCGGAAGCCAAGGTCAAGGAAGCGACCCTTCAGGCGGGAACGATGCTGCGCCGTCTGCCCCGTGTGCTTGAAGCCGCCGAGCAGGCGTCCGCCGTCTTCACCGAACAGGGGCTTCGTCTCCATCCTGATACGGTTGCGGCGATGCGCGGTAAATCAGGCAATGGTCAGCGCAAAGCTGGTGGTGTTTCACGCCAGACATTGGTTCTGTGGGTGGCGATTGCGGCACTGGCTGTTGCTGTTTACCTGAAATAAGCAACGCGCCCGGATGGGAGCCCTGTGATGGCAGATGGCGATAAAACCATTGAAATCAGTATGGATCGGGCGCGGCTTGATCTTGATTACTGCTATGATTTTATCGCCGAGTCCTATTGGTCTGGTGGGCGGACACGCGGTGAATTTGACCGGTCTGTGGAAATGTCCTTTCCCGTTGGGGCTTATTGCGACGGGCGTCAGGTTGGTTTTGCGCGTGTGGTCAGTGACCAGATCGCCATCGCCTATGTTGCCGATGTCTTTGTGGATCCTGAGTACCGGCGCATGGGGATTGCGGCAAAGATGCTTGATGCCTTGCATGACCATCGGGAATTGCAGCGTGCGAAACGCTGGCTTTTGGCAACAGCGGATATGCAGGCGCTTTATCGTTTGCATGGTTATGCTGATCTCGACGACATGATGATGATGCGCCTTGATATGGACGCGCAAAAACGCGATCCATTGCGTTAGGGCCGTACCCCAAAGACCCGCGTGCAGCCAAGAATAACTGGTTGGCGTGGTTAATATTTCATTTCGATAAACCACATGAATAAATCCACTTATTGGTAAGGCTTTTTTGCTAAATTAGGTTTTTGCTAATAGGGCTGCGCCGTGCCGCAACGTCCGGTGAGGGATGTGGTCCGTCTTTTGAAATGCCTTTACGGGGCGATGGCTTTTGCCTGATCCGGGCAGAAGCACAGGGGAGCGCGCATGGCGAAAGCGGCAACAACACGCAAGAAACGGTCGGCCAAGAAGACACCGAAATCTTCGGCGAAAAGCAAAACAGCCAATCAGGACGATGCGGTCACTGCCGTCAGTGCGGCGACGACCAATTCAGATGAAGTCGAGGCATCAACCGCCAGCGCAGCTGCACAGCAAAGTGAAGACGTTGCCGTGCAGCGCCGTCAGGTGATCAGTGATCTGTTCCAGCGTGGCCTTGCCGCCCATCAGGCGGGCCAGATTGATGATGCCATTCGACTTTACAGTACCGCCCTTCGTCAGAACCCCAATCAGCCAGATGTGTGGAACAACCTTGGTGTCGCACTGCGTCGAAGCAAGAAGTTCGACGCAGCCCTGATTGCATATCGCAGGGCCGCGGACATTCGGCCGGGAAATGCCGGGTTGTGGTCGAATATGGGCAATTGCCTGCGCGAAATGATGCGTTTTGAAGAGGCGCTTGTTGCCCACAAGAAGGCACTTGAGCTTGATGACACCGTCAAGTCGCACACGTTTAATGCCGGGCTTGTCTATCGTGATATGAACCGCTTTGAGGCGGCGCTGGAGTATTTTGAGCGCGCCCTGGAAATCGACCCGGATTATGTCGATGCAAACTGGGACCGGTCATTGGCCCATCTGGCCCTGGGCAACTATGCCGAAGGCTGGGCAGGATATGAAACGCGTCGCAAGCTTGCTGATAACCCGATCCGCCCGCTTGATTCTGCGCCGGAGTGGGATGGCAAGACGGACCTGCGCGGCAAGCGTATTTTGCTGCGCGCCGAGCAGGGCTTTGGCGACATGATCCAGTTTGCCCGCTTTGTGCCATTGGTGGCCAAGAAGGCGGGTCATGTCATCCTTGAATGCCGCAAGGAACTGGTCCCGATCATGAAGACCGTGGCTGGCGTTGATACGGTGGTTGAAAAGGGCCGTGCCGTTCCGGAATTTGATGTGCATGTGCCACTTCTGAGCCTGCCGCATGTGATGGGCATCGGTGAAAAGGACCTTCAGAAAACTTCGACTGATAGTTACCTTGCGCCGCCGCAAGGCAAGCGGGCCCGACTGGCACCGCCACCGGGGACGGCGCTGAAGGTCGGGCTGATTTGGGCAGGCAAACTTAACCCGCGCGATCGATCCTGCCCGCTTGAGACATTCTTGCCGATGTTGTCTGCCAAGGGTGCGGCGTTCTACAGCTTCCAGATTGATGAACGCCGGGCCGATATCGACAGACTTGGCCTGCATGCATTTGTCACCGATCTTGGCGATCATATTCATGATTTCGGTGATAGTGCTGCACTGATGCGCGAGATGGATCTGGTGATCACGATTGACAGTTCACCCGCCCATCTTGCTGGCGCACTTGGTATTCCGGTCTGGATGCTGCAGCTTTATACAACCGACTGGCGGTGGATGGTTGATCGGTCTGACAGCCCCTGGTACCCGACCATGCGCATCTACCGACAGGAAAAGCCCGGTGACTGGTCCGCGCCCGTCGAGAAACTGGGCAAGGATTTTTCGACCTTGCTGCAGGCACGGATGAATTCACAGTAACCAATGTGCCAGCGAATACTTGCCTTCCTGTCCAACTCGGCGTAGTTAAGCGGCTTGATTTTGTGGAATGCGGGTCTGGATGAAGGTGCCTTGTGGTGATGTCCGGGCACATTCATTTGGCGAACTGATCTGGCGCAGGAGAATTCTTGTGAGCGAAGCTGCTTATAACAAAGGTTTCCCGGTTTCCTGGGAACAGATGCATCGCGACGCCCGTGCACTGGCATGGCGACTTTTGGAACAAGGCCCGTACAAGGGAATCGTGGCAATCACCCGCGGTGGTCTTGTGCCCGCGGCCATCATTGCACGCGAACTTGATATTCGCCTGATTGATACGGTCTGTGTTCGTAGTTACTCTGACAAGACGCGTGGTGATCTGGAATGGCTGAAAGACATCGAAGGTGACGGCACCGATATGCTGATCATCGATGATCTGGTCGATACCGGCAAAACCGCCAAGGCTGTGCGTGAAAGACTTCCGAAAGCGCATTTCGCAACCGTTTACGCCAAGCCGCTTGGCCGCGAAATTGTTGATAGCTTTGTGACCGAAGTGTCTCAGGATACGTGGATTTACTTCCCGTGGGACATGGAACTGTCGGTCAACGCCCCGATCTCTGAACGCGTTCGTTAATCGGCCTTGGGAATCTATCCGTATCCCTTGTAAGGCCGATTGCCAGACAAGGAGATTTCAGGATGACCCGATATTTACGCCCGGACTTCCGTCGCCAGTTGCACAGCGCACGCCGATGGGCCGGGCGTTTGTGTTTGTGCACCCTTGCTGTCGTGGCGATGTCGGCAACAAGCCTTTCAGCCAATGCCCAACAGGTTTCTGAGCGGGTCGCACGCGTGCAGTCATTGCTAAGTGCGGAAAGCGGCTATCGCCTGTCGGTCTTTGCCGAGGTTCCCAACGCCCGAACCATCGCAGTGGCCCCGGAACTGGGTGGGATTTTTGTCGGTACGCGCGGACCCAATCTTTATTTTGTCCGTGATGAAGACAGCGATGGCGTTGGCGAGGAGGTCAATCTGATTGCGGATGATTTCAAGCAGGCCAACGGCATTGTCTATAAACCGGGGACCCTGTTTGTTGCCGATCAGCATCGTATCGTGTCTTACGACCTTGCCAATTTTGATGGCGAACGTCTTGGCCCGCCGCGCATCCTGTTTACCAATCTGCCCGATAAAAGCCATCACGGCTGGCGCTATGCGACCCTTTCGCCGAACGGCGATCGCCTGTTTGTTGCGGTCGGGGCACCGTGCAATATCTGCAAGGTCAGTGGCCTTGAAGGCACGATCATTTCCATTCCGGTCAATGGGGGCGCGCCCGAAGTTTATGCAAGCGGGATTCGCAACTCTGTCGGGTTGACGTTCCATCCTGAAACGGACGAACTTTGGTTTACCGACAATGGCGGCGATCATCTGGGCGACAATGTCCCGCGCGAGGAGCTTAATCGCGCCCGTCAGTCCGGGCAGTTTTTCGGGTATCCGTGGTATGCGGGCAATGACACCAGAAGCCCGCAATTTGCCGATGAAACGGTCCCGGAAGAGGTCACTTTCCCGGAATTTACCTTTAATGCCCACAATGCGCCGCTTGGGTTTGCCTTTGATGACGGTGATGCACTGGTTGCGCTGCATGGATCGTGGAACCGAACCGTCCCGGACGGGTACGAGGTGGTCCGGGTTGAATTCATCAACGGCAAGCCAGTGACCGAAAACCCGTTTCTTAGCGGATTCCTGCGCAGCAATGGCGAAGTGATCGGGCGTCCGGTTGATGTGAAACACTATATCGACGGGTCGATCCTAATTTCAGATGACAATGCCAGCGCGATCTGGCGCATGATGCCGGATAGCTAAGATTTTCCGGATTTGATCAGGGAAATTAAATCGGCGGATCGGAATGTGACCGGCTTGCGTTGATTGGAAAAGCGGGCTATAAATCGCGCGCTTCGCGGGTGTAGTTCAATGGTAGAACAGCAGCTTCCCAAGCTGCATACGAGGGTTCGATTCCCTTCACCCGCTCCAAGCCTTTCCTGACAAGATCACGTTTTGAAAAGTCCTCAGTCTGCCGCGCATGATGTGGCGGTTGTGCATGTCTGTTCGCATGCCGACATGCCCCCGTCCGGGCAACAGGCGATCATTCGGTTTCGTAGGCGTTTGCGCGCGCGTTGAATGCGTGATTTGACGGTTGGCAGCGCAAGGTTGTTCTGGGTTGCAAAGTCGATCTGGCGGGTGCGGTTGAGGTCAATCGCGCGCAGAATATTCTGATCACCGGCAGCCATTGTCGAAATGATCCCGGTCAGACAATCGTTCAGACCATTAACATCCGCATCATCATCAATTGTTCGGTTCAAATTGTTTGGTGTTTCTGTTGTCGGGTCTGATTGCAGGGCGTCAAGCGCACTGCGTTCGCGACTTTTCTTGCGATAGTAATCAACAAGTTTGCTGCGTGCGGTGGCATAAATCCATGCCGATGGATTGGATGCGGCGGCAAGGCTTGATCTGTTGCGAATGATGGCTTCGAGAATATCTGAGACAACGTCATCAACCGCGTCATTCGGGACGCGACTTTGAACAAATCTGTGCAGGCCCTTTTGCAGGGCCTGCCAATCAGAAGATGTGTCTGAAACGGGGGCGAATTTCATGGCGTTAGGCGCAACATACCTGTTGAGTTTCCGATTCCTTGCCGGGCTGTTGGCCGCAACACCCCGCACTTGATGAAACGGTTTCATTTTGAGCGCTGTCGGGATCATCATCAAGGATGCGATACCATTCCCACGCCAGACCGTCTGGTTCCTTTGTCCAGAATTTTGATTGTTTGGCGTGACAGCAACCTGTCTCAGCGACATCGCTTGTGCTCAGAGTGCCCGCATGCAGGCGATCTGATGCCGCGTCAAATTCCGACGGGCTTTGGCATTCAACACCAATGTGATTGAGGTGCTCATCTGCGCCGGGATGTTCAAACAAAACAAGTTTCAGTGGCGGCTGGGCAATTTCAAAGTTGGCATATCCCGGGCGTTGTTTGTGAACCGGGGTTGCGAACATTTCGCTGTAGAATTTGATGGCCCGATCAAGGTTTTTGACATTCAGGGCAAGTTGCAGGCGCATTTTGAAATCTCCTGTGTGGTCATTGTGATGCACAGGAAGACGCGTGTTCTGGCAAAAAGATGCAGGTACGGATGAATTAAAAACGGTCCGCGTGGGTCATGGGACCGGTGCGCGGTATTGCAGGTTCATTTCGCGGGCTTCTTCGTCACTGCAGATCTTTTTCCGATCCTTGCTTTCATATTGGCTAAAGCGTGGGTCGAGTGTGCTGAGGTAATTGCCGTTACCATCATCGACAAAGAGGCAACGCGCGTTTTCGCCGTCAAGTCGATCCCCTTTGCGCCAATCGGCTGGTGCGATCAAATCACCGCCATGAATGCCGATCCCGGCATTGCCGGCATCTTGCGACAGGCGGTCATAGCGATGGGAATAGCCCGCAATCGGGAATGCTTCGCCGTCGCTGATCATGGCTGCTGCCACATCGCGTTCGCCGATGCCGCATTCGACAACGGGGAAGCCATCTGATTTGCCCGCGCGCGCCTGATCGCCTGGCCAGCAATGGACATCAAACGGGGCCATGGCGAAATATTTGCGCAATTGCATGGCCGAAGACATGCCGCAATCCCAGAAACTGCCATTATGCAGGCATTGCTGACCAAGTTCGGGTGCATCCATCCCCGCGATATCGACGACTTGCCCGGCAATCATGATGGTGTCGCCATCAATGACCAGAATATCACGCCCCTTGGTGACAAGCCCGCCCGGACTGGAAAGGCCAGGTGAAGTGTCGGCGGCACGCACCGGCGTGCTGTGCCAGTGCAGGGCAAGGGCAATCAGGGCTGGAATAGCAAGTAGGGCGATCAGGCGGGTAACGCGTTTCAAACTGGCCTCGATGGTCTTCAGGAATTTGAGCGACATTCAACCTTTGTGGGAATGACACTACGGTCATCGCGACAGGACAAGCAAAAAGAACGGCAAAATGATGACGCATTTGTCGGGTGAGGGCGCGTAAGAGTCAGCGGCCTCACGGGTGCCATGCACAATAACCGGATGCATCCAAAGACGTTTGGCGCTACAAGCGGGTTTGTCTTTTGCTGTCAGGGAAACTTGTTTGTTCCGTCTGCAACCCATCTTTTTCGTCGTCGGGGTGATGGTCATTATCATCGGGATATCGATGATGGTGCCTGCTGCTGTTGATCTTGCTTATGGCAACCCGGACTGGAAGATTTTTGCACAAGCGTCGATTACGACAATCGGGCTGGGCGGCATGGCATGTCTTGCCTGTCGGTCTGATATCGGCCCGCGTGTAACCGCACGCCAGGGTTACGTTCTGACAGTGGTTTCGTGGATTGCCGTTAGCCTGACCGGGGCACTGCCGCTTTGGTATTCGTCGCTTGAGCTCAGTTTCTGTGATGCGGTCTTTGAAACTGTTTCGGGTCTGACAACAACGGGGTCGACGATCCTGTCGGGTCTGGATCATTTGCCGCCGGGCTTGTTGATCTGGCGATCGATCATGCAGTGGCTTGGCGGTATCGGGATTATTGTGACTGCCCTCGCCCTGTTGCCGATGATGCGGGTTGGCGGCATGCAGCTTTTCCAGATGGAAAGTTCGGATCGATCCGAAAAACTCAGCGGTCGCATGCGCGATATGTGCCTGCAGATCGTGATGATCTATTCGGTTCTGACCCTGGTGTGCATTGTACTGTATCGCATCTTTGGCATGGGATGGTTTGATGCGATCAATTACGGCATGACGACGCTGTCGACCGGGGGGTATGCCACCTCGGACCTTTCGTTTGCCAAGTTTGACACCAGTCTTTCGCTGCACTGGATTGCCATCCTGTTCATGTTCTTTGGTGGTTTGCCGTTTACCGCTTATGCGGTGTTTCTGCGCAAGCGGGCGATCAAGGCCGTGATCGGCAATCAGCAGATCAAACTGTTCTGCCTGATCATTGCAGGTTTCACATTTTTGCTGACCCTGCGGCTGTTACAGATTTCGGATGACAGCATCTTTCGGTCGCTGACTATGGCGGCGTTCAACCTTGTGTCGGTGATTACGACCACGGGCTATGCATCGGGTGATTACCTTTTGTGGGGCCCGGCTGCAGTGATGCTGTTTTTCTTTGCGACCTTTATCGGCGGTTGTTCGGGATCAACATCGGGCGGTTTCAAGATGTTTCGCCTGTATGTCGTGTTTACCGGGCTTCGTGCCCATTTCATGCGCCTGCGCAGCCCGTCAGCCGTGGTGGTCAGCCGCATTGACCGACATGAAATCACGTCCGACATCTATAACGCCGTGACGGTTTATGTATTTCTTCTGACCATCAGCTATATCGCGGTGACGGTTGCCCTTGGTCTGACAGGGCTTGATCTGATTACGTCGATGAGTGCTGCGGCAACCTCACTTGCCAATGTCGGGCCGGGGCTTGGCAATATCATCGGACCTGCGGGCAATTTCCAGTCCTTGCCGGATTCCGCGAAGTGGATTTTGGATGTTGCGATGGTTCTGGGCCGACTTGAGTTCGAGACGCTTCTTGTGCTGTTGATGCCGTCCTTCTGGCGCGACTGATCCCTGATTTTGTTTTTGATGATTGTTGGTGTCGATCTGTGACGGTTGCCACAGATCGCAGGTTTGCTTTGCGTCATTTTCGCACCCTGTATAAGTTTGTAGCGTCAATAACAAACACACAAACAGTGGACACGGACATGAAACTGCAGAAAACGATCACGACCAAAATCGCCGGGGCCCTTGCGGTCCTTTTCCTGGCGGGTGCTGTTTCCGCATGCTCGCCCGAGGTGGGCAGCGAGGAATGGTGTAATGAGCTTAAGGAAAAGCCGAAAGGCGACTGGACGGCAAACGAGGCGACCGATTTCGCCAAACATTGCCTGATGTGATCAGTGCATTCGCCTGATCGGACACCAAGACGATCAGCCGATTCTTTTTCATAGTCTGGATATGCCGTCTTTATGGCGGCTAAATCCGCCCTTTGACATCTGCTTGGCGGTGGTTCAGTCGAAGGGCGGATTTTTCAATTCCGGTGCTGGAAAACGGTTTGGAACAATCTGTTGTCTTCGGCGTTAGACACAGGACAACAGCGCGCATGCGTGCGATGCAGCAACGTGGATTTGCCTTGTTTGGATAAATCCCTATAATGCGCGGCCCGCGAATGATCGCGGCAGTCGAATATGACAGTAATTTTTATACGAGGTTAGACAACTATTATGAGTGCCGAAAATCTCCATGTCGGTGTGATCGGCGCAACCGGTGCGGTTGGCGTCGAGCTGATCAACGTTATGTTTGATCGCAAGTTCCCAGTGGGTGAACTCACCCTGTTCGCTTCCGAGCGTTCAGCGGGCAAGACCGTGGAGACTAAATTCGGCACTAAGACCGTCGCGCTGTTTTCCGTTGAGGAAGCCAAGCAGTGCGACATTGTCTTCCTTGCCGTTTCCGGTGACTTTGCCAAGGAATATGCACCCAAGATCGCCGAAGGCGCGCTGGTGATTGATAACTCCTCGGCGTTCCGTCTGAATGACGATGTTCCGCTGATCGTGCCGGAAATCAATGGCGACCTTGCCAAGACCGCAAAACTGATCGCAAACCCGAACTGCACCACGGCAATCGCCGCGGTTGCGCTTTGGCCGCTGCATCAGGCCTTTGGCCTGAAGAAAGTGATCGTTTCGACCTATCAGGCAGCATCAGGTGCCGGTCAGCCGGGCATGAACGAACTGCGCGAAGGTCTGGCCGCTGGTCTTGAAGGCAAGCCGGTCCCGGCAGAGGTGTTCTCGTCGCCGCTGGCCTTTAACGTGATCCCGCATATCGATAGCTTCCAGGACAACGGGTACACCCGTGAAGAAATGAAGGTGACCTGGGAAACGCGCAAAATCTTTGGCGCGCCGGATCTGCCGATTTCATGCACCGCGGTTCGTATCCCGACCGAGCGGACCCATTCCGAGGCGATTGTGGTTGAAACCGAAAAGGCCGTTACGCCGGATGCTGCGCGCGAAGTGCTGGCAAAAGCCAAGGGTGTGAAGCTTGTCGATGATCCGGCAAACAACAAATACCCGATGCCGCTGACCGCGACCGAACAGTATGACGTCGAAGTTGGCCGCATCCGTACCAACCTGATCTTTGGTGATCATGGTCTGGAACTGTTTGTTGCCGGTGATCAGCTGTTGAAGGGTGCTGCGCTGAACGCTGTTCAGATCGCAGAGGCATCCATCGCCGACTGATCGCGATCCATCGCGGACTGATTTTTAACAAAACACCCCCGCCAGAATGTCCTGGCGGGGGTGTTTTGTTTGCACAAACCTGTGGCCCGGTGTGTCAGGAGAGCGAGATATGGTCGCGTCCGGATGCCTTGGCGGTATAAAGCGCGTTATCAACACGCGCCATAAGGGTGTCGAGATCTTCACCGTCGCGATACTCGGTGATGCCGGCACTGATCGTGACCGGAATGTGATCGCGCCCAAAGCGAACCGGGGCATTGCGGATCTGATCGGCAAGATCGCGTGCCTTGGTCATTGCTTCCTTGCGTTCTGTACTTGGGAACAGGATGACAAATTCATCACCGCCCCAGCGACAGATCACATCTGTTTCCCGAACGTTTTGACGCACCGTTGTCAGAACTTCACGCAGGGCCGCATCGCCACCCGGATGACCATAGCCGTCATTGATATCCTTAAAGCCATCAACGTCAAAACACATCACTGACAGCGGTGTTTTCTGGCGTTTCGCGTTCTGGACTGCCTGTTCAAAGATCATGTCAAAGACCTGGCGGTTAAAGGTGCCGGTCAGTTTGTCACGCGATGCCAGTTCTTCGAGCCGTTTTTGATAGTTGCGCACGGTCAGGAAAGCGACCAGACCAACGATCACCGTGATCAGAAGCGAGATCGCAATATTGATGAACAAGGTGTTCTGCAGGCGCGCATCGGATGAATAGTCGCTTTGTTCGACAATCAGCAGCCAGCCGAATTCCGGCACCAGACGGCTGTTTACGAAATAGGTGTGTCCATCATCCTGATAGCTGATCGAGGTGCCCGGCGCGGTCAGGATTTTGGTCGCCTGATTGCGCATGCCAAGCCGTTCCTGAATGCTGTGCGCATCCCCAAAGCCACTACCGCGCAGGGTGACGTGGCCTTCGGTATCGATGAAATAGATCGTTCGTCCATAGCGCGCCTGATAGGTCTCGATCAGGTTGGTAACCGAACTGACCGAAAGCCCCACACCCGTAATGCCGATGACATTGCCGTTGTAATCACGCACCTGATAATTGACAAAGATCGACAGGCGCGACCGATCAACCGTGTCATCATCTATATTGATTTCGTAGGGCTGCTTGCTGTCACGTGCGCTGAAGTACCAGTCATCTGCCGGGTCTTCTTCGCTGATCTGTTTGATCACGCCGGTCGGGTGATAGTAATTGCGCGTTTCTTCTGAAATGAAATAGGACGTGATCGTATCGAAACGTGACTGGATTTCGCCGAGATATTTGGTGATCTGTTCATGATCCTTCTCGCCGGAAATGACCCAGTCGCGAAAGAAGGTGTCATGCGCCATCAGCGAGGAAATGAAGATCGGCTGAAGCAGATCACGCTGAATTTCCGAATAGATGTTGTCACTCGTAAGCGGCAGGGTGCTTTCAGAGATTTGTTCTTCCAGAGAATCCCGCGCGACGTAGAAGCTGACAAAGCTCGTGGTCAGGAAGCCGACGGCGAGCAAAAGACACAGAGTGATCGCGAAGTATAGTTTCTTTCCTCGCACGGAAAGTCCCCCAAAAGACAGTCGTTAGGTAAATGGCGATGATTGTGCTCATCGTTTTTGATCCGCCCAATTTAGGGGAAAGTCGGTCCCGTTGCACGACACAAATCAAAGCAACTTTCGTATGTTTCTGGCGGGGTGAGATTGCAAAGACGATAAAAAACCGCTGATTGATTTATAGTGATTCTAATATTGAAGGCAGTCCTCGGAAATCACGGAAATCCTTGTTCAATCGGTCTTGGGAAATGCCGTTTTCTGATAAAGCAGAGAGTTTGGTGCCAAGCATCGGATTGATCCGTGACGTGTGGCCAAAGGCACTGGTGCAAGTTTAAAAACCCTGTTTGGTCGAGACGGTCGGCTTGCTTCTGGCGACCGAAAAGGGCTGGACATTGTGGTGTCATGTGCCAAGAATTCGCAGCTTGTGATGAATGGGGTGCATGCGAACCGAGTTTTCGGCTATGTAGTGCACTCCTAGACAAAACATCAAACGCATCATGTGCCGTTGTTCCGGGGGGGATTTTGCGGCGTATTTGCCAAGAGGCGCTTCATTGATCGATTTCCGTCCCATTCTTTTCATCGTAGGCATTCTGCTTTGTACGTTGTCGATTGGCATGTTCATCCCGGCGCTTGTTGACCTGTATTACGGACAAAGCGACTGGATCGTGTTCTCGGCAGCGTCTTTCGTCTCGCTGTTTATTGGCGGGGCACTGATCATGATGAACCGGATGGACAATCTAAAGATCAACTCCCGGCAGGCCTTTATCCTGACCACGCTGAGCTGGTTGGTTCTGACCGCGGCGTCGGCTCTGCCGTTTGCGTTTTCCGATCTTGATATGTCCTATACCGACGCATTTTTCGAAGCGATGTCGGGTATTTCCACCACGGGATCGACCGTGATTGTCGGGCTTGATTCGGCCCCGCAGGGGATCTTGCTGTGGCGTGCGCTTCTGCAGTGGCTTGGCGGGATCGGGATTATTGTGATGGCAATTGCCGTTATGCCGATGCTGCGCGTTGGTGGTATGCAGCTTTTCCGCATGGAGAACTCGGACAAATCCGACAAGGCCTTTCCGCGTGCAACCCAGATCGCGATGGGGATTGCGGTGCTGTATGTGAGTTTCACGGCATTTTGGGCGATCATGTTGTGGTCCGCGGGCATGACGCCCTTTGATGCGATTGCCCATGCAATGACAACCATCGCGACCGGCGGGTTTTCAACCAAGGATGCTTCAATCGGGCATTACGACAGTGCGACAATCGACATCATCATTACGCTCGGAATGGCGACCGGGGCCCTGCCATTCATCCTGTATCTTCAAATGCTGCGCGGGCAGGGCAAACCGCTGTTTCGTGACAGCCAGGTGCGCTGGTTTATTACAATCGCCGTAACGATCATTGTCGGTCTGGCAGTTTGGCATTCGGAAACCAATGGCGTGGACTTCCTTTACGCCCTTCGCTACACGTCGTTTAACATCATGTCGGTCATGACCGGCACGGGCTACGCCACCACTGATTACGGGCTTTGGGGCCCGTTTGCGGTGACGGTGTTCTTCTTTGTGATGTTTATTGGCGGGTGTGCCGGGTCAACGACCTGCGGGGTAAAGATCTTCCGACTGCAGGTTCTATATGAAATCGCCAAGATCCAGCTTTCGCACATGCTGCGCCCGCACGGCGTGTTCATTGCCTATTACAACCGCAAACCGCTGTCAGAAGACGTCACGGAATCGGTTCTGAGCTTCTTCTTCCTGTTTGTGTTCTGCTTTGTCGTTCTGGCCGCAGCACTTGGCGCGATGGGCCTGGATTTCATCACCGCGGTTTCGAGTGCCGGGACAGCGATTGCCAATGTCGGGCCGGGACTGGGACCGATTGTCGGCCCGTCGGGCAACTTTGCGACCCTGCCGGATGGCGCCAAATGGCTGATGTCCATTGGTATGCTGATCGGCCGTCTTGAAGTCTTTACCGTTCTGGTTCTGCTGTTCCCGGCTTTCTGGCGCGACTGATCGAACCCTGATTATTTGGCAAGAATTGTTCGGCCCCTGCAAGCCCCGCTTGCAGGGGCTTTTTCATCCTGTTGACGAACTAGGACGATTGTCCTATTTTCAGGGTTAGGACAATCGTCCTAAATTGGGTCAGCCGGGTGGATGTGTTCGAAAATGGTAACAGAAACACGAGAACGGATTGTCGAGGCTGCGGACCTGCTGTTTTACCAGCATGGGTTCGAGGCAACGTCATTTGCGGATATCGCAAGGACTGTCGGCATATCGCGTGGCAATTTCTATCATCACTTCAAAACCAAGGATGACATTCTTGATGGGGTCATCAACCGCCGCCTTGCGAATACCGAGCAAATGCTTGATCGATGGGAAATTGCGGGGTCAGACCCGGCAGAACGCATTCGAAGCTTTATCCATATCCTGATCGTCAATGGTGAGAAAATCCGGAAATTTGGCTGTCCTGTCGGCACGTTGTCGTCGGAACTGGCGAAACTGAACCACGCGGCCAAAAGCGATGCGGCGGCGCTGTTTACCCTGTTTCGCAGTTGGCTGCGCCGTCAGTTCGAGCGGTTGGGTTTTGGCGACAAATCCGATGAATTGGCCATGCATATCCTTGGTCGAAGTCAGGGTGTCGCGACCCTTGCCAATGCGTTTGATGATGACCGTTTCCTGCGCCATGAGGTCGAACTGATGTGTGACTGGCTTGACGCGCAAATCGCTGACCTTACCAACAGCAATCATCCAACAGGGGAGTAAAACATGTTTGCGATCTTTCTGAAATTTGCCGAAAACCGCGCAAAGGCACCTGAATTCATGGACGCGCACAAGGCATGGATCAAACAGGGCTTTGATGATGGTGTATTTTTGATGGTCGGCAGCCTGCAGCCGAATATGGGCGGTGCGGTTCTGGCCCACGGTGTGTCGCGCGACGAGATTGAAGCGCGCGTAAATGAAGATCCGTTCGTTGCAGAAGACATCGTGACGGCCGAAATTCTAGAAATCTCGCCCGCGCGTGCTGATCAACGTCTTGATTTCCTGATGGGATAAGCAATGAGCAAAACAACAATCGGGTCGGACGGGAAATGCCGGTGCGCGTGGTGTGATGCCGCCCCTGAATTTAACGCTTATCACGATACGGAATGGGGCTTTCCGGTCGTCGATGACATCCGGCTGTTTGAGAAAATCTGTCTTGAAGGATTTCAGTCGGGGTTAAGCTGGCGCACAATCCTGAGCAAGCGCGAAAATTTCCGCGAAGCCTTTGCCGGTTTCGATTTTCACAAGGTTGCCCAGTTTGATGAAGCAGATGTTGAACGTTTGCTCGGAAATGCGGGCATCATTCGCCATCGCGGCAAGATCGAGGCATCCATCAACAATGCCAAACGGGCCTGTGAAATGGTTGCGCAGGAAGGATCGCTTGCCGCGTATTTCTGGCGGTTTGAACCAAAATCGGATGAAGTGGACCCACCACAGTCGATGTCAACATCGCCGACATCTGTTGCCCTTTCCAGGGACCTCAAGAAACGGGGCTGGAAGTTCGTCGGTCCGACCACGGTGTTTGCCTTTATGCAGGCGATGGGGTTGATCAATGATCATGCGCAAGGCTGCTTTTTGCGCCAGCAGATTGACGACATACGTGCGTCATTTGTACGCCCTGTCTGAGCGGGCTCAAAAAAACACCCCTTGCCCGTATCTGGACAAGGGGTTTTGAGGGCGGGGATCATTTCAGATCCCCAGATGATAATCCGGCAAGGATTATGGGGTCGTAGACCTGCAGTTTCACTTGAGGTGCCGACGTCAAGGGAGGGTGCAACAGGGGATAGGAAGGCTTCAAAAAGAATACCGTGCACGCTCAAGTGAGTTTGGCGATACCGAACCCTGGGTCAGGAGCGGATCGGGGATCGGGATCGGGCCCGGCATCGCCATACCCAAAGGTCGCAAATACTGTTCAAAAGATAAAATCGAATATGAAATAAAAATCGATAGATAAAATCGATTAGCAGGGTGCGCCATGATGGTGCATTGCGGTGATATCAGCTGCCAATCGGCAATTTGACGGTGAAAACAGCACCATCCGGCCCTGTTGCAGTGAGGCGAAGTTCCCCGTTATGGGTGCTGATCAGTTCACGCGCGATGGCAAGACCAAGTCCGGTGCCGCCCTGGCGTCCGCTTCCGGCAAAGGGTACGAACAGGTTCTTGATCGCCTTTTCAGGCAGTCCCGGGCCGTTGTCGGCAATGATTACGTCAATGAAACTGCGGGCCTTGTCCGATTCGTCGCCGTTTGACGTTTCTTTTCGGATCTTATGCGTGATGCGCACCAGATTGGCTCCGGCTTCGAGCGGATTGCGCATCAGGTTGCTAAAGGCGCGAAACAGCATGTCATAGTCGGCCTCAAGCGTGACATCATCGGGAAGGTCTATTTCGATGCGGGCCGGGCAATTTTTTTCATCGTCATCTGCTTTGGCCATCGTGCCATCAAGCAGCGTTTCGGATTTTTGCAGCAAGATCTGATCGCGGATTTCCTCGATCAGCTCAATGAGTGTGAAGGTTGCAAGATCGCGCGGCGGTGGCGTTTCGCGCGCAAATGACAGAGTTTGTTCACTGATATAAACCGCGCGTTCCATTGATGATAACAGGCGCGGCACAACCGCGCGGACTTCGTTATCTTCGCTTTTGGCAAGTTGTTCGGTCATCAACATGGACGTCGCCAGCGCATTGCGCAGATCGTGACTGATCTTGGTTGCTGCCGTGCCAAGTGCTGCAAGCCTGCGGCGCTGATTGAGCATCGCCTGAAGGTCTTGTTGCATAATCGCCAGTTCTTGCCGGGCGACGCCAATTTCGTCATCGCGGTCCCCCGGCGTGATGAGCGATGCCTTGTCCTGCGGGTCTTCGCGAAAGCGGATCATGTCGTGGGTGAGCGTGCGCATTGGCCGCACGAGCAAGCGGTTCAGGGCGAAATAGACAAGGCCGGCCGTAAAGAACGAAATCATCAGTGACAGGCCAAACACTCGCCAGCCGAAATTGCGCATGGCCTCGGTCAGACGATCTTCGTGGACAAGGACTTCTATCTCGAAATCCGGTGCCATGGATGGCATCCCAACCACGCGCAGCACCCGGTTTTCGGTCTGGCTTAGCGTTGATAACCCCTCCATCAAGGCCATCGGGATCGAGAAATCCGTCAGTTGGATATCCTTGTCGACCTTGGCGGGCATATCGTCGCGCTGCAAAAGCAATTTGCGGTCTTCACGTCGCAGAATGACCGCCTCAATCCCGGCATTGGACAGAAGTTCGCGTTCGAGGTCATCGGGGATCATCTGATCCGGGGTGGCTTCAAGCGCAAGGGCTGCGAGATAACCGGAATCAAGATGGGCCTTTAGCCAATCAATCCGAAAGCGCGCAACCGAGGGGGCGAAAACAAATACCTCTGCCAGCATGACAAAGCTGACCGTCAGCACCAACAGGCGTGCGGAGAGGGATTTGGCCCAAGGGGGCAATTTCAGTTGCCGATTGTTCATGATTGAATCTTAGGCCAGGAAGTCAAAGAAAGTACAGCGATACAGACGTTTGTTTTCAGGGGCGATGGCCAGGAATCCGGTTAGGCGAATTTAAGCAGAAAGCGGACCAGCTTGCGGGTTTTCTCGCCAAACAGGCTTGGCGTATACCACGCCCCGGCGACGCGTTTGGAAATTTCACCAAGGGTTGGATAAGGCGCGATCATGCCTGCGAGGGCCCCGATCTTCATTTTCTTGCTGATCGCAAGCGACCAGACACCAATGAGCTCCCCCGCTTGTCGTCCGACGATGGCAGCCCCCAAAATTCGGCCCTTGCGCGTCGTGGTAACCTTGATGAAGCCTGTGGTGTCGGCTTCTGCGCGTGCACGGTCGTTTTCTGCGTAATCCCAGGTCACAACGCGAATGTCATCGCCAAACTTTTTTCGGGCGGCCATTTCCGTCAGGCCAACCTGTGCCAGTTCCGGGTTGGTATAGGTCACCCATGGCACGGCACTGTGATCAACCTTGGCCGGAAGACGGAAAAGCGCATTGCGGATCACGATGCCTGCGTCATAACCCGCCATGTGGGTGAATTGCAGGCCACCTGTGACATCGCCGATGGCAAATACCTTGTGGTTCGACGTGCGTAAACGCGCATCGACTGAAATACCCTGTTCGCTGCGATCAATACCGGCGTCCTTCAGGCCGAGATTCTCAACATTCGGTTTGCGCCCGGCGGCCAGCAACAGGTGACTGCCTTCAAGGGTGATTTCGATGCCTTCGTGTTCGATTACGGCCCTGATCTGGTCGTTTACCTCAAGGAATTCCTTGGTTTTGGCATGTTCGTACAGGCTGATGCCATCGGCCTTGATCCGGTCGCGGACCACAGCCACCAGATCGGGGTCGTCCTTGGGCAGGATGGTGCCCATTTCGATTACCGTGACCTTCGCGCCCAGTTGATGGTGCGCCTGGGCCATTTCAAGCCCGATGGGACCGCCACCAATAATGATCAGGTGGTCAGGCCGGACACGGTTTTCAAAAATGGTTTCGTTGGTAAGGTAACAAACGCTTTCAAGTCCCCGGATTGGCGGTACAGCAGCGCGAGAACCGGTGGCGATGACAAACCGTTTGGCCTTGATTGTCGTTTCACCTGCCACGACTTCGGCGGGACCGGTAAAGCGGGCCTCTGCCTGAATGACGGTGCATCCCAGTTCTTCAAACCGCTCGACGGAGTCATGGGGAGCAATGCCGGAAATCACGGAATGGACGTGGTCGATTGCCCGGCCAAAGTCGATCTCCACCGGCCCGGTCGATACGCCAAATCGTGAAGCACTACGTGCATTTTCCGCCGCGTGGCCGGCCGCCAACAGCGCCTTGGATGGGACGCATCCGGTATTCAGACAATCACCGCCCATCTTGCCCTTTTCAATCAGGACAACCTTTGCGCCCATCTGAACCGCACCGGCGGCAACTGACAGACCGCCTGAGCCGGCTCCGATCACGCAAATATCGGTATGGATAACCTTATTCATGGCGGTTCGCCCCGCTTTTTCGTTGGCGCAGTTTCTTATAGGCGACGGGCAGCAGTGCCAGTACGGCCAGTCCGACAATCGGGGTCAGAATACGGGGTTCGAAAATGATCCCAAGATCGGGTGTCTTTCCCTGGTCAAACAAGGCCCCCAGACCATCGCCGATCGAGGCATATACAAAAGTGCCCGGAATGATGCCGATCATGGTGCCGAATACAAATGAGCGCAATTTGACGCCAAGAAGCGCGGGCACAAGATTGACCAGCCAGAACGGAAAGATCGGGATCAGGCGCAAGACCATCAGATAGCTGAAGGCATTTTCAGCAAAGCCTTCCTCCATCTTGCGCACAGCATTTCCGGCCTTGGCACGCATCAGATCATAAAAGGCATATCGGGCGGCAAGATAAACGACCGTTGCACCAATGGTTGCAGCGACCACAACATAGGATGTGGCAAGGAAAGACCCGAACAGAAAACCGCCGGTGATCGTCAGCACCGAACCGATGGGCAAGGACAGGGCAACGGAAACGACATAAAGCCCCATAAAGACCAGAACGCTGGATACCGGGTTATTGGTAACAAAATCCTGCAACAGGTCGCGATTTTCGCGCAGCGTTTCAAACGACAGCAAATCCAGAACACCAGCCGACCAGGCAAGAACCAATCCACCAATCAAGATCATCACAGGCATAAGCTTGCGCCAGAGCGGCTTTGACGGGATTGTGATTTCCGATTGGTTATCTGGTTTCTTATCGGACACGTGTGACACCATTGAACTGGTTTTGGTCATTGATTTCAGGCTCTTGCAAGTCGATCATTTGGCACGATATGCAAATCCCAAACAACAGGATCGCATTATTTGATCCAACATTAGAGAGAAATTTCAAAACTTGCTCATGAACTGCTTTCACCATTCCGTGAGGAGAATTTGTGGAATGCGACGCGCATCAGGGCGTGCATATGCGCAAAAATCCTGAGGGAGTGGCGCTTGACGTAGGGAAAAACTGGACGTATCGTCTGCGCATCGTGGGATTTGTCGACCGGCTTGCGGCCACGTAAAAAATCGCTAAAGAGGGGTGATCTGGCTTCGGCCCTGACCCATTCACGCCGGTCAGGGTTTTTTTGTGTCCGGACCGCATCACTTCGGGCATGTAGGAGCAAGACGATGACGACCGAAAAAAAGGCTTCCGATAACTGGCGCGCAGCGACCCGCTCTGTCCGTGGTGGCACAGCGCGCAGCGGCTTTTGCGAGACCTCCGAAGCCATCTTCATGAATTCCGGCTATGTGTATGATACCGCTGCCGAGGCAGAGGCCTCCTTTGATGGCAGTGGTCCGGAACGTTTTGTTTATTCCCGTTTCGCCAATCCGACCGTTGGCATGTTTGAAGAGCGCCTTGCCCTGATTGAGGGCGCGCAATATTGCCGTGCAACGGCATCGGGCATGTCGGCTGTCTGGAATGCCCTGGCTGCAAGCACAAAAGCAGGTGGTCGCGTGGTTGGGTCGCGCGCGCTTTTTGGTTCATGCGAATTCATTCTTACAACCCTTTTGCCGCGTTTTGGTGTTGAAACCGAGCTGGTCGATGGCACGGACAAGGCGGCATGGGAAAAGGCGCTTTCCAAACCGGCAGATGCGGTTTTTCTTGAAACGCCGTCGAACCCGACGCTTGAGGTGCTCGATATCCCGTTTATTGCCGAACTGGCCCATAAGGCCGGTGCCAGGGTTGTTGTTGATAACGTCTTTGCCACACCGATCCTGCAAAAGCCGATGGAGTTGGGTGCGGATATCGTCGTTTATTCCGCGACCAAGCATATTGATGGCCAGGGCCGCTGCCTTGGCGGGGCGATCCTGTTTAACGACAAGGAATGGCACGACGACCACCTGACCACCTTCCTGCGTCACACCGGACCAAGCATGAGTCCGTTCAACGCATGGGTGTTGCTCAAGGGTCTGGAGACCCTGAGCCTTCGCGTCGATCAACATATTCGCAATGCGACAGCACTGGCGGAATTTCTGACGGAACAGCCACAGGTGTCACGCGTTCTATATCCGGGACTGAAAAGTCACCCGCAGCATGAATTGGCAATGCGCCAGATGTCTGGCCGTGGTGGTGGATTGATCGCAATTGAGCTTTCCGGGGGCAAGGCAGCGGCTTTTTCGCTGCTTGATAACCTCAAGCTCATTGATATTTCCAACAACCTTGGTGATGCAAAAAGTCTGGCAACCCATCCTTGGACCACGACCCACCAGCGTGTACCAGCCGAGGACAAGGTCGCGATGGGCATTACCGAAGGCATGCTGCGTTTATCTGTCGGTCTGGAAGATATTGATGACCTTAAGGAAGACCTGTTGGCTGCCCTTGCCGTTTGAAAGGCTCGGACAACAGTAATCCCGACATCGATCCGGCCCGTACATTGTGCGGGCCCTTTCGTATCTGCCCTGCGGTAGGCGCCGTTTTGTTTTAACTGGCGGCTGGCACTTTCGGGATGGATTGTCTACATAAAGGTCCATCTATCGCATTCTTGGCTGATGCAAATTGACTTGAACACACTTGGCCCGGAGACATGCATGTATTCGACCGTAACCCACGATATCAAGGTGTCGGTAAACCCGATGTTCCTTGAGGACGAATCAGATCCGGAAACCCATCGCTATATTTGGGCCTATCGTATCGAGATTGAGAACCTTGGCTCGAAAACCGTTCAATTGTTGAATCGGCACTGGCGGATTACAGATTCGCGCGGTGAAACCCAGGAAGTAAAAGGCCCGGGCGTGGTTGGTGAACAGCCTGTTTTGGCATGTGGCGAAAGTTTCAACTACACAAGTGGCGCGCCACTGACCACACCAAGCGGCTTCATGGTCGGGACATTCGAAATGACGGATATGGACGGCAATCATTTTGATATTGCGATTCCGGCCTTTTCGCTGGACAGTCCGCATGGGCAACACACTGTGAACTGATCACGTCAAAAAACAGTATCAGGTAGCGCGGGCCCTGAGCCCCACCAAGGCAGGTTCAATCCTGTAATAAAATGACAAAGGATTTGGTATGTGCAGCGAACATAACCCGGTGAATCGTCCGACACGCGAAGAAGCAGAAGAAGCGGTTCGGACACTTCTGCGTTGGGCCGGGGATGATCCCGACCGCGAAGGTTTGCGCGGAACGCCTGACCGTGTGGCACGGTCTTATGGTGAATTCTTTGCTGGCTATCAGCAGGACCCGGCCGAGATTTTGCGTCGGACATTCGAAGAAACCGACGGCTATGACGAAATGGTCGTATTGCGCGACATTCGCGTCGAATCCTATTGCGAACATCACATGGTGCCGATCATTGGTGTTGCGCATGTCGCCTATCTGCCGCGCCGCCGTGTTGTTGGCATTTCCAAGCTGGCCCGCGTTGTCGAGGTCTATGCCAAGCGCCTGCAGATTCAGGAAAAGATGACCGCACAGGTTGCCAACACCATTCAGGAAGAACTCGACCCGCTGGGTGTGGCTGTTGTGATTGATGCCAATCACCAGTGCATGAGCACACGTGGTGTGCACAAGACCGGTGTTTCGATGGTGACCAGCCGGATGCTTGGCGCATTCCGCGATGATCCAATCACGCGTCGTGAATTCTTTGCCATGATCGGTCGCTGAACCAACTCGGGCGACCCGAAAACAAAAAAGGCCGCAGCACGATACATGCTGCGGCCTTTTCATTTGCATCACGCGCTTGCTGTGGTTGCGCGTTATTCCTTGAAATCGCTATGGCAGGATTTGCAGGTCTGCATCATCGAACCAAGTGTTGCCTTGAAATCGTCTTCTGATCCGCCGGAAACTGCGACTGTTTTAAGATCGCCGGCCTTGGCATTCAGTTCAGTTGCCAGATCCGTGAATTTTGACCAGTCTTCCCAGATGTCTGAAAGTGCTTCAGACGGTTTGTCATTACTGCCTTCCGGGAAGAGGGCGGTAAAGGTTTCGCCTGAATGACCTTCGATAATTGTCGCGGCTTTCGCGACCTGGTCCGGGTCGTAGGGCAATGCCCCCTTCATCATCGGGACCATGATTTTGACCTGTTGGCCAATGGCCTTCATGCCTTCCATGCGTTCCTTGACAACACCGGTTGCGCCTTCATGGGCAATGGCGGCAATGCTGCCGACCATGCTGAGCGCAACAGCGGTTCCAACTAGAATTCTCAACTCTCTCATCCTTTAAATTATGTATCTCTCTCACGGGGCTTTAGGCAGTTATCGTACGTTATTGACCAAATTGGGCAAGGATGTGGTCAACCGAACTGACATAATGTCCACCAAACAGTCGAACATGAACCAATAGCGGATAAAGGTTATACAAATTTCGGCGTTCTTCAAAGAAGCCGGGCGAAACAGGCAGTATTTCATTGTATCGACCAAAGAATTCCGGTGTCAGGTCGCCAAACAATGTGCCAAAGGCCAGTTCGATTTCGCGATCGCCATAATAGATTGCCGGATCAATCAAACCAGCCAGCCTGCCCGACTGACACAGGATATTACCACCCCACAAATCACCATGCAGAAGCGAAGCGGCGCTGTTTGTTGGAAGATACCGTTCAAGATCGTCGATCAACCGATCAATGCGTGCGACCATGCTTTTTGGTATTTTGCCCTCATGGAACGCATGGTGTGCCATATGGCGCAAACGGTGTTCGGCAAAAAAGGTGATCCAGTTTGTTTCCGGTGTGTTGGGTTGCGGTAATCCACCGATCACGGTGTCAAAATCTAACCCGAATCTGTCCGATGTGACTTGATGCTGGGCGGCGAGTTGCTCTGCCAGGTCAAGCTGTACGGACCGGCCCATGCGATTGTCATTGGTAATATAGGTCATCACCAGAATGCCTCCATCCGCATAGACGACCTCCGGGCAGGTGATCGGCGAATGTGCCTTGAAGTAACGCAGCATGTCCGCCTCGATGGCAAGGCTGCCATCGTTGGTATTGCTTTGTTTGATCACCAGTTGCCGACCGTCATCAAGGTTTGCACGCATGACATCGCCAACGCATCCGCCAGAAAGCGGCGAGATGGATTGCAGTGTGCCCCTGGTGTGGCGGTTGATCAAGTCTGCCAGTGCATTGTTATCCATGGTGAAACCGGACGTTGGCTGGATCTAGATGCCATGTTTTTCACGGATATCAGACAGGAGCCTGACTGAGGCTTCCTCGATCATGTCAAACACATCAACAAAGCCGTTGGGGCCACCGTAATATGGATCGGGGACGCTTTGCCCGGCCAATGTCGGATGATAATCCAGAAAAAGTTCAATACGATTCTGATGCGTGCTGGGGGCCTGACGGCGCATGTCGCGCAGATGCCCGTGATCCATCGCCAGGACATAATCAAATTGCAGATAGTCATTCGGGTTGATCTTGCGTGATCGAATGTCGCTTAGATCAAGGCCGCGGCTTTTGGCCATTTCACTTGATCGCGGGTCTGGCTGTTCGCCAACGTGATAAGCTGACAGGCCGCAGCTATCAACGCTGATATGGCTTTCAAGCCCGGCTTCTCGGACCAGTTTGCGAAAGACACCATCGGCGGTGGGCGAACGACAGATATTGCCGGTACAGACGAAAAGAACCTTGATCACGTTATCAATCCGTATTTCTGGGAAATGTCTGAAGGTACTTTCAAACAGTGACATGGTGGCATCCTTCGGGCAATGCCCCGTCGCATGGATGACTGCGAAGAAAGGTCCGAGTGCCCCGAAAATCCGGTAAATGTAACAGCTTCGTGACATTTTGGATCTGGCACTGACAGTCGGATCAATAGTTTGTATGATCGCGCCAAGATTTGTCCATTTGGCGCGTTTTTGATGCAGGAATTTGTTTCTTTTGGTTTGCATGTTGCCCTGATTCGGCAACTGGCGTGGTTGCCGCGGGGCTATGACCTTGTTCCGGCCGGAACAGTTGTGACCTCGGCCAAGCTGCGCAGTATCATGTTGGCCCTTGAAGAGATCAATGGACCAGCCGTCCTTGTGCGTCTTGGGCGTTATCTGGCAGCCAAGGAACAGGAACCCATCCTGACCATGTTGCGTCATTCGGCCACCCCTTCGGTGATTGCGGATCGCTGGCGCCGTCTTGAAGGGTATTCCCATGCCCGTGCGCGCAGTGCGTTTGCCGTGACCGGAAAATCGATGAACATTCATCGTGGTGTGGTCCGTGGTCAACCGCCCGCACGGGTGGAAAACCTGCTGTTGCTTGGGTTCCTGATCGGCTTGCTTGAAGCTGCCGGCGCCGAAGACATTGACGCCACTATACTGCCAAGCCACGGTTCTGCGGTGCGTGTCATGCGCAAGGGGCGCGTCAGTGACAAACTTGCCTTTGCCGGGCGCGGTTTGCGATTCCGGATCAACTGGGGCAGCTTCGAACAGGTCTCTTCTTCGTACCCGTTTATGGCCAATATGCCCGGAACGGCTCCTATGATTGGGGCGCAGCGACCGGTGGTGCAGCAGCTGTGTGCTGTGCTTGAGCATGATATCGGGCGCAGTTGGACGATTGATGAAGTTGCCGCGGCACTTGATACATCTGGCCGCACCCTGCAGCGTCGCTTGCAACAGGCCAACAGTCGGTTCTCTGACCTGTTGCGGTTGGTTCGCGTGCGCGAAGCTTGTCGGCTTCTTTACGGCACCAACCTGTCAGTGGGTGAAATCGGTTTCTGGTGCGGTTTTACCGACAATGCCCATTTCTCGCGCGATTTCAGGCGTTTGTTGTCTATGCCGCCGTCGGTCTACCGCGAAGCCAGCATCGGCCACGCCGGTTTGACGCGGGCCTGATCGAGCCAAAGGTCTTTGGTGGACCGGGTCCGGATTGGCCGCCGCTTGATTGATCCGCATGATTGACCTGTACGGTTTCCTTGGGTATCAGCAGCGCGATACGCGAATTTGTTGCGCCCCCCCCCTTCGCATCCACGAGGCTGCCATGACCGAGTCTACCCGCCCAGCAAATGAATATTCCGGTTTTCTGCCGCCGCGTTTTCAAAACCGTCCGGATGCAGATGACGTGGTGGTCAAGACCTGGACGGTCGGTGACGCGCTGGAGGATCACAACGTTCCGGACATACCAGCGGCACTATCCCTGTTTTTTGATCTGGTTGCCCCTGCCGCTGGTCGGGCCGATGCGACCGGGTTCGCCATGCTGTGGCTGGATCGTCATCCGCATGAAGCGCCGGGCTGGCGGCTGTCCATCGGTCATGTTGGATCGGAAGATGATCTGGAAATGGCGGTGGCCAAACCACTGGCACGACTGGTCGACGCCATGCCGATGGCCAATTTCGAATGCGAAAGCTGGCATCTGACGCGTCCGCTCTGGCGCAAGCGCGCCGAGCCGGTGAAGCTTGTCTTCTGGGGTGATTTTGCCAAGCATGCCCGCGCGATTCTGGGTCATAGCGATGGCGCGTCATTCTTTCAGCCACTTGGGTCAGGGCTGCGCTCTGATGATGTCGCAACCATGCTGCCCCTGCTTGAAGACATGCTGGGCGATCCTTTCCTGAAGGGGGGGATGGGGTTTGAAGATGCCTTGCGGCTTGGTGTTGCTTTGGGGCGCGCGCATCTGATCGAAAGCTGGATTGAAGCAGGCGGTGCTGAAAAGGAACCTTACTTCCGGCCGATGAAGATCTGGCATCAGGCGTGGCTTGCCAATGCGTTGATGGATCCAGCCGTGGCAAGTCTTGCCATGTCAGGCAAGCCACCGATGCCGGCCCTTGATTTTGCAAGGAACAGCACACCAGCATCGCGCCGCTCGGCCCTTGATGATCTGTCATCATGGCTTACAGAAGTGTTCTTTACCGATGAATATCCGGCTCTTCGCAACGCCTTTGTTGCCGGGGTGCAAAATGCCGTTTGGCTCGATAGCGACCTGCAACAATATCTGCAGCCACAACAACGCTCCGAGATATTGCAAGGCCTGATGCCCTACTGCCGTTGGTTCCTCGCCATGGCGCTTTATAACCATCTGGGCAATCTGGCGGCGGGGACAGCACGTGATGATCAGGTCGCATTTTACGCAACTGTTGTCGATGCCCTGCCTGAACTGGCCCCGCTGGGCGAGTTCGCAACCCAGCGCGATATCGAACAACACATTATCCGGATTGATGCCCCGCGTGCTGCATCGGCGTTTGATACGCTGGTCTTGCCGTTCTGTGATCTTCTGATGCCGCGACGCCAGTTTGACGCCAAGCGTTCCTGATTGCCGGGCCAATACCCCAAAGAAAAAGCGCCTCCGGCAAATCCGGGGCGCTTTTTTTTTGTTTCGATATCTGGCTTGGCTTAAAGCTGTTCGGGATGTTCCGGAATGTCACGTGATGACACGATCAAAAACCGGATTGCCAGGCCGCTGACCGCGACAAGGCTGGCAATCGCAATGCCCCAGAACAATCCGGGCACGCCCATCTCAAGGGTGAAAGACAGGTAATACCCAACCGGGATCATGACAAAGATGTAAGACACCAGATGCAAGATCGTCGGTGCCCATTTGTCCCCGGCCCCGCGAAGCGCGCTGATCGCCGCATTCTGCCCGCCATCGGTTGGGAAAATGATCGGCATCAGGATCAGAACCGACACTGTTGTCGCAATTACCGCAAGGTCTTGCGTAAACAGATGCGCAACCGCATTGGGGAACAGGTAAAGCGGAATGCTAAGTGCAAGCATCACGCACATCGTGGTCAGAAGGCCGATCCACCCGGCGAGCGCCATGTCCGGCCGATCCCGTCGGCCATAGGCGATCCCGACCCGTACCGATGTTGCGGAAGCCAGACCAAGCGCGACCATGAACATCAACGCCAAAAGCGTCATGCTGATCCCGTAACTCGCCGCGGCAATCACACCAAGGCGTCCGGCAAAAAGCTGCATGGCGGCAAAGGCACCGGTTTCCATGCCCTGACTGGCCCCGGCAGCATAACCAAGATGACGGGCATCGCGTGACCCACGCCACCAACCGGCAAAGCCATTTCGGATGCCATAAAGATGATGGCTTTTCATCAACAGGATATAGCCCAGCAGACTAAGCGCCATGAACCAGCGGATCACACTGGATGTCCAGGCCGCACCTTCTGCGCCCAGTTCCGGCAAGCCAAAGGCGCCGTAGACCAGGCCATAGTCCAGAACAAGGTTGATGAAGTTGGCAACAATCATCATCACCATACCCGGTAGCGGGCGCTGCAATCCTTCAAGGAAGAAGGCGCAGGTGATGTAAATAAGGGCGGCTGGCATGCCGATCGACAGAATTACCGCCAGATCACCGGCATGATCGGTGATCTCGGTCGGCTGGCCCGTAATGACAAACAGCCAATGCGATTGCATGGTCAGAATGGTAAACAGGATGCTGACCAGAATGGCATAGGGCATGGCATTGCGCCAAACCGCACCGGCGGCCATCAGGTTGTCACGGCCCTTGGCATGCGATGTCATCACCATGACCCCGGTCAGAAGCCCGATGCCGGTGACCATCAAGGATGTGAAAGGCGCGTGCGCAATATTCAGATATGCCAGTGCCGCACTGTCATAATTGCCAACCACGATGGTATCGACCACGGCCATGATCAGCATGCCAAGACGGGCAATCGTGACCGGCAGCGCCAGTCTGAACAGTTCACTCAGATGGCGCTTTACCCGGTTATCGGGATAAAGCGGTGTTGGCGACGTCGCCGGATCAATGGGGGGCGGTGGAACCGCGGCACCATCTTGTGGGGCAATTGACATTGAACTGTTTCCTGCATGTTATTTGGCAATCAGAACCATGGATCGTGGTGGCGCTCCGGTTCTGATGCCGTGTTGCCCCTTTATGGGGTCTATCTGTGGGCGGCGAACGGTCGCCTTGGGATTGCCATCAGCAATTTGGCCGGATCATCGGTAATGACAGATGTAGCTCCCCAGGAAAACAGCTCCTTGGCGCGTTCGACATCATTAATGGTATAACAAACCAATGGCACACCGGCATCGACAATCTCGGCAGCAACAACCGGTGTCAGCGCCTTGTGATCGATATGGATGGCAGAAGCGCCAAGACGCTCATATTCCGCCTTCCAGTTTTCCGGCAGGGTTTCAAGCAGCCAGCCACATGGCAGGTCGGGCATATGTTGGCGCATATGGGCAACGGCGGTGTCGTCAAAGCTTGAAATCAGAATCGGCGGGACGGTCTTTGATCTGCCAAGTTCCTTGATGACTTCTTCACACAGACGCACCGGATCACAGCCCGACGGTTTGATTTCAAGGTTGGCGCCCATTTCCATGAAGTAAAGGGTCTCAAGCGTATCGGACAGGGTCGGGATACGTTCACCTTTATATATGTCTGAAAACCAGCCGCCAGCATCGAGGCCGCGCAGGGTCTCAAAATCGCTGTGGTGAATCGGGCCGGTTCCGTTGGTTGTGCGCTCAAGCGTGTCGTCATGAATTAGAACGCATTTGTTATCCGCGCTTAGCGTGACATCACATTCAATCCATTTGGCGCCGCGGGCGCCGGCAACCCGAAAGGCGGCAATGGTGTTTTCCGGGGCTTCAATCGAAGCGCCGCGATGGGCGACAATGTGCGGGATCTCGATCACGGATTTTGGCCTTATGATATGGGTGGGCAGCAACACGGAAAACGGTTGATGGATGGATCCATCGGTTGTGTTGGCGTTGCAAGATCATCAATGGGATTCTCTTACGCGACTTGGATTGTGCGAAAAAGCGAAAATCTTGTTGCGATTTGAACGTTTCCCTTTTCGTTTTTGCTGCGAAGTCATTGGACTCCATATTGTAATCACTGACTCAGAGTCCGTTTTCCCCATGGTTTTCCGTGTTATGCGCCGATGTGGGTCGAGCTATGCGCATATCCGGTTTCTACGTGAAACCCCCGAAAGCCAAGGGTTTGTGCGGACCGTTTCGGGGGTGAAAAAAACAATCGCCGAAAAACTCCAAAAATCTCGAAAAAAGGTGTTTACAGGTTCGGATTGGGGCCCTATAACCCGCCTCCACCGACGGGGTGCGGCGCCAAACGAAACGGCGACGCGGACTTTGCGGTTCGGGGCTTCGGTCCTAGAGTTCTTTGACATTGTAGATCAGAAGGAAGGGATGCGCGGGCAGCGTTATGGCGCTACAGTCTGTGCATCCTGGAGACGACGGATCGATTTGGATTTATTCAGA